>JAABUQ010000228.1_pt1 | contig 126384 bp, 147 predicted proteins | sample 5560001 | NCBI WGS metagenome assembly JAABUQ01 (sample SAMN10711888, study PRJNA513371) | rock metagenome | isolation source: Antarctica rocks | place: Antarctica: Victoria Land, Finger Mt nord | collected 2015-12-18
TGTAGCTTCCCAGTTCTTTGCGTGGTATACAATGGATGCAAATGGGAAGGTGTTTTTTAGGTGGGGGCGGGGTTCGCGGATACTTTTGTCCTAGTACTGTAAGCCCTCCATTCACCATGCGGAAGGATGGCTTTATGACCTATTCGCAGCCATGGACCAGCCCGGTCATGATGTTCATCCCGTTGTATCTATATTTGGTGGATCCACTGGCCCAAGTTCGAGGGGATCTTGCGATACAAGGAGACGTGAAGTCGGTGTGCAGAGCTGGCCTCAAACGTCGTCTGTTACATTGCAAAATCATACTGGACATTGTACCGATATAACAGGCAAATTAATCTGATGATAACGCAGATGTAGCAGGGATGGTCTGGCTTGAAGATGAAGCCTCACCAAGTCTTGTCAAAGTCTTGGCACCCTAATTCGACTAATGAGCTCCACTACTAAGTCCGAGCTTCCCTCATATCTTCGAACTCAGATAATCATTCCAATTATCCCTCGGCGCATCTCTCTTCACCTTCTCCCACACTCCACTCGCCCTCTCCGCAATCCCTTCTTCCAACGGCCCCTCCTCAATCGCCTTCAGCGTCTCCTCAAGCTGTCCGACATGCCTCGCTCCAACCACAACCCCATCCCCCTCCCCCATCGCACTATGATACACAACCCATCTATAAGCCAGCGCTGCCTTACTAATGCCCGCATCCCTCGCAATCTCGCCCCAGTCATCCAACCCTTCATACAAAGAGGGTTTGCCATAAAGCTCGTTGTACATATCCCCGAGGAAACTCTTCTCGCCGAATCGACCCTCGGTTTCGTTGGATCGCAGCTGCGCGGACGTCTTGGCGAGGAAGCCGCCGGCGATGGGTGAGTAGGCGTAGAAGTTGATTTTAAGCTTGCGGAGCAAGGGGAAGAGCTCGGCTTCGGAGTGGCGGGCTACGGCGTTGTAATTGCCTTGGTAGGCTGTCGGGAGGACCGAATTCGCGGCGGCTTGGATGGAGTGGATTTTCTGGACGTCGTCGGGGAGGTAGTTGGAGAGGCCGAACTAGGTCCGAGTAGCGTTAGGATGTGGACATGAATTTCAGATGCATTTGCAGCCTGACAGGAGGGAGCGATGTACGCGTTTGAACTTCCCTGCAGCATATAGTTCCCGAATAGTGGACAAGGTTTCCTCGATTGGGGTGGCAGCATCTGGGCAGTGGAGATAGTACAAGTCCACCTAGTATCAGGTATATAAGCATTTCTTCTAGTGGCAGAGAAGCCCTGAAAACATACGGTGTCGGTGCCCAGGTCCTTCAGGCTTTTCGCCATGCCATCTAGTATGCTTTGTCGCGACAGGCTACCGGGCTTGAGTGTCGGCGCTTTGGTGTGGATCTCGAATCTCTTCGGGGCATCCTGTTTGCCAAGGGTAACCTCGCTGCCAGCCTGGATGGTTTAAGATTAGACTGTGGCTTCCGACACAACCGTGTCTGCGGACAACTAACATATAAGTGCGCAGTGTCAACGACTTTGACGTTATGAGCTTGTAGAACAGCTAATGTAGCGTTCAGCTCTTCGGTGCTGAACTCAGCAACACTGAGGGCGCCGTAAACAATTTTGGGGGCTGAGGTCACCATTGTGTGAAGCAGAATAAGACGGGAATGAATTCTAACATGTGGAGAAGCCAAATGTAAGGCAGGATGGGATGTGGAAGCTGATTATGAACATTCAGTTGATTAATAAGTCGTCCGGTCTAGCCATGATCCCCTTAAATCCGTTCCGACGGATTTTTGAACCAAAATCCGTTCCATTATCTTATCTTATCAGATCCGCTGATTAGGGTTCCTCAACCCTAATCAACCTCTAGGGTTCATGTAGCTTAACCCTGACCTCCAACCCTAAGGCTAGGGTTAGGGTTAGGTGTTAATCCTGTGCCAAACAAAAACACTGGTAACAGTGAACATCCTTAGAGAGAGGCTTCCCTGTCAGAAGACAAAACTTCTTTGTTGACCTTTCGAACAAAATCCCACATGGACTTCGTTCTGGACAATGACTTCATCACCTTGGTGGGGAACGGCAGGGCCTCAGATGCCGGAACCGTCTTTCTCCAATAGGCGTACATTTCGTCATAGATTCCTTGAAAGGTGACAGGGTCCATGCGGGATTGTAGCGGGTGGGGACAAACAAAGCGTCCAAGGGCGCTACCTCCTTCTTGTAAGGAGGGCCGCTACCAGGAAACTTCCATTCCACCTGCGTGAATCAATCACTCACTACTCGCTCGAGGTAGCCTCGAATGCTTAGGATTTTCCGGAACGCCTCCCTGCGTTCCAGGAAGTACGATTCCTTCGCAGACGAATGGGTCGCTCGGAGTAGTTCTGCTTTGACTGTCCCCTTCTTGACATGACGAGGATGGGCAGAACTCCATGGTAAAAACTGGTAATGGTTGAGCCTCTTTGTGTGGGGGCGAACACAAATACTTTGTTCATGGAAATGGACAAAGACATCCAGAAATGGAAGCTCCTGTGATGTGACCCAATCCAAAACTAAGCCAGGTGCGAGCACCTTCAACACGTTATCGGCGGAGAAGTCAACCGCGAAGCAGTCGTCGATGTACCTTTGATAAAAAGGAATGGCACCAACGTCTTGCTCTTCCTCAAAGTGGGCAAGGTACAAATTCGCCAGCGAGGGGCCACAGGGAAGTCCCATGGCGATACCTTCGAGCTGGTGATAGACCTGATCTTTGAATCGAAAGAAAACCGTGTTGTTCAGGAAAGCCACGGACCGCACCAGGAAATCCTGGAGCGTGTCAGGGTACTTGGATTTCCTTTTTAGAACATTGCACAGGATTAACACCTAATCCTAACCCTAACCTCTAACCCTAGACTTAGGGTTGGAGGTCAGGGTTAGATGTTACGAAAGATAGAATCAGGAGTAGGAAATTGAAAGCAGGCAAATTGTACTTTGGGAGGTCTTGACTCCGCAGGTCCTTACAAGAGGTCAAAGACAAATCTCATATTACATGGACTTTCTACCTCGAAATTCAAGTATAACAAGTAAGATCCTCGTCTTTGATCCATACGAGATGAATGGAAATCGCAGGAGTAATAGGAAACCGACGGCCCCGTAGTCATGCTCTTTCATCTGACTTAATTTTGCAAATAGCTACTTACCTCAACAATGAACTCTGACATCCCAAGGGAGAAGGGATGGAGTAGCATGCCACCTCACTCTCCGCACATCCATGCCTGCGAGTTCGAATACTCGCAGGCTAAGAACGTATTACGTGCGCTAAGTCCTTCGCATAGACAATCGAGTTGCAAGGTCAACGCTGGCATACTGTCTGTTCTATGGGTGCCTCCAGTCGAACAGGAAGCCCCAGCTTCAGCCAACAGTGGAACCCGAACGACCGACATGAGCACCACCAAAGAGAACGTCCAGCTGGCTGGACAACAATGTAGATCTAGATCAACGACAGCTTTGACGAGAAGTCGAGTTCCATCACGGATGGGTGATTATTAATCACCGTGAGGCGGTTAAGGGTGAAAACCACTCCTCTTGCGAACCCTTCTGATAAGGCACGGAATGGCTGACTTACATCTCCTGAGCTCGACCAGGTCACACTGGTTATCACTCAATTCAGCGTCTCTTGTGGATTGCAATTTCGACAAGCTAGGGTGAGTGTCCGGTAGCGAGCTTTCTTTCGTCTAATCCCCAAGGTGTTCCATGCAGTGGAGTCAACTCGGACGTGGATTTGATCTTACATGGCCGGAACAGTGAGTGTTTTATATTGGATTAACCGAACTTCTGCCTCGATGATAGACGGTACAGAGGCTGGCACTTGCGATGAACAGCTTGAGAAGCTTGCGTGGCTCGCTCTTCGTGGCTTTTGAGAGTTCGTCATGGCGAGATGGATGTTGTTGGGGGCGTTACGATGAGTGCTCTCAAACTTGTCTTTGATTTGAGACCATCTGATCTATAGAGAGTCATTAAGTGCCGTAGCCATCTTTTGTAAACGGTAAGGAGAACATACCTCGCAGTGGGGAGGCCTGTAAGGAAGTGACTTATTGGTACCTTACGTCAATATAATATCATCATTTGTTTCCTCCGTCACACCCCTCTCAACCACTCGTGTTACCTCTCAGTCTTAACCCGCCTGCCCTTCTATACCACCACACGTATAACCCAACCGCCCCACCCACAAGCCCAAAACTCCCCGTCGCCAACCACCGAAAGTCGCGCTGGGCATGCCACACCGCGGCCGCGACCCAGTGAGTCAGGCTAAGTACGCTGACGATAGCCATCTCTGTACCACCAAGCGAAGAACGATGGGAGGCGGGGACGAGAGTCTGTGTTAATTGAGTGGCGGAGAGATCGTAGGTCCAACGGAAGAGGAGAGAGAGGGAGATTGACGGGATGAGAATTAAGAGGGGCAGAAGGGAGGTTGGGGAAGCGGTTGATTTTTCGGTGGAGGTGTTGGCTTGCGGGGACAGGACGGAGTCGAGGTAGAAGAGGGAGGAGATGGCAGGAATCTGAAGGGTGATTAGCTGGGGTAATTCGAGGAAGTGGGACAGAGGGGATTTGCATACCAGGCTTACGAACAGGCCGCAGATGGCCCAAGATCCCGCTGTCGCGACACTACGCTCAAGGCTCGAAGACGCAGGCCTCGATTCTATGAGACGGTCGTCCACGTCGCTAGATCCTTCACCAAAATTTGAGGTTCCATCTTGTGTATCTATCTTTTGGTAATGTCCCAAGCCATGCTCATTCGCTACGTCCCCGGTTCTGGAAAAGAAAGCAACAGCACATGGGAAGAGGAATGTACTGCCAATCTCGAACACCGCACCGCTTGCTCTCGCAACAGTTACCAGGTTTAAGGAGACACCGGCGTTAAGGAGGTAGGTTATCATGGTGCCTGAGAAGGTGAGGACAGAGGCATGTGGAATCGCCGCGCAGACGGAAGGGATCCAGACGGGGGTGCGGAAGTAGTATAGCCCGCCTTCAATGTGCGCATGGATGGACGCTTTGATATTTGTAGCTAAATTGTTGAGGAATGACGGGGTGGATGGTTGGGAGAGACGCTTCGTAGAGCCGTTCACGCTTGCTTCGGTCAGAGTGTCCGTATCATGAGCTGCAACGTCGCCGAGCTCTTTCGGCGCTCTCACTCGGCCATTCTGGTGCCACACTTGCTGTAGACACCAACGTTCAAGACCCCAGCTCATTGTGCTTATAGATGCCACCACGGCGACCGCTATTCTTTCTGAACCAACGGCTGATATGAACGTCGAAACCGCCAAAGGCGCGATCAATTTGCAAAGCATGTCTATCCGTCTCATGACCGTATTCAGATGTGTTAGGTCGTATTGCGTTGGGGTTTTGCCTTCGAGATTGGGATTCGCAAGGGTGGGAATCCAGTCCCGCTCCATCGAGAGGATGTTGGTACCTCGGGAAAGTTTCTCGACCATGCCGAGGACGAGGGCAATGCCGAAAAGAGCCTGTTTTTGAGCAGTGCTGCTAAGGGATAGCAGAAGGAGCCATATCGTACAGGACACAAGGACAGCGATACGATTGGTGTTGATGGTCAACAGGAGAGCACCTAAGCGAGAAGGGGTACGGTCGACCCAACGCCCGAGGGCGCTGGAGAAAAGGAGAACACAGCCAGTTTCGGCGATACCACTGCGTTGAGGGTTATCTGATGTTCTTGGGTAGACGACAGGGGAGGAAGCAGGTGCTTACTTTATGGAGGACGCTGTCAGATTCCCGGGGAAGGCGGTTTGGATAAACAGGATCTGGAAGCTGGTTACTACCACTCCAGAACTATTCTTTCCCACGCAGGGTATCAGTAAAGGGGAATCTCACCATAGCAAATTCGTACATTCTCGAGTTCCACATTGACAGAGCATGAGAGACATAGAGGCAGTAGGCCTGACGACTGGTCACATCATCGACGCGTGCATCATGGCTCCCGACGACATTTTCCCCGTCGTCGTCTTCCTCCATCGGCGCTGTGGAAAGATCGAAGGAGGATTGGGTTGCTCCCCGGGACGTTGGCCCGCATGTGTTAACAAGTCGAAGTACGGATCTATAGAAGCTAATAAGCGTCGGCTCATGCTGAATTCCAGGAGCTTCATTGTCGCCTCTTGGGCGTCAGAACAAGAGATCATTTCGGAGATGGGTGCTTTTTCGGCGCTGCAGCCTGTTTCAGGGGATGTTTATTTTACGCACCTGTTCGCGTGCCTTGCCGCCCGGGGGCAGCTGAAAGTCGCAGGGGTGGCACGCGAAACATTCCCCGAATGACGGCAAGTGGGGCTGAGACTTGGCCATAGCTTGGTGACTTCACAGGTTACGATTGGGTACTCCATACACTAACACGATGCATACATAGACTGACAATATTAGCCATGGCCCATGATTGAATCGTATGATGTAAAGTTGTTCATGGAAGCCATGCAAAATACAATAAGCAATCCATCTCAGTCGTCGCAACCGCGGCTAAAGTTACTCCTACATCAGGCGAGTATGTATGTGCTTAGTCCACCGCTCCATCGAGACAGACTCAGCCCCCAGGATCGAAATGCTAGCTGCAGGTTAGAGCCCGTGCACTTCGTTCCCGACCCTCCTCTAGGCTCTGAGTCTGACGGTCTGACCCTCTTCGGAATCCGTGCTATCGCGACCACAAGGTATTGCTTACTCCATCACATCCACCGCAGATATACTGAAATCTAGCCTTTCCATCTGCATGATTATCATGTTAAGCCCAATCACTTACAATCATCCGCTGCATTCCTTGCTGGCTTCATGCAACGCGCAGGGATCAATCCTCATTCGGCGTGGTCGGTTAATGCTGCAATACTCGATGATGACACCGCTAATTCTGTCTCGTGTCCAGAAGGATTTGCGGGGCAGAGTGAGAGCGATGCGTTGATCTGGAATCTCATTTCCATCGATGCGCTCATTACAAGCATTGGCGCAGTGTCACAACGTCTCTTTCGCAACCATCATGATATCACCCTAATACGTAAATGGACCTCAAGGCAAGGCTTGACATAGCGTGACTGCATGTCTTTCAAGCACGTCGCGTTATGAGAAAGCCCTCGTATGGACACGTGGAGGAGATGCTATTCTGTTCGGCCGCTCTGGAACGTCTAGCGAATCCAGTGGATATGGATCTCGCTCTTCATTCAGAATCTTGAATTCCTGGGTGACATGGATAGACTCTTCATGCAATCCAGCCTCACTGGCATCTATATCCCTCAGGCGGTGATGATCGCCGTTCTCGCTCCTCTGGCCAGCGCTTTTCTCGAGAGATCTCCAGAGATAGCTTCCAGAAGGTTTGCGCGACCTACGTCGCTGGCGGATGCCCAGCAGGGCGCGATATGTCGGTAGACAGGAAATGATGACGACGGAATTGATCTCGATGATGGTGTATAGTGCTTGGTGCTGAGATACGGCCTCGACGACACGGACAATATCCAGCGCGACACAGGCGAAGGCGAGGGAGAATATGAATGCCAGCCCGACCTTTTGAGCTGTACGAATTTTGAGATCCTTGAGCATCCAGAAGGGTAGAGCCATGACTAGCAAAGTCAGTACATGGCCGACTGCGAGCATCAAAGCAGATTTCCGTGCCATGCTCCTTGTACCCGCATCTGCTACCATAGTACACGGGTACACGTATACGAGTAGAACTGCTAGATACGGATATGGGTAACCTACTTGCCAAATCAGAAACCACGTTGACAGCGCAACTGTACTCCAATTTCGCCACGCGCCCATGGTTTTGCTCACTGCAGGCTTCTATCAGGTAAACGTATTAGCCGTTCGTATCTGGAGGAGGTGATCAGTTCATAGAGCATGCTTACTATAGTCAGCGACTGTATGTGCACCAGCACAAGTAGAGAGTACACCAGCAATAGGCACCCAGAAGGTCAAGAGCGTGAAAGCTAGTACTCCCCACCATACCTTCTTGAACGGCGCCGAGGTCCGGAACAGAAAGCGATAGAACAGCAAAAAAGACAGCTTGACTATCCAAAACACCAAATACAAGAAGCAGTTGTTGACAGTGCTCAGTCGATGGTTGTTTTCGTACAGCCCAAGAAGTTCGTCGCGAGATGGCTTTGGGTTCGCCGTCTTCGCGGCTGTTATTGCGGTCTTCGAATTTAAGGAGAGCTGGTTCGTTCCGCCGTGTATGATTAGGACCATAAGGGCAAAGAAGTGCGCCAAATCATCCCAGTAGAATCGCCGTAAGTTGTAGCCTCGAATTATGTACCGGCCGATTGTCAAGGCTCCAGCAACACCGCTCAAAGCCCAATTAAGAGCCTATATTGTTGTCAGTTTGTGGTCTAGCGTTTGGGACATTGAATGGTCAGGGATGAAGAACCGTGTAGCTTGATCCCGAACTCATTGCTTTCGGTAACTATCCAATGCTGTGTACAGGGTTTCACCTCAATCAGAATTGCTGGCGAGTGGATCGTAGTGTTTCGAGGGTGAGAAAAGTGCCGCCAGCTCCCTGATAAAGAGCTACCAGCTGACACTGCAAGCCAGTGATCTTCACCGAGTAGCATGGCTGCGGGTCGTTGTGCCCCAGCCATGCCGCGCAGTAAGATTTAGGATCCGAGCTGACACTGGTGGTGGGCTCCAGACCTGCCTTGCGGGCGACGAATGAAGATTCGCAGATCCACACGGGAAGTCGTTCAAAAGTGCCGACTCCCTGGGCCGTGGTTGTCTTTTCTTTTACGTATCAACACAGGCGTGTAAACCAGAGCCTTGATTGTCGTACTGGAGAACCCAAGAATCTAAAGCAATATTGGCGTTGCTACCGGACGTCCAACAGCACCCAATTCTTTGATAAGGTTCTTCTTGTGTCACCCACAAGCCTCCCAAGTCGGAGAGTTAAATCCTGAGCTGCATCCTTATTTAGGCGAAGTGCATGAGCGTGGGTCGAGGTGCAGAGCATCTGAAGGAGCTAGCGTCGTTTCATGCATGCAGTACTGCAAGTGGTGGGGCGCAATTCTTCTTCTCCTTCAAGAGGTGGGTGTCATAATAAGAAGTCGTAAGATCTTTATGACTTTTCCAATAGAGCGCTGTCAGTCATTACCCAAGAATCGATATCGATGGCCAAAGGCAAAGATGTCGATGGAGCGTTCGAATTGAGCAGAGTTTCAGCCCCTGCTGCTAGCACTGCCCCACCTCCGTATGACTTCATTTCAGAAGACGAGCCAGATGAAACAGAATATATCTTATCCTACACCCCCGACGAAGAACGAGCTGTCGTCAGAAAGCTTGACCGTCGTCTCGTCCTCTTCGTCGCCTTTCTATATATGCTTTCATTTCTCGACCGGTCAAGTAAGCATGCACAGTTCAGTTAAGCCCAATGCCACACTAAAACATCAGCCTCAGACATCGGAAACGCCAGAATCGCAGGCCTATCCAAAGATCTCAACTTGAGCTCTTCCCAATATGAGTGGCTGTTAACAAGCTTCTACTGCACATATATTACCTTCCAATGGATGACCCTGCTTTACCGAGTCGTCCCCGCTCACATCTACATATCCCTCTGCGTTGCTTCCTGGAGTCTGATTGCATCTTTACAAGCTCTGGCGGGATCCTTTTCCTCCATGTTCATCCTGCGTGCTCTGCTTGGCATTGGGGAAGCCGCGTTCTCGCCTGGCATTCCTTTCCTGCTTTCTTTTTTCTTCAAACGGGATGAGCTCGCGTTTCGAACAGGTCTTTTCATATCGGCTGCGCCGCTTGCGACGTCCTTTGCAGGTAGTCTCGCCTGGCTGATTACAAAGCTTGGCGACCGCGTGCCAATGGCGAATTGGAGGCTGTTGTTCCTCATCGAGGGATTCCCCAGTATCATCGTTGCTGTGATTGCATGGTATCAGATCCCAGACAGTCCGGACACGGCCAGATATCTTAGCCCGCGTGAAAGAGAGGTGGCGCGGTTGAGGCTCAAAGAGGAGAAAGATGACGAGAAGAACACCACCGGCGACAAATCAAAGCTCGACTGGGGCGAAATTCGCACGGCGTTGAAAGACCGGAAATGCTGGATAACCGCGGTAATCCTGCATTCTGCAACCCTTCTGGGGCCAGCGCAAGACTGAACGCAGCCACAGCTCATGTTCTTCAGCTGTAACGTCGCCTTCTCCAGTCTTCCTCCCTTTCTCCCCACCATCATCTACGAGTATGGCCCTCTTCGCCGCATATCACACCGACCCAGACTCACATGAAAATAGAATGGGCCACTCGACCCTAACATCCCAGGCCCTTTCCGCACCGCCGTACCTCCTAGCCTTTGTTCTCGTCCTCGTGACTGCCCAGCTTTCTGACCGCACCCGCACCCGCGCCCCATACATCATCTTCCACGCCCTCCTGGCCGCTCTCGGTTACCTCCTCCTCTCCCTCCTCGGCTATCTTCGCGCCCCCTCTATCTACCGTTACGCAGCAGTATACCCCGCGGCTACGGGTTTCTTCAGCGCGATCACGCTCATACTGACCTGGACGCTGAATAACCAAAACAGTGACGAGAAAAGGGGAACGGGGGTGGCGATGTTGAATCTGATAGGGCAGTTCGGGCCGTTGGTGGGGACGAGGCTGTATCCGGATAGTGACGGGCCCTTTTATGTAAGAGGCATGGCGGTGTGTGGGGGCTTCATGCTTCTGGTGGCGGGGCTGGCGTGGTGGTTGAAGGCTATTCTGGCGAGGGAAAACAGAAGGGGAGCGCAGGGTGAAGAGATAATATTGGAGGAGGAGGAGGGCTTGGTGGATGGAGATGTGAGGAGGGAAAAGGCGAGATGGGTAAACATACTGTAGCGCACGCGTTTGGGGTAAGAGGGGATATTAATCCATGGCACCGAAAACAAACGACCGCGCTCTCCCTCGGACTTGCCCCGATTCAGCCCCGGGTTCAGTTTCGCGCAGAGTCCTACGAACGGCTCTCGGTGCAGGCATACATTATCCATCCCAGGCCAATTGAACATCAGTCAATGTCTAAAACGACAAGGGCCAACGGGTTGCTCTCGAAACAGACAAGCATCACACTCGCAAGGACGAAGCCTTCGATGAAGTCGTGTGCCTAAAATTGAGATAGCGCAGTCACCAGAGTCGAGGGGTTGACGGAAGTCGCTGGCAACCTAGAAGAGATGGACAGTCTGTGTTGATCAGAGTCCTCCTCCAGACGAGACGACTGGGAGGGCTTCCCTGGATAAATTAGCCACCACATTCACTCAGTCATTAGGGTAAAGGTTCCTTCGTCCAACTCACGACAATCAGGGTGCCAACAACATCTTATCACCCCCTGGTGCAACTGATCAGATATATTGCGGGGAAAGACTAGCACGAGGATGCCAGATCTCGTGTCAGAGACGTTATTATGGGTTTCTTTCAAGCCGTGCTTTGGTATTCCTAAGTTGCCAAGCCAATTTCCGACGAGAAGCGCCTACGGTGGCCGATACCCTGCTTAAGGTCAAAATTAAAATTTTTTAAGATTTTGAAAATCGAAATCGAAATTCCCAGCAACATGCGAGACACAACTTGATTGTAACAGCATGCGCAATCGTACAATCTTTACATCGTTCAAATATACCATAGTAGTACACTATCTTTATAATTTGAGAGACTCAATTTCGAATTTAAGCAAGATTGGCGATGATTATTCAAATGCAAAAGTTGAAGAATTCTTGATGTTCCAGAATCGACTTGCGAAAAAAGTTTAAATCTATTAATAGCAACTTTTTTTTTCTTTTTTTCCCCCCCTAGGCGAGAAGTGACTGGCACAAAGTTGAATTTATCGACGTGTCAACAACATCCACAACACAGAACAAACTCTTAGACTTAGTATGTTAGATTAATAACAAGAGACTTGTGTCAACTCGATATACAGTTAGAGAAAATTGCAAGGATTGAACGCAAACACGAGCGCAGATTTCAGTTTTCGTTTTTCGATTTTCGTTTTCCCATGAATTTTGAATTTTGACCCTAAGCAGGGTATCGGCCACCGTAAAGCGCCGGATTTAAGAGTCCCGTATTTCCGCAATCGTTTTTATGATTGCCCGGGCTTGCATGGCTGGAAGTTGGTGATGCCGCTCTACTTTATCTTCGGACTACAGACGACTTTCTATTGCGAAGCTACTCCTGCTCTGATGGAGAATTATATAGTTCGTGAAGGGACCGGCCGAGCGAGGATACTTTCGTCTAGGAAGTCTCGTGTACTACTGAACCAATAATGCAGGACCGTAAAACTGCTATGTCCATCTTAGCATCAGGCGCCCTGCAGGACTTTGGACTAGAGCAGGTACATTATCCGATGCGTCCATTATCCATTAGGTTTATCTTGCAGCATCCAGACACCGCGGGACGATGCTGGGGCTGAAGAAGCATCCCAAGGCCGAATTTGGAACGCCTTAGGCTTGCCATTACCGTTTGCTGTAGGAACATACCTCTCTTCTATCAATCATGTCGGACTTTCTTCCTTAGTATCGTTGCGATATTAAGCCCGTTACCTCTCTAGTCATGATGTTGATCACGTTTTTTACAATGATGCTGCCGAAGGGTCTACTGATTGCTGCTTCATGTGCTCTAATTCTCTTTAGAGAAGTAGCAACTCAATCTTTGTCATGTATGCTTGCCCGGCCTCGAATATCGTGATGGCTCACTAAGCAGACCTTCTAGTAAACCGCACCTATGTGAACTCAAGCGTATCGGTAACATCATATGCATCATCTACCACCACGGCACCACCGTATTTGGCGACTTGTAGCGTTGGTAATTGGAGGTGTTGTCATGAAGTCTCATATAACCCTGTAACTTCTAGCAGGGGTATTTGGAATCAGGCGAGATCTCACTGAATAGCCTCTTCTTCTACCGTATCGCATCTATCGATACCTGAAGTAGTTTGCTTTTCAACTGTGATTTATCCTGTGACGAAGCAGAAAAACAGGCCCAGCACATTAGACGGCGACGGCCAAGCTCCGTACGACGACTATAAGCCAAACTATCGCGAAAAACTCGGTGATCTGGGATCAGCAATATACTTGGAGCTTCAGCACAATCTCTATGGTGGTCGCCTCGCCAGTCCCAGTCTTTCTCTTTGCCCTATCTGCCAAAAGACCTGATACTAAACCCCTGAAAGAGTTGACATCCAGACTTCCGCCGCAGCTTGGTTTGCATAGCAAAGTCCCTCGAGTCACGGTCGTTGGGAAAAGAGCGATACCGATCTTACGTAGATGGGTCCGCCCTCGAGTCTCCGTGTTTATCCTACTATAACTATCAGAATTCTCAGAAGTCTGCGTTATTCACTCCTACAGTGGAAAAGAGAGTCTGGGATCGACTCAAGTTGATTTACATAGTAACTCCTGCGACTCAAGACAAGTCATCCGTCAAAGCGAGCACTATGCTTGACTTACGCGCCTTGCTGTTAAGGACAGGGCTCGTCACCAATGATCGACATCAACACCGGCAGACTTCGTCGATTCGTGACACAGAAGCCCAGGAACAATGCAAAGTCTGTGGGGCACACCGATCTGGATTCTAGCACTCGTAAAATCTGTGTCATTCAATGTAAAGCGGTGTCAGCAGTGAGTGGAGCAAAAACGCACTTTCTTTGCGATTTGCTATGACCCTTCGACAGTGTGAGTATCGAGATCGGGCAACTCCTAGGTCTGGGCGCTGTACGCATATTGCAGTTAATCGGTCATTCTGAGGTGTGATATGGCCAAGACTGCAGCTCCCCGATGTTGATTAGCAGGTGTGAAGTGGATGCTCATGTCAGAAATGGTACGCTATGCAAGTGCTGTGCGACCAGGACCCACATGTCTAGGCTCTATACAGTGTTCGAACATGAGGTGATAAGCCAACACTTGTAGGGGAAGAACACGGATAAGAAGTATATAAATTGATTTTATGGTTTCTGGTATCAGACGACTACCATACGCTGAGGTTGAAGTGTGTCTTCCTCTTGTACAAGCTGCTCAAGTCCTTCGTTTCTCCTCTAAAACCTCTCAGTATCTTTCAAGCAGCGGTGTGTTATCCGGTATAGACAACATGGGGTTACCTAGACTCTCGCATCTGATGGTTGCCGTTCGCGTTCTCCTTATGGTTTTTCTCACCAATGCTATCCCTCATCTGGCTTCAGCGGGCCACCGTCATACAACGACGATTACCCGCGGCCTTCCTTCAGCAGTCGAGGTAATTCACCAGTTTCCCAACAACACCTGGCTCGAGAATCTCGCTGTTCGCTCCAATGGTAAGTCCTCTCGAACGGCTTCGCCTCCATGCATACCTGATGGTTTCAACGATCGAATGCTAGAGAACGAGTGCTGACTCCGGAGTCTTTCGCAGGTCAAGTCCTTGTCACAGTCCTGACTTCTCCGGATCTATATCTCATCGACCCAGCCCACCCACAGCCTGTCCTTGTGCACAGCTTCTCCGGCTATCTAAGCCTGCTGGGTATCGCCGAAGTCCAACACGATAACTTCTACGTGATCGTCGGAAACTACTCACAACCAACGAACACCAACACCCCAGGCTCTTGGAACGTATACCACGTCAACATGCATGTTCAACCACCAAACGTCAGACTTTCAGCACACTTCCCTGGAGCCAACCTCCTCGATGGCATGGCGGTGCTGAATGCCGAAGACGGACTCCTCCTCGTCGGCGACGCGGGCGCCGGTGTCGTCTATCGGCTTAATGTCCATACCGGAGCCATTGCCATCGTCATCGACGACGCTACCATGAAGCCTCCTGCAGGCGCCCCAGTCGGCATTGACGGCGTCCAGATCCGGGACAACAGCCTCTATTTCACCAACGCGCCAAAGGGGCTGTTCGTCAGCATCCCACTCAAGGCCGATGGGACAGCAGCCGGGCCTGCGGAGGTACTGGCGACAGGGCTTGAGGTAGACGACTTCACGTTCGATAATACTGGCAGTGCGTACATGAGTGTGACGTTCTCGAACGAAATGGCCAAGCTGCAGAGTGGGATCAGCGGTGGTGCTAATTTCTCTGATGTGGCTCATGTTGCGTCGGAGAATATGTTGGCAGGCCCTACGGCTTGTAAGCTCGGTAGGCTGGAGACGGACCGCGAGATGCTGTATGTGACCACGACTGGGGGTTTGGGCATTGCGGATAGATCGTCTAAGCCTGGCGGCACGTTGTCGCGCGTTAACATAGGGCGCTTTGGGGCTTGAGAAGAGCTTGAAAGATTGGCGAGATGATAGATGGGGCCATTGTAGATAATGCGTGGAGAGTACTGGTGGAAAAGATAAATAGATAACCTAGACTTAGATGGCCTGGTCAGCTTCAAAGCTGATAGACTAGAAATTGCATGCTCCGCTTCGGCAGGGTACTCGGCTTAGCCGCACTGCTGGTGACTGTTCTGGTGGCCGTTGGCTACGAAAGTGGCTTCATCATGGTTGTTGATGATAATCATGCATCGAGAAAGCCAAGCAAGGAATTCCCCACTCATCAAGTCAGAAATTTCCAAGAAAACCCCCCGAAAACAATCGGTATATGGTGAATTGTGAAGAAAGATTTCCGAAGAGAAACGGTGGCCGTGCTGGTGGCTGCTTCCACGTCGTCTGGAGTCTTCCGGACAGCCAGAGTATGTGCCCTGCACCGAAGGGCGGGTCGACTCTCTTTTGTGGGTTGGGAGCTCGAATCCGTCATCGCATAGCCCTTTTCAATTCTGTTTTACTATAGAAACCGCAATGTCGGCCGGTTTCCGCTCCCAGCGCTGTATTTGACTTCCATCAAATAGATAGGAATCTTCAACGGCCAGCCCCTCTTTTGCTTCTGCTTAGTCTCTCTTTGTCTTGAGCGTTTCGCGTGACAAAAGTTCTCTTCTAGCAATAAGGTACCCGACATTACTTGACTTCAAAGCAATCGAGAAGGCAAATCAACAGGGAACGATGGATAAGCTTACATCAAGACCGTGAGAGATCTTGCTTGAACCTTCTGAAATGTGCTCACGTGGATCTACATGCTTCTACAGCGTGAATACGAGAGATTAGGGGCAGATGTCATTGTACTGATCCATTCAACCCTGTTGAGTGATTCCGCAGAAGAATTTGTGAAGGACAAGCTGTAGGGTCTGTTCGCTGGACGTTCCACTATATCCTCTCTCGGTATGGCGTCACTCAGGTCGAATATCTTGTTGACTACGTAGTTTTGTCCCTTACTGGCTCTACAGTCGTTTGAGATGGATTTGAGGTTGAACATCCTGTCCCCGTAGGGCTGAAATTCCAAGAGATCTCTTGGCACTTAACGCGCTTCGCGTCTTCTTCGTCTTCATGTGGACCAGTCTACGCATTGGACCTGTCCACGGCGAATCAACCGAGCCAAGTCAATATTCAATGTTCTCAAGATGTCCGACTATGGTGATGACGATATGGACGTGGACGCCCCTCCCGCCAAGGAATCGATAATGTTCAATTCGAACAATACAGGTGGGAAGGGCAAAAGAAGCGCTGCTAATCTCCCCGTCGAAGCAGAGGACAGCCTGCCATGGTGACTTCACACACCCCCAATCCCTCATATACTTTGTGGCTGATCATTCCAGGGTAGAGAAGTACAGGCCCAATACTCTCGATGACGTCTCGGGGCACCAAGACATCTTAGCCACAATCAACAAATTCGTCGACACGAATGTATGTGGACTGCAGGGTGGTTCAGCTGCGGAAGCTGACTGGGCGAAAGCGACTACCACATCTCCTTCTTTACGGTCCGCCAGGAACAGGGAAAACATCCACAGTCCTAGCCCTGGCGCGGCGAATATACGGTAGCAAGAACATGCGGCAGATGGTGCTAGAACTCAATGCAAGCGACGATCGAGGCATAGATGTTGTGCGAGAGCAGATTAAGACCTTCGCAAGTTGGTTTTGGAGTCCAGCAGAGGTTTTCCATATCTGGCTCACGATGAATGCAGGCACAAAGCAAATATTCAGCATGACCAAACCCTCCGACAACACCTCCATCGCCTCCTTCAAACTCATCATCCTCGACGAAGCCGACGCCATGACTTCTACCGCCCAAATGGCTCTTCGCCGAATTATGGAGAAATACACAGCCAACACCCGCTTCTGCATCATTGCGAATTACACCCACAAGCTCTCGCCAGCCCTCCTGTCGCGGTGTACAAGATTTCGCTTCAGCCCGTTGAAGGAACCGGATATACGGGTACTTGTCGACCAGGTCATCGAGCAGGAGGAAGTTAATATCCAGCCGGATGCCATCGACAGCCTGGTCACGCTGAGTAAAGGGGACATGCGGAGAGCGCTGAATGTGTTACAGGCGTGTCATGCGAGCAGTACGATTTCCTTCTTTCTCTATACCTGTACCTCCGAGTCTCCCTGACAGTTATCTTCTCGCAGATACGCCCCTAGTAACCAAATCCGATCCGAACCCCACTCCCTCCTCTGAACCCATCACAAACACCACAATATACACCTGCATTGCCGCACCTCCCCCATCAGCTATTCAGACCATTCTTAAAACGCTCCTCTCGACCTCAGACATCACTTCCTGTCTCTCTACAATCAACACCCTAAAGGCTTCGCAAGGCCTAGCGCTGGCAGACATACTCACGGCGCTGGGTGAACAGCTGAATAACCTTAACGTGCCAGTGCAGACGAAAGTATCGTGGCTAGAAGGATTAGCGGAGATAGAATGGCGTTTGAGTGGTGGCGGCGGCGAAGCGGTACAGACGGGGGGCTTGGCGGGTGTTGTGAGGAATGGGGTGGAGTTGATGGAGAAGACTGGAAAAGGTGGGAGTTTGCTGAAAGGAATATCCTGAGTGGGAGAAGACCTTTCTAAAGCGAGAAGGAATTATCTCTCCAGCTTAATCTAGCGAAATTCTCGCTAATGGCGAATAAAAGCTCAATGCTGCATATGGATATGGACGATTGAGATCACGGGCAATCTCCACTGCCGGTCTATTGTATGCTGGTTTGCCAACTTGTCATAGGCTATAAGTACCTATCGCAAACCCCTAACATGGCCCAACAACGTCAAACCCACAGTGATGTAAGTCGGCGCGATTTACTCTAGGCCTTCGTCTGTCCGAAACCAGATCTCGACATCAAAGACCATAAGAACAATCCTTAGACGATCGTGGCCTGCAACTGTCCGAGCGGGTAATAGGCGTTACTGATCGCAAACAGCTCTAAACCCGAGAAGCGTCGTCCAGTCCTAACAGCGCTACAATCTCAGGATTCATAGTCCTCTTCCCCAATTCTGGCAGAACAATATCTGCATTACATACCCACACCCTTGCCCCCCTCTCTTCAAACTATCAACGCCTCCCTCCCTTTGCCCTCTCCGCTCTCCTTTCCACGACTCTGACATTAAACCTTCCCAGAAATTGGGGAATAGTAAGGGCTACAGCTCCCCGCCTCTCCGCCAACTCCCTTTGATTCCTACGGCTACACAGCTAATTCCCCTGAACTACACCCAAGACCTAAACCGGCGATCTCTGTATGACACCATCAATAGGCTTTTGAAGCGCGAATTGACGAATTAGTGAGGGCTTCATTTTTCTGCAGTTATATTCGGTCGAAGAGGCACATCTATTGGGGGTTGTTAGACATGATTGACAGGACATGATTGAAGGCTGAACGGCTAATTCTGGACGAGATGAGAATGAAAGCGTGGGTTTGAAGAATGTTGGATAGATACATGGAGGAGGATTTGGGATATGGAGCAAAGGAAGGGACATGACGTGAGAGTCAAAAGACGCTGGGCTTGTTCGGCCTTTTGGAACGGTAGCATCATAAAGTAAGAAAGGGGGGGTGGATTGTAATGGTATAGTACAATGTTTGAGGACTCGGGGGATAGTGAATGGCATGGGAGGTCTGCGTTGTCTTCTTCTATGCGGATATGCTCGGTGGATTGGATTGGATGGGGAATCATTTCCTATCTATGCTACGGGTTGCGGCTGGTAAACCAGCATCGTTCGTCCGTGAAGGTGTTTGTTGTAGTTGAGCCGGAGAACTGTGCACTATTTCGCACCAGTTCAGGTGTCGTTGCGGTGGAGATGTGAAACAACTTTGCATCCCATGCCATAGCGAAGTGGAGCACCCGTTTCTTGGTAGCCAGTGTTCACGAAGCGACAATAGGTCAGATCACCACTGGAAACATGTAGCTCACGAGGCAAAAGGTCGAAGCGTTGTTTTTTCGCAGTGACAGGGCTCAATCAAAAGGGATCGAGTAGAGATAAGAGAACGAATTTCATGTTGACGTGGTACATCATTCCTTTGCAACCATGGAAAATCGTATGTACGAAGCGACAAAGGATCAGACCACCAATGGAAACCTATAGCGAAAGGTCGAAGCGTTGTATTCGTATAGTGACGGGGCTTAAATAAAAGAGATCAAGTGAAAATAAGAGGACGAAGTCCATGTTGACGTGGTACAATCTAAAGAGTGCATCCTGACAAGGCAAGGAATAACAGCATGTAACATGAAACGCATCTCATACTCTCCTCTAACGAGACCTGCCCCGATCGACATGTAGAGATACTGATGTCCTAGACATCTCGTCACTGAAGTACCTCAAATCTGCCTCCCTCTTCAACCAGCCCCGCCTTCAACTGGTCAAGCGACTGCTGATGGTTGACTCCCTTGACGATCAGCTTCTTCAGACGTTTTCCCCTCACGCGGAATTTGCCCACGAAGAGTCTGACCTGCAATATCTCTCAGAAATGTCACACATGGAGTAGGATTAAGACTTACGATCAAGGCTTCATCCTGGCTCAACCCCCAATCCGAGAAATCCAGCATCAGTGTCTCCAGAGCGGGGAAGCTTGCATCACGGGTGACGCTACTCTGGTCATGTAGCATCCTGAACCAAGCGAAGACAAGGTCTGAGCGATGCGGTCGTGCATGTTGATCAAAATAATCGCTCGCGGCGAGCCTGAGCTGGAGATCGCGCACCAAGTGGAAACGCCCGGCTGCGGTGAAGCTAAAGTTGAAGATCGATTCATAAAGCTGGAGCATGGGAAGGAATATAGGATCCATTCTAGCCTTGGCCGAAGAGCGTCTTTGGAGCTGGCTGTGGGCGAATTTTTGTACATCGCTCGCACTGCTGAAGGCGAAGGAGTTCTTCCCGTAGAGGACGGGCAATGCTTCACGATAAAATTTCTGGGATGTGCACAGAAAGATCGCGTCGATGCTTGGAGCCGGATGGCGATCGTTTAGCAGGAGGACTGGCTCGCTCGGGAGGAGCGTGTGTGGTGATTTGATTGGATTCGGAAAGACGAGTACTAGTGCATAGATCTTGAGACGAATCTCCGTGGGAAGTTTTGCAAAGAGTGGACTCTCAACTTGGTCGCTTTCTGGAAGCTTGGGCTTCAAGAGGCTTGGCGGATGTTTTACCTAATTTTGTCCAACGACGTTAGATTCAGTGGATTGGGTGTCAGCTGGGGATGGTGCTCAAGAGATAACAGAAGTCATCTCATGATTTACCCGTGGATTGTACGTACCGTCTTGGGCCCGATGCGAATCCTGAACGCAAACCACTTTCTGAACGACCCACGAAACTTCCAAGGGAATGACAGTCGAAGAACAGGTCGAAAGGGAGCAGGAGCATCGAGGGCGAGATTGAGCGGGAGTAGAGTCATTCTGAATGTTGACGGAGAAGCAACGGGAAGACTGGCGGAGAGATGAAAAACCATGAAAGCTTGGGCTGAGCGGCTCCCCTATATACTACCTTAGCATCATGGAGAGAAAAATAAGGACAAAGATGCTCAATACTGAAAGCGTCCCTGCAGCAAGCAAACAGTAAAAGTATAAGACCAACGGAGAAGGAGATATACATAGCTTTGTTGGGGGATAAAGGTCCTGCATGACTTGTCGGGAGCTAATTTTAGCAATCTGATAGCATTGCCGTTCGTATCTCGTTGCTTTGACCTAGGTAGGGCTTGTAATGTCCCCAACGGCACACCAAACGCCAGAGAAGGGGAAGAGTACTCATGCTCTCGAGCGTTTTGAAGGCAACCGAAGTAAGAATAAAACGATCAGCCGACACCATCTTTATGGCAGATAGTTCATACTCTTGCTTAAGCCCTTTGCTGATCGAAAATGCACATATCGTTCAGGTTAGATGCAACAGATCAAGGGGGTCGACCTTTGAAACTACCAAGTTTTGATCTGTTGCAAGCTGTTATTCATCGAGATCCATAGCTTTGTCTTCGAATTCCTTTAAGGAGCCTCTAGTGGTACCCTGCATACTAAGCCGACCCTACATGTATTATCCAGACCATAGCATATTTTCTCTATTCCCGGCATGCTGTACTTTCAGAGCTTCGAGATCAGGGGCGTATTGCAAAGGTATAACATTCGATTTGCCTCATTTTGCAATCGCTTATTCTAGGCCCTTTGCCCATATAAGTGGGATGCTTTGACGTTCTGCCCTCTTTAACTATGGATCTTCACTGGTTGTTTAGCCCATCACGATCTTACTATACCGTTCTGTGGTGTATCAATTCTTGTCAAGGCACGGGATAGCGAGCATCTGCCATGGTCCGGCTAGTAAGTGAAAGGGATCACACTGGTTGGGATTGAACTCGTTCCTGCCCCATCCGTGCTTGCTAGATTTGCTACAATATCCTCTAAGCAGGATGGTACAAAACATGCTTGTGGCGTCATTCTCTACCAGAACAGTAATCCAGTTGGAGCGTAGGCATCTGCAGACACCTCGTCCTAACCTAATGTAAAGGAAGTAGCTGTAAAGTACTTTTGGCCCTTCACACATGTACTTAAAGTAGCTTCAGCCGCCCTGATTTACTCTAAGCGCCGGCAGCGAGACCCGATTTTCCGAGCCGCCCGAATCGAGACCTCGGCTTTAAGAAGGAGATGAAATGATGACCCTTGCTTTCACACATTACCCTACTTCTGTCTGATATTTAGTCGTTCTTCTTCGAATACACGATGTATCTACAATGTCATACCCGTAACATCATCGGGATACGATTCTAACAGATCCTTGTTCCCTTCAATATGGCCTCTCCATCCGTGCCTCCCAAGCGCCGAAAGCAAATCCTCAGAGTCATCTTCATCTCGCTCCTCCTTGACCTAGTATGCTCCGCTACGACTCTTTCCTTCTGCCAGCATCTTCAACTGACAAATTTCCCATAGATCTCATTCACATTCATCCTCCCGCTCTTTCCCTCCCTCCTCACCTTCTATCGCTCCCTCGAGCCCCCCACCACGCACCCGCACTCTCTCCTCAATACCATCCTCTCCTACCTCAATGCCTACAAAACCTCCTTCTCTCTCCCTTCGTCCTCTCGGCATGACATTGTCCTCCTAGGCGGCGCTCTCGGCTCCCTCTTCTCTTTCCTCCAAGCCATCGCGTCCCCTCTCATCGGCACCCTCTCCGATCGCTACGGCCGCCGCACCGCTCTGCTCTGGAGCATGGCTGGTAACATCCTCTCCGTCGCCCTCTGGGTTTGCGCGACGGATTTCCGCACATTTTTGGCAAGCAGGGTTGTTGGAGGGCTAAGTGAGGGCAATGTGCAACTCGCAACGGCCATGGCGGCGGACATCAGTGATGAGAAGCAGAGGGGCGCGACGATGGCGCTGGTGGGGGTGTGTTTCAGTGTTGCATTCACGTTCGGACCCGCGCTGGGAGCGGCGTTGGCGGGGGTGAAGACTGTGAAGGAGAACCCGTTTGCGACGGCGGCGGGGTTCTCGCTGTTCTTGATCGTGGTGGAGACGATCTATCTTTACCTTTATCTGCCAGAGACACTGCCGGCGAAGAGGGGTGATGGGCAGACGAATCGGGCGGACGGGGACGTAGCGAAGAGAGGGAAGAGTAAGAAGATGCATTCGCAAACAAATTCTCATTTCCTGCTCAATTTAACGCATTTCTCGTATATCTTGTTCTTTAGTGGGATGGAATTTTCCTTGACGTTCTTGACGTACGATCTCTTCAAGTACAGCTCAAGTCAGAATGGCAGGCTGTTGGGATTCATCGGGCTGGTCGCTTCCATTCTACAAGGCGCAGTCACGAGGCGGATACACCCGCTACGAGTCGTTCAGATGGGAGTTCTGGCTTGCGCATTTAGCTTCTTCATGCTGAGTCGCTTGACAACGGAGAGGGGCCTGTACGGCGCGACGACGCTGCTCGCTGTGGCGACTGCGACGGTCGTAACGGGCTTGAACAGTCTGAGTAGTTTTGAGGCTGCGGAGGGCGAGAGGGGCGGAAAATTGGGAAATCATAGGAGTTGGGGTAAGTGGGTGGCCAGATCTAATTAAAGACTAGTGGGCTAACACGAACTCAGGGCAGTTGGGAAGGGCGCTTGGCCCTCTAACATTTTGTACTCTATACTGGTGGGCGGGAAGGGATATAGCGTACAGCGTCGGTGGAGCTGGGATGTTAGGCGTGTGTGCGCTGGTCTTTGGTGGATTGAAAGCTCCGCCTGGTTCGATCCAGGAGTATTGAGGAAGTGTCACAAGCAGTCTATCAATCCCGGCCTATCTGAGTGCAAACGCGCTGAGCCGCTTGATACCCGAACACTTGAAATCCCATGGGGAGAGCCTCTTTAGGCGGCATATCGGCTTGCCATCTAAAGGCGCTGCGTGATCAACAACGACTGCAGCTATATCTTTCCAAGAAAATGCCAGCTCGCTCATCAATTCTCTGGCAGAGTTTTGAAATTGAGGTATATATATCCTGGTCCTTCTTGTGGCAGAAAGAATCGTGTTCCCTAGACTGTGTCGGCATCGACAGAGTCCATATCTTGTCTCAGCTTTTTGCTGTCAAATGTCCAGATGGGTCTTGCTTTCCCCATGCGCACTTCCAAAATTTGCGAAGGCAACCGGTCTCTGTTTTCAATGCAGTAACGGAAATAGGAAAATTTATTCTCGTAGTAGCAAGCTCCAGTAGCCCGCTACTTGTTTGTGGTTGTTGCGTCTTGCATCCAAGACTTCGAGCCATATCGATTCTTGTGCTGCGAAAAGCTAAAGTGAAATTGAGCCTTATTGTCAGCAAGTATTGAAAAGACGGGGTTTCTTGTTGAGCAAACAGCCAGGGTATCCAATGCTATATCAAAGGATCTAATCCCGTGTACTCGGCTTGGCTTCTCTTCCACTGGTAAGAAACGCTGCGAAAATTTGGGAACCACTGCAGAAACCTCCTTCAACCACTTGCCAACCCCCTCTTTAGGCTCTTTCAAGGTCACCCTGGGCTCTCCATCTATAGGTGTACAGCTTTTCCCTATCGATCCCTCTGATTATGATGCTTCCCAAATACATGCGGTAGCGAACTTTGACAGCATTTTCCAACAACTTCATCTATGGCGATCACCACCGCGAAGAATCGACACCGACGAGCCCCCAATCCAGCTATCTCCAAGACTTGATGTCACTTCTCACTCGACGTCGGTTCCATCTTGAATACTCATTGTGCTTGTGATTCAGCCGGGCATATAGAAGAATATTGACTACGGGAGAGAGCTCGAATTCGGGAAAAGGGGGTCTGACACAATGACCGCTAACTAAATTGTGGCATTCCGAAAAGGGATCGGTGAACAAATCCGACATGGGAGAAAAGGACGACGGACGAGGGCGGGAACTTAGTGAGAGGCTAAAGCAGAAGGACGAGGAGGAAGATTGATGTAGAAAGGGTACATTTGGGCTGTGTCGATCGATTGTCAAATGAAAATCCCTAGTAGCATATACGTTACCTTCCATACTCGTAGCATGGCGGGAAGCATCAATCGACGAATTGGCATAAGTCTAGCAGGGATTCCTCTGAGCACGATAATCTTGACAATGCACTCCTTCGTCGTGTATAAAGAAGTCTACAATGCAAGGGTAGACTGCCATAGGTTATATAGTGCAGAAAGAAATGAGCTTGAGTAATATATTCTCTACTCGCGGTTGTATAGAAGCATTGTCGCGGTGCTCTGAGTAGATGAGCTTGGTAGAAGTAACCCTCCATGTGCGCTGTAAACCGTCAAAATCTGAGAGACAAAGACTTTGATTTCTAGTATACCATACATAAAAGGGAACAATACTCAGCAAGTGAGGTCTTCTAGTCAAGCGGCCCAGCCTCGAACGCTCCTAGTGGTTCACAAAACTAATGAGAAAATTTCGGGTCTAGCGACTTCGCTTGTTCTTCCTGTTTTGAAGGTCGTGGGTTCGAATCAGACTGCGGTCCTTAAGAGGTTCTTTTGTTGGCATACCGTGGGATCTCTTTACCTCATCAGTTTTGAAGACATGGAGCAGCACATGACACATCACATCAATACTTGTTACTCAGCAATGCTTACTCTCAATTGCTTGCATACCAGGCCACAGGTATAGCATTTGACCGACCGACTTTCCGGATCATGGGAAGCTGTAGTTTGATTCGTCTTTTTGATATTGATGCATTCCACACAAGAGATATGAGCTAGCGCACTATTGACTTTTGCAGCTAATCAACTTTCAATAGCTGGTGTCTCCCTTTTCCAACTTGTCGACTCGAAGATCAATAGGATTCGTACACAATCAGTGATGTTCGATAATCCACTTGGGACGGATCCATTGAGAAGTATAGAGAGGTTCACGGACGTTCACAACTTCCATACTTCTAGCCAAGGCGGCACCTGGTGGCGGCGAGTGCCCTTTCATAACGCCACAGGCAGTGACAGCATGACTGGTTTTCGAGTTCGCAAGGTGCCAGTGCATATGATATCTTTCACTGGCCTTTGGCGATGGGATTCGTGTCCCAGACTATTACGTCGTCAGATAACCCAATGATCCTTGATGCACCAGACAAATTTCCGGTGAAATCCCATTCCTAGGAAAGTCAACAGACTTGCTGAGGATCTGAAAGTGGTCTGGATCTGTCTGTAGAAGGACTTCGACAAGCTGGCTGCGGGGTAGAAGCTCAGGTAGGCATGAGCGTCCCCAACGCCCACATAATTCATTCGTAAGTAAGAACATATAGAGTGGAGGTCGAGTCGCCAAGGATGACGTCTGCATTTTGAAACGGGCCCACATTCACAACCGGAAACCCCTCCGCATTGGCCTATCAGGAGCGTTTTAATCCGGATAATCCGGAGTTCCCACCATAGCCGCGCGCTCCCGACTCTTGACGTACAAACGACAATCCAACCTTCATTCGAAATTGGCTCACATTCAAGCTAGGCACTTTCCTTCGACTGACAGGAACAGTACAGAATCCAGCAACGCAATGGCAAGCCTTGGAGGCAACCATCCATTCCAGCACCCGCTGCAAGCCACCGCCTCGGCGATTGGAGCTGCGGGGGGTGATCCACGTGGCAATCGTGCCTCTCACTTCATGAGCGCGAACGAAGGGCCAGCTGAGATTGCTGCAAAGATCACCGGACTGAGCCTTGGGGGCAAGCGTGAGGATGATTCCGCGTACTTCACCAACAACGAGGCCATCCCATGGCCTGATCCGTGAATTGACTGCTTCTTTATTCCATCAGCACCCATGACTGACTCAGTCTAGAGCACACAGCAAGACCGTCGGCGGGCTTCCCTTAGTCAGCGATACCTTCCTACTGCAGAAGCAGCAGACATTCAATCGGTCTAAGAACCTCGAGCGTGAGTCCAATCGTCATCGCCCTGCGTCTGCATGACATGACGTCGAGATTGAGAAAGGTAGAAGCTAACTTCTTTGGCTCTAGGCATGGTTCATCCCTGCGGTAGCGTTAGTAACCATCGAACTCTTCATGCCTCTACTCTAGGTTTCATATCATGGCATTGCAACATGTCTCGGAGCACAGGCTCATGAGACATGTCTTGCAGGCTGGGTCTGTACCTAGAAGAGTAATGCTGACCCTTTTCGTTCAAAGGGGGCATTTGGGTATTTTGAGTGTACTAAGGACATGAGCGACCTCACGTACGAAAAACCGTCCAATTGACGTTCGCATTTTAGCTTTGCGGTATGGCTGATACGATGCCTCCGCAGGAAGGCCGATTTTCTACAGTCCGCGGGGACGAAGACTCCGATCTTCATCCGCTTCTCGACTGTCACTCTTGGTAGAGAGTTCCCAGATTCGGCTCGTAACCCACGCGGCTTCGCTATAAAGTTCTACACCGGCGAAGGCAATTACGACATCGTGGGCTTAAACTGGGTTAGAAGCATGAATTTGAGTACCTGGGCAACGGGGAAGCGCTGACATTTACAGCCCATCTTCTTCTGCCGAGACCCCATCCAAGGCCCAGATGTCATTCGCTCCCAATCTCGGAACCCCAAGAACTTTCTTCTTGACTACGACGCAACGTTCGACTTGTTGGCTTGTACACCGGAAGGGTTCGTGCAGCTTCCGAGATCTCCGAAAGCAGTATCTGGGCTAACGGCCTGTTGTAGGAATCACGCAGGCCTGATGTTCTTCAGCGACCATGGAACCCCAGATGGATGGATTCACAATCATGGCTATGGCTGTCATACATTCAAATGGTACGCTAAATGGTAGGAAGTTTCGAGTGGCACTGACCGATGTTCGAAAGGGTCAACAAAGACGGCAAGTTCGTTTACATCAAGTATCACTTCTTGGCCACCCACGGGCAGAAACAGATGACCGAACCGGAAGCCATTATGACGTCCGGCGAGGACCCTGACTACTCAAAGAGACAACTCTGGGATGCCATCGAGCGTGGCGAAGAAATTACATGGAAGGCTAACGTCCAGATCATGGATCCCGAGGAAGCCGATGCCAACAAGCTTGGCTTCGACCCCTTCGACGTGACCAAGGTCTGGCCTCGCAAGCAGTATCCAGTGTACGAGTTCGGCAAGCTCGTACTGAACAAGAACCCTGAAAACTTCCACCGCGACGTCGAGCAAGCCGCGTTCTCTCCAGGTAGCATGGTCCCTGGTATCGAAGACAGCCCGGACCCACTGCTTCAGTTCCGCATGTTCTTCTATCGTGATGCTCAGTACCACCGTATCGGCGTCAATCTGCACCAGATACCTGTCAACTGTCCATTCATGGCAGGCCATTATGCCAGTTTGAACTTCGATGGCCCGATGCGTGTGGATGCGAATCACGCTGGTAACAAGCAGTATGTACCGAATAGCTTCAAGAATACCTTTAGGCCGGATACCGCCGAAGCTCCCTACTCCGTGTCCGACGCTGTTGTCTCAAGGAAGAGCCACTATGCGCATGAAGGTAAGAAGAGCGAGTATGCCCAGGCTACCGAGCTCTATAAGCGTGTGATGAGCGATGAAGCCCGAGACCATACGCATAAGAACACGGCCAAGATGATGGCAAAAGTGAATTACCCCATTATCCAGGTATGACCCCACGCCGCCAGTGTCGCAGAGCCTGTTCGCTAAATTCTTGTAGAAGAAGTATCTTGCACAGATCTATAACATCGCTCCTGAGTACCCGAAAGCCGTGTATGATCTCTTGCCGAAGAAGGAGTTCCCTTTCTCTGAGGTTGAAGAGCTTTCGAAGTCAGCTCATGAATTCTTCAAGGAGCCGAAGTTCAGACCTGGCAGTGAGGACCGTCTTGTGGGCTATCCGGCTTCAGTATACAACTAATGGCGCTGTTATCTGCGACATTGGGTGGATCTAGGAACAAGACGTTGCGAGCCTTCTTGTGCTGGCCAGATGGGGCTAACATGGTAGGTAAAGTAGAAACGACGGCCGTCGATCCCTTATCAGGCAAAAGCTTTCATCACAAAGTTCCAGTCAGTGTGGCCCTTCTTCAATCTTCCACAAGCCCTGTTGTGACATGCATCAATAATGTCAAAATTTCGGCAGTTGCTATCTGGATGCTTTCTTCTACGTTTCCTGATTCCGTAAGCTTTTGTATTACTATTGTTGTATCGGATGCTAGCTTGTGTCATGTCCGCTTCCTGTGTGCTGCGAACGAGGATCGCCTTTTGGAGTGGGTGTCCTTTCAATATCTGCCGACGTAAATGGATCGGTCATTGTAGCCATTGGCCTTTAAGGTATAAATAAGTCTTATCTTAGGCTGAATTAGAGATGCTTCTGGCTCTGAATATGTGTGACGCGGTCCGAAGTCAGAAGAGGTAGCACAAAATAGTGTCGAGAGAACCTATGAAGAGCTTGGAGACTTTACGACGTCGATGGCGAAGTCTTTCGGCTTCCAATAGCTTGAGAGAGATCGCCCCAAGAGAACATTTTTAATCGGCATGGGAAGCATTCCGAAGAACCCTGGCGATGGTTTGTGTATCTTGGAGGTTTCACCTGAGCTGAGAGGAAAACGCTAATGAGCGATCCACTTCAGCAATCTTCCTGGGCGAAGACGTGACGGAATTTCTTCTGTGCAAGGTCAGCTTTCAGGGCAAATGGGTAGTGTCACAACGATAGCGCATGGCTCCAGGAGCCCTCGGATGGTTTCAAAAGCAGACTGCAAACTCTCGACAGGTGATCACGGCTTGCATGCTTCGGTTTCTGGGGAAGGCTGACGCGTACTGGTCTCGATGACCTTGCTGTAAGAAGCGGTGGGGTATATGCGACCTTGTTGCGGCAGACGCCTTCTTCACGTTGAGCCAATCTGATCAAGCATAATCCAGTCACTTACTGCACAGCCCACTCACTCCTTAAGATATGTCGGTAAGACAGGAACAAGTCATCTTAACGAGCAGACTACTGTGATAACCAGTGCCGGAACCCGATCTTCCAATAGGCAGACAACCCCAGGGATGTACCTACCCTGTTGCGTCAGATCCTGCAGGCATGTCTTGATCACAGCCACGTTCTGATGAATCGCTTCCTTGCCGATGAATTGGCCGCCGATTCTACTTTGCTCAAGGTAATTGGGTTCTGAAAAACGCCTCCACGGATTTCGACGCTATTTTGAGATCCAGGCAATTCGGCGCCCAAATTCAATCGCTGCAGGTCAATGAATCGTTCCATTTATCAAAGATCGGATTAGCTCAGTCTGTTATCTAGTCCCCTCGTTCCTACAGCTCGACGAGGGCAAGATAAACTTATCATCTAGCGATGGAAAATCAGATCACTGTTTGGATCTTATCTGTGAAGAATGCCGACGGATCACAATAGTATCTAGAGAAGCAATAAGTCAATATATGCGGCCAATAAGGCTTTTTGCTCAGCCTCTGGTACGACGTTGGTAATGGGTCAGAGCTTCAGTATGTAATAGTACACAGTCGTCGGTCATTGCGATATGTGACCAAGTCACAGATGAAGCAGCTAACACCATCGGTTCGTGCAAGCCACGAGGCCGCTAGGATGTGCCAGAGGGTTGGGCTTGGACCCAGAACTTCCTCAAACCACCAGCCAATGGCACGTGTCAGAAGTCATAATTGGCTCTAGCAGCGCTTCCAAGAAGGTCAGATACATGCGTGCACCATCTTGGCGTCATCTGATACAAGTTGATGCGGAGAGCCTAGAGCTTGCAGAAAACTTGGACACTTCAAGATGTTGTACACATGAAGTTGGCGCATCTCGGTTGTCGGGCTTCGTGTTGCAAATGGAGTTTTGGGGCGTTAGCGCGTAGAGGGATGGATTGTAGCGAAGTGACGATGCTCTGGGTGCTGCGCTTACCAGAGGTGAGGCTGAGAGGTATGCCAACGCTCATTGACTGGCTCGCTTACGGCAATAGTGCAGGAATGGCGCCAGTATAGCGACGTGCGCACATTCGGTACTCCGTACATATACACGCGCTGAAAGACAGACAGCAGCTGTCAATATCTGCTACGCTTCCCCGTTTCCCCCCGCCCTAGGCCCCACGGGGCCACGATCCCTAGGGAAGATCCCTCGTCAAACCGAGCATGGGGGCACGGACTCCCTTGATCCGCGTGGGTACCCTGAGTTGTTTCACCACATTGTCGGTCGCACATGGTCCCGCGCTATAGCTCGACAAGAAACATGCATCAGAACATAGATCGGCAATGAGTAGCTCTTCAAACTTTCGCATCTTCACCAGGAATCAGGCAACCGCCTCTAGGACCTACTTGGATCTTATGAGCTTGGACGTTTCGCCACTCCTATATTCAAGGGTATAACACCCACGTGATGGCGTCTTGTATAAGAGGAACCACCCTCCACCGAGGCATGTCGAGTCCATCGAACCCGAAAACTTTTCAGCCCTGCAGATATCATGGCCCCCACGAGCGAACCAATCTATCACAACAGTTCCGGCAGCATTGGGGTCCTTGGAACACCAACCTCTTCCGACACCATAACAAACACTGTCTTCGGCTTATGTGCTATTATCATTGGAGCTCTGACAGTTTGGCAGGGTCGTAAAGTGTGGCGACTATGGTACTCGTCTCGCTCGACAAGTCTGATACCGCCAGGAGGCAAGCACAACCCTCATGAATCATTAGGTCATTGACTGACTATGATTCGTTTGCTAAGACTCGGATCACGAGTTACCAGGGCCGACCGATTCTCACCGCGCAGATCACCCTACGGGCATTGGTATTGGAGGGACCGCTCTGGTCCCGCCGCCTGACGATATTCCCTTGTCTCCGATTGCACCAGAGTCGACCGCCTATGGGGTCCCTCACGAACCGCGCACGATCCAGGCTGCATGTCATGCTGTTCTATGCCTGACCCAAGATACAACATCTCCAGTACCAACAGGATTGGACAGTATACTTGATGTTTCAGGCACGCCGCATCCAGATGTCAAGGCTGTACCGTACAAAGCAGGACCAAGCCCAGATGGCTCTGCAGAGAGACTCATATCAACTACGATCGAATATGCAACCCCCGCAAGGCCATCCGTCCCTCGCCGTTATTCTGCACCTACTTGCATCAAGTCTCGTAAACCCTTGGGGACATCTGACTCGGCAGTGGGAGATGGACGTTTCGAAGCATAAACATGGCGCAGCAGTCTCTTTCGTTGTACATTCCCCTTAATTTGGGTTGGCTTGTTTCACGAAAGAATCATAACAGAAGAGTAACGTTGGGAGGTTGAAGGTCTTTTCGACGATAAGACCCTTGACGCAGTGGGTTCGCTTTATGTTAATGAGTATGAATTAACTCGTGTTTCTACCCGTGCTGGCTCATCGGTAGAGCACTTGTTTTGTTTTCGAACTATGTGGGCAGATACTTCAAGTACTTCGTCAGCGTTCTCTGCTTGTACTCTCTTTTGTTTGTCGAGGAGTTTTTGGTTCGGATACATCCTCTAATCTTGCAAACAACACGGGTGCATGCAGATATGTCACTTGCCGAGAACTTGCCTTACTTCAGCTTGCGTCGGTGAACAATGTTATGTAAACATAAGTTCTTGCTCTGCAATTACTATCTTTTGACCGATCAGAGATACTACCGATCCGAATGTCTTCATACCCAGCGGTAGCAATGCAAGCGTCGATCCTGGTTCTTTGTTTTTGAGGAGCACTTGCTTTGAACCTCCTAAAGTGCACTGATGGCCAGCATTATAGCTCCGCTATATTCTTTATTGGGTCTTGTCAGACTTACTATATGGCTCTTGGCTGGCGTTTTAGGAGGCTGCGAAGCAAGTGATCATCGGACTGCGTTCACCTCGGACTTAAAGAACGTTCTCGTTCTCGAATTCAACAAATGTTTCGGGCTTCCCCATGTGGCGAAGAGTCGTACGACTCGTATGCTCAGCGCAGGGGCCAAGACTTTATTTTGTCCTCAAGAGTGTCCCAGGCCATCCGTCCAATTCCCATCTAGTTCCTTCATCGATTAAAAGGGCTCTAAACTAGTAATATTGATCACCAAGACCTGAGACAGTAGACTAGGAGAAAGCATAGCTCCTGGCAGGGCTCGCAAGAGTATTGGAGTCTGTCCGAACGTGCACCTATAACTTGTTTGTACGATAAAGTTAGCAGAATCCATATCGAACGGTCAAAATTCCTGCTCCTCTTCTCCTGCTGCTGCCTTAGGGTCTTTCCACAATGTCACTAAAATCCATTGAATCTTTGCCGCCTTGTCTATGGTTTATCAATGGTAATTCAATCTATCGCCATTCCTTCAGCACGTTCTTGAGAGTGATAAAAGATCGGTTCAGGTTCAGCCAACCGCTCCAGAATGATCTGCACAGGGGGTGGCGGCTATATGAGATCACGTGACCGCGCATCCCAGCCGCCTTCTAGCTAGTTGGCGAGTGGACATCGGTAAGATTATTTCTTCTGCATGATTGTTCTCTAGCGCTACTATCTTCTACCAAGGTGTGTTCATCCATTCCATCAGTGTGGGCCTGGGAGGATTGCACCCGGGTCGGAGAATTTGGAAGTGAATTGACAGGGATTAATGTATGATAGGAAGAAAGCATGATCTACAGCGGGGGCCATAGGGTTTGAATTCCCACGGGAAACGAAGAATTAGGCACCATGGCTATATGCACGGAAGGATACAGGTTGGGATGCATGAGATGATTTAGGACACCTGTCGGATACGTATCAAAACAAGCCGTTACCTCGGAAATGAGAAATTGACCCAAAGACTACATCTTGCCATTGCTCCAACGCCGCCATGGCCGGCAATTCTCCCATTCGAAGACTCCGCATCCCCATTACAGGCGGCGGCCTCGCAGGCGCCGCCCTCGCCAACGCTCTCTTCGACCAACCTCACCTCGACATCCATATCTTCGGGTCCGCTCCGGAATTTTCCGAGCGCGGTGCGGCCGTTGGCCTCGCCGTCAATGCTCAGCGTGCGCTCGCCGAAATCATCCCATCTGCCAATGAACTCTTGGATAAAGCGGGTGCTGTACCTATGAATTCAACCCGGGTCGTCATTGTGAGTACTTTCATTGTTTTTCTTTTGTCCTAATAAGTCCGTGTGGTATGTTGCTGACAGGAGAGAAGGGATCGGGCGCAGAGGCAGGCACGACGGTCTTTGATCTTGCAGACACGGATCAGGGACGCGTCATCCATCGCGCTGCTCTTCTTCGCGAGCTACTTGCTCCATTACCTCCCGGAATCGTGTCCACGAGCAAGAAGCTCGTTGATATCGTTCCGATTGATGCCGTGGAGGGAGGGGGCATAGAGCTGCGCTTCCAGGACGGTAGTGTTGAGCGTGCTGATGCGCTAATCGGTGCCGATGGGATCTTTGGCTTTGTCCGGAAGTACGTTCTTGGAGCGAATGATGCTGCTACAGCGCCGGTGTATGCGGGCTGGTGGGATTGTCGAATCTGGTGTCAACGGAGAAGGCAAGGGAGAAGCTTGGGGAGCAGTATTTTGTGGAGTATAGACAGTATGGATGGGTGGGCGATGGGGATTTCATCATGCATGATGTTCTCGACAACGAGAAAACGGTACAGTGCGTTGGCGCTTGTCGCGAGGACGGGACCTTGAATGAGAGGAAAATGGAGCTTGATCGTGACAAGCTGGAAAAGCCATTCGCGACATGGCTTGATGGGCCTATAGCGAAGGGCATGATCGATGCAAGTCCCCTCCATCAGATGAAATTTTGCTAACCTTCATCACTCCACAGCAAATGACTAACCTTCAATCCAGCTCCTCCTCGACCAAGACTCCCCTCGTGCTTATTCTCAATGGGAGCACAAGAACGCCCCCATCTACATCAAAGCCCGCGTCTGCATTACAGGAGCCGCCGCGCACGCCATGACACCCTGGCAAGGCTCCGGCGCCTCGCAAGCAATCGAAGACGCGATGATTTTGCGCACCTTGCTCGCTTCTATCAGATTGCCGGAGCAGCTTGATGCGGCGCTGAGAGCCTATGATGAGGTGAGGAGGCCGAGGACGCAACGGATTGTGGAGTCGAGTCGGGCTACGGGGATGATTATGTCGGGACGGGGGAAAGGGATTGGAGTGAACGCGGAGAAGATGAGGGAGGGGCTGAAGGAGCGGTGGGAGTTTATCTATGATTTTGATATCAAGAGACATAAAGAGGATGCGTTGGCGGCGTTGAAACGGATAGAAAGTGGTGAGGAGGTGCTGCAGTGAGGTGTTCACATAGCGAGTTCTTGCAGAGAAAAGGGTATCGCCGTCAGACAACCGGTCACAGCGTTTTAAGGAAGAAGTTGTGCTTACGTCGTGGCGATGCTCTCAGATCACATCGTCTCAAGGGCGAAATCAATACTTACATCTGCGACGTTTTAGAAACGTGCGTCTCGCTTGAGGCCGCTGAGCCGGAAAGAGTAGGCTTGTAGTGCAAACCTGGAATCGCGTACGCCGAGACCGCTGTACCTGTCATGGTGGCTGGGAATATATCGATCTTTTGCTCTCTTCTTAGATAATACAATAACAAGATAGCTGCCATGCAGAGTGCGTCAAGCCGATGTGCAGCCCCGCCATCAAGCTCGCATGAGCTTGCGCCTTTTGCAGTATTCTGTTCCGAAAGCTGCTTCAATAGCAAGCCTTTCCCTTCTTTCTCTCTTCTTCCTCCCCTCGGCGGTAGAGTGTCCCTTACCTGACCTGCGGTACTTTCTCCGACCGTGTGACTGATAGACCGTGTCCCCAATACGGCACACGATTCCACACCTAGTGTTATTTGAAGGAGTTATCAATAGCATCAATCAAATACAATCTCGATATCAGCGTGGACATATATGTGAGTTATCTTCTGCGCCTATCTACTTCTCGAACTTAATAGTGTCCACGCAGCAGAAGCACTCATCATCACCGCACGTTCCTGTGCCTTCCTACCACAATCCCAGGAATCCAGCCTTCGCGATAAGCAATGAAAGAAGATCGGGAGCGGTCTTGAAGGAAGGGGAGGGGGGGGAAGGTCTGCATCGGATCATCCAATGACTGCTTGACCGAACGTGGTGAGGAGGAAGAGGAGCTGGAAGATCTTAAGGAGATTGATGTTACGAATTAGGCGGAAGATGACAAGCTACTGATAGAAGCCTTAGGAAGAAGTCATGTCATTTTCTTGTCCTGTGTTACCTGGAGAATACATATAAGTTGACGCAATCTTAGACCGACTATATTGATTGCCAGATTGAGGGATGGATCACTTCGGGCAAGATCGAAATTGTTATGAACTTATACATAGCAAGAAATCGCGTTTACTAGAAAGACCTTCGGGAGAGGTGAACCCATGTGGTGTACGGATTCAAAAACTCTTGCGCCGGTGGCCCATCCCCTGCCATCGTGAGCCGTAAGGCACCAATGACGGTGTGCACACTTACCGATATCTTCTAAATGCCAGACCAAGCGACTTGGCAAGCCGCAGAAATTTAGAGGTGAGCCCTTTCTGGGGATCGACCAATAAATCTAGAGTCGCTCGCTCGCCTGCCTCACAAGACGCCACAATGTACGGATGGCTTTGCAGGAAGGATGAAAAGCTGATTGATGGTTGATATACTGTCCTGCGTCGACGTTCATATTGCCATGGACGATGAGGCTTATTCTGAATTCGTTGCCAACATGAGTGATCACTGCTCGTGGAAGGCGTCCCCGAAGCACGTGATTCCGATATAAAGTTGGAAGTCCGAATTCATTGCAAGCATGAACTGATAACGATCCGACCTTTGGATCAGCAGCTTTACAGATCGGAATGCCTTCCAACTAGTAGTATCGATGGCCAAGTCGTAGACCGGTGGATTGGGAGGAATAATCGCTGTCTGCACGGATCCAAAAGAAGACATGAGATTTTCAGCTTTGCCCTTGTTCATTGGGAGTACAGACGAGCTGCCAAGAGGGCTCTCGATGCCTTCCTGTACCCTTATCGATGTCTTGCCGCCATGCTTGAAAGCGTTTTCTTAGGCTTTCCAACCGACATGACCCCTTGAAGCAAGCATACATGAACCTAAACCCCAGTATTCGCCTTCCCTAGATGATAAGAGTATAGTAGCCGGCCACAGAAATACATATAATGCACGTTTCACTGGCATATAAATTTCTTGGAATTGTAATTCAGAGTGGTTCGAATTTTGTCGCTCTAATCGTGGCCTATAAAAAATAGCCTACATTGAGGGTATCCACTCTAGGCACCCTCCTACCGTAAGGAAGAGGTTTAAGTACCATGGATACGACGTTGATAATGTGTAAAGATGGCAGGTGGCCGCGGTGCAACTACCGAAAAGGGGGGTGCCCAGCCTAAGTAGATTAAGTGATGATCTGCACAAGGGGCAGCGGCTAGATTAGATCATGTGACCGCGCAACCCAGCCGCGTTTGAGCTACTTAGCGAGTGGACATCGGTAACAGCACCTCATCAGACTGCTATCCTCTAAGAAGCCGGATCCAAAGGCGGATCCATCTCTTCCTTCAGTGAATTCCTAGCATTCTGGGGGCTGGTGAAAGCCAATGGGCGGACAACAATTTTCCAGGTGATCAGGCAGTCAAGTTGCGTCAGCAACAACGCCAAACTTCCGTGTGTCTTCCAGCTCTTTGCGGCTATCTACCACTTTCTGCAACCCCTAACATGGCGCCAAAGGGAAAGTGGGACTCTAGCACTCAGCTTACAAGAGTATCGAGAAGTATGAGCTCACAAGGAGATGGCTCTACAACGAACGGAGCTGTACAACTTCCAGTCGAAATCAATATGATGATATTGGACAACCTGCAGTATGGCGAGCTCAAACATTTGCGATTAGTCGCACGAGATTGATCATCGCTTGTTACGCCGATGCTCTTCCGGCTCGTCTACATATCTCCCAGAAGGGAAGATCTCGAGATCTTCAACAATGTCACACGGCATCCGGTCCTTAGCACTTATGTCAAAAAAGTGGTCTACGATGCATCTCGGTTCGAACTCAACATATCTCGCCGCGCTTACTTTAATCGATTGTGCGATGACATAACGAAATGTTTTGTTCTCAAAGGACAGGATCTCCAGTGGCCCTTGAATGGCCGCCTCGCCACAGCTCTGCAATCTGACCAGCCTCGAGACGAGATTTATAATAGCCATAAGTAAGACCGCTTCGTCGATGATGGGTTTCACGAGTGGCAGCGGCACTCCTGGTATGAAGGATATTCTATCAGCCATGGGGTCCCTACCAAGACCATTTGTGAGGGAGTCGAATGAGCTCTTTCAACATCACTGGTGGCCTTTGGCAGAATCATTTGAATGAAACATTGTCTCTTGATTCGGCTTACTCGGGATGTCCTTCAATACGGAGGTCGAAAGCACTCTATGCACGGCCTATCTTGCATTTAGACAACGAGCATATCGAGGTGGCCTTTTTAAATGCAGCGTGTGCCTTGCGGCTGGCTCAGAACCTAACGTCGCTTGAGCTTTTTGATGGCATGTTCGACATCAGACCAAACCCAGTCCCAGATGAAATGGATCAGGGATCGATAACCAAAGCTCTACTTACCAGTGCCATTGACGCCTGCACCTCTGTCAGATCATTCACCATTGACCTGCATGACGACGTACATGACAATTGTCGAGAACTTTTGGGCGTCCTCCCAGAATGGCTAGGTCGTATGAAATGCCTTACGGAGCTCACTCTCAGCCTTATCACCTCGAACTCCAACTTCACCTACGAACAGATATTCCCTCAAACTGGTAAATGGCCGCAACTCGAGTACCTGAATATCCTTAGCCTAATAGTTGATGGGTACGTGCTAGTGACTCTGATAGCGAAGAAGCTACCAAAGCTGCTGTATCTGCACCTTCTGAATATAGAGTTATCCAATGGCTCCTGGGAGGGTGTGACGGAAGGGTTACGCCAGATGACACATCTCCGGTCATTGTGTCTAGGCGGGAATTACCCGAGCATGTTGAGACACCACCACCGTGCTTCTTTCGTGTCAAGTAGACTGAACAGCGCTTATTCTTACGCTCAATTCCAAAAGGACATTGAAGATTACGTTATCTTTGGTGGTAGACATCCGTGCCTTCCTCGAGGAGCCGCCGCAGAAGAATCGTTGGACTTTTGGAGGAGGATGTGTCCTTCTCGGGAGATGGCGACGTATTACTTTGCTCGATAGTAAGTTTGAGTTGCCTACTTGGGACTACTGAGCACGCTCGATCAGACAAGCCAACCTGCCAAGCTTCAGCCAAGTTGTAAGCGCTCCTCGGGCGTCACCATGGAGACCGTCGATGAAGGAGGAGTCAGGTGCGATTTCTTTTGGGTTTCGGCGGAAAGAAGCCAGGTTCTACAGACATGGAGAACGGATGGCGGAGACTGAGAGAGAGAAATCTATCTAGCAGGACGCTCAAGTCCGTGTGAAAGGGACCTCATAGCTACTCTCAGTAACACACTAATCCACGCTGCTTGAGATTATGGACCCGCAAAAAACGTCCATCGCATTGTCAAAGAGGTCCATACTTGTGAGTTGCGCTGTTTCATATTGGGAAAACCCGTATAGTACCTCTGTGGAGCGAGCTAATAGACGTCCATCGCATTGTCAAAGAAGTTCATATCTGCAAATTACATAGTGTCATCTTATGCAGGCCCGCATAGTACCGCTGTGGAGCGAGCTATGTTCAGCAACGGTCCTCGCACTAAAGGATGACTTTTTTCGCCAGGCCCAGGTTCGAATCTGCATCAGAACATCTTTTTTTTTGTTTTTACAACTACCCTATGTAGGTAATTCTTTCCTTTTTGTCAGAGTCGTTTTAGTCACAGTAATGGTAATTGTACTTCCCTAATGCAACGATCCCTCATCCCTTCCAATGTCGATGGTATCATCCCAAGTATCAGATTCTCCGGTTGGCTGCGGCATATATCCCACCATCAACCGGGACTTCCAAGTATGATATCATGCCACCAACTCCCCAATCCTTATTTCCATCCCACCAAGCTCAACGTCTTGGTCCCAGCACTCTCACCCATCACTCGCTTCAAAACCGTACTCATCTCCATCCACTCCCTCATCTGTCCTCCTCCACATACCCATCAAATAACCAACCTCCAAACCCATCAAACAATCCTCAAACCCGTCAAACAGTCAACCCATTAAACACCAATCTCGGAACCCACCAAACCACCCTCCAAACCCTCCAAACCCTCACTATGCCGCCAACCCTCCGCCCCCTCAGCCGCACCCCGCTCCACAATATCAACTCCCCAAACCATTCTTCAACCACTCAACGCATGAACGGAAAGGCGCAATGTATGATCCCCCGCCCTTTCCATCACCGCCTCTTTTCGCACTCCACTTCCGTCTATCGCGCTCGCGCGCTTCAAAAAAATCAGTGGCCTCGATCCCCGACACTCCACCACAACAACCGGCGCTGGAAGATAGAGGCTCGGGAGCGAAACGTAAACATTCTGTGGATCCTAGCGAAGACGAGTTGTTTGCTAGGAGTAATGGGGGTTTGAGGTTATATATTTTTGCAAGAGAAGCTGCAAGAGAAGAAGTAAGAGAGGGGAGAATTGATAGCGGTGTAATGAGAGTAAGGTTCTGAAAAGACGGTTTAACGCTTTGGAGTATGGGTGCTTTGGATGCTGGAGTTGGTGGCGCGTCATTACGGCATTCCGTCAATGCGTTCATTGGTTCCTGCCTCAAAAGGACTTCTCATGAATTTGGTGGAAAGAATTCACGAAATCGGCAGTGAAAAACATACTTTTGGGGGTAAAAAGGGATTCATTATCGCAGCTCTTTAGCTAATCACAGACCGAAAAACACTCTTCTCTCCGCCCATTCAGTCACCCAACACACCACTGCTCCCATCCCCTCCATCACGTGAAACCGCCTTTGCGTTTCCGCATGCAAGCTTGTGCACTGGCCAGTCCTTCGTCTGGCACTCCACGGAACAGTATTGTGCCTTGCGGCACCCCGTACATTTCATGGCCGGCAGCAGGATCGTGCAGACGGCGCAGCCAGGATTGCAGGCGGCCAGGGGCGGCATAGACGTTTCCACGTCTTTTCGTTCGATGGTGGCGCTTGGAGTTGGGTCTGCAACAGTGGTTTGACTAGCCGAAGGGGACACGGAAGGCAAAGCGGACTTGCTGGGTTGGCTGGGCGCCAGGCTGAAGTCGGTCCATGCTTGGACTCCTGCTGGTGTCGGGGAAACGTTGATGCGTTGTTCTGCCGATGAAGTAGTTGGTGTCTTGAGATGTGGAGTGCCTATTGCTCGAGCTGTGCCTTGATGTCAGTGAAGTCAGCTGATAGGATCATCTTTGGGACTTACTGAGCATAGCCATTAGGAGAGCCACTGTGCCCGAATCCACACGTAGATCGCCAATGTACCCGAGATAGCCAGAGCCTACCCGAGCAAAAGCAGACGGACAGGCTACGTAACAGTCCTCAGCCGGATTTCCGCTTAAATAGCTCTTGGTGTCGACGTAGACCATCTCGTTCTGAGCTACCCCTGTTATCTTTACGGTTTCCATGTCGTAAGCCTTCTGTAGATTGCACGAGGCATATCCCATCTTGTCCTTAATGCTTTCATTCAAGCTCAACTTCAGACGGGCGTGGCGATGCGCAGAGTTGTCGACTCTCCATTGGCGCTTCAAATCCCAAAACACCGAGTCAAGCTCCCAGTCATTACTGGCGGTGAGGAACAGGAACGCTACAATGACGGTACCACCAGCTCTAACAAAGCGAGATAGTCGAGCTCGGATTTCCGCTTGGTTCAGTGAACCAATCTGTGTCGGAACGACGATAACAGCCTTCAGTCGTGGCTCGTTGACTGGATGGAGGACATCCCCGAACAGCTCTTTCGTGACGAAGGTCTCCTTAATGATGCTGACTTTGTCACCGAACTTCTCGTCGAAAACACTCTTGTCGTCTCCTAGGCGTAAGATAATAAGCTCTGGGAGGGTAGTAGCAGACATCGCAGCTGAGGATCTGTATCGAAGTGGTGTTCACAATAAAGTGTAGTCGAAGCGTGATCCTAAAGGTTCTCGGAACCAGCATTCTCTCAGTACCTGGGTGAGCTCAGCCCGGAGGTATATCTCTAGAGTTGACGCGGTCTCAAAACTCTTAAAACTATCAAACCGGTATACAGACTCTTTAAGAAACATGACTTACAGGTTTACACCACAGTTAATAGAGTATCAAAGGGATGGTAGATGCTACTCTGTCTGCACGATGTTGGATAATAATTGAGAACGATAAGATCTGAGGTTGACCAAAAATCACCAACGCGTGCAGTTCTGACGCGTTACGCTACTGTGCCCGATTCATGGCGCTAGCAGCAGCCTTTCATCATTCACAATGACATGAGTCAAGATGTGTATGAAAGTGGTATATTACCTACCGTGTTCCCCGGGGCCTCCATCACCTTCAGACCTTTGTATATTCTTCTCTGGTTGAGAATAAGATCATCAAGTCGAACTTGAGAACCATATTCTTAATACTGAGAACATAATCAAGTTGCAGAATTGTTTGTGCACTTTCCAGTCAGCCTTCTGGCATACCGTGGAGCAGTACTGGACACCCCGGCATCTTCCACATTCCTGGGCAGGGTGAAAGACGCCGCACATATGGCAGCCAGGATTAGGGTCAACAACGACACCATTGTTTTTATGCCTAGCAGAAGCTTCTCCAGAGACGCCTTCAGCTGAAAAAGAGACTCCCGCTCCTAGCGAAGAGGTCACAATAGATCCTGTCGAATGGTGAGCCTGACCCTGCTGATTAAAATTGGAGGGTATAGCATACTAATCATGGCCATTAGAACAGCTTGTGTGCATTCTTCGTTATTGACATCCCCAAGATAGCCTAGGTATCCTTTGCCACACCTACCGAGCACTGCTGGGGACTGCGACTGGTCGACCGACATGGCAGGGAATACCATTGATTGTGTCTCTGACATACTGATGGGACCATAGATTCTGTCATTGTAAGAAACGTTGGCGACATGCAAGGCTTTTATTGAGCACAATGGTTCAAGCTGCGAGAAAGCTGGGGCACCGAAAACGTGCTTGAAGGCTTCATTGAGCGCAAAATCGGTGCGCTGGTAATCTCCACTCTTCCATTGAAAGCCAAAGCCGGCAAGAAATTGGTTCAGGTCGGGTGGGCGGCAGAAACTACTGAAGTTGCAACATCAGATCACAGCACCCCCGTCCTTGGTGTACTCTGCAAGCTGAGCATGGAGGCCTTCATACTTCGGCCGAGTCAGATGTCCATCGACAGCGAGAACCACTTGCGGCCTGCCATCTTTGAAGAGGTCTTTTACTTTGGTGTAATCAACCTCTATGGTGGTGAGTTGGGCCTTGATATTGGAAAGTAGCGGGGTGAACGTGTCCCTGAGGAGCTCAGTTTTGATGCCAAGCAGCACTTGGACTTGAGGAGCGGTGGAAGCCATCGCGCGGTTCGCAAAAGCAGGACAGTGCCAGCTTAGTCTCAATAATTATATTTACACTACGGCGCACAGTGGTGAGGAGAAAGCAGAAGAAGAGGTTGAGTTTGAGCCACCGGCTGATCAGCAGCTAGCCAAGAGTCTTCGTCTCGACTGTCCATTCTTCAATCGATCTTGAACAACACGGGCGAAGGCCTGAGGGAAGAGGGCGATTAGGAGAGTTCATATATATGGCCTCTGTCTGTACTCTATCTATATCTGCGTTGGAATGCTACAGCTTAGCAATCTACAATGAACAACAAGGGGTGATCACATTCTTATGAAATCACGTACTCATAGCGTCCTTATTTGTGATTGATAGCACCTATGGCCTGCTGCCCTGGTGTGGTCTTGAGTGAAGCAAGAGACAAGTAAAAGACTTTTAGTTTCCCTGCTGTGAAATCAACAGGACGGGGCCACTCAAAGCCAAAGGCGTGATCGTGGACACGGAGACGGAATCTTACGCCCGGGGTGAGACTCCTTTCTGAGATCACGGATGTCTTGGTCTGTCTTTTGGCAAGCTTCATCCCTTCTCCGGTTTCCGCTCTGGTTCCTTTAAAGCACCCATGCTATCTTTTTGGTCCAAATTGCACACGAAAATGTCAGAGCAATTGTAGATAGTCAGATACGGGGGTGCTGTAAAAAAGCATCAAGGACAACGAAGATCTGTCGAGCTGAGAAGCAAAGTGTTAGAGTATCATTGCTTTCACGATAATATTGGGGAGGGCTCCCCAGGAAAACCTGGCTATGATGACAGAACAAACACTCATGGAGACGCCTCAGCTTTGTTCTCTCCACTGCCGGCAGGCCCCATCTCCACGCTACCTGTGTCGCTCCCGCTGCTGCTACTCCCACTACTGCTGGCACTCCCACATGCAGAACCCGCCTGCTTCCGCCTCCGTCTTCTTTCCCTCCGTTCCTTCTTCCTTGCCCGCTCGTCATCGTCGGCGATCTTGAACCCTTCGCTCCTTTCTACCAGACTCCGGTAGTAATCGCAAAGTACCTCCGGTTTCGGCACGATTCTCCATTCAACTCTCCACAGAAACTCCAATTCCAATAACGCCAATTCCTTCAAGCTCACCCCTCCAACTTTTGCGTATGTATTATTCGTCCAGAAGCTATCACTCAAGCCCTTGGATGCCACCGTCGCGCTCGCAATCAAGAATCTGTGAACAGTCAAGCTGCTGATGTTGAAAGCTGGGTATAAAGCGCATAGGCGATCAATGTAATAGACCATTGAAAGCAGTATCGGAGGAGAAAGTGTCGCGTGAGTCGTCAATCGTAATAAGTAGTCAGGGACGGAGATTCCCGGGGGAGCACGGGAGTGAAATCGAGTGAGGCCGCCGTCCTTAAGTGGGATCTCATCGTTGAGGCGGATCAGCTCCATCAGCATACCTGAAATGATGGTGACAAGGTCGCGTACGTCGCATGTTTCGTACTGCGCCGGCATGGATTTTGGAAGTGGGATCGGGCCACGCGCACGTTTGGAAGACGTAGAGTTTGTGGAGGCAGATGCGGCAGGAGAAGATGCCCCAATAGGTTTTGACTTTGCTGTAGCCGCCGAGACGGATTCTTGAGAAGTGGAAATTGATGGTGGGGACGCGGCGGCGGTGCGCTTTTGCGGCATGTGCGGAGCAAGGGTCGGGGATGACGGTGCGGAGGCGCGACGCTTACCGAGAGACTGCGTCGACGGCGTAGGGTTCGCGGGGGGCGTGTACTGTGTCCCAGCGTCTACGGTGGTTTTAGAAGAGCGGCTTGAAGATGATATGGAAGGTCGGGACGGCGTAAGCGGGGGTGATTGGCGAGGGAATGCGGCCGGCGGAGGTGGTCTGATGAATGAGCGTGGAGATGTGGCGTGAGTGTAATTATACGATCCATTGTATGTGGACTGAGATTGGAAGCTGCTTCGTGAGGACGTTCTAGATGTGCTGGGGTGGAAGGTGGGAGATGGCGAGGAAGTCAGCATCTCAATGTCATCCGCCTGGAAGTGGCTGGTCTTGGTGAAGCTCCGTTTACGAGTCGTCTGCGTGAGGGTACGCGCATAGCTGTATAACTTGTTGAAGATCTGAACAAGAGTTCGCTCGTCGTAGGTGCAAGGAACGAAGTCTTTGGTGCTTGATAGACAGTTGATGCAGCAATTTGGCTTCTGAGGGGCGGTGGGGCTCCCTTCAGCCCTACCCGTAACCCTAGCACCGTCGGATATCATCATCATTCGTTGTAGCTGGCCCAGAGTAGACGCAACCTAGTCGCCACGGCTCAGCCCGAAAGTAACAGGCTGCGCAGGTGATATTGTGCCTTGAAATGTATTATCGAGGTAGAGAAGTGGTACGTATGATTTTCATCTTGGAAGCTATCGCAGTATATAATCCTACGAACCCTATCACAGTCTTTTGCGCACTTCTGCTTCATATATATCCCCTCTGTCGGAAATTCTTCTTCCTTCTCGCGCTGGTCTTTATTTCATTAATTTGCCATACCCCAGATTTTCCCCGGAAATCTCAAAGCTATGGTGTAGTCTGACAGCAGAAATGCCGACAGCCGCAATGCACGTCCGTCGGCTTTATCCGCGTCCCGTTTTGGCATAAAGGAATTCAAAGCAACGAATGAATGTTTCAGCCAACAACTGCCTTTTCGTACATTAGGTAATCGGCTGTTTCAAGTGGCAATCTCGGAAGAAGGTATAGCACAAGTCATGGCGCTCGTTTGGATAGCCGCAGTATGCAAGGTACAGATAAGCCAGTCAATCTTCGAGCCGCGCCCACGTGGGCCTCTTCTGGCTTTGCATCAAAGAACTTCGAACAGTGTTTTCCAGTGACCTCAGTGCTCAACGCAGACAGCGGATAGCACGGACGGGACGTCATAGCGGAAGGAAAACTGACGATAGGCACAAATATTCCCATCATAAAAAATAGAGATCTCAATGGAAATTCTGGAGCATCTCATAACCTATCCCGGCATCCTTCGCTGAAACGTCGAAGCGACAGACCAAGGATCAAATCTCGGACAAGACGGAGTCGATGCTATCTGTTCGTACGGGATGTATGGGTATTAATTATACCCCTAAATACAGTGTGCACAGTATAATAGAGCATTATGTGTCAAGACCATCCAATCGACAAGATCAATACCGAAGCGGAGAACAATATACATGTATAATGTACTACTATCGTTCACCAGGAGTGATATTGATAGGTTTCCTTGGCGTTCTTGGCAAGGCCTAGACTGCCCGCAAGGATCACCCGAGGATCCCCCGGCTGCGGATCTTCAAGAAAGCGAACGTCTCTGGGGTAATTCGTCGTGTATAGATTCATTTTCCAGTCTCTAAAGAACAGCCGCCCCTATTGCCTGGCCTGCCATGGCTCGAACCTCCTCCCCATCGGTCCTTGCTCAGCTACCGTCCCTCTTGTCTCCCGATACACGTGTCGCGGCACTACGGACTTTGAAGAATGAGCTCATCGGCCATGATGAAAAGAAGGAATTGTGGGTACGGTCAGGTGTCCTCAAGCCGCTTGCCACCGTCATGACCTCACATATTCCGCCGGACATGAGGACGAATAAGCGTGCGGAAAGCAGGAGTGAGCAAGAGGAGGCCCGGCTCCAAGCGATCATTGTTGTCGGCAGTCTTGCACAAGGTCAGTACGGTTTTCTCTTAGGCTCATGATTAAGCGCGGAGATATTCGATACCCATAGATTTTGCTACGGCCGAGTGAACAGGCTAGACGTGCGGCAAATTGATTCTCCTAGAGCTGCCGCCGATATCAACTTCCGAGCCGGTAACAACGGTCATGCAACACGCTAAACCCTTGAACCATAGGCGCTTTACTAGACCATCGTTGACGAGGAACGCTGAAGAACTGCTCGAAATACTGACAAGAATACAGGAGGTCCGGCTTATACATCTCCCATCTACACCAGCGGATGCCTCTCGCCGTTGCTCAATGCTATTTCACCCAAGAGATCCTCAGCAAAGACTCTGCTAGCCGCACTGCGGACTTTGAACCTTGTTGCAGACTCGCGCATATTACAACATCCCTTGCACGCTGCGCATCCCGACCTGTTTGCAGACCTTCTCTACACTGAGCACGGCCTTGAAAATCTTGCTCAGGTCATTTCGCAGCAATCGCCATCATGGACAGTACAACAGCAGATCTCTCTTGCAGCAAAGTTACTGTCCAAGACATGTCACGATGAATCCCACCGGAGGTTAATCGAGGAAGCTAGATTGTATGATGTGCTTGCTGCAAAACTGGCCTCCTTTGTTGTTGCTACAGGGTGTTCACTGGCTGGAAGCTACGGCTCTCATACAGCGTTAGGTCCCCCAGCCCCTGAAAAAGCCGAACTCGCATCAATCCTGTATGCAATCGTTACCATATTGGATACGTCGAAAGCACGGTGGACGCGGTTTCTTGCTGCCCCTGCTTTCGGGGCGGTATTCCCGAAAACATACCCTGAGGGTCCTACAAGCTTCAGCGCCCGTAAGCTATCATTAAATCATATTGAATCTCTCATCCCTCATCTTCAAAATTCCTGCAGAACTCTGCCGACTACTCCGAACTTTCCTCCTTTGGGCGCCATTGGTACCTCGTCACAGCCTTCTTTACGAGCCTTTGGCTTCTCGATCGAGTCTGCCGATCATGCTGCCGAGGGTCACGAAAGTCCTTTGGTGCCATGGCTTATCTACATGGCACGAGCGGACACTGACGCACTTGCACGACTGATGGCGCTCCACGCAGTGACACACTTGCACCGATGTGGGTTAACCCACAAGCGTCGAGAGGCAGAGTCTGCTACAATTCTAGTACCTCTGCTTGCGATAATGCTAGACAAGAATCCAGTTGCGTCAAAAGGTTTGCTAACAAGCCTACGGAGCGACGACAAAGCCGATCGACGGCTTATCGAAGAACAAGCTCCTGCAGTCCTGGCGAAACTAATTGACGACATTCTTGACTTACAGCGGGCTGCCATAGAGGCAGGATCAATCAAGAAACTCTCGCAGATATTGAAGAAATCTTTCGACCCTTTGCCGCCACATTCGACGACATTGCTTTGGTCGCCTGAACCGACGATGTCTGACCGGAAGGGACCGAGTGAAGAACTGCCATTTGGGAGTCCTGGGCTGTCACCTGCCGCTTATCACGTTACCTGTATGCGAGAGTCGGCTTTGAAAGGACTGGCTGCTATTGCCTCGCTCAAGGATGACTACAGGAGATCCATCATTGAGAACGGCATTGTGCCATTCATCATTCAAAGCCTAAAGCCTTACGATGTTGAAAGCCCAGCAAGCCAACTGAGACCGCATATTGATGATTCTAAGGGTCCAATAGCTGTCACCCAAAACCCAAAAGAGGTCATCATAGCCGCCTGTGGTTTGGCTCAAGGTCTCTCAAGGTCTGTTAGCACCTTGAGAACAAGCCTTATGGACGCAGGCCTTGCGGCTCCTCTCTTCCTGCTCTTGAGGCATCAAGACATCGAGATACAAATTGCCTCTACGGCAGTCGTATGCAACTTGGTCCTGGATTTTAGTCCCATGCGGCAGGTCAGTAAAGTGTTAGGAAGGTAGTCGGTAAATAAATCGAAAGCTAATGATTCCTTCAGGCTATCATCGACGCAGGCGTTCTGAGCGTCCTCTGCGATCACGCCCATTCTATGAATGCTAAATTACTTCTCAACTCGATCTGGGCCCTCAAACATTTAGTCCTCAACGCGGACAACGCACTGAAAAAGAACAGTCTTGACGAGCTTGGCCCCGGCTGGCTCAAGCAGATCATCTGTAACGGCACGGAAGAATTTCGAGAGCACGGGCAGGCCAACACTTCTCTGGGCATGCAAACTTCCAACGCGGCCGGCATGCAAGTTGATCTCCTCAACGCCGTAGATTCATCCACACAGAATCAAGAAGAAGACTCGGAAGGTGATGTACGCATGTCCGACACCGAGCCTACCCGTCCGAAATCCATCTCCAGGCTCTCTAGCAGTCTCAGCATTTCACCCAACGCCGATGACCTCGCTATCCAAAAGGAAGGTCTAGAATTCATCCGTAACCTTCTTTGCGGCGAGAAGGCTGCTGAAATGATCGACTACCTCTTCTGCGAACTTGGCCAGGACAAGTTTTTCGAGCTCCTCGCTTCCAAACTCCGAACAAGGGCTCATCAAAACGCCTACAACCGGCGCACAAGCTCGAAACCCAGCACCAGCGCTCTCAGGCACATGCAAGCCCATGCCGAGATCGTCGCCTCTGTCACCTACATTCTCGTGCACATTGCCGCTGGCAACCCGCGACACCGACAACAACTGATCGCACAGACTGAGTTGCTTCGACTTGTCGTGCCGCTTTTCTCCCACCACAGCCCTGCTGTACGCGTATGTTGCGCGTGGCTAGTAATTAACCTGACGTGGGTCGACAACCAGCATGACCAAGATAACTGTAAAGCAAGGGCAAGGGAGTTGGGGAAGCTAGGGGTTTTGGAACGGTTGAAGATTCTGGAGCAGGACACGGATCTGGATTGTAGGGAGAGGGCGAAGACGGGAACGCATCAGCTGGGCTTGTTGCTGAGGTAAGTCTCGTGGAATGGCGGGAAGACCTCAACTCGAGCGTGTCTCTATGTAATATTTTGCAAGGGTGGAGCGACGGGGTCTGCATCTTGTATGGGGTTTTGGGGAGGCATGAGTATGATCACGAGAACAAGTAGCAACATGCATATCAATAGGCTCTGAATAGTCGCAGGCATCACCGGCAATCTCGTCCAACGCTGTTCCGTCAACACGTTCTTTCAAACCTAGTGCAGGATAATTGATCCCGGACTCAATTAACACCCTGCATGGGATTGAAGCGCACGTGACCGTTATCGGCGCGCCAAGCTATCAATACCCCCAGAATTATATTTCGATGCTACACCTACCACTCATTACCTCAGTCCCGTCACTTTTAATCAGCAAGAATGTCGGCCTCCAAGAAGCGGAAACTGGATCACAAGTCGCCGCATCCAAACTCACTCCCTCCCCTACCACCTATCCTCTCTCCCGCGCTCGAAACTGCCGCCTTCACACATGCATCCCTCTCCAACCCTAACACCACATCTTACGAACGCCTCGAATTCCTCGGTGATGCCTACATCGAGCTCATCGCCACGCGCCTCATCTATCCCGCTTTTCCTACCTTGCCGCCTGGCCGTATGAGCCAGAAACGCGAGCTCCTTGTCAAGAACGAAACCCTCGCGGAATATGCACTTGCATACGGCTTCGATAAACGTGCTAAGCTGCCGCGGGACTTCTGGGGACTTGGCGCGGGGAGGGGCAAATTGTGGACAAAAACGATGGGGGATATCTTTGAGGCGTATGTTGCGGCGGTGGTGCTGAGCGATCCAAAAGGCGGATTTGAGCTCGTGGAGACATGGCTTCAAGAGTTGTGGAGGGAGAAGTTGTTTGGAAAAGATGAAAGGGATGGGGAGGTGGTGTGAGTTATCCCTTCCTGAGCATCTCTGGTCCACGGCGAGCGTACCTTGAGACATGTGCAAGCTCCGACGACATGGCCTAGACTTTACTCATTAACGTAAAGACGGATTGCTGACTCCATCTAGGATCAACGATATGGCAAAGGTGGAATTAAGTCAAAGAGTTGGCGGAAAGGGGGTCAAGATTGACTACCGCGATGACAAGGAGCCGGTGGTGATTAGGAAAGAAGGCAAGACGTTGTACGAGATCGGGGCGTACTTGACCGGGTGGGGCTTCGAAGGGGTGAGGCTAGGTGGTGGGAAGGGATTGAATAAGGTGGAGGCCGGAAACAGGGCTGCAATGGAGGCGTTAAAGAGTGAAGTCGTTGAAAAGGCGGCTGGTATCAAGAGAGAGTTCGATGGGAAAGTGCGGGAGGAGAGGGAGAAGGAGGCAGCTGTTAATGCCGATAAGAAGGTCTAATTCGGAGGCCTTTTACAGCCAAGGTAGGCTTTCAATGTCTCATTAAATTGTCAAATAACCGTGTTACATTGGTGGAGACGAAGGGACTCTTTGCATGCTGATGGTAATTTAAGTCCTCTATCTAAACGTTCCTAACCACTTTCCAGGCCATTTTCTCTAAAACACAGATCTCTGCAAGATCAGGCTATGTGCCGATAGACACCAAGCCGCGAAAGACTTCAACGTTTACACGACAACACATTGGGCAATTCAACCAATTCACGCCCATAGCCAAAACGTCATTGCGTCATTTGATCCCCTTCGAGTGTCCGAATACGCCCGAATTTGCGATCCCAAAAAAACGGCCTAAGCATCCAGGCATTCATCGGCGTCAATCACGACCATACTGCTCCTCCCACTCCTCTACCTCCTCGTCGTGCTCTCTACGCTGTTGCTAGTCAGCGAATCTCTGGCTGCTAGGATATTTTAGCTTACCTTTTTCCGGTCAGAAAGCACATCGGCAGCTTGCCCGACCTTTGCCGCTCCGGCATGGATCTTCGCCTTCTCTTCCTCGGTCTTGTCAGCCAGATTCATCTTATCGGGATGCACTTTGACGCGCATGTTCCTCGCTGCGGTCTTGATTCTACGGGAATGTCAGTATTCCTTTCTATGGAATCATTAATGTGAGTCCAGACTTACTCTTTCTCTGTGCTATCAGGACTGACACCAAGGATAGCATAATAATCGTCCGGCTTTGGCGAAGTAGCTTTCGGCTGCCGGGAATGACGACCTCCCGACCGACCACTAGATCTATGGCCATGTCCTCTCTCTGACCTTGAGGAGGAAGTTTCGGCGTCCGAGTCGGACTCAGCATCCGAGCTTCGAGTACGTGGCTTGTACTGCGGGCCATGAGGTCGTCCCCCCGATCTGGCATTATAGCTTGGACTGGGCCGCGGAGGAGGCCTTTGATATCCACCTGGGGGTGGGCCACCAGGCTGTGGCCTTCGTAGAGGTACGTAATTCGCTCCAAACCGATAGAATGGTGAATCGCTATGGTCCACCGGCTGTGGGCGTAACGGTCCGGGAGCGGGCCCGCGAGGGAAGCGATCATGGTGAGAAGACTGAGCATGATGGGAGGAGTGAGCATGATGGGAGGAGTGAGCGTGATGAGGGGAGTGAGTATACACGGTTGGTCCATCGTCGTGTCTTGGGCGCCGATCGTGTTCCGGCTTCAAACCGTGTTTTGGCGTCCAACCGTCATCTTCATACTCATCGTCGTAATTTTCATGCACGTCGTACTCGTCTGCATCCGACGAACCTCCAGCACCACCTCTAACAGTTGGCCTCTTCTGCTTAGGGGCTCTCCGAGGCGGTGCGGTCGTGGCTTCGGTCGAAGCCCCGGAGGCATCAGACTCCCCTGATCCAGACCCCTCTGACTCGTCATCGGTATCCAGGTTGAGATGCTGGCGCTGTGCGGGGTTCGGTGTTGGATGACCTGAAGGAGGAGGAATATAATCCCCGGGCTCTGGCATAGCCACCGGCGCTCCAGAGCTAGGCGCTGGCACCACGTGGTGTCCTGTCTCCTCTGAAGCCATCATCTCCTCATCCTCCACTCGCGCAGATCGGTTTGTAGCACGGCTCTCTGCCATCGCGCGTGCATCTTCCTGTTCCTCGGCGACCTCCCTTTCCTCTGTGATCGCATTGTGAGGGGGCTCAGCAGCGTTAGCTGGCGTAGCACCCTCGAAATACTCATTCCCGAGATATGTTTGTCCTGGCGCCGATTCCTCATCTGATATCTCCGAGTCAGTGTCACTCTCGTAGAAGATTCAAAAGAGGAAATGGCAGCACAACTCCCAAGTGCATTCGACTAGGCCTCACATCGCGCAACACAAGACAGACACAAAAAGCTTCGAGAGTACTAACCATCATCAATATACGGATGACCCGGCGGCGAGCTCCGCCCTCGCGGCCCCTGTCGAGGATCGCCACCGCCGTATCGAGGATCACCACCGCCGTACCCAGGATCACCGCCGCCGTACCGTGGATCACCACCACCGTACTGCGGATCAATCAACCCTTTGGGCATACCCCCTGTACCTTGCTTCGCGGGTGGTTTCCCAAGCAGCTTCTTGAGCCAGGGCCGCATCTCCACCTTAGGCGGCGATACCGAGCGACCTGTTCGCTTGTCTACCCATTTCGTGCGCTGGCGTTGGGGGCCTTGGGTGCGTGGTGGGCCCTGTGTGCGTGGTGGACCTTGGTTGCGTGGACCTCGACCCGGCGGCTCAAGTGGCAGCTCTCGACCCAGCGGACCGTTCCCAGGCTCTAAGATCTCGACTCCGGCATCGTTGTTGTTGTTATTGTCGCGGGGGCGCCTCCTATGGCCATGGCCCTCTCCACCTCGGTCTCTGCTACCATGTCTCTCATGGTGTCCGTGGCCACGGCTCTCACCACCTCTGTCTCTGCTGCCATGCCTCCCGTGGTGGTGTCCATGGCCATGACCACTTCGATGTCGTCTATGCCCATCCCGTTCCTCTCCCCCAGGATTCGGATCCGCAAACGGGTTTTCCCCTCCCGGTGCCACAGCCTCACCTCCTCGCGCTCCTTCGGGTACACCCTCCCCTCCCCCCAACCCACCCGACATCTCAGCCCCTCCCCTCTCCCCCCGCTCCTCCCCATCCCCTCGATGTCTCCGATGCTTGTGCCTCCTCCTCCTCCTTCTCTCCTCCTCCTCCCTCTCACGCTCATGCCACGCCTCCGTCTTCCTCCCCATCTTATCCCTCCTCCCAGCCTCGACATCAGCGACATACTCAGCGTGGTAATCCACCGCATCGTTCATCCTCTTCACCACCTTTGTGAAAATTCCCGGCATGTTTTATAGCTTTTTTCTTTATGTAGCTTTTACTTCAGCACCTCAAGCAACAGCACCAATGCCACGCCGAGTAGAGTCCGGATCCAGCGACGCAGCGGGCGCATAGCCTGCCTTGCCAGTTTTCGCAGACGTAGGCTACCCCTGAAGCTGAAGCGGGTGCGGGAAGCCGTGGTGGCCTGTATATTTGATCTCTGTACCAGGCGCTAGTAGTATGCACTTTCCGTATCTTTCTTGAGTTGCTGCTGTTGGTGTAACTGAATCCTCTGCTCTGGTCTTCGATTTCTTTTCCCTTTGGAGCGAGCGAGCTGGCGAGTGGGGTCTGCTGATGGAGAATGAAAAGCAAGCAAGATATGGACACGAAGACATGCTGGTTTAAATATAGCCATCACTCGAGGGGAGTCAGTTGCCTTTACGTGGTGGTTGGTGATGCAGATGGGTGGGTTGGTCACTTTGAAGTATGACACTATATGACTTTACTGCTTGACTAACAGAGCAAGAGAAGCGGCTATGGGTATGAGTAATAGATAGGGGGGAATGGTGATGATGAGTGGTATAGCATGTGTTGACGGTTTGTGGTAAAAGGATTCGCTGGGAGGGATTTACTGGGGATGGGCGTTGGGAGTAAGGAGCCATGCCGTGATGGACAGCTGGCTGAATGCTATGACGAAGATGGAGATACTGGCGCAGAGAAGTGTGTGATGTGGTGGATATAGTGTTTGCTCGATGGCGAAAGCCACGATGATGACTAACTATCTACTTTACCTTATGTGTTTGCTGGTACGTCGTCATGTATTGATATGAGCCATGCAGCTTAACGACACTGACACAGAGAGGAAGTGTCTGTTTTGATCGGAGCTGGTAGAGATAGCTTCCTTTTTCCGTGCGTGCTCAAAAGGCGCGATCACGGTGAGGTGTACGGGCTGAGTATGTGCAATACATAACATTTCGCCGTGCTCTTCTCTGAGTTGGAAAAGTAGATCTAGTCAAGATCCTTAATGCAGCCCCGTGCGCCCGTTCGTCGTTGGAAGTGTGTTCTTCTTTCTCTTCATTTGATACTCGTTGGCGCTGCAGCCTTCGTGCCCCTGTCACCATCGCGATCGTGGGACTGAACCCGCCACGGCAGCCCATGCTCCTGCAGGAAATTCTTCCTCCTAGTCTCTAGGGATCTAGGTAGCAGTAACGGCTTTAAGCCTTTCATCAGTCCATGGCCATGAATGAATAGTAAACCACAACGATTCTCATGCGGCCCGCCGCCCGTTCGTCGTCATCAGCGTGATCTTCTTATTCTTTTTCTTCTTGCCACTGATCGGTGCTCCAGCCTTCGGGCCCTCACCAGCGTCAATCGCATGAACCTGATACCGCGCCAGCAGCTCATCTTCCCGCAGCAAGTCCTTCTCCCAATCCTGGAGCCAACCATCGTCCTCGGTCTGCTCATTGGAAAGCCGCACAGGCGGCAAAACAGGTGACCCTGGCGCTATAGCTGCGGTACCCCATACCGTCCTCGTAGCCGCAGGGCTCGTCGACGGCGAAGCCAGCGACGCGAACGCGGAACCGTTCTGCTGGCGCGACGAGGAAGGCCAAGGTGGCGATGATGATGATGTGCCTTCGCCCTCCCACGACGAAGGAACCTCGGACCTCTCCTCGAGACGAGGCAAAGGCTGGAAGTCAGCTTCGGACGCCAATTCGCTTGGAGGTGTCGGTCGCCTTCGTCGCGCGGACGCCCAGCGCTGCTCGTCTTCGACTTTCTCGGCCCTTAAGCGTTCTTTCTCTTCGCGGAGTTCCTTCTCCTGGTTCTTCTTTCTTCGCCGCCCGATCTCGGCTTCGAAGCCTTGCAGGACTTCCGGGACCACGACGTCGGTCCAGTCGCATTCGAGGAAACCGACCTCGCAGCCGTGGGGGAGATGGGCGAGATATTTGGCCCGTTTGCGTAGGTCGTCGTCAACGATGTGTCCGGTCGAGACGCGCTCTACACGTGGAAGGATTGTGGAAGGGAAGGAGGCGAAGTCGCCGAATGCAGCTTTGAGAATGCGTATGTCCAAGGGTGAAAGATAGTAGTGGAGTAAAGCCTCGTAGAAGTAGAAGGTAGAGTCGGTGTTCCCATGATGCTGGGAATCTGGCCTCGCCGATGCCGAGTCTGAAGAGATCCTGCTCTCCGATTTAGGGATACGGCTACCTCCGTCACTGCTGGCCTGCTCTAACGAGACGCCGTTCACGAACATTGTAGCCTCTTGGGCATGTGGTGGTGACGGAATCTGAACGGCGAGGGCTGGCGAAGACTGACCTGATCTGGCAGCATGCTGAACCATGTAATGTTCAGGCACCTGCTGACTGCTGGCGTGAAATTTGATGGGCGGCCGTTTTGCCTTCTTCTCGGGTGGCTGTTTCGGCGCGCTTGGGGGGTTGCCTATGCCGTTCAGTCTTTCCTTTGCTTCGCGGATTGCTGAAACTGCTTTCTTCGTCCACTGAGTTTCCTCGCCAAACATTAGCTCATCCTCCTTCTCTTGGACCTGTAGCTTTGCAGTTTCTTGATCGTATTGCTCGGCCATATACTCCTCGCTACCCTTCATAATCCTTGCATAATCCGCCACTTCTGCGGCAAAATACCAGGGAATGTCCTCTTGCTTATCCATCGAGTCAGCTCCATCACGCGGCAGCGCAAGTGTACTTCCCGGTTGCCGTGCGATTAGTCGTAAAACGACGTCGGTGCCCTCGCGTGGTGCTTCCCCCTCCTGACCAGTAAACCATCTCACAGGCCTTGTTTCGGATATATACACACTGTCCCAACAGATGGGGCATTTCTTCCATCTTGCCTTCTTTTCCGGTACATGATTGGTGTCATCGGTCGAATGCATATATCGGATAAGGCAAGGTAGACAAAAGATGTGGCCGCACTTCGCCATACGTGGTGCGACTGGCGTTGATAAACAGATTGGGCAATTAGTCAGCTGAGATTGGGCCGAAACCAGAATCTGTAGGACATTGTTCCAGTCCAGATGAACATCCGCGTCGATGGCTTGGGCTCGGTAGTCACCTCTGGGGTCAACTAGAAAGCGGTAATTGGCATGGATATATCTGGGTCCAATAAGTATGGTAATAACGCTGGATCAGCAATGCTCTACCTTGCTTTGTCCGCAGCGTGATAGCCCGAGCCAAGGCCCCATGAACGGTTCCGTCTTGTATTGCGGCCATATTGATTTTGCTGATGGATCTGAGGGCGAGGAGGTAGCGTAAAGTTCATCAGGTGCGTGATCGAGGTTCGTCCCTTTCTGCTACTTGTAGACTGCATGGCAGCCTGTGAGTAGGTGCATCAGCAGGCGTGCTCGAGTTCATTAACCACAAGGCAAGAAGATAGCATACGGATTCAGCAGCAGCATCCTCATCCGCAAGCCTCGGGCGCCTCTGGCCTTTGTGTGGCTTTCGAAGCGACTGGTTGTTCCTGGCAGTGGATGTTGAATTACGGGACGTAGCGCCGGCGCCGAAGCTACCAGGACCACCACTTCGCCTTTGCGGGTGGTTGTCGAACGCGATGGAGGAACTAGGCTGAGACTGCGAAGGAGAGGATGTTTGAGAAGGTGGATTGGAGTTCTTGGAGGTGGCCAACGGAGGGATCGAGCTGGACATGGTAATCGAGGTCTGTATAATCAAGGTCTCTATCTAGACGGAAGTGTAGTCAATGGATACTGTATTTGAGTCCTGCCTTGCAACAATGAAGACCTGGAATTCACAGAATTAGCCCAGGCATGGGTAAGAAAGTAGCACAAGATGGTTGGTGACTCGAGCGTACCCAAGCGCATATGAGATGCCAAGGCCAGATGCGGGCAACTTCCGTCAAACACAACATTACTTTATCTGGCAGCGCTCTCCACAGATTTGTCCGTTCAACATCATCCTCACTTCACCATCTCACTCATTGTGCTTGAGTAAAGCACTGTAAGAGCCGCGAAGCTGAAGGTTGTGCATACGTATTGACGCTGTTGTAGGTTGATCCTACCAGGGAACAAACCTCCTTTTCTCATGGACCCTAACTGCCTAGCACATTCACAAGCTCCGAGTCGTCGACGACCTCTAAGATATCATCTTTCGCGTCGTTCAAGCATGGATACCTGATTCAATCGTACCGCACTTCGAGAAGGCTCAACAACGCCGGCTGGGTGGGAGGGATCGCGCGGCATGAACACCCATATTCCGCTGCAGCCAGCGATTCCAAGGCGGCAGCATGAAATGAATTACGTTCATCCACAGTCACATCCACCTCAGTACTATCAAGGCTATCAGCATCCCTATCCTCCGCAACCCTTCCCGCAACAATGGTATCCTCCGCCTTATCAACACATGGGGATGCCCGTTCCTCGGCCCTACCAGCACTATCCACCCATGGTCAACAATGCACCCTATCCTATCCCACACCGCAACCCGACGCCTTTGCAGCATCGCCCACAGATGCCACAGCATTCTCCGTCAACTCCCTCGATCCATTCACATCAGGGCGTGGTCTCACCAGCTCCCTCCAACACGTCTCTTAACGTTCCAGCTCCCATACACAATCAAGTATCTCATCCACAAATTTCTACTCCTCCGCCTCCACCAGCGTCAATACATCGTATGCCATTCTACCCTCCGGTCAGTCTAGCATGCCCAAGTTGTCTAGGGATTACCTGTTAACCTATCCTAGTTACCATGGTACTCGTTTTCAGAAGGCTCCTTCCCCTCAAGAGGCCCTCGGCGGCGTCGCAAAAGGCCTGCTCCTCAATCATCCAGCGCCCCTGTTGAACTCCCATCTCGCGAAGACCCTGTACTTGTTCCCGACAACCCCCCGCAAGAGACACCACAATGCCTCGAGGAACCCTTGACCTCTATCGAGCCCACTTCAGCACCTTCGACACTTGAGACTCCGACTACTTCTTATGACCCTTCAGACACTGACTCCACACAACCCACCACACCATCTTCCGCAGCCGTTCCGACGCCTCGACAACAGCCAAGCCAGCCGAACAAAAGCGCCCATCGCTCAATGGCTTCGGTCTCAACAATCGTACCCGCAATTCCCAATATACCTCTGCCATCACGGCCATCGAAGCATGCGCCGGCCAGCACTACTTCAGAAAGTGGTAAAGCTGCAGGATTCCAGCCTTCCAATAGAGATCGTCTCGCAAACGCCGTGGATGCTGCTGCCCAAGCCAAAGCAGAAGACTCCGCTGTGATTGCGCAGCAGACCACGCCCACAACATCTCCACCGAAGAAAGAAGCTCCTAAGTCATGGGCTGATCTTGTCAGGACAATCGCACCGCCTAAATCTACGATTGCGGCAGCAGAAGCCAACGTTGTGACTCAAACGAATGGTATTACGAATACCAAGACCGCCTCGTTATCCGAAGCGTTGAGCTCGTACAGCGTTGCTGAAGCAAGGGAAAACAGCAAAATTGCGTTCTTGGAGCCTCGAGGGCTTGTTAATACAGGAAACATGTGCTATATGAACTCAGTAAGCTCAGAATTGACCGGTGACCTACTTTCTCAACTAATGAGCAACGCCAGATACTCCAGATTTTAGTTTTTTGTGTGCCATTCTATACCTTCCTTGATCAAGTTGGAAAACAAGCTGCACATAGCTTCAAGAGCGATACTCCGTTGATGGACGCTATGATCATGTTTATGCGCGAATTTCAAGTCATTGATTCTGCGCTATCTGTTGAAAAGCTTCGAATGCGGTTGAAGGACAACGAGCTTGAGCAATACGGTGACGCTTTTATCCCTGAGTTTGTGTATGAAGTCATCAGGAGTTTACCACGGTTCTCGTCCATGAGGGTATGTTAAGCCCTTATCATGTGCCACGTCATAATGCTTATTCTTGGAGCAGCGTGGCCATCAACAAGACGCAGAGGAGTTCTTAGGCTTCATTCTAGAGGAGATGCACGACGAATGCAGTCGCGCAATGAAGCTCCAGACCTCTACATCAGGCGCTTCAACACCAACGAATGGGGTCCTCCCCAGCATGAGCGAAGCATCTGCTCCATCTGCGGCAAATGCGGACGAATGGCTCGAAGTGGGCCGCAAGCAGAAAGCAGCTATCACGCGCTCCTCTGGTGCCATAACCACCGAGTCTCCCATCACGAAGATCTTCGGCGGCAAGCTCCGTTCCGAGCTCCGCGTTCCTGGCATGAAGAATTCCGTCACGTTGGAACCCTATCAGCCACTCCAGCTCGACATCGGCGCCCCGAACGTAACCAATATCATTGACGCCCTGAAAGGACTAACGCGATCCGAGACCCTCCACGGGGAATTCAACTCCCCTCGCGGCCCCGGCAGCAACGCCACAAAACAGGTAACCATCGAGACACTCCCTCAAGTGCTGATCCTGCACCTCAAACGCTTCCAATACGACAACACAGGTGGTACGCAGAAGATCTGGAAGAAAGTTGGGTACCCTCTCGATCTCGAAATCCCCAAGGAGGTCTTTCCCCAGCATAAACGCGGTGGGCTCCTCGCTCACGGCGGCCTACCCAAGTACCGACTCATCAGCGTCGTGTACCACCACGGTAAGAATGCCAGCGGCGGGCACTACACCGTCGACGTGCGCAGGCAGGACGGCCGCGAGTGGGTGCGACTGGACGATACCGTCATCAGGCGTGTGCGCAGCGAGGACGTGGCGGAGGGCGGCAGCGAGGAGGATCCGAAGGTGCTAGCGGCCGCGTTGGAGCAGCATAAGAAAGACCAGAACCCCAATGGTGTTGGGAACGTGTATGACCAGCTCGACGAGGACGGAGAGGAGACGCCGTTCGATAAGGGCTGGAGCCAGGTCAATGGCACAGCGAGTGCGGGGAAGAAGTGGTCGGGGATTGTTAATGGGAGTGCGACGCCTACGCAGCAGTCGTCGGGGAAGATGACGCCGGTGGGGAGGCCGGCGGTCAAGGATAATAAGGTTGCGTATATCCTGTTTTATCAAAAGGTGAGCGGGTAGGTGGTCGGCTCGTGTAGCGGGTGCAGCGCATATGGATCGAGCTGCGCATTTTGCGTCCTTCGGTGCGTTCTCGACCCCGAGGCATGAATGGGGCATCTGTCGTTAATATCAAGCAAGAGGAGGAAAAGTCCAGCGAGCATCTAGGACAAATGCAGCATCGTATACAGGGGGGCGAAGTCTGATATACTGTGACATCTGTCGTCTTGTCTTGCGTCTGCAGCACAGTTCGTACTTACTATTGTGGACCAGGCGAGAGATATGTGCTATATACTTCGTTTGTAAATAGTACGGAGAGCAGAGTCTCAGCATGCTTCTTTGTGCATCTCACTAGCTATGTCGCATCCAACTTGAGAGATCGAGCTGTGGTGATGATGTTCTAATTTTCAGGAAGATATCGGGACTGGGCAACTTTGAATTTCATACTGCATGCTACATGTGAACCGCTGAAACCTATCTTAAACAACCTGATCTAGATGAGTCTCTTGTTTTTCATGGCTGATGAACCTCATTCCGCGAGCGAGTACGCCTATCACACAGCTCCACCGCATCCCTCCATCGAGCCCCACTCCCCTTCCCCCAATTCCCTTCCGCCAGCTAGCTACCAAACCACAACATCCCAATCCTCAGGCAGCTAGTAGTACACCATCTCCCATCCCAAATCCAACATACCCTCATGATACGCAGAAGCCTAAGAGATTTAATCATAATTGAAGAGCTCGATGACACGAATTCCAACTCTTCCGGTTTGGAGGAAGTAAGGAACGGATCAGGTGTCACTGGCGCGGCAGGGGGATTGTTTGAGCGGTGTAGCGCCAGGGGTGGGGGGGGGGGGAGGGGGCTTGGAGGGTGTGCCCTGGGGGTTCTGTTATCACGGGGGATGGGTTGGAGATGGGTGAGTAGGGTGGCTTTTAGAGGCGAGGTGCACGGCGGAGATCTTGATTTTGCGTGCAGTCGGCTGAGTAGATATGAGGGGTCGTTGCTTGGGAGCGTTGGAAGGGCGATGGAGTCATGATAGGGGGGGAAGGGAGCTGTGGCAGCATGTTTGGCGGAGAGGTGCGAGAGGGGAAGGTATGGGGTTGATGGGTGGGGCTATTTGTGGCTATTCGAGCGCTGGAAAGGGGATTATGTTTAGTAGAGACTACACGATATGATGCAAAGATATCGATGCTCCGTGATACTGTGCTTGAATGATGTTAGAGGCTAATTAGTAGGATCGTGGTCTTTGTTTATCAAGGACTATGGAATGTTTAAAGACATAATGGCAAGATGCTTTGGTGAGGTAACCGTGGTACTTACTCGCTGGCTGCAATGTTGTTGAAAAGGACTGGAGATTATTGCATTATCTTTGAGAACGACAGGAGGTTAAACAAAATAGGATAATAGGTACTTTCCTCATCAAGGCATGGTTGGTCAAGTGTACTTTTCGCTAGTGGGCAGCTGTCACGGCCGGGTTGCTAGAACTTCATAGGCACACTCGCGACCTCTTATAATTTTCCCATTTGAAGTTTTATTACCAGTGTCACGATGTTAGTGGATCACCGTGGTGTAAGCATTCTTGCATTTTCGACAATTCCAGTGCTTGCAGGCGCTTCAACCTAAGGACGGCCTTAAGACGCTCGCTGTGGATCATCCGCGAGGATACCAGCTGTGACACCGCGTTCTTTCCCACTAGAAATTTCTCTTATACTTCAGGAAAGTATGGGAACTTGTAGTCGAGCAGATCAGATCTCGACTCGACGTACTTCGCCTGATCGATAGGGATTTGTATCGGGATCGCCTTTTTCAAACCGATCATTTTCGGGTCACGTACTAGATGGCGGAAGAAGCACCATCGCTTGCAGTGGTCCGAATGTAAAACTCTTTCCAGTCGATCTTCGTATTGGTAAGCTTCCCCGAATGCAAGTAAGGAAAGGCTTGCTGTTTGCGGGATTCTGTCGAACAAACCCTCAGCGATAGACGCGATTGTATGTGTGCTTGGTTTGCTATCTCCTCCCCATCTCTCGGGTTCATTATGTCGTTCAAGATTTATTATATTCAGCATTACCAGTCGGGGCAAGCCGGAAACAAGGACCTGCTCGAAAAAAGATTAGCTATACACATACTTTCATTGTTGAGTCGATGTCGGCATTCTCCGAAGAAGAACGCAAGTGGAGAACATCCCGCAATATAACCTAAACTAGGATTATGCAGAAGGTGCACACCGATCAAATCATCGCGACGTACGTAGAAATCACCTGGACTTACATGGCATTGGTTCACTAGGTCCTCCGAATGCGCAGGCATTACCAGCTGGGACAAGTTCTTACAGTGCAATAGAACCTTTGATAGATGATTCCATGAAATATCGTTCCCGTCGAGATTGATAACCAGGCTTGAAAGGCTTTTCGTATGGCTTGCAATAGAGCGTGCAAGGGCGACGAGGTTTTCGTGTGAGGCAACCCTAGCTTCGCTGCTGATTATAAGTCGATTCAACGACCCAAATCGTTGCAAGAATACAATTGCTGCCTCCAAGTCCTCGCTGTCTGGGTCCCACACCGGGCGAAACCGGACAACGAACGATTTCAGGATTGGCTGGCGAAACACATCAAGTAAAGAGGCGACATTGGTGCACTCGAGAATCTCGAGGTGCCATAGCGAATAGCAATTATCGAGCTCAAGGTGTTGTCTGTTGGACTGCGGAAGGCACACGTTGGAGAGACTGATGTGCGTCAGAGATGTGGACAACGACCTTTTCAATATACGCTCCATCAATTCCTTTCCGGTGTCTGTATACCAATAACCATTAATATCGGCGAACAAAGACACCTTCTTTAGCCTGGCAGTCTCTATCATATCAATCAGCTCGCTGTACTTTTCCGCCGATGTGTCTCTTTCATCTCCAAGAGTCAAGTCAAGCTCAGTGAGAGACTTCAGCGAGCGGATTGCGGGTCCCTCCTCGCGGATCAATTCTTCGAGTGAGGGCGCCATGAGTGAGAAATCAAGCTGGAGATTGGTGAGTTTATCTTGGTGGTGAAGAAGATATCGCAATCCCTCGTCCGTTGGTTGACCAAGCGGGCCATACCGAAATTGCGTCAAAGACTTCAGTGGAAGCCTGGGGAGGAGCTGGTCTAGAGGCTTGCAAAAGCCGTATGTATTGACGTTACTGGAGTCAACGGTAAGAGTGCGCGCATGTTGCAGGCCTCTACTTTCTAGGAGATAACGGATGTCAATCCAGTCTCTGTCTCTGTCGCTGTACGGCAATACGAGATCTCGGTAAAGATACTGCGTTGCTATGGCTGAGACATGTTTTGAGACAAGGCAAAGCGCTTTCAGGTCTGCTGGGTGCGGAACCTGGAAGGCTAGACGTTAGCTCATGACTTGCACGTGTCTTATACATATTGACAAGATCCCATCTAAATGGTGTGCGTTTCACTGATAGATAGTATTGGGTGTGATTTGCACATAAGAGGGTGAGATAACCCTTTTGGAATGCGACAACGAACGGATCGTTCCGATCTAAGCTTGTTTCTGAGCTGCAGGAAGGCAAACATTTACTCGCGCCACAATCAGATGCTGCACCTCATTGGGCAGCGTAAGCAATCGTGAGGCCATCTTCGGTGAGTCAGTCTTTGTGTAGCATCCAGGTCGAGAGCATGGTCCACGAACCTCGAATAGAAGGACGGATAGAATGGTATGGCTAGGGGTAAGCGAGTCATTTCAGATAAGGCGCTGCCTGCAAGAGGCACTAATAAAGCAGTGAATATGTAACGAACTGGAAGTGAAGTGACGCGGCTATCAAGTTGACGCGTTGGCGCCTCCCGGACAGGTGACTGTTGGAATGTCATTGCCAAGACTTGGATGATCTCAGTGCATAAAAACGCAGCATTTTGATGAATGCTAAGTATGTGTGAGGCACATCAATGTGATGTCCCCTGAAAATGTAAGATATATGTTCTCTGTTCAATATGGCTTTTGCAAAAAATTCGCTCCGTATCTAATCATAATCAGAATCATTTAAGTTCTCTTCTTCTACAGCCCCTGCCCAAGTCAGTAATTCCAATCATCTAGTGTTGCACTTCTGCAACTCACACCCATCAGTACCACCTACGATGACCGCCTCTCCCGTTCAGAACGGCTAGAGATTATAATCCGGAACCTCGAGCAAGCCCAGAAGGACATAAAGTAGGCCCACATTACTGGCCTCCTATATCTCGCCTCCTCTCACCCCCGCGCCCACAGAACCGAAATCATTACCCAAGCCCTCATCGAGCAAGACGAACTCGACGACCCCGACATTGACGACTCATCTGGCTTGCCACGCAGCCAAGTACCCGCACCTAACACAACCCAGCCGAATCTCAAAATGATGCGCGCAAGGTTCCGCCCAGGCATGTCCAAGCCTCCTGACGCACGCACTCTCAGGACTGAACCGCCATCGTCATTGTTTGTTCCGGCGCAGAGCCATAGTACGGTGGCGAGGGAGACGGCAGCGAAGCTGGATGCTTATGCTAGGGGGACGCCGGCGAGCTTGCAGAAGTTCTATGTGGCGAGGGAGAGGATTACGTGGGAGGCGGGGCTGGGGGCTGGGAGTAGTGGTGCTGGGTCGCCTGCTGTTACTGTGGCTCAGCCGCCTCTTAACGATGCTAGTAGGGATCCAAGGCTACGGAGGTAGAATGGGTGTAGCACTGTGTATTTTAGGGACGTCTGCTGCAATGCAGTCGTGGCTGCCAATGTCGCTGGCTCGGCTTCGCCAGATGATTGAAGCGCGTTCGGAGAGATGTGCTTGTAAGGTGAAGGTAAACCATATTACGATATTCTAGGGGAAAGCAACTATCGAAAGAAGTATATCTAGGCATACAAGGGCTGTATTAGATGGCTAAAATATTTGAAACAATGAGAAAAACCTTGTAAAAGACCCTAAGAATGCCCATTGGTCTTATCCTCGGCGTCTTCTTCTTTGATGGAGCCCAGCGAACTCTCCTCCTCTACTCCACTGAATCCGACTCTTCGACCCCGGTCCTGACTCGCATCCCTGGCATCCGGAACAGCCCTGGACTCCAAGTGCCACTGCTGGATACTTCTGATGATGTCCACCGCCATCTGTCCATTCTTCTTCAGCGCTCTCTCCCACTGTGGCGGCATCGAGTTCGACAGCGTCAGGTACCGAGCCACGCTGCTGACCATCATCTCCCTCATGACATTATCTTCCTCGGTATTCGCGTAAACATACTGCACCCTTCGCAAGGCAGGGTAGGTCTCATGGCTGTGGTAGAATGCGCGCACAGTCTCTGTGACATCTTCGCCCAGCTTTTCCATTTCGAACTTCTCGGCCAAGAAATATAGATCCAGAAGCGGACCGATGTCTTTCTCATCTTCAGGATAGCGCAGGGCTTTGGAATAGAGCCAGCCCACCAAAAGTTCGAATGGCAGGTCGTCGGAGTCCTCGATGCCAAAAGTCTTGGAAGAGGCACTTTCATTCTTGTTGTTGTAGAATGTGCGCGCGAAGAAGGGAGAGTGGTGGCACAGGAGCTTTTCGTGCACGATCCAATGGGTGGATTCGGAGCCGACGTAGATGTCTACAAGGCTGTGAGAGAGAAGCCTGCTATGAGGTCAGTATGGATATCATCAATGATGAGGTACTGATCCTCATGGGTTTACGCACTCGTTGAGAGGCTTCTCTCGGGGCTTTGGGGATCCCTCGGTGTCGGACATGCTGGGAGTTCAGAAGTGTCTTTAGCGAAAATTTCGAGGCTAATGCGCTATTGCAGGTGAGTTCGAGGTTTTGGTCGCCAGAAAGATTTGTGCAAGATGACTGTCAAAGAACTTAGAGAGGTGGTGCAGAGCAGTCTTGTGAAATAGGGAGGCTGGGGGAATCACGGAGAGTTCCTTGGTCGTTGCTTGCACTCGAGTGGCGCAATGACGCTTGCCAAGACCTCGCGGAAATTGCGGACTTAGATGTTTACATGTGATCTACGGTCTCTCTACTTTATACTTGCAGTTGGATAGTCATGGTGTATCTCCAAGTACTTAGGTGAACCGGTTTCCCTGGAGCATTGCCATACACTCTTTGAACATTGCCCGCATAGCGCGGCCGGATTAAGACTTCGAGAAGGCCTCGAGCTCGTTGAACGCCTGCCCGCGAACATAAAGTGCAAGCTTTTGATATTTTCCTTGTTACCAGCTGAATGATGTTATCGCTTCGTTGCCACACGCACTACAGTCGATGACCTTCCTTGATCTCATGATGATGGAGTTCGGGATCGGGCAGGTTGTATCGACACGATCACTGGATGCATTGCATTCGCATGTTGATCTGTGGGGAAGAATGACGTTTCAGCTGAAATTGGAAAGCTGAGAGAACCGTGGCGCCCAGAGGGGCGCCCAGTGGCCGTCAGTTGCGCGGGCCTGGAAATCAACCAGGCTAAGCTGCAGTGCATATGTCAGTGCTATACTCAAGATGGCAGAGCAAACCAGGTTGAGCGGCTCCTGCAGAGGTGCGAAGACGGCACAACTGCTGGGACATAACAAGCTATTTGTCACAGCGACTGTCACAGCGGCTGTCAAAGTTGCCTGCAGTACAGACAGGCGCGCCACTCCAGGCTGGATCATCTTGCTTGCTTCACTCTGCCAAGGGAGCGGAGCATCTTCTGGTTCTATGAGCCACCTTACTGGTCGACAGCGCCTTATATGAAAAGCATAAATACAAGATTGGGTTTTGTCCTTGCAACTATCTCGCTTGTCCTTTCATCAATGCAGGTCTCCCTGGCTGTATTTCCTGGATCACTGGTCTCAGTAAGTACGTATTGGAGACTCTCAATGATGGTACAATCTGCTATTGCTCTGAGTTGGGGTCTCATGGTGGCGATCCCGTTGGCTTTCCTTGTTTGGCAGCTTTGGTGGGGATTCAGGCATAGAAGTGGACTTCAATGATAAAAAGTAGGCCCGGATCTGCCGGCGTCAAGTGGAGCTATCGAACATAATCCCTGAAGTTGACTGGGTTTGCTTGGATCCTAGTTACCATTGATATATGCTTGTCGAGTCCGCTAAGCCTCAATGTGTTCCTACCTGAGAGATCGGAGCCAGGTGGTATATTTTCTGGTAGAGCTTTGAATGTGGTCTAAGGTTGACACAGCAAAGCACTAATGCGTATTATCATAACTCATGAGCCCCTGTCTATCTCTTGCGGAAGCTAGAATAATCCAAAATCACTAATCCGGGTTGCTGTTTTTGGGCCACGGTCGACGGTTGGCTACATGTCTAGGCTTGTCTTGCGATGGCAGATCAGGATTCCATGTCAACGATGCAACACGTTTCAACTTCCTTTAAAGACGCAAACTGAGATCCACCTACCATTGAGCGATGCGAACACTACTGCAAAGCTCATACCGCTTGTTACCAGCCGCTGAATACACAGGAAACCGAAACGCCCGGACTCCAACCTCGTCAGGCTATTTTGCATATATCATGGCAGTGATGGTGGTGCACTCAGGTTGCGGTATGGTCGGAACCTGCAGTATAGTAATCCTATTCATCTCGGTAACTCTGGGATTGTTTGCCACCGCACCTATGCGATTTTCTGACGCACCCGCTTCAGGAGGTGTCTCAAGGTCGGCTTTATTCGTGTCTAAGACTTTCGTCCACGCTAGCACTTATCGATTTACTGTCAAAGAATGGTGTTTCTGTGTGCATCAAGCGTTATCTTACCAGAATCATCTGTTTTTATTGCGCGGTGTCTTACGTCTACATTGTCATCGATGATTTCAAGATGCTTAAGAATGCGCATAGAAGCCAGGATATTCGCATCACACACCATCCCTCCAAATCTTTACCATGGCCACAAGACCTGCAACACCGAGAGCGGTCGAAGAACTTAGGATCGTATTGCGGGAACTCGGCCTGAGTAATGGACCGCTCATTCCCGCCTATACTCTCACTGCTATCGATCTCAAAGGCCAAGGACTCTGCGCGGGATGCTATATTCCACGCGGCACTCTTATCTTCGACGAAGCACCACTCTTCTCCATCACTAATTGCGAGGATCCATTGACACCTGCGAACCAAAACCAGATCCAGCAAGAAGCAGCCCAACATCCTGAGTTTCGCGGTCTTCACTGCTCACGGCCCCGACAAGGCTTACCACAACGACCATCAGCGCTTCCACGCTTCTAGCTGAACAATATCGAGATGAATGGACAGGAGCGTCGACGAGGCATTTTCATGAATGCAGCTCGTCTCAATCATTCATGCGTTCCAAATGCTCACTTTGAATACGACGAGTTCTTAGGACGTCTCACAGTATACGCGATCCACAACATCGAGCAAGGAGACGAAATCCTTGTCAGCTACATGTCACGGGACTGGCACAAGACAACACATGACCGTAAAACCGACCTGAGGCGAAACTATGGGTTTGCCTGTCGTTGTCAACCCTGCAAGGGTGGAGCCCGGTTTGATTGGGTCAGGCAGCACGGAAGGCTCGAGGTTTCCAAACTCTGGGCTAAGATCGATAAGCACAGACAGCGTCCCAGGTCATCCCTCCAACAAGGGTTTCAGTATCTTCAAGATCTCAGTACACTTACCCAGATGCTCAAGTTTGAAGGGCTCGTGTATCCAGCTCTAGCAGAGGTCTATGAATTTATGGCGGAGTACTGCAGCGAGGAATTGAGTTTACCGCAGGAGCTTGCTGCCGTCCGCCACGAGGTGTTACGCGACCGAGGGCAGCACGCTGCGAGGTATAAGCTGCGCTTGGCTGTTATGTGTACTGGCCAGAATTCACAAATAGTCGCTGAGATACTGACATGGATGGAAGGCCTAGGATTCTGAATGGAAGAGGCGGGTGTATGGATTTTGAGTTTGCGTCTCCACAAGTGTCTGCCGTTAAGGGAAGATAATAGGCTGGGGATCAGGCATCGGCTCAAGGCATTTGGCTTTCCCAATTCACCATCTAGATTGCACTACTTTAGTCACTAGGTACCTCTTCTGTATACTCAGAAAAAGGTTGAACAGAAGTGGTGCGGCTCAAACTTTGGCCTATAGTTGCTTATTTGTGTTTCCTCCTTTTCAGCTCAAGATCCTTCCACAGAGCGCTATGATGTTAGGTAGTGAGGTGTACTCAATGCCCAGAAAGGTACTGTTTGCATAACATGGGCCTGTTTTTGCTCTACTTCACCGTGTTATCAACAGCTAATTTCCCAGGGCCACAATCAGCATAGGAGCAACCCACTCACCGGCCCGATGTAGAACATTGAACATCGAACTCCTCGCCACAAGTGTCAGGAACTCCTTCATATGGTCGCCGTCGTTGATCCTGGGAGACTTCACATCCGGCACCTCCTTTCCCAAGAAGCGACACAACGGCTCTCAACCCTACCCCAATCTATACTCCAACAACCTCTCCCTCGGCGTGTTCTCCCTCACAAATTATAAGGCTCCCGATACATCCTCCTCGCCACAGCCTGCATCTCCTCCTCCAACTGCGTTATCCACCACCCTCCAATCCAGCGAAAATGACAGTTCCTTACCGTACCAATCAGCCAAGGGTCCCAATCCCCAGGGAAATTCAAGAACGGACCCCAGCTGGGCTCGATTACAGCGCTGTTGAAGCTACAATACCAGTCATCAATGTCGCGCTCCACGAGAACGACATTGACTTCTGGATAAGTGGCCATGAGATCGGCGGTTCCAGTAGGACGAAGCACCTTCCTAATTCCGGTGCTCGATCGTGTTGACTCTGTATAGACGATGATGGAGATAATGTTCGACACGAACAAAGAATGTTGTGCAGCCTCTTGATGAATTCTAGAAATTATTTAATTAGGCATATTGTTATGGGTGGTGTCCACCCAAAGTTTAGGGAGTGTCTACGCAAAGAGGGGTGATGTCGCATGAAAGGGGGTGGTGTCCGCACAAAGACAAAGGGGGGTGGTGTCCGCACAAAGGGGGGTGGTGTCCGCTCAAAGGGGGGTGATGTCCAAGGAGTGGCTGCCATTACAATAAGAAGAGAAATTTGTTGGACAATTATGATACTAAATAGTAAGACAGACGACCAAGCACTGGCCCTTTTTGAATCTTACTTGGCACCATTGGGCCTGCCAGATGCAGATTTGCAGTCAGAATCTATCTTCATTGCTCTCATCAACCATCAGTGAGGGGAGAGAGCACTGCTAAGCAGAGGCATGGTTGCAAACTACACGGATGGCCTCGACGTCGCTAAGAATGACTCAAATTGAAGAGCAACACCGGCTACAGCAATTCCTAGGAAATATAATGATGGGGCCTAGGTCGGCACCGAGAGATCACAGCCTATCGATAGAGATGCTCAAGCTGTCCATTCCTCTCGTTATGCAGACTGTCCCGCGAAAGGCGCTCCACGATTCTCTAGACAGAATGGCAACAATTCTCATATACGACTTTCATTACATCCACCACAAGGACGGTCGGGTATCTCTAGAAGTTATGGAGTGGGCTATGGAAGTTTCCCTCATGGTAGTGATGGTCATTGCTAGAAGGTCTCAGACATGCTTCGTTCTTGCAGAGTTTCTGTCATCACTCTACTATTTTAGGTACGAAATGCAGGACACACTCATGGACCTAGAGATCTCCACTTTTTGGCTCAAGGTCGCTCTAAGCGTATTCCGTGGTCTGGCCGTGGGTGATACCTTGCCAGTGGACGAATTATCACAGCTGGAGACTGAGCAAGCAGTTTTGTGCTCGACGGCAGCTGATCAAAGCAATTCGTATGCGAAGAGTGGCACAGGGCGGCACAGAGCCTGCTTAGAGGACAGTCATCGTATCCATGGCATTCTATCCAAAACTCGTTCGTACAGATACAACACCACCGGCAATCTAATGGAGCTTCAAGGCGCGATTCGTCATATGCGAGATAGCCTGAAAAGATTGGATAACGTCGTCTACATCGTCGACCTTGCAGAGTTGCTCAGTAGGCGCGCTATCCGCTGTGCGATCGCTGGAGACTTGAAGCTCGCAATTTCTATTGTGAGTTTGGGGCTTTCCCACTGTCCTCGAAGTAGCAAATACTATGCTTCATGCGCAGCAACGGTAGCCGATATGTATTATGACATTTTCCAGGTAACTTGCGGCTTCCGATTGGCCAAGCATGCACCGAAGCATCTCTGGAGTCCGGAAGAGCACGATGAATTATGCCTAGTTGCTATATCGCCTGTCAAAGATTTGAAGGTATTGGGTAATTATCTTAATTCTAAAGACTCTTCAGATGATGAAGTACTGCCGGACGGTATTGGAAATCGGGACCAGCCCTCGGAACCGGTCCAATGGTCAGGAACCGAATGGAAGGTTCTACAACGAGCCGTCGTCGTATACGGCCTTGCAATAAAACTTGCAACAACTGATTCCGAAAAACAAGAGTACCAGGCCAAGCTAGCTGAGGTACTCCTCCATCGTTTCGACCATCTACAGAGTGGGGACGACTTATCGGAGGCTGTTAAGCTCCTGCTCGGCCTTGTCGACGCGAGGACAGGCTCAGAAAATGCTCAAGGAAAAGTGCTCGAGAGATTCCTCAAGACCGCTCGTGCTCTCGGATTACAGTATGATACTTTCGGTGATGTTGAAGCTTTGCAGTCGTCCATCTCACTTCTTCGAAGATCATTGAAGATGGCGACAAAGGCTTCGGATATCATCCAAGCCAGCCTGTATCTTTCCGCTGTCTTGAGCTCTCACTTTCGACTCTTCCAAGACAGCAAATACCAGAAGGAATACATCGACTTACTCTATTCCGCGCTTGATCAAACACCAGAATCAGTTGACCAGCGATGGAGTATTCGAGCTCGGCTTGCGGTAGCATTGTACCATCGATGCTTGAACACTGATGACCTAAATGGAGTGGCGTCCTCACTCCGAGAAGCTTGGGAGACTTACGTAGTCAATCTCAACCATTCGCAGCAGAAAGAGGTTGAATGGATGATATGGCACATTGGAGCACAGGCATATGCACACTACGATCCAGCAAAATGTGGAGCATATCATGACTTCAGTATCGTGGAAATGGCGAGACCGTTGGAAGAACCTGGCGACACTGTTCCTCTTTGCGGTCCTGTATACCCATTCGCCAACGCGTGGCGGCGATTTGAGAATGTAGGCAGCCTCGGTGGAGCAAGTCAGGATTTGGATAATGCGATACAATTCGGCACCGAGGCCCTACAAATCATTCCAAAAGATCATCCTCACCGACCTCGATTATTGCATCAATTAGCGACTTTCCATGCAGACAGTTTCCGCACATACAGGTCCTCCAATTCCATCTTAGGGTATGACGAAAGGAAAGCATTAGAGTTCTTGGATGAGGCAGAGAATACTTCCTCGATTAGTCACGACCGCATCTGTGTGCGTAGGTCAAAGATGAAGCTATTGGGGCAAATGGGGCGTTGGAACGATGCGGTAATAGTAGCCGAAGCCGCGATTGAACACATCTCAGTACTGGCCCGAGAGAATGTTCAGTTCAAAGATCGCCTACGACAGCTGAGGAGCGTTCACGGCTTAGCTGCCGATGCATGCTATCTATCAGTCCGAGCCGAACGATCGCCTTTTCAGTCGTTACGAGTACTGGAAATGTGACGTGGACTGCACCTAAGTGTGATCATGACGCATCATGGAGTGGCGCCAAAGGATTCTGCCTGTGGAAAGCTTGATTCGATGACAGGCCGAACGTCAAGTCAATGCTCATCGCTGAAGGACCAGCATGAGCGCGAGGTCAAGGCTGGCCACGACGTTCCTCTACTTGGGACACATCAATCTGGAGTAGGCGCTTCCCCTGTCTTAGGACTACCTTCAGAATACATGAAAACCTTGAAAAAGCCCGAGGACCTGAAAACCATTGCGGGGTCGGGAGTCATCATCATCGTCAACGTACCGAAAATTGGCGATCAGTCCACTGCATTTGTCGTTGACAATGCTGCGATTCAATGTTGTGAGTTGCCTGAGTTTACTAGAGGCAAGGTCTGGCATTGGGCGCGATTCATGACCGGGGAGCTTCGCGAGAAAATGGAGAGCGAACCAGGAATCATGAACCGTCAACTCCGGGAGCTACTCACTTGGCTGTGGATTAGCCTAGTTGAACCGCTGTTCCGGACCTCTGTATTTGAGAGGAAATTTCGATCGCAGGCGCTACCACGAGTTTGGTGGATTGCAAGCGGTCCAGTTTCGTACTTGCCCTTACATGCGGCGCGGCTTTCTGACGGTAATCCGTCCTGTGACGCCCTGGATCGCCTAGTCTCGTCATATGTCCCGACTATCAAGGCCCTGGCTGTTTTGAGAAAGCGAGAACTGAAAATCTCGAAGCCGCAAATGTCAAAGCTGCTGTTCATTGGTATGCCTCGCACACCTGGGTCACGCGACATCACAGGAATCACGCAGGAGATCGGGGCTGTGAAACAGGTGGATCCTTTGCGCTTGACGGTTGAAGTTCGCCATGCACCAACACGTGAGTCGCTCTTGGGTGATATCGCTACTTTCAACATCGTTCACTGTGCGTGTCATGGTCATTCAAGCTCAGAAGACCCTTTGAAATCCGGTCTAAGGATATTCGCTGCTGGCAAGTCCGGCTATAAGACTGAGGCAACCGCAAGCCTCACGGTTGAAGATCTAATGCTCTTGCAGGGAAAGAAATGCGATCTAGCATTCCTTTCAGCTTGCAATACTGCGGACAACCCCGACACGTTCCTAGCCGACGAATGTATACACATAGCCAGTGCCTTTCAGATCGCCGGTTTCTCTCACGTCGTCAGCACTATGTGGCCTTGTTCGGATCATGGATGTGTGGCAATCGTGAAAAGCTTCTACGCCAATTTATTCTCTTCCCAGCAAGTGTATCAGGGACATGACACTATCTCAAGATCTGTCCATGATGCAGTCAAATCTTTGCGGGACGATTTTCCCAAACAGCCTCTCTTATGGGCAACATTCGTTCACTACGGGCCATAATGGTCACTGCTCGATACGTGACATTCCTATAAGAGTCCCATAAATCAAGATTTGTGCTCAGAAGATTGGGGGAAACATGCAATCTGAGAGGAATCGAATCAGATCATCTTCGAAGGAACGTTCCTCCTTGAGTAGCACCAGGCGTGGACTTTCAGAATCTCTGCTTTCCTGAGAAAGATTCTCATCTTAAGACCGGGTTCTGACTTTGACAATTTTCGGCTTTGTCTCTAGGCTTGTTGGCCAAAGGCCGCCGGATGTCGAGACTAGGACCGTATACTTGACAGCGAATAATTATCTCAACGACCTCTCGCTCAAATCTGAGACCCTGGAATCAACTCCTTCTCTTTTGCCTTGTTGTCTACATATCAATCCTACGTGGCTTCGTTGTTTAATCAGATAAGGGTAGTCGATCCTGCGAAGTCAGCAGATGGCGGCAGGAGAAAATCAGCGCGGGTCTTTCTTGTCTTATCATCCTGACTTTTTGATCCGAAGCCGCTCGAATTATGGGCACACATTCCACACTCAGTCTGTGATATCCTTTTGTTGCTTTGGATTGCAGACTAGTAGATGCAAGGCTTTGTCAGTTGTTTCAATCAATTTGCATCATACTTTGAGTGTGCTCTGACCATGAACTTTTGAACCATGCACGGTGTCACACAGTAGTACCCAAATCGTAATCCGCTCAAAAAGCTATGCTCTATCTCATCCAGATAAACAGAATAAGAAGCATGAGGGAAGCTAAGCAAATTCATCTACAATGGCCGTTTCCGAGTGACCTCCCTACAGCATGTGAGCCTCTCTAGCCGAAATCAGGTGGTTTGCTGGTTTGCTTTTCCAGACAAAGCGCCACCAGTATATCGTTTTACAGGTTTGTTTTCGTCATGGGACATGGCCGTACAGACATTTTGGAAGTGTCTAGTCTTGGAATACATAAACTCCGCTATGCCCCAGATCTAACAGGCTCAGAGCGAGAAGTAAGGACGCATAGGAAAGCGCAATCTCTGATAATTCTGACCCATCTTGCTCTGTTACCAAGCCAGGAGACCCACAGCTCGTAGCCATGCCAGCACCCTACCTACTGCGCAATCAACTCCTTCCCATGGAAGCCATCAAGCTCGGCCGCTTCATCATCGACATGGAAAACGTCTTGAACGGCACCCACGACAGCTCTGACGCTCCTCAAACCCCGATTCCCCATCAGCTGGACAATATCAACGACCCCGCTCTCACATCTAGAAAGCCCAAATTGGGCGCCCAACTACAGAGCCTCATGTCTACTTTGCTTACGAGCGAGACTACCACCGCGCACAACATGACTACCATTAAGGCTATGACTTACACTCTGGAGAATTCCAATGAGTGGTTCGCAAAGGTCATTGACGGCCAAGAAGCTACCCGTCGATGGCTCGAGACACAGGATCTGGATGGCGAGGACGTCTTCTTGATCACTGGCTTCGCAACAATCCAGGACGCTTCGTTGGCCACCTCGAAGTTCTCAAATCAGAAAGCAGACCTCAGTCTTGGGAAGGCCAGTGTGGCAGCTGCGCAACTTACGGCGCAAGATCAGCAGGTTGCGAATGCGGTCACCTTTCAAGCGCCGGGTGAGAAAGCGTATGCGGTGCAGTATCGGAAAGTCAACATGACGCGCTGGCCGAAGAAGGATATTGCGAAGGCCAAGTTGAAGAAGGGTGTTACCTGGAAAGTGTACTTTGGCGGAACAAGGGGCGAAGAGGTCGAAGAGGCCGAAGAGTATGATACGATCTCTGCACAGCTTGAGGAAGGAAAGAGTGAGGGAGAAGGTGGAGAAGAAGATGAGAACCAGGAAGTTCTTGTGATTGATGGCGTTGAATTCCGTATTCGTTGACTGCAGAGGATCTTGTACCGAAGGTCGACCGTATCAAGTAGATAACCTGGGATGGCGTGATGCATTATGGGAGTTAGTCTTTTGGCTAGAAAATTGCCGTCCGTCATTCCTGACTTCCTCATCGGGCCCACCTTTTCAAGCTTCAGCTTATCAAATGATTATCGCTCATCATAGGTCGCTGGCTACAGCTTTTAGGACTCAAACCAGCGGAAAACAAGCCGTTTTCTATATATACCAGAAGTGCTTGGGCCACCGGCCACCTCGTAGCACCTCGCCGCCGCCTGATAGGCATATGGCAGACGCCGCCGGTGGCATAAAGCCACCGGAAGGGACTGCTCCGAAGCCGGCTGACTCCCTCCTATCTAGGCACAGGAGCAAAAAGAATGGGAGAGCGGGTTAAAGGAGACGAATGCAATGAGGAGAGAAGTGCAGTGGGCGGTCACTATACTGAATAGTATGGCAGACGGCCAAGCACTGCCCCCTTAATCTTCCTCGTCCCCGGGACTAGCCCCCCTGTCATGCAGGGCTCTCTTGTAGCTGTTGAGGCATATATGATTATCGGCGGGCGAGGTATCCCTTCCGATGGGTCGGCAAGCAAAATGTGAGCGGGCTGGACTCCTTGCCATTTCATGGGATATACTACGTAAGACTTGTATCACAAATCTTGCGCTGCCAAATCTAGCTACATAGTCCGACAGTCGATCATTGCCCAGCACAATGAAAGATCATCAAGGCTAGAATCGGGCGCTGTCTCAACATACGGGCGAATGAATACTCGCGACTGACGTTTAAGGCAGTTGTGTCCGCAATCCGCATACGCTGCCTGAGAATGACGTTGAGAGTATGCGCCAACCCTTAAAGAGGTTGTGTAACGCGCCTACGAGGCGCTAAGGTGCGCTTTCGGCTCGTCCCCGTTGCCGGCAGCGAATCATCCAAATCCTTCGACATGCGTTTTCGAGCGGCAATCAACTACTCTGTCATACTTCAAATTCCTTGCAGCTTCCACCTCGGGAAGCCAGTAGCGATTGGTGCGCGAGGACATCCTTCACGCTGCGTATGTGTACCTGGGTGGAGTGTCTGAATCCCATAAGAAAGCCACTGAGGCGAGCAAGCTAAGCGTCAAACATCAAAGTCTGTCAGTCCAAGGCATCTGAGCTACTAGGTCATCAAGCATAGTAAGGCGTCCACTTCTCCTCCTTGACTGCAACCATCTCATATTAACTAGCTGCTCTGTATAGACTCCGAGGGTATTGGTGCGGGTAAAGGGTTCATTCTCACTGGTGACTAGATGGCCCCGAGGGAGCAATCCTAGGGTAACACGAGTGCTGCTTTACAGTTTTACGTAGAAGCAATCACATCATCTGTACTTAGCACAGCTACTGGACAGCATTGCTTATGATTCGCTTCTGGGCCTATCATATTTGTGCAAGCCTATTTTGTATCGCACGAAGCTGGGCGGGTTATCAAGCAGCCCCAGAGGCAGTCGGAATGAGTCTGGCATATGGTTGCAGAGATGAGGCGACCATGGAGTGGATGCTTAGAGCGGGATCATGGAAAGGTACAAAAGTCAATGTTGATTTTAGAGGGTTGATCCCCTCTTCGGCTACCACACCATCTTTCTGTGGCGAGATCGGCATGAGCGCGCCATACTTCGGGAAAATGTTGGATGCCTTCATCTTGACACGCATCGTCAGCCTAAAGGCGTGGGAGTGGCTGAGCGCTGCCTGCACAATGTGAACGCACCAAGGGTCTCACATCTGCACCGACACGGCTCAGTCAGTCTTGCCTCTTCCCTGCACAACCTCCTGGTCCCATCTCAAAAATGTGTCTCGTCTCCCACCAAGAATTATTTTCGTCCTCTAAGTCCATATCAGCGCTACAACTACGCTGTAACATCCGAAACCATTTTTTTCTGTGCTTTGCTTGTAGTCCATCATGGAAAAAATCGACCCCACTAAAACTCCGGCCAGCATGCCACCACCAGGTGTCAGACCCAATTTTCAAAGCCCAAACACTCAAGCTCACGTATTCTATGCCGAGGGCTCTACTCTCCTTGTCCTGATGCTTTGTTTTTTCGCCGTCAGGATTTACACTAAGTGTCGCATATTACGGAAATTGGCCTGGGATGATTGTAAGTTGCCTTGAAAGCGGTATATGCTTCACTTTCGCTAATTGCTAGTAGTGACGTGTAGCATTGCCACGGTAGGAGCACTGAATGTATTCTGCAAGTCAGATGCTGATGAACATTCATCGGTAGCTTGGCACAGTCTACTTCTATGTAGCTGTGATATTATGTGAGTCAGCAGGGCAGGACGAGGGCTTCAAAAACACCCGGAACGACTAATGTTCCTAGGCCTGGCGAAGGCGAAGTTCGGCCTACATATCTGGGACATCAGCTTGGAGCATCTGGAATCCAACGATTTTTTAGTAGTAAGTCTCTAGCGCGGCTGGGGAATCCCATCTATTTATTTGCTGAAGAGTCTTGCAGCCCGCATACATGATTGAAGCCTGGTCAACGATCATATTCCTGTTCCTCAAGCTTACATTCATGCTGCTCTACCTTCAGATTTTCAGACCAAACTTGTGGCTGCGCTACGGCTGCTATCTCGGCATTGGCATCATGACACTATTCTACTTGGGTATTTGGGTGGCCCGAATGTATAAAGCGTCACCAAAGCCAGGACAATCATGGCAGGACCATTTCAATTCACCCAGATATTCCAAAGCTACAAATATAGCTATTCCGCTAACTTCAGTATCCCTGGTATTCGACCTATACATCATTCTCCTCCCAATTGCGGGAGTGATGCAGCTTCAAATGTCTCTCAAGCGCAAGCTAGAGACATCTGCTATGTTTGTGTCAGGCTTTGCGTACGTACCCCGGCAGCCTTCACAGTGAAGTTTAGAGCTAAGACCACTCTTTCTACAGGGCAGTCATTGCATCGGCTTTATCTTTATTTTATAGGGTCAAGGCTAGCAAGATCGATTTCACTTATACGAATTTCCCCGTCATAGTCACTGCGTAAGTTGCAAAGTCTACTCTCCCAGCAGGCCATTAGAATTCCTATGAAAATTGTCCGTCGGTCTTATATCAAATCCAGATTTACTGAAATGGCTGTTGGGGTTTCCGTCACTTGCATGCCAACCACCTCTGTGTTCATCCGTAAATTCAGAGAGACTCACGCAAACACTCCCGATGCTGCCGAATCCAGGCGCCAATTTCATCCTCAAGCTACTGGATCAAGTGCTAAGCCATACAGGAGATGGCAGGAGAAACTCCGGGTCAGTTTCCGAGCTCCATCAGCCAACAAATGGCGCAACTTAGACGATTCGTCGCGAGATCTCAGAACACACGACTCTGCTGCTCTCGAGCTCGGTAACTGTCAAGATCACACAACCACCACCGTGGTTGGAGGAGGCTTCCACTCACATGAGTACTTGGGAAGCGAGATTCATTACAGTAGGAGCATCCATGCCGAATCCGAACGAGGGTAGATCCGGACGATCATAGAAGTACTCCAGTAACGTAAGGTGAATCCCAAAACAATTTTGTGCGGGGGATGGTTTTGATTGGCATATCTTATGCACTGGAAAAACAAAACTTAGGTTCAATGGCTTGATCAAATATTGCAACTCTACACGCATCAAGTGAAAATCATCCCTTTGTTTGGGGACAGAGACACCGCCGATGACGCCCCAACAGAGACTTGAGCCTATAAGCCCCCAATCCCCGTTGTTACTATGACACTATGGCTGATGAAGGTAGGAATCTGCCGTGCATTCCCGAACTCTGCCACAAAGCCTGGTTTCATCATGTATGCAGAAAGACCTTGCCTTCTCCACAATGGTCATCCTAGGGGAGTCGATGTAGTTGGCGCCTTGCATATATCTAGACTCGCTCGTATAGAACTCAACATGGCCTACAAGCTGCAATCCACACGTCAGGAAGCTGATAGAGACCCTTGCCCACTGTGTTTCACAGCTAGATCCCTACGGAGCTTTCGCCTGCTTCGGGGAGACAGCAGCGCTAACCATGCATCGAATGAGGGGGCAAGCGCTCAGCTCGCCAGGGCATTTCCGTGATATGTAGCACATGAGGCAACCACGCTAGAGTATGCCTGGAAATATGTATCCACTTCCTCGCAGCGGGGCAATCATCTCCCAGTCGTCACTTTCATCGACAATCCGGTTTAAAGTTTGACTCCACTTCCGGCACTTGTATTCGTGGTCTCCATCGATGGATTTCGGCGGGTAAGTAGATAGTAGCCTTGAGATTCTGAACACGCAACTCACTTTATCCTACGTACACATATTAAATCTGTTAGGATCACCTCTCACAGCCTTCAAAATTCTGTCTCCCCGGCATCTGGCCCTCAGCTCTTTTCGCAAGATGCACGTCAGTCAAGTACTTTGGAACACCCTACAGGTCATCTTCGGCGCGGCCCTTGTTTCCGCAGCACTCTCCGAAAGTGGTATTACTTTCGAATGGCTTCTGTCCTACAAGTTGTGCCAGGCAATGAAAGAGCGTTTTCTCAGATTCAAGAGCAGCGTTAGCTTGACCATTCGAGATTTTGTAAGCTCAACCGGGCCAAGATGGCAAAACCGCGGCTAACAAAGTCCAGCAATCGAATAGATTCTACATACCATGGAGTCGGACTCAGCCCGTGATCATCAGATCACCAGACCATATGCAAGCACTCAGCGAGTCACTAGACTTGTCTCAGCGTGCCGTCTATGCAGATGTAACACCTTCTGCCAATCAACTGTTGGACTCGCCTTCTGATTTACATTTGAGATCTTCGGCTTCCAGTACACCATGAAACACTCGGATTCAGGCCTCGCTCCTGACGAGCAAGTAGCACATCAGTACCGCCTGTTCTCGCGGGCAATCAGAATCGCTGGACTGAAGCAGATCGCTGTTTTATATCCTTACCTTCAAGAACGTCTAGACATCTCGCTCTCGGAAGTGGTAGGGAAGGTCGTGTCAATTCAAGGTCAGCGACAACCATACTCCAACCAGGCATACCAGACACTGACACCTCCTGAACAGGGTCAGCTAGTGTAAGACTAGCTCCAATGGTAAGGGATCTTGCCTTTGATATGATGGCAGTGTACTTCTTCGGAAAAGATCTTGGTACGCTCCTCTCTAATTTCTCCAGTGCTACGATGATTCCTGACCATAGGCTTCTTGAAAAGCTGCCGAACCTAAGTTCTCGAAGGCGCTGCAACGTTATTATCAGGACGTCATCACTTGCTCGGGAGCCCTCCAAGTAGCACCAAATTTCTTCGCACCGTGAGAGCTCCGTGTTGTCACTCAAGGTGAGAAGGCTGACGGGGAACAGGCTACTGCATTCGATTCTATCAAGGAACGGCCAGGCTTTGCACGTGATCTTCGCACGCCTCAAGCTCGAGATTAGTCGCATTAGAAATGCCTCTGAAGAGCCAGATGGGTTAGGAAGAGTTAGTCGGGCTTCTTTGTCTCGAACACTCGGTATCCTGATATCATTACAGATAACGCTCTTTCACAATGTGGTTACCTTGTCCAATAACCTGGATTACTGGACACCGGACAGATTGATCCAAGCCGTGGTAGGGCTATGGTTTGCTGCTTCCCACCAGCCATGGATCGTAGGTCGCCAGAATTTTGTGTATCTCTCTCCAGGGTATTGTTGATTCAGGGCACACAGAATCTTCACTTCATTATTCTCGAACTATACCGGCGTCCGGAGTATAGAAACTTGCTGCGACAGGAGATCGACGCGCAAGGAAAGATGAAATACCAAGACACCAGCGACCTCCCAAGACTCGACAGCTTCATCAAGGAGTCTGTCCGACTAAACCCTCTAGATCTGAGTACGTCCATCATTTGAGACAGTCACACATGAAGATGCTAACGAATCAGTGGCGATCCGGCGCAAAGCTCTGAAGCCATTCCTATTCCCCGGTGTTGGACCTCAGCTTCAATCGGGTCAGGTTGCATGTGTCTCCAGTTACGACATCATGCACGACCCGGTCAAGTACCCCAACCCGCACGAGTTTGATGGATTGCGCTTCTTGAAAGGCCCGGATCAGGGGTCATCTAGTGTAGACGAGCCGTTGCGAGGCACAAAGCTGGTGGACGGATCGAAGGATTTTCCAATCTGGGGGTTTGGGTCGAAGATTTGGTGAGTTTACGAACCTTCAAGTCAGGCTCAGGAACCATAATATCGCAGTAATCTTAGCGACTAATGCAGCAAAATGTAGTCCAGGTCGATGGCATGGCGCTTTGGTTATCAAGATGGTGGTCGTGGAGGTGCTGAGGAATTTTGAATTCCGTCTTGAGAACGACAATCAGAGAACGCATTTCTGGTGGGAGACTTTTCAGATGCCGTATGAGTCTACACGGGTTGTTTTCAGTAAGAGGCCCCTAATGTAAGCAAAGTTGGCTTGGTATGAGATGTTTCGCAGCGCACCAGTCAAGGGCATGGTTCAAGACCAAGGGCGAACCCAGGCTTGACTTACAATTGAGTGCTTGCGATGGCGAAACAATCATTGATTGAACGGTACGGTATTGGGCTATCAATCTGGAAGTACGATGTATCAGATTACCTACTTATTTCAACGGCCAGAAGGGCACAATGAGCATCCCGTAAACATTTAATAGTATCTGTAACGACTTTTCCAATGCGAGGGGCCAATCAGCAATATTCGCACCTCTATTCAGCTCTCGCCTTCGTCAACCGGTGGAACAAAACTTGCTTTTCTTCGCGACCGTCATGCTCACAGCCTCGAATCTCGAATCGCCCGAAATCTCGAAGACCGCAACAGCAGCACCGATTTCTTTGGCGAACTAGTTACGCAACTCGACGGCGAGGAGGGAATCTACTCCACACGCGTGCAGCGGCTTTGATGTGTCCAGGCTCTCTGCCGAGATAGAGAGTGCTCTTGAGTGTTTCTGTACCAGCCCGTCGATGACAACCCGCGCAGCTTCTTCAATGAAAGCTGCTTCGCGCAATAAGGCAGCATAGTCGACTGCTTTCCCAGCGGGCGATGAAGACACCCCACCAAGACCGATCTGGCGCAAGTGGCGGAACGTTGGTCGTTGCATCCAAGAGGGCTCTTTCAAACCCTTCTCAAGCATTGCGACCGACACTTCGGGACCTACAACCGATTGACATGAGTCTCCTGAACCCAGATCTCTTGCTGGGTCGCAGTGGTAGTCCAGCAGAGCGTGGAACTCGGTCTGGCTGATAGGTAACAAGTGTCCCGCGCTTGCGATACCTGTAGACAGAAACGTGCTTTCCGCAATGACACCCTCGGATTCCATCCAGCCAAGATCCAGACTAGTGGCTTTCTCGCCGTGCGCAACGCGGTAACGGACTAGGGCATCCACAAAAGTATTGCCTGCGGCGTAGTTGGCTTGACCGCCCATTCCAATAATTCCGGAGATTGATGAGAGGCAGATGAAAAAGTCCATTTTCGTAGGCAATAGATTGTGGAGATTCCAAGAGCCGTCGACCTTCGGTTTGATGCTAAGTTGCCAGTCTTCGATGGTCATTTCCTCAAGCGTAGAGTCCTGCAAGCATATTAGCTTGATCGGGATGTTCCAGAACGAGAACAAACGAACCTTCAGGACCATTGAAGCTTGAATTGCGCCTTTGATCGCTGGAGAAGTCCGCGCACATTCTGCCAACACGGCCGAAAGGGAATTTTTATCGCTCACATCGCACGCAGGAGCGGTAACATGAACTCCCATCGACTTCAAATCTTCGAGCATGGCAATCAAAGCCTGAGACTGAGCGCCGGAGCGAGAAAGTAGAATGAGGTGCTTCGCTCCTTGGCTCGCCATCCATCTCGCAGCGCTTCGCCCTAGCCCTCCCAGGCCACCGGCAACCACATACGAAGATTCAGCATCAAATTGATAATCCGGTTTCATTCGTGAAACGGTCTAAAGATCCTAGATCAGGACATCGCTGACGCACGTTGGAGGGTTGGGGGGATAAACCTCAACGACATCCTCCTCTCTCATTTCTATAGCGAGTTTGCCAGCGTTGCGTCCGCTCTGCATGAGTTGGAAAACATCCTCGACTTCGGCTATACCAAATATTTGAACCGGTCTGAGAACTTGCAATTTCTTTTCCGATATAGATCCATGATGATTGAGAGTGCCGTGCAGATTATTGACGGCCGCTCTTTGATAATCGTTACAAGATCGAGGGAAGAGAATGCTACATTCATATGGAATTGCCACATTGAGAGGTGAGCATGGGTATAGATATCTCGTTTTCCTCTCTCGATGAAGCGACCTAGCTACGCAGTTCATCAGCATGATTACATTTGCTAGGCTCTGGGGAACTAACCCGTGCGATGCACTCCCAAGACGCGCGGAGTCCTTGACCTGCCAGAGAATTTAGAATAACATCCACGCCTAAGTTCTTGGTGGTCCGCATGATTCCTTCGGCAAACGATAGGTTCCTGCTGTAGAATATGTGATCTTCCGGGATGCTGTATGTATCCATCACCAATCTCTCCTTCTCGTCAGACCCAACGGTGACATATAATTCAGCTCCCAAATACTTTGCAACTTGAATCGCGGCTTGACCTGTTCCTCCCGCACCAGCATGGATCAGAATAGACTCCCCTGGCTGAAGCCGAGCTGTATCATCAAGGTCAACCCATGCTGTGCAGAAAACAAGAGGCAGAGCGCTTGCTTCTGCAAAAGAGATCCCGTCAGGAATCTTTGCGGCGCATCGAGCTGAGCCCCGTGTGTACGTGCGGTAAGTGTTCGAAGATTAACACAGCAGGCGGTCACCCTGTGCAAATTGACAACCAGGCCCAACTCTAGTCACGACTCCCGCGCATTCTGCTCCAAGGATTTTACTATTCACTTTACCTGAAACGGTCAAACAGTCTAGAAACTTGACACTAGTAGCTTTGACTTCAAGCTCAATCTCCTGTGGAGCTAGGTCCAGAGCTGGTACTAGTTCTCGGTATCGCAGAGACTCCAGAGACCCAGGCGATAGTACATGCAAACTCAGGAGAGGTCCTCGTTCGAACAGTTGCATAGTTTGCTGATACAAATGAGTCCTCTTATGGAGTTCATCATTCATGACGCTGTCTTGTAGCACTCTACCAGTTTCAACTTTTCCGTTCCTTACAATATATTCAGACTCGAATTCTATAGCCGACTGGTCCATTGTCTGTTCAAAGACTTGACGGATTTACCGGGTCTGGATAGTACTGTGGTCCTTACTGCTTGCTTTGTAGCGCTCAAGTGCTAGCGTGACAATCATAATTGTGTTAAACTCTGTTTGAGCGACTCGTGCAAGGCCATCTATCAGATAGAATCGCGGATTCTCGCCGCCATTGATGACCCAAAGGAGTCCTGGAGCTTTTGTGACGATACATGAAAGTGTGGCGAAGCTTTCATCCTTGAGGTCCGAGAGGAGTGGATATTCCGATTCGACGAGAGAGAGGACGAAAGTACGCTGAAGATAAGTCGAGTCGCAGTTTGCTCCCACGAACAGACATGAGATACCATATTGTGCCCTGGGCCGGGCGGATACCTTCCTGGCGGCTCTCGAAATCCACATGGGTCAGAATTCATCAAGGTGCCGAACGACTTCATAGTGCCCGATCACCTCAAGGATGCCGAACGTTTGAAGGATTCAGGGGACTGCAAGATTTGGCTGCCGCACCCGAACAATCGTCATCGGCAGCCAGAAGCATCGCCAGGTTCAATGGCTGATGAAGGAGGAGAGACTGCAGAAGGAGCTGCAGGCGGGAGTGGAGGATGGAAGGCTGCAGTAGAAGCTGCTCGCGGGTATGGAGGAGGGAGTGCAAAAGGAGCTGGTGGCGGGAGTGGAGTTAGGTCAGGATACAATTACTGATCAAATGCCTGAAGGACAGTAAATGGGATTCAGGAATAAGAAAATTAGAGCTTGCAAGCAAATGAAAGACAAAAAAATCGTGCAATAACGTACCGCTGTTGATCCCCAGAATGTCGAATATTTGCACCTGTAAACTCCTAATAATTCTTCGATTGAAGCATTTTGTTGAGATAGCTTAGCAATCTGATCAGCACCGACTTACCTCTTGTAAATCTTCGTATTCGGCTCTGGGCAACCTCATACTCTTTGCTTTTACGGTGCTTTTTCATTCCCCTCTTCCATTCCAACACTTGGTCTCGACACCTTTGGAGAAGCTACTATGCCAAAATGGCCATGCCCCATATCAACTTCATTCATTCTGCTTCGATCCACCTACGCAGCGCTCTGGTAAATGTCAGGATCCCAGCGTGCTAAACGCTCTGTCCATATTGGGATGTTGGTTGCGCTGGGCTTGTAACCATGCTGCTGATAGTTGTTCTGACCAATAACGTTCCCCCAAGTGGACTAGCGCGGTGCTGGATTCGAATGATCGATGGCTTGTAAGACTCCTTTGATCGCACTCCAGATTTATGTCTTTCCAGTCTGTTCGGGCTCCCGTTGTCCTTTCAACACTGTCTTTAAACGCGTGTTCGAGGTTCTCCCATCGAGGCGTGCAAGAATGCGAAGTGAATTCGCGTATCAGCGACAAATCAACGAGATGCTCCTCCCCCGCATTCTAGGAGTCTTTCTCGGGCCCCTCTGAGCCTTTCAACGGATTGATCCTCCCAGCGCTCTTCCTCACGACGGGCTCCCACATGCAGGCCTACAACGGCTGCTGCGCTCCCTTGACGCCCCCAATGCCCCCGGCCTCAGGCTTCAACTCCTTTCGATCTCCTGGACCCCTCCCTTTTGCATCCCTAAACCTCTCCCCCCATTTGTCCTCCATCCTAAAGAGCATCGCCGCCTCCGTCGCACTTGGTTCCCCTAATTCCGGATCCGCCCCTCCTTCTAATAACGACTCTACAACCTCGTCCTCATTCTTGAAGACAGCGCCCGCAAGCGGACTTTGGCCCCTATCGTTCAGGCGGTTGGGATCCGCGCCGTGGGAAAGAAGGAGTCGGACAAGGGCGGGGTGTCCGTGGTAAGATGCGAGCATTACGAGAGAGTCGCCTTTTTCGTTAGTCATATTAGGAGGAAGACCAGCAGGGAGAGCTTGGTTGAAGAGAGGAAGGTCGCCGGTGCGGGCGGCATTGTAGAAGCGGGAGGCGAACTCGAGCGCTTCGGGAGGTAGGGTTGCGATTGGTGTAGGAGCGGTGGGGTTCGAAGAATTGTTGGCCGAAATGCTATGGGTCGTTGTTGCGTCTTCCATGGCTGCTTGAGGTATGCTGCGAGCGAGGTACTGAATGCCCAAATCAAAGTGAACGATGTCGATGATGTCAGGGCGGGAAAACTTCGGTGATTCAGAGCTTGGCTGGATCGAAAAAGGGGTAAAATGGGACACAGAAGCCGAGCATTACATTGTTTTTGCTAAAGGTGAGTTAAGTAACCGTATCTCTTGTCGGTCTCGTTTTCAAAATATCAATCACGTCTTTCAGCACTACACACGTCTTGTATCGGCATTCTATACAAAATGCATGTTGGCTGTTTATGGTGATATGGCAACCCGATACACAGCCATCGTTTATTGTCACAAATTCTCTATTTTGCTCTTTCCTCATCTTGAAACTTGATCTCTGAGCTTTTGCCCTTTCGGTCAAGATTTTTCCAACCTTCCATAGATTGGCTTAGTCGTCATCGTCGTCTTCGCTATCGTTCGCAACAGTCGCTGGTCCTCTTGTGACCCTGGTCCCGTGATGACCTCCTCCAAACCCACCATTGCCACCTTGTGGTGGAGCATTGCGAGAAGACCCATGATGTGATGATGCCCTTCTCGTTGAATGACGCGAGCTCCCGTGTCTTGGAGAACGAGCAGCTCTCGTTCTCCGCTCACTCCCTGCCCTGTTCTCTTCATCGCTTTCCTCTAGTTCCTCCACTTCATCAAAATTCAAATGTGTCGGATGCCGACTCCCTCTCTGAGTTTGATGCGAATGCCGGCTTCCATGATGGCTGGCTGGTCCGTGGCTATGGCGACTGGAACGAGTTGACCCATCGACGGTCACCGGGTGGAACAAATGGCTTGCAGGCATCTGCGGCATCTGTAGAGCTTCTTCTGTTCCTCCGCCTCCATACTGGCTCGTGATGCCGAAGCCGCCTCCTGCATGGCTTCCGTGTCTACTGCCTCCGTGTCTACTACCTCCGCGTCTACTGCCTCCACGTGCGCCTCCTCCTTGGCCTCCACCTCCATTCCCACCACCATTCCCTGCGCCTCCATGTCCCCCGCCGCCCACTGGGCCTGCACCTCCCTCCCCGCCTTCGCCCAGCCGTCCCTGCCACGCTATGAACCCTGGCAAATGCGCAACATTACTCTTTGGCCAAGCTCCACCACCACCAGCGCCATACCCACCGCCTTTGTATAGCGGATGATTCGGGTTGTTTTCCCACCTTAGAGGAGCAGCGTAAGGGGTTGCTGCACCGTTTTGGGCGATTATGGCCCGGGTCGTCGCGGGGTCATAGTCGGGTATGGAGTGAGTACAGCCCATAATGCTGTGTGTTGCGGGAGAAAGCTTTGAAGAGATCGCAATCTGGGAGGTAAGTACTTCAATGGCAAGAATCGAGACTCCTAACCCAGAGCTCTGATAGAAGACCGGTGAGTGAGAAGAGGAAAAAGAACCGACACAGACGGAGCTCTAAGTGCTTAGAGATACCAGTCCGACACCTATTCACAAACCGAGCACTCAGAAGATTGACGGGAAACAGTGTTACGACTCGACCCCCTTGCTTATCATAACCGTACAGCAAGCAACCCCATGCTTTCACGTCCACCCAACATCAAATTCCTGACTCAACCCGCTACATTAAAAGCACAATCCCTCCTCACGGAAAACCCCTCTCCGCTCACCGCCGCCCTCCTCTCCGCTCACCGCCGGACCCCTCTCCATCCCCTTCCCCTTCCCCTACCCACCTCCACCCCTACCTCCACCCCAACCCCCACCCACAACCCCATCCCTCCCAACCCTCACCCCATTCGGCAGCGTCACCACCCCCCCAGCAGCAACAATCGGCGCAAGCTCATGCGCCCAATCATGAGGGATCTCGCCATACCCCCTCGCCTTATAGATCCGCGTATACGGATCGTTTTCCTTGAGCAGGCGGCGCGCGTAGGGCGTTTCGGGACCGTTTTGGGCGGCGAGGGCGATGGGGTGGGCACAGCCGTAGTGGTAAGCGCAGCGCCATTCGCAGGGCTCGTCGCCTGTTAGGGGCCGGGAGAAGCAGGCTCCCATCGTGAAGGGGGAGGTTTTGGTAGGAGAGATTTTGTTGTGTGTAATAGGAGCTGAAGTGCCTGGGAGAAAGAGGTTTGTTTTTGGGGCTTGAGAATGGGAGTGGCGCTGGAGAGCGGTGTTGGTATGGAGAGTGGAGTAGGAGAGAGAGATGTATGAAAATAGGTATGATATCGATAAAAAGCTAAAATCTTGAGTCAGAAAATCGGATGTCTTCATCAAGCTACAAGAGTCGTCACATTCATAGAGCCTTGACATGCGAGCTGATCTACTGTTAGCTTTGCATGGTGGGAGGGGCATCCAGTCACCTGCCCCAGACGCCTTCACCAAGACTAGATTTCTGCCTCTGATGCTTCGTCCCAATTCCCATGATGACCTTCACCATGCGCTCCGTGCCCTCCATGATGTCTGCCGCCATGCCCACCGCCATACCCTCCGCCATGCCCTCCGCCATGTCCTCCACGGTGCCCTCCGCCATGCCCTCCATGCCCTCCATGTCCCCCATGGTGACCCCCGTGTGTACCCCCATGCTGAGTTCCACCATGCCCACTCCCGCCCGCATTTGTTCCCGCAACAGTCCCAGCAGCCACCGACCCAGCCTGAAAGCCCCACCCACCACCAGCTAATCCTCCACCTCTGCCTGCGTTATGACCGCCTTCCGCACCACCATGATGGCCCATCCCACCATGCCCGCCCATCCCTCCCTGACCACCCATCCCACCATGACCGCCCACCCCCCCATGACCGCCCATCCCCATCCCATCATGCCCACCCACCCCTCCATGTCCGCCTCCCCTCCGAGGCACAGCCGGTTTATAACCCCCAACGACCGCCCCTCCCCTTCTCACTCCTCCTCCGGGATAAGCCATCATCGGCTCCTGCGGCATATAGCCTGCCCCAGCCGGGTGTCCATGTGCTTTGGGATATGCGTAGGCGGCTCCCATGCGGTCCACGGAGCTTTTGAGACAGCAGAGGGAGAGGATGCAGTCTGTGCCGGGGACGTCGCCGGCTACCATTTTTGTTTTGGGGGGGGGGTTGTGTTGGGTAGATGATGGGTTTTTGGGGTAGTGGCGATGGTGATTGAGATGCCCTTGGCTGTTAGTTGCGTTGGTTGAATTTCAGTTGATGGATTATGTATCTGGATGCTTGCTAAGTTCTTTGTTGATGGTGTATAAGGAAAGGAAGGATCATGTATCGAGCATAGATGAAGAGAATGAAAAGAGAACAAATTTCGGAGGATACATTCGTCACTTTCCCAAGTTGGAAGGCGAATGAAGAAACGAGACTCAGAAAGGAAGAGTCGCCAATCCCTGAACACTCAGCCATTGCCTGTGACGAGGTAGCCATACGGTGATAGAGTCGGTTCGAAGAGAACATGAAGCGATGATGTGGTCAAGTTACACTCGTGGCACACCCCAACTGCCGTGAAGGCTTATAGTAGTATGCAGCACCCATTCTTAGGACATTACAACAATTATGAGTTACCTGTTGGCATGAGTCAACGAAGGAGACTAAGTCTTACTTTATCATAGCCTCACCTAAACCAGTCACCATCGCCCGTAAGCTTCGTTCTTCCCACAAGCGCCGAAGATTTGTTTTATACTGCTTCTAGCATCTCCATACACGCTTAGCACCTGTTGCTGCCGTACAGAGAATGTGTATCTTTGGCATCATCGACGGTTGCTTGGGATGTTTCTGTGGCTTATTCGACGAGTGTTGCTTCCAAAGATCAATGAAAAAACAAAACAGGTTCTGCAAAGTATGCTATGCGCCATATCATCTCCCTGGTACTGCTTTCGCACATTGTCTTGGGTGAGCTCCAAAAGAACTCGTACCGATTCCGAGTATGCTTATATGAATCTTAGTCAAGGTCAAAACGCTCCCGGCGCTGCTAACAATGCGGACGGCCTGAAACGAGCCGTAGTACCGCAGACCTTCCAGGCACCGGACCATGTGAAACACGTCGGGGGATTCCAAGAGTATTTTGGGGAGTGGGAGTATAAACTGTGGGTGCCACACGCATGGTCAAAGACGTATTACGGGCCGCAGCAACCTATGCAGTATACGGCAGGCGGTGGTGCGCCAGCTGCTGGTGGAGGTGGTGCAGCAAGTGCTGGAGCCGGCCAAGGCGGAGTGGGAGGTGCTGGTGCGTGGGCCTGCGCTGCTGGATCAGTGGCAAATGGTAGCGTTGTAGGTACACAACACGGAGGCGGACATCACCACTCTCAGGCCGGAACTACACGCAGCCACCACAGCTATCATAACGCAGGGAGCGGAACCGGACATGGGATGCCGACTCATCCACCAACAAGCCATCAGGGCCATTGGTAGAAGAAGCAGCCGTACCAATAGGAGGGCTCATGCGGGCGAGCGAAGGACGAGGGTAGGCCGCGGCCATTCGGTTCACCTAAGTGACGCAGGTTCTGAAAGCTCGGAATTAGATCCGTCTGGAGCATTGTCAGGAAAGTTGATGCGAATTGTGAAATGCTGCCGAAGTGTGGGTCGGGTTGATTTCTGCGAGCAAGTTGTAAGGACTATCAAAAAACGAGGTATATATCGTAAGGTATCATGGAGAATCCTGATGTTGGACACGAGCTGCGATACTTTGCATTAGGTGCGATAGCGCAGGCATTGCTGCCAATCGGCTAGCGGTATTTTCAGATACAAGCAGGTGGTGTCCGAATTGAAAATTGTCGTCTAGGCCCCCGAGAAAGCCACAATGCAGCTCTGACGATCATCCACGTTATTTCAGGTATAGAAACTTAATCTTCGCTGTATGGTCTGTGAGCATAGTGCAGAACCTTTCCAAGTCAAGAGTCGAGGCAAAAGTGCAACTTACATAGTTCATCCAAGACCAAGAACATCGATATCTGAGAGACTGCCATTGCTTGATGCTCCCGTTCCACTAGCTGTTCCAACAGTAATACGTATCTTGTCATCCATTCCCACGTGCGAAACCCCACCCGATCGATTATGAGGATGTGAGCCGGTACTACAGAACGCTATGAGGTCTCGTGATCCAGCCCTGATAACAGCCCAGCTACTGTACTCCGCTCTGACAAAGGCAAGATCTACAGTGACTGTGCAAGAGCCAAACGTTTCAGACTTAGGCAACTCCCATGGGTCGGAGCGATCAGGCCTAGGAGCATGATGGAAAACACCAACAGCACGGTGTCCGGGTAAGGGTAACCGCCGTGTGGCCTCAAAACAGTCAACAGTACTGGCGAGTCGTGGATCAGATATTGTTGAGGAGAAACATTGAAACATGGGGGGTGCTGAGATTTTGAGGTTAACGGTGGCTGTGATAGACCGATCGACAGCAATAGCGTGACAGTGGACTGTAAGTGAAGTGGCGAGCAGGGTCACTTGTCTCCAGTATTGAGACAGCAACAACATATGGTTGTAACAATAACAATGATAGGAGCTTAATGCTGCAAATTCTTCGCATGAGAGGAGTCGGGTAACACCAGGATGCACGATAACAGATTCGGAGAAGGTAGCGAGAGCTGCGTTATATCTCGATTGGACTCACCGGCGCATGTAGAATGTCTGATCAGCTATTGCGCGACCTCCCAATCATCATCTTGTCGCTTGAACGCTTACATTGATTGCACTTGCGCATGTAATACGCTAGTAGATGGAGCGGGATGACACGTATTTGTAGGAAGCCGGATATATACCTTCTACCCAACAATCAAGGCCGATCGGTATCCATGATGCTTGAACAAATATAGGAATTGCTCTCCTCGAAGATTAGGGATTTCCTGAACACGCACTTCTAGCTACCTCGTCTAGATTTGATTGATCTCCATCAGCAGAAAATTAAAAAGATACTAATTGTGGCATATGTTCTAGCCGCTGTGCTTGACGTCTGGCATAGCTGAGCTCTTCCGTGATAGCTTCACAGCGTACAATGCCTTCGTGAGGGGAATGGCGACCGCGACAGGCTCCCTGCAAACTCAATCCGGCGGGTGAGCCGAAGCGAAGTGTGACAAGGTTATTGATAAGTGAGGCACAGGGGAGTGAGTCTTTGTATATTACTGCAAAATGGAGGCTGGAGATGCACCGTACGATGTCCTTGGGCCACAAATCATCCCCCACTTTGGAGAGCTAGAACGAGCCTTGAACGAGTATAACGATTGGGAGCTCCAGATACACGGTTCTAGTAGGCTTCACTGAAGACAAAGTTGTCATCAAGTAAGATGACAAATGCAGACCAGAGATGAAGATCCTAGCGGTGTACGGACGGGGACCAAGAACTGGGAGCCATAAGTATGCTACACCGTAACGACAACTTAGCCGTGACGACAACTTAGCCTCGATCCTCCTCCGAGAACCTACAACGCGTAAGCACTAACGCTTGTATATTTCTGTGTTGCGACTTGCGCCCAGGGAAATACTTCTTTTGAAGTCTCTTTTGTCAATAAGTATCTTCCATCATCACAAACGAACGAACAGGCTAAGCTCTAAATGGCCAAGCCGCAAATCCCACGCTAGAGTCTTGGCATTGTATTTTCCCTATGGATCCGGCGGTGTTATGTGGGTGCTCCTCCTTTGATAGAAGTTGCTAGTATCATCATGCTTGAAGCCCATTGGGAATTTCGACAAACCACTATCATCTCCCGCGACGATACCGGTCAATTGAAGGATTGCCATCGGGCAGAAGCGTGTTCGTGATGCGCGCAGGTGTGCCAAGGCAGACAAAGCAAACGTGTACTGCGCTCGAGCGCCTAGCACAAAAGCTCTCGATGTTAAAGACATTACGAATGGCACTATCGATGAAGTTAGAAGATCGTTGAAACGCAGGCAGACGACCATAAGCCCTTTCACGGATGAGAAAACCATGGGAGAATGACATATCAGTATAGTGTCTTCCATCTACTACAGCAGAGCTTGTAGAAGACGTATCTCATTCAGCCTTATACATGCGATAGCGCTCAATATTCTCTAGATGCCAGACTTCGGCATCTTTCTATTAGTCCTATCATTTCTGAGCAATCTGTCAGGCCCCCGCTTGGCAGGCTTTGATCATCTTTCACTATTCCTTTAGGTCTGCACTCGGCAAAATCGACTCGTTCCCCGGGACTGCATCGCCTTCACGCCTACAGAGTCTGTTTAACGCATCTTTTCGAAGCTCTAGTGTTCGACCCCGCTGCACTGTCCCTCTGCCAGCGCGCTTCATGGACTGCTGCAAGCTCGTGTATGTGATATGCGACTTCGAGACTCTGGCGCCCAGCTTATAGCTTTGATTGGCCTTCTCGATAACCGGCCAGAGCTGCTCGGTCAGCTCTCACTCCGTGATCTGGGAAAGACTTCGATCACTTGTGCACTCGGTGATAAGTACTGGATGGAATCTACCAATCCTGAGCATCAATACCGCTTGAACTTCCGGGTCACCGGGTGACTGGAGACATGTTGCTCCATGGGCTTTGGATTGCACATATACTCCGGATTGAAGACGATAACGTCATCCGTTCTGCCACGGTGTGTCTACAGACCCTTCTTTGAGGGGTGAGGCGCTCAGAGATCTTTGATTGGGTACTCTTGGAGATGTGAAAATATTCTGAAGACCGGCTGTTCGTTTTTGAGGATTGGATCTTTGATTAGGAAGGCCCCAAAAAGCCCAAGGGCTGAAGGCTGGAATTGATTCCCTGTTGTCAGATGAGGCTGTATATACTTTCAACCTTCTGAGGGGTAAACATCTCTCGGTCCGAGCAAAAAGAAGATGCCCGTCTCTGTTGAGCCATTGAAGTTGAAGAGCTTGACTCTCTGAGTGAGAGTATCGCCAGACCACTGCGAAACATCGCCCCCAGCATACGTCACTATCCGCAACATTATCTGTGATCAAAGTACGGCTTAGCATCGAAGCTGATGCAGATTTCGATCGCTCGGGACCTAAGACATATCCATCGTGGCGTCCGTTCACGGTTCACTATACCTGCCCTGCTCATCGCCAGGGCTTGTGTGCGGTGCGCAAAGATGTGCATAGGCCTCCTTCTGAAAAAGCGTGAGCATACAGTTCGAACCTTGGGGTTCTTATCAAAGGTACACGAGGGTAACCATCCTGGGCGGCTGAACGCAAAAATGCTGAAGGCTTAAGGCATCGCGCGGACCGTCGCCTTAATCAGGCGCCCGACGGGAAACCACGCTGGCAGGATGATAAAGTATGCATTCTGATAAAGTCTAGACCCGACAAGCGTCAAATAACTACTGGCCAGGCAGGACAGCTAGACTGCTTTGAGCAAGGGTCTCCAAAAGATAGGTACGTTTCGTCGTGTCCCCCAGGTCTTATCTAGGGACACAACTCCGAAGCTCTGCCCTTACCAACAATCTGTCTCTCTTGTCTTCTTAACACATAACGAAAATCCGCTATCAAATCTCCGGAACTGTAATTCTGAATCTGCGCGAGAAGCCTTGAAATCCAGAAGGATTTAGAACACGGCTCGTCAGCCAAGTCGAGCATCAACATGATTCACGGGAGCAATCGGTATCCCCTCAGCTGCGACTGAGGCAGCCATCAGTGGGGACGGGAACTAATCTGCTTATTGTACCCTTGTAACCAGTCGATTCAATCCTTCGTATCCGGGGGGTTAAATGTTATTTTGGACAGGGTTTATTTTGCCTAGCCCTCACCCTAATAAACCCTGTCCAAAACAACATTTAACCCCCCGGATACGAAGTATGTACTTCGTAGGCGGCATATTAATTGTTAGTACGACAGAGGTGTTTAAGGTCAGGGCCGGGCAAAATAAACCCTATCGTACTAACAATTAATATGCCGCCTACGAAGTACTCCGACTGGTTACAAGGGTACAGTAAGCGGATTAGTTCCCGCACCCCCTGATGGCTCTCTCAGTAGCAACTGAGGGGATAGTCCCACAAAGCTGAACAGCGGCAACGCTGTCAGGACGATCGCCGCGCCCTATTATCTTGCTAAGACCTGACTTCTCGTTAAAGAATGCCTACGTCTGATCCTCAGCATGTGAAATCTGTTATAATGACCCAGCATGTCGATCTGATGAGCATCTCATCAAAAACGGACTTCACACACCTGCAGTAACGCATACATCGCCTGATACGCCCTACGAGCGAGTTGGTGCGACGCCTCTCGGAGAGACTCTTAATGAATGGCAGCACTGGACTATGAAAGATCCTCCATTATTTATTGACTGTTCACTTGAACTTCGTTCTTCCATCAGGGTATGCTCTATCGATCATTAACTTCTCGTCTACAGCCTTCAGAGGACAGATCATATCCTGGCATCAATCCTCGGCTTTTGACCAGTATGGCACCTACAGCCACGGAATCGGAAAAGATCCTGGCGCTTTTGAACGGACCAGCCGGTATTCGACCGAGTGGGTTTAGCGCCTAATCTTGACAATCCGCCGAATGCCAATGCATTCATCATTCCCACCATAACTGTTTGTATAGTCGCTTCCACTCTGGCTGTGACCATACGTCTGTATTCAAAGCTTTTCCTTATAAGATCGATGGCATACGAAGATTGTATGTTCTAAACCCTGACCCTGATGGTTCCCTGAATAGTTTTAACCATTTCAGATGTTATCTTGATCGCATGGGTAAGTCCCTGTCAGGCCTGTTCGGCCTCAGGTCTGGGTACGCTGCTTACGTAGTAGGTTTGCCAAATTGGTTCCACAGTGCTTGGAGTCATCGACTTCAATGTCGGCGGAGGGAGGCACATGTGGGACATACGTCTTAAAGACTTCTTTACACTACTCTACGTTCGTGGAATTGGCTCAATTCCTCGTTATGATATATAACAATGCTGGCAGTGGCTCAATGTTTCCGGCATCCTCTACTCTATCAACGTCTGTTTGATCAAGCTTTCAATCCTCCTACAGTATCTTAGGATCTTCGTCCCAAATCGAAAAGGCAACATGGCCCTATACATCGCCATCCAGATCACCGCCTGGAGTATCATCGCATTCTACTTCGTGGATACCATCTTCGAGATCGCCATGTGCAGCCCGCGCGAGAAGATCTGGAATCGTTTGATAACTACGGGTCACTGCTTTAATGCTAATGCTGCTAACAATGCTACTGGCATCTTTAATGTCATATCTGACTTCTCGATTTTGGCAAGATGGCCAGCAACAGCCCAACTCAAGCAAAGGGGCTTCTCCCGATCGCATTCTCTGGGCAGTTTCATATCGTCAGCATCCTGATCCCCAGATCCCCAAGGAGAGATGGACAGCCTATGGCGCCAATGCAAACCCTCTGTACGGGTTCCACGCTCCTACTTTCCCACCACATTTTTCCAGCAAACCCTTCGAATCATCAAGGCCATCGCTGCGTACCCCATTCCAATATGCCCCTCCCGGAACCACCTAGACGTCTACGTTTCCTTATTCTTCTGTATCCTAATCCCCTCCAACCTTCACATCTCCATATCTTGCGACTTCTAGAGAGCTTCTGGTCTTTTCGTCTATCTGCCCCCACCACCACACCCTGCCCCATTGCCGAACTAGCCCACTCCTGGCAGCCGCGTGGCCCTTCCGTATGCCGACGACCGTGCTCCCGGAAAGACCCCAGCTTCTAGGTCTGCCCACTCCCTACCAGTCCAACGCGCACACGCTTCCTCATATCATGACAAGCCCGACGGCATCCAGAACGAGACGCAGAACGTCTCGTCGTGGAACCCTGATCAAGGGCCACGGAACCCGCTAGGGACGAGGAAGGCGAAGAGAGAAAAGAGTACCGCAGAGGATAAGACGGAGAAGGCTGTGGAGAAGGCTGCCTTACTGGAGGATGGTGCCGTGTTGGAGAATGGTTCCGTGTTGGAGAAGGCTGCGTTGCTTGAAAAGGTCGCCGGGCTAGAAGCTCAAGAGAAGAAGCACCAAAAGGAGAAGCGGCGGAGGGAAGAGGACGAAACCACCGCTTTACAAGCGAAGATCGCGGATCTAGAAGCAAAGCGAAACGCGCGAGAGGAAACTGTGGGAGAGAGGGAGCGCCAGGAGAAGAAGGACTTGCAGAGGGAGGCTGGCGAGCGATCTCTAAGTGCAGGTTTTCTGTCTGAGGAGGAAGAGTGAAAGCAGGTTGAGTGTTGAACTGCGGCGGGGGGTTTGGAGTTGTATGGAGTGGAGGGAGTGGAGTTAGGGTACTTTAGGGGCTTGAGGTATTTGACAGGCTCGCCATACTCGACGGACTCGCCATATTCAACGGACTCTAGGGGCTAGACAGACTCGACTAACTCAATGGAGTTGACGTACTTCACAGGCTCGCCATACTAGGAGGATTAGAAAATATATCTGAGTCATTGCGCACAGCACCAATCCACCAGTCAAAGGTCTTGAGTTCCAGCCTGCGATGATCAATTGGGTAGGCAAGATCGTGATCGTAGTAATCGTGACTGTGTCTTCGGGATTACCAACGGATTTCTACCGTTTGGGGAGACCACATCTGGGCCCTCCCAAGAAGCTGGCCTAAGTATGATACAAGATATCTCTATGTGTAGCTGCCATTTTCTATCTGGCAATTCAGAGATCCCTATTGTATGATACACTTCAAAGCACACCATGCCAAAGCACAAACAGAGCCACAAGCCACACTACCGCCCTCCCCTTGCTTCTATCGTCAAGCCGGGAACTCATCCTCCAGCGTCATCTTCGCCATAACATTCATACTCAACAGCTCCTGAATCAGCAATTTCGCCGCATACGGGATCGTCATCCTCGTCATCGCATCCGTCTTCTTGCACGTCTGGCAGTACCCCTGATACCCCATCATTCCACACTTCCCACACACATCCACCTGATGCGCATCGCTCGACAACATCAGCCGCTCGAGCAGCAACTGCGAGGCCCCGTACGCAATCAGGCAGTCACGCTCCATCTCCCCCAGCCGCAGCCCTCCGTCTCGAGAACGGCCTTCCGTGGGTTGGCGCGTCAAGGTTGCTCGTGGGCCGCGAGCGCGCGAGTGCATCTTGTCTTGCACCATGTGTTTCAGTTTCTGGTAGTAGATGGGTCCAAAGAACACATAGGCGGGGAGGCTCTCGCCTGTGATACCGCTGGTGAGGAAGTCCTTGCCGGAATAGCTGAAGCCGTTGCGGACGAGGATGTCGCTCATGTCTTCGACCTTGCTGCCGCCGAAGGCGGTGCCATACTGCATCTCTCCTGCCAAGACGCCTGCTTTGCCGGAGAGCAGCTCGAGCATCTTGCCGACGGTCATGCGGGATGGAAAACCGTGGGGGTTCATGATGACGTCGGGGACTATGCCGGCGTCTGTGAAAGGCATGTCGACTTGGTCTGCTATGATTCCGACCACGCCCTTCTGGCCATGACGGGAGGAGAATTTATCGCCCACTTCAGGGATACGGGTCTGGCGGATCTGGACTTTGATGAGCGTGCTGTCTTGCTCCGTCGTCGAAACCATGACGGTATCGATGTATCCATGGTCAGGAGTGCGGTACGTCATCGGCACATCTCTGTATTCCTCACTTCCGTAGTCGGAGCCCAGACCGCTGGCGTTGGCGTTCAGGGGAACCTGTTTCGCGAGATAGACCTCGCCGCTACTGACTTTTTCTGCTACGGATGCGATACCAGCTTCGTCTAGGAGGGCATGTTTTTTGATTACAACGCCGTTCTCTGTCATCGGATCGCCGACTCGGTCGGCTGTGCCGTTGGGGTAGTTGCGGAGGGTAGTGGCGTATTTGCGGTAGACTTGACAGCGCCCGAAGCCTCGGTCGCAGGAGGCTTTGTTGAGCACTAGAGCATCCTCGATGTCGTAGCCTGAGTAGCTCATTACTGCAACGATGGCGTTCTGACCTGCAGGCAATTTATCGTATTTGATGAGCTCGATGGCCCGGGTCTTCACTAATGGCTTGTGAGGGTAGACCATGAGATATAGGAGTGTGTCGATCCGAAGGAATTGGTTGTGTGCTATGGCACCGATGGCCTGCTTACCCATGGCGCATTGGTAAGTATTTCGGGGGGATTGATTGTGGTGTGGGTAGGGTATGAGGCCTGCGACAGCCCCGAGGATCGTGAATGGCTCTACCTCCAGATGTGTTGTGGTCTCGTTAATGTCAGTCTCGTACATTGCAATGTTGGAGTCGTTTTCTTCATTGACATCTAGGTACTCTACCATACCGCGGGAGAGGAAACCATCGAAGTCAAGCTTGCTCTTCCGAAGCGCTTGCAGAGAGCGTACGGTGACCTTAGATTTCCCTCGCTCAACTATAATCAAAGGACGACATATTCGCCCTTCGTCTGTGGCGATGTGAACCGCCGCATGATGATGGTTGATGAAGATGCTTACGAACTCTGATACTCGACCCATTCGGCGTAATTTGCGAAATCCAACTAGGAAGCTCTTGGGCATACGGGTCAAAGCAACAGGTGTACCGTTGATGAGGATGATATAAGAACCATCTCCGTAGAAGTCCTTGCCGCTAGCGCCGTTGATATCTTGGGCTCCCAGGATCGAGATTAGCTTTCGTATAGGTCCTTCCTCATCGTTCGTAGTGATGTGGGTCATGAGTGCTAGATTCTTGACGAGTCCACAGGCTTCTCCCTCGGGAGTGTCTGAAGGGCACAGCATACCAAATTGAGATGGTTGTAAAGCTCGGGGTCCGCTAACCTTACGTGTCTTTTCGAATTGGCTGGATATCCGAGTCATCATGCCTAACGCTGCAATGTAGCTCAAACGACTCAAGACATGTGTGACACCCGCTCGCTTCATGCGGAACCTCTTGAGGTCCCAGTTGCCGGTAGACAGAGCCCGATTCATCCCCTGCGTGATGTGATTGGCATGTACCTGCAGGACAGAAAGCGCATCGAATTCCTCGGTCCTTACAGGTTTCTTCAACACCTTGTCGATGGTGAGCTTGATGTCATGATTGAACTTCTTGAACAGGTCTTCAAAGAGCAATGACAACAGCTGCCCAGCTAACTCAAGCCTTTTGTTACCGACATAATCACGGTCATCCACTAGACGTGGGTCGTGTTTCGCCATCAAAACTCGTCTGACCATGAAAGCGACATAGAGCGCCTTCGGGCGGAAATTCATGCTTATGACCGGCACATGCGTGATGATGACCGAGGAAAGAGCCTCAAGCGCCTCTAAAGCATGGTATCTACGTTGCCCGGCCACAGCTTTGCTTTTGATCTTGAGCCGGTAGCCGAGCCATTCCAATGCTTCTTGCTGCGTCCGTATATCGAACTTAGCGCTCTCATCAAAATTGATGGAGAAGTAGTCTTGATAGGTTGAGTCTGTGCCGGCCACAAGGAGCATTATCTCCTGGTCCGAGTCAATGCCCAGCGCCTTGAATACCAGCGCAATCGGAACGTCTTCGCTGAGTACGTTATGCTTCAGCCAGATTCTATCGTTCTTCATTATCACATAGCTTTTGGACTTTCGCTCATGAGTTGAACTGGTGACATTAGCACTAGCTCCCTGACGATGATGGGTACAGCTAAGTTCTACCTTGTTACGGATGCTTGGACAATGTCCTTCTTCAGATCACTTTCGAGAAGGACGCGGTTTTTGCTGAGCTGTTCCTGAACAAGGATAACTTTCTCGGTACCATTGACAATGAAATAGCCTCCGGGATCTAGCGGGCATTCTTGCATTCGGGCCATGTCCTTCTCGCCTTTGTCTGAAAGCATGCAATTGGAGCTTCGTAGCATCATCGGAAGCCTACCAATCACGACGCCTTTCCTACGGATCTCACGGACACCTCGCCAGTAGGATATATCGACAAGGATTGGCGCAGCATAAGTAGCATCGCGTAGACGACACTCGTTCGGCGTGACTGTCGAATCCCATCGGTATCGGGAATGGTCCGTGATAGCCTCGTCAAGACGTGTTGGTTTTCCAACATACACATTGGTGTAGGTGAGATAGAATTTGGGATCTATGTCGCTGAGAACCGTTCGATTTGCAGAAACGATCTTCTTCAACTCGACCTCGACAAAGAAGTTGAAAGAGTCAATATGCTGCTTTACAAGACCTTTGACTTTAAGAAAAGCTGGTAAAAGATTCCATTTGTCCTAGACCTGTGAGCAAGGCTGCATGCCGTGGGAAGTGCGTAGCCTACCTTTGCCGTGTCAATGGGAGCTGTTAGAGACTTTCCTTCGTAAAAGGGTTCAAGCAAGGCGTCAAAGTCCTAGCCAGCTGTCAGCTTTTACCATACAGCAGGGCAATCAATTTCTTACATTGTCCTCCCTGATTTTCTTCGCTTTCTTCCGAGGTCTTGAGGCAGGCTTACGAGACCTCTGCTGGGGCTTCGATGCAGGTTCTGCGGGTTTTTCGATAAGCTTCTCATTACTGCCAGGCGTCCCTTTCGTTTCTGGTGTCTTTTCTGGGAACTTTGACGTCGGCTTGGCAATTTTAGCGGGAATCTACGTGACGTGCCACACCCATACCACTGATGCATCTCGTCCCTGAGCGGTAGGCAGCGAAGCCGGGACAGGCTCTTTCCGTCTTGTACGTGTCGGCGGCGGTGCCATATCGTCCTACTGTTCATTACTCGAACGGGACATGGATGGAGTATGCTCTATGGATTTGATGTAATATTCATCTCAAGAAGAATGACTCAAATTATCATCGCCGGAGTGTACAATCTCCTCAAGTCGATCGCTATAGTAGATGAGAAGAGTTACAGCCAGTATCTTTCGGTTGTGCGAAAAGATTCACACAAGCGTTTCAGATACGTGAAACTCGGCAGGCATATCAGAATTCTCCATCTCGGCCTCGAACGCCAAGCCAGGCGGCGGGACCAAAGCTCGGTTATCGATAAGCTTCCGGCGCTTGGGAACAAGATGCCGATCTTGACGTTATTTTAGGTTCGTTCACCGCCAGTCCCAGGGGCTGTCTGCTGATTCGTCGAGCCCCTTGACAAACCCCATTTATCCCCCACATTCGCCATCCGACTTGGCTTCAACAGGACTTCCGGTCGCGGAGAGGAGTCGGCGGGGCTTGCATGAATTGTAGAAGTCTCAATTGAGGTTCTCGGTTGCTGCGCGATAGACAGAGTGCTTCCGTGATACTAAGAAGCACGACTGAATAGGCGCTCTACCATGTATAAAGCCCAGCTTACACACAAAAGGAGCTGCGTTGAGCGTTCGCCGGCGAAGAATGGGAATCTGATTCTACAAATGAGGAAACGAGGGTCATTCGAAGGGTCGCAGGGAGAACGTGCGAGTCCTCTTTTGCATGCATCGGGTCCTTTGCTCTTCCGCCTACATGTATGCAGGCCGTGATCGACGGCTTGCGCTACGGAGCCTAGAGGTGCTCAACATACGTTGGTCGGAAGAAGCACAGGTCAATCAATTGAACCAGGTAGTGAATGAAGATGGGTTCGAGATGTACCGGGGTATGAAGTGGGTGTGCTTTACTGGAAACAACACTTTCGGTTGCCTCTATTGATCCACGGAATGACTTGCCCAAGGACTGTGATTTCGGGATCTTGGTACCTCCATCCCCGCAGGCTTCAGAATTAAAGTAGTTTTTAGTGTGCATGGTAGTGTTTGTTAGTGCGTGTCTAAATCAACAGCAGGGGACTTTTCAGGGATGGTCGTCAAACTCCCTGTTCTTCTTCGCACATCCCCACTGCTCTCGCTACAACCGCGCTCTCCCTTCATACCGCCATCCACCACCCTCTCCCACCCCGCTGTCGCTCACGATCTGTACTTGTATCATGTATATGACCAGATGAACATGTCTTTTCCTTAGCATCCTGTACAATCCAAGGCCGACACGCAGGGCTTCGCAGGCGAGCCGTTGCACCCTGTACCTGTCACCACCATCGATTCAATTGCTTCCAATTGCTTCACAGGCTGTACCAAGTGAGGTTTTCCTATTGTCTGCATTCATTGTAAGTCTTCATTCCGGTCTCATTCACATTCAGGGTCCTCGAGCACGCCCTCGGCTGTCTTGACTATTCCTTCCTCCACATCTTCCACCGACTTTCACCCTCAAACCTATTCTTCTTCACCCCCGCCCCCCACATCTTCAGCACTTGGCCTCGATGGCACACTAGATTCATCAAGAAGCTGACGGACTTGCCTACCTAACAGAGACCAGCATGGCCTCCAGTAACGCACTCACAAACCGCCTCGACGAACTGCGCTCTCGAAACCACCAGGTTACATCAAGTGAAACCTCCAGCGGGTACACTACGCCCTCTAGATACAGTGGCAGCTTTATGCCTAGTCATTCCTCCTCTTCGAACAACGACACCCGTGCCAGCCTTCAGCGTCGTTTCACCACAGATCTAAGCAAGATGCCTACATTGCCTCCCATCGGACATCAACCTACTCAAGTCATGGAAAACTCAGATGTCCCGTCCGTAAGTCCACACCGCGCATTTCCTCCCAAGAATACTTGCTTCAATGTGCAGTAATTCCACTTCATTGCAAAGTGCCTTAGCGATCATGGACTGTTGACTGACGCTCAATTTCCAGGGTTTTCACAAGGTTCAGCTCGTAAGTCACACGCAGATTGACCTGCTTTCGTTGCCATAAATTTACCCCGCTTCCCGAGTTGCGATGAGATGTACACTCATGCTGATATGCCACAGTGGGAGAAGAAGCGTCAAGAATATGATGTGCTCAAAGAGCAACGTCGTCGATTTGAAGCCGAATTGGACAAGTTCAATGTCCAGCAAGCTCGTGAGAAGCAACAGCTGGACCAGATGACTGAAGAAGTATTGCCGTTGATGCATGGACTTGCCATGTCCGCGAGTGAGCCCACAACTCCACCAGAACACCGTGACCAGCTCTACTCATCGGTGTTCCCACGTACAAACCGTTACTCATCGTCCAGCTTGGCCTCACCTCCAGGATTGAACAACCGTAGCAGCCGTTCTGGGTCGACCTTGACTTCACCTCCCTCCGAACTTGCTCAGACACTTCACAACCATATCAACAACGACACTCTTCCCTCCAAGTCTGTTCCAGGGTCTAGGCGTGGGTCCAATGACAAGATCGCTGCGTACAATCCGGAGATTGGTGGCACCAGCCACCGTACACCTGTTAAGTAAGTCGCCCATTGAGGTTTGGATAGTCCGGCTTTGATCCACCCAGTTGGTGTTTTTTGGCGCTAAACTTATATTGATATAGGGCGAATAACCGCTATTCCATGCCAGTCACTGGAACTAGGACCCGCAAAGACACCACAGCTTCTGACTATGCATCCATGATGGGCCTCGGTCACATCAACACGACCGGGTTCCTCTTTGGTGATGATGATGAGAAAGCAGCAGCAAAGAAAGAAGCTGCGACTTCGCCTGATGTTAAGACGTATCTTCAAATGAACGACACTAATGATAAGTTCCCGATCTTAGTTCGTCGAGATGGCTACCCGGGCCTTGTGAGTAGCTCCATCACCTATGGTTTCGATCCGCCGCTAACCGGATGCTTGCAGCTCTCTGCCTCTTCGGCTGCACTGGATCTTGCTCTTTCCCAGTCTCCAGGGCCTGAGACGCAAGTGAATGGAGCGACTTCGTCTGCACGTGGTAACCGCTCTTCTCAACCCATCTTCCCTCAAGACTTCTTCAATGGTATCCAGAATGCGCAAGGGAACAATGTTGCCTCCCACCACGCGGAAGCTGTTGGCAATTCCCGCCTCAATCGTCACTCGATGGAAGCTTCTTTGGCTGCTTATGCCGCCTCCGCTCTGCCAGGCCAGCTTACCACGAATGATGCAGCATCCAGCCGTCCGAGCCTTGCCAATCTGCAGTCGTCCTACTCAACCAATGATATACCCACCATGAAGAATGCCAATGGCACTCTTCCTACGACCACTCCACCAAAGATCCATGCCGCACAACACTTCCACAACCACAATGCTAGCCTTGGCCGCATTCCGCCCAGCGCTGTCAACAATCGTCACAGCCGCGAGCTTTCTGGTGGTGACTATCGTCGCGAAGACCCCGCCGTTGCCTACCAGAACAACATCTACCAGCAGACTACCTCTAGTGCACAAGCTGGCACCACTGCATATAGTCCATCGAACACGGCTGTCTCTCTCACTGATATCATGGGCAACCAGGTTGCGCAAGTCAATTCTCAGTACCCTACCCCAGCTTTCTATGGCGGCTACGGAATGCAACTCATGAATATGGGCATGACATCGGTTCCGTTAAACAACCATATGGCTTTCAATCAGCAGGTACAGCCATACCAACAGCAGAATGCATTCTTGCAGTATCAGAACTATGGCCAACAGGGGCGCTTTCAGGATAGCCAAGCGAGAGTCATGCAGCAGCGCCGCATGCAGAATGGTGAGGAAAACGCTCGCTTCAACAATGTTCTCTTGGACCATCTGCAAGGCGAGATCTACGGCCTTTGCAAAGATCAGCATGGATGCCGTTACTTGCAAAAGCAGCTAGAGGCTGGTAACCCTGAACACGTACATTTGATCTTCCTCGAGACCAACCAGCACGTCGTCGAACTCATGACCGATCCTTTTGGAAATTATCTTTGCCAGAAGCTTCTCGAGTTCTCCACCGACGAGCAGCGTACAGTCCTGATCAACAATGCCGCTTCCTCTATGGTCAAGATTGCTCTCAATCAACATGGCACGCGTGCCTTGCAGAAGATGATTGAGTTCATCTCCACTCGCGAGCAGATTCATATGATCATCATCGCTCTGCATGATAGGGTTGTTGAGCTGATCCAGGATCTTAATGGCAACCATGTGATCCAGAAGTGCCTTAATCGCCTCAACCCGGAAGATGCTCAAGTAAGCCTTCTTCTTGTTTACCCTTCCTGTTGTTGCTTCAAGGCTAACGCTGTCTAGTTCATCTTCGATGCTGTTGGAGCCAATTGCGTGGTTGTCGGTACTCATCGTCACGGCTGTTGCGTCCTCCAGCGCTGCATCGACCATGCTTCCGGTCATCAGAAAGCACAACTCATTAGCCAGATCACCTCGAATGCATTTTCCCTTGTCCAAGATCCGTTCGGTAACTATGTGTTGCAATACATTGTCGACCTCGGCGAACCAGCCTTCACCGATCCGCTCTGCTATAGCTTCCAGGGCAGCATTCCTCTATTGTCGAAGCAAAAGTTCAGCTCGAACGTCATCGAGAAATGCATACGTGGAGCGCAGTCAAGTGTTGCATCCATGATGATCTCAGAGATGCTTCATGCCAATGAGCTTGAGAAGATGCTACGCGACTCCTTTGCCAACTATGTCATACAAACTGCGTTGGATTATGCTGATCCGGAGATGCGTGAGAAGCTCGTCGACAACATACGCCCCATTTTACCATCTATTCGTCAGACTCCATATGGACGTCGAATCCAGAGCAAGATCGTTGCCAACGATAGTCGTGGTCGTCATAGTGGCATGGGTACCCCCGTTGATCCAACCAATCCAGGACAGATCGCGATGGCTCGCCAGTCGAGTGGTGGCCAAAAGATCTACAATGGTTTCACTGGGACGAATGGTGCCTTCACCAATCCGATCAATGGGGTTTACCAAGGAAATAGCAGCATGGGTATCTACAATCCCTTGGCCCTTGGCAATCCTGCCCAGTCCATCTACAACAATACGTCGGCTGGCATGGCTCAATACGCACCTGATCACCAGACCTCCATGCACCAGTCTACACCGTCCTACGCTCGTCAAGCTTTGAATGGCTTCAACTACTTCTGACGAAGTATTGTCATCTACGGTACACCACGCTGTACGACACCTAAATCTCTGAATTACGATAAATGGTCATGTTTGGCCATACCCTTTGAAGGTTAGCGAATTCCTGAATTGGCCATGTTCCTCGGATCCCATATGCACATAGATGCCGACATTCGAGGTACACCTCTGGATCTTTACAAATGGCGTACCTCAAGCTATGTTGGCGCTTCGATGTGATGCATTTACACCAAGACTACGGCGGCTATTATGCGACCAAAACTACGCAGCAGCTCTATTCCTTTCTTGTACCCCGTCTTTAGACCAAAAGACTAGCGACTTCGATACACTGCACGATTTCTTTACCTTTCCAGCACGCCCACCGAGGACTGATACCTACACATGTCCTCTCTGCCTCAAGTTCCCGGGTAACCTCAGCTCCAGCTTAACCACGGACCGATTCCCATTGGTTTGGTGGTTGCTAGCTTCCGGTACAACTTGGTCCTTGGTCCTTGTACCAGCATCTGGCACCACTTCATAGGCGTGCCATCCAGCAAAATACCCCGAAAGCACAGCACTTTAACGAATTTCTTTCACTTGCTATCTGATGAATACGCGATCAATGCATGCAGAATCCACTTATCACGACCTCAGCGACAGCTTATCCCAGCTACTTCGCTTCCGTTTGGCAAAGCATGCAACAGAAGACTAATGGTTTGGCTAGGCAAAAACCCAAATCTTGATTCAAGAAATGGTTTTAAATGCAGCCTACCTTGGACTCGAAATAGAAAAGCATAGCATAGCATAGCCTTGGACATGAGGTTAGATAGTCGTGCGAATTGGATTTATGCTATGAGATCCATGCGTTTCACTCATCTCGAATGTGACTTGAATCCTGTCCAGCGTCCAAGCGTACCATATGACATGATAGCTCATCTTCTGCCCAAGTTCTGCCATTACGTACATGTATACTGAAGGTTCCGAGAAACACAGTTGCCACTTCGGGCTTAGCGCACGGCTTCATATTTTAGCCTCGAGTGACTTGAATGAGCAGAACCTCACTCCCTCCCAACCCCAAATTCCACCACTGTCGCAAGAGCATCAATACCAGCGTATCATTGCACGCTCTGTTCGGGGCTCAACTCCCTTAGCCGCTTGAATATCTGTCAACTTCTAAGTTGCATGACAGGTACAGATGACTACAATGGCTACGGCGGTCAAACCAACGAAGAATCAGCAGCGACGGGCAAGGAAGAAGGCAGCAAGGCATACGGAGGCGAGTACTCATAGTCGGCTACATGATCTATCTTCTGATGATGCGCATCAGGCTCCAGCAACGCCCACTCCAGAACCCAGCGTCGAACCCGAGCCCGAGCCATCGCCCGTGGTCACTAAACCAAGCACACTTCCACCTCAGGGAGGAGATGATGTTGACGGCGTTGATGGCATTGACTCCTTTGAAGAGAGCGACCCGCTCTGGGAGATGTACAAAGACGTCATGGAGAGATTCGAACAGAACGACAAGGAGGATCCAGCGACGAAGGAGCCTGACAAACCTGAGGTTTTCTACGATGACGACGATGAAATACCCGATGAGGAGGAAGACAAGGGACCCCCGAAGTTGTCGAAGAAGAAGCGAAAAGAACAGAACAAGCTCTCTGTAGCGGAGTTGAAGGCTTTGGTCCAGAAGCCCGAGACTGTAGACTGGACGGATACCTCGGCCTCGGATCCTCGATTACTTGTGCACATCAAAGCGTATCGAAATGTTGTTCCTGTTCCAACCCATTGGTCGTTGAAGCGCGAATATCTGTCTTCGAAGCGAGGTGTCGAGAAACCTGCATTTGCGCTGCCCAAATTCATCCAGGAGACTGGTATTGCTGAGATGCGCGATGCCGTACTTGAAAAGCAAGACCAGGCAAGTCTAAAACAGAAGCAACGGGAGCGAGTACAACCAAAAATGGGCAAGCTTGACATCGACTACCAGAAACTTTACGAAGCTTTCTTCCGATTTCAGACCAAACCTGAGTTGACCCGCTACGGTGAGGTTTATTACGAGGGCAAAGAGTACGAAACTAATCTCAAGCATCTTCGACCTGGTGAGCTCAGCGAAGAGTTGAAAGAAGCTCTGAACATCCCACCCGGCGCTCCGCCGCCATGGCTGATTAATCAACAGCGCTTTGGTCCTCCACCCTCGTATCCTGCCCTCAAGATACCCGGTCTCAATGCGCCGCCTCCACCTGGAGGCCAATGGGGTTTTCACCCAGGAGGATATGGCAAGCCCCCTGTTGATGAGTACAATCGGCCTTTGTACGGAGGGGATATTTTCGGTGTACTCCAACCTCAACAGAACACGCAATTGGGAGAGCCAGTGGAGAAGACATTGTGGGGCGAGCTCCAAGAACCTGAGGAGGAGTCTGAAGAAGAGGAAAGTGACGAGGAAGACGAGGAAGGAGAGGGTGACGATGTCGGTGCTGGCCTCCAGACGCCAAGCGGGTTAGAAACTCCCGGAGGCCTGGCTTCAACGGTACCGTCAGAGTATGGTGGAGCGGAGAGCGTGGCTGGTGAGTTTGATCTGCGAAAGAAAAGGGGAACTGATACGGAGGAATCCACACATCCTCGTACCGCCTATCAGGTCATCCCTGAACAGCAGGCGAAGGTGTCAGGCTTCTTCGGTGGTGACCGTACATATGATCTCAAGGCCGCACAAAGTGGTTTACCCGTGCTTGGACAAGACGACACAAGAAAGCGTAAGAAGCCGGGGGATGTGGATGTAGCTATGAACCCAGATGCTTTGCAGGCCAAGGATGGCATTGACAAGGAAGATATGAAGAGACTGTATGAATCTCAGAAGCAGCAAGAGCAGGGCCAGTGGGGCTTTCAAGAGGATTTGAGCGATATGATAGCCAGCGAAAGCCGGAAGAGGCAGAAACGAGACGAGGAGAGGAGCAAGAGGCGATAGTCAGAGCGTGAATGCAGTTTCGCCTCGGGGCCTGGAGGTTAATATCAAGATGAATGCATAGTACATATGCCGTTGTGACCTCGCTGCCGTCTGAAGCATTACCAGGCAGCCTCTACGGATCGCTCATTCGTAATAAGAACCAACTTAAAATCGAGCATGGGAAAGGCAGGTGATGGGATCCAAGCTGCCTCAAGATTTCCGCACTGGACAATTTACCTTGTGAAGGATAACTACAAGATTCAGCTACATAAGACTGGCCGCGTCTCTACAGCTATCAAACACAAAATTAGGAGACCTAGAGCGCGCCGGCGAGTCTGTAGCCAAAAGCGGTTAGCCTGGAAATAATTCTACTTCGCATCGATCTCTCCCAGCCTGCGTTTTGGTCAACCTCGCATCACAACAGGCATCTCGGTCATTCTGCGGCTCGCACCGTATTTTGTGAGCTACAGTCCTTGACCCCAATCTCAACATCATTTACTTGCACGCGAAAAGGGAGCAGCGTCGGCACGATGGATCGAGGGCGCGATAGGAGGTAGGTCTAACGTGCCTCTCAGCTTCCAAGCTACCGACTTGCGGGCTTCCGTTAACATTAAATCGTACCTATCTCAAATTCCTATGGACGCTGACCGTTGCGTGATGGCAGATACGATGATAGACCACCCGGTGGTGAAACATACAGACCATCTGAGCGTCCCCGTTCACCGCCACGAGGTGGATATCGAGGGAATCGATCTCCTCCAAGAAGAGGTCGGACTCCTCCTCAATACGTCGATACATATGCACCTACCATCGGTCGTCCTCGTAGTCGCTCACCACATCGTCGCTCACGCAGTCCGGCATTTAGAGGTAGAGGTGATGGAGGGTACCGTGGTCGACAGAGGTCCCCGCCAAGGGCCTCCTCACCACGTCGTGGCAATTATGGCAGATCACCTCCGCCTAGAGCTCGGCGGTACTCCCGATCCCCGCCTCCAATGAAACGACGCGAGCCATCACCAATCGACCGCCGCCCGCGTTCCCCACCCTATGCAAAGCAGGAGAGATATCCTTCCCCAGCAAGAGGCCGGTTTGAAAGGCCCCCATTGGCTGCCCCTCGAGGTCCTGGGCCCAGGTACCCTCAGGAGCAGAGTTACCGTCCACGGGAACGCTCACGCTCCCCAGTCCGGCGCGTTGAACAGCTCTCACGCCGCGCATCACCAGACTCATCCCACCGCTCAACACCTCAGATGCACCCCGACAGACTTGCCCTGACCGGCTCTGGGACTCACTCTCCCGCTTATCGCGGGCCCCGAGGGCCACCACCACGATCTCCGGGATACCGCGACCACCGCGACCGATCTCCTCCTAGGCGTGTGCGTTCACCAATCCCACCATCTCCGCCTCGCGAGCGCGAACCGATGCCTTACCGCCAACGCTCGCCACCTCCGCCTCGGCGCCGCGAGTCTCCGCCACCTCACGCCAAAGAAGAATATCGCAACGGCGGGCACCCATATAACCCTATGTCAGCCCCACCCAACGGCAGCTTCTCTAACGGCGACCGCGGTCCTCCTTCTGGTCCAGGCAGCTCCTATCGTGATTCTCCAAGCGGTCCACCTTCAGCCCCGATATCCATGTCCGCCCACAATCGCCTTACCAGCGCCTCTCTGCTCTCCGCCCCGACCCGCCCTCGCGGTGGACCTGCTCCCTATCGTGAGCGTGAACCTTCGTTCTCAGGCCCGCCATCTCGTGGCCGCGGCGGCTATCACTCTGGACCGCCACCATCTCCCCATCGCCCACCACCCCCTCGCCACTACGACTCCCGCCCGCCGTACCAAGACCGTGGCCCCCCGCCCGGTGCTCCACCCTTTCGCCTTAACAATAGCAGCTCGACGACCTACCCCCGCACTCAGCGCTTCAATCACCCATCTCTAAATTCGATCCCTGCTATTGTGCCAGGCGGTAAGGCAGCGCCGAGCGGGCTTGACCCGGCACATGAGAAGCGGCTGCAGCAGATTGAGGATGATAAGAAAAAATTGATGGATGTGATTGAGCAGAAGCAGGCTGCGAAGAGAAAGGGGTTGAGAGAATGGGAGTCAGGGGAGAGGGAGGTAAATAGAGAGGGCGTAAAGAGCGCGGAGGCGGAGAGGGGACTGGAGGGTTTGACTGAAGGAACTGCCGCGGGAGCTGCTTTTTAGAAGACCGCAGTCAAGGTGGACTTAAATAATGGTTGATTGTGGGGACGGTCAGGAAATGCATAGCAGTCCTGCGTGGTCCATAAAGCGTTTCGCCCACTTCCCTGGGAAATTGTACTTTATTTCATGAATGCTTAATCCAGGTAGTTTCAGTAATCTTCATAGAAGCGAAATCATTCAATTGCGCTTTACTTTCTAACCCTCCCTCTTGCTGAGCACTCGGAACATCTCGAAACTGCCAGTGACGCCGTAATATGCCATACAAAACTACCATCATGCAGACCCTCTGAACGCCCACGCTATGTCTACAGGCCATGTCCTCAACCACCTAAAGCACTTCACGCCGCAGGTACAACCCTCTTCTTCCCTTTGCTGAACTTTTTCGATTCTGGCAAGACAGAATTAGCACGGCCCAATATCCGTGTGTAGATTCCTTACCCTCCTTCGTCCGCTTCTTCTTCGGCGCTCCTTTCCCTCTTTGTTTCGCACTATTCACCCCATCAGTTAGCACAGTCCCAATCCAAATACCACCACACATTATTCCCTCCCCTCCCCATCCCCCTGCCTTCTTGCCAATACCCAATGTCTCAACCCCCCACCCCCAAGAAGAACAAAAAACTCACGAGGCTAGATGCTCCAACCGATCCTCCTCGTCATCATCCCACGTCTCCAAGCCCGGATACGCAGCGACAAGGTCTTTATATGTAGCCGCGCGCCGGGGGTAGTATGCAACGACGGAGGGGCCTTTGAGGCGTTGGCGCAGGATCTTGTTGCCGGTGCGCAGGCGGGAGGGGTTGAAGGTGGAGGAGAAGATGGTGCATTGTTTTTGGAGGAGATGGAGGAGGCGGGAGCGGGGAATAGACATTGTGGGGGAAGGAGGGGGAGGGACGAGACGAGAGGTGGAAGGTATGGTGGATGGAGGGTGATGAGAATGCTGTCGGCGCTTAAGCGATTTGATGACGCGATGGCCGGATTTGCCGCACATTTTGTGTGTTGATATTTCCTAAAATTTCGTGCCCGATTAAACCACAACTGAAGTCCACATTAATTTGATTTTGCAACGCCATTAGAGGTCTTTGCATGGTTGTGTTTGTGCAAGCGGCTCTCCATCACAGTAACCCGTTCCCAAGCGGTTCCTTCCGCGTTCTACGCAGACACTCCATGCCTACTACGCGTCTGCAAGCCGGCGAGTCTCCAAAGCAAGTTTCTATCCTATCATCATATCAACTGAGCAAACGAATTTCGTCTTAGCAAGTGACTGACAATGTGCCAGGAAAACGCAACATCCTGGTTTCGTCGAGACACCCCACCGCCAGCGCCACTCACTCCATCTCTCATCTACGCCGGAGAGCAAGAACGAGGACTCCGATGTAGCACCGTCGACGCGATCGCGACGCAAGACGCAGAACGGAGATCTCCACCTCAATGGCAAATCTAATGGAATAATCAATGTGCGGAAAACACGGTCCAAGAAGGTCATTGATGGCTGGGAAGAAGGCTCGGATCCTCGCATCGACCAAAACCCTCAATATGAGTTTGGGGGGGTATTGGGCGTCTCCGCGATGATGATCGGCTTTCCTCTGCTGATGTACTACATGTGGATCGGTACAACGTACTACGACGGTCATCTTCCACTCCCAGCGAAGGGCCAAAGCCTCTCTGACTTTGGGAAACACTTGGGGCACTTGGTCTACGATGGCGCTTTCCCACATGCAAAGGCGTGGGCAATATACTGGGTATTCTTTATCTTCGAAGCCATTTGCTACCTCTACTTGCCAGGCATTTACGCCACGGGAAAACCGTTGCCCCATGAGAAAGGCAAGCAGTTGACCTATTACTGCTCAGGGTTGTGGTCTTTTTATACAACTATCGCCGTTGCCGCTGCCTTACATGTCAGCGGAATGTTCAAGCTCGAGACCATCCTAGACGAGTTTGGGCCTATTATGTCGGTCTCGATCATAAGCGGCTTCCTTGTGTCTGTGGTTGCATACGTGTCGGCGCTATACCGAGGTGCCGAGCACAGAATGACTGGTAACCATGTATACGACTTCTGGATGGGAGCCGAGCTCAATCCAAGGATGTTCGGGCTTCTGGATTTCAAGATGTTCTTCGAGGTCAGACTCCCCTGGTTTATTCTGTTTTTGATATCAATGGCCACCGCGGCTCGACAGTATGAACAGTTTGGCTGGATATCGGGAGAAGTTGGTTTCCTTGTGATGGCGCATTTGTAGGCGGACCCTTGATCTGAGCAACATGGGTTGGGTTTTTTGTCACTGACATTTATAGCCTATATGCCAACGCATGCGGAAAAGCAGAGGAGCTCATCGTGACTACTTGGTAAGCTGATCAATCCGCATCCAGCGTGCACATACTCAAGCTCGACACAGGGACATGTATTATGAGAAATGGGGCTTCATGCTCATCTTCTGGAACATGGGTAGGTTGCGTACATGCTAAACTCTGGCGGTCATAGAATACTGACAATACTAGCTGGTGTTCCTCTTTCGTACTGCCATTGTTCTCTATACCTGAGCAATCATGCGCCTTCTGTTTACAAATGGAACCGCTTTGCTCTGACTGCACTTTACCTTTCCTACCTGTTCGTGTACTGGGTCTGGGATACCGCTGGCAGTCAGAAGAACCGCTTCCGGCATAGCGAACGAGGGACACTGCACGAAAGGAACACCTTCCCTCAACTGCCATGGCGACATATAGAGAACCCAGAAACCATCGAGACCGAGACCGGTGACGCACTTCTCGTGGATGGCTGGTGTACGTCAGTTCCACAAATTTCGGGAGATGTTGCTAAAAGTATCGCAGACAAATATGCGCGGAAGATACATTATACAGCTGATGTGAGAGCATCCCAGCATTCTTCAAGACACGGTTGCTGATGAATGTGGCAGCTCTTTTTCGCCCTAAGCTGGGGCCTGATCACGGGTTTCAGCAGTCCCTTCCCATGGTTCTATCCGGTTTTCTTCGCTTGCATGATCGTCCACAGAGCGCTTCGAGATATTGAAAGATGCAGAGTAAAGTATGGAAAGGCATGGGAGGAATACGAGCGACGTGTACCGTACATCTTTATACCCGTAAGCCCTTTCCGACCTCATCGAGAATAAGACTGACTTTTTTCTAGTATGTCTTCTAAGACCGCTTAGCCCTTGCTTTTAGACCATCATATTAATCTAATTTAGAATTCTTTGGCGGCAACGGACAGGACGTACCAGATTGCCTGCATTCGCAACCTTCAGGGTGCTTCTGTTCTCCACTTTACTTGTGATTTCCTCGCAGTCCCTTATTGTTTATTCCCGTTTTCGCAGGCATGAGCCAATTATACGAATTCAGCTTAAATTCGTTCTAGACTCGATGCGACAAGCGCCCAGGATAGATTCCTAGCGGGGCCAAGATTGACAGAGCTGCCTTCTACATAAATTTCCCAAATCACCGGCGCTAGCTGCGCCAAATCGACAAGATGCTAATAACCGAATCTCACGAAGATGTCGCGGAAGAGACTGGACAAATGCGTACGAAGCCTGGCATCCTATGAAAACAGCTACCGACCTATGCAGGCGTCTTCCTCTACCACCCGTCAATACCCAACTATCCCCATGCACGCTTCCCCGGCGTCGTCGTCTTCAGCGAAATTTACCAGGTGACGGGCCCAGTCGCGCGTTTCGCACGGGCAATTGCAGGGCAAGGTTATCTCGTCGCGGCACCGTCAAGCTATCACGAATTTATAGGCCCGGAGCCGCTGGCTTATGATGGGCCTGGGACAGATACTGGGAACGACCTCAAGGTCAAGAAGGTGTGCTAATCTGATTACCTGTAGCTCTGCCTCAACACTGCACCTGCCTCTAGCAATGGATAGTGTTCAGGGACCTAGAGCGGCCAACAACAGCTAACACCTCCCCCAACGCCAGAAACTCTCCGCCTACGACTCCGACGCCTCCGCCACCGTCTCCCTCCTTCTCTCCCTCCCAACCTGCAATGGCCGCATCGGCGCCACGGGCATGTGCCTCGGCGGCCACCTCGCCTACCGCTGCGCTCTCGACACGCGCGTCGCGGCCGCGGTATGCTACTTCGCGACCGACATCCACAGCCATACCCTGGGCGCGGGCAAGAACGACGACAGCCTCCAGCGCGCCGGCGACATCAAAGGCGAGCTGGTGATGATATTCGGGAAGAAGGACAATCACGTCCCGCCTGAGGGGCGGGATCTGATTAGGAAGACGTTGAGGGAGAAGGGGGTGGAGTTTAGTTGGTATGAGATTGCGGGGGCGCAGCGTAGGTTTTCCTGCTGTGTTTTTGAGGGAGGGGGAGGCTGATATGGGGTGTAGATGCGTTTATCAGGGATGAGCTGAGTAAAGGCCGCTATGACCCTGCAGTCTCGGGGGTCTGCTTCCAGATGCTGGTGGAGGTGTTTGGAAGGATGTTGAGGTCGGAGTTGGGAGCTAGGGCTGGGGGGGAGAGGGAGGTTGAGGATATTTGCTGATGCGTGGAGACGGTTGGGATAATACTGAGTTCATACTTTAGACTCCACAGATATAGAAATTCAGAGTTGACTTTCTGTTTAAGGTCGCTCTTCCGATCTCTGGAGCTCAATTCGGAGGCCTAATTCTGTTTCCCATACTTTCTGGACCTCAATTCACTTGTGTTTGGTTTGCCTCTCACAGAACTCGGTCCCACAGGCTCGTCTCTCAGCATGTTAGATTTGCTCGTGCCAGGGCTCTCTTAGGGCTCCAGCCAGCAACCTTCGGCCGACCAATAAGCGCGTCGCAAGACGCTCATCTTTCCCTTCTTTCCATTCTATCCCTTCCAGTGTCGACACCAATAACAATAGGCACTGTCACTTGGGAAAAGCAATGCCAACTGAAGATAGAAGACCAATCACGGCAGACTTTTCTAAGGTTCGCGACGGCGGCATTTCCAAGGTACAACAACCAGGAAAGGAGAAAAAGACGTTGTCACGCGAAGATGAAGTCAGGCTATCGGGGTTACTTGCCGCCTTACCTGATAGACCCGCTGAGGGATCCTCGAAGCCGGAGGTTATAGATCTTGACAGCGGAAGCAATGACGAGGGGGAAGATTCAGAGGCTGCAGAAGATGATGAGGATGGCGATGAGGACGAGGACGAGGACGAAGAAGAGGCTGACGACACCTGGGGAGACGAATGGGAAGATGAGGGCGACGACGTGACCAAGGTGCAATTACCTCAATTAAAGAATCCCGCATCCTCCTTGACCGCTCGAGAGGCTTTCATTGTCACCACTGTGCACGAGACTCGGGATCCTATCGACGACAAATACCATGAAGTGCATGGTGTGTATAGTCATGTGCTTGACGCAAACAGGGCAGCGCAGAAGTATGCCCAAGAACAAGTTTTCTCGCAGAACGATGATCGATACAAGGAGCGCATATACATAGACGGCACTTTTCATGCAAGAGCTAAGGTTGGCCGAGACGAGCGGGTAAGTGTCGATGTCGAGGTGCAGCAATACACGGTGCGACAAGAGGTAGCCCTATGAGTATTGGGATCCGCTGCTCCTCCCAAGGCTCCTGGAAAGTACATCGTGCGCCCTGGGAGGCATGATGGTGTCTGCGGAGCGAATTGGCGACAAAACCTTGCCTCTGTGAACATACCAGGGGAGTTCGATGAGCTAGCGGCAGAAAACATTTCCGCTTGGGACACGATCGCAGCAAAGTCCGAATACAAGGGCTTGTCTATCAAGTGCGAGCAATACCCTATGGCGCGCACAAAGCCTCCGCATCCAACGACTGGGTCAGCTAGGAATTTTCCGTGCGAATCGAGGACCGACGAAGCTGATCGTCTCCGGAGCATTGATACCTCAGGCGCAATCTCGCAGCGCTTGACTCTACGACCAAAGGCTGGCAAGCTTCGGCGCATTTCAAATTTAGTCATGGCGGAGCATTTCAAGGTGATAGCAGAATGTACGCCTGGCTATCCGGAAAGCATATTGAAGGCAGGAACATGTCGGAAAGCGGAAAGAATTGTTGCGAAGATTGGCCCTCCTTCAGTATTGTGGGCGACTCACATACATTCTTTTCTTTACCTATCAATTCGGACACATGGCGGTTTTGTCCGCAACAGATCCTCTCATAGTCTCCATCAGTCCTTTCTGAAGAACAATCAGAGTTACTCGGCCTGCGGGCATCAGCCTCGGAGTCACGATACCGCTATACATTCTTGTGCCGCATGCTCCCCCTTCCTTGCCTGTATAAAAGGCTTCGAGGCGCTGCAGAGCAGGACAGGCCAACCGCTGAGCTTGGGGATACTAAGCACTCCCACCATTCTGTCCCACCGGAGCAAACTCGAAGGTAGAGAGCAAGAGAGGTGCAATGTTGTGTAAGTTGTACAAGACTGGCCGCCGCAAACGACAAATCCTCAACCTAGTTTTCGATTACCACAGGCCGTCATGTTAAGAGAGGCTGTCTCCATTTTCCTAACGCGCTGCACAATCAATCTCCTCAAATGGTCAGGCAGTGTTATCGAGCTCAGCTGTACATCAAGTATGAGATCTAGTGGTATAGAATAATCCCGGACTTGAAAAGAAACAACGATTTCCCTCTCACCACACCAGTTACTTTACGGTTTTACATGGAAACACCGACTGGGCCTCGTTGGCTTTACTAGGATCATATCAGGGTTTCTCCCGGCGTCGCTTCGATTCCCTTCGGGGAACAAACGTGCATGCATCATGCATGACGCATGATGCACGATGCATGTTCAAGCCCGACGTGCATGAGCAGTCCGACAAATTGCAAGGAAATACCTTCGTTGAGACTATTCTTCTGGCTAGAGTTCTTGAGGTGTCGGAGGCACCGGGCGCCTTCGAAAAGCAGACATTGTCCATAATCCAGATCGCAGGCGTATAGAGACAATAATATCATAGAGTCGAACACGTCATCAGGCCAATGGGCTTTCGAAGGGCATTCTGTCTGCGTCACCTCCACTTGGGAACGCCCCCTTACTCCGATTTCGATATCCTTTGGAAGATGGGCCATGTGCTATTGACTTGGCGCCGATTTTCTGTTGAAGACATATTGACCCCTCCCCAACCGTTTCCTTCTATGCTATATGATAACTGCACTTTACCTTACTACTTGGTAAGGTAATTCCGGAAGAGTAAAGTGCAGTCGCGAACGACCTCGAAGTCAAGATCCAGCGTTCTTTACGCCATCACAACTTCATCTTTGACAAATCGGTAATGCTGTCAGATCTGCTTCCTCCACAATGCCTTCCGTCCGATTCGGCGCCACCCGCTTCTATGCCGTCCCCGCCGCCGCCTGCACCGATGCCGGCGCCGCAGCCTTCCGGCACAACACTGGATTGTGGCAACGCGGCGCTGAGCGACAACCCCAATCTGCCAGAGGCCAGGCATTCGCCCGGGTCGGTGCAGACGTGGTGCGAGCTGCCGGGTGTCAATGCGGGTTGTGTGGGGGGGAAGGTGGTGGTGAGTGGGATTGATACGGATAATGTGTGTCGGCCGCTTTGCAGGTGTTCTTAGTGGAAACAATGGGGCGCGAGGGCGAGGACGAAAGGGGCTGTGAAAAGAGTGATCGGAGCATCCGCATAGCTGAAGTCGAATTCCGATCCAAATCTGCTCTTTTGAGTTACAAAACCGTGACAAGATCGAAGTCTCAGGCGTTCCACTCTCAATACTTGATGGTGTGGCATTGCAGGAGGCTGGGATCACGACTCTCTGCATCGGGATCGAAGCCTCATCTTCGCTTCCCCTCCCTACTCCTCACCCAATCTCAAAACCAAGCCAGAAAGAACTCTTCTTTGCAAAAAAACCCCAAGCCCCAGTACCGCAAGCAAATTGAAGCAATTATCACCCCACCATGCTATCCTTCACCAGCCCATCCCATCCCCACCGCGCTGACACCCTCCCTTCTCCAGTCCGATTGTTTAGTACTTTTGCAGCAGGATTGAATTCAATCCTGATTCCATATATATAACGTTGTTTTGTCATTACTTCCCAATCACACCAACCACTTCCTAGCTCCAACCCACTCCATAACACCTCTCCATCCCCATCCCCATCAAGCTGAATACTTCTGATGCAGATCGAGGCTCCGAATATTGTACGCGGCGAGACAGTCGATCAACGGGATACTTTTACGCAAAAAAGGACGAGAGCCGTTCTTCAGACCTGGCTCGAGACACTTCCTCAACATAAAGAAACAGCCAGCCTCTCGGAGATTCGGAGATTCCAAATAAACCAAAGATCCAAATATTCCAGACTCGAAGACTTGGGGAACAATGGAATTCGTAGACTGAAAGATTCTACAATCTTACTGCTTCGATTCCCTGTCTAAACCGCGCCTTAGGGTTGGCTCTTCGTCGATGCTGTAGCGGTCCATCGTATGGAATACTCAGCCAACGGTTCTTGAAGACGAGATGTCGGGCAGAAGTAATGGAACTAATCGAGGGTTCAAAGGGACGGGTGAAGTGCAGGAATCTCCGAGGAGGGGGTGAGGTTCAGGGTCTTGCTAGAGCGCGGCCGGTGCTGAGGCGCCTTGGGAATGGTGTTGGTGATTAGGTTTGATGGTAGTGATAAGGATTGGGGGGGGGGGGGGGTTTAAAAGTTTGGGGGATGGGGGAGGGGGAGGGATTGGCGAGGATTGGGGATGGGGATGTAGAGGGGTGGGGGAATGGGATGTGGAAAATGGAGAAGGGGTTTGTGAGCGCGGGATCAATGGATGGAGTTTGTAGGTTGGGGATGTGGGGATATCGGAAGTATGGGGATGATGGGGATCTCTAGATTACCAGACCCAGGATGGGCATTGACGGGATCTATCTGCAAAGATGGATGAAGCATCGGAAGAATTTGCAGCCTTGAAGAATAACATAGTATTCATGCGTAGAGGCTATGGACACGTTCATCGAGCGTATATACATGGAAAGCGTTGGGGTATGCACCGGAAGCGTTAGTCATCAATGTAGAAAGGAACGCCCCGGCCCTGATGCTCTGTTCGCTGAAATGCAGGAAACGCCGCGCTATGCTGTGCTGGCTCCGTTGATGGAGGGAGCGGGTATTGGTTCTGAGTGGATGCTATGCGGTAAGAAGGATATCTCGCTTGCTGTAAGAATGCGCGTGCTGTGGGTATCTCTGGTATCGCTGATGCAAGGTGCGGTGTAGTAATAATGATAGATGTTCATGGAGGATGTGATTGATTGGGTGGAGGTCGAGGGTCGTAAGGTCGTCAACATTGCCGAATCGCTTCTGTTCGGGCTCGACATGATCTCTGACGTGCACGTCTCGTTACTTTTGCTTAAGATTTCTCGGTAGGCCTAAACGTGAGGTTCTGGTGAAGGTGCGCCAGCTTGGGTTGGGTTGAACGGAGGTGTTGGGTCTGCCTGCGCCGGCTCCGGCTGCATGTCCTTCCTCAGCTCTTTCTCCTCCTCAATGGCTTCTGCCAGCTTGGCCGCCTCTTGCTTGTTGTTTCCTTCTATCTTGTCGAATTCTTGCTTGGCATCCTCCCCTTGCTTGAGCTTTTCTTGCTTGCTAGCCTCTTCTTGCTTGAGGCTCTCTTGTTTCGCAATCTGGTACTTCTGCCTGAGCTTTTCCGCCTTTAATCTTTGCTTCTGCAATTTCTGCTTGAGCTTGGCGCGCTGTAGCGCATCCTTCTCAGCCTGGATTTCTTCGTCGGACTTTTTGACCCATTCCTTTTGGTTGAGCATCCATCGGTGACTGCAGTCATATTAGCATGTAGCATTGCCAGCCTCAAGAAGTATACACATACCCTTCGTACTCGGTGACGACCAAGGCTTTCTCAGTGTATTCTTGCGTCAGAAGGCGTGCATAAGCATACGGAACCTTCGCCGTCACTCCCTCAAATACGGTCTCCCTCATCGGATAAAGGTCCGTGGTGTGGTATCTATGGTAGTTCTTGCAACTCCATATCCCAGGTTGATCTTCGGGATGAGTTTCGCTCAAGCCGGTAATATCGATGTACAGCCCGGTAGTGGTGTCAATGAACCGGGCATCAATGACATTGTTGCCATTTCCTCGATCGCGCTCATCTATCGCAGGATTGACATCCAGCAGGTACGTGCGCTGATATGTCGGATCGTCTGCTGCGACGTAGTCGTACATGGTCATATTGTGATGTGCGCCCAGGTAACGAAGAGTGGCGTCGGAAACCTGGGTATCGATGTCCCAATCCCATGGTAGCATCTGCGTAATGGGTCAGCCATGCTTTTACAACCAAGGCTCTGGAAACGGCCTACCTTCCCGTTCCACCACCATCCTAGCAACGTCCCATGCGCGATCCATGTCTCCATAGAATTGTCCGAGAAGAATTGAAAGTAGGCTCGCAGCATGTGCACCTGGATTTGTCGCCGCTCCTCGTATGTGTTCTCGCCCTTGAAATATCTGCTATCGTAATGGGCCGCTAGCATGCTGTAACCCGGTTCGTGGAAATGTTTTGGCAAGCCTTCTGGATTCTCATTATGATCTAACGGCCGACTCGGTTCTGTTTCCGACGTAGCATTGGACTGAGGTATTGCTAATGGATGTGCCGAAGTAAGGGCAAATGCGCATGTCATTGCTAAAAGGAGTTGCTGGAGCCACATGGCGGGGGAGAATATAGAGAAAAAATTATCAGGGAAGCAATGAGGAGAGGAGACAACGAAAACACAGTCAAATAGCGGCGGTTAAAAGCATGTGCGTGTATAATGGAGCTCAGTGTTGTAAAGCGAGCGCCAAGCGATAGGAGGCGATAATGTTACAGGTTGGGAAAGATGTCTTGTGCGTCGTCGAAGACTTTATGCGGGACAACTAAGCGGTTGTCGGTTTTCGGGTGGTGGTGTAAGAACAGTGAATGAAAGACAAGTTCATCATCTGTATAGTTGCAGGTTTGAGGAGCAAGTGAGGAGAACATACGCGGAGCAATACGAATCCTTTTGACAGCGAAAGAGAGAAGGTGTAAGCCGTGCAACGCTTGCCCATGTTTGACAGCTGATGTCCCCGCCGAATCCTGAATTCTTGATCCTCCTCAAATCTAAGCCACCATGAGCAAGGCTGAGACGCATACAAGCTCGAATCCGGCTATCGGTCGCGTGCCACGACATGGAATCTGATCATAGTAATGCGGCAATGCCAGCTCGCCTTGATCAGGAAGTGCAACAACAGCCGGAAGTGCAGCAGACGCCAAGCTTTAGGCCGAATCAGGTCGCTCTAGGGCTCATTGGGGCCTAGCTCAGGCACTTCCCTGTTTGTCGCACTGCCCGATCAAGGCGAGAAGTGTGAAACAGACACCCTCGTTTCTCCTCTGTTAGTCCCTGCAAGCGACCATGTACAGCAAACACGACAGATGACGACTGTCGCACAGTCGAAGTCATTGAAGGCCTTGCAATCTGCGATTGTGTCCGTCGGAGATGCCCTCTTTTTCCAGACTTATCAGCCTTATCATTTTATTAATAATTCAGGCCTCTCATGACCATTGGTCTACATTATTGACCCTCCGAGGCTTCCCAAATCCCGTTTGCTCAGCATTTCGGTAAGAACGATGAGCACACATTGCGCCTCAATTCTTCCGCGTCTGACATCTGGTGTTTCACAGTCACCGATCCGCCAGCCGAAAGTCATTTACCAAGGCTCGTTCAGGGAAGGGAATGAAACTCTTTCGTCTTGCTTGAGAAAGTCCACCGTCCGTTGCAGCGAGATCCCAGGCTTGGGTCGAATTCTTGAAAATTATTGTTTTTGCTTCATTACCTTTTACTCTTTCCTTTCCATGGTGCTGTCAGCCTCTAGTTCTTACACTTCGAGTAACCGTTTCCAGCAGCAGTTTCATCCTTCGGCATCCTTAACTTTCCATGGTAAAGGAAGTAATCGGCAGTGGTAAGCCGTTCACTTGGCATAACCAATGTTAAGATCGTGTGCAACCGATACGTCAAGGTCTTTCCGTACTTAGCATGGGTAAGGTTTCCACCACATATGTAAAGGAAATTGGCTGGTCTCAAGAAAAAGTAGTCCATGCAGGACCAAGAACGTGGAATCATGGATGGCGCGCATGGATCAGACGAACAAAGCCTCGGTTTTCCGGCGCTTCCTCGGCCCGGTCTCGGCCCGCAGCTTTTCGAAATCATTGTGCCTCGGCATACAGATGACAAATGCAGTCGCCTTCCTAATAGCTTCCTTTTGTTATGATCTCTCTCTCTTCACGACCTCAAATTTCTTCTTGTAAGTTATTCTATGAGTATTGTCTTTGCAGAGTGGCAGTATGGCAGAAGATACCATCACTCCTCCGGAGACTGAACCTACAACCCACGATTCCATCAACCTTACCTTCTCCCATCATGGCAAAACCCGCACCTTATCCTTCTCCAAAGACGCAACAATCACAGACCTCTGCAGCCAAATCGACGCAGACCTTCGCATACCGGCCTCGAACCAAAAACTCATGATAACCCCCAAAATCGGCATCCTCAAACACCCATTCCCCAACCCATCTCTCCCCCTCACCACCCTCCAGCACAAGAAAATCCTTCTCCTCGCCCCCCTCCCCTCCGAGCTCTCCTCCCTCTCCCACGCCTCCCTCAACTCCCGGCCCTCACCCCGCCCCTCACACCTCAAGCCCGCCACCCCCTCCCGCCACCATGACTGGCGCAAAGCCTCCGACGAAGCAGCCTACACCTTCCACACCATCCTCCCCCTCGCCTACCTCCCCAACCCCTCCCGCTCCCACCGCTTCCTCTCCCGCCTCGCAGCCGACCCCGGTATAAAAGTCAGCATGCGCGCGCACCGCTTCTCCGTCGGCGTCCTCACAGAAATGAACCCCGCCGAGCACACCACGCACGGAAGCCGCACGCTCGGCCTCAACCGCAACCGCGGCGAGGTGATTGAGCTGC
>JAABUQ010000229.1_pt1 | contig 126273 bp, 133 predicted proteins | sample 5560001 | NCBI WGS metagenome assembly JAABUQ01 (sample SAMN10711888, study PRJNA513371) | rock metagenome | isolation source: Antarctica rocks | place: Antarctica: Victoria Land, Finger Mt nord | collected 2015-12-18
TCACCAATCGTTGGGATATTTGACTCCTGCTGCTGTGTATTACAACCACTGAAATTACCGTTTAATGAATTGTTGAGTTCTCTCTTAGTTACAGGCATTTTGTGTCTTGACATTGGGGGATACCATAAGTTTAGCAAGCAAATTAGTACTCCTTAGAAAAACGATACAGCTGGCCCGCACTCAGGGTGCGGACCATCTGTAAGTAGTAGAAAGCCTCTCGTTTCCACTCGCTGTGCGGATAAAAGACCCTATGCTGGAGGCAGCATATTTTCTCTAAACCCTGACTGCAAGTTTATCAGCAGCAGCTTGAAGCGTGGCTAGATTTTTAGCAAAGCAAAAGCGTGCCATCACTGGTGCTTGCTTCGGATCACCGTAGAACGCCGACGGTGGAATCGCAGCCACGCCCACGTCAATTGTCAGGTGTCGGCAGAAGCTGACATCATCAGAGAAGCCCCAGGGTCGCACATCAGTTATTACAAAGTATGTCCCCTCGTGCGGTGTAACAACCATGCCAGACCTATTAAGAATATCTATGAGAAGTGTACGGCGCACAGCATAGAATTCGCGTAACTCGTTGTAGTGATCGGACTGCGATGCATGTTCCAGGGCCTCGGCGACGGCTCCTTGGAGTGGCGTTGCGATTGCAAAATTTACGAATTGATGCACGCGCCGAAGTGCCTCCGTCAATGGTGCAGGAGCAATGGCGTAGCCGATCTTCCACCCCGTAACGGTGAAGCTCTTCCCTGCACTGTTGACCGTTACTGTGCGCTCCCACATACCAGGAAGGGACGCGATTGATATATGTTTTCCCTTAAACACCAGTCGGTCGTATACCTCATCGGCAATAACCAGGACATCATGCTCGCGACAAAGCTCCGCAATGCTTTGGAGTTCATCAAGGGTGAAGACCTTGCCAGTTGGGTTATGTGGCGTATTCACTAAAATAGCTCGTGTCTTGCTGTTGAAGCTCGCATGCAGTTCAGCAACATCAAATGTCCAGCTTGCATTCTCTAGGTCATTTTTGCTGCTGTCCGGTGGTCTTAAAGTGACGTAGCGTGGCGTGCCTCCTGCCATGATAATATCCGCAATGTATGCATCATAGGCTGGTTCAAAGACAATCACTTCGTCACCAGGATTGACCATAGCCATGATGGTGTCAAAGATGGCCTCAGATGCGCCACAGGTCACAGTCACTTCCGTCACCGGATCAGCCTCTACTCCATAATCACGCGCATAGGTAGCTGCGACCGCCTTCCGAAGTGCAAGAATACCAGGCACTGGTGCATACTGATTTTGGTCTGCATTGATGGCCTTAATTGCAGCAAGCTTGGCAAACTCTGGTCCAGCAAAATCGGGCATGCCCTGTGACAAGTTCACGGCATTATGCTCAGCGGCTAAAGCGTTCATTTCGGAGAAGATCGTCGTTCCAAAACTGCTGATCCTCCCAGCCATAGGTAGTGTCATTTTCTGTGTCTCCTCTCATCTTAATTACGGGCTATACGCTGGTCGGAACCTCTACCCGTAAAGACTGCATATTCTCGATATTCATTGGATGTATGATTGACGCAGGCAAACGCATATTATGTGCGTGCTGCGACGCAATGGTAAGAAAGATCGAAAAATCTTCCTTCCAGCTTTCCGGTACGTGCAAGGTATGCTTGATAGCTTGCTGCACAATGGCTCCTTTACGAGCTTCGGTGAAGGGACTTTGCTGCACTGAATGATCTAATGCAAGCGCGAGATCTTTCCTTGCGTTGACTACTGCCATCGTCCATTTCGGTAGAACGATCATAGTACAGCCCGGTACTACTTGAAAGACGGGCATGTTTCTACGCATTCTTGACACCGCCACGGTATTGATGGCAATCTTGAGGTGTGAACTGAGCGTTTCCGCATGTTTCAGTTCTGGATAGAAATCCTTCAATTTATGCAGTGTCTGTTGAGTTCGCTGTTCAAGCTCAGGATGTCCGTCGTTTAAACGTTGTGGAAACGAGGTCGGCACTTCGCCACTTTCAGGATTCAGGAGTGCTAGCTCAATATGTGCAGCTGGCGGATGATAAATCATAGCGCATTCCTGGTTCATTGGACTTAGCATCCCCCCATACTGATCCTCTAACTTCAAACACGTATAGGTCTTGGGGGTACCTTGTGGTAAGCTTGCGAATGATATCTGGCGTAACGCGAAATAGATTTGGGGCAAGTCCAACATCGGGTTCAATTTCTTCGCGAGTTGGAAACCGCGTCCTGCGGCTGCTATACATACCTGATCTGCATTCAGCGTTTCTCGATGTCCCGACTCGTCAAGAAAATGAACGGTCATAGTACCATCCCCTTGCTTTTCAATATCGGTCACTTCATGGCCCTGCCGAAATTCGATGCCTAAGCGTTTGATTTCAGCTTCTAGCAGTGCCGCAACATAGACAGGATTCAATCCGCGCTGGGGAGTGGTGAATGCTGCTGCTACATCGTTCACGCCTTCAAACTCTTCTAGTTCGTCACAAATGCTCTCTGGATTCCCGAATACATAATTATTAGGGTCTTCCTTGACACGCTGCACATAATGCTTCGTAATTATTTCTAAGGTTTCTCTGCATTGCTGCCTTATATCTTCTCCTGCTTGTATCATGCTTGATGATGCAAGGATGCGCGTATGAGTTTTACCGGCGTAAATAAAATCTGGAAAAAAGTGTGCGTTTGCGATACGACCATCTAAACAGTCGGTCGTACTTTTTGAGTCGTAGGGGTACTCAGCACCACTGTGATTTTCACTCACAACACAGCTTGTTTCTGTACAAGTGGGATATATCTGGGGGTCACTGCTTCTGGCTTTGTCTAAAATGATAACTTCATACCCTGCAAACCGCCTCATGATTGCGGCAGTACAACCCGCAATGCCTGCACCAATAACAACGTGCAATTCACGTTCCCTCATGAGCACTCTACTCCTAACTAACTTTGTTCACAAGTTCAATACCCTCTTTTGAAAAACTGGGGACATTCCGACCATGAGGCGAATACTCAACAGTCTTTTCAGGAGTTGTAGGTGTTGTAAGTGAAGCATGCAAAAGAAAAGACTCATGACACCAGTCCTCCTTTCCCTACAGTCAGAAATGTGTTTCTTGTTAAAGAGGTACTGAAGGTTATTGAGCCTATAGAGTATATATCCTTGTGAAGTATAACCGCCTATAACTACTTAGCGCATCGGAGAAACTGCTCATATTTGTAGCTAATTTGGAAAGAGTAGAGGTAGTATCCAAGATAGGAAGAAATACCCATAACGGTAGACCTACTTTTGTGGTTCATCCGCATTATGCCATTGCCAGTAATTTCCATGCCACCCGCTTCCTTCAACGGCAACTGCTCCTGCATAGCTAGGAGCGGGGAAAAACTCTTGTAGCGACCAACGTGTCGTTTCGCGGGAATCTTCTCGGCTTGCTAAGAGCATAGCAGGCTCACCGAGTTGTAGCGAAACATCAAACAGGTCGAGGGGAAGTGAAAGTCCTTTTCCTCGCGCCTTTATATACGCTTCCTTGCGCGTCCAGCAGTTGAAGAAAGCTTGCTGTTTCAATGCTTGTGGAAGGGCAGACAATGTGGCTTGCTCATGAGCAGAAAAACTGTGCCTTGCTAACTCCTCGTAGTCGAAGTCAGAGCGCATGTACTCGACATCAACTCCGATTTGACGCATGTATGAGAAGGCATAAAGAGCCATGTCGTGAGAATGGGAAAGGTTAAAATGTAAATACCTCTCAGCGAAAGGAGAACCCAACGCTGGCTTCCCGTAGGCGTTGTAGTGAAAGGAGAGTAGGCTTGGCGAGATGTTCAGGTAGCGACCGAGAAGTGTCCTAAGAATTCCGTGCGCTATGATAAAATGCTGACGATCTTTTTCAAAGTAAAACTGCTTAGCTTTTGTTACTTCTTCATCTGAAAGAAGACGTTGCAAGGTGTAGAGAACAGATTTTTCAGCGTGTAGAGAGGCTCGCCAGATATGGACCTCATTTTCAGCAAGGATTGGGTGGATCGGAGAAGTCTTCCACTGCTGATCAGCTTTGTTCATGTACATCCCTCACAAAAACATGCATTAGCCACTACCACTGCCTTATCTTTTTGCGTTTATATACAAGGTAGCACGTCTACATAGCGGAGTCAACGGTTCGCATCGACTCACAAAAAATCTTCCTTTGGCAGATACGCTACCTCGGTGTCAATGATTCTGTAAAGATTGTTTGAAATAGTATTCCTAACCGATAGAGGCAAGAGAGGGTATGGCTCATGCCTAATCATAACCACGGCTGTAATATCAGGAGAATGTAGTATGAACAATCGAGTTAGGCCAAAACTTACGTTGAACTTTCTGTATGTAACGATTGTAGTGTTTACTTTCGCCATAGATATCAATCCACTTATCACTATTCCAGCATCGGCTAGCGTCTCCCACCATCCTATTAGACGTTACAGCCCGCTCATCACCAAGCCAATAATTGGTATCTCCTATGGTGATACGCTGGTTTGGGATAGCCCAAGTGTACTCGCACAGACACTCAATGACGCGGTTGCGATTGGTGTTACCTCGATCCGTCTTGATCTTGGCTGGGACGATATCCAGCCCAATTCAGACAGCACCTACAACTGGGCAAACTTTGATAGAGTGATGCAGGCAGCACAATCGAGGCATCTAACACTTTTACCGATTCTTTCCTATACCCCTACATGGGCACGACCTCTTGGCTGTACAACATCGAAATGTGCGCCTGCAGACCCGAACGCGTTCGCCTCATTCGCAGAAGCAGCTTCCATGCGCTATGCCCCACAGGGAATTCACACATGGGAAATCTGGAACGAACCCAACATTGTCGCCTTCTGGCAACCAACTCCAAATGTCGCTCAGTATGTGAACTTGGTGAGTGTGACATCCAAAGCAATAAAGGCTGTGGATTCACAGTCCTTTATTATCTCTGGCGGACTCGCTCCCACCTCCACCTCTGGTGGTAACATTGCTAAGCTTGATTTCTTCAGTGCATTTGCTACTCAAGGTGGTATCAGCCTCGTCGATGCAATTGGAGATCATCCTTACTCGTTTCCCGTACCACCAGCCTACAATGCAGTTTGGAACGCTTGGCAGAATATGGCGAGCATTGAGAGCATTCTTATCGCTCATGATGCTACTAACAAAAAAATCTGGATTACTGAGTATGGTGCTCCTACGAACGGACCAGGAGTCGGAGCAACTCCTACGAAATACAATATCGGTCGGAGTCCCGATCATGTCAATGAGGCACTTCAAGCACAGATGGCGAACGACTCGGTCCTCCTTGCTCGCTCATCAAGCTACACTGGTGCCCTTTACTGGTATTCGTACAAAGATTTGGGTGCCGACAAGTTTACCATCGAGAACTTCTTCGGACTCCGAAGGTTCGACGGCTCTGCAAAACCAGCTTGGTACATTCTCCAGAATGCCATTGCCGCGACCAATTGAAGTTTTTACTATTTCTTCCAATCGCTCAATACTGCTTGTGCTGCGTTATGTCCAGGAGCACCCATCACACCACCACCAGGATGTGTTCCTGAGCCACACAAGTACAGTCCTTCGATAGGGGTACGATAACGGGCACATTCGGGTGTTGGCCGAAGCGAGAACAATTGGTCCGGGGTAATTTCACCATGAAAGATATTGCCGTTGGGCATCCCATAACGCTCTTCTATATCTACAGGGCTAAGCACTTGATAATCAATAACGGCATCGGCAAAATTGGGCGCGAACTCGGTCATGGTCTCGATGATGCGGTTCGCCATCTCGCGTTTGACTTCTGCTGACCACTCGCGGCCTTTGAGATGATAGGGAGCGTATTGGCAAAAGGCAGACAGCGTGTGTTTGCCTGTCGGTGCAACAGTGGGATCAGTCGAGGATTGCATGTAGGCTTCAATATATGGCTTACGTGAAAGTTCGCCATGCGCTGCATCTTCATAGGCATCCTGTACCCACTCAGGAGTTGGGCTAATCTCACACGAGCCTGCATGCTGTAAGCCTGGTGTAGTTCCCGGCAGACAGCGAAAACTTGGTAATTCTTTAAGCGCAACATTCAGCTTGACGACCGCACTCTCAGTTTTGAATTGGGATATACGTTTCAAGAAGCCTTTATCCAGATCGGCATCCGCACAAAATTGTAGAAATGTCCTTTTAGGGTCGGCGTTAGAAAGCACAGTTGTCGCACGTAACTCTTCCCCGTTTTCTAAGCGTACGCCCTCGGCTTTACCATTATGAACAAGTATTTTAGCGACACGCGTAGCAGTACGAATAACTGCTCCGTGCGCTTCAGCCGATGCTGCCATCGCGAAACTGATACGACCCATACCGCCACGCACATAGCCCCACATTCCCTGTTCACCATTGACCTCACCAAACATGTGATGCCACATGACGTAGACCGAGCCAGGAGTCTTTGGTCCAATGAAGGAGCCAATTACACCCTGGCCTGCGAAGGCGGCGCGGAGATAGTCTGACTCGAAATAATCCGCCAACATATCGTACAGATTGCCGAACATCAAGTAACGATAGATTTCTTCATCCTCACCCCTGAAACGTCCCGCCAAATCAGCAACTGAAGGTGGCTCTTCTAAAAGAATAGGGTTGAGGATTTCGGATGCTCGGTCAAAAAATGCTAAAAACTTCGGATACGCCTTGGCATCGTGTGGAGAAAGCTTACGAATACCTTCGATAGTCTTTTCGGTACTGGCGCGAAAGAAGAGATAGTTGCCATCTTGATAGGGCACGAACATTTGTGGGTCTTTGACATACGCATCGAAGCCGTAGCGATGCAACTCTAAATCGTGGATAATTTCAGGGCGCAGTAGACTGACTACATAGGCACAGGGCGACATGGTAAAGCCTGGAAACGGCTCTTCTAATGTGCAAGCACCGCCGACGCGATCTCTCTGCTCTAAAACAACAACCTTTTTTCCCGCACGTGCAAGATAGCCAGCAGCGACCAAACCGTTATGCCCTGCTCCAATGATGATTGCATCAACCTGTTGCGATGCCATACCAGGTGCCTCCTTAGGAGAATAAAGAAATGTGCTTCCTTGCAAGATAGTATAGCATACGAAACATATGTTGTTGTGTTCTACCAACGCAGCCTTATGCACTTTATGCACTTGCAGCAGGTGGTGTTGCAGTTGGAATGGTGGGTGTAGATGACGTGGGAGAAAGCAAACGTTTTCTCCATCGGTAAAGGAACCAAACAAGTACGATAATAGGAACAATGTAGATGCTATACGCCAGGAGCCAAACCAGGAATGTCAATAAGCCTTGCGCAAAGCCGAGCGATGCCGCGAATGCGTCGTGAAATGTCTGTCCGATATTCCAACCAGATGGTGTAGGCGAGGAAGGCACAACTATGGATAATGGTTGTAACGTGATAGAAATGGTATAGAACGCTACTTGACCATTTAGTTGCTTGAGATGTCCCTCTATCGTCTCGATCTGTCCTTCTATATCTGTGAGTTTATCCTGGATAGCGATGACGTCTCCAAGTGCCTGAGCATGACCGAGCAGATTTAGCAAGCGTGTCTGTTCACTACGCAAATTTGTGAGGCGTGATTGTGTGTCAATATAATCATTGGTAACATCTTGGACTGTTTCGTTGAGCGAGAGGAGCTGACCACCGTTTTGAGATGCATAGTCTCTTACATAGCGTTCAATTTGTGGGTACAAGGTTGACTGTACCACGAACGTAAGCGAGACGTTATAGAGATTATTTCCGGCCTGCTCATAGGTGATACCGGCGGAAGATGAGCGCGTATCCGTTGTCGTAATCCAGGTTTGTAGAGCATCGGCGACTTTGTTCGTATCTTTGACACCCATGCTGACTTTCAGCGTCTTAATCAGATATTGTGTTGCTCCTGGGTCTGCACGCTGTTTTTGCTGCCCTGATGAAGAACCCGTGTTGGAGGGAGCCGGTTTAGAGGTTGTGCCACTGCCTGTAGAGGAACCTCCACAACTTGCTATAAAGACAGTCAAAAGAAGCAGTGTTGCAGGCAAGAGGTATCGTTTGACATACACAAAAATGTGTTTGGTATGAGGCATAGACTAGCTCCTTTGCGCTATGAGCATGTGCTACTAAGAAAGAATGCTTACCCTCTTTACGTTCATCGGACATACATATGCCAGTTAGTTTATTATGCTATCTCCGCTACACATAGAGACGCTAAAAGATGGGCAATAGTTCCTTTGCTAGCTCTGTCTATGCTACATACTTTACAAAGCTTCAATCATCTGCTGTAACTCGTTGACATCAAACGGTTTGCTGATGAAGGCTTTGACACCCATACGCTCCATTTGCTGCTTCGTGAATACATCGGCACTCATAACAACAATGGAGAAAGCAGTGTGTAGTCCTCGGCTATGAAGTTCGTTCAGCAGTGTATAGCCGCTCATTTGTGGCATCATCAGATCGAGTAGGATTATATCCGGTTTGACCTCACTTTGCAGCTTCTCTAGCGCAACTTTTCCGTTTTCTGCGCTGTCTATCTCGTAGTCGGAAGTTTCTAAGAGAGCGGAGATAACCGCCTGGATATCTTCTTCATCGTCGATAATTAAGACACGTTTCTTCATGACTCGTTCCTCTTTCTATCCAATACTACGTCCTCTACATAATAAAAGACTCAAATACTGGACAATCGTTGCGTGTCAAAAGCTCAAAGGCTGCTTGTATTATACGTGTTTGTAACACGCGATTGTTTGGTTCTCCAAGTGGATAGCCAAGTGGAAATGGTACAAACAAAGCGCGTGGTGGTCGAATCTTTTCTGTGATCTCGCGTAAAAGCGAGATAGAGACAGTCGCAATACCTGCATACTCGATGGCGCGTTGAATCAGCCCCACGGACTGATTGCACATAGGTCAGACGGGAGTTAACAGTACAACATCGACATGATCGTTAACTAGGCGACGGGCGACTTCTGGTGCACTTATGTTTATAAGTTTCGATGGCCCTACAATAGAGCCCATGAAGCTATAGTGATGCGGCGCAATAGCTCCAATTTCTCCACGTTTCTGCATTTCGTGAAGACGATCCAGTGGCATCACGAGATTACGGTCGCGCAGAATACCTGTTTGATCAAACGACCAACTACGATGGTTCATCTCTAATAGTTGTGGGGAAATATCCCCCGGAAACTCTCGGAATGAGCTATCGCCCATCTTAATGCTGGAGTCAAATGGTGGCTGATCAGGAAGACTTAGTCCTGCGGTTGTCACTACTGCAACTGTGCATTCAGAGAGTGCATTTCGTAGAGGCGTTGTTGCTATAGATGCAGGATTTTCGGGCCGAGGGCTATATCTTTGAAAGGGATAGCCCTTGAGAAAGAGACGTTCTACAAGCTCGATATCATCAAATTGAGCCACAACTAATTTTGCTCCACTTCTAAAAGTTCCGCATACATATACTCCTAGAAATAGTATACCACTGCTGTTTCCCTTCTCCATGGATATGATTGGGCTAAAGTCGCTTGATTTGCTAAGGGAGTTGCAGAGAGAGACGTGCTATTTTTGTGTGTATCATGGACTAGCTGCTTGAGCGTGACAAATGAGTAGCTATGTCCTTGTAGCCATTCGATGATGGTGGGAAGTGCTGCAACGGTTTGAGAGCGGTCTCCACCGCCGTCATGCATAAGCACAATCGACCCATATCCTACCCTGTTGAGGACGCGTGAAATGATGCTCTTTGTGCCTGGCATCGACCAATCTTCTGGGTCAACATTCCAGATAAACGTGGAAAGGCCAAACGTATTTACAACTTTCAATATAGAGGAGTTAAACGTACCATAAGGAGGACGAAACAGTGTAGGACGTTCTCCGGTGACATGTTCGATAATGTTTGAAGTTGTCGAAAGTTGCCATGTGAGACTTGGCTCACTGAGACCTAGCGTATAAGGATGCGACCATGTATGGTTCTCAACAAGATTCCCTTGTAGATACTCTTGTTTCACAAGCTCAGGGTTTTGTTGCACATGTTTTCCCATACAGAAAAACGTGGCTTTTACCCCATAATGCTGTAGAATAGAGACTATCTGTGCGCTGTAAGGAGGATTTGGCCCATCATCGAATGTCAGCGCAATTTCAGGAAGTGAAGTGTTTCCATGATAAAAGAAACGGTCATGTGCTTCCAAAACTGTTACTTGTTGCTGGACATAGCTTGGAAACGGTGAAATAGGACGAGGCGTTGGTTGTGGTGTCATTGTGGGAGTAACGGTACTCCCTACTTGCCCTCCTATAGAATGGGCTTGCTTGTGAAGCATTGCTTGTGGGCTTGGTTTCCCAAAGGGGAGAAGTGTTGTGATATCTTGTTTCGTTGTCGTCCAGCCAAGGGCAAGGACTAGCGTCAAGCAGCCAACCAACCAGAGACAGAGACCACAAGCTATAACACATGGAGCGCGATGACGAAACTTTTTCCGAGCTTTGGGCCCAACAATATCTAAATCCATATGAGTGCTTTCATCCGTTCTAATACAATAGAATGTATGACGAGGCCATGAGAGAAAGATATATTTGAACAAAACTCATCGTTCCTCTCTATAGGAAGGAACGCTTGCATCCCTACTTTTGTTGCGTTAACATAAATTGATCCATGAAAGAAAGCATAGCATTGTTTTTAAAAAAGCTCAACGGTCTAAGGGGATATGTGGAAGATGTGCTAATGGTAAGGAAACGTTACTTCTTCTCGCTACTCAACGTTTCTTTTTAAGAGATGATACAGGCTACTGCTTGTACGCTTACAACATGATTACACTATTGGAGCCTTTTTTATGCAAACATTCCCATCACACTCTGTGATGTCTTTCTCTCATCGTCTCGTCATTGTACTATGTTGTATACTGTTTTTCTTATCAAGTTGTGCAGATGCTACAGGAATAACCACGTCCTCTGGCGGCACTACCTCTGCAAGTACATCACCTGCACAGCCTAAGTCTGATGTCAATGGTATTGGAACCGAGGAGATGTTGCGTGCGCGGATGACCAAAGTAGATTCGATGCTACAGGGTATGAGTCTCGATGAGAAACTGGGACAACTGCTTATGGTGGAGTTCTTTGGTTCTGATTATCAGAATACTGAACTTCCCTATATGATTTCTCAGCAGCACGTTGGGGGATATCTTTATCAGCCTGTCAACCATAATTTTTATGCGCCAAGCAATACAATAGATGCCTCTAAACAGTTTACTAGGCAAGCAAATAGTGATGCAAAAATTCCCTTACTGATTGCTATAGATCAAGAAGGGGGCAAGGTAAATAAACTAGGCGACACATTTTATGGACCTTTTCCCTCTGCGGCGGATATGACTGCAAAGGGAGATCCTACTTATGCGTCTAATCAGGGAATGCAAGCGGCCAAACAGATGCAAAGCGTAGGCATTAATACAGACCTTGCTCCTGTTGTTGATGTTGGCTCTGTGGCTAATTTATTGCAAGATCGACAGTTTAGTGACGATCCTAAAACCGTTGCAACCTATGCAGGCGCCTTCCTTAATGGTTTACAAAGCAATGGAGCAATTGGATGCCTGAAGCATTTTCCTGGCTTAGGTTCTCTTTCCAGGGCGACAGACCCTCATACTTCGTTACCCGTTGTCAACGAAAGTATGGCGCAGTTAGAGAACATAGATTTTGCACCATACAAAACAATGATTCAGCAAAATCATCCTGCCATGATTATGTCTACCGATGTTATCACTACTGCAATTGATCCTATCTTTCCAGCCGAGCTTTCGTCTAAAGCTATTAATGGCGTGCTGCGTAAAGAGCTAGGATACAATGGAGTCATTATTACTGATGGCTTATACATGGGTGGTATTCAACAAAAATGGTCAATTGCTCGAGCATCCGTACTAGCGATTATAGCTGGTAACGATCTGGTGGAAGGGCCATATACAGCGAGCCAGGTAGCAGGGATTATCGTTGCGCTGAAAGATGCTATGCAGCAAGGCCAGTTAAGCATGGATCGTGTGAACCAATCAGTACAGCGCATCTTGCTTATGAAGATGCAGTACGGTATCATGAAATAACTACCCGCGGTTTCCTTAATGAAGGAGTAGTTTATTCATGAGCACGGAGGATACCTTGAACATTCAAGAGGGCTTTGTGCCGGTAGAAGATGGCTACCGTGTCTGGTATCGCAGTATCGGTGGAGGTGCGGAACAAGAATCTGTACCTCTGCTTTGTCTGCACGGAGGGCCAGGCGTTCCTCACGACTACTTAGAGAATCTAGCGTTAATGGCTTCCGAGAAGCGACGTGTTATTTTTTACGATCAGTTAGGTTGTGGCTTCTCAGATGTACCCGAAAATACAGCACGTTGGCAAATACCGCGCTTTGTCACAGAATTAGCGACGGTACGCAAGGAACTCGGTCTCGAGCGGGTCCATATTCTGGGGCAGTCCTGGGGTGGAATGCTTGCCATTGAATATGCATTGACACAACCACAGGGGTTAGAAAGTCTTATCCTGGCGAACACAACACCAAGTATTCCTCTATGGGTTGCAGAGGCTGATCGTCTTCGTGAGCAACTTCCACCAGAGGTAAATGCTGCACTGCTCAAGCATGAGGCCGCTGGCACAACTGATGACTCTGAATACCAGGAGGCAATGCTGGTCTTTTATGATCGTCATGTTATTCGTATAAAACCTATGCCAGAGTTCGTGCAACGTGGCTTTGATAGACTGAGCCAACCGGTGTACTACACAATGAATGGTCCAAGTGAGTTTCATGTGATTGGAACTATTAAGGATTGGGACCGCACAGCTCGACTTGCTGAAATTTCTGTTCCCACATTGATTGTATCCGGTCGGTATGATGAATCGACTCCGGTTATCAACGAGATTTTGCACAAAGGTATTCCAGGTTCAGAATGGGTCGTCTTTGAGCAAAGTTCGCATCTCGCACACGCTGAAGAACCTGAATTGTATATGAAAACCGTGCTAGCGTTCCTGGGCAAGGTCGAGGGCCACAACGAGTGAAGGCGAAGAAACCACGGTGCATTCTTCGATGAGTGCTTCTTGGTATTGTGCGCCTTCTGCTCATCACGTTGCGCCCTTTTCCAGCATCAGTACAAGTGATGGATGTGCTATGTTCATGTATAGATTTGGAGGAACAACGTATGCCACGTGCTATTGACTTTCATGTCCACTTGCCAACAACGGAGTTCATGCAGGTGACGCTTGGCCCATATGCTAAAGCGGCAGAGCGCTTCTTCCGTACAGAGGTCAAACTAAAGGACATTGAGCAGATCGCGGCTGATTACGCGGAACTTGATATGATTGGTGTTCTGCTCGCCTGGGATGCTGAAACTGCTACTGGCTTACCGCCACTTGGCAATGATTATATCGCAGAAATTGTCAAACGATATCCACAACAATTTATTGGTTTTGCCAGTGTCGATCCGCACAAAGGCAAGGCGGCGGTCAAAGAGATTGAGCGTGCTGTAAAAGATTTAGGCTTAGCAGGCGCGAAATTTCATCCAGGAGTTCAGGCTTTCTACCCCAATGATCCAACGTTTTACCCTTTGATGGAGAAAATTCAGGAACTACAAGTCCCGGCGCTTTTTCATACAGGGACAAACGGTTTGGGGGCAGGAACTCCTGGTGGCATGGGTATCAAGCTCGATCATACCCGACCTATCTACCTGGATGCTCTGGCGGCTGATTTTCCTAACCTTACGATCATTGGCGCACACCCTTCCTGGCCCTGGCACGAGGAAATGATCGCGGCGATGCAGCATAAAACGAATTTGTTCAACGATCTCTCTGGCTGGTCTCCAAAGCGCATTCCTGAAACGCTTCTCCGTGAGGCAGCGACGCGCATGCAGGACCGTTTCTTGTTTGGCTCTGATTATCCCTTCATCACGCCTCAGCGCTGGCTCAAAGACTTTGAACCTCTCACCTATTTTACTCCTGAGGTCCGGGAAAAGTTGATGTGGCGCAACGCCCAAAAGCTATTAGCTCATACCCCCGTTGGGTCAATGAATTTCACGCTGTAAGAAAACCGTAGCGAGAGTGTCTGTGGAATACTTCCACTACCTCTCGCTTCTGTTGGGATCAGTTCTTATTGAGCGTATGATACATATAAAAGCATCTTTTACTGTGTGTGATGCTTGCGTTGCTGCTCTCTCTTTACCACTGTTGTACCCACGGCACGCCCTACAAGTACTGGAATGTCTAACACATCGGCGGCAGAGTCGCTAATATCTCGCCGAGGAGCGATTACTTTATAAGCCTCAAATTCTATACGTCGTGATGTGCGCCCAATGTGTGTAATGCGTCCGGTCGCTTCAACAAAATCACCAGCGTAGAGAGGAGCGAGAAATTCAACGCTTTCGTAGCCAGCAAGTAATCCCTCGTCGCCATCACAAAGAATGGCAAGCTCTGTTGCAATATCTCCAAATAAAGAAAGCATAAATGCGCCGTTGACAAGATTACCACCATAATGAGCGTCATTGGCACTCAGGCGTACACGTAAAGTTGAGGTGTATTCGGGTGTGTCTAGCATATCTTTCTCTTTTCACGAATGACAATTGGGTCTTTAAGTCTTGTTATGGCACTACATATCTCCTCAAAATTTACAGAATGGGCATGATACAATAACGCATAGATCACGATGAGGAGCATGCTATGAAAAACTATACCACAGCACCAGCATTAACCGAAGCATTTGTTGCTGATGTATGGGAGACACTACCCTCCCATATACGCCCTACCACATTTATACCTTGTCCTTGCCCAGCACTTTCAACGCGGTTTCACTGTGATGTGACTATCGCCAGTGAGACTTTTCAGTATACCGGTAGTTTCAAGTTTCGTGCCGCGTACAATCTTCTCTCATCCATTCCACAGGAGCGTATTGTGACTGCCTCGTCTGGTAACTTTGGTCAGGCGATTGCATATGCGAGTATGCTGCTTGGAAAAACATGTACTGTGGTCATGCCGTCCACTTCAGCACAGGTCAAAATTGCGGCGGTGCAGGCCTATGGTGGACAGGTCGATCTTATTGATGTTCATCAGATCGGGCGTGCTGAGCGTGTCGCGCAACTGCTTCAAGAGCAACCTGACGCTTTTCAGGCACAGGCATATGACGATTATCGTGTTGTTGTAGGCAACTCTACTCTTGGCAAAGAGATTTTCGATGCTGCTGATTTTGATATGCTTATTGTTCCTATTGGCGGGGGTGGCCTTTCATCAGGGATTGTCATCGCGCGTGAGTATCTCCATAAAACAACAGAGATTATCGGAGCGGAACCACTGCCAGGTAATGATGCAGCTCGCTCACTTCACAGTGGTCAACTTGTTCGTAATGAACGTGAGCCTGCGACAGTAGCTGATGGAGCGCGCACAATCAGCCTGGGCAATTTGAACTGGGAGATACTACAACATGGTGTTGCAGACATCATTGAGGTACCAGATGAATTGACACTTAAGGCAACACAGCATTGCTTTCGCTATGTCAATCTTAAAGTGGAACCAACAGGCGCACTTGCCATTGGCGCACTTTTTGCAGAGCCTACTCGCTTTGCCAACAAGCGTGTCTGCTGTATCGTAAGCGGCGGCAATGTTGACCCAGGTGTCTACGCTAATATTATCACTGCATAGTAACATAACACTCTGTATATTACTGTTGTGCTGGATAGATTGCCAGGTGAGAAAATGTGGCTTGCGCTCCAGGAGGAGCCTTTTGCAGGTTTGAGACAAACAAGGCAATACTACCACTGGTGTAGGTAGTATCTGAAATAGTACTTAACGTTTGATCATTGACAATGAATTGGAGGCTAGAGCCTTTTGTATTAATCGTGATATGGTTCAGACTTCCCTGCTTCTGAATTGCTGAGCTATTGGTATAGTCAACAAGGCGAGGCGTAGTCACAACACCGTTTGCATCTATGGTACCTTTAAAAATGGCAAAAGAGCCATCACCATACAGTTCAAAGCGGTAGAATGTTGTGATAGACGTGTTTTGACTGAGTGCCCCACGAATGTAGACACCGTATCCGTTATCTTGAGAACCTTTCGACAAGACTGCATCAACGGAAAGCTGGAAGTCTCCATACTTTTTTTCGCCTGGTACAGGTTCCCACAGCAATTTGTTGTTATCATTTTCTAGTTTCAATGAGCCATTACCTAGTGCTACAGAGAACTCACCAGGATAGCTTTGAATATTCCACCCATTGGCATTATTTGCAAACTCATCATGAAAGAGAGGGTTACCCTTCGGAGAGGTATAGGATGTAGTAGTACTGCTTATCGCTTGCTGAGTAGTTTTATGCGGAAATAGAAACGTATATGCGAGAAAACTTCCTCCTAGGACCACAAGAAGCAGCACAACGACACCTACAATTTTTCCTATATTCATTTGTCGTTTCTTAGGTTCTTTGTAAAGCGAACGTGGTGCTTGAGCGTATGTTGGCGGTAGAGCTTGCTGAGATGATGCCATAAAGCTCGAAGGAGGCGTGGTAGGACCAGTAGAAAGCGGAGGAGCGGTATATGGCGCATTGTACGGCTGTGGTGGCACTTGAAATGAGGATGGTGGTGTATACCTATTGGATGGCTGCGCGGGATAACGTTTCAGGAGCCCTTGATCCTGTTTTGCCTGATTTGGCGGTACTATCTGTTCGTACTGCACTGGTAGGACAGGTTGATTCCATGTTGGTGCAACTGGCTGTTGCTGATATTGTGGTGAGTTACTGCCGGGTTGTGGTGCCCCATTCAAATAGCCACAATTGGTACAACGAGGCTCACTGAAAGCGAGTGGTGCTCCGCAATATTGACACCTGGAAGCGTTGTTGTACGACGAATCCATAGAAGACATACAGAAACCTCCTCCAATCCAGCAAAAACCTATCAGCGAGAGTATCTCATAGGATGGAAATTTTGTCCAACGTCATGCTAAAAATAGCATTTTCGGATTTTTAAGCTCTTGCTTTTATGTAGATACCAACGAGAGACACATACTAATTTCCATAGGTCACGACCAATGGCGCTGGATTCATTGCCAGAACTTCCTCTGGTGTCATAAGTCGCGTTTTCGCTTCTATATGATAGAATAATTTGAAGCCACCATAGTGGAAGTTGGCGTATCTAATCATATCCTCTTTTACCCACTGATTGTATTGCTGTATCTTGTCCTCTCGATCACCGACATACCCGCCAACGCTATCAACGTGAATAACCACATCTACACGGGTATCTAGTTGGAGGTCGCGTTTATCTGCAAGCTCGGCCTGCCCCGCGTCAAATGGGCTTGCAGTATAGTCGCCACTCGGTCGATACTCATGAATGATCAGAATTTTTCTCGGCACATGATATTTCATAGGAAGTTCAGCGACGGCTTGAATAATGGGATTTAAATCTGATGCACGTACATTACTCAAATTGGTACCTGGAATACCATCGTGACGTGGAAACATCCATTCAGGGTCTACGGCCATGTGCACAAAGGTATATTTCTCCAAGTAGGGTAGGAAAAAATTGACTTCTTGCATAATGGGGGCTCGCCCGAAGTTCAGGTCTAAAAATAAGAGTAGTCCGTGGTTTTGACAATAGTCAATATACGATTGAATGGTATCTGCGTCAACATGATGACTATAATATCCGCTTGGTCCTGGATAACTATCTGGAACGCTTACAACCAGATCAATACCAAGCTGTATGGGATGCACTGGATCAAGCTTTTGATAGATTGCTGCTTGCTGCGTCAATGAGTTGAACATTGGATCACTTAGCTGATAGGCAGGCCCTGTAGGTTCTGCTCCCGGTACACCGTAAAATGCAATGACACGATGTGAAGGTAATATGGCGCCAACGTTAGGATCAAACATTGGCGTTGGTGTCGGCGTTGGTAGAGATGTGGCCCCCGCCCCTGGTTTGGATATAGGGGTAGATGAGGCACTCGTAAGAAAACTCGCTCTAATCATCGTTACACCCACGGCGATGAGCACAACTGATATAGCCAGAAGTACTGATGTAATTGTCAGTGTAACCGTCTTACGTCTCGTCTGACTTCTTTGTCTATCATTAGACATTGTTTTTTCAGGAAGAATTTGCATAGAATAGTACCTCTAATAATTACTTAAGGCTGCGGATAGACTTTCCAGTGTGTAGTACGCATTCACTGTGAAAAAACTATAAGTATTGGGTATTGCGTAAATTTTATATTTGCTACGGTAAGAAATGTCAATGTAAGTTACCCTTATGGCTATTATAACGGATAAAAGAGAATTGTGTAATTCTATTACTTCCCCAGCCACATTTCTGGTAGTGAGCGTCGCACGCGGTTGAGCCATGCGGGAAGCGAAGAGGCCCAGGCGAGGCGATCCATTACATCGTCTATAAGCGATGGATCTGGTTCTTCTTGTACATAAAAGAGTGCTTCAAGGGGTCCATTTATGGTGGCGATAGGAGCGATAAGCATAAGTGCATCAGCGAGCAGTTCTGCCTCACCAGGTACAGGAGGATATACTTCGGCATAGGCTTGCAGAAAGCGTCGGGCGCGTTCCGGCTCGAAACCGCGTTTAACAAGCGGACGTGTCTCTCTACTGCCCGCCAGCCAGGAAAGTGCACTGAAGGAGAAAAGACCGTTAGCAACCTCAAAAATGCGCTTTTCCCAACGAGACGCCTCTAGCCCTATAACCGACGTGACTCCAAAAGAACCGAAACGCAGATTAAGCGCATGATAATCGCCATGAAGATGAAACTCTGGTAGCCTTTTCCCTGCACCAATAGATATCATTGCAGAGGGAAGAACTGCTTCCCATGAGTCAACCCAATTCGAGAGGGCGGCAGCGATAGCCTGTATCTCACTTTGATCAGCTCTTGTGCGAACGAGATTGAGCCAACTTTGCACAAGGCTTCCCATATGTACTTCAGAGGGCCAGCGATGCACAGGTCCTGTATATTGTGACGATGCTCGATGAATACGACCGAGCATTGTGCCAGCGAATGCAGTCCAATCAAGAGAGCGTGGATCAGCAGTACTGAATAGCGCTCCGCTTGCCCACTGCTGTACCTCAAATACGTCTTCGCCGATAGTAACAACTGGTTTGCCTTCTGGTGTTAGTAGAAGCGGTGGAATAGGTATCCCTGCTTGTTGAAGGTAGCGTTGGAAGTCGTAGCGATGGCTCAAATCCTCTTCTAATAACCCCTCTGGTTGCTCACGTAAAATGTACCGTTGCCCCTCGATCTCAATGAGCAGATTCAGTGCTTGCGTATGTGTATCGTCGACAGGCCCTAAATTCTTCCACTCATTGACACCAAAAGAATGCATGACCGTGTTGAGATCAAGCAGTTCTTCACGCTCTTGTTCAGTGCTAGACTGTTCGTGGTCATGCATCATAGTAACTTTTTATATTTCTATGGGTAAATCTTGACGCTTGCCCCATTCGTTCCACGAACCATCATAGTTCGTCAGGTGAGGATAACCCAACATTGCCAACGTGAAAAGGACTGTTGTCGCAGCCACACCTCCGTTACAGTATGCCACAACGTGTTTTTGTGGCGAGACTCCTGCATCGCTGAACATCTGCAAGAGTTCTTCATTGCTGCGAAATGTTCCTGTCTGCGAGTCAACAACCTCTTCGCGTGGAAAGCTAAGTGCGCCAGGAATATGTCCAGCGCGCCCATGCCCCCGCACTACAGCGCCAGTATATTGCCCTGTATCTCGTGCGTCAACCAGTGTCACATCCCGCTGCTCAAGAAATGCAAGCATGTCCTCCGCTGTGGCACGTAATTGAGGTTGTACCTCTGGTGTAAATGTCGCTGGCTCATATGCTGGAACGACGGTATCCAGAGGAAGTTGCTCACGCTGCCATTTAGAAAGGCCGCCATTGAGCACAACAACTTCTTTGTGCCCATAGTAGTTGAGCGCCCACCACAGACGCGTTGCAAATTGCGAGGTAGGATGAGCGTCATAGGCGACAACAAGATGTTGATCGCCGATACCTAAACGTCCCAGTACCTCAGCAAAGCGTTCTGCCGGTGCAACCTGAGCCTCTACTGCATCGTTAGGATCAACGATGTCACTGCTCCAATCGATATAGAGCGCACCAGGGATGTGTCCTTGCATGTATTCATCGTGTGCGCCAACATACAGAGCATCCTGTACGCCATCTTTGACGATGTTTCGTACATAGCCGCGCATATCAACAACTCGTAAGTGGGGATCGTGCAAATGCTCTGAGAGCCACGATGTCTCAACGAGAAAGCGACTGCGGTCCGATTGCATATTTCTATCCTTTTGCTATGAGAAGAGACCTGCTGCATCAGGATTATCGGTATGAACAAAATGCGCAGGAGAGCCGAATAGAGTCATCGGAGTTACCTTGATGACACGCATTGACGCATTTGGTGTTTGCGTTGTTATATGGCGTTGCACGCTTAGACCTATCGGGCGTGCAAGCACAAGCGCTGCTGTAGACGCTGTAATGACATTATTCGCGCTACCATAGGGTCGGCGCAAGCGCGCAACCGCCATTGCAGACAAGCCAGTCAACATACCCGCGACTGCGAGGTTTGTGCCACAGCGCGGATTAATTGCTAGCTCGGGATTTGTCGTGCGCAGCACATGAAGTGCCTCCTGCGCGACAGGCATAATTTCTTCGGTTGGAACTTCACCAAAGATGAAGAAACCAACGGCAGAGGATACACCTGAGAGACGTACACCGTCTAGTTTCTTTTCAAGCATGACAATCGTCGCGTGCTCAAGCGCATGATTTTGCTTTACTGCACCACCCAGCAACACCTGCTGTGCTACTGCAATCATAGGATTAATAGAACTCATGAAAAACATCCTTCCTCATCTAGTAAGATAGCGAATACTCGCTATTTTTTATACGCATATAGGATATACGTGTTGTGTACCCTTTAGGAACCATATGTCACATTAAATACGACTGTCTCATCACCAAAGTTGATAATGTCACCGTCGTTTAGAATTATTGGCTGTACGATACGCATCCCATTAATCAATGTGCCATTTGCACTTTGTAAGTCTTCCAAAAACCAACGACCAGCATCAAACCAGAGACGCGCATGTTTACGTGATACTGTACGTCCTACAATGATGAGATCATTGCCGTTGGTGCGTCCAATCGTCGTAACAACCTGATGAAAGCGATAGGATCGTCCACTCATACCCTGCATGGTTAAACGAGCCAGTAGTGGTCGTCCATTTGTGCCACGAAAACGATCTGCACTTGCTAACTTATCAGAGAGTTCATAGCCACAGGCTGTACAGTAGACTTGAGAGCTATCACTTAACGCGCCACAGCGAAAGCACACCAACTGTACCTTGGCTTGGGCAGTTCCATAGCCAGGATTACTTGGGCGTTCATTCGCATTCGACAGTTGGCCCGATGAGACACTCTTGGGTTCGGCAAAAGGTCCAGAGGGGGCTATTCCAAATCGCATACGTGGCATTGACAGATGTGAAGCTTCCAATGCCTGCGTGAGTGCGTCGATCACTGCTTCTGCAGACTGATAGCGTTCATGTGCATCTTTCGCAGTCATTTGTAATACGACTTGCACAACTGGATCGGGTACACCCTCGGCAAGCAGACGATCAGCAGGAAGAGAATCATGGATATGCTTGAGGGTAATTGATAATGGGCTATCGGCAGTAAATGGTACACGACCAGTCAGACAATGAAAAAACACGATGCCCAGCGAGTAAATATCACTACGTCGATCAACGCCCTGTCCCGTTCCCTGTTCGGGTGACATATACTGCGGTGTTCCAATGCCAGTACCAACGCGTGTGAGATTTGTTGTTCCCTCAAGAATCTTTGCAATACCAAAATCGGAGAGGAGCAGATGCCCATCTTTGCGCAACAACATATTGGCCGGTTTTACGTCACGGTGAATAATGCCATTACGATGAGCACAATCAAGTCCTTCAGCAGCTTGAATGATGTACCCTGCCGCTTCTGGAACAGCAAGAGCACGTTTGAGACGATCTTTCAGCGTTCCTCCCTCGACATACTCCATTACAATATAGGTGAGGTTTCTTTCTTCCTCCGAACTAAAATCATGAATTTGCACGATATTCGGATGTGTCAGTTTCGCAACAGAACGTGCCTCTTGTACGAAACGTTTCACGAACACCTGATCACGTGCGTGATGCGGGGGCAAGACTTTGATGGCTACATAGCGATCTAGTGTTGGCTGATATGCTTTGAAGACCGTTGCCATGCCACCTGCGCCAATACGCTCAACAACACGGAACTGACCTAATGATCTGCCAACGAGCGAACTCATATCTTCACCGTTACTCGATTGGCGTGGATACACGTTTTCCGGTTGCATCACCATGACGACCCCTATCTTATACTTCCTTATAATGACTCGTCGTACCTTTTAAGCCGCTCTCACTCATCAGCTTTGTTGCACAATAAGTACAATGAACGGTCAATGCTTTTCTGAACGGTGCGATCTTGCAGGATATGGATGAGAAGAACAATAACGCTTTCTATCCTCTACATTTTACCTTGATTCCACATCACATGCAACGGTATGTGTTTGATACTCGAAAATAGGGTCTCCCCCACTTTAAGTGTGCCTGCTTGCTCAGCTCTGCTATTTACGAATTTTTTGTCAGATGCAGAGCGTTATAGCGCAAGAGATGCTATAATAGTAGTACCACCTCATCGTCTACAGAGCGCAAAAACGGAGCAGATCATGGAGTATGGTGAACAATCCAGAGACATTCCTCATGTGGTTCACGCTGCAAACTTTCCAATCTATGGATTAGTGAATCATCCACTCAATCTTTCTCTCTGTAGCTTCAGTGAGGGAGGATTTGGTAATCCGCTCACGTTGAACAGCGTCGGCTTCACCTTCTCCAGTCCGCATTATCCTGAGGAACGCGACAACTTTGAGATGAGTTCGTCAAATGCCGCTGTTGAACGTCAAGAAGGTACTCGTATCATCTTTGAGCTCAAAGACCCTGCTAAGGGTCCAATCTTTGATTTCGATACGACCTTGTTTCAAGGTTACCATTTGAGTTTAGAGGAACAAGCACAGGCTGGCACCCCATCCGTTTGGGAAGAAACAATTCGTCTTGAAGGAGTTCTATTTTCGGGAACATTTCGTCACTGGTCACATCCTCGCCCCCTCTCGCTGTTTCTCTTGAAGGCCGAGGAAACCATCTAAGATGGAAGAGCGTATGGTCCATCACAAGAGGAACTGCTCTTCTTACTAAGAAGCTTGCAAGTGATTAATCATCAGGATGATTTGCTTCGAGAGTATCAACTTGAGCTGGATCAGGAGTCGGAGCGCTTGTTTGGAAAGCGGATATAACGTTTGTCTCGAAAGTACCATGAATTCATATTATGTGCGATGGAGCACACGGAGCCGGAGCAAGTCAAAATTCGCACGTCCATACACTTGCCTCTTCTGTAACTTTAACCGATGAACCTGCCCTTCGACCTGACCATTCGGTTACGTGCTCAATGCGTAGTCCTGCGCACATACGTTCTAGCAAACAAGGGGGGAAAAGGCATGGACAAAGAAACGGCTCTCTTAGTCGTTCATCCAAAAGCAGAGCACTATGTTACTGACATTCTTCCTATTTTAGAGGAACGATGGGAGACAACATATCGAGTGACAGCGTATGCTGGACAAGGCATAGAGCTCGCTGAAAAAGCTTTCCAGCAGGACTCCCGCTGGATCATCTCCCTTGGTGGAGATGGAACACTGAATGAAGTTGTCAATGGAGCGATGCAAGCACAACATCCATGTACTGTCGGGACTCTTCCGGGAGGGACAGTCAATCAATGGGCACACGAAATTGGCCTCCCTGCTCATCCTATCGAAGCAGCACGAGTGCTCGCGAGGAGCACACCCCGCAACGTTGACATTGGCTTTATGGAGGTGCAAGACCTCGTATTTGCAGATGAAATATACGTTCAGCCAGAAACACAGGGCATAGCCAATGCCAGACACCACTTTCTGATTATAGCTGGCTTTGGCGTGGATGCGGTGACGATACAGAGCACGAACGAGCCCTTCAAGCAGCACTACGGTCAACTCGCCTTTCTGCTTGATTGGTTGCAAATACTTCCAACTCTCCGTCCCTTCCCTGCACAGATTAGGTGGTCGAATAACCAATCGTGGCAAGGCCAACCCTGGGATATTCTTGTGAGTAACACACGCCGGTACGCAAATGTTTCAAACTTGATACAAGCATACGTCAATGATGGTTTGCATGATATTCGTATCTTCTCACTTGAACCGGGATTGCTCTATCCTTTCCAGGATCACTCCTTCTCTGTAAAAATTCCCGCTTCCGTAGCACTCGAACTCGATGGGAGCAGCGTATCGCTCACAGACTACTTAAGCGTTGAGAACCGTGAGCGTCTACTGCAAGTTACAGACCAAAGCAAAGTCATGGTAACATACACGTTTACGACGAAACCTTCTGCGTTACCTATGGCTATTCCAGAAGGGTACAAAGGGGAACTATTCAAGCAAGGAGGTTCAGTATGATCTGGAGATGGACCTGGGACGTCAATGCTCTGATTGCGGTTGTGATTTTCTGGATCGTCGGTGTGGTGCTCCTCTTCATAGTTCCTCGCAACCGCAAACCATCATCTGCGACAGCCTGGCTCTTGCTCATTTCCGTCCTCCCTCTTTTGGGACTCATCTTCTTCTTCCTCATCGGCAGCCCCAAGCTTTCGAAGCGCCGTCGTGCCATGCAATGCTCCATGAGCGACACAATTGTCAAAAGGGTTGTGGAAAGAGACTTCGTTCAAGTATACTTCTCGTATCAAATCCTTCTCACTGATGTTCGTCAGTATTTCATCCACATCTCGGAAGTATAAGTATTTCGAGATACGCATACTTTTTTGTACGATTGAGCACCTGTGAGAGGAAACGTTCTATGCCTGTTCCATCATCATTAACACCCAAAAGCGCGTTACGTCATCGTCCTCTTGATTCTGCTGGATCAACGAAGGAAAGGCCAAAGGTGACACGTGCCTCACGTCCAGCACAGCAGACCAACGAGATTGTTCCGCCGGTTGTATGTTCACCACAGAAGACCATTATCAAGAAAAGGTTGCCACAGATTAATCTTACCTCCCTAGGAATTGGCATGATCATAGCACTTGTTGCCGTTCTTTTTGGACAAGTACTCCTGAATTGGTGGGACACTACCTGGGAAGATCTGCACTATGGTCGTCCTCGAACATATCAAACAGATGCTTTTGTTGGTCACGAGACGGGGCTTACCCCTTCACATTTTATTGTGCTTAACCTGCATAGTCATATCGAAATCCTTGAGTTGCCAGGGGGTAATCCAACAAAGACGAAAATCTACCTTGGCCCACAAATTGCTGGACCGAGAGCGGATATGGTGCCAGTGACCGTGCAATTTGTTGATCGGCAGCGGACGCATCATCCAGATATGGTTCTTCATTTCCAAGAGACCCAGGTTCTCTTTCGTAATATAAACGGTACGTTTCAGCCTGGACAATCATAAAGATATGCATACACGAAGAGCGTGACATGACCAGTTTGGTGAGACTCAGTACAATGATCTGCCCCTGGTGTCGTCTTCCACAGCAGCACTTCCCTTGAGAAGTATGGAAGCTTAGTGTTTGTTTCGGGGGCGACCACGAGGTTGCTCCTTCGCCTCTTGAAAATAGCGGTGAATGGCATCCTTTGAGGCGTACCAGTGCTGCCCGCGTTTCTTCGCTTCAAACTTGCCCGTTCGAGCAAGCTGTCCAAGATAATCGACGCTCGTGTTGAATACCGGAGCAAGCTGGTTCAGAGGGAAGAGGTGTGTTGTACTTTCTACGCATGCCTCTAGATAGAGATCAAGGGCACGTTCCACCGCGAGTCCTACGAGATTGACCAACGGAGTATAATCGCCAAGGTGAGCCTGCTGAAGTGTCTGAATGTAACGTGGACGCCATTCTCTGAGGACCAATGCTGGTGGATAGCCTTCTTGTATGAGTATGAGGTTGAGAAGAAGACGCCCAACACGCCCATTTCCATCGCTATAGGGGTGAACGGCCTCGAATTCATGATGGGCGACTGCTGCACGAGTGACGGGGTCGTAGCGTAAGGCAGCGTCACTCGTAAACCACTGAACCCACTGTTCGATGTACAAAGCAACATCCTTTGCTGGTGGTGGGGTAAAAGGTGCTCCTCGAACATAGACCTGGACGGTCCGCAATACCCCTGCGTGTGGATCAATCTTGTCCATGACAAGGCGATGTAATCTTTGGATGGTTTCCACGGTAATAGGTTGATCGACAAGCGTTGGTAAAACATCGAATGCTTCAGCATGATTGGTCGCTTCCAGGTATTCACGTAGCGGATGTCCATCGATAGTGATTCCATACTCAAGCACCATTTGTGTCTCATGAAGAGATAACGTGTTGCCTTCCAGAGCATTGCTATGATAGGTTGCCAGAAGGCGTAAATCAGCGTGGAGCCGCTGAACAGTGAAAGACTCCAGTGGCCTGTACTCGTCCAACTTCTTTTTTTTCTGGCTCAATCGTTTATCAATCCGTCCATCCATTTGGGGTTCACGAACCATAACACTTCCTCCATCTCCTGAACAGAATTTCTCGACGAGAAAAATAACACGCTCATATATTATATCGTCGAGAAATTCCGATGACAACGAGGAAGGTGCTTTGTAAGACGGTACCAAGGGGCACTCTTACGAATGTGCTATAGTATGGCTACTTGGTACAATACAAGGTAAAATGGGAATGTTTGGCTGTTAATGCCGATTTTCATCTCTCTTGCCTGACTCAGATGAACAGAATATACTTAAGTTACCGTCTATCCTTACATACTTTACAAGAAATAGGAGCCAGCCTGTATGACAACTGATCCCTCAAAGAACGAAAATAACTACATTTTCGATGCCGAAAGCGGGACTGAAATGACTCGCCTCTTGTTGCAAGATCGCCTCCTCACACAAGGTATGGGAGGCGTGTTTCCACCACAATTCGACCTCTCACATATCTCGACAATTTTGGATATTGGGTGCGGTCCTGGTGGGTGGGTCCTCGATGTAGCATTTGAGCATCCAGAGATCACCCTTGTAGGCATTGACATTAGTCAGCGCATGACCAGTTATGCTCAAACTCAGGCAAAGGTGCAAGGATTGGACAATACGCGTTTTGCTGTCATGGATGCTACCAAGTCCCTGGATTTTCCCGCCAATACCTTTGATTTCATTCATGCTCGTCTCATGCAAGGATTTATGCGCAAAGATGCATGGCCCAAACTCCTCAAGGAATGTCAGCGCATCTTGCGGCCAGGTGGCTTCGTTCGTCTCATCGAAACAGAGTGGGGCATCAGCAATAGCCTGGGACATGAGAAAATGGTTGATCTTTTCACACGAGCGATGTACCGTGCTGGGCAAAGCTTTTCACCCACTGGACGACAGATTAGTATTACCCCGATGCTCCCTCGGCTCTTGAAAGATGCAGGCTACACAAATATTCAGCAAGAGGCCCATGTCATTAATCACTCGGCGGGAACCCAGGCCCATGACGGCTTCTATCAGAACTACATGGTTGGTTTTAAAACATCCCAGCCGTTCTTTGTGAAAATGGGCGTCACGACACCAGAGGAGGTCGAGGAGGTGTATCAGCAGATGCTGATCGACATGACCTCGGATGATTTCTGCGCGCTCTGGTTCTTGCTGAGCGCGTGGGGGCAAAAACCTGAGGAAGAAGCGGAGAAATAGCACTCTTTTCTCTTTCTTCTCCCGTTGACGTTTTCCTGAGTGGCTTGTCCGACGATAACGATTATGGAAACACTAGAGGAAGAAAATCATGTCAGAAGCACAGACATGGCGCGATTTCCTGGGTGCATTCATCCGCGACCCGTCCAAGCATCAACAGATTGCTAATGCATTGGGCGTCAACCCTATAACGTTGACCCGTTGGGTGAAAGGCTACTCGAAGCTGCGTCTTCGCCATCTCCACCAGTTGCTCATCGTTTTTCCTGAGCATCGCGAGACGCTTCGCGAACTGGTCGAGAAAGATTTTGAAGGCTTCGTCGTTTCACCAGCAGACATGAAGGACATCTCAGAAGAGATTCCTGCTGAGTTCTATGCTCGTGTTCTCAATACTCATGCCCATACCGTTGCTTCGCTGCATAGTTGGTCTGTTGGTGGGCTGATCTTGCGACAGGCCCTGCTGCAACTTGACCCGAACCGCGTGGGGATGGTTGTTACAGTGCTGCAATGTATGCCTCCCTCCAGCAATGGCAAAATCCGCAGTCTTCATGGTGGAATGGGAGTGGGCAATCCTCCCTGGACGCAAGAATGGATACATTCGCCAGTCTTAGTGGCAGCAGAGTCATTGTCTGGATATGCTCTGACTGTTGGGAGGCAGGTCGTGTCCCAAGATACGCAAGCCGATCAGGGATACTTTCCTGTTCGGTACCATAGTCCGTGGACGCGGAGTGCGGCGGCGACTCCGATTGTTTGCAACACTCGAGTGATTGGTTGTCTCTATGTATGCAGTACGCAACCAGGATACTTCGTGCCATCCCGATTGAAGTTGCTGCAAAATTATGCGGAGTTGATGGAGTTGGCGTTTAACTCTGAGGAGTTGTATGAGGCAGGGACTATTGAACTGGGCATAATTCCACCTTTTTGTGTCCTCGAGAAGGCCTTTGCAACCTTCCAGCAACGGGTTGTGGAGGCGACGAAGGAGTCTGTCCGTCGCCAGCAGTTCTTGACGAGAAGCCAAGCTGAACAAAAGGTGCTACAACAGATCGAACAAGAACTGTTACAATGACCACGTTTTGAAGCACGGTGAGACGAAGTGGCTAAGAGACACCTCAGAGGATTACATACAATAGCGTTTTGATGCACCCCTTTGTGTTTCTCTTCTCCTCATTCACGCACGCAGGACAACCTCACTCCATGCTTGTTGTAGGAGAGGGTGCATGCCATATCCATGAACGTGGGCTACTGCCAGAAGTATCTGGGGGAGCGATTGCCTCTCACCCACGATCAGATATCGCTCTCCCATTGCGGTTGAAACTTCGCTTTGAAAGCATAGAGCGAACGATACTGACCAAGTAATACACCCTGATGGTGCAGATATGCGGCACTGCGTTCTACAAAAGAGAGCGATGAAGAATGCGGTACCAACTTTGTATGCATGAAGATCGTATTGTTGACAAAGCGTGCGTGTGTGCGGACTCGCCTGATAGGATGCCACGCGCCAGTCCTGACGCTGGCAAAAGGCAAGAAAGGCTTTCAGGACGTGCTCCCGTTCCTCTTCAGGACCAATAGGATCGCCTAATGCAAGGGCAACCCCTTTTAGGTACTGGGGAATGCAAACCCTTTATCCGTCTCCCTCCTCTCCTACTGTATCTATAAAAGATGAGATAGGAATGAGAAGAGAACATCCTCATCTCCACCTCATTTTTCTCACATACAATGAAAACCAGAAGGAGAGCTACGTGTCCTATGTTTAAGAAGTGGAGTGCTCTATGCGGATTTTAGTTGCGGAAGATAATCCATCCCTGGGACCAAATTTGAAGAAGAGTCTTGAAAAGTATCATTATGCGGTTGATCTAGTGACCGATGGTGACGATGCCGTCTCGCTGGGTCTCAGTATTCCATATGACCTTATCATCTTAGATATTCTCTTACCTAGTCTCAACGGCTTCGAGGTCTGCCGACAGTTGCGAGATCACAAAAGGAAGTATCCTATTTTGATGCTCACTGCTCTCGGCGAGGTTGATCAACGTGTGACGGGCCTCAATCTTGGCGCGGACGACTATCTTGTGAAACCATTTGCGTTTAGTGAGTTGGAAGCGCGAGTACGGGCATTGCTCAGGCGGGAAAGTTCTTCAAAGACCTCGGTCTTGTCGTTCCTGGATATTACCCTTGACACGACGACTCATGAAGCGAAACGAGGGGAACGGCTCATTGTTCTTTCAAGTAAGGAATATGCGCTTTTAGAGTTCTTGATGCGTCATCCTCGACAGGTCTTGAGCCGAACGATGATCGCGGAACATGTCTGGAATTTTGATGCGGAACATCTTTCAAACGTGATCGATGTCTATATTCGCTATGTGCGAAATAAACTGTGTGCCGAGGGAGAGTCTGATGTGATCCACACCATTCGCGGCTCTGGCTATCAACTCAAGGAGCCAGATCAATGAACACACTGTTTTCTCGGATGTGGCCTCTGGGGGTCCGTCTGCAGCTGATGTTCTGGTACACGGCTGTCTTTGCAGTGCTCATTTTCTTTTCAGATACGCTTCTCTATACGCAACTTCAAGCCTCGTTGCTAGGCAACCTTGATACCTCGCTTCAGCAGCGAGCCGAGCAGATTAGCAATGGCATCACAACAACTGATAGTGGCAAAATCACTATCCAGAATGTGACAGGTGACCTGCCAGAGCTCGGAACGAATGCGGTGGATCAACAGGGAAATCATGTGGATGTCAACTTTGGCTCACTTGTGCGTATTCTGGATACCAAAGGGCATATTCTGCGAGAAACATCTGCGTTTACAGCATTACGCATTCCTTCTATAAGTGTTACGCAAGCACTACCAGGAACGCCCTGGCACGGAAATGTGACGACCCGTACTGGACAGCAGGTACGGCTGTATAGTATGGTCCTGACCGAAAGTAACACACACCTTGCAATCGTACAAGTTGGAGAGTCGCTCACACAACTCAATACGGCATTGCGCAGTGTCGCCCTCGAATTAGTTCTCATTGCGCCATGTATCTTACTGCTTAGTGCGCTTGGGAGTTACTGGCTAGCCTCGCGTGCCTTCGTGCCGATTGATCGCCTGACCCGTACCACACAACAAATTCAAGCAGGAGACCTTCATCAACGCGTGCCAGTGCCACGTACTCATGATGAAGTCCATCGCCTGGCAACGACGCTCAATGAAATGATAAGCCGTTTGGAAGAGGCATTCAAACGCCAACGCCGCTTTGTCGCGGATGCTTCTCATGAACTGCGTACCCCTGTTGCCGTCATTCGCAGTATGACAGACCTGGCAATGCTTGAAGAAATGACGCCACAAGAGTTCAAACAGGTCTTGGGGAATATCAATAGTGAGGCTGAGCGCCTAGGTCATCTTATTAGTGAACTCCTGGCCCTGGCACGCTCTGACGAGGGAAAAACAATACTTGAACTGGAGCCTGTACGCCTCGATCAAATTGTTGAAGGTGTTGTCTCCAACGCTGAAATATTGGCAATGGAGCATCACATTGCACTCCATGTACAAATCACCAAGCCAGTGACTGTTCTCGGTGACGAAGTACGCCTTATTCAAGCACTCATCAATCTACTGGATAACGCCATTATCTACACGAATGCGGGTGGACATGTAACGGTCAGCGTTGAGCAAAAGGAGCATACAGCATATCTTGCCATTCATGATACAGGGATAGGCATTGCACCTGAGCACATCCCTCATCTCTTTGAGCGTTTTTACCGTGTTGATCCAGCACGTGTGCGAACGGATGGTAATAGTAGTGGGTTAGGTCTCGCTATTGTTGAATGGGTTATTCACGCACACGGAGGCTCCATTTCTGTCGAGAGTCAGGTGGGGCAAGGCTCAATCTTTCTCATTACCTTACCCTTGACTCCAACGAAAATGGTGCATTCAGATGCCCTTACACTGGGGAGATCGAAAGCTGCTGAAAGAGAACCTCACCATCATTAATCCCACGTAGCCCAACGGTGCCGTTCGCAAAGGTGGAAAGGGTCGCTTGACCAACTGGAGACCCGTTTACCAGAAGCGTTGCGTGCTGCCCTTTCATGATAACCTGAAGCTGGTTTGCGACATTTATTCCAGTATGAATGATGGTGGTATGTGTAAAGGGAAGAACAACATGGCTAACATCGTTGACGACGACGGTAAGCGTGAAACGACCATGAGCATCAATTCCAAAAAAGTAGTAGTTTTTTGGTGCTTCATGATGAAACGCAATGCCAAAAGCGTGACTCAGCGAGCCAGTTGTTTGTCGTACAGAGACAGTCGCGGACATATCAGCGACAGATGTAGTCGGGGCAAGGCAGATGTAGGCTTGTCCACCACTGGGCAGTACTGTCAATCCACTGCTTGTAAATGTACAGGCGGGACTCTTTGCCCAGCCTGTCGCTTGCTGTGTCAAGGCGTTGCTATAGAGTGTTTTGGTTGTCGTAGGCGTGGGATACGGCTGTGTGATAGCCGTCGAACCTGTTGCATGAATGGGTGGTGATGGTGTCGTCACTAACGCACCACACCCAGCAAGCCAGAGGACAAGAAAACTCACTATCCCTATCGTCCCTATTCGACGCATAGTGTGTTGCATCTATCATTGCTCCTTTCACAAAAGAAACTCTTTTCCATTCCTTTTCACCTTCTCAAGAAGGTATGTTCTTTAGTATGGAGGCATTCAATGATACGAGCATGAGAACAAAAAATGATGTTCTCATGCTCGTATCATTGAATGCCTCCATACTTCTTTCTATAAAGTGATGAACCATTTATGGGAAAGAAGAGGAAGGATTACGTATGATTTCTGGACGATTGGTTGACCTGCGGCCCGTGCGTGCTGGTGATCTGGCACTTCTGCGCCAGTGGGAACATGACCCACAGATTGATTCCTGGATGGCAACAACTGCCACTGCACTCGATGCTCGCGAAAGCCATGAGCAAGAGTTCGAGCGACTACTCCGCACACCCCGTGTCAAGTTACTGGCAATTCAGACGAAAACGTTGGCTGTTGTTGGCTTTCTTCGTCTCAATGATCTCGATCTTGCCGCACGTAAAGCCACAGTACGTCTTTTTATCGCTCCAGATATGCATGGGCAGGGCTATGGCACGAATGCACTTCACACGCTTATAGGCTTCTGCTTCCACGAGTTAGGATTGCACCGTATCGGGCTTGTTGTGCGCGAGGATAATGTTCGTGCCATCGGCGTCTATACGCGTCTAGGGTTTGTGCTTGAAGGCTGCGAGCGCGATGCTGTATGGAGCAAGGGATGCTGGGTGAGTTTTCTCCATATGGGACTGCTCGACCATGAATGGCGTGAGGAGCTAGACTAATGCGTATCTGGCTCCGCTTTCTCACTCTGCTCAAACCATACCGGGGACGCCTGTTCGTGACCTTTCTCGCAACATTGGCACGTCCGCTCCTCAATGCCGCAAAAATCTACCTGCTCAAACTGATCGTCGATGATCTGGTGCAGCATCCGACCGGCAATGTTGTTCTTATCATCTGTGGCGGCTATCTGGCGATTGCGCTCGCGAAAGGCGTCGCGAACTATATCGATCAATACTTTGGAGCCTTCGTGGGAGGACAGGTTGTGATTGATCTGCGTCAGCAGGTATTCCGTCGCTTTCTGCGCCTCTCACTGCGCTATCACAATAGCCACCGTGTTGGTGAGAGTATCAGCCGCCTTATTAGCGATGTTGGGGCAGTTGAAGACCTGCTGGTGTCTGGTATTACAGATGGAGCAACACAGGCACTGACAGTTGTTGTGTTTGCCGCTATGCTCTTCTACCTCGACCCACCATTAGCTCTCATCTCACTCGCAATTCTGCCCTTCTTATTCGCGTCATTGGTTATCTATGCGCGTCGTACTCGAGCCGCTTCCCGCGACGTGCGTGTACGGTTGGCCGAATTGACCTCTGCAGCGGAGGAGCCTTTTTCAGCTATTGCGCTAGTCAAGTCCTTTATGCGTCAAGAGTATGAAACGCAGCGTTTACGAGAACGTGGTGTGCATCACTGGAACGCACGCATGAAAGCAGCACGTCAACGTGCTCTCTTTGTGCCTCTCAGCGATATCATCGCAACACTCGGAACGATCCTGGTTGTTTACTTTGGCGCACAAGCACTCGCTTCAGGAACATTGACCATTGGTGGACTCGTCATTTTCCTGGCGTATCTGGGCCAACTGTATACTCCTTTGCTCAGTCTCAGTCGGCTAGGGAATACGATGCAGGGTGGCTTAGCCGCAGCTGAACGGGTAGCAGGGCTTTTAGACTTACCTGCAAGCGATGATGAGCCACAGGCCGCTCTGCTTCCCCGGCGCATAACACTGCATGAGACAAAAAGGGTTGCACTTACCTTTGAGCATGTTTCATTTGCATATACTCCTGGACAACCTGTTTTACAGGATTTTTCGCTGACTGTACCTCGTGGGTCCATTGTCGCGCTTGTTGGAGCGAGTGGCGGAGGGAAGTCAACGGCTGTTGCACTTCTGCAACGCTTCTATGAGCCTGATACGGGCCACATTCGCATCTATGATCACGATATCCGAGAGTTTGAGACAGCAGAACTACGGAAATGGATGGCAGTTGTCCCACAAGAGGTGTCCTTGCTCATGGGAAGTATTCGCGAGAACATCGCATATGGGCGTTTGGAGGCCACAGAAGAGGACATCATGCATGTTGCTCAGCAAACGGGCGTTGCGGAGATGAAGCTTGCTGATGGGCTGGACACCGTGATTGGGCCTCGTGGTGCAAAACTCTCTGGTGGGCAACGTCAACGCGTTGCCATTGCCCGTGCATTGGTGCGTGCTGCACCTCTCCTCATTTTTGACGAGGCAACATCTGCACTCGACACATTATCGGAGGAACGGTTACGCATCACCCTTGAAGGATTGCGCTCACAGCATACCATCTTGCTGGTCGCACATCGCCTCTCAACAGTACGCTCAGCAGATATCATTGCCGTTGTAGAACAAGGACATGTCACTGAAGCGGGCACTCACGAGGAACTTCTCACGCGGAACGGTGCCTATGCATCCCTTGTACAAGGACAACAACGTACAGATATCGCCAGGCAGACAACGGCAATCCTTCCGCGTCTTTAGAAAAGGTCATTTTCTCATAGTGCTTTCATTGCTCTCTCATAGATACCTTCTATGATTGAATTGTGCGGATGATGCGAAAGCGTGAACCGCACACAATACGAAAAGAAAGGAGGAAACACCTCATGGCAGAAGCAGTAGGTCTCGAAAGCGAAAGCATTGAGACACCAGGAACTGAGACAGACGGCCCCGGCGGTCCTAATACTCAGCAGGATGGCAACTTTGAAGGCAACAATTAAGTTGCTCTTGTGATAAGAGGACTGGTGACGAGAAGAATGCATACTTCCTCGTTGCCAGTCTTTCAGTGTGTCAGAAGACAACGCAAACACGATGTATAGAGGAACGTAGAGATGACAAATAGTAATTTTCCTAGAGCGGAAAAGGCTCGTATGCGGAAATCCTCCTCCAATCAATCCCAAACAACACTTGTGCCATATCATCGACAATGGGCACCTCGACAAGGGAAAGAACAGCTCAAAAAACGGGGTAGATGGCGTCGTCGATGGCTTGCCACCTGTTGTCTTATGACACTTATTGCAGCACTTGTAGCGAGTCAAGGGAATGGTGAGGTGGGAGCGTGGGCCGCCGATGCGTTTCGAGCGACATTTGGACCAACACTCACGGCACAGGTCGAGTCATGGTACCTTGGACTTTCAGATTCAGCACATCTGCTCCAGTATCAACTCAACGGCAAACACGTTGCCAGCCCCTGGACAGTCAAACCAACATCAACACCAACGACTGCTTCATCAAGCAGTAGCACTCCCATTGTGCCAACGGTTCTCCCAATGTCGCTACCCTCTATGCTGCCAACGATTACGCCTTCTATTGCAGGGGAAGGCGCCTGGATGGTGCAAAATACAGCACTTCCACCTCATACCAATCTGCCCATTGTTGCCAAAGCATTTATTCGACCTGACCCATCACACCCCTACGCATTTGTAACGCTCCTACAATTTGATCCTCGTTTCTCTCTCCTTCACATGGTTGCGGGTATCAGTCAGCCAGGAGGTCCCATTGGCAAATCCGGCACTGGAGGAATCCCAGCAACCGACCAGAACGGAAACTCTCTCCTGGCGGTCCTGAACGGTGGGTTCAAGTATGCTGATGGACACTATGGTATGGCATCTATGGGTACAGTTTATGTGCCACCGCAAGCAGGAGCCGCAACGCTCGCGGTAACAAAAGAAGGGAAGGTTGTGCTGGGAGTTTGGGGTGTCGATCCACTCCTCACTAGCACGAACACTGACTTAGCGGCATGGCGTCAAAATGCGGCATTGCTTATTGATAACGGCGTCATCAATCCGTTGACACAGGATGGTGCAGCATGGGGAGGGACAATCCTCAATCGGGCATATACATGGCGTTCTGGTATAGGAATAACGGCACAGAATACACTGGTCTATGCGGCAGGAGATACCCTCACCGCCCAGACACTTGCCGAAGCACTCCGTTCAGCAGGAGCAGTCATGGCGATGCAAACGGATATCAATCCTTATTGGGTACGTGCCTTTTTCTATCAACGTCTCTCGAATGGAACACTCTCCATCGCCAAACTGTATCCCGCGATGCAAGGAAGTGGGGATGAGTATCTCTACAAAACAGAACAACGCGACTTCTTTTACTTCACGCGTGTTGCGGCTACTCCACAACCATTAAGACATGCTGCATCGCATGGATTGTCTCAATAAAGCTGTTCTCATCCTCATCTTCTTCTCATAAATGCGCCGTATTCTTGAGATGCGAGATTCACCTCAACCATATTGGAAGAGGTGAAACACTATTTTCAAAAAACCTCAAGGAGGATTTCATGTTTCGTTCACATGTACTAACCATCTCTTGTTGTTCGCTCATGCTGCTATTTGTGCTAACCGCATGTGGTGGTACTTCCGGTTCCGTTCAATCTACAGGTGGAAGTGGTACCCCGGTCAGTGACACGGCAAATACAGCCCCTGAAGGTGGCACAGGTGGTGAAGGCAGTTTCACGACATACACAGATGTAAGGCAAAAATTTTCCGTTCGTCGTCCTAATACCTGGATACAAGACACGGCTACGACGAATGGGGCAAAATTCGTAGGTGGAGACGACGTGCTCACCGTAGAATTTCCAACAACTCCTGGTGGAACTGATCTCATGACGTATGCGAAGAACGATGCAAGTACATTCTCGAAAACGCTTTCTGGTTTCAAACAAGTTTTGCTTGCTCCCTCGACAGATGTATCCAATGCAGTTGTGCTTGGTTTTGAGTCGAGCGGCACGTCCGCCGTCACAGGCAAAACGTATACCGCCAGAGGGGATCGTTACTACATTCAATTACCTGACGGTCGTTTAGCAACACTTACTATGAACGGCCCAGGTAATCATTATGATCGTGAGGGCATACGTGATACCACACTCAGTCTCAAGGTGATGAAGTAAAAAATGGAACACACAGCATATACAGAAGCATACGTAATCCTTCAAGGACTCTACAAGATTTATAAAGAGGGCGATATAGAAACTGTTGCCTTACATAACGCCAACATGACGATAGCTCGTGGCGATTTTGTGGCGATTAAAGGTCGCTCTGGAGCAGGCAAAAGTACTTTACTCAATCTTATTAGCGGACTGACCATACCGAATGCCGGCCAAATCCTCATTGGAGGAGTTGATCTCGCACGAATGAGTGAGAGTGAACGTGCCGTGTTCCGTAGACAGACAATCGGCCTTGTGTTGCAAGCGGATAATCTCGTTCCATTTCTCACAGCCTACGAAAACGTACTCTTGCCAATGCAGTTAGCTGGACGGAAGGATGCGAGCAAACGAGCGCACGCATTATTGGCGGATGTTGGCATGTCACACCGCTTACCCTATAAACCTGGAATGCTTTCGGGAGGTGAGCGACAACGTGTTGCTATTGCTGTCGCATTATCCAATGAGCCAAACGTTTTACTTGCCGATGAACTTACGGGAGAGCTTGACTCCTCAAATGCGGAGCAAGTGATGGCTCTGCTGGGACAATTAAATCTACAGCATCAGTTGACCCTTATCGTTGTGACTCACAACACGACAGTTGCAGCTCGAGCACGTCGTCAAGTACAAATCACTGATGGACAGCTTATTGAAACAGAGGTAGTACATGCCTGACATCGTTCTTCAAACAGTCGCCGTCACGCGGACGTTCCGCGTTGGAAGCACAATGGTGAGCGCATTAGAAGGAATCAATCTTGCCGTACAACAGGGTGAGTTCGTTGCGATTATGGGACCAAGCGGGTGTGGCAAGTCTACCTTGCTCAATCTCCTGGGTGGTCTGGATCGTCCCACATCAGGCAGCGTGCATCTTGCTGGATGTGATCTGCTTGACCTGAATGATGATGCACTGTCTCATCTGCGTCGCACCACGCTTGGTTTCGTCTTTCAGCGTCACGATCTTTTTCCTTTTTTGACGGCTCAGGAGAATGTTGAGTTTCCTCTACTTCTGCATGGAAAATCGTCATCCCAGCGTCAGAAGCGTGCAAAAGAACTCTAAGAGGTGGTTGGTCTCGCGGACAAAGCGGACCATTTACCCGATGAACTTTCTGGTGGACAACAACAACGCGTGGGCATTGCCCGCTCCCTTGCAAATGAACCACTTATCTTGCTCGCCGATGAGCCGACAGGCAATCTTGACAGTGGCACTTCAGCAGAGATACTGGATATGCTCACCATGCTTGTCCGTCAACATAATCTGACCCTTATCATGGTGACACATGTGGGTGAGGATGCAAAGCGTGCTGATCGCGTCGTTCGTCTATGTGATGGTCACATCATATCAGAACATGAACAAGGAGAAGGACTATGATTGGCTCCTATGCTTGGCGCTTGGTGACGCGCAACACCCGCCGTACTTGTACCTACCTCTTTGGATTAGCTTTGGCGGTTGGCTTATTTGCAGGCATTCTCTTCTTTGTCGATGCCAGTACACGCCAGATGACCACGACAGCCATTACGCCAGTGAAAATAGATATGGTCGCCCATGCGACTACGCCCAATATCACCCTTTTTACTACAGCCGCAACGGTCGCTCAGCAACATGGAATACGTGTGGCGGAAGCAATTACCGCCGCTGACTTTGCATCAGCTGCCTCCGTTTCTACGACACATGTACAACCCTCATCGGCTGGACGAATGTTCGCGCTCTCTCCAAGTTACTTTCGCACGTTCAACATCCTGCAAATGACGAATGGAACGTTTCGCTCGGATGGTGCTGTGATAAGCGAATCAATGGCAATCAGCTTAAAACTCAAGGTGGGAGATACGCTTCGGGTGACGTTGAATGGGATCAATCAACCTGTCACATTACCAATCTCTGGCATGGTCAATGCAGCAAGTGCTGATGCACTTTTTGCGGCCTCAGCCGAGTCCGAAAACGTTACTTTCTCCAACCTGATCTTTGTGGATGCAGGGTGGTTTCAGACACACCTTCAAATGCAGCTTGCGGCACTTGCCGCAAATCCGTCCACAGTATTACCGACAGGCTCGATTATTCTTGATCCACAAATTCACATTCAGATAGATCGCGCACAACTTCCTAATGACCCAACTCAGGCCGCGCTCTATACGGAGTCGCTCCGTCGTCAGGCCGAACGTGCTTTCCCAGGCCAAATCAAAGCAACGAATAACCTCTATACGGCCCTGACGAACGTCAAAGGCGATGTTCTGACCGCGAAAATACTCTTCATCTTCCTTGGTCTACCTGGAGTCGCACTTGCGGCATATCTCTCAAAGTTTGCGGCAGAACTCTTTGCCGAAGCCCAACGGCGCGAGTTGAGCTTATTGCGAATGCGTGGTGCCACCACACGACAAATTACCACTATTGTTGCTCTAGTGTCACTCTTCCTCTCCATTGGTGGCTCGATCATAGGGTTAGGAGTGGGTTTACTCCTGCTCGTGGCATCCGCTCAGAGTCAAGGCACAAATACCTTTAATCCATTCACCCCCCAATTCGATTGGGGACTATTGAGAACATCCGCCTCGATAGCGTTCTTGGCAGGGCTGGTATTAACGTTCCTCGCAGCCTTCTTGCCAATCGTAAGCACGCAGCGTCGTGAGATTACGCAGGAACGTCGTGTTGTGCGCCGCAATGAAGCAGTGCCTTTCTGGAAGAGAGCGTATCTTGACCTTCTTTGTCTAGGTATGGCTCTTGTAATACTCGTGGTGCTGCAGTTCAACGGGGGATTCAAACCATCGGGAAATGAAGGAGCTAGTCTGTCGCTCTCCTTTTACGTTTTTCTCGCTCCTTTGTTTGCTTGGATTGGCCTCCTCTTGCTCCTACTCAGATTGATTGAATATGGCTTGGCGAAAGCACACGTCCCTCTCTCCATCATCTCGCGTCGGCTCTTTGGAGATGTGGGGGAGGCGGCAGGAAAGTCCATTTCGCGTCGCGCGCGACAAGTCGGGGCTGCGATAACCGTTATTGCACTCACTTTGTCATTTGGGGTGAGCTTAATTCTTTTTCAAAACACGTATGCCACCGCGAAGCAGCGGGATGCACAATATAGCGTTGGGTCCGATATTCGGTTCACTCCTGCTCTCAACATGCCACAAAAACCGGAGATGGCGGCACAATTACAGATACAAGGTGTCACGGGTGTCACGGGAATCGCTCGTGATGCACAAGCACGGGTCGGTTCCAATCTCAATACCGTCTATGGCATTGATGTCACGTCATTTCGTAAGGTTGCCTACTTGCCCGACAGCTTCTTTGTTAACGGTACGGCTCAACAGACAAATGATGCGTTATCCAATCGCACGACAGACTATGCCCCTGGTTCAGCCCAACAGACACTCGATGTCCTGGCACATACGCCAAATGGCTTGATCCTCTCGGTTGAACAGGCACAAAAGTATAATATTCGTGTGGGTGATCCCGTTCTTCTGCAATTGTACAATCGTACCACGAGGAAATATAGACAGGTGCAAGCACAAACGGTAGGACTCTTTCTCTCCTTTCCTACCTCATCGCAGGACTCTGATTTCATTCTCAACCGCGATTTCATGCTCCAGCAAGCAGGTAGCAGTACGGTAGAATTTTTCCTGATGAAGACGGATGGGCAGCCAGGTACGATACAAACCGTGTCGACACAACTGATGACTCGCTATTAAGAACGTCTTACCGTTACGCATAGAGACTATTGAGACAGTGGTAAAGGCTGATGCGAGTTCACTTACCTCGCTCAATCTAGGTGGTCTGGGAGCAATGGAGCGCTTATACACCATCATTGTCACATCAGTCGGACTGGCCGTCTTTCTGTTAGCGATGATGAATGAGCGGCGACGCGAGTTTGGAGCTATGCGTGCGTTGGGCGCAAATCTAGGACAACTCCGGCGCTTTCTCTTCGTAGAGGCAAGCTTGATCGCGAGTGTGAGCCTTGTGCTTGGGGCAGTCATAGGTATTGTGCTGGCACGCTTACTTATCATGCTACTGAATGTCCTATTCACCACTCCCGCTAATGACTTGGCGTGGCCTGCGATGGAATTGCTAGCAATAGGCGGCTTTGTGGTCGTGGGGATGTTCATCAGCACAGTGTTGAGTGCGCGTCAACTAGGAACGTTGCGCGTGGTGGAGGTATTGCGAGAACTCTAACATTAAAGTACAAAGGGAAGCAGAGTGAGTGAGACGAGAATGAGGGTACATATGTAGTGTACTGGCAGTTTTCCTGCTGCAACAACGCAGTGTTGCATGCTTGAGAGAAATAGAGAGGAGAAAGAGCGATGACACACGGGCAAGAAACAGTGAAACAGACCTCGCTCAAAGGAAGACTGCACTCTACTCCACCTATGAGACTAAATATCGCAACGATCTGGCATTCCGGAAGCATACGGAAACGCAAGCAGAACATGAATAGCTTGTTTGCTATGCAGGGAGTCCAGACGCATAATGGGGAGGAGCAGTCATTTGGAGTGTTTGTGCTTGCTGATGGGATGGGTCGTCATGAGCATGGACAAGAAGCGAGTCGTCTCGCTGTTCGCGTGATGAGTAACACACTTGTACCACCGTTACTGGGAGATGCTGAGATCGGCGAAGAGACATTGATGGCGTTGTTGAGCGAGAGCGTACAACGAACCAACGAGGTTATCTACCAATGGAAGCAGCAAGGACAAGCGGCGTTGGAAACAATGATGACAGCAGTCGTAGTGGTAGGTGCAAACGCCTACATCGCCAACGTTGGTGAGAGTTGTACCTATCTCTATCGTCAATCCAGGGGATTGTACCAGGTGACACGAGATCATTCGAGTGGGGCATACCTGATCGAAGCTGAGACGACAACGACCCCTGATGATACTCGCACCACCCGCCCAGAAAGCGACCACACGTATCGCCATATCGGTAGCAGTTCCTTGGTGGAGGTCGATATCTTTCCGGTCCCTTTGCACATGGATGATATCTTGCTCCTCTGTTCGGATGGTATATGGAAGTTGATGTATCCTACTGATGTTCAACACATACTGAATACTTCTGTGTTGAGGCCCTCACAGATAGCTTCTATATTGCTAGAAACAGCACTTGCTCGTGGGGGAACAGATGCGATGAGCAGTATTATTGTATCGCTCTCTGACAAAGAGGTAGAGCGGTACTCGTAAGAATATGCCTCAGTCTTGGTCACAAGTGTTCCACTTTAAGAATCTCCATACTTGCCTTACACCCGCATTTGCTGTCCTTGACAAACTCGCTCTCCATGACTATACTATGAGTGATACAAGTTAGTTAACCAGCTAAATGTTTGGGAGACTCGGTATGACCACTCTCTCAAAACGAGACCGTCTCGTTGAGGCCGCCAAGACCATGTTTTACCAGCAAGGGGTCACCCGCTCAACCCTGGCGGAGATCGCACAGCAGGCACAGGTGCCACTTGGCAACGTCTACTATCACTTCCGGACAAAGGAAGCCTTGATCGAGGCGGTGATTCAGGTGCATGTGCAGGAGCTTGAGGCCATGTTTGCTGGCTGGGAACAACAGTACACTGATCCGCGTCGGCGTCTGGTGGCATTGCTGGCAATGGGCCTAGAAGAAGGGAAGATGCTTGCACGCTATGGCTGTCCGCATGGCAGTCTGTGCCAGGAACTCGATAAAGACGACAACCAGCTTTCCAGGATTGCAGCCACCTTGTTTCAAGTCTACCTGGACTGGACGCAGCTCCAGTTTCATCTGCTTGGTACAACCCAACAGGAGGCCAATGATTTAGCCGTTGATCTGATTTCCTCTCTCCAAGGCATCTACCTGTTGACGAATAGCTTTCGTTCACCTGAGCTCCTGAACCGCAAACTCCATCGGCTGGAAACATGGATTTGCGCTCTGTAAGGCTCACACCTATTGTTTGGACAGCGTAGAGTGAGTCAAAAACCTTCATCATGGAGAGATACTTAGTATGAGTTTAGCAAATGGTCAGCAGTTCCCTCCCATCACTGCCGCACGCGTTGGCGGTGGTGAGATGAGCATCCCACAGGATGTGGCGGGCAAATGGACGGTTCTCCTTTTTTATCGTGGACACTGTTGTCCCTATTTTCGTCAGCAACTGATAGATTTCTAATGTTCCTTAGAGCAGTTACACGAGGTTGGTGCGGAGGTCGTTGCGCTCTCTGTTGACCCAATTGAAAAGGCGCAAGAGACGGTTGAACGTCACCATCTCACCTTTCCGGTTCTGTATGGGCTAGATGCACATGAGATCGCGCAAAAAATCGGGGCCAATGTGAACGAAGAGCCATTCTACCTGCAAGCCACAGGCTTCGTGTTGCACCCCGATGGCACCATTGCCGTCTCGGTCTACTCTAGTGGTGCGATTGGTCGTCTTGTTGGGGCTGACACGGCTAATTTCATCAAATACATGCAGCAAAACGCGAAATAATCATCGCACCCATGCTCGGCATCACTCCACTCAAACAATGTGATACATCGGACCCGTACCTCTTGTTGTACGGTGAAGGGAATAGAGCAATCATGCGTCGTACAGATCAACCAACTGCTCAATTGAATGACGTTCCGCAGCTTGCACCGTCTTCAACAATGCGTACTCGTCTTCTCTCTTGTGTGTTTGTCTTGCTTGCTGGCCTTGTTGCAAGTCTTGTGGCCGTCTGTGTCATGGGCATTTTGCGTGTCGCGGCTGGGACTCCAACACCTGTCGAACTCTTCAGTTATTTTGTGCTAAAACACTTGAGTGCCTTCAAGTTTGTAGACTTGCAGGTCGCCTTTGCACCAAACTCAAAAACGACTCCATTAGGGCTTGCTGTCCTTGGCATGATTGCCGCTGGCACCATACTCAGTTTGCTCTATGCTCCCCTTGTGCGCCTTCGTTTGCCAGTCGATGGCTCTCGACCACAACGGCGCGAATGGGTCATTGCGCTCGCTTTTGGGGTGATCTTAACCTTGATTGGGAGCATTCTGTTTCAAGAGGAACTGCGACAGAACCAGTTTGGTTTCCCCATCCTGCAATCAACACTCTTGTCCATCCTTGCCCTCCTGGGAGACTTTATTGCATATGCTGTTGTGCTCTGTCTCGCATATCGTGCGATTGTGCCGAAACAGGCGGCCATCGTCGCCAATCCTACTGCTGGACGCCGACTCCTCCTCTCGCGTGCAGGGGTTGCGGCACTAGGTGTTGGAGCGGGTGCAGGAACACTTGGTGCGATAAGTCAGTATCTCAAAGGGTATACGAGTTATGATGGGATACGCACACCGTCACCGCAGAATGTGACATCACCAATCACGCCAAATGACCAGCACTATGTGGTGACACAAAATACGGTTGATCCAACGGTCAACGCCGATGTCTGGCAACTCGAAGTCACAGGCTTCGTGGGCAACCCAGGCGTCTACAACTATGAAGCATTACAGCAGTTGCCCTCAACATCACGCGCAATTACGCTTGAGTGTATTGCGAACGAAGTTGGAGCGCATCTTATGAGTACCGCCGTCTGGCAGGGTGTAACGCTCAAGACAGTGTTAGAGCAGCGTGGTGGGAGCACTGCAGCCGCGAAATATGTTGCCTTCTTTAGTGTTGATGGTTACACAGTAAGCTTGCCTCTAGCGGAGGTCCTTGAGGTTGATGCGCTGCTGGCGTGGCGCATGAATGGTGAAGTTTTACCCCAACGGCATGGCTTCCCGTTGCGGGTACTCATCCCTGGTCGCTTTGGTGAGGAGAATCCCAAGTGGCTGACACGCGTCGAACTGACTGATCATTTTGTAGGTGGTCTCTACTCTGACCAGCACTGGTACAACGGTCCCTTACATCTCACGAGCCGTATCGACCGTCCACAGGGGAACGTGGCAGTTGGACGGCCTGTCGAGGTTGGTGGTATCGCCTTTGGTGGCAGCTTAGGCATCCAAAAGGTTGAGGTCAGCACGGATACAGGCTTGACATGGAACGAGGTGACACTGCAACCGCCACTTTCAAAAGATGCATGGGTGCTGTGGACATGGCAATGGACGCCAGCCACCCCCGGAAAACATACGCTTGTCGTACGCGCGACAAACGGGAAGGGATAACTTCAGGAGCAAAAGGCGCAAGGCACTGTCCCCGGTGGCGCGAAAGGCTATCACATGGTGCAGGTCCAGGCCATCTAGACGTTGCGATGAAGTATCATGGCTATCATCTCGATGTCTCTACGTTGTATATACATCTCTCACACATAGGAAGTATATGAATACATATTCGCGACGCGCCATCATCGGCGTGTTCGCTGGCGCACTCGGTAGCTTGATCCTGGCATTACGCTTCATAATAGCGTCGTGGGCGTGTTCCTGGGCATTCTGGTGGGAGTCGTGTACGCCCTCTCCTTCCGCTCGACGCCACAGGCGTATATAGATAGTATCATGACTGCAAGTGCTCTTGGCGTTGCACTCTGGGTCGGGATCAGTATCCTTTTGTTTCCCCTCCTTTCTGGTCAGCCCCCACAATGGACCGCTGCCGGAATGCGTCTGCTCTTTCCAGCACTGGTAGGTTGGATGCTCTATAGCGCGAGTTTAGGATTGCTCGTACAAGCGTTCAGCGATCTCGCCAGATGGCTTCTTGGACCAGAACCGCAGCGATCTCCGCCTGAACGTAAGATCGAGATACGCATCGTCATTATCGGCGGCGGCTTTGCAGGGGTCACGACCGCCAAAACGCTCGAGCATCTGTTTGGTGCTGATCCCTCTGTGTCTTTGACAATCGTGAGTGATGTCAACTCGCTCCTGTTCACGCCTATGCTGACAGAAGTTGCAGGTGGCAGCTTGGAGCCGACGCACATTAGTAGTCCACTACGAACAAGTCTGCGCCGTACTGAGGTTGTGCATGAACGTGTTGAGCAGATTGATACGACACACAAACGGATTGTACTGGCATCGACTGGACATATTTCCCAAAAGCGTGAACTGCTCTTCGATCATCTCGTACTTGCGGTGGGGAGCGTGTCACATTACCTAGGACTCAAGGGCGTTGAAGCGAATGCCTTTGATTTCAAGACGCTGGCCGACGCCATTTCTCTTCGCGACCATCTTATCTCGGTGCTGGAACACGCTGATCAAAAACCCCCATGTAGCCGTCAATCCAGCGTTGCACTCGTGGCAGGTCCACCTCAACCGATGTCTTCACAAAGGCTGAGAGGCGTGTGGCAAGGGACTGTTCTGTGTGGTAAAACGAAGGAGCATAGCACATCTGCTGGTCGTGCAGGTCTCCATACCCCTGTTGCACGATGAGTTGCTTGTCTACAGCCATCTGTGCGATGAGTTCTGTGATCCGCGTAGGGTCAACGGGATGCTCCGGCAAGGCAAGTTGCTTCACCACGCGGTCAATCAGTTCCCCTTGTGGAAGAAAGCAATGTCCATCTTCAGCAGCACCACTCAGGACGTGCAGCATGCCAGCCGTGTAGCGAAAGTCTGCCTCCGGTTCAATGCCGAGATTGCGGGATATGGTCCAGGCCTACGAGGTCTGGATGCACGGGGTAAAAGATCTTGTGGCAGAGTGTTCGGCCTGTCGGTGCCTCGTGCCGTTTAGAACTGGATGTTATCAACCGGTGCCTGCACGCATTCACTATGTTCGGGCGTACTGTCCCTCCTGCGGTTGCTTTATCGCAGGCCACGATCTGACTGTAATCGCGATGAGTACGCCAGAGGGACGTGCCTTCTGGCGCGAGAACCCCAGAATCAGGAAAATCTTACCTGAGCCCGAGATCGAGGCTGATGGTGTACCCGCAGTGGTACTGAGCTGGATGAGTCTGTCTGGACCGGCCAAGCTGGACGTTGTGATAGGGCGTGAGAGTTGCGAGATCATTCACGTGAGCCGGAGGTAAGTAATGCAAGCCATTTCTGTTGAGGGAGTCGTATCTCCTTCGCCAATCCCATATCGCCAACTGCTCGTTCGTTACGTGCGGCCCTTATGGCACCAGAGTGTTGTGCTGTTGGCGTTGCTCCTGCTCAGCACGGGGTTGCAAATCGTCACTCCTCAGATCGTCCGCTACTACATCGACACGGCCAGTTCAGGTGGCGGGGTGCAACTCCTTACCCTGGCTGGTGTCGCATATCTGGGTGTCGCAATTATCACCCAGGCTGTACGTGTCATCGATACGTATGTAGCCGAGAACCTGGGCTGGAACATTACCAATACGTTGCGCGGTGACTTGATTGATCACTGTCTGTGCTTGGATATGCGGTTCCACACTATGCACACACCTGGTGAGATGATCGAACGCATCGACGGTGATGTGATGCTCTTGAGCAACTTTTTTACCTGTTTCGTGATTGTGATGCTAGGAACGGCACTCCTTCTCATCGGAGTGCTGGTAGTCCTGTTCGTGCAGGATTGGCGAGTCGGTCTGGTATTCACCATTTTTGTCATTGGTGCTCTCGCTATCTTCTACACAGTACGCAATGTCTCTACTGCTGAGTGGGAGCGTGCACGCCAGTCGAGTGCGGACCTGTTTGGCTATCTTGAGGAGCGGCTTGGTGGTGTCGAGGACATACGCGCCAATGGCGGTGGTGACTACGCATTGCGCCGCCTCTACGAACGGTTGCGTGCTAATCTCCGCTTCACCAATCGCGCAAATGTGATTGGGGTGGTGACACCGTTCGTCCTCTATGTCTGCATTGGGGCTGGAGAAGGACTCACGTTCAGTCTGGGAGGACCCTTACGGGTTGCTGGAACGATCACAATTGGTACGATGTATCTGTTCTATATGTACCTAATACTCCTAGTTCTTCCACTAACGCAGATTGGCAATCAGATCAATGATTTGCAACAGGCCAGCGCCGGGTTACGCCGTATTCAGCACATCCTACAAACCTCCAGTGCCATCAAGGACGGACCAGGAGTTGATCTTCCTGCTAGGGCACCCTCGATTGAATTCGTCAACGTATCGTTCGCCTACCAGGAGGAAGAGGCAGCGCTCCAGGGTATCTCATTCTCTCTTGCACGTGGGCGGGTGCTTGGCCTGCTCGGGAGGACTGGCAGTGGAAAAACCACGATTACTCGTCTGCTTATGCGCTTCTATGATCCTGCAACCGGCAGCATTCGACTGGACAGATTTGACCTGCAAGCCTTCAAAGTAGCTGATCTACGTCGGCAGATCGGTGTAGTGACGCAGGATGTGCAGTTATTCCACGCGACTGTGCGTGATAACCTGACGTTGTTTGACAACAATGTGTCCGATGCGCGCATTGTAGATGTGCTGGAAACACTTGGTCTGGGTGCGTGGCTGAAGCGTCTCTCTCACGGTCTGGATACGATGCTGGCGGGAGATGCTGACCTGTCGGCTGGCGAGGCGCAGCTTCTAGCCTTTGCCCGTGTCTTTCTGGCGGACCCCAAGCTCGTCATCCTCGATGAGGCATCATCGCGCCTGGATCTCTCGACAATGCAATTGGTCGAGAGTGCAGTGGATACCCTGCTGCAAGGCCGTACCGCTATTGTGATCGCTCATCGTCTGGAGACGATTGCACGTGCAGATGAGATCTTGATCCTCAATCAGGGGAAGATACAGGAATACGGGGAACGTGTACAGTTGGCAGGCGATGTCAACTCACGTTTCTACTATCTGCTGCATAGCGGTAAAGAGATTGTGGAGGTGTTAGAATGAGTACCTGGCGCTCCATCTTGCGGCTCCTCTCGTTTAGTCCTCTGCTCTTTCTGGGCTATCTGGTGCTTCATGTCTCCTACTTCACAATCGACCTCGGAGTGCCGTTGATCACCCAGCGGCTCTTCGACACTTTGACCCATATTACCCGGCTTCCATCTTGGTACTGGTGGTTGGTAGCACTGCTTGTCGGAGTTCGTTTGAGCCGAGGTGCGCTGCTCTTTGTGCTTACTCTCAGTAGTAACACCTCTTCTCTGGTCTTTGGGGCGCTCCTGCGCAGGAACGTGTTTGCATGGTTGCTCCAGAAGTCAGGTGCTCGACCGCTCGACGTGACGACAGGTGAAACAGTAAACTATCTGCGCGACGACGTAGATGCTATCGTGGAAATCTTCACCTACACAGGGTTACTGGTAGCCTATGGGTCAGTCGTTGCGGTTGGCATCGTACTCATGATGCAGATTGACGTGTTCCTCACACTCGCCGTGTGGGTGCCGCTTGTGGCCGTCGTGGTATTTACGACAATTGCTTCACGCCGCCTGGAAACCTACCGTCAACGCAGCCGTGAGGCGACCTCATATGTGAGTGGGGCTATCACCGAGATGTTCGGAGGTATTCAGGCCATCCAGGTTGCGTGTGCCCAGGGACGGGTGGCAGACCGCTTCCGCACGCTAAGTGAGGCGCGCCGCAGAGCAGCAGTGAAAGACCGTGTGTTCAGCGAAGTCATGAATGCTGTGTTCTTTAATGCATCTCAGCTTGGCACAGGCGTTATCCTATTATTGGTGGGCCAGAAGCTGCGTGCAGGCACCTTCACGGTTGGTGACTTTGCCCTCTTCATGTACTTCCTCGGCTGGATTGGGGAATTTACAAGCATAGTTGGTGCGTGGCTGACCCACTACAAGCAGGTCAGTGTCTCATTGAGGCGTCTATCTACATTGATGGTAGAGGCACCAACTGCGACGCTGATACGGGGGGAGCCGATCTATCTGCGTGGCGAATTGCCACGTCTCCTCCCGCTGAGCAGAGCGGACGCAGACCGTCTCGTCGCCCTCGAAGCCAGGCATCTCACCTATCACTATCCAGGTACATCTAGGGGCATCGAGAATGTCAGCCTATCTCTGCAACGAGGCTCATTCACGGTCATCACCGGACGCGTAGGTTCTGGCAAAACGACGCTCTTGCGTGTGTTGTTAGGACTCTTGCCAAAGGAATCAGGAGACATCTGCTGGAATGGGCAGACCGTAGATGATCCAGGAAGCTTTTTTGTCCCTCCTCGTTGCGCCTATACGCCTCAAGTGCCCCATCTCTTCAGTGATACGCTTCGTGACAACATTCTGATGGGGCTGCCGACGAACGCCTGGGATCTTCAGGAAGCTATCCAGTCAGCCGTGTTAGAACGTGACATTGCAGAGATGGATGCAGGGCTGGATACGATAGTTGGTCCGCGCGGCGTAAGATTATCTGGAGGGCAAAGACAAAGGACAGCCGCAGCCAGGATGTTTGCACGAGAGCCAGAGCTAGCGGTGTTTGATGACCTCTCAAGTGCTCTCGATGTCGAGATAGAAAAAAAGATGTGGGAACGGGTATTCGTGCGAAGAGCAGTGACAGTGCTCGCTGTTTCGCATCGCAGGCTAGCACTGGAGCGTGCCGACCAGATCATCGTCCTCAAGGATGGAAAAGTGCAAGCCCAGGGGACGCTCCAGGAACTCCTGCTCACCTCTGAGGAGATGCGCGCACTCTGGACAATGGGCGAGTCTGGAGAGGGAGAAAGAATATCATCATAGCCCTAGTATACTTACTCAAGACAGTAAGTATGGTCCGTGAGGCCATATGCTGCTTTAAGGCGATCAACCGAATACCTCGTAGCACCAGTTCATTGACCAAAACAATGATCTCAGTAGTATTGTGTCCCAACAATCTCGATAGCTCGGTGACGATCAATGTATCCCCACGTTCCAAGCGCGTGAGCACCTCATCAATGCATCGCTACTGGCTTGTCTTCCTACTGGTCATGGTGATGGAAACAAAATCGTCGCTCCCGAGATCTTTGAGTCGGGCCGCCTCCAAGATCTCGTGCCTCTGGTTCTTGACATCCTGTGTATCATCTGAGACCCGAATAGAGGCCAATGCCTGAGCCGTTCGTCCCTTACCCTTTTTTCTTCAAGAAAGACTCTACAGAATGTCTAGGAAAGACGCAACCTATCACATCCCATTCTGTCTATCCATAAACGGTCGTTACCACTTTCCACTGTCTTGACGCTCCACGATTATGAAGAGACCGCCTTAACTGGCGGTCTCCTGGGGAGTGTCTTCCCCTCGCTCCGATTTGCGCAGAGGTCGAAGATTCTCCAACGAGCGGTCGGGCTGCGGAGCGAATTGGTACTTGCCAATCAGATTGATATGCTCCCAGCCTAATGGCGCGATATGCGCAACTGTAGTCTCTGCAATCTCTTCACCTTGCCTGCGTAATGTCGCGAATGCTTCTGTTAGATAAATCGTATTCCAGGCGGCGATAGCTGCCATGAGCAAATGGAGACAACTCGCCCAGTGCATTTGATCTTCTAGGGCACGATCACGCAATTCTCCTAGACGGCCAAAAAAGAGCTGACGGGCGAGTGAGTGGAGTGCTTCTCCTTTGTTCAGCCCAATGAGGATGCGACGACGCAGCGATTCATCACGAAAATACTCTAACAAAAAAGCCGTTCGTTCAAGCTTGCCAAGTTCTGTCAGCGCCCGCGCTACTTGATTCTGACGTGGGTAGGCTGCCAGTTTGCGCATCAGCAGTGATGCTGACACTGTTCCATGACGAATGGAAGAAGCCACCCGTCGCATCTCGTCCCATTGCTCGATGATGAGCTTCTTATTGACCTGGTCGAAGAGCAGCGTGCTGAGCGATCCAGACACATCCAGATCACCAGCTAGATACAGTCTTTTGGAGAGCGTGTCACTGATACGCGGAGCAAAGCGGAAACCGAGCAATGATGCCAGCGCAAACACATGCTCAGTACTGCCTCCAGTATCGGTGTAATGTTCGCGAATATGCAGATCGCTCTCATGATGGCAGAGAGCGTCGATGACGTATAATGCCTCTTCGTTCGTCCCGATGACCTGTGGCTTGCCAAAGGGAACCCAGATATCTGCTGCATGCGCGTAGATATTGGCCCCTCGTCCTATCCCAAAATATTTCGCATTGGCCTGTCAGTGTTTTTTTGACGAAAAGAGTAGCGATAGGTAGGGCTTCACAGCCTTTCCCCCGCTCCAAACCGAGCGCGCGCATTTCTACGCACTCGGCTTTCCAGCTCGGTCTATGGACTTTCCTCCGGGAGGTTCGTGGCATGCAACCACGCGGGAACGCACCAAGTGAAGGACGGCACAACCCGTTGCATTGCGTCCCCCGCTGTGCCGGAGAACAAGGCGCACCTCCTTCAACCGTCATCTGCTTTTCCCGTTCACCTTTTCAGAAGGTGTTCGACAGACATTGCCTGGCAGACCTTCCCCTTGTCTCAACCATTACCGTCGAGCATGTGATTCCTACGCTGCCTCCGTCCTCCTCGCCGCACGCTGGCATTTTCGCTTCCATCACTGGTCGAGGGGTACAGGAGGTCCCACGTTCTGACATCCTCTGTGACAGAGTCCTTTCGCCATCTCCTTCACACCGCGGGATGAAGGAGCGATCATACAGCGTCGTAGAACGGCATGCCCTCCCTATGCCTTTTGGCTCAGGCGTCTCACCCCGTTTTTCGCCGGTCATGGTTTACGATGCCCACTCGGAGATTCCAGTGCTTGTCTCAGAGAGACGTGCGATGGTCGCATGGGACTCAAGGCGAAGGCCATCCCCTCTTTCGGGTGAAGGTTCTGCCTCTGACTGATGGGCTTCACACCTTCAGGCTTGCCGAGCCTGAACGCATGCCATCAAGCCTTCGCACTATCGCCAAGGGCGGGTGTAACACCAACAGAGAATGCCATTCAATGGCGCACTACGACCTACCATAGAACTGATAGAAAGCTAATGAGTTCGCTAAGTTAATACCACGGCCTTTGAGCATGAATGGACCGGATTACAACGCTCATTGCAGTCTGGCCCATTCATGCGGAAGCAGATTGATCTTACTTCTGACCAATATACAGGAAGTGTCCTGTCATCCCCATCCCTTCTGGTGTTCTTCCCGTTTCTTCGATCAGATCAAGCCAGGCTTCGGCCTGTTGGGGTGAGAGCTTCAGCAGATTCTCTTCATGCCCACGCGCGAACGATTCAATGCCTGTGAACACCACTGGTAAATGACCTACCATGTGAGTCAGTTTAGCCCTCAAACGTGGGAAATTGCCCCCAATGTTGAGCAGAACCCCCATTGACTGCCTGAAAACCAGCTTCTGGAGCGGATCGCTTCACTCTGTTTTTGTCAATTTGGATGGTCGGAAGCCGAGAGCCATACGTCGCGCGAACCATCATGTGCGAGCCGCTGGCTTCTCTTGTTCACGGGAGAGAAGCCCCACATCTGAGTATCAGCAGCAGTATGTGGGATTTACTCTTGTGGGAATGTCGCTTGCCGCATGTGCCGAGAGAGAAACAGAAATCCGGTTATCAGAAGCAGGCCACTCCACACGATGCCCACGGTAGGCAAAATGCCCAGATGCTCCAGGCTCAGCCCGAGTGCGGAGGAGCCGATGGTGAGGACGCTGAACAAGATCACGTGATAGACGCTACTGACGCGGCCTTGCAGGGCATCTGGTACGACAGCGAAGCGATAACTGTCCATGAAGATAGCACGGATCGAGTCGGAGAGAGCGATGCCCGCGAAGACGGCTCCCAACAGCAGTGGCGTCGTGATGAAGCCATAGAGAGGCCAGAGCAACACGAACACGATCAGGGCATAGCCCAAGGCTCTGCCAAAGCGTATGCGCCGCTGCAAAGGCGGGCAGAGCACCGTGCCAAGCAGGTTCCCGACGCCGCCAACTGCGACGATCAGGCCGTAGAGCACGGACGGGATATGCTGCTGTTGCACAATGTCTAGGACGAGAAGCACGCTGGCTAATATGGTTAAGTTGAGATAGCTGGAAATCAGGAAGATCGAGCGTATGACCTCATGCTCCCACAGCCAAGTGAGTCCCTCGCGCACTTCTAAGAGCAGGTGGTGACGCTGCGTCCTCCGTTCGTCTTGCATGGGCGAGCGTATGAAGAGCAATGAGCTGAGCAAGATCAGAGAGGAAAGCGCGTCGGTGACGAACGGGAGCAGCCTGCTGATGCTAAAGAGCCAGCTGCCCAGCGCGGGTCCGAGCAGTGAGCAGGAGCCAACGATCACCTCGTTCTGTGCGACGAGCTGGCTCTTTGGCACGACCCATGCCCGTGCTGCCATTTTGGCCAGCCCGTCGAAAAGCGAAATGGCTCCCAGGCCAAAGGCTATGGCGTAGAGGAGAAGCAGCCGCAGTGGTCCGCTGGTCAGGAACAATGCCAGGGGAATGCTCGCCACGCACACCATCAAGCAGAAGGTACAGAGAAGCATCACGCGTTTGCGCGGCCAGCGATCCACCAGCGCCCCGGCGGGGAGGCTCAGGAGGACGTAGGGAAGCTGTCCCAGGCTATACGCCAGCCCGGCAGCAGCGATCGAACGCGTCAGTCCCACAATGAGCAGCGGAAACGCGAACTGCGTGCAACACGTGCCGAGCTCGGAGACGGCCTGGCCGAGCCAAAGTAAAAGATAGTCACGATTGCGCCAAAGGGAAACGGGCTGTTGTGGAATGTCTTCTGTGTCCATGCATTCTGGTCGCTTTCTCTATGGTAAATAGGCTCAATCTTCTGGCGGGTGAAGGTGGTGTTGGCCATAAAGCATCCTTTCGTTCGACGTATTTCTGCAAGATCTGCAAGAAAGGAAGGAAAAGGAGCCCGGCAACACAGGAGGGTCCAATCAATACGGGGCTGAGATACATCTCAGGATGAAGGCAACGCACAAACTCGCACAAACGCGATCAGCGCTGCGCGTGAGGATGGCGCTATTCACAAACAGCCACGTAAGCCGAAAGTGCCGGGCTTATGCGGTCAAAAGCGGTTTCACACCGCCTGAGGGGAACAGATATCTTTTACTCATCAGACAGATGATAGCATGGAGACTGCATCGGTGTCAATGGATACAGGTTACCCCACCCATCCACTCTTCACATCCATGCGCAAGGGGATGGGAAGACTCGTCTGGCGAGATGCGCGTACTGACAACGCCACAGCTCATGGGTATTCTGGCAACGCGGATTGGGGGCAAGCTCAGGATTGTCTGCCTTCTCCTCGTCCATGCCAAGAGCTATTTTCTTCCTGCCTAGCGTCTGTCGCTGGCCCAACGACCCTGAGGGTTTTCGCGCAACGAGCTTGCGGCGAGTAGCTCGCTCCACAGATGTTGAGAGAGTCAGGGTCGTGGCGAAGGTGCGGTAGCTCTCAATCAGTTCTTCGAGTTCAGCCATATACCGAATGCCAGTTCCTGACATCGCTGCACAGGTAGTCGAAGCTCTCGCCGACCACAGATCAGCAGACAGTTCAGGCGATCTTTCATCAGCCAGGCTCCTTTACGAGAGAAGCGTGCGGCCCGCGTACGCAATGTACACGCTGTCCACCGGATACTAGCGTCCACCCCAGCCGCGTATCATAGCCAGGAGTTGGCCACGGCTATGCCTGACCGCGACGACGACCCCGATGGCGCAGGACACTCTCGCTCGCGAAGTCGAATGCCTGATCTCGAATGGCTGTCTTCATCTGACGAAGGTTTGCTGACTGCATGGATATCTCCTTCCGTTGGCACCTGCTCGCCGCATGCCATCATGGCAGAAGCGGCGTCGGGATGCGTGAGAACATACAATGGTTAATACGGAGTTGGAGGATGGAAGAAGGTGTCCACATCGACGATGATGTCTGTGGCGAGTTGGAGCGCACAGGTGATGTGGTAGACCGTCTGAGCAGCATCGTCGCTCATGATGAGTGGATACGCAGCAAGCGTTTGTGAGCAGTAGGGACACGGTTCCTCCAGACTCGCGATCCCAGCGAGGCGGAGGTGGACATCATTCACAATGAGCATGTGGCATTCTCCTACACCAATCCTTTCGCGCGATCTTCTACCGAGCGCGTTTCTGTAGAACAGTGTAAGAAGTGATCTAGCTGTTGGCAAGAGGGTTTGCCAATTTGATGGCTCCATATGCGTAAAGCATGTTACGGTCCAGTCTCTTCATGTGGATATCTACCGGCAAATGGCCCTGGATGCCTACGAAGGAGAGCAGAGGCTCAACCACACGGAAGCGAACCGGGAGTACGTGTGGCGGCTCCTCCAGGGCGGCGAACTGATTGCTCCCGTTCCTCCGCTTCCCCCACGCGAGACTCCTGACGTGGAGGAAGCTTCACCGGCGGTACATCCGACGCAACCGGGAGGGAGAACGGAAGACGAATCCTTCGCGCCTGCTCCGCTCGATGAGGCTCCATCACCGCCACCAATCAAAAAGACCCGCACGCGCAAAAAGGCTGAGGCAGATACGAAAGCCTCCACAGAACCGGGAAGCGTGGAGAGGCTCGATTCAGGAGAGACACCTCCCGCCGCTCCGCCAAAACGGAGTCGAAAGAAGAAAACCGTAGACGAAGCCGGAGCAACTGTTGAAACGGAGGTCAGAACCCTATCCGAATCCACAGGCTCCACGCTACAGGCTTCGACTGATGCTCTCGCAGGTGCGCCGCCTGCGAAACCCAAACGAACCAGGCGTATTGGGGAACCAAAACCGAAGCGCTATCCGGTCGGTGAGCAAGATGTGTAGCGTTGTCTTTCTCGGCGCAAGCGTTGCATATCAGCACAAAAGTGAGCTATCAGCCGTGGTGAAGTCAGGAGCTCACCGCTTTCTTCACCAGCGCGCTGATCCTCGCCTCGCAGGTTTCAGTCAACTCTTTCAGCGCGAAGGCGACCGGCCACATTTCGCCCTCGTCAAGGTTCGCCTTGTCGCTGAAGCCGAGCGTTGCGTACCTCGCCCTGAACTTCTGCGCGCTTTGGAAGAAGCAGACAACGTTGCCGTCCCTGGCATACGCGGGCATCCCGTACCAGGTTTTCGGTGAGAGGTCTGGCGCGCTGGCCTTGATGATCTCATGGAGCCTCCTGGCCATGGTGCGATCTGGTTCCGGCATCTCGGCAATCGCCGCGAGCACAGCGCTTTCCCCGTTCGCCTTGCTCGCTTCCGCCTTCAGCTCTTGGGCGCGTGCCTTCATCGCAGCTCGTTCCTCGTCCGAGAATCCCATGGATTTCTTGTTGGTCGCGGTAGTGCGCTTTTCGGACTTCTGCGTGCTCTTCTGTTCAGGTTGACTCATACAAACCTCCTCATACTGATCTTCTGTTGGAAATCTCGCCGCAGGTTGACTGCTGACGCATGCTCTTCTCGTCATGCAGATATTCCGTGCTGGCAGTGAAGCCGCATTTCTTCATTGCCAACACCATGGCAGGCAGCTTCAGGACCCTGCGACGTTGGGTAACCAGCTCGGAGCTTTGATACCGAACTGTTGGGCGTACTCCGCATTGAGCCGTTGCCAGCCGAACTTCATCGCCTCGCCACCAACGATGCGGCCGATGGGAGTTCCGCTGAGCAGGTGATCCAGAACATCGAGGCAAATGTGCCACCCGGCAGCACTCCATGAGATGAAGTGGCGACCGATGGTAGTCCACAGCGTCAGGCGCGTGCCAAGAGCTGTGGCTTCGAGTTCCCACCGCATCTCGAAACCACCCCAGTTGTACTCAAGCACCGATGGCGCGTCGGCTCGCGCCACTTTTGTTTCGGACACCTGCGGCGTGGGCGCTCCCACCGTCGTGAGCTTTACCACGGCTCCAACCGTCCCCAGGCTCCCATCGGCGTCGAAGGGCGCCCACTCGCGCAGATGCGCCGGGTCGGTCAGCGCCTGCCAGACTTTTTCCGGCGAGTGGTGTAGTTCTCTGACGAGAATGAGCGTCCACTTCTCTGCGTCCTTTCGGACCTGCGCCCCACGACCCGGACCCGGTGTGTACTGCTCGCGATCGGTCATCATCTTCTCCTTGTCTACTCTTTTGTTGGTGTGGATTGATCCATGCGGTCGAGGTGGCGTTCGAGCGCATCCACGTGAATGGACCAGAACCGACGGAACGGAGCCAGCCAGGCATCCACTTCCTGAAGTGGTTCAGGTTTCAGTCGGTAGAAACGGCGCTGGGCGTCCACCGTAGCTTCCACGAACCCGGCCTCGCGCAGCACGCGCAAGTGCTTTGACACCGTCGGCTGCGGCATATGAAGCTGACACGCGATCTCTCCCACCGACTGTTGGGAGGAGACCAGGAGGCTCAAGATTGCCCGGCGATTCGGTTCCGCAATGATTTCGAATACAGATTCCACGCTGCTCTCCTGGCTCCACGGCTGCCCTTAAGGGCGTGCCAACTGGGTGAGCTGAATGAGGTTGCCACAGGTGTCGTTCAGCATCGCAATGGTCGAGGCGGTCACATCGGTGGGTGGCATCGTGAACTCGGCGCTGCGGACCTTGATCCGCTCGTAGTCGCCCTTGATGTCGTCGGTGAAGAACATGGCCGCGGGCTGGCCCTGTTGAAAGATTGCCTGCTGATACGCTTTGGCTGCGGGGTTGTCGTTCAGCACCAGTTGCAGCTCAGTGCCGTCCGGCTCCTCGGGCGAGGCCACGGTCAACCAGCGATAGGGACCCTGGCGGACATCGGTCTTCTTGACAAAGCCCAGGACCTCCGTATAGAAGCGCAGGGCCTTGTCCTGGTCGTCCACGTAGACGCTGGTCACTTTGATTTTCATTTCGTTTCTCCTTTGTCACGTTCGCGGTTTGGGCCGCGTCGTCTTCTCCTTGTCTTCCTTTGCGTTGGTTTGGATTGATCCATGTGGTCGAAGCGGCGTTCGAGAGCGTCTACAGGAGGCTCAAGATCGCGCGGCGGTTCGGCTCCGCAATGATGTCGAACGCAGGTTCCACTCTCTCAGTATACTCCATAGAGTATATACGTGTCAAGGTATGTACAGGCAGAGACTCAGGCAACGGTCTCAGTTGGCGTGCGGGGATGCACCGTCTGCTGCGTCTTTGGCCGATCTGTCCCATTTTTGGTGATACTCATTAGCGAGTCGCAAGGGCGCAAGCTGGGTGGGCAAAGAGGTCCCGGCTTGTCTCCGTTGCCAAACAGCTCAGGGGGAATTTGCTTCCTGATGAGGTTGAAAGCATTTCAAAGGATCGCATGGACATGATTGCGCGCTATCTGGAACGCCGGGCAAAAAAACGGCAACACCATAAGCTTCTGACTCAGATACCCTCTCAGGGCCTCACGCCACTGCGGTGCTTGCGCATCTAGACCAAGAATTCTTTGGATGCGCTTTGTGGATGAAGAGACGGAGTCCGCTTTCAACTCTTACCAGGCATGGTTGTCGATTTCTGCCCGCTTTTCCTTGATGGTCGCCCACACCCCAGGCAGCGCCAGTTGCTGGAAGATGCTCTCCACCTGTTCTGGTGACGCGAGAGAAAACGCATCCTCTGCCACACCTCGAAAAAACAAGCGCCTCATTGCTGGCTGTAACGCCTCCCTGTATACTACAGTGAAAAACCTGAGCGTCTCAGAAAGGAACCATCGCAAGCGCTATGCAGTTTTCCAACCACTCGCGCCGACAGGATCGCTTACACTGGCTGGCGGAGATGTACCGCGCGTATGCCGCTGATCTCCAACGCTTTATCTCCAACAAGGTCGGCGATCCCACTGTGGCCGAGGACCTGACCAGCACGGTCTTTCTCAAGGCGCTGCGCTGGCTCAGGGAGGATCAGAGCGCAGATAGCGCGCGGGGCTGGCTCTACGCGACGGCTCGTACCACCATCGTCGATTACTGGCAGGCGCAGAGTCTGTACGAGATACGTTCGCTGAGCGGCCTGGAGGAGCAGTTGCTTCCCAGCGATGACACTGCATTTGCGAAGGAGCAGGTCGAGACGCGCGTGCAACGCCTTCTCAGCCTCTTGCCAGAACGAGATCGCACCATTTTGACCCTGCGCTACCTCCAGGGGTATAGTGCTGCCGAGATTGCTGCGGCCCTGGGAACAAGCGCGGGCCATATTCGCGTGCTGCAATTGCGTGCTCTGAGGCGAGCGGCACAAGTGGAGACAATGGAAAGGAGCAGGTATCGTATGCAAGAACAGGAATCGCCATTCGACTCAATCGTCAAATTCATGGCACCAGAGAGCCGCCGGGTGCTCGATCTGGCCCACGAGGAGATGCTCAATTTGAAACACTGGTGGATCGGCACCGAACACTTGCTGTGGGGTTTGGCGAACGAGGAGAGTCTCACGTCGTTTCTCACTCCGCTGGGGATTACGCCTGAGCGTATTCATGCTGGCATTGTGTTTATCTTTGACCGAGAGAAGCATCAAGGCCAATCGGTCCAGGACTCGCCACTCGCTGCGAACGTCTCATCCGATGCGCTCAAACTGCTCACACCCCGCGCCAAACAGATGATCTTCCTGGCAAGGGAAGAGATGAAGAGCCAGGGAGAACAAAGCATACGCCCGACGCATCTTCTGCTTGGTTTGTTGAATGAAGGAGAGGGGCTTGGCGCAGGCCTGCTTCGCTCGTTGGGCGTCAGTCTCTTGCAGGCGCGCACGGCGTTGGTTCCTCCCGCTGCCAATCAGATTTGCTCTTTCTGCGGGCGGTTCGGCTCCCAGGTCTCCCGCCTCTTCCCGGCAGAGGTCGGCACCGCTTCAAGCAGCGCGCCCCAGTCCGCCACCTTCATCTGTGATCACTGTGTGAGGCGTTTGCACACCATGCTTGGAACCCCTTAGAGACTAATGGCAGAGAACTGACAAGATGAGAAAGGGAAAAAATATGTCAAACGAGGAGAAAGGACACATGCCGCAGAGTGGCTTATGGAGTTCATCTGAGATGGCCGAGCACTGGCAGCAGGATGTCGAACGGCGGAGGCTCGATTTCGCAGAAGCGACACAACGCATGCTCGAAGCTGCGGGGCTGGGGCCGGGAGATCACGTCCTTGATATTGGGGCGGGCACCGGGGATCAGAGTCTATTGGCGGCACGACGAGTAGGACCGGGCGGCTCCATTCTGGCAACCGATATCTCTGCGGACATGCTGGGCATCGCCGCGCGAGTTGCACAGCAGGAGGGGCTGACCACTATCACCACGCGCGTCATGGATGCCCAACAGCTTGACCTCGAAGACAATGCCTTCGATGCGGTCATCTGCCGTCTTGCTCTGATGCTCATTCCGAACTGGAAGCTCGCGCTCAGAGAGATACGAAGAGTCCTCAAACCGGGCGGGAAACTTGCGGCACTGGTCTGGTCGGCACCGGAAAACAATCCGCTCTTTTCCTTGCCGCTTGCCATTGTGGCAACATATGCAAGAGGAGCGTCCTCTCATGGACCTGATCCCTTTGCTCTCTCCGATCCAAGAGTCTTTGAGCGGGAACTCACCGAAGCTGGCTTTGACGAGGTCATCACTCGCGCTCTTCCATTTGAGTCCCATTACGCTTCGCTCGATGCGTTCCTGCAATCAACAGCCAGCCGGTTGACCGCTGGTGTGATGGGGCAGCTCAGAAAACCTGAGCAGCAGCACCTGTTGGGGGAGGTGAGACAAGTATTGAGCCAGTTTGAGGGATCGCATGGCCTGGTGGCTCCGGCAGAATTGTTGCTTGGTGTGGGAAGCAAAGAGATGAGGCGAGGCTTCCTCTTCTCGTGCCGCGCACAGCCTCACATGGGAATGGATCAATCAAGGTACGATGACTGAGCCGACTCCCAATTTTTTCGATGAACAGCAGATCGAAGATGCTCTAAAAGGCGAAGTATGAGCAGAAAATGGAGACGAGGTATGCAGATGGACAAGGAGCAGTATGGGAAGGCGAAGGCTTGCCTCGTCTCCTGTATGCAGGAAGGTTACTCATGGCAGGTGGCCAAAGCCGTAGCTGGTTTGCAGATCAGTCAGTCGAGTGCCTATCAATTGTGGAGAGCCTTCCGACAGTGCGGGGAGATAGCGCTCTCTGACAGACGGCATGGTCACCCGAGCAAACTGCGTGGAGCAGCACGGGCCTTTCTCGAAGAACGGTGTCGGCAAGCTCCTCAAACCCCTTCATCCACTATCCAGATGGAACTGCGAGAGCGTTTTGATCTGTGCGTGAGTATCAGCCAGATCAACCGTGTCCGGGCGGCATTCGGAGTCAGCAACCATGCCAAGTGCCCCGAGCCTGGAAAAAAAAGGCGGGAGAGGGAGGCGCTTTCCCTCAATCGGAGTGGCAAGAAGGCGCTCTTGGTCTCCTGTTGCTCGCTGCTGCGGAGCTTACAGCGTTACTTTCTCACCTTCAAACAGCCCTTCCGCCAAGTCTCCTCGACTTCACATCCATCACTGCGTCTTGCCCGCTGTCTGCCTGCAACCTTGCGCCGTCAGTTATTGACCCTCCTCTTTCTGGAAGCCGTGGGACTGCGGCGAACCTGGGATTTGCGTGGCTACACCGGCCAAGCTCTGGCACTACTGACTGATCGTCATCGGGCCTACGGCTACCGCCATACCGAGCGCTTCCTGGCAGAGTTGGCCTCTGTTGGAGCCGATGTACCCCTCACGGAAGTGCTTGCGTGTTGGACCGCTTCGCTGTGGGAACGAGAACCACAGCAGAGAGGGAACGTGGTGCCCATCTTCTACGTCGATGGGCACCGCAAGCCCGTTTATGCTGATGCACTGCTCCCACGTGGATTGATCGAACGCACAGGAAAAGTCCTGGGGTGTCGCGCTCTCGTGGTGCTGCATGATCAAGAGGGCCACCCTTTGTTGGTCACTACCCACCGTGGAGATCAGCATTTGACCATCGGGCTACCAGCCATCCTCACGCACTATGAGCAGGCTGCAGCAATGGCTCACCTCAAGCGCGTTGTGGTGGATCGCGAGGGGATGTCGGCTGAACTCCTGGCAGAGTTGGCGAGCGAAGGACGGACGGTGGTAACGGTGCTGCGCACCGATCAGTATACCGGCGTGGAGTCGTTTCGGGATGCGGGGGAGTTCGTCCCGTTGCAAGCAGATCGACACGGCAATATGGTCCGGGAGGTGACGCTGGCGAGCTTCGGCCTGCCATTGCCTGAGCAGCCTGGACAAGAGCTGGAAGTGCGAGTGGCGCTGATTCGCGACTTGCGCCGTCTGGTTCCCAAAGTCCCGTCATCAGAGGAGGAAGACCAGCCCTTACGGTGGGATGAGAAACTCGATGGGACTCATGAGTACTGGTTAGATGAGAACTGGCAGGCGACCCCTTTGCCTGCGCCACCGATGGAGCCGAAGCTGATCCCCATTGTGACAACAGCGGCAGAGGCAGATGCGGTGGAACTGGTGCAGACCTACACCCGGCGCTGGCCTGCCCAGGAGAACGTCATTCGGGACTGGCTCATTCCACTTGGCATCGACACCAATCATGGCTATGCCAAAACCGCCATCGCCAACTCCGAAATGACGAAAAAGCGGGAAGCGCTCCAAAAGCGGTTCGACAATGTGAAACGCTGGACCGATGGAGCCCGCAAGCGCATGCACAATGCAAGCAAGCTCTACCGGAAACGCTGTCAACAAACCAAAGAACGAGCCGATGCCCTCTATCGCATCCTCAATGATCATCAAAGGGAAATGGAGCGGCAAGGTGTCGAGCACTGGCTCCTGCGCAAAACGATCAAAGAGGAGAAAGCCGTTGCAGATGCCGAAATTGAGGAATACCAGCAGCGACAGTGGAAAGCTTACCACACGAGTAACAAAGAATTTGCAAAGTGTGAGAAGTACTGCCGAGAGCAGCGTGAACTCCTCAGAGCGCTTGAAGATCTGCAACAACAAGAGCGGGATATGTACGAACTGGAAAACCACAAAGATCAGGTGATGACTGTCTGTAAAGTCGCCCTGGCAAATCTGGGCATGTGGGTGCGTGATCGGTATTTTCCGGCTTCCTACGCTCATGCCGGTTGGCATTGCTTGCAGCCTTTCTTTCAGTTGCCGGGGCGGATCTTCTGGGAACGAGATCGAGTCGAGGTAGAACTCAAGCCATTTAACGACCGTGCCCTCAACCGCGATCTGGAGGCGCTGTGTGCAAAGGTTGCCCAAGAACAGCCGCGTTTACCGGATGGACGCTCCCTCTTATTTCGTATGCAAGGGGCTGCTGTCATTCCACTTCTAGATGCGCAGGAGGCGGCAGTGGCGTGAAACCCTGCCGTGCCATCGTTGTTGGGGGACTCGCCGGACTTGTTGGTGGGTGGGCTTTCAGTACCTGGTTTGCTCAAAATAATGCCTTCGTCATTATTGCAGTCTCGGACCACTCACACTTCAGCCCATTCTGCTGCATCATAGCGTAACGTGGAATTACCAAAGTGGGAGCCATTTTTTTGGCTCGCTCATTGGTCATGCTGTCTACGGTATCTTGTTAGGACTTGTCTATGCATTGCTCAACCAATTGTGGGTGAGCTTTTTCATCGCTTCCAATCCTCTCAATCGTGAGGTAGAGGGAATTGGCATCCGCACCCTGCGTTCACTTGGTTGGGGAGCAGCGGCAAGTCTTGTGGGCGGATTATTGTTTAGTATCATCATGGTTGCAACAGGTGTGTTACCACATGTTGCCGCTCTTGTCGGTAGAACATCACCCGTACTCGGTTTCGTCGTCCACCTGGTCATAAGTTCGCTCATTGGCATGAGCTACGCTCTCCTCTTCAAGTACGAATCGCCTGACATTGGTTCGAGCATCGCCTGGGGAACGCTGTATGGTCTTGCATGGTGGTTCATCGGTCCCCTGACGTTAATGCCAATTTTACTGGGCAGCCCTCCTACCTGGACAGTGCAGGCCGCCGATATGCTCTTGCCTTCACTTCTGGGCCATTTCCTCTACGGTGCCGCAACAGGTCTGGTTTTTCTCTGGTTTGAACGTCGTCGTACCAGCTGGCAAGTGCTCGATACCCGCGTTGCTCTTCGTGAAGAACGTCGACGCCGCTCAAGCGGAACACCCGCACCTGCCCTCTGGCTGTTTGCTTTAGCCCTCGGGGTGTTGTTGCCAATCATGTTGGGCTAAGAAAGAAACAGAGAGCCAAATTGCTCTGGCTCCCCTTCCCTGAAAAAGTCTACGAACGCAAACAACACGCTACGCATACATTCTATCAGTGCATACTGCAATAGGCTCTATTTTAGAACATCGGTGCCCTATGAGCGATTTTTGCACGTATTCTGGGCTTACCTCACGCACGCTTGCTCATCGTCAGGGTACTTTTGAGAGAGAGACCCAGGCTCGCCAAGCATCCTACCCCCATCGCAATCATCACGAGTGCTGTTAATGGATGAAAGAGAATCGGCATCGCTAAAACAGTGGTCTTTGGGAAATTGAGCAGACCAGCGAAGACCAGCACATCAACGAGTTCGTTGCTTCCCACCTGTCCCGGCGGGTTCGGCAGAACGCTAAACATGCTCACGGTTGTATAGCCAAAAATAGCTTCCCCGAGAGTCATTTGTGAGATGCCCACAGCCTGGAACGCGAACCATGCGAAGAGTCCATCGCAGGTAATCGCTAGACCCGTCAGGAAAAGAGCGAGGAGGAACGTCTTTGGTGTACGTGCTCCTTCCAGCAGCGAATGAAGAAAGCCCAGGGCAAACTCTTCTATTGAGAGACCTATCTTTCTTGGAAGAACGCGAAGCGTCCTGTGTACAAAGAACGTCGCCACCTCTCGCTTCCAAGCCATCAGTGTCACTGTGAACATGAGGCCGATGAGCAGGCCACTTACTCCCCCTAAAATCGCCCACAGCAGCGCATTCATGTGGATAGCTGGAATGAAAGCAGCGGTAGCCAGGATAAACAGGGCCGGCAGCAAATCAAGTGACTTGTCCATCGCAACGGTCGGCAGTGACTGGCGAACCGGCACGCCCTTGATCTGCTTGAGGATGAGACTCTTTCCCAGTTCTCCACCCTGGACAGGGAGGAGGAAGTTGATAAAGACCGCGATCCAAAATATCTTGACGGCTTGCAGTGGGGTAATCGTGCAGATACGCAATACGAACAAGCGCCAACGTATCCCCCGAATGCTGAACGCACAGAGGAACGACGTGAGGGCGAGAAAGGTGAAAAGCATTCCATGCACCGTCGAGATCTGATGCTGAATCAAAGCGAAGGTAGATGAAATATCGATGGCTCTTGAGAGAAGGAACAGAAGGGCAATGCCGACTATGAAGCTCAGCCCTATTTTGAACGATTGCAGCCAAGGAAATGACGGGACAGCTGTCTCTTTCATGGAGGTGGACTTTGGAGGTGTTGTAGCCGAGGCGACTCGTGGTGATTGCTCACTTCTCTCTCTCGATATGCCATCTTCAAGAACATGCAGAGCAGGGGGAGCCGCACGTATTTTTCCACTCATCGCAATGAGGCGCAGTGTGTTGAGGGAACTGATCTCCACATCGTCCTCAACAAGCTCGCTGCTTGTGTCTGGCTCTTGCTGAGAGTGATGTATGAGTCTGACTCGACGAATCATGGTGTGGCGCGAAAAATGGTGATCATCCATGGAAATGGTACTGCTTTCCTAGCTTCTATGCTTCTTTTGTACAAAGAGATGACGTACGTCTGAAGGATGTGCGAATACGTATAGAACTCCTCAAAACATGCACCTCTTCATTCTTTGTGTACGACGGAACACATGAGAAAGCATAACATACGTGGCGTATTGGCCTACCAGGGGTCCACTATACTGTGAAACATGCAGGTATCATTGAACCATATGTGTTTGAACAAGGAATAAAGGACTAATACCGAGCGGCAGAGCCAAATGGAGTCTTCTGTTATACCTTCTTTAAAGCTATGGCACAGAAAGATGAGAGAGAAATTCTTGCCTAGGTAATTTCGTTTGCTGAGGCATTCTCCGTCGCTGCGAAATAGGCACTACGGTACGTTGCTTTGCCAATGTACACTTATCCCCTATCAGGTAGACTCTCAAGGAACAAGAACAACAATATCGAGCCTTTTTTAGAAGAGGTCACGATTGCGGTGATAGTGGGGCAGTACTTTTCCAACTGAAAACATGCGCATGCGAAGCCAAACCAGTACCTCACTATCGAGAATGGAGGGAACGGAGCTTGTGATATTGCATTCCACTCTAGCCAAAATACGAGTCGTATGACTCAATGCGTCGCCAGTTCAGTAGATGTATAGTCAAGTCAAACACATTATGCCAACCATGTTATGTATTGTATGATTGCAAGCCATTTGAGAAAACTTTTGAAAGGAAGCTGTGCTCTATGACCCAAACATCATCGACTCCTGGATTTGCTGTGCGTGGCGTTGCCTCTGGCGTCCTTTTCATGGCATTTTTCAGCACCTTGTGGGCGAGTATAGGAGTAGGAGGATTGCAAGGGTGGGGAGGAAGCTGGCTCTCTCTTATCGTCATACTTGTAGGAATTGGGCTCCTTCTTGGAGGCATCTCATTACTCCTCGCTTCACGCCGGTTATCGGACCAGAACACGGAAGCGGATGCCTCGCGTGGGAGACGGACAGGCCTCTGGTTTATTATTACCTTCGTCTCAGAGGGGGTATTAATAGGAGTCGCGAGTGGGATTTGTAATGCACTCCATCGCTTTGCTCTCTTTTTTCCCATTATGGCTCTCATTGTTGGCGTTCATTTCTTTCCTCTGGCAGCTCTCTTTCAGGTCAAACTCTATTATCTTGTAGGAACACTTCTTTGCTTGCTCGCGATTATCACACTGTTCGTGGTACCCGAACGTGTTCAGCTCGGTGGTCAACAACTCACTGCTCAATGGGTCGTTCTTGGTTTTGGTGCAGCCTTTATTCTATGGGGAGTTGGATTAGGACTCTGGTTACTGGGGAGAAGATTGCTTGCCCTATCAAAACTACCAGAGACTCACCACATGTATTGATTCGTTGGATTGATAAAATTAAATTGCCGAAAGAAAAACGTCAGATGGTGTGTTCAACTCCCTGGAGTGAGTGTATGGGCCAGTGAAGATGTTATTTACTCACCTATACAAGTTCAATGAAAGCAATGACGTTCTTTAAGCAGAGTATCCCAAAGCAGAGTATCCCACTATTGTAGCTCTCTTCGCCTATGGCAACCCGTGAGAAGCGAGATAGTAGTGCGAGTTTCTCACCACTGTGTAGTGCTCACCTGGTTTGCTTTCGCTCATCATAAATGGACCACTTTTCGCTCGAGCATCCATGCCACTTCAAAGGCATGAAAGGAGAAAGAGATGAGAACAGTTTTTCCAGAGAAATCTATTAGTGTCGTTCTCGATCCAATGGCACAAATGCCGCTCCATAAGCAACTGTACGAAGGATTAAGAAGGGCAATACTACGCAGACAACTACCTATTGGCATACGACTACCCTCGACACGCGCCTTTGCGCATGAGTTGGGTATCTCGCGCACAACCGTTCAACTGGCGTTCGAGCAACTCATCGCCGAGGGCTATCTCGATGGCCGACGTGGTTCAGGAATTTATGTTGCCGCCTCTTTCCCTTCGGAAGAACTAGAGGAACCAGCCAAGAACAGTCAACAGTGGCAACCTGAAAGTGGCAGGAGAGCTATATCTGAGCGAGGAAAAGTGTGAGTATCTACTCCCTCTATCTCTCGCCCACAGATGATTCCTGGGCAAGGAGTCCAACGTGCTTTTCGTGTTGGACTTCCATCGGTTGATTTATTTCCATACAAAACGTGGCAACGGTTGTTGACGCGAAGCTGGCGTGAGATGCAGCGTGATCTGTTTGACCACCAACACGCTGCAGGTTATCGGCCCTTACGGGAGGCCCTTGCCGCCTATCTTGCCACTGCTCACGGTGTACGCTGCACCGCCGAACAGGTGATTATCGTCAATGGCTCACAGCAAGGGATTGACCTGACGGCACGAGTCTTGCTCAATCCAGGGGAACAGGTCTGGATGGAAGACCCAGGATATCTAGGGACGCGGGGTGCCTTACTGGGAGCAGGAGCACACCTGGTTCCTGTGCCGATTGATGCGGAAGGCTTCAGCATCCAGCAGGGGAAAGAGCGTGCCCCTTGTGCTCGTCTCGCGTTTGTAACTCCCTCACATCAGTTTCCATTTGAGGTGACGATGAGCATAGCTAGAAGGCTCAGCCTTTTAGAGTGAGCGCGTACTGCTGACGCCTGGATACTCGAAGATGACTACGATAGCGAATTTCGTTATGTTAGGCTGCCTCTCGCCTCTTTAAAGGTATAGATATGGCGAACAGGGTGATCTATCTTGGCACTGTGAGCAAAGTTCTCTTTCCAGCCCTGCGGCTTGGCTATCTTGTAGTCCCTCCTGATCTTATACACGCATTTGTAACTGCTCACCTTTTTACTAGCATGTATTCTCCTCTTCTTGAGCAGATTGCGCTTGCAGCGTTTCTTCCGATGTTTCCCCGCTCTCGCTGTACACCTTAAAGGCACGCCTGCCACCAGCGATCCTTCTAGGCTATACCGCCTTGGAAATACAGGAGATGCGAGTTGGGGTGGAGCGTCTTGCCTCTATCCTTCTACGATGAAGAAATATTACTTTTGCATTGATGTGCTATCATTTCGAGATTAGACTTCTTGTTCTTATTCCCACAACAACGCTCTTTGGAGGTGCTTGATGATTACCATTGTTCCATATGATACGAGTTGGCCGGATGAGTTTGTTGCTATTGCACACCCGTTACGTGCTGTCTTAGGAGCGCGAGCACTCCGTATCGATCATATTGGTTCGACTTCTGTCTCAGGGCTAGCGGCCAAAGATGTCATTGATGTGCAGGTTACCGTTAAGAATTTCGCCGACATGCCACAGTTAGTTACTGCGCTTGGTTCGCTCGGTTACACACTTGTCCCCGAAATTACCAGAGACCATATGCCACCTCTCTATCAAGGTGCCGATACGGGCTGGGAGAAGCGTTACTTCCGACCACCTGCTCATCAGCGTCCAACCCATCTGCATGTCCGTGCTTTGGGGCGGCCCAACCAACGCTATCCCATACTCTTTCGCGATTATTTGCGTTCTCATCCAGTAGCTAGTGCAGCCTATGCACAAATCAAGCTCGCTCTGTCCCAACGTCACCCTGACGATGTCGATTTCTATTACGACATTAAAGACCCACTCTGCGACATCGTTATTGAGGCTGCGGAAGAGTGGGTACAAATAACTGGTTGGAAGATTGATACTTTAGGCTAACTCTCCTCCTTTCTCATCCGCGAGTCCCATTCTGCTCGAAGAGAAACGTGAGTTGGAGCCTGAAGCTTTGCTGTTTCCGCTTCCGTCATCTGGAGGGGACTTCGCACTTGAGAATGACAAACCACTCAACTTCGTCAGAGGACCAGAACTGTTGCTGCGGTGACTGATAGGGATGGTCAAACTGGAATCGCCCGGCGACGATTGTCGATACCTGTGTCAGACCGCCCATGATTGTGCGCGAAGGTATGGTCGATGTACAGGCGATTCGCAAAGTGATTGCGGATGTGCATGTCGTACAGGGGCAGCATGACGAAAGAAGTTGACGAAAAATCGAGGAGAACAGGGATGTGTATTGCTCTCATTTCGGATACTCATGGGAACTGTATTGCACTCTCGGAACGTGGAACCTCTCCGCCGATACAACAGGCCAAGTGACCTACGAATGGATGGAGGGCGGCTTTTTCCTGCTGCAACATGTGAATATGGAACACGCTGGCAATCACATCAAGGGTCTTGAGAGCATTGGACATCTCAGACCATTTGGAGAAGAGCCAAGCGCGGACATCAAGTCACGTTTCTATAGCTCGGCTGGCGATACCCTCGATTACGTATATGAAATCAAGGGGAACACCTTCATGATCTGGGGCGGCGAGAAAGGTTCTCCAGCATTTTTCAAAGGGACATTTAGCGACGACGGGAACACCTGCACTGGTACCTGGGTCTTTCCTGGCGGTGGTGGCTATGAATCAACGATGACCAGGGGCATAGAGGCATAAACGTTTACCCACACCTTTACCGTTGCCAAATCCTCTTTTGCATTCTTTGTGCCAGTCGCAAGCTATCCTGTTGATGAAGAGTGGGTTTAGCAACGGTACTATATTCTCCGTGACCTGTTTGCTCCATTGAAACGGGAAAATCACGGCAAGAATGACTTCTTGTGCGGTGATGGTAGAGGGTCATCCAAGGACCCGTTTCTTTACATGCTCTTCTTTTTCCTCTTCATAACGTTGTCCATTCGTACTCAAGGCCATTTAGAGATCCGGAGCCGCCAGACCGTGCATGCCGAGCGTCAGAGAGACCTCGCCTCCATGATGCAGATCATGCTCGATGAGATGCCAGATGACCCACTGGCGCGTGAATATTTCAGGCTCGTCGCCCGGATCGTTTTTGTAGCTCTGTTGCATATCTGTGGGTGTCCAGCTTGTCAGTGCTTCCTGCATGACACGCCAGCTGGTTTCCAGCCCAGTGATCAGCTCTGCCGCCTCTCGCTCTGGCGCACCTGGGCGGTCCCATTGACGCAGTTTGGCAAACTCCTGGTCGCCCACTCCCATCATGTCGTGAAACCAGCGGGCACGCCCTCCAATGATATGGCGCACAATGGTGCTGATCGAGCGTAGTCCCGACGCGGTGCTCAGCGCGAGTTGATCAGAAGTCAGGGGAGCAATCGCCTGTGTGAGCAGCGTCTGGTAGTCATGCCAACCTCTGTAAAAGACCGCGAGTGTCGATATATCTTCAGTCATGCTCTCATTTCCTTTCAGTGAAGAAGGCCCCGCTTGAAGGCGGAAAACACCTTTCGCGCGAAAGATTTCACTACGAAATCTTTGACAAAGTGTATCATAAGACCTTTGAGGATGAATGGCTCGGATGACAACGCTCACGTTGTTTCCCGTCCCGTTCGTTCTCAAAGGCCTGCGTGTGTACCAGGAAAGTAAGTCAATTGCGATCAAGCGGCAAACCCATCAGAAATACATCGATAAACTGCCCATGCAGATACAACTCGCGAGTCCGACGCCCCTCCTGCACAAACCCGTACTTCTTATAGAGATGGATGGCGGAAAGGTTATCGACGCGAACTCGTAGGTTGATCTTCCGAATGATGTGGGTCTGTTTGGCCCAAGTGATGAGAGAGGCTAACATCTGACTGCCTATCCCAAGATTCTGATACTTTTGCAAGACAGACATCCCAAACTCGCCACCGTGCTGAACACGAGGCCGCTTCTCTGCGCTAAAAGTCAGCGTTCCGACGATTTCGCCCTCGATCTCAGCATGGAGATACAAGCTGGCCGGTGCTTCTGCGATCTGCTGGAGAAACACCCGTTCTTGTTCCAGGCTGATTCCTAATTCACCTGGGCCAAAGGCGAGATTCTCGCTCTCGCTTGCTACCTGTTCGGTGTATGCTAACACCTGCACAGCATCATCCGGCTCCGCAGGTCGCGGTGTGAGCAGAAAATGATTTTTCAGTAGGATGTGCTGGGGCCATTCTGTCCTCTTGGAATTCATAAGCCATACCGCTCGCTTTCTGAAGGATAAACCTTTCATAGTTTCTATCATTACCCTGAATAGCCAATGCTGCGTTGATATCGGCAGTGGGCTGGTAAAATAGGTTTCCAATTTTGATACTAAAAAATACTATGCTAACATTTATTCTCACAACTTTGACAGAAGACTAAGCGCCGCTCGCCGCGCTTGCCACGCACGTACTCGGAGGCACAGCTCACAGGGATCAGAGCATCTACGACAGCGCGCAGGCTGGCTACCGTCGAGCGGCTGCGAACCGCGATCGATGCGCTGAAAGCGAAAAAGCAAGAGATCTCAGTCCAGAGCATCTACGACGAGTGCGGATTACGCTACGCCGCGATTCATCGTAACCCAGAGGCGCTGGCGCTGTTCCGGGCGAACAGTACCCATCTCGTGGCTGCAAAGAAGCAGCGCAAGCGGAAATCTCCCGCTGATGAAGAAACCACACCCGCGCTTCGCGACCCCTTGCTCAGTTACAAGAAGCCCCAGCTAGTCGCGCGTCTCCGTTCGGCCCAGCAACAACTGCTGGAAGTGCAGCAGCAACAAGCGGTTCTGGTCGAGGCCAGGCTGAAACAAGAGGCAAGAATTGCGGAACTGGAGGCCAAATTGGCGGGGCTAGAACCGTATCGCACATTTGTCGAGCATATCCGCTCGCAGATGCAGCGAGAAGAACAGGGCCGTTTCGGTGATCTTCCTCCTCGCTTGTGAATCTGCTCTTCTTCAAGTGTCGATGCCTTACTCATCTTTTTCTCTTGCTTTTCGAGCTGTTCTCATGATACGCTTACACAAACCGCATGAGATATCCACCGCCGCAGATACGTAGGAAAGACATCATTCGACAAGAGAGAAAGCTGGAAAAGATATTCATGGACTTGCTTGGTAAATTTGATCCGAAGAACTGGTACGATTTCGAGCCACACTATCAAGCACTCTTGCATGAGACGCTCACACGCGCAAATCTCTCTGAATGGCTCCATCGATGGAGCGGGCTTGAGAAACATGTTTGGGAGATGCGCGCTGGATTCAAACGCGCCCGCTCGTGGAATATCGAGGATGAGAGCGCGAGGCTTGCCTATCAACGGTTTACCGATGAGATCTTTGTCCCATTTCAGGAGATCAGCCACGCGCTCCAGGCGAAGCTCCTCCGCGAGATGACCTGGAAGCCTCTCCCGGAATATGCTGAGATGATCCGCCGCTTTCAGCAGGGAGCTTCCGCCTACCAGGCTGAAAACACGCTGTTGGAGCGCGATATCGCTGAGCTGATGGATCGCTATTTCCTCGTAGGGAGCGAAATTTCCCGTCTGTGCAACGAAGCAACACCACCACAGTGTTCTCAGGAAGAGCGCTGGCGTATCCGGCAGCTCTGCTGGGGGAAGGTTCGCAGCAAGATTGATGAGATTTTTCTTGCCATGCTCTCCAAACGTCGGCAGATTGCGAAGCAGGCAGGTTTCCCCACGTATACCCTCTACCGCTGGAAGCAAATGAACCGCTCCGATTACACTCCGGCTGAAGCTCTGGCTTTCCATCAGACCCTCGCAGCGTCGATCTTGCCGATCAAAACAGCCTGGCAGCAGTCTCATACGCCGGGTCGTCTTCGCCAGCCTTGGGAGGTTGAGCAGGCACCATGGGAGTTGATCCGTCCCTTACCCTTTCAGGGGACGGCTGATCTTGAAGCGGCCATGGCGAAGGTCTTCTCACGTCTGGATGCAGAAATGGGCAGGATGTTTGAGCGAATGCACGCAGGCTTTTTAGATGTGGATGCTCGCCCTGGAAAGCTGCAAGGGAGCGAAGAGTGGTTCTTTCCGGCCTCTCAGCTCCCCTGTGTCCGTGTCTTTTCCAATGGCACCGACGAAGATGTTCAGTTACTCATGCATGAATGTGGGCATGCATGGCATGACTTTTTGTCCTTCACGCATCAAGATCTCATCTGGCAATGCGACTACCCTGACGAGTTTGCCGAGTTCGCGGCGATCAGTATGACGTATCTGGCGACGCCTTTCCTTTTCCAGGACCAGGGTGGCTTCTATCCGGTCTCTGAGCGTGCGCGATTTGAGGCGTTCCTCCTGTACGAGCCGCTGCGCTGGCTCCCCTATATCGCGCGCTTTGACATCTTCCAGCATTGGTTATATACCGACGCACCGGAAAGGGTTGAAGTTTCGCAGCTCGACGCCAAATGGCTGGAACTGTCGCAACAGTTTGAGCCAGATGTGGACTGGGGCGCATATGAACACGAATGCGCGCACGGCTGGCAGCAGGATGGACGCCTTTTTGGGCAGCCATTCTATATGCTTGAGTATGCTCTGGCCCACATGGGAGCACTCCAACTCTATCAGAAAGCCTCGCTCGACCATAGCGCTACCTGGCAAAACTATCGGACAGCTCTCTCACTGGGAGGCACACGGCCACTGGTGGACCTGTTTCAAGCAGCAGGTGCTGATTTCCCCCTACAGCCAGGGGTTGTGAGGAGCGTCGCGGGGTTTCTGGCCACTCGACTTCGGGACTAGCAGTGCTCAAACAAGCAAAGTACAATTCAAGCAGTAATTGAGGTGAAATTTTTTAGCTCGGTTTTTGCTCAAAGATTGGAGCAAATGCTCATCCAGCACAACGATGACAATTGTGCAACACAGATATGGCTTATGGAAGGCGAAAAGTGCTATGACGAACGTTCCTGGATACGGAAAAGTCTCCTTCACCAAACAACTGTTCACAGCCCTTGGTTTGCCATTGCGAGGCCATTGGCGTACTCGCACGCCCAAACTCATGGGGCACCTGCACCAATATGGGACGGAGTGCATCATTGTGGATGATGCGCATGATCTCTCGCTGGAACACCTGATGTTCATCAAGGAAATCACCGACCAGGGGCGATTACAGTACGATCATCCGCTTGGCTTGTGTCTGGTTGCTGCGGGGCGTGGGAATATGATTCCCTTGAAGGAGACCCTCGACCAGCCAGATATCATGTGGCTGCAATTCCGTCGCCGTCTGGACAAACTGGAACCATTCTGCAGGATTGCAGGCCACACCAGCGAGGAAGTGCGCGAGATCCTGGCCGCCCTGGAAACAGTGTACCGTGAACTCTTTCCCCAGCTCAATTTGCGCCAGTGGTCAGGAGCTATTTACACGTGGCTCACACAGTCGGTTCTTGACCCGACAAACTCTGGTCGGGTGACGATGGATTATCTGATGAAGCTCGTGACCACCGCACTGGAATGGAGTCATGAGGCCGGAGAAACCGATATGCGGGCAGAAACGCTCCAAGCTGCTGCCGAACTCCTCATACTGCGCCGTGATACACTTCGGATCATCGATGGAGCAGGACCAAGCGTCGAAGCCCCTTCATCGGAGTCCAATGGCCTCGAACAGGCGAGTGGGATGGAAGCAGAACAGGTCTCTTCTCCGAATGCCCAGCCTGAGAAACCGACCTCGGCACTCACAGAACAGATGGGTCAGACTCTTTCTACTCAAAACGAGCCTGCGACCAGAATCCCTGCTCAGGGAGACAAGAAGCAGCCCACCAAATGCACGTTTTCTGGGGTGGTTCCCATTGATCTCTCGCGGTTTGTGGAAAGTGGCATTGTGCATGTAGAATGTCCCGACTGTGCAAGCATGCGCACCCTCGAACCGCATAGTGGGATCTTGCGATTCAAGTCTCACGACAAACGCAAAACGACTACTCCTAATACCGGACAACGATGGGCCAAAGGGGAAACGGACTGGGGTGTTGTCGGCGGTTAAGGGAAATTGGCTTGTTCCCGAAGTCGAGAGAGGGCGTTCTCGATCATGCAAGCGATGCGTGACCACTTACACGCTTATGGGCGCGTTCTCAGTTTCTTGACGATCCATGCGCGACTGTCTGAAGAGGTGAAAGAACCGACAGTCCCTTCGCTATCGACCTCTCCTGCGACTCTTGCCGCCGTTTCCAGATGGAGACTTCCCCTCCATATCTCTTCTGCGCCCTCCATAGTGAACATTGCCAACTGTTGAGTACTGGATAGAAAAAGGGAGTGGCACAAGCCGAGCAGGTTTACGCGCAGATGTATCTCGAACTCATTGAGGATAGTGGCCCTGCTACTGGTTTCACGCACTATTCGTCCCCCTCGCCCACGAGATCCACAACCTCGTTGTGGATCTCGTGGGTTGTTGGAGCCGTACTCGCCGTTTTTGCGACCGAACGACTCCCAAAAGGATTGACCAATCTGACACATCGTCTCGGCTTCTCTGCCACAGCTTTGCGACCTACCCCATCTGTGGGGTCATGCCCAGTTGGTGCAGGAGACGCAACTGGTTGACCAGGAACCCCACCCTTCTCAACCAGCAGGCGTCTCCGCCAGGTTGCTCCGTTATTGCCCGTGCGGTGGCGCTCCTGCGTTGTCGACATGGTACTTGGCCATAAGCGCTAGCATTTTTTGGATATCTAGCTCCTTCGGTGACGGGAGTGTGAGCGTCCTGGCGGGTTCGCCCATCTCCTCGTAGAAGTGCTCGAAGCCAGTGGGGGTAGTCATTTCAAGCAGCCTGGCTGGCTGATTTCGCTCAACTTGAAACCCATGAGCGATCCCTCGTGGCAGGTAGACAAAGCAACCTGGAGTCGCGGTGAACGTCTGATCACCGCAAGTTACCTGAAGAGTTCCCTCCAGGATGTAGAACGCCTGATCCTCCCTGTGATGCATGTGAGGGGGTGGTGCAAACCCTGCTGGTAAGACAAACTCGCAAAGGGCAAAGCCGTTGGCAGTGTTTTCCCCTTCTGCCTTGAACGTTATCAGCAGTCCCATAGACCAGACCGACTTGCCTTCCCCTCGGGAGAGCATATAGGGTTTATTGTCTTGTGACATAGGTTTGACTCCTTTTTCTGTCTTTCTCTGTCAAAACGTAGGGCAAGCGTGTCTTACCCATCTGAACGAGACTCTGTTTTCGACTCTCAGGCCACTGCAGCAAGCTCCACTGTTTGCAGTGCCGCTGCGTCGCCTGGCTCGCGGAACTGATACATGCCATAGGTGTCATAGCGCGAAGCGCTAACGTATTGCTTCACTGGTGACCGCAGCCGGTGCGTCCACGATCTCGAAAACGATGAGCGCTCGCAACCAGTCCGACACGCCAAAATGCTCCACAACCTTGCCTTCTTCGACCTGGTCAAGTGAGATATTCATGATCTCAATCGCTTTGCCTGTGGCTGCGACTCCCATGAATGCTCCCAGGTGTGCGCCGCGGAACGTGGTGCGGGTCGTCACCCATGTTCCCTCGACGGTCTGCTGCTCGATGGTGGAAGACGCGTCAGGGAACGAGGTGAAGAGCAAGGGAAAGACCTGCCGGGTCTGGAAGTCAGCCAGGATGGTCCTCCAGCAGCGTCAGATTCCTGTGATTGATCGCCTCGTGCGCCAACCTGGCGATGGCTTTGCGTTCTTCAGGAAGCATGGCTTCTTCTCCGATCTCGGCTGTAGGTTATAAGAAACGTTCTCATACCTGCGGTGGATCACCGTTCACTACCAGTGTACCTGCTCGTGCTCGATTGCACCATGAAGAGGACCCACAGTTTTCCCACAGTTTGCTCGTCTTTCTCCTGTGGTATGATGGTGTCATGGGATGTTTCGCTCATAACGGCAGATCACAGAGAGGGCAGAGGAGATGGAATCGACGACCTTTGGGACACTGCTCAAGCACTATCGCATGGCAGTGGGGTTGACACAGGAGGCACTGGCTGAACGTGCTAGCCTCAGCACTCGCGCAGTCAGCGACCTGGAACGAGGCCTTAGTCGTGCGCCGCGCTATGATACACTTGATCTGTTGACGACCGCTATGAGCCTCTCTGCCGAGCAACGGGCTGCGCTCTTCGCAGCCGCACGACCCCCTCTCCTTGGAGACGACACGAAAGTCGCTCCCTTGCAGGTGCTTCCTTTCTCGCCCACTGCTCTACTCGGGCGGGAGCAGGAGGTCACCCAGGCACGTGACCTTTTGCAAGCGCGGGGTGTGCGTCTGCTCACTCTGACCGGGCCTGGCGGGGTAGGCAAGACCAGGCTCGCGCTCGAGCTTGCCCATACCCTCCGTGCTGGTTTTGCCGATGGCCTCGCCTGGATTGACCTGACAGCTCTGCGTGATCCTTCGCTTGTGCCGCGGACTGTGGCACACGTGCTGGGACTGCGTGAACAGGCTGATCACGCGTTCCCTGAGCAAGTGCGTGCTTTCCTCCAGGGCAAACAGTTTTTGTTGCTCCTCGATAATTTTGAGCACCTGCTGGAAGCGGCAGACTTCGTGGCCAACCTGCTGGTACACTGCCCACGTCTACACATCCTGGTCACCAGCCGGACGCCCTTGCACCTGCGTGTGGAACAGCAACTGGTGTTGACCCCATTAACGCAAGCAGCCTCCGTGGCCCTCTTTCGCGAGCGAGCGCAGAGGGTGCAGCCCAATCTAGATGCCACCGAGTCCTCTGTGACGGCCATTTGCGAACAGGTGGACCGGCTGCCACTAGCCATCGAACTGGCGGCAGCGCACGTCCGGGTGCTTTCCCTCCCCTTGTTGCTCGAGCGTCTCTCGGACCGGCTCCGCTTCCTGCGTGGGGGTGCCAGGGATTTGCCGGAACGCCAACGAACTATGCAGGAAGCGATTGCCTGGAGCTACAACCTCCTTCCTCACACACAACAGCGCTGGTTCCGCGCGCTGAGCGTCTTCATGGGAGGATACCAGCTTTCAGCAGCAGAGTCCATCTGTTGGAGAGAGGAACCGCTCACTTCCAATGAGGGACTCTCGACCATCGCGGCGCTTGTCGATGCCAGTCTGGTCCAGGTGGAGACCACGGCAGATGGCCTCTCGCGCTATCGTCTGCTCGAAGTCATTCGCGAGTATGCGGCCGAACAACTGCGGGCAGCAGGGGAGGAGGAAGACTTGAAGCTTCGCCATGCGGAGTATTACGCGACTCTGGCCGAGGAAGCGGAGCGCTTTGGATCAGGCCAGGGGAGCCGTGAGGCACACCTCGAACGGGAATCTGCCAATGGACGTGCAGCACTCGACTTTGCCTATGAGCGTGGCGAGGGGACACTCGGCCTGCAGCTGGCTACGTGGTTTGGATTTTTCTGGATCAAACGAGGCCAGATGAGCGAGGCAAACCTGTGGCTGGAAAGGATGCTCGCACTGGACGAAGCTCGCGGAGCGCAGGCTGCCTCGCCCGCTGTACGCAGCAGAGCGCTGTATTACGCATCGAGTCTCACGATACACCTGGGCAGGAGAGACCGCGCCCTCGCCTTCGCTGAAGAGGCACTGGCGCTGGCCAGGCGGACGGGAGACCAGTCCAACATCAGCAACGCGCTGGCTCTGCTCGGTTCCATCGCGCTGGCCGGAGGCGCAGAAGACGAGGCTACTACCTACTTCACGGAGAGTTACGTGGCGGCCAAACGTGCAAAGGATACAGGAGATACCCATCAGATCTCACTTGCCCTGCTCAATCTCGGTGAGTTGGCACGCAAGCGAGGGGATGTCGCGCGTGCCACCGAGTTCTTAGAAGAAGCCCTCGCCGATGTGCGAGCCATCGACATGACCTGGGGCATTGCGAACATCCTCACCCTGCTGGGGCATGTGGCCCGCCAACAGCAGGACTACGAGCGTGCAAAGGTCCGCTACCGGGAAAGCCTGGCGCTCTACCAGAGGCTGGGCAATGTCACCTATACCGCCTGGTGCATGGAAGGCATCGCTGCCGTCGCTTGTGCGGAAGGGAGCTACCAGCATGCAACCAGGCTGTGTGCCGCCGCTGCCGCCCTGCGTGTCGCGGCACAGACCCCACTGCCCCCGACAGAGCAGGATGACTTCGATAAGGTGGTCATGACCGCGCGTGCTGAACGAGATGAGAAGAACTTCATAGAGGAGTGGAGGATCGGATCAACCATGGCGCAAGACGACGCCATCTCCTACGCCCTGATGGGACCTCTGGCTTGAGCGACTCACGAGAGAGAGCAACACGCTCTCCCATGACCTGGGGAGTCAGCTCATGCTTGGCTTCACAACGAGGCGAAAGGTTGGTGAGTTGGGTCTCAATGAGGACACCTGATTCCGTCGTACATGATCCCCCCTTGCAACTCAGCCTGCTTGCTACAACCTCGTTGCGCAACCCGTGGGCCTCGCAATTATCGCTACCGTCTATGCCGAGTGCGATGGGGCTGATGCAAAACTGCACGGCGAGTTCCTCAAATGGTTTATCAGGGGATGTCAGCAGAGCGGCGGGAACCGGAAATGCATCAAAGGGGTGTAGTTCTGTTCTCGTGCATCAGCCAGTTTGCTCAGCAGCCGATGATCAGACACTATCCAGACGACAAGAACGCTGGAGTGCAGATATTCTATCCAGACTGTAAATTTGCTAATGAGCATCGCCATTGTTTTTGACAATATTTCATGTACAAAATTTTGCTTTACATAATTAGCAAATTTACACTGTAGTGCTTTCGCCGATCAGATTCATCTTTTAACAGTGCATAGCCGACGGCCTATCACGCGCGTGCATAGCGCATGAGCACAACGCCTGATGGGAGTGGCCTGGATTCAATCAGGCGCAGAGGAACGCGCAGTCCCTCAGGAAACAGCTTCTTGCCACTGCCAAGCACAACCGGGTACACATGCAGGCTATATTCGTCAATCAGATCGTACGCGGCCAAGGTATGAACCAGCACGCTGCTGCCATCGATGACGATGTTCTTGCCAGGCTGTGCTTTCAAGGTGCGTACTTGCTCGACCACATTGCTGCCAATCAAGGTGGAGTTGCGCCAGGCCGAGGCCGTGGTCAGTGTGGTGGAAACAACGTATTTCGGCATGGTGTTCATGATATCGCCAAAAGGATCACCGGCTGGCATGGGTTCAAATGCCCCACCGTGGATCTGCCAGGTTTTGCGCCCTAGAAGTAGCGCGTCACTGTGGCTCATTTCCTGAAAGAAGTGCGCTCCAATGTCATCGTGCCAGAACGGTCCCGTCCACCCGCCGTGGGTGAAGCCGCCCTCGGTATCTTCTTCTGCACCACCAGGTGCTTGCATGACACTGTCCAACGACACAAACTCTGAGACAACGATGTTTCGCATGATTCCCTCCGTCTCGATCAAGCAACAACTCTAGGCTTTCAACCGTAGAACACACCTTTCGCAGCCAAGCGGGAAGCTGTGGAGGGCTTCGTCTCCCCCCAGCTCCTCTCTGCGTAAGGCGAGTAAGTGAGATAAATTTTTGATAGGGGTAGTATACCTTAGGGGAAGAGCGTTGTCTTGTACAAAAACGAAAGCTGCTCAGGTCGGCTGTGGTGAAGCAGTTGGGCAGGGGTTTGTCCGATGAAGTGCTTGAGGGACCTGGTCAGATGAGGCTGATCGTAATACCCGGCCTGGAGAATGGTGTCGGGGATCGAGACGCCTTGCTGCAAGAGGAGGGTGGCATAGCGGGCGCGTTCGATTTGTCGAGCCGTGCTCTGGGTGATTCCGGCTGCCTGCAGGAACCGATACTGAACGGAGCGCTGGCCCAGTTCTTTGAGTTGCCCTTGTGAGGTCGCCTCGACGACGGGATCACGAAGGAGCAGGCCAGAACGCACCAATCGGTCTATAAAGGTCTCTGCGTTCTCATAGTCAGGAAATTGCCAGAAAGAGCTGGCCAGCCAGAAGGTTTTGCTCGAAGCTGTGGGAAGGGTCACCGAGGAATCCACCAGCACCGTGGTAGGCAGATGGGCCAGATGCGTTCCCAGCTTCAAAAGGATTCCAAACCACTCTCCGTCCCTGGGAGAGTCTCCAACTGGTGTGGCTTTCGTCTCTGGCCCGCGCACCGTCATGGTGACCTTCCCGGCAAGTCTGCTCACCACCAACTCGCAGTGGCTGATGGCGATGGAGAGAAAAGGGTCCGTGCCCTCACTGTGGCTCCGCCAGACCCTTTCAACAAAGGGCGAGTCGGATGGTCTATCCTCATCAAAGAGAATCATTCTATACTCCTCTCTCGTTGACGTGCGGCAGTCCGACAGGCGGACCGCCCATACGGTGTTCCAGGCTCAATCCGCCTCCCATGATAGCACAAACGCTCTAATTGCAGAAGACAGGCGCAGGCGTGGGTGTTCCTCCCTTAGAGCAAGTTGCTTCTCTGTTGGGGGGTGAATTCTCTATCAGTGCAGGCTGTAATAACGGATGGGCTTTTTTCCATGCGCGAGTTCTTCCTGCGGAAGTGAAGCTCATCAAGTGATGCGACTTGCGTCAGCATCACGGTGAGTATGAGTCTGGGTCAACCTCACGGACAAGGCTCTCGTTACCAATAATGAGAGCCTTGTCCGTATGCGTACTTCCTTGTCGTGTGTCTCAAAAACATTTGTGGTGCTCTTTTGGAGCAGAGAACATGGAGCTCCTGTGAGACCAAAAAGGTGTCATTTTGAACGATGCTCTATTGCAAAGTCGATGTTGCTCCACTGCAAAGTCACAAATTACAGTTGCATGTGATGTAAGCGTATAGCTATCCTTCGAGAAGCAATGTTTCTGGGTCTTCCACAAGTTCTTTGATGCGTACCAGGAATTGTACGGCTTCGCGTCCATCAACGATACGATGATCGTAGGAAAGCGCGAGATACATCATAGGACGAATGACTACTTGTCCATTGAGGGCAATAGGGCGCTGCTCAATCTTGTGCATGCCCAGGATACCTACTTGTGGAGCGTTTAAGATAGGCGTAGAGAGGAGCGAACCGAATACACCACCGTTAGTAATAGTGAACGTTCCTCCTTGTAGTTCCGAAAGCGAAAGAGTATTTGCTCTAGCTTTCTTGGCAAGTTCGCCGATCTCGCGTTCTATCTGGGCAAAGCTTTTGCTATCCGCATCACGCAGTACAGGTACGACAAGACCCTCTTCTGCACCAACCGCGATACCAATATCGTAATACTTTTTCAAGACAAACTCGGTGCCCTGAATTTCTGCATTTAGACGTGGGAAGGCTTTGAGTGCGCCAACGGCAGCTTTCGTGAAGAATGACATAAAGCCAAGTGAAATTCCGTTACGCTCCTTAAAGGCGTCCTTACGGCGGTTACGCACATCCATAATCGCCGTCATATCAACCTCGTTAAAGGTGGTGAGCATCGCTGCTGTATGTTGTGCTTCAACAAGCCTCTGCCCAATCGTTTGGCGACGACGTGAGATACGTACTCGCTCTTCACGACCTCGTGGGGCTGCAAGCATCGGTGGTGCAGCAGTACCATTTTCTGTATCACGGAGCGCTGGTGGCGCTATAGGTATTGTTTCTTGGAGTGGTGCAACTGGCTCAGGTGCAACAGGAGTCTTAGCCGCCGATTGTGTGTTTTGTTCCAAGTAGCTGACAACATCATCACGTGTCACACGCCCATGTGGACTGGTGCCGCGTACTTGTGCGATATCGACATTGTGTTCTGCCGCTATACGACGTGCTAGCGGCGATGGCGGACGCTGCGTCTCAGATGATGCCTGTTGTTGTACAGGTTGTTGTGCCACCGGTGTCTGTATAGGCGGGACTGGAGCGGCAGACTCAGCAGGAGCAGTATGAGGAGGAGATGAGATAGAGCTTGTTGTAGCAACCGTCTCTTTGCCCCTATTGGATGAAGTTTGTATCTCTTGAGAGGATGATGGACTTTCACCAATAATTCCCAGAACCTCACCAACGGCAACGGTATCACCTGCTTGCTTGACGACTTTTTGCAGAACACCTTCTTGTTCAGCGTTCACTTCGATATTGACCTTATCGGTTTCCAGTTCCACCAGGGCCTCACCCTGGTGAATTGTGTCGCCTTCTTTTTTGAGCCACGAAGCAATCGTGGCATCAACTATCGATTCTCCCAGTGTTGGGACGCGAATTTCAATGGACATAATTTCCTCCGCGCTGGCTTAGTGGTAAGTGAGATGCTTCTGTAGTGATTCTCTCCTGCTCAGCAATATACCAATCCCAAAAGCCAGTAGCTGGACTTGAACGATCAGGACGCGCTATGACCCCGACCTTAGTTGACGTATCAATGTGAGCGCCGAGGTACGGTTCAACATACTTCCACGCCCCCATGTTATGCGGTTCTTCTTGTACCCAGACGATCTCATGGGCATTTGGATAGTGCGCAAGGACTTTCTTCAAAGCTTGTTCTGGGAAAGGATAGAGCAGTTCCACACGCACAATTGCGATGTCGTCAACGCTAGTTCGGCTCTCATGTGAGAGCAAATCAAAGGCTATTTTTCCTGTGCAAAGCACAACACGCTGTATACGTTCCGCATTCGCTCGTGCCTTTGCATCGTCAAGTACCGCTTGGAAGGTACTCTCCGCCAAATCCTCTACGCGTGACGAAGAAAGTGGGTGACGTAGGAGACTTTTTGGCGTCATTACAATCAACGGACGCGGATGATGCTGTAAGTTACACGCTTGACGCCGCAATAGATGGTAGTATTGCGCCGCTGTCGAACAATTTGCCACTTGCACATTGTCCTCGGCAGCGAGTTGCAGGTAGCGTTCCAGGCGTGCGCTAGAATGTTCTGGTCCCTGTCCTTCATAGCCATGTGGGAGCAAGAGAACGAGGGAGGCCTCTTGCTTCCACTTTGCGCGTCCTGAAACAATGAATTGATCTATAATCACCTGGGCAACATTCGCAAAATCGCCAAACTGGGCTTCCCACAGAACAAGGGCATCAGGCGCATGCACACTGTATCCATACTCAAAACCCATGACAGCGGACTCGCTAAGCGGGCTATTGTAGATGGAGAATGAAGCCTTTGCTTGTGGAAGATGCTGCAATGGAATGAACAATTCATCGTTTTCTTGTCCATGGAGTACCGCATGGCGATGGCTAAACGTGCCACGCTCTGAGTCCTGTCCTGTCAGTCGGATAGGCGTACCATCAGCTAGAATAGAGGCAAATGCGAGTGTTTCGGCCTGTCCCCAATCAATACCACCTTCTGGCCCTAGTGTATTTGCACGACGTTGTAATGTACGTGCGAGCTTTGCGTTTGGGGTGAAGCCTTTAGGCCATGCAAGCAGTTCCTCATTAAATGTGGTCAACTGCTGTACAGAGACTTTCGGTGGAACGGCTGCTTCCTCAGTATGTCCATTCGAGCCATTTTTCCCGACTGGATCGGTTTGATGTACACCACTATCGGCTTCTCGTTTGGCCTGCTCTAAGGCGGCAAACGCCTCGCTCATCATCACTTCAGCCTCTGCTTGCGGCACCAATCCCTCTTGTTCCAAACGTTGTGCATATAATGCTCGTACCGTTGGATGTGACCGAATTGTGTCATACATCTGAGGTTGCGTGAATGCTGGCTCGTCGCCTTCATTATGACCCCAGCGTCGGTAGCCTACTAAATCAACAAGCACATCTTTATGAAAATGGTCTCGATATGCGTGCGCGATACGTACCGCCGTTAAGCAAGCATAAGGGTCGTCGGCGTTGGCATGAATGATTGGCAGCTCAAAGCCTTTTGCCAGGTCGCTGGCGAAATGGGTCGAGCGGCTATCATCGGGATTGGTGGTAAAGCCAAGTTGATTATTTGCGATAATATGAATTGTGCCACCAACCCAATAGCCACGTAGATGCCACAGGTTCAGCGTTTCTGCAACGATACCTTCGCCAGGGAAGGCGGCGTCACCATGAATAACAATCGGAAGTGTGTGATCTACATCTAGTAGTGGAGACCCTGCAACAGAGCGTGTCTCCTGGGCCGCGCGTGTCATGCCTTCGATTACAGGATTGACGAATTCCAGGTGACTGGGATTAGGTGCAAGGACAATTTTTAATGCGACGTGTGAAGCATCTTCGCCAAGCACATGCTCTGCGCCGAGATGATACTTTACATCTCCTGTCCACCCAAAACCAAAGGTGTCGGTGAGTGGTACGCCTTCTTCACGTTTCGCATGGCTAAACTCGGTCAGAATAGCTCCATAGGATTTGCCAAGAATATGTGCGAGCACATTCAACCGTCCGCGGTGAGCCATACCGACAATCACCTCGCACGTCTCTGAATCAATAGCGCCGTGAATGATTTCGTCGAGCATGGGAATAAGCGTGTCCGTTCCCTCTATCGAGAAGCGTTTTTGACCAGCAAAGGTTTGATGAAGATAGCGTTCAAAGGCCTCAACTTGCGTCAGCCGTTTGAGCAGCTTTCTCGCCTCTACTGAACCCGGAGTAGTCTGGTACAGGCGTAGGCCAACAGCGTCACGCAGCCAGGCTCGCTCTTCCGAACTCTTCACCTGGTCAAATTCGTAGCTAATTGTTCCGGAATACATAGAGCGCAGCGCGTTAATGGCTTCAAGTGCGTTCGATGCGTTTTCTGCTGCATGCCCTCCAACAATGCTTGGTGGTAGTTGAGCAAGGTCTTCGTTCGTCAAGCCATGTGTCTCTGGTAAAAGAGCGGGATCGCCCAATGGTTTTCTGCCAAGTGGGTCAAGCTGTGCTCCAAGATGTCCGCGTTCGCGGATTGCATGTGCCAGTGCGGAAGCGGCGACAATATGCGAAACCTGAGGCGACGCAGCCTCTTCGACGGGAACATCGTAGTTTGAGAGTTGTGCAGTATTCGTGGCCTGACGCTCTTGAGAAGCCTTTGAAGGTTCAGATGACCATGAGTCAAACGTCGCCCGTGCATCTGCATCAACCGATGCGGGATTTTGCCTATATCGTTCATAGAGGTCAAGTACATAGCCCGCATTTGGTCCGTAAAAGGTTTCAAGATTGTTCATGAAACATTCCTTTGTGTAGTTAACTGTCCCAACCCACCTCAACTCTTCCAGTAAAGCATCAATAATACGTGGATTGATTACCTCATTATAATATTATAATACGCTTTTGTGTTCTGTCGATAGTCTTATGACGATAAAAACTCATGCTCTTATCATTTGCTTGAGTTTTTACTTTTTTATGATTGACATGCTGCGTCAAGTCCAGTACAATATAGTTGTAGTATAGTACAGACAAGCTATGACGGAGAAAGTACGCACACACAAGCATGTTCTAGAGAGTTCGGAGTTGGTGTAACCGAACACAGGCAATGTGCAGAAAATCACTCCAGAGCTGCTAGCCGAATGTTATAGTAAGCCTAGCCGGAACCTTTCCGTTACCACAAAGGTACGTATATCTTGCCATATATCTCGCTTTTCTATCTTATGAAGAGGCTTATTGACATGTAGTACGTAACGTCAAGTGAGTTTGTGTGCTTTTTGTTATGTATTGAGAGGCAAGCATACAACTAATAAGGGTGGTACCACGGGAGTTCCTCTCGTCCCTAGTGTTGGGCGAGGGGGTTTTTTATTGCTATTTATTGTTTTTGCATAGAGCTAGAAGACAGAGAGGAGCGCCACGACAATGAAGACAAAGCTGCTCTATCACCAGAATAGTTTTACCTACGAATGCACTGCAAAAGTTGTTGCCGTCGAAAACGATGAGATAGCACTTGACGCGACTGTGTTTTATCCCGGTGGTGGCGGTCAGATGGCAGATCGTGGCGTCATCTCCTGGGAGGGTCAGCAGGCGAATGTTGTCGCGACGAACAAGCGCGATGACGTTGTGTGGCACACGCTCGACTCTCTCCCTCCCATGCTAGGGACAGAGGTTGTTGGGACGATTGATTGGGATTTTCGCTACCAGATGATGCGTACGCATACCGCACTACACATTCTCTGTGGAATTATCTGGAAAGAATTTGGTGTCCAGGTAACGGGGGGACAAATGTATCCAGACCGTGCGCGTATGGACTTCTCAATGGAGAATCTTGATAAAGAACGTATTGCCTCTATTGAGCAAAGAGTGAATGAGGCAATCGAAGCAGATTATCCAATCCGTGTGTACACACTGCCACGTGAGAAAGCATTTGCAATACCCGACCTTGTGCGCACAAAAATAAATTTGCTTCCCGCTTCTATTGAAGAGGTGCGCATCGTAGAGATCGTCGGACTGGACTTGCAAGCAGACGGTGGTACTCATGTGGGCCATACGAAAGCAGTTGGCGGAATTAAGATTACAAAGACAGAAAACAAGGGCAGAATCAATAAGCGTTTAGAGATTATACTGACGGAATAAGGGATTGTTTTATAGATAGAGGACTTATTCATATTCAATAACCATATTCCTTCTAAGGAAAAAAGGCATATTGACAGCCGAGGAGGATGTTTTGTCGGTTACATCAAGTGTATTCCAGCCAGTCACTGCGGCAGACCGCGTAGACTATCCTAAGCTGGAAAAAAAGATTCAGCAGTGGTGGGATGATAACAAGGTGCTTCAATTGTACCTGCGTCGCAATGAACACAGCGATAAGCGCTATTCGTTCATGGATGGCCCAATCACTGCGAACAACCCAATGGGCGTGCATCATGCATGGGGGCGCACCTACAAAGACCTGTACCAGCGTTTCAAGACGATGCAGGGGTACAAGCAACGCTACCAGAACGGCTTTGATTGCCAGGGCTTATGGGTCGAGGTCGAGGTGGAGAAAGAACTTGGCATCAAGTCGAAGCGCGACATTGAAGAATTCGGCATCGCTGCATTTGTTGAGCGTTGTAAGGCGCGTGTCTTCACCTACGCGAGACGCCAAATAGAGCAATCAATCCGCCTGGGCTACTGGATGGATTGGGGCAATGACTACTACACTCTCTCAGATGAGAATAACTACACTATCTGGTCTTTCTTAAAGAAGTGCAATGAGCGGAGTTTGCTCTACAAAGGGCGTGATGTCATGCCGTGGTGTCCACGCTGTGCCACTGGCCTCTCGAATATGGAGATAGAGTCAGAGGGTTATCATGAAATTACTCATCTTAGCCTCTATGTCCGTTTTCCATTAGTAGATCGTCCTCATGAGTACCTGCTTGTCTGGACAACAACGCCGTGGACGCTTGCTGCGAATGTCGCATCCGAGGTCCATCCCGATCTGTCCTATGTAAAGGTTGAGCAAGATGGGGAGTTCTACTACCTTGCCGAGGCGTTATTGCCCGTACTAAAAGCTCTCAAAGGGCGTGATAAGGGCGACTACCATGTCGTCGAAACACTCAAAGGAAGTGACATGGTGGGATGGACCTATCGAGGTCCCTTCGATGAACTTCCTGCTGAGCAGGGCATCGTCCATAGACTTATATCAGGAAAAGATGTCACGTCGAGCGAAGGTACAGGCATTGTGCACATTGCTCCAGGATGTGGACGTGAAGACTTTGCGCTCTCGAAAGAGTTTGATCTTCCCTCGATAGCGCCAGTTGATGAGTCTGGTGTATATGTCAATGGATTCGACTGGCTCACAGGTAAGCATACCTCCGAGGTAGGACAGCTTGTTGCCGATAACCTGACACAAAAGGGCTTGTTATATCGCCCACAGAATTATAAGCATCGCTATCCAACCTGCTGGCGCTGCAAAACCGAATTGATCTTCCGTCTTGTTGACGAGTGGTTCATCTCTATGGAGACGCTCCGCTACGAGATCATGGACGTTGTGAAGCAGATCACATGGATACCAGAGTTTGGTTTTGACCGCGAAATGGACTGGCTGCGTAATATGGACGATTGGATGATCTCCAAGAAGCGCTACTGGGGCCTCGCGTTACCCATATTCGATTGTCCCGCGTGTGGGACATATGAGGTTATCGGTAGCAAAGAGGAGTTGAAAGAACGTGCCGTCTCCGGTTGGGAAGAATTTGAGGGCCATTCACCACATCGTACATGGGTCGATGCTGTCAAAGTACGTTGCCCAAATTGTAACGAAGAGGTTTCTCGCGTAAAAGATGTGGGTAACCCGTGGCTCGACGCGGGTATTGTCCCATACTCAACGCTGCATTACCGCACTGATCGTGCTTACTGGGAACAATGGTTTCCAGCCGATTTTGTCACAGAGTCGTTTCCGGGGCAGTTCCGCAACTGGTTTTACTCTATGCTTGTGATGAGTACGGTTCTGGAGGACACGGCACCGTTCAAAACGTTGTTTGGCTTTGCCACGCTCATGGGTGACGATGGAACACCTATGCACAAGTCAAAGGGTAATCTCGTTGTCTTTGATGATGCAGCAGAGCGTATCGGTTCTGATACTATGCGCTGGCTCTACACGAACCATGTGCCTGAACAGAACCTGAGTTTCCCACGTATCCCATCAATGGAGGATATGGAGAAATCCGAGCAGACTGGTCTTCCTGTTCGTCTAAGCGAAAAATGGATGCTTGTCCGTAAGACGCTGGATAAGATCTGGAATGTGTACTGGTTCTTTACCACCTACTCGAATATCGACCAGTTTAATCCAACACAGCACCAGGTGCCAACTGAGGAGCGTAGCGAGCTTGATCGCTGGATACTCTCCGAACTCCAATTAACCATTCGTGAAGTCACTCAAGGCTTAGAGCAGTATGATACAGTCAAACCATCAGAAGCCATGCAAAACTTTCTCGATGACCTGTCTAACTGGTACCTGCGGCGTAGCCGCGAACGCATCTGGGCTGCCGGCCTTGAGACCGATAAGAAAGCGGCCTATCTGACACTCTACGAGTGCTTGACAACGCTCATCACGTTGCTTTCGCCTTTTATGCCGTTCATAACAGAAGAGTTGTATCAGAACTTGGTACGAAGCGTTGATGGACAAGCACCATTAAGTGTGCATCTGCAGGATTGGCCCGTTGCGCAAGAAGCAGTGATCGACGAAAAATTGACTCGTGAGACGCATCTCGTGATGCGAGTTGTTGGGCTTGGTCGTGCTGCTCGTGAGAAGGCACAGATCAAGGTTCGTCAGCCGCTCAACGCGCTATATGTGCGTGTTCCAACTTCTGAGGAGGAAGAGGCATTGACGCGACTCGATGCACAGGTACTCGAAGAGTTGAATATCAAAAACCTGGAGTTGATGAGCAACGATAGCGATATGCTTGCCTATAGCTTGAAACCGCAGGTAAAGGTGCTGGGTCCTAAGTACGGGGCACTGTTCCAGAAAATTCTTGCGATCCTTAAGGGGCTTGACGAGCATAGTACCCAGATTGCTGCAAGGCAACTCGAGCAAAACGGTTCGTTCTTCCTGGCTGTTGACGGTCAGGAGATTGAACTGACGAAGGATGAGGTTAACGTTACCTCAACAGCCCGACCAGGCTTTGTCACTGCTGAAGAGCGTGGATACATTGTTGCACTTGAGACCACAATCACACCAGAGTTGCGGAACGAGGGTCTCATTCGTGATCTGACACATTATGTACAGGATATGCGCAAAAAAGCTGGATTAAACATTGAGGATCACATAGGTCTCGCTCTGTACACCGAAGATATCGAGTTAGCACGGACTCTTGTTGACTATCAACAAGAGATCGCCCAGGAGACGCTAGCGGCAAATCTTCTCGTGTCAATCAGCTTGCGAGACTATCCGTCGTTTGAGGAAACCTATCGGGAGAAAATCTCACCAACATCGGTCAAAAAACTGGAAGGCTATACCATCGAGGTTGTGTTAGGAAAAATGTAAAAATGAGGGCTTTGTGGTCGGCAGATTTGCCGACCACAAAGCCCTCATTTTTCTTATAGTAATGTGTACTAAAGAGAAACACGATGGAGAGGCCATATCAAGACTTCCTGCCGTTGAGAAAAGTGCAGCAAAGGAGGAATATTAGGAAGGTGTATTCCCTGTGAAAGAGCCATAGTATTCAGAACTATCTCTGCTTCAGCAGTTTGAAGAGGCCATTGAGTGTGATGTATAGCTCCAACATACACATGATTGCGAAAGACCGTATAGAGGTTGTAGCGCTCAGTGAGCCAGCGAGCGAGCGTTTTAGGCTTTGCATACTCGATAGACTGAGTAGGACGATATTGTGCTTCATACTCAGCTGGTGATGCATGACGATGAATACGATGACTTTGGTAATAGATTGTATCGCCTATGTGCTTGCTTTGCATAATAGCAGTAAAGTAGGGGAGATGAAAGAAACTACGTGCAATGCTGACAGCGATAGAATTTCCAGCATCAAGACTGAAAAAGTAGACACCACTATTCCCGTTTAGCTTGACATAAGTGCGTACATTTAGTTCAGGAAAAGAGGAAAGTCCCAGCACCGAAGGCAAGCCTCGCGGATGTACATCGCGCATCTCAAACGGGACAACACCAACCCACGCCTGCTGTTCAAATATATCGATTTCGAGGGACGATGGTATAAGTGGTCGTAAGACCTCTACATCGATAGGCCAGTGAGCAAACAGTAGATTGAGCCATGTTTGCCTCATCACCCAGGGACCACTTGGAAGAGGTGTCTCCCGATGTGCAATCTCTTTTATAAGTGTCATCGCGTCCATATAAGCGTAAACCTCCACACTGGAAGACGTGTAGAGCTATAGAAGTGGGTCAATCATGCAAGCTCAGCCATTAAATGGATCTATTTCTTGAAAAGAGTACGTTTGTTCGCTATAATTCAGAGAGTTGCGTAGAAAAACGTGTAACCTATGCTTGGTCAACCTAATACCATCAAGGTGATTGAGAAAATGAACAAATTCAGCTCAATATATTCAGATTGGAAAGTGCTTGCTGCGCTTGTGCTGATTGGGGCAAGTATTTGGCTTGTCGCTCCAAATCTAGTAACAACACTGTTTCCCCTATTACTCATTGCTGCTTGCCCTCTTGCAATACTTGCCTTTGTTGTATTTCTTATAAGAAACAGACAAAAGAAGCAGCGCCCTCGTATAGAGGAGGGACACTTACTAGAAGAGCAGATTGCCTCGCTCAAAGCACAGTTACTCACAGACCAAGTTCGACGCACCACGCATGGGGAAGAGGACACAATGTCACACGATCAGTGGATGAAGCTATAGAGAGACGAAGCAGCGAAGTACCTTCTTGTACGAATATATTCACAATTGGTTGATTTAGAGAAGAGATGTCTTATGCAACTCACCACGAATCGTCTTGTATTACGCGAATTTGAAGAAAATGACTGGCAAACTGTCCTTCACTATCAGCGTGACCCATTGTATTTACGGTACAATCCTTGGTCATATCGGACACCAGAAGATGTACGAGGCTTTGTAAATAGATTTATTCTTTGGAGCAGAGAGCAGCCACGCAGTCGGTTTCAGTTTGCTATCATTCTACGCTCAGAAGGATTACTCATTGGGAATTGTGGTATTCGTATGAAGTTTGCAAACGCGTGGGAGGCTGATCTTGGCTATGAGCTAGATAGTCGTTACTGGGGACATGGTTATGCAACTGAAGCTGCAACATCACTCCTCTCACTTGGCTTTAAGGACCTCCATCTGCACCGTATCTGGGCACATTGCATTTCTGAGAACACTGCGTCGGCGCATGTCTTAGAAAAAATCGGTATGCGCCTTGAGGGACATCTCCATCAAAACGAGTGCATGAAGAACCGTTGGTGGGACACACTCCAATATGCCATCCTTGATCATGAATGGCAAGCAAAAAGATAGCCTAACAATGAGAGTAAGCAAGAAACGCTTACTCTCGTTGATCTCTTCGTGTTTACCAGTCTTTAGTGAAACATAAAACTACATATTCACCCATGTGCTGCCATTGCGGGAACTTTCAACTGCCTTAGTGACGAACTGCATTCCCCGTAGCCCATCGTAGACGGTTGGGTAGCCTCCCATAGGTTTGTTCCCCTCCTCAACTCTACGGATATCGGCAATAATCATCTTGTAAAGATTGGCAAACGCCTCAAGGAAACCTTCTGGATGTCCGGCTGGTAGGCGAGTTGCTACTTTTGCTTCGTCGCTCATGTAGGGTAGTCCTGTACGGAGTATTTGCTGCGGCTTGCCTGGCTCCTTGAAAATCAGCGTATTCGGCTCCATTTGATGCCATTCAAGGCCAGCTTTGCTTCCATAGACGCGAATTGTCAGGTTGTTTTCTTCTCCTGCTGCAATTTGTGAGCAGGTAAGAAGACCTTTTCCGCCATTTTCTAGCCGTAGAAGCATATTTGCATCATCTTCGAGTGCTCTTCCCTCAACAAACGTCGTCAAGTCAGCACACAGCGAGGTAATTTTTAGACCTGTGATGAATTCAAGCAGGTTCTCTGCGTGTGTTCCAATATCGCCAACGCAGCCAGAGATGCCAGATTTGGTGGGATCAGTACGCCAGACAGCCTGCTTATTTCCTGATTTTTCTACAGATTCCATCAACCAGTCCTGAACGTACTCGACGAGCACTTTTCTGATAGCGCCGAGTGCTCCGTGTCGCACCAGTTCGCGTGCATGACGCACTGTAGGATAGCCAGTGTAGTTATGAGTTAGCGCAAAAATAAGATCGCCCCGTTCCACAAGCGCAACCTCTTCTTGTGCCTCCTCAAGTGTAAATGACATAGGCTTATCAGAAACAACATGAATTCCGTGTTCCAAAAACACCTTTGCAACAGGAAAATGCATGTAGTTTGGAATGGCAATAATCACAAAATCTATGCCGTCCTGAAGTTGTGCTTCCTTTTCCGCCATCTCTTGAAAACTGTTGTATGAACGCTTAAGAAACCATGCTTGAGCTGATGTTGCAGCACGTTGTGGATCGGTAGACATGGCACCAGCGATAATCTCAGCTTGACCATCTAGTTCTGTGGCAATGCGGTGGACTGCGCCGATAAACGATCCTTGTCCTCCTCCAACAATTCCTGCTCGTAGTCTTCTGTTCGCTACATCTCTGTTCATTATGTCGATTCTCCTCTCTTCTTTGAGTTACTTACACTCATCTATTCTTGTCAGGCTGTCTCTTCAACTGCTTGATGGAAACGCTCTCTGTCTTCTTTCTTTCTTACTCAGTTCCGTCGTACTTTCATTATTTATCAAGCTGTCCATGTGCCATGTCCAAGGGGAAAGGAGCAGGTTTTGCGCAGGTGCTTGCAATCTCGATATACTTTCCCTCGCTGGATGCCTCAAGAAATGCTTGCATAACATCTACAACATGATAGGTCATTTCTCCATTTGCACGCTGTGGACGACCAGAACGCAAGGCTGAAGCCATATCTGCAACACCAATACCACGACTTTCGGTGCTATAGTCATACATTAATGGAACAATGCGCCATTCCTTTTCATGTGCTCGTCGTATCTGTACAGGGCCACCAAAGGTATTTGGGTCTGGAACGCGCAATGTTCCCTCAGTTCCGTAAATTTCTATGTTTGGTAAGCCGCTTGACCATACGTCAAAGCTGGTAACAAGCGTACCAATTGCACCATTAGCAAAATCCATTACGCCCGCGATATGTGTTGGTGTGTTCACATGAATAATTTCTCCAGCGTGGGGCTTACTCGCTATTGTGCGCTCGGGAAATGTAACACGTGTAGATGATGCGACACGCCGTATTGGACCTATGAGATTGATGAATGCCGTAAGGTAATATGGACCCATATCAAAGAGAGGGCCAGCACCAGGTTGATAAAAAAAGTCTGGATCAGGATGCCAGCCTTCAGGACCATGCGAGAGCATAAATGCGGTGGCGGCAATTGGCGTTCCGATTTCGCCATCATCAATCAATTTGCGACAGGTTTGGATGCCTGCACCTAAAAAGGTATCAGGTGCGCCGCCTACGCGAACACCGCGAGTATGTGCTGCTGTAAGAACTTCCTGCCCCTGCTGACGGTTTAGTGCCAGTGGCTTTTCGCTATAGACAGATTTGCCTGCACGAATAGCTTGCAGCGCAATCTCTACGTGAGCTTTGGGAATTGTTAAGTTGACGACAATCTCGATCTCTGGATCAGCAAGAAGTTCCTCAACACGATAGGCATGCGGGATTGCATACTGCTCCGCCTTTGCCTTCGCGCGTTCTCTGTCCAAGTCAGCACAAGCAACGATGTCTAGAATCTCAAATGTCTTGCCAGCTTGAAAATACACGTCACTAATCTTCCCACAGCCAATCACTCCAACCTTGACCTTTGCACTCGCCATACACTCGCTCCTTCAATCAATTACCGAGAAATTTCAAGGGCAATGCTCTCTAGCAATGCCCCAATTGAGACGTTGTGCGCCTACATTCCCTAGTATATGCGCTAAAGAGTGCTGGTGCAAATAACTGCTTACTCTCTTGTCGATTTCCTTTCTTGGGATGTAGAAAGGTGGGCAAAGCGTCCTTCCAGTAAGCTAGCTCCTGCATCTGCGGTGCCTACAAGCCCACGAATATAGATATCAGTGGTAGCAATGTTGCTGTGTCGAAGCAAGCGTTGCAGAGAACGTACATCCTCTCCTGCCTCATAGCGTTGCTGCGCTGCTGTATGACGCCAAGAGTGAATGGACAGTCTTTGTGCGTCGATGCCTGCAAGTTGGGCATACTTTTTTAGCGCGTATGCAATCGCGTGGCTGGTTAGGGGAGTATGATCGTCAGCAGGAAGTGTTACACCACGCTTTCCTCCACCTTGTTCTGGCCCAATAGCGACAAAGAGTGGGTCGCTATGGCGTATCGTTTGCATGCGCCGTGCAGCAACGAGATAGCGGTCTATCGCAAGTTTGGCAGGCATAGGAAGTTCTGCCATATCTTCTTGTCCACGCTTGCCCTTACCGTAGAAGCGATAACGCCAGCCTTGCCTACGTCCTCCACTCCGCTCATCAATGATGGTCGCTTGTTCAATATCACCCCATTTCAGACGTGCGATTTCCTCACGGCGGCGTGCTGTCCAGAAGTAGAGCAGAAAGATTGCGCGGTCCCGCAGACCTATTACCGTGTCAGTTGGTATCAGATCGAAAAAGCGGTCAAGTTCGCTTTCATCGAAGGCGCGGTATACGCGGTCTGGACGCCTATGACGAATTCCTAATGTAGGACTCGGTGATTGTAAAAGCGTCTTTGGGCGTCCATCAGGTCCAGGAAGAGTAAAGGTTGCCGCAAATGTATAGAACGAGGAGAGAATAGAGAGCCTCTGATTCATGGTTGCTATGGACGGAGCCGCACCAGCGTTACGTGTCGAGGTTGACGGGCGATGAAGAAAGTCTTCTACGTCCTCGCGTGTATAGTGTTCTGGATGCTTAGGTGGCCCACTCTGCGCACTTGACGAGAAGAACGCAAGGAGCGTGTGGCGATAATCTCTCACGCTCTTTTCACTACGGCTGCGATCATAGAGTTGGCGCAAAAATTGTGCCATGCAACGTTCCCAGGGAGACGCATCAATATCTCCACTAGGAAGCCAGGTAAGCGATGAAGCTGCTGTTGAAAGAACAAGCGCGAATGGTGAACTATCCTCGTTCATATATGCTCCTTTATGCTACTTCTTCATTGGGTCCGTCTCTTTGCTCTCTTGTATCTTCAAAAAACTATAGTATTTCTTATAGTACATATTAAAAACTTGTGGGTGATAGGTGGTAGGGAAGGGAGGTGAGCAAACGCCATGTGGCAGTTGCTTTTCAATGAGTCGAGTAATTAGCGGAAGACAATTTTCGCCTCCCATCAGAATATTGTAATCGAGGATGCGTAGAGGCACAGCAACTCCTTTAGTCAGGATAAAAGAATGTACTTGGGAAAATACGTTATCATCTTTAGTGTATCATACATCTTCATTGGTATTGCGTAAGAACTAACTTTCTCATGTACGTTTACACTAACTTGCATTAGTGTAAACGTGGGGGAGGGCAAAACACAAAGTCTAAGTGATACCTATCATCATGACATGCAGAAACACATTCCTCGACATGTAACACGAAGGCATTAGTGCGTATAACCACGTTCATATTTGGTAAAACTGCGTAACGAAAAACCTGTGCTACGATCCATCGCAAACTCTTAATATTTGTTCAACAAAAAGAAGTGAAGCACATAATCCATTGATAAGATAAACCACATCAAATTCATGTTGTTCCAACTCTGCATCGAGCGAGATGAAGCCAGAGATATGCCAAAAGGAGAACATTTAAATGTCGCTCTATAACTACTATCATATACTCCCTCTCCTGGCAGAATGGCTGAATAATACCTCACATTCCATACTTTCTTAAGAACATGTTGAAATGATCACTCTGCAAAAGGCTAGCTCTATCATCCCAGGAAGACTATAAGAAATACGTCGTCATTATGTGCATCTGTAATCCTAGCTATTTTTCCAGGTATTGAACTAGCCGAATGGCTGGTGTGCCTATGAACCGGAGCGCGTATAGTTATAGCACAAGGGCAGATAGCCCAGCATAAAAGACACAAAGGACAAAAGGAAGCTATGGAACATTCAACTACCTCCACAAACACACTTCGCTCACTGTCGAATCAGATGGCGGATGCCGTTGAACATATAGGTTCTGCACTCGTACTGGTAAATGGTCGTCAGCGCCAGCCAGCAAGCGGTATCATCTATGCGAATGATCTGGTACTTACTGCAGATCATGTACTGGAGCGCGAAGAAGATATTACGATTCAGACACACGACCAGCGCACACTTCCCGCACAATTTGTAGGCCGTGACCTTGCTAGCGACTTAGCAGTGCTGCGTGTAAAAGACCTCAATAGTCAGCCTGCATCATTGGCAAGCGAAGAAGCCCGCGTCGGGCAGCTTATTCTGACTGTCGGGCGCTCTAACAGCGAAGGCCCAATGGCAAGCATTGGTATTGTCAGTGCTGTTGGCGGTCCTCTCCGTACAGGCCGTGGCGCAACACTCGAACGCTATATTCGTACCGACGCAACTCCCTATCCTGGTTTCTCTGGTGGTCCACTCATTGATTTGGATGGCTCGGTTGTCGGTGTACTCACAACAGGACTCGTAAACGGCGTTGCTCTAGCTATTCCAGCGAACATTGCTAAGGGAATCGCTGATACGCTCGCAACGCAAGGCTACATTAAGCGCGGCTATCTCGGTATTAGTAGCCAACTCGTGCATGTACCAGCGGGTCAGCGTGCGGGTCGTGAGCAGGAGCATGGACTGTTGATCGTAAAGGTCGAAGAGAGTAGTCCAGCACAACGCGGAGGTGTGATGATCGGCGACATTCTTGTCTCGCTAGACGGTCATATCGTAAAGGATGCGGAAGACCTTCAAATCGTTCTAGCAGGCGACCATGTGGGGAAAACCATCCCTGTAGAAGTCATTCGTGGTAATGCAGTCCAAACACTCCAAGTTACTGTTGGACAGCGAAACTAGTAGCGTTCTTACACATACATACATTGGCAGGTATATCATGACACAAACAGAGACACATACGCAGCAATCTTCGTTTCCATTGCCCGATGCCTTTTCAGCAGAGCTAACCAAGTTGTTTACCACAACACAGCCTAGCATCGTACAGGTACACACCGAGGGCCGTGGGGCTGGCACCGGCATCATCTGGAATACAGATGGACATATCATCACAAATAATCACGTTGTTGCGAAAGATAATGCAAGAGTTCAAGTATTTCTAGCCGATGGAAGAACGCTCAATGCAACGGTTCTGCATCGTAATCCTCGGCTCGACCTTGCACTACTTAAAGCGACAGGTGACAATCTAATATCTCTTGGTGTAGGAAATTCATCGAAGCTTCGTGTTGGAGAGTGGGTCTTTGCGATAGGACATCCCTGGGGACAACGCTGGGTTGTTACCGCCGGAATTATTAGCGCACAAAGGGCTGCGAGAATTGCCAACGATGTAACAACACAGTACATTCAGTCGGATGTACTTCTTGCACCTGGAAACTCTGGAGGTCCATTGCTTGATGCAGACGGAAACGTGGTGGGCGTCAACGCGATGATCTTCGGCGGAGACCTCTCAGTCGCTATTCCCAGCAATGTTGTCACAAACTGGATTGCAGGACTTACGAAGCGTACAGTTAAGCTCGGTATAGCCATACAAACAATAGAACTATCCGCTGCCATCCGTCAGGCGGTGGACACACAGCGTACATCAGGTCTGTTAGTCATGGGCATTGAGGAAACACGACAGACAAGCGATTTATTGGTTGGTGATATTATCTTTACTGTTGCAGGCAAGCCTATGAACGACTCTGCTGCATTGCGCTCTATTCTAGCGCAACAAGGAGAAGCTAAAACGGTATCATTCACCATCTTTCGTGCAGGTGCTGTTATTTCACTTGAGGCAACAACAGTAGTGGTGGAGAGCATCTAATGGTTCGAGTGTTCGTCATTGCAACAACGCCTATGCAAATCGCTGGACTACGAGCCATGCTCATCTCCTCTGAAATAGAGATCGTGGGTGTATCGCTTATTCCAGATATTGCGCTGGAAGAACTACCGGAAAGCAATGTGATCGTTATCGCAGACGAAGTTCTCTTAGAGGACGCTGTACGAACGATGACTAGTGACGAAACGGTTTCAATTGTTGTCATGGCGAACAACGAACGTAAAGCATTCTCTCTACTACGCTCTTTGAAGGTGCGAAGTTGGGGTATTATTCCAGAGACTGCCTCAGCTTCATATCTTCAAGGAGCAACAATTTCAGTCGCTCAAGGTTCAGTTGTGTTTCCTAGTGTGCTTATGCGCAACTTCCACGAGGAACACCTTCATGTGCAATCTGTGCTATTAGAAGCTCCTGACGAAACGCTAACAACGCGTGAGCGTGAAGTGTTAGAGCTTGTCAGTCAGGGCTTATCAAACTAGCTTATCGCACGGGAACTGCAGATCAGTGAACATACAGTAAAGTTTCATATTTCTTCGGTTTCCGCCAAGCTCGGTGCCTTAAGCCGTACAGATGCAGTACGGCTCGGCTTACGCAAGGGACTTATTGCATTGTAAGGAAATACTCTTTTTTCCCTGAGCACGGAAAGAAGTCTTCCTCTGTGGTCAAACTGACCTTTTCACCAAGAGTGTGTATGAACCACTTTTCGGGTCATTTGCCAGAAAGCGCGTCCCACCTTTCTGTCGGAACGAAGCTGGAGTAAGCCCGACGCGCAGCCGGAACAGGGTGGTAAAATAACGCACCTCAGGGTAGCCGATGGCGAGGGCAATCTCCTTGATAGGTGTGCGGCTATCAAGGAGCAACTGTGTTGCTATATCTATACGTAGTGAAATGAGATATTCTTTAATGGAGAGGCCCGTTACATTGTGGAAGAGGCGGCTGGCGTGCCGCTCACTCAAATGGACCTGTGCAGCCACGTCACATATGGAGAGAGGACGGTTGTAGTTGTCGCGTAAGTAGCGAAGCATAATCTGGACAACTACCTCGTCTGGCCGTTTCGCGGGTGGCTCAATTGGTACTGCTAGTGACGGTGCATCTGCTACAGCACGCGCGGTATCCAGGATCAGCTTTGTGACCAGCCCCTCAATAGATTGGAGGTATCCCAACTCCTTCTGCACAACCTCCTCTGTGAGCAGTTCCAGGGTCCGCTGCATCGCCACCGTTTTTGCGCTAATGGCCTGCTGAGAAGTGAGAAACGCTTGGAGCAGAGTATCAATACTCCTGGTCTCATCCCGACTCTCCCTGGATGAGAATAACATGTAGGACCAGAAGTAGATACCCAGTGGTTCCTCCTCAGACGAAATGATCTCATGAGGTTCACCTGGCCAAGCAACAAACACGTCTCCAGCCTGCACCTGCCAGTTCTTTCCCAGAATGCGGAATATGCCTTTACCATGAAAGGCATAGCAGACTTCGAAGAAGGAATGGACATGGAGATAGTTGCGCCACCAACGCGGCTCGAAGAATCCCCAACTCAGCACTTCGCCGGTGAAGCTGCCAAGCTGGAGGGAGAGCGATACCTGATTCAACTCGGTGAACCGATGACGAGGGAAAGCAGAAGCCGGGTTCATTGTATGCGTTGCCTCTCCTAGCGGGACAGCGGATCAATGCCTCGTAGGATCATCCCCTGTCCACGCGAGAGATGCGTCTGAACGCTTGGTGGATCGAGCGGATCGCGCATCTGTACGAGCACCGTTGTCCGAGCCTCGTTACTCACATTGATACCCGAACCATGAATGGTCAGATAACTAAAGAATAGCACATCGCCAGCCTCAGCTGGGCAAGCAACTGACGACTCAATGGGATAGTGCTCGAAAGGAAGATGCCAACCACCTTGCTCAACATGCTCTAAAGAGCCAGACTTATGGCTACCTGGCACCACACGTACACACCCTTTTTCGATAGGAGCGTCATCAAAATGGCAGATCGCTGCAATCATACTGTGACGCTCGTGTGGAAAAAATGGATAATCCTGATGCATCGGGAAGGGCGAACCTTTTTCAGGTGGCTTGATAAACATTTTCGTGTGATGCAACTGCACATTAGGGCTACCAATAATGTCTGCTGCTACTCTGGTCAGGCGCTCATCGACAATAAGACGCGAGAAAGCTGCGGAGTAAAACTGCACATCATGACAGTGTAAAAGCTGCGTTTCCTGCATCGCTACTTCTTTAGCACTACTCCAGGTCGCATCTATGTCCTGTTGTGCAGCTAGACGCTCGGCAAGGGCATGACATTCAGCGCGCAATGATGCTGCCTCAGGGCGCGAAAATAAGCTTTTGACCAGTAGATAGCCATTGTCGTTGTAGAAGTTGAGTTGTTCCCGTGTCAACATATTTGTCCTTTCTCGCCTTCGAGTGTGTCCAACGAAGTTCTGATAGAAACAGTCTACCAGGAGAAGCCGTCTGGCTCAAGGAAGAAACAGGACAGAATTGTTTGTAAAACGGACATCAGTTCTGGTACGAGAATAATCGGTAAATGCAGGAGATCACGACTGAGCGTAAGAATTACTTTAGATATTCCACCATTGCTTGTGCCATTTTCGTGCAGTTGCTAGTGCGTCGAGTGTTTCTTGCGAAAGAATAGTTTGGCATCGCTCACGTTCTGAGGATGTCGCATAGAAGTCTACGATACCGAGATCCACGCCTAGGAGCGGCTCAACGGCTCCAATTGTGCAGTATGGAACATAGGCGGGGCTATATCCACCTGCTTGAAGCAGCACGAGTCGCCCATCGCATACTTCTTCGGCAAGATTTAGCATAAGTTGTGACATTTGGCGAAAACCATTCATTGTCACCATCATTTGCGCGAGTGGATCAAGCCAATTCGCATCTTGTCCTGCTGTAATGATAATCAGTTGCGGACGAAACTGTAGACCAATCGGCAAGACAAGTTGCTCAAATGCAGCACGATAGCCCCTATCTCCTGTTCCAGGTGGTAACGGAATATTGACAGTATAGCCAGCGCCTGCACCTGACCCAACCTGCTCTAACTCACCAGAGAGCTTAGGAAACCAATTTTGTTGATGCAATGAGACAAAGAGCATTCCTGGGTCCTGGTAAAAGGCGTCCTGTGTGCCATTACCGTGATGCACATCCCAATCAACGATCATGATACGTTCAAGACCATACTTGTTTCGTGCATGATGTGCTGCAATTGCGGTATTGTTAAAAATACAAAAGCCCATGGCAGAATTACTCATGGCATGATGACAAGGGGGCCTGAGTAATGCATAAACATTTCGTACGTTGCCATCCATCACTGCATCGACGGCATTCATCGCGCCTCCTGCAGCATAGAGCGCGGCCTCAAATGAGCCTGGGCTAAGCACTGTTTCCTCATCTACATTTCCCCAAGGGCCTGAAGAAGGTCCCCCAGAAGCGTACGCACGAATACCTGCAACATAGTCTTTTGTGTGATAAATCGTGAGTTCGTCCTCTGTTGCAGGACGCGCAGGAATTGGGCGCATCTGCTCGGTCAGACCGGAACCATCAAGAAATTCTTTAATCCGACGGATAATTGCTACTGACGAGGGATGCGGCTCTGGGGAGAGTTCAAATGTACCATTCTTTGTCACAACGTGTGCTTCAGTACCTGTATCGTGAGCAAGAAAGTGCTCGTCATATACCAAGCCTGTACGAAAAAAGGCAGACATAATCAGAAGTTCCTTTTCAACAACTACAGCGTTTATTGTACTAGACGTACTTTTATTGCTTCATTCTACAATACAAAAATAGCGTACTGCATACAGTGCACTGTCATGCAACGATAGGATGCTTCATGGATCAACATTCTAACAAAAACAGTATAGATGAGATAGACCAGCGTATCATTGAAGCGCTTCAACAAGATGGTCGCCGCCCATTTACAAAGATTGCGGCAGATATGGGTATTTCTGAAGCAAGTGTACGACAGCGTGTAGCACATCTCATTAATACACAAGTTATGCAAATCGTGGCAGTCACAAATCCGGTCAAGCTAGGTTTTGCTATGGCGAGCATGATCGGTATTCGTGTCTCTGGTGAACGGCTGCTAGTAGCTGCACAAGAGATAGCGGCTTTTGATGAGGTAATCTATCTTATTCTTTGTGCTGGAAGTTTCGATATGCTGGCAGAAGTGGTCTGTCGAGACAACGATCACTTTCTGAAATTCCTCACCGAAAAGCTCTACAAGATACAAGGTGTGCAACAGGCTGAGACATATATGTATCTACGTGTCTATAAAGATGCTGGAACACTTGTGAGGTTATTTCCCTCAACAACGAATTGGGGGGAGTAGCTGATGTCTATCCGGCTACGGACGATCTCCCTCGTATTGCGCTGTACGAATCCCCGTTCCTGGAGCTTCAACAGCTCGTCCCGATGTACCAGGAGGTGAGGCGCTTCTTTGTAGTTGGCGATGATGCCAGTGTTCCGGTACCGATGGATCGTCTTCGAGGCAATGCCCAGGACAGCAGCAGCTTCTCCGGCGCTGAACCACTCCTGACCTTCGCCTATGGCTGCGTTCTCCTCCCGCAAGCCATACGCCTCGACCGGCTCATGGACCACCACCCGTACTCCAAGCGCTTCGATAGCATTGTGCTTCTCCTGGAAGGTTGCCTGCTCATAGCGTCCCTGCATCACGTTCAGGAACTCTAGGAAGTCCATGACACGTTGCTGATAGGAGTTGAGCGCGGTCTCGAACGTCACCGATCTGACTTCCTCCTTAAACCGAGCCAGCTGCTCCTCCTCCTGCTTCGTGATGTCTTCTGAGATGAGCGCGTGGGTGTAACTGCCTTTCGCATGTTTGTCCCGCTCACTCTTGGCGAGTGCGATTGTCGCTTCAATGGTGCGTATCTGTTCGTTTCCCGTCGTGTCCTCGAGCATGCCACTGACCGCTGCCTCGATCTCCTTCTGGAGCACAGCCCGCAACGTGTCGATGCGCTGGAATAACGTGTAGCACTCCTGCCATACAATCTCATCGAGGGGACTGATGCGGATGTTGGTCATAGACAGGCATGCGCTGCATTTGTTCTGCATGTTCGTGCAGCGGTAGAAGGGGTAGGACTTATCCGTGCCTTTTTTCGTCAACCGCCCTTTTTTCTGGGTTCTCGGCTTCATCGAGTAGTGACAGGCAGCGCAGAAAATATGCCCCCGCAGCAGGTAGTCCTCCGGGTTGAGCGGCAAGTGGCTCTTGTCAGCCCGGTTCGTCTTGAGCTTGGCTAGTGCCCGTTTGTAGGTCACGACGTCAACGAGCACGGGTATGCCGCCGGGTACTTCCCGCCGGTTCGGATGCACCTCGACTACCCGCTTGCCGTCCGGTCCGATCTTCTGCTTCGCCTTGCACACGACTAAGGTGCCGATGTTTTCCAAGTCCATCAGTATTTCCCTGACAGTCGTAAAACCCCACACGCAGTGCCCGAGTCTCACCTCCCCGTCTTCCGGCGGTTGTTCCTGAAACTTTTTGGCGTAGTTAGGCGTCAGGATTCGGTCTTCCGTGAGTTTGTGTGTGATAGCCCGCAGGCTCATGTCGAGTTCCACAAACATGTGGAATATGGATATCCGTACCTCCGCTTGCTCGGGATTGATAATGTAGCGCGTCTGTCTTCTCCTTATCCGCCCAGCTCCACCCGTATGGTGCGCGCCCTGTTCCCACGGGCAAGCCAGCCTCCACCCGGGTCTGCCAGCGCCGATTCGCGTACTCAACGATTTTGTGCCGCTCGCTTTCGGCACTCCAGGCTAAGATGGAGCGGATGAGTTTACGAGACCTCCGCATAACATGCTGGGTCTCCCGAACTTTTGATGATGAATACTGCCCGTTTGCTTGCCTGCTTCGATCTTTGCCTGTACACTCCTTTTTAGAAGATTTGAACGCGTTTGTTTTGAGAGGAGTCTCTGCGATGGCAACTCCAGCAACCCCAACCCTGCTTCCTGATCCTGCTTGCTTGCATCTAGCACATTGAGAAGCCTCTCCTGGGTGCATTACTGCCATCGTGACCACGATCTCAGCAGAGTCTTGTTGTCCTCATTGTCAATGCCGTTCAACGAATGTTCACTCTCGTTACGTCAGGCAAGTGGCTGACTTACCTTGGATGGGGTGGGCCGTGAGACTCGAACTGCACGTGAAACGCTTCTTTTGTCGAAACAAGGAGTGCGCGTGCCAGATATTCACCGAACGCTTACCCAGCATCGTGGCTTCCTAGGCGCGACGAACGACTCGCCTGACGGATGTCTTTCCACTTATTGGTTTTGCATTAGGAGGAGAGGCTGGAAAACGATGAGTCGAGGCAATGGGGGTACAGACAAGTCCTGATACCCTTCTTCGCCTCATTCGCTCGGCTCCAGAACTCGACTCCCGTCCACCTCGTGTCTTGGGCGTCGATGATTTCTCTTTTCGTCGTGGCAGAATATTTGGCACGATCTTGGTTGATCTGGAAAAGCGAATTCCCATTGATCTGTTGCCAGATCGTGAAGCAAGCACACTCATTCAATGGCTGGCTTCGCATCCAGAAGTCGAGATCATTAGCCGTGATCGTGGAGGTGCCTACGCGGAAGGAGCCCGGCAAGGGGCTCCTCACGCTCAACAGGTCGCCGACCGATGGCATTTGTGAAAGAATTTAGGAGAGGCTTTGGAGGGCCTTTTCCTTCACAAGAAAGCCCTCCTCAAGGAAGCTCTGATTGAGAGACCCTCAGAGGTAGCAGCAGTTTCTGGTGTTGCTGAACAGCAAGGACAGACAAACTCCCTTGAGGAGGTCACGCAGGAGCGTCACCAGAAACATGTGGACCAGTATCAACAAATACAGGAGCTCTTCGCCAAAAAGGTTGATCTTGCCACTATTGGAAGACAGGTAGGAGTAAGCCGCCGGACTCGTGTCCAACTCATCGAGCCTTTCAAGCCGTATCTGGTCACCCGTTGGAACGAAGGATGCCGCAATGGGCAGCAAATGTGGCGAGAAATCATGGAGCAAGGATAGAGCTGCTCTGAGTCGAATGTGAGACGTTTCATCGCGGGGTTACGCAAGAGCAAAGGGAAGGCACGCAGTTTCAAGCATGTCGAGCCAACTCAAGAGACGCTGGTGAGCAAGACGGATGCGAAGCCCCATCGGCCTCCAACCGCCTTACAGGTTGCTCGCTGGATGACCTTTACAAAGGAGCAACGACTCGACTGGCAGAATGCCTACCTCACAAGACTCGGTGAGGCTGATCCAGATATTGCTCAGATATGTATGCTTGTACAGGATTTTGCGACGATGCTGCGGGAGCGACAAGGAGAGCAATTGGATGCGTGGCTCAAGCAAGTAGAGGCGCAAGAAGTAGTTGAATTAAAACGTTTTGCACAGGGTCTGCAAAAAGACTATGATGCTGTCAAAGCTGGGCTTACTCTGGAATGGAGTAATGGGCAAGTAGAAGGACAGGTGCATCGATTAAAGCTGCTGAAAAGGCAAATGTATGGTCGTGGCAGCTTCCAGGTACTGCGCAAGCGGGTCCTGCACCGAGCCTAGAAGTGGCACTCGAAATGGACACATCCTTGAATCATCAAAAGTGACACTGTTGGGAAACCCCTTCACTCTGCTTACAATCAGCTCTCATCAAGCGAGAAATAAGCTCAAACGCTCTTCGATCAAAAGGTTTACCAACAGTGTCTAAAGTTCGGGAGACCCAACATGCTTTACGTAGATGGTCAGTCAGTCGTGGCAAACCCCTTGTCAACGGCCAAACCATTCCTTACACTCATTCTTGATAGTCGTGGTCCGAGAGGGCCGCATGTTCTGAGAAAGATAGGTGTAGGAGGAAAACCATATGCTCATTGTGAACGACGATCATCTTCATCGGGCTGGTGTGAGAAGTCTTGCGAAACAATGCAGCTACTGCAAGAAAGCCTTAGCTGCGTATCCATTTATCATGAGTGATGATACTCAGACCGTCTATCATGCTCCATGTGCTCTCCAACTCACAATGGACATCATAACCGACCTCTTCACCTTTCTCAGTCCACCGCCTCCCTATCGGACGTTGTATGTGCTCACGGCACCCCAAGAGGAGGGAGGAACTCATGTATTGGTCAACGAATATTCGCCAGATTAAAGCGGCGATTCGAGATCAAGCGTTCATCGGGAGGACATTGATATGGTGTCCAATGGGCCGGGTCGTTGCCATCAGAAGGAGAAAGGGCCAGCTCCTGGCAATGATACGTGGGTGGGGATGCGCTGGTACAACGTTGAGAGCGTGAGTATTGAGGACGCAGGCCGTCAGGTTCTCTCGTAACAGAACAACAACGAGCGCAAAAACACCTGGCCGGGAAGCTCCTCCAACCAGGTACGCGAGGGCCAACCAAGAGCCAGACACGAGTGCGAGTGTTAACGCTCGCGTTTGTCGGCAATACGCGGGCGTGCGCTCGGCAAACCCGCTTTTCCTTGCTTTCCAAAGAGGATTTGTTAGACTCTCGTTTAGGCCCGCGCGCCCCCATCGACTGGTAAGACGACACCAGTGATGTAAGAGGCGCGATCGCTCAGGAGCCAGGCGGCTGCTTGGGCAATCTCCTCTGGGCTGGCTGCGCGTCGGAGAGGGGTGTTAGCGTTCAGTCGCTCGACAATATCAGGCTCCCGTGAAGCCCATTTCTGCATCATCGCGGTCATGGTGGTGCCAGGAGCGACCGTATTGACTCGGATGCCCTCCGGCCCGTACTCAATGGCGGCGGTCTCGGTGAGGCTGTTGACGGCCCGCTTAGCAGCAGCATACGCTCCCAGTCTCGGATTGCCCCGGAAGCTGCCAACACTGCTGTTGTTGACAATGGCACCGGTCCCAGCAGTGGCCTGGATCGCACGGATTTCCGCAACCATAGAGAGCCAGACGCCCTTGTAGTTGATCGCGGTAATCACGTCGAAGTCGGTCTCAGGGATGGCGGCCAGTGGCACCTGGGGAATGGAGACTCCAGCATTGTTGAAGGCGATGTCGAGGCGACCATGACGATCCACGACGGTCTGGACAGCATGCTGGATACTGGCAGCATCGGCAAGATCCGTGATGACATAGTCGGCAGTCCCACCAGCTTCTTTGATCTCCCTAACCACCGCGCTGAGTTCAGCCTCAGTACGCGATGCCAGGACAACCGCAGCTCCCTCGCGGGCAAACAACCGAGCAGCCGCAGCCCCAATGCCTCGCCCGGCACCGGTGATCAGGGCCACCTTGTTCGCGAGAAGGCCAGTTGAAAGAGAATTCTGTGTCATAGTGATGCTCCTTGATAGAGAAGTCAGAGAGAGGCGTGCCCCTGGTCTCAGTAGCGCGATTTTCCTGTTTGTGAGAGTCGCGCCTGCGTTGGTATGAGCTTGACCAGGATGCTCAACTTGAGTATGCTATGCTGGCAAGCCGGGTACCAGGGTTGCTTGATCATATGTCTCTGACTATCAGGATAAAGGAGCACACACCATGAACGAGAGTGAATGTCGGCTGGCTCTCGCCGATTTTTTACGAAAGCGGCGCATCTGCCTGTCACCGGCTGAGGTAGGGTTGCCTGCCTGCAGGCAGTTACCGGCGGACTCCTGGATTGCGCCGTGAAGGGGTCGCACAGCTTGCCAATATCGGCATCTCCTGGTATATCTGGCTGGAACAGGGGCGCAATGTCCACCCGTCGGCGCAGGTGTTGGAGAGTCTTGCACGTGTGTTCAGACTCACGCTGAATGAACGTCGGCATCTGTTTCTGCTTGCCGGACAGCCCCTTCCTCCTCGTGTCCTCCCCGTGGAGGAGCACGTCAGTCCGACGCTTCGACAGGTCCTCTCTCATCTGGACCCAGCTCCTGCCTATGTCCTGGGATGACGGTGGGACTATCTGGCCTGGAATAGCACAGCCGAGCGTGTCTTTTCCATCGCGCAGCCCGTGCTTCCTCACACACGTAATCTGATCTGGCAGCTCTTCACCAGCCCCACCAGCAAGGCACGTTATCCCAATTGGGAACGAACAGCACGAGGCGTCTTAGTGGAGTTTCACACAGCCAGTGCTCGCTATCCTGGGGACGCCTGGTTTGAGGAGCTGATTGAGGATCTCAAAGAGATCAGCCCCGAATTTTGTCAGTGGTGGCCCCATCATGATGCGCCTCTCTCAATGGATGGTCACAAAGTCATAGAGCATCTCACGCTGGGGCACCTGGAGTTTGAACACGTGACCTTGCAAATTCCCAGTGATCCTGATGTCAGAATCATGATCTACACCCCCAATGCCGCGACACAAGCCAAACTGCAACGATGTCTGGAGACTGTGCCAGCCGCTCTTCGAGCACAAGAGAAAGCCCCATGAGCAAAGGGGAGAGAGTCAACCGAGTGCTTTCTGTCTTGGCGTTCTGCTCCGTCTCTCGTAGACCTCCAGCAGGCGAGGGTTCCAATGATTCGCAAGGTGAGGAGAAACAGATCCCTGCGAAGCATATGACTGTAAATTTTGGAACTGCGTGAGCGAAATTTTGATAATTATGTGGGCGGTAAAACGGGCATAAATATACATAAATATACATGGAAATTTAGGGGAAATGTGATGGATTGTCTCACATAGCTCTGTTGGCTGTTCTCTGCTGCTCGCTTACTCACCCATTTAATTGTCAAAATTTTTAACAATTCGCCCATTTAATTATCAAATTTACAGTATGGTTCCTCAGTTAATCTGGCGCTGGCAATCTGATCATCTTTTGCTTCGTCTTTTGCCATCCACTCATTGAGGTAACTCTCAGATGATCGACATTTTAGGACTTAGAGCAACTTGTAATATTGCTGACTGTGGAGAGTGTAAATCATTTTGCTTCGTGGGCGAAAATGGGAGCATTCAACGGGTGAGGGTTGAGGTACCTGGAACGCCTGGCAGAGCAGAATGAGCCCTTTTCCTTTGTTGAATAGATCCTTTTTGCCGGTTTGACCGCCCATCTCATTGTCCCATGTTCACCCACAAAGCAAAATGATTTACAGTACTACGCCATAGAGTTGTGCTGTTTTGCCGCCATCAAGTCATCATATTGACATGTATCGACCTAACGACCAGCCACAGGAATCCGGTCCGTTCATACTCGCGGGCCTACTAGCACTGGTGCTTCAGAGGTAGTAACAGTGGAGGAGCAACCTTGCGACAGTATATGTGCTTCTCTCTTTACCGCTCGACAAGGTTTTGTGAGAGCGTCCAGAGTTGCTCGGCATGGTCTGGGTTGAGCGCGTAGGGCATATAGCCTTTGTTGTCTTGCGCTCCTGGCTCAAGTGGGATAGATTCATTGCAATCTGCCAGGTAGAGACCACCGACCCCCTCCAGTTCACGTCCGACGCTGGCCCATACTGTTGTTGATGCACCCTGCTCAGGCGTTTTAAAGAGCGAGATGAGGTTGCCCGCTTCGTCATACCATCCCAGAGCGCGCATCTCCTCGTACGTCAAATTCTGCTGGAGTCCGGTACGAATGCTGCCGGGACTCACGGCGTTTGCTGTGATGCCCTGGCTGCTAAAATGGCGTGTCAGAGCAACCGCAAGGAGCGCATCGGCAGTTTTAGCTTGACCATAAGCTTCCCACTTATCGTACGGACGATGGTGATACTGAATATCGTCGAAGTGGATATCCGAGAACTGATGGGCTCTGGATGTAAGTGAGGCGATGCGAGCTGGTGCGGCTTTTTGTAGGGCAGGGAGGAGGAGGCGCGTGAGCAGATAGTGGCCAAGATAGTTCGTCCCGAACTGTTGCTCGAACCCATCGATGGTGTAGCCCAGTGGCGTTGCCATAATGCCCGCATTATTGATGAGCAGGTCCAGCTTTGTCCATCGTGCGAGAAACTGCTCCGCTGCCTGGCGCACAGAGGCGAGTGAGCTAAGATTCAGTGCAAGGAGATGTATCTGTGTATCAGGATATGCCGCTTGTAGAGTCTTCGCTGCACTCTCTCCCTTTGCTCTGTCGCGTACGGCCATAATCACCTCGGCATGTGCTGAAAGCAGGGCGCGGGCCGTCTCGAACCCGATGCCGGAGTTGGCACCTGTGATAAGTACGGTTTTTCCACTGAGATCATGTCCGGTGACGACTTCAATTGCTGTGGAGCGAGCACTAAATGATGATGTAATCGGCATGGATGTTCCTTTCATGTAAACGTGAGCAAATAAAGAAAGCTCTCTCTTCTTCTTCTTTCACTCGTTTCTTTGATCAAAGACCATGCTCCCCTGCGACCAACAACAGATCTTGCTGGTTTGGTCGGCTTCGGAGTGGCATGCTCTCCTTTAAGGCTCTGTCTCCTCTCCTTTCTCAGCTTCACGAGCCAGCAAAGTGCTTTCATACAGAGTGATTTTGTAATCGAGGACCACGAGATATTCTTGCATGTGCTGAATGTGAGCCTCAACCTGATCGTGATGTGCTTTGAGCATAGCGACGCGCTCGCGCAACGTTGATTCGCCCAGGCGCTGTAAACGGACATATTCTAGCATTTGTTGAATGGATATGCCTGTGGCACGCAGCCTGAGAAGGAACTGAATCCACTGAATGTCAGACTCTGTGTAGCGCCGATGCGTGTTTGAGAGCCGAGCCACCCCGTGAATCAGCCCGATACGCTCGTAGTAGCGCAGAGTGTCGATGCTTACCCCTGTGCACTTAGCAACTCCGCTGATGGTATATGTCTTCTCCATATATTCATGATAAAACATGGAGCGCACTCCATGTCAATCCCTCTTGATATCTTCTCAGCCCAAAGGAGGCTGCAAGGGGCTCAGCTCGCACACACACCCACTCGATGGCTCCTTTAAGGGTCGTTTGTTGTAAATCCCAACAGTATTCGGCTCATACGCAGCTTCGCTGATAGTGAATGTAATCTCTTCTGTTAAGAATGAGCCAATTGAAGACAGAAGCTAATGCATTTTTGCAAAGTAAGCTCATCATTTTAGAGAATCATCGAGGTTGAGTATGAGCCATTATTCTGGTGGAAATACGACAATTATCCTGGTGGACAAGCTTCTTTAAAAACGCTTCTTCACCAGGATAATTGTCGTGAAAGGACCCATTTAGACCTTATCCGAAAACCTATTCATGAGAGGTGTAATGAAAACAAATGAGGCCACAGGCCAGATGCAAAAAGGCTTGATAGGTTTCACCCAGCTTGTCCCAGCGCATCAAGAGACGCCGCCAGCGATTAAGCCAGGAGAAAAGGCGTTCGACGACCTATCGTCGAGGCGTTTTGCTGGGTTCCAAACTGTTTGCAGCGTCCTGAGAAGGCTGATACCATTTGTGGTAGTGAGGATTGAGCCGCACATGCGGCTCGTAGCCCCGTTGGTACAACTCGCCAGAGATGGGATCATGATCGTAGGCCGCATCCAAGCACAGATTCTGCGGATCAATGACTGTTGGTTCTAGGCGAGCAAAATGCAGAGCATTGAGGGTAGGAAACAGCAGTTTGCTATCATGTCGATTGGCTCCCTCAATGGCGAGGGCGAGTGGAAGCCCACGGCGATCACACAACACGCTCCGTTTGGTTCCCTGTTTGCCGCGATCAGTGGGAGCGGGACCGACGGCGGGATGACGCGAAAGGGGCTTTGACCGTCGAACTATCCACGCTTTGCCAATCCCACGCGATACCGACCAGTTCATCATAGTGCTGCAATTCGGCTTGCCACACGTGTTGGAAGAAGCCTTGCGCTTCCCAGTCCCGAAAGCGGTCGTAGACGGTACTCGATGCGCCCAATTCTCGTGGCAAAGCATTCCATTGAATGCCCGTTCGCAGCACGTAGACGATGGCGGCAAACATCTGTCGATCATCAGCGGCTGGTCGTCCCCCTTTCGGGTGAGGGGCGCGTGGTGGGATCAAGGGACGTACTCGCTCCCACAAGTCATCGCTGACCTCCCAAGGCCGTGTTCGTGGCATTCTTCTTTTCACCTCATTCTTTTTTGTTTCTATTGTATCACAGGTTTTCGGATAAGCTCCTATGAAACGACAATGGGAAAATGAGGAGTTCATCGAGCACTGGATGCTCAGCGCCTGGGATCTTGCTCAAGTGGAGGGTGGACTAGTAGTATTGCAATTTACCAGTGGTTTGTTCAGTGGTTTGAACATGCTGTTTCTTGGAGAGCTCGCACAAAAAGCCGAACACTGTTTGATGGCTTGCGCGGATACAGCACCCCATAGGGAATCGTGTACTCCCAATCAACAGGAAGAGTTACCAGAGAGGGGTGGACATCTTTCCATCCGTCTAACGTCAGCAGAACGGCACCGCTTTCTTCACAGCGGTTGAACATCTCAAGAGTATACTGATGGGGTGCGTTCTTGATCTGGATTTCCGGGTGTTCCGTGACTACATATCCCCGTATGCCATCAATGAGCGGGCTGCTGCCTGGTTGGATCATGACCAACCGCTCTCCATAGAAATCGGGAACCGAAAGCATGTCCTTCCTGGCGAATGGATGTTCCCTTGAGATGGCGACACAGAAGCGATACTCCCCCAACTTGAGAGCCTGAAAAGAGTCAGACTCATTCGCTCTCTCATACGCCCCGACCATGACATCAAAATCCTTGCCAAGCGTTCGATAGACACCGGGCCAGGATGCAGCATCATCGTCAAAGGGAACAATCTTCATTTTGAACTGCGGATAGGTAGTGCTGACGTTGTTCCATACATCTAAGAGTTCTTTACATGGGTTCAGCAGTGAATTGCCAATCCGTATCATGTGCGGATTTGTATTGGCGGCTTGCTGCGCTCGTACAATGGCTTTTTCTGAATACTGCATCAGAAACTTTGCATCATGATAAAAAGAAATTCCAGCATCGGTGGCTCTGATCCCATGATTGGTGCGTATCAAAAGTTGCACACCAACGCGCGCTTCTAAGACATTCATTTGTTTCATGAGCGCCGTTGAGGAGAGATAGAATTTCTCGGCCGCCTTTGAAAAGCTCCCAGCATCGATGACTTCTATGAACGCATGTAATACGTCATTGACCATACACGTTCTCCCTTTTGTGTCAACCCCAGGTTTATACCACTATAACTTTTTTCTTCTTCCCTGTCAAGCGAGCGGAGAGTATACTTCCATTGGAAAGAGCAATCCACCACACGAGATGGAGGATGCCATCGAACCACAAGCATCAACGTAGGATACAACAGGAGTTCTATGGCACGTCGTCTCTTTTCGCTAAAAAAATACCGGAAGGCTCATAGCTTAGCAAACTACTACCGGACAAGCTTCTTGTTAAAGAGAAAGGAGATTTCTTCTTATGGATATTCAGGATAAAGTCGTTATCATTACCACGAAGCTCGACAGCAGCCTGCGCTGCGTCAACGCCGACCACATCAACCGCGAAATAGGCCTGGCGCTACGTAAGCTGTCATGAAGGGCAGAGTAGCGGTTACTCCATGTATAAGCGTTAGAGCTACTCAGTGCTCGTTCTCGCTTCAGAGAGAGTCGGAACAAGCACTGGTGCAAAAAGCTCAAAAGTCAATTATTCAGGCTGTCATCCGCCCAAAAATAGCAATTGTTCCGTTTCCATTTGGCAATTCGGTACTCGTTCGTTAAGACTGCTTGCCCGAAAAGTCAGGTATACTATGTTAGAGCAAATAACGCCTGCTACTTTGCGTCCCATGACAGCTTACGTAACACCGGGCCTCCAAGCCGAAGTTGGCGTCCGGAAGTTCCGGGAGCCTGTAGCGACGTCGACAAGCGGACGCAGTCTGCGCCCGCGCCAGTCCCCGATGGTCAGCCAAGACCAGAGGCGGACCTTACGAAAAAGGAGATCATTCCATGAACAAGCCGATCAATGTAGCTGAAAATGTAGCAATCAGCGCGCCTACTCCTGTCGTCTCTGTAAGTCCGGTGGTGTTGTCAGCTCCGGGGCGCGCCGTGAATCTGCAGATGCGAGTTTCCGCGCCGACGACCGGGCGCGAACTACCCATCATACTCCTCTCGCACGGCCATGGAAATTCGTTCAATCTTTCCTCATTGAACGGCTACGGCCCGCTCGCCAATTTCTGGGCGGCTCACGGCTTCGTCGTGATCCAGCCCACCCATCTGGACTCAAGGACACTAAGCCTCGATCCAGACGGGCCCGAGGGGCCCTTGTTCTGGCGGTCCCGAGTTGAGGACATGAAGCGCATCCTCGACCAGCTTGAGCTCATCGAGGCTTCCGTTCAGGAGCTCAGCGGGCGCCTGGACCGAAGCCGGACCGCTGCAGTCGGGCATTCATTGGGCGGGCATACGACAGGTATGCTGTTGGGCGCGAGGCTTACCGATCCCAAAGACGGAACGGAAGTGGATATGGCCGATTCCCGGATCAAAGCGGGTGTGCTGCTTGCCGCGCCTGGCAGGGGCGGTGCTGATCTCAGCGCATTCGCGGCTGAGCATTATTCATTCTTCCTGAAACACAGCTTTGCTGAGATGACGACGACAGCCCTCGTGGTCGCGGGCGATAAAGACGTCTCCCCACATTTGACCGTTCGAGGTGCGGACTGGCATGCTGATCCGTATTTCCTTAGTCCGGGCAGCAAGTGCTTGCTTACTTTGTTTGGCGCAGAACACGGGCTAGGCGGGGTTGCTGGGTACGACGCGGCTGAGACGACGGACGAGGATCCCGAGCGACTGGCTGCGGTCCAGCGGCTTACCTGGGCCTACCTCCGTAGCGCGCTCTACCCCGAGGACCCCGCCTGGCCCGCAGCGCGCACGGCTTTGATGGAGAGTACCAATCCACTGGGTCGGATTGAATCCAAGTGAAGCTCTAAGAAGGCCCTTGAGTATGAATGGACGCCCGGCCACTAGGCAACGTCTGGCCATCACGAACGAAGCCTCCAAGGAGGAGCAAATGGAATCAGTGTTCATTACAGGAGCCAACAAAAGTATTGGTTTCGAAACGGCCCGTCAATTGCTGCACAAGGGATATCACGTCTATCTGGGCAGCCGTGCTTTGGAGAATGGCCTGAAGGCAGTAGAAAGGCTGAACGCCGAAGGGTTAAACGAGGTAGAAGCCGTCCAAATAGATGTAAGCGACCAAGAGTCAGTGAGAGCCGCCCGTGTGGAAATAGGCAAGAAAACCGATGTGTTGGATGTGCTTATCAACAACGCTGGCATCAACGGAGGCATGCAGACGGCAACCGGTACCGTCTATAAGGAAGTCTTTGATGTCAACCTCTTTGGCGTTGTGAGGGTCACCCAGGCTTTTATGGATTTGTTGCGAAAATCCTCGCACCCACGCATCGCCAATGTTTCTTCGAGCGTGGGTTCGCTCACCCTGCAGAATGACCCTACGTGGAAGTACTACAGCCACAAGACCGCCGTTTATGATTCATCAAAGGCGGCGCTAAATATGTACACCGTTGATTTGGCATACGAACTCCGTGATACGTCGTTTAAAGTAAACGCGGTGGACCCCGGCTTTGTCGCGACCGATTTTAATCATCACCGCGGAACCGGTGCTGTTGAGGAGGGTGGTGTGCGCGTGGCAAGGATCGCCATGATTGATGCCGACGGCCCAACAGGAAAATTCATCAGTGAGGAATATAGCCCGGAAACGGGAGAAATCCCTTGGTGAATCACAGGAGGCGGGCACGTTCTGCGGGGCCCATCTCCGGTTGGGATGGCGTGTTGAGGTCAGCGTAGTAGCTGGCCTCGAACTCTTCGGGTGGGATATCTCCGATCGTGGAGTGCAGCCTTCTCGTGTTGTACCAGTTGAGCCACGACATGGTCACCCACTCGACAGAAAGAACCGCTACCCTGCCCCTGGTGACAGCTTCCGTAGCGCTACCCCGGAAAGGAGTGTCACTCTTGCCCATCTTCCTGGAGCAATGACAATTGTCGGAGTGGTTCTTCCTGCACTTCGCTTTCTAATGCAGGTTCTTGGGTAGTTGTCCTATTTTGGCGTTTTGTCCGTTTCAACTCTACCTCTCGCAAAGGACGAAATTCTCCCTCCAACTGGACATCAGAGAAATGGTATGAACCGACCAGATTGATATGCTCCCACAAAATAGCGGAGAGGTGCTGCCATACTTGCTCCTCGACTGGATCGTCCAACTGTGCTACTTTCTCTTGAGCACGGTCAAAATGCCGTGTATTCCACACGACAATGGCATTGAGCACCAGAGAGAGTGCAGACGCTCGATTGAGTTGCGCTTCATACCCTCTATCCATGAAGCGCACCTGTCTTCCGAAAAAGATCGCCCGTGCCATTGAGTGCAATGTCTCCCCCTTGTTCAGCCCGATCAGCACACGCCGTCGAAATGCCTGGTCATCAATATACGAGAGAATATGCCACGTTTTGGCGATACGCGCCTCTCTCCTGAATGGCCTGTTGCAGGGGATTTTGCCGTTGCATGGCTTGCAGTTTAGACACCACCAGCGACGGGCGAACTAGGCCATCTTTGAGCGATGCTGCCAACCGATTCAGGTCGTCCCAGTGGGTCACAATCAGTGCATCACGGGCACCTTTTTGAGCACAGTCGAACACCAAAGTAGCGCGGCAGATGACGCGCATTGAGCGAGGAAGCCGCCATGCCAAATCGAATACCATCTGAAGAGGAGGTGGTTCCATCCCCGAACTTCAGCGTTAGTGGAAGAGACCGATGGTAGCCAATGACTTTATCAATCGCTGCCCGTAACGTTTCCTCACGGAAATACCAGTCATACACTTGCTCTAGCTTGTGCAGGGGAATCCCTGACACATGGGCCATCGTCGCCAGCCCAAGATTGGTTGCCTCCGCCACTAACACGGCAAGCAACTGTGGGCGTAGTTCCGCTGTTGCTTGCTCCGTTGGTTCACGTCGGCTGGTCAAATGCAGAAACTCTCCGGTGATATTGACCCAGGTATCCACTTCCATCAGGAGTTCTGGGAGGCCCGTCGGGGGAAAGAAGGCGATCAAATTCTCACGCGTCTCCAGCACCTCGGATGGAACCTCAATGCGTTGGCTCCCTTCCACAATCAGATCTCCAGCGCGCAGCGCGGCCCGGGCTTCGTGCAACAGCGCAAACTCCCAGGCGTGCTTGTTGACCTCTCCATCTTTGGTCACTGCTCCCGCCCATTTTTTGGGCACAAAGTCGACAGGGGCTTCCTCTGGCATGGATTTGCGCCCAGCCGTGTTCAGCGTCACGTGCGCCGATGTAGACCGTATGTCCGAGTTCGATCAGGCGGCGGACAGACTCGCGTCCCAGTGAAGACCCGACGCCGCTCCTGCTCATCGGTGACAGGTCTCGCTGTTGCGGGAAGGTCAGCGACAACCGAGTGCTTGAGGTGGAAGGTGAAGGCGGGGTTGACCAGGAGGTTGGCGTACCAGTCGCGCTTCGCCAGAGTACCACTCAGGTAGAACGTGTCGCCGACTCGATGAAACCAAATCTCGATCCTATACGGCCTTCCAGACTGATGACCGATTGTCGTGATGTCAATCGTTCGGTCAAGAGCAAGTGCCTGTCGTATCGCATCCTCCATGGTGGTTCCTCCTCGCAATTCGCGTTTCATGTTGTGTCTCTCTGTCACTATGCTCTTCCTTTTCCTTCATCCTCTCGGTATGAGGTTCTCGCGTTTGTTGTTGTGATAGAAGAGTACCACAGCAACAGGATGAGAACCAGAAGTCAAAACACTCTCGTAGTACATCCCAACAGTGTGAAAGTTGTGTATGAACCACTCTTCATCTTCTTTACCACTTCCCCGTCACTCTCGCTCAATAATGGGTAAAATGAGGCGTGAAGGGTGAGCAGCGTCGTGATAGACCCGGTTGACCGCCTCCACTCCAAGCTAGAACTCGTTTTGCATTGGATACATGGGGGGGCACAGAATTGAAGAAACAGCTCTTCAAGCTCTCTACACCTAGAGAGAAATGACCACTTTTTTAGCGGATACGCCTTGCTTTTGAGCGTCTAACCCGGCTTGTATATAGTTGAGTCCTTTGCCGACGACTACTGGTTCGGGTGCGGCGACATAGCGGCCGTCCGCCAGGGCCTGGGGCAGGAAATCTTCATAGATAACTTTGCTGACCTCGTTATCCATTAGGGAACTGCCGAAGATGAATTTTGTGCGGATGCGCCTCATCCGGAGTTTCACCTGCATCGATACATTCGATGACACAAGCCGAAGGAGGAGCAGGAGCAGCTGCAAGCTCAGGCCGGGACGTAAAGGAAGAGTTTCGAAGGAGACGGACTGGCTGGCCATGGAGACGAATTTGTTGCCGTTGCAGGCGTGGACGACATCGGAACATGCCTCGGCTGACCCTGTTCCGATGCCGAGTGCTCCGGCGATCGTCTTGCCTTTGAAAGCCTTGATGACGTCTTCGACGACGGCCTTCTTGTTGTAGTCGAAGACCTGGCTTGCTCCAAGTCTCTTAACATAGTCGAAATTTCGTGGGGACGTCGTCGTAATGACCTCGTAGCCTGCAGCGACGGCGAGTTGGATTGCATTGCTGCCTACACTCGTAGATCCTCCCCAAACAAGAAGAGTTTTACTTGTAGGTTTTGGATTTGCAGAGGGGGTATTGCAGCGCTAGATGATCTTTCTGAAACAGGCCGCAGGCTGCCGTAGACAAGGCCAGGGGCAGAACAGCGGCATTTATCGTAAGGCATAGTGCTGGGAATTGGTGCTGCTAGCTGGGCGAGGATGACGGTGTATTCCTGAAAGGCACCCTCCGCCGATCTGTTCCGCTTCTTGTCCGTTCCCACGGCATGTCCGAGAACACGGTCGCCCACTTTAAAATGAGCGACCCCTTTCCCGACCTCGACGACTTCACCTGAAAGATCCGCGCCGAGGATAAATGGGTATTTGATCCAAGAGAATACAATGTTACCGGCAACCTGTATTACCCAATCGATGGTATTGATGGCTACGGCATGGTTCTTTATAACTATCTCGCCCTCACGTGGATTGACGTATGGCGCTGGCTTCACCTCAAGTTTCGTTTGTTTAGCCATGAGCCAAGCAGCTGTATTTGTTGGCATTTTATGTGTCCTTTCTGAGTGAAGTTGCTATAAGGAACTCGCCGCCAACGGCTTCGGCCAGCTCCGGCCCGAAGAGGGCACCGGGGGTGTACGATCCCGACTGGCCTTCGCCCTTGAGCAATCGTTGCGTGACTTCCGCTGCGACCGCGGAGGTGAAGTCCATGCCGTCGCAGGTGCGTAGCCAGCCTTCTTGATTCGTCCCGTCCGGCCAGTGAACGGAGGCGTGTCCCCATGAGTACTCTCGTGGGCGTTTCCGAGAGGAGATTTTTAGGCGGGCAAGCCGACGTTTTGCGAAGGTGCGTAGCGGCTTCATATGTGACAGGGCCATCGCGAATGGGAGAATCGCGCGGACAGCAGGACCGGTAGGTATCTCACTGGAGGCGGCTAGTACGTAAGGAGCACCGCTCGCCCGCTGCGCCGCGACAAGTTCACCAAACGGAACGCTTGCGGCGGCGACACGTGAGCCGTCGGGAAGGGGAATGTTGGTCAGGTTGCTGCCAACCCGGTTCCGCACGAGGCGGCCATTCTTGTAGTAACGTCCGCCGTAGGGCAGGCCATCAATGATGGTTGCCGCAAGGGCTTCACCAATCACCCCCGCCTCAATCGCAACAGAGGCCAGCGCGTCTGTCCGAACTCGGTCAGGAGTCGGACGGTCTTGACACAGCTTCATAACAACGCTCTCGGTGGCCAGCACGCCGAATCCAGCACCAGTTACCAACGTGCAGCCTGCGGCGACCGCTTCCTCATGCATCTCAAGCAGTGCAGATACGGAGATCACATCGTTTGCCAGATCGATGTAGTGACTGCACGGGAGGCACGCGCGAGCAATCAGCACAGTGGTTTCGGTGAAAGGGCCGATCGTGTTGATGACGAGAGCTGGCCGCTGCCGCCTGATCTCAGTCGCAATCTCCCCGGGTGAACCGGCGACAATGGTCCGTAGCTCTTTCTCAAGGCTTGCGGCCACCTGACTCACGCGCTCCCTGTCACGCCCAACCAGCACGGGTATGATGTTACTATCAACGAGACGAGCGGCCACAGTACGGCCTACGCGACCGGTTGCTCCCAAAATCCATACTTCGTTTGTTAAGCGACTTTGTGACATGGTACCCTCCTTGATTTGCTCTCGATATTGTATTGATCGGTATACTTTTCTGCTGACATGTCCACAATCAAAAGATCAACGTGCTCGTTGCCACTCATGGACTTGATCTCGGCCTGGGCGACCTCACCTTTCGCACGATTACGGCAGATCATTCCCAGGTGCGCCCAACGTTTTGCCAGGGCCAGAGCTGTATATTTGCCGATACCTGTATTTGCATATGTCACCAGGCAGACGTTGCCTTGCATATCATTATCAGCCATCACTATTCCTTCCCGCTTTTCTTTCTTTCCTTGCCCCTCACATCAAAGGGCAAGATGGTGCCGCTATTCGCAAATGTACATCGCCGGGCACGTACAAGCGTTCTTCATTGAGAACACAGAGAGCCTCAACATGCGACCGATTGATTATCTGCGATGATCTTTCTATCCTTTTTTTCAGCGAGCAACCAGCTCCGCTCTTCTGTATTCTCTCCAGCGAGAGTCTGAAAATCAGGCGACACATGTGCAGAAACGCTTGAACCGAGCAAGATCTACTGGCTCCTGGACAAGATATTTCTACTCAACTGCTCTCAGCGAGAGCCGATATATATATATATCAATTCTTATATATATCAATTTTTATATATATATGAAGATTACTTTATACCATAGATTTTCTGAGATGTCAATATTTATATATATCATTTCTATCATAGGTATTTTACGATAGAGAAATGCGAGCTTCTTCGTTCTGCAATTGCCAAATAATAGATGTATCTGCTACAATGGAGATACGTTCGTATATCAGAAGTATCATATACTATAATTTATATAGGGTAGAAGATGGCAATAACAACACTTGGGTACGCATTGTTGGGTTTGTTAGCGCGTGAGTCATACTCAGGCTACGATCTAGGACGGCAATTGAAAGCTCCTATAGGTTTCTACTGGCATGCACGCTACAGTCAGATCTATCCTGAGTTGGCGAAGCTGGAGGCCGAGGAGTTGGCGATATTCGAGGTCGTTGAGCAGCATGACCTCCCGGCAAAGAAGGTGTATACGATTACCGAAAAGGGGCGCGAGGCACTCAAAGAGTGGGTTACGGCCGCAACTGATCTCCCTCCCATGCGCGACGAACTAATACTCAAGACGTTCTCGCTCTGGCTTGCCGATCCGGAGCAAGCCATTGCCCTTTTTCACCAACAGATAGAACTGCATACAAAGCAACTTCAACACTATGAAGAATTTGAACGCAAACTTGAAGAGGACAAGGAAGATGTAAGCAACAGCTTCTCCCCTCTCTTTGCCACGTATGCGACTCTGAAGGTTGGGCTGGACTACGAGCGGATGTACATACAGTGGTGCCATTGGACTATCGCTCAGCTAGAACGCACAGGCACGTCTCTCCAGAAGGGGTGACCATATCAAAGATACTCCCATGAAAAAGGATGGAGGAAAGAACAAGCATGGGAAAGAAGTGTAAAGGGCAAAAAAGGGACAAAAGAGAAGCCAATACCATCAAGCAGTTATTGGATGAGCTTGCTCTCCTAGGTTAGGAGGAAAGACAAGGGGATGCCAAGCGTGGGTCAAATTCTCCCATACGTGCTTCGCCGATGTCGGCGAGCGACAGACAGTGGTGCTTGAGAGGCATCCGGATCATACTGTTGGACAGGCTCGTAGCACTAGCATCAAACCGACCTCTGGCATTATCTTCCTCGAGAGAAGTGTACCACTTTTTCATGGGCAGTGGTGCGCCAGTGGCGCATGCATTACTGCTGGCGAACCCAATATTAGTAGGGATACTCTCCTCACTTTGACTGTGAACGTTGGTTAATAATCGCCACTGAGAGGAGAAAATGCCTTGTTTTAATAGTATTTCTCCCCACTTTTTGGGTTCGCCAGCAGTAATGCATGCGCCACTGGCGCACCACTGCCCATGAAAAAGTGGTACACTTCTCTCGAGGAAGATAATGCCAGAGGTCGGTTTGATGCTAGTGCTACGAGCCTGTCCAACAGTATGATCCGGATGCCTCTCAAGCACCACTGTCTGTCGCTCGCCGACATCGGCGAAGCACGTATGGGAGAATTTGACCCACGCTTGGCATCCCCTTGTCTTTCCTCCTAACCTAGGAGAGCAAGCTCATCCAATAACTGCTTGATGGTATTGGCTTCTCTTTTGTCCCTTTTTTGCCCTTTACACTTCTTTCCCATGCTTGTTCTTTCCTCCATCCTTTTTCATGGGAGTATCACTTTGCGTCAGAACCGTTTTTCGTTCCATTAATGATACTGTTGCTTAATTGTTTCGGGTGCAAATCCGAGAGAAATTTGCTACGATAGAGACTACAGAAGAACAACGTAATCACTATCACAAGGAGAGTTCCATGTCGATGCATCCTCAAGCAATTCCTCCAATTCCCGAGGAAACGGCACGCGTAGCACGCGCAGCCCTGCCTCGTAGTAATACGTATCTGACTCTGCGAGATCAACTCGCAATCCTCTACGAAGATCAGGCCTTTTCTGCGCTCTTTTCCGAGCGAGGACGACCTGCTGAAGCTCCGTGGCAAGTCGCTCTTGTTTGCGTGTTCCAGTTTCTCGAAGGTCTTTCTGATCGACAAGCAGCAGAGGCTGTACGCACACGAATTGACTGGAAGTATGCCTTAAGCTTAGAGTTAGCTGATCCAGGCTTCGATTTCTCGGTCCTCTCAAAATTTCGATCCCGCTTGCTGGCTGGCTCAGCAGAAATGCTGTTGCTAGAAGGCATGTTAGAGCATTTCAAGACACGAGGACTTCTCAAAGCTCGTGGGAAGCAGCGAACAGATTCCACCCATGTGCTTGCGGCTATTCGTACGACACCGACTCTTATGAGTGGTAACACATATTCAAAGTATCCTTTGCGATAAAAAAGCTGGTTCCTATCAGCCAAAGAAGCTTGTAGGGCCAGATAGCTCACCCAACCAGGCATATTTTATCGCAACGAAAGCTGTAAACATGAGTAACCCATCATGGGTCTCCCGCACTTTTGATGATTCGGGGAGAGGTCGTCATGAAGAGGATTTTGGCGGTTTCGCTGATTTTTCAACGTTTTCTGGAGCCGCTCTCCAAGCTTACTCAAAAGCCCTCCGATTGTCAACAAGCAAGCAGTGTTCTCCCGAATCATCAAAAGTGCGGGAGACCCCCCATCATGTGAGTCGGTGTCATTCGTACCCTCAACCGACTGGAAAGTGTGGAAGAGACTCTGCGTGCAACGTTAAATGCTCTCGCGAGTGTTGCTCCCGAATGGCTCAGCGAGCACGCCGATTCCTAATGGTTTGATCGCTACAGCCACAGAATTGAAGAGTCACGCTTGCCCAAAGGGCAAACAGAACGCCAGCAGTACGCGGAACTGATTGGTGCTGATGGCTCTCGCCTTCTCTCACTGGTGTATGAGCCATCAGCCCCTGCATTTCTGAAAGAGCTTTCTGCTGTTCAGCTTCTTCGACAAAGTTGGGTGTTTCAATACTACGCCGATGATGGACACCTTCGTTGGCGCAAAGCAGAAGATTTGCCTCCAGCAGGAATGCGCTACGACTCTCCGTATGATCCAGAAGCCCATTATGGCAATAAACGCTCCATTGTCTAGACGGGATACAAAGTTCATATCACCGAAACGTGTGATGACAACAAACTTCATGTGATCACTCACGTAGAAACCACGCCAGCGGGAGTGACCGACAGTGAGCTTTCCGCTCCAATTCAAGACGCACTCGCGAAGAAAGCTCTTCTTCCAAACGAACATTTTCTGGATGCAGGCTATGTGGATGCAGATCTGCTGGTGAAAAGTCAGCACGATCTGAATATCGAGGTGCTTGGTCCAGTCCGTCCCGATTCGAGTTGGCAAGCGCATGCTGAGCAGAGATATGATGTGTCTCACTTCACCATCACTTGGGAGACTCATCAGGTTGTCTGTCCACAAGGAAAGATGAATACGT
>JAABUQ010000230.1_pt1 | contig 126095 bp, 116 predicted proteins | sample 5560001 | NCBI WGS metagenome assembly JAABUQ01 (sample SAMN10711888, study PRJNA513371) | rock metagenome | isolation source: Antarctica rocks | place: Antarctica: Victoria Land, Finger Mt nord | collected 2015-12-18
CAGCTCGGCATGCGACAACGCCCCGACCACTTCCCGCAGCAGCGCCACGCCCCGCAGCGTACCCGGCCGCTTCCTGTTCCGGTAGTCCCCCCTTAGCTCACCCCGCGTGAGTCTGAGTTGTTACGCGACGCTGAGCTGCTTGACAGACGGAACGGTCGCCGGATATCGTCGCGTTGTCCGATTGCCTTAGTCGCCTACTTGGCTAGCCTGCTTCGTACCGGAGGTCGCCGGACGGTGCCCACCGGCCGTTCCGCTCGACGCGCCCTGGTCAGCCACGGCGTCGTTCTCCTCGTCCTGCTCCTGGCCGAGCTGAACCTCGACCACGCCGACTATTCACCCACCTCGGGGACGAGCACGTCGCCGCGCTGAAGGCCGTGATCCCGATCATCTGTGCCTTGGCGTGTCCCAGGCGTGGCTGTTCGTGGTGGTGGCCGAGCTGATCGCCGCCACGCGCGGGCTGGGGTTTCTGCTGACCGATAGCCAGAACCTGTCGCGCGTCGACCTGATGCTGGTGGCGATGTTGGCGCTGGCCATCCTGGGCAAGCTGTCCGACACGGCCCTGCGCGCGGTCGAAGGTCGCGTCCTGGCCTGGCGCGACACTTACTCCTACTCCGACGCCCCGGCGACGGAGGGGTCGGCGTGAGCCAGCCGCTCCACATCCGCGGGCTGCGCAAACGCTTCGGCGCCGGGCCCGTGGTGGTCGGTCTGGACCTCGACGTGGCGGCCAGCGAGATCCTGGTGTCGGTTGGACCAAGTGGCTGCGGCAAGAGCACGCTGCTGCGGCTGGCCGCGGGCCTCGACGGCCGCGACGGTGGCGAGATCACCGTGGGCGGCACGCCGGTGCACGGGCCGCACCCGTCAGTCGGGCTGGTGTTCCAGGAGCCGCGGCTGTTTCCCTGGCTCAACGTCGCCGACAACGTCGCCTTCGGTCTGGCGGATCGGCGGTCGTCGCGCGCCCGCGGGCTCGTCTGCGAGACTCTTGGGGTCGTCGGTCTGGCCCACGTCGCCCGGGCGCTGCCCAAGCAGCTGTCGGGCGGCATGGCGCAGCGGGTGGCTCTGGCCCGGGCGCTCGTGACCGAGCCGCAGGTCCTGCTGCTGGACGAGCCGTTCAGCGCGCTCGACGCCCTCACGCGCATGCGGCTGCAGGATCATCTCCTGGCGGCGTGGGCGCGCTACCGGCCAACGCTGGTGCTCGTCACCCACGATCTCGAGGAGGCCGTGTACCTGGCGGACCGGGTCGTCCTGCTGTCGGAGCGGCCGGCGCGCATCCAGCAGGAGCAGCGCGTGGGGCTGCCGCGGCCGCGCGACCGTGGCGGGATCGAGCTGGCGCGGCTGCGCGCGGGCCTGCTGGCAGCGCTGCACGTCGACAGCGTGGCCTGAGAGCCCAACCGGATTGTCCATGCCCGCTCGTCCTGAGCCTGTCGCGCTACGCTGCGGCCTGCGGCCTGACGAAGGACGCGCAGGCAGAACGGGCATAAGATGAGGGACGCTATGCCGACGACCGCCTCCACCGGGCAAGGCGCGGTGGGTGCCGTCCACACCCAGCACGCGGAGCTGCCGGAGCCCCTCCCGCTGGACGTCGGGACCAGCCTGGCCGGGGTCAGGATCGCCTACGAGACGTACGGCCAGCTGTCGCCGACGCGCGACAACGTCATCCTGGTGTGCCACGCGCTCAGCGGCGACGCCCACGCCGCCGGCTGGAGCGACGCGGCCGATACCCCGACCGCGCTCGACGGCATCGGCGCCGACGAGCGCGGCGTGCGCGCCCGCGGCGGCCTGGGCTGGTGGGACGGCATGATCGGCCCGGCCAAGGCGTTCGATACCGACCGCTACTTCGTGGTCTGCTCGAACCTGCTCGGCGGCTGTCGCGGCTCCACCGGCCCGTCCTCGCCGAACCCGGCGACGGGCCGACCCTACGGGCTGGACTTCCCGGTGGTCACAGTCGCCGACATGGTGCGCGCGCAGCGGGCCTGGCTGCGCCTGCTCGGTATCGACACCCTGCTGGCGGTGAGCGGCGGCTCACTCGGGGGCATGCAGGCGCTCGAATGGGCCGTGGCGTACCCGGACGCCGTCCGGGCGTGCATCCCGATCGCGTCGACCGCCCACCTGGGCAGCCAGGGGCTGGCGTGGAACGCCATCGCCCGCAACGCCATCATGGCCGATCCGGACTGGCAGGGCGGGCACTACTACGGGACTGGTCGCCAGCCGCGCGCCGGTATCGGCGTGGCCCGCATGGTTGGCCACGTCACCTACCTGTCGGCGGAGGGGATGCAGGACAAGTTCGGCCGTCGGCTGCAAACGGGGGACGGCCTCTCCTTCGACCTGACCGCGGCCGACTTCGCCGTGGAGGCCTACCTGCGCCACCAGGCGCGCAGCTTCGCGGCCCGCTTCGACGCCAACAGCTACCTCTACATCTCGCGGGCGCTGACGTACTTCGACCTGGCCCGCGACCACGGCGCCGGCTCGCTTGAGCGTGCCCTGGCCGACCTGCGCGCCAGACTGCTGCTGATCTCGTACTCCTCGGACTGGCTGTACCCGCCGGCGGACTCCGAGGAGATCGCCGCGGCCGCCCGGGCAGCCGGCCACGCGGTCCAGTCGCACACGCTGCAGACGAGCTACGGCCACGACTCGTTCCTGTTGGAGGAGGCGCGCCAGACGCCGCTGATCGCCGAGATCCTGCGACGAGCGTACGCTACATCCGCGCCGCGAGCGCTAGACTGACGCTGTGACCGCCGCCCCCGACCCGACGCACGCCTACGGCTTCGACACGCGCTCGATCCATGCCGGCCAGCGCCCCGACCCCTATACGGGCGCGCGCGCCGTACCGATCTTCCAGACCACGAGCTACGTCTTCGAGGACGCCGACTCCGCCGCCGCCTACTTCAACCTCCAGGAGTACGGCAACACCTACAGCCGCATCATGAACCCGACGGTGGCGACGTTCGAGGAGCGGGTCGCCAGCCTCGAGGGCGGCGCGGGCGCCGTGGCGTTCGCCAGCGGACTCGCCGGCCAGGCGGCGGCGCTGTTCACCATGCTCCAGCCGGGCGACCACGTGGTCGCGTCCCGGGCGCTGTACGGGGGGTCCGTCACCCAGCTGAAGCACTTCCTACGCAAGCTCTCGGTGGACCTCACGTTTGTCGACCCCGACGACCTCCAGTCCTGGCGGGCGGCGCTGCGCGACACGACCAAGCTCCTCTACGGGGAGACCATCGGCAACCCCGGCGGCAACGTGCTCGACCTGCGCGCCGTGGCCGACGTCGCGCACGGCCACGGCGTCCCGCTCATGGTGGACAGCACCTTCGCCACCCCCTACCTGTGCCGGCCGATCGAGTGGGGCGCCGACATCGTGGTCCACTCGGCGACCAAGTTCATCGGCGGGCACGGCACCAGCATCGGCGGCGTCGTGGTCGAGGCTGGCACGTTCGACTGGTCCAACGGCCGCTTCCCGGTCGTTGCCGACCCCTCGCCGGCCTACCACGGCCTCGCCTTCCATGAGACCTTCGGCATGTACGGCTACCTGATGAAGCTGCGGGCGGAGTCGCTGCGCGACCTGGGCGCCGCGATGAGCCCTTTCAACGCCTTCCTGTTCCTGCTGGGCCTGGAGACCCTGCCGCTCCGCATGGAACGGCACGTGGCGAACGCCCTGGCGGTGGCGCGCTTCCTAGAGGGGCACCCGGCGGTGCAGCGCGTCGGCTACCCCGGCCTCCCGGGCAGCCCCTACCGGCCTCTGGTCGAGCGCTACCTGCCGCGCGGCGCGGGCGCCGTCTTCTCGTTCGACCTGGCCGGCGGCCGTGAGGCTGGCCAGCGCTTCATCGAGTCGCTCAGACTGTGGAGCCACCTGGCGAACGTGGGCGACGCCAAGAGCCTCGTCATCCACCCGGCGAGCACAACCCACCGCCAGCTGAGCGACGGCGAGCTCCTTGGCGCCGGCATCACCCCCGGCACGATCCGCCTGTCGGTGGGCCTCGAGACGCTTGACGACCTGCTCTGGGACCTGGAGCGTGGTCTGCACGCGGCGCAGGGCACGGGCAGTCGCAACGGGACCGCCCCGGCCGTGCCGCCGGCGGCTGTCGACGCGGAGGTCGTCGTATGACAGATTCGGAGACAGCGGCCGCGACCCCGCCCGACCTGGCGCCGTACCAGGACGCCCGCGTCATCCGCGAGCTGCTCCATACCGCGCGCACGGTCGCCATCGTCGGCCTGTCGCCGAACGCGCTGCGGCCAAGCAACTTCGTCGGCTTCTACCTGCAGCGCCACGGCTACCGGATCGTGCCGGTGAACCCGCGCGAGACGGAGATCCTGGGTGAGACGAGCTACCCGAGCCTGCTCGCCATCCCGTTCCCAGTCGACGTCGTGGACGTTTTCCGGGCGCCACCCGCAGTCCCGGCCATTGCGCGCGAGGCGGTCGAGATCCACGCCCGGGCGCTGTGGCTCCAGTTCGGCGTCATCAGTCAGGAGGGCGCGGACATCGCCGAGCGGGGCGGCCTCCACGTGGTCATGGACCGCTGCATGAAGGTCGAGCATGCCCGCCACATGGGCCGGATGCACTGGCTGGGCTTCAATACCGGGGTCGTGACCGCCCAGCGCGGGACACCTGACTGACCGATAGATTGATGCCGATGCGGCTCGCCGCCCTGGGCCTGGCCCATGAGACGAACACCTTCTCGGACCAGCCTGCCGACCTCGCCCGGTTCCAGCGGACGGGCATCGTCCGCGGGCCCGAGATCGTCCAGCGGTTCGCGACCTCGCAGGCCACGATGGCCGGCTTTCTCGACGCGGGCAGGAGTCCTGGCATCGAGGTGGTGCCGCTCCTGTTCGCCACGACCGAGCCCTGCGGGACGATCAGCCGCGACGCCTTCGCGACGATCGTGGCCGAGATGCTCGCCCTGCTGCGCGAGCGCGGCCCCTGGGACGGCGTCCTGCTGGCGCAGCACGGGGCGGCGGTGTCGGAGGAGTTCCCGGACGCCGACGGCGAGATCGCCGCGCGCGTCCGCGCCCTGGTGGGGCCGAGCGTGCCCGTGGGCGTCGCCCCCGACATGCACGCCAACCTGTCGCAGAAGCTGATCGACAACGTGGACGTGACAGTGGTCTACCGCACCAACCCGCACCTGGACCCGCGCCAGCGCGCCAGCGAGTGCGCCGAGCTGGTCATCGGCACGATCCGTGGCGAGATACGCCCGGTCCAGGCGCTCGAGATGCCGCCCCTGGTGGTCAACATCGTCAAGCAGTTCACTGGCGAGGAGCCGATGCTCGGCATCGTGCGGGACGTGGAGACGGTCCTGGCTCGCCCCGGCATGCTGTCGGCCAGCGTCGCCGAGGGCTACCCGTACGCCGACGTCGCCGAGATGGGGATGGCGTTCCTGGCGATGCACGACGGCGACCCGGCGGCGGCCCGGTCCGCCGCGCAGTGGCTGGCGCGGCGCGCCTGGGAGCGGCGTGCCGCGCTACAGGGTAATACCCCGTCGCCCGAAGCAGCGCTGCGGGCCGCCGCCGCCGCGCCGAAGACGCCGGTCGTCCTCATGGACGTGGGCGACAACATCGGTGGCGGCAGCCCCGCCGACTCGACCATCCTGCTGGCGGCCGCGAAGAAGCTCGGCGTCCGCGGCCTCCTCCAGACGCTGTGCGACGCCGAGGCTGTCCGCGCCTGCGTGGCCGCGGGCGTCGGCAACGACGTCACGCTCGCGGTCGGAGCCAAAGCCGACAAGCGGCACGGCACGCCGGTCACGGTGACCGGACGGGTTCGGGTTATCGCGGACGGCCGGTTCGAGGACCCGCGGCCGACGCATGGCGGCTGGCGCTTCTTCGACGGCGGGACCACCGTGCGGCTCGACACCACCGACGAGCACACGCTCGTCCTGACCAGCGAGCGCGTCGGCAACACGAGCATCCAGCAGATGTACTCGCTGGGCATCGAGCCGGAACGCTACCGCGTGATAGTCGCCAAAGGGGTTGTCTCGCCCCGACCGGCCTACGCCCCGATCGCGGCCGAGATCATCCTGGTCAACACGCCTGGCGTGACGTCGTCAGACCTGTCGCAGTTCTGGTACGCGCGGCGCCGCCGCCCCTTGTACCCATTCGAGCCGGAGGCGACGTACTGACGTCCTTCGTCAGGCCGTGGTTCGTCAGGCCGCAGGCCGCAGCGTAGCGCGACAGGCTCACCATGAGCGGGACACCACAAGTGGCGGGAGCAGCCGCCACGCTTCGCAGCTCAGGATGAGCGGGCGGGAACGATCTCGGCTAAGGAAGCGGCCGAGGCCCGGTCGAGCGCCCCCTCGATCGCGCCCAAGAGGTCGTCGTAGTCGAACGGTTTCCGAACGACGGCGGCGACGTGGCGGGTGTCCGTGTCCTTCATGAGCGAGCCGTACGCGCTGACGACGACCACGGGGATGGCCGCTGTCGTGGGGGCCTGCTTCAGCGCGTGCAGCACGTCCAATCCGGACATGGTCGGCAGCGCCAGGTCGAGCAGGACGACTTGTGGCCGGTGGGTGGCCGCCAGATTGAGGCCGTCCTCGCCCTTCCCTGTCTCGACGACTGCGTACCCCTCCCCGGCCAGGAGGGCCGTCATAACAACCCTGGTCCAGGGATCGTCCTCGACGATCAGGACAACGTTCTTAAGAGGGGCTGAGGCCTCCGGGCACATATGGCCCTCCTGTGGTGACGAGATCGCGGGCGGACTGACAGTGGCAACGGCTGCGGGCCGCGCGGTGGGCGCTGAGAGCGAGCCCACCAACGAGTATCGTCACCCGGCGACACCGTACCACCGGCGTCGTGTTATGCCAAGTTTTTCTCTTTTATTCTTTTCCGTCGACGTGACACGTGCGAGCGATAAGGGCCGCCGCCGTCGCTTCGAGCCGGGGCGTCTTACGCAGGGAGCGGGTGGCCGGTGGCCTCGGCGAGGGCGCGCAGGCGGGGCCAATCCACCCGGATGAAGTAGACGTACGCGCCCGGCTCGGGCTCCTCGGTGCGCACCTCCGCGTAGCCCGTACGGACCAGGTACTGGATCAGCACGTCAGCGCGGGTGTTCTCCACGCGGTTGCGGCTGTCATAGCCCACCTCCACGTCGCCCCACGTGCTGGCGTCCTCGATCGCGGCGCGGAAGGCGCTCAGCTCCCGCTGGGCTTCGGCCCGCTCGTCGCGCTCGGCGCGCTGCTCGGCTTCGAGCACGTCCGCCATGCCACGACGGGACGTCGCGTCCAGCTCCGTCTCGGTCTTGGTCAACTCCAGCCGGTCGCGGGCCAGGGCGTGGAGCAGGCTCGCGTACGGGCTGTCGCCCTGGCCCCACTCGAAAGCGCCCAGCCGGCCTGATCCGCGTGTCTGACGTTCCTCTGCCATCGCCGCGTTCTCCTCGTCAGCATCAGCCTCAGCCGCTGCCTTTGCTTTTGCTTTAAAGGCCAGACTCTAGTTATCGGTTAGAGAGCGCCGCAGACCGGCACGCCATCCAGCCAGACGGCGTCGATCGCCCGCGTGCTCCTGATGTCCTCGAACGGGTCGCCGCGCAGCACCACCAGGTCCGCCCGAGCCCCGGTGGCGATCACCCCCAGCGCGCCCGCCTGGCCGAGCGTGGCGGCCGCGTTCACCGTCGCCATGCGCAGCGCATCCGCGTTTGTCACCCCGGCCGCCACCAGGAGCTCGAGCTCGCGGTGATCGTAGAAGCCAACCACGCGGTTCGAGACCCCGCCGTCGGTGCCGAACGCCATGGCAGCGCCGGCCTCGGAGACGAGCCTGGTGTTGCGCTGGGCCACCTGTAGCTCTGGCTTGAGCTCGGGGTACTCGGGTTTCTGGCGGATCGTGTCCAGGTACCGCTCGTCCCGCAGGTACTCGGCCGTGCCCGGCGGCAGGAAGCGACCGAGCAGCGGGTCGGCGACCCAGTCCGGCCGGTCGGGGAAGACGGCGTTGCTCTCCGGCACGGTGAGTGTCGGCAGAACGACGGTTCCAGTGGCGAGCAGCTTGTCCAGGAAGGGCCCGTCGGCCTCGCGGTCCCGCGGCATATGGGCCAGAACGCCGACGCCGAGGTCCATCAAGAGGACGGCGTCGTCCAGGCGGTACACGTGGGCGTAGGTCTCGAGGCCGGAGCGCCGCGCCCCTTCGATGATGGTCCTGGCCACCTCGGGCGCCATCTTGGGCATCTGCTGGTACCAGTCGTCGTACCAGAGCTTGACGCCGCTGGCGCCTCGGCTCTTGAGGTCGGCGAGCACCTGTCCGATGGCTTCGGGGTCGTCCACGCGGACCGGGCCCGGGGGGTCCATCTGGAAAGGCGGCAGGCCACCCCGCACGCCGAAGCCGTGGCCGACGGTGAACAGGCGGGCGCCGGCAAAGGCTCCGTCCGCCTGCTCGCGCTGCACGTCGAAGGCGCAATCGCGGTCGGTGCCCAGCGCCTGTACTGACGTGACTCCGTAGCGCAGCCACACCTGGAGGTCCCGCTTCACGCGCTCGGCTGTCATGCCACCAGGGTCCATACGCAGGCCGACCATCATCCCAGGGTGGACGTGGAGGTCGATCAGCCCTGGCATGAGAAACCGCCCGGCCAGATCGACGTCTGCCACGCCGGCAGCGGTTAAATCTTCGCCCATGGCCACGACGCGGCCGCGCACGACGTGGACGTCCATGTTGGGCACTATCGCGCCGGCGACCACGTCGACCACGTTGGCGTGGCGGAGGACGGTGGCACGCTCGCGCTCGCCTGGCTCGGGCAGGCGGACCTCTGGGTCAGGCAGCGGCTCGGTCGGCGCCAGCGGCGCCTGCCGCCCTCCTCCCGCGGCGGGGATCATGGGCGGCTGGCGCTCACGCTCACGTTCGCCGTCGTGGCGGTGAAAGCGCCGCGGAGCGCGTCGGCGGACGCGTCGATCGCCTGCCGGCTCTCGTCGACCGCCCCCAGCATGCCGAAGAAGCCGTGGATCACGCCGTCGTACCGGATCACCTTTGTCCGGACGCTGGCCTCCTGGAGCCGCGCGGCGTACGCTTCGCCCTCGTCGCGCAACGGGTCGAACTCGGCGGTCAGCACCAGCGCCGGCGGCAGGCCAGCCAGGTTGCTCGCCCGCAACGGCGACGCGTACGGGTCCGAGCCAGCGTCTGCCGCGCCCAGGTAGTGCCGCCAGAACCACTGCATGTCGGCCTTCTCCAGCAGGTACCCGGTCGCGTTCACCTCGTAGGAGGCCGTGTCGCAGGCGGAGTCCGTCACCGGGTAGATCAGGAGCTGGAAGGCCAACGGCGGCCCGCCGCGGTCACGCGCCATGAGCGCGACGACCGCCGCCAGGTTGCCACCGGCGCTGTCGCCGCCAACCGCTATCCGGGTGCCGTCGATGCCGAGCTCGGCGGGATTGTCTGCCACCCATCGCGTCGCCGCGTAGGCGTCGTCGGCCGCCGCTGGGAACTGGTGCTCGGGCGCCAGGCGGTAGCCGACCGAGACCACGACGCAGCCGGCGGCGTTCGCCAAGGCGCGACAGGCTGGGTCGTGCGAGTCGAGGTCGCCGACGACCCAGCCGCCGCCGTGGAAGTAGACAAGGGCGGGGAACGGGCCGGAGCCGTCCGGCGTGTAGATGCGCAGCGGGACGTCGCCCGCGGGGCCCGGGATCGACCGGTCCTGGATGCTGCCCACCGGCTCGATTGGCCCGCGGTAGAGCGCCCGCCGCGCCTGGGAGAAGTGCCGCGCGCGGGCTGGCGTCAGCGTGTGTGTCCGAGGGATTCCAGCGGCGTCGTAGGCGTCCATGACGGCCTGCGTGCTCTGATTGACTGGCATGGGTACCTCCCGTCCGACCGGATGGAGGATACCCTGACGTGGGCGACACGCGTATCGCCTGAAAAACTGACAGGCTGAAAGGCTGAAAGGACGGGGCGGCACTATGGCGTTGTTCGAGTACCGCGTCTACGAGGTCGTGCCGGGGCGGCTGCCAGCATTGAACAGTCGCTTCCAGAAGATCACGCTCGGCTACTTCGAGAAGCACGGCATCGGGGTGGTTGGCTTCTGGGAAGCCGTGGTCGGGACGTCGAACGAGCTGCACTACCTGCTGCGGTTCGACGACATGGCGCACCGGGACCGGGCGTGGAGCGCCTTCCAGGCGGACGAGGGCTGGCAGCGCGACCGGGCCGAGACCGAGCGGGACGGCCCCATCGTGGCCCGGGTCAGGAACCAGCTCTGGCGCGCCACCCCGTACTCGGCCCTACAGTAGGCGGTCAGCAGCCAGAAGTCAGGGCCAGTGTGCCCGCCTCACCGTGGTTGCGTTCGCTCGGGACCTCGGACCGGGTCGTTGCCGCGCTTCTCGTGCTGGCCACGCTCGCGAGCCGCCTCCCGTTCACCGCCGCGACCACGGCCGTCGACCACGATGCCGCCCACTTTGCCCTGGCGCTGGAACGCTTCGACCTGCTGCACAAACAGCCCCACCCGCCAGGCTACCTCCTGTTCCTCGCCCCGGCCGCGCTGCTGCACCAGGCCGGCCTAGCGCCGCTGACGGCGCTGACGGCCATCAGCGTCACGTTCAGCGCCGCGGGCGTGCTGGCGACGTGGCGTCTGGGCGCCGCCATGTTCGGGGCAGCGGCTGGCCTGGCCGCCGCGGTCCTGCTGCTGAGCAGCCCACTCTACTGGAGTCGCGGCGAGCTGCCGCTCGCGTACACCGCCGAGTGCGCTCTTCAGGCCCTCCTCGGCTGGGTGCTTTGGCGGGCGACCACCGCGCCAGGCGCTGCTCTCCCGCGGGCGGGCGCGGCGCTGGGGCTGGCCGCGGGGGTTCGTCAGGATCTGCTCCTGTTCGTCGGGCCACTCGGCGCCTGGGTCGCCTACCGCGCGCGGTGGCGCGGCGCCAGCGGCGCCGCTTCGCTGCTCGTTACCGCTGTGCTTGTGTGGGCCATCCCGCTGGTGGTTCTCAGCGGCGGGCCCGAGGCGTACCTCGCGGCCAGCCGCCTCCAGGCTGCATCAGTCAGCCCGCACACCGGATTGGCAAACCTCCGCGCCAACACCCGCGTGGTCGTCACCGCGCTGGCCTGGCTCGGGGGTGCCGGTTGGCTTGTTCTGCCTCTGTGGGCTACCCGCCACCGGGTTCGCCTACTGCCCCGTTGGCGCGATGACCGGCTTCTGTTCTACGCCGTCTGGCTCCTACCCCCACTGCTCTTCTTCGTGGCCATCTTCGCCAAGCTGGATTATCTCTTGAGCGTCGCCCCGGGCGTCGCCGCCCTGCTGGGAGCGGCGCTGGTTGCTCGCGTTCCTGGCGCTGTCTCCCGCTCGCTTCTTCTTACCGTTGTGGCCATGGCGAACGCCGCGCTCTTCCTCCTCTGGCCCGCGGGCAACGAGGAAGCGCTCGGGCGTCGCGACATCGTCGCCGGCGACCGCCTGGTCGCGGGCTATCGCGACGAGGTAGAGAGTCGCTTCGACTCGCGCGACGCTGCGCTGCTCATCCCGGCCGACTCCCCGTTCGACTTCCGAACCGCGATGCTGGAGCTGCCTCAGTTCGCCGTCTACGTGATGGACTTCGAGGACCGCGCCCCGAAGGAGTACATGGTGGCTCAGGGCCACACCTCGACATACCCCCTGGCGACCGGTGGCGCCGTCGTGCCTGTCGCCGAGACCGTGCAGGCGCTCGTCTGGCTGTCTGATGCAGCACCCGATCCAAGCTGGGCCGTGCCTGCCGAGGCGCACTCCACGCCCGAGGGCGCCGCCTACTCCGTCATCCCGTACCCGCCCGGAGAGCGCGCGCTACGCCTGGGGCCATACCTCCTGGTGCGCCGGACACCGTGACGGTCGGCACGAGGACCTTCGCGCGCCCTTGTATCGCTGTATCGCTCCGCACGCGCGCTTGCTACGCTTCGCCCGTGACATCATCCCAGCCGCCGCAGCTGGCCATCCTCTGTCGCGGGGTCGACCGCGCCGGCGTCCTGCACGAGATGACCAGCGTCATCGTCAGGCACCACGGCTACATCGCGTCGGTGGACATCCTCGAGAGCGGCGAGCGGAGCGCCATCTACTGGGAGCTGCACTCCGTGGCCGACGTCGACGCCTTCGTCCGCGACATGGAGGCGCTCGACGTCGTCGACACCGTTGAGCTGTTCCCCACCATGCGCGAGGTCTACGGCAAGCGCATCATCGTCGTCGGTGGCGGCGCCCAGGTCGGGCAGGTGGCCGTGGGCGCGATCGCCGAGGCCGACCGCCACAACATCCGCGGCGAGAAGATCAGCATCGACACCATCCCCATCGTCGGCGAGGAGAACCTGGCGGCCGCCGTGCGCGCCGTGGTGCGCCTGCCGCGGGCGGTGGCCCTGATCCTGGCCGGCTCGCTGATGGGCGGCGACATCACCACGGCGGTCGAGGAGGTGCGCCGGCGGGGTATCCTGGTGGTGAGCTTGAACATGGCCGGCTCGGCCCCGAAGGCGGCCGACCTGGTGGTCAGCGACCCGCTTCAGGCGGGGGTCATGACGGTCATGGCCGTGGCCAGGACGGCCCGCTTCGACATCGCCCGCCAGCGCGGCCGCATCTACTGACTACCGGGGCGTCTGGGGCTCAGCCACCGAGCCAGACGGCCGTCGCGCCGTCGCCGCCACCACCGTCTGGCTCGGGAGCGAACCGGCTCACGTAGCCGCTCTGCCGGAGCCGCTCGCGGACGGCCTGCCGAATGGCGCCAGTGCCTTTGCCGTGGACGATGCGCGCCTGCGGCAGGCCGGCGAGCGTGGCGTCTTCGAGGTAGGTGTCCAGGCGCTCCAGCGCCTCGTCCCGCCTGAGCCCGCGCAGGTCGAGCTGAAACGGGACGTCGCCCCCGGGGGTGGCCAGAGCCACGCGGGGCAGCGGCTCCGGCGCGGCGGCGCGGCGCTCGGCAGCGGTGGGCCTGGTGGCCCCGGCGAGCTCAGCCACGGGCATGCGGACGCGCCGCCCGAGCACCTCCAGCTCGACCTCGCCGTCGCGGACCGCCAGCACCGTCCCCGGCAGGCCCAGGCGGGCGATCTGCACCTCGGCTCCGGGGCGCAGCGCGGCTGGCACGCGCTCCTCGCGCTCCTCCACGGGCTGGGCGACAGGCGCCTCCGGTGGCGGGGCGATCGACGGCAGCGCCAGCGCCTCGTCGACCGCGGCCAGGGCGTCGCGCCGTGGGCCGCGCGTCTGGAGCTCCTGGCGAACGCGCAGCGCTTCGCGCCGCAGCTCGACGAGCGACTCGTCAGCGGCGGCGCGGGTTTGCTCCCACAGCTCGCGCCGCTGCCGCTCAGCCGTGCGCAGGGCGGCACGCGCTTCGTGCTTCAGGCGGGCGGCTTCGGCGGCCTCCTTGAAAGCCCGCTGCCGGGCGTCCAGCGCGTCGGCGCGCTCGCGGGCGATGTCGCCGAGCGCCGCCTCGACCTCCGCCGTCTGTGGCGCGAGATTGGCGCGCGCATCCTCGAGAATGCCCTCCGGCATGCCGAGCCGCTGGGCGATGGCGAAGGCGTTGGAGCGGCCCGGCGTGCCAACCATGAGGCGGTACGTCGGTGACAGAGTCTCCAGGTCGAACTCGACGCTGGCGTTGGCCACCCGGGGCGTCACGTGCGCGTAGACCTTCAGGTCTGGGTAGTGCGTGGTGGCCACGACGTAGGCGCCCCGCCGCTGCAGGTCCGCCAGCAGCGCCTGGGCCAGCGCGGCGCCCTCCTGCGGGTCGGTGCCCGCCCCCAGCTCGTCGAGCAGGACGAGCGACCGCGCGTCCGCCGTGGCCAGCATGTCGACGATGCGCCGCACGTGGCCAGAGAACGTGGACAGGCTCTGCTGCAGGCTCTGCTCGTCGCCAATGTCGGCCTGGACCCGTTCGAAGACTGCGACGCGCGAGCCCTCGTCGGCCGGGATGAACAGGCCCGCCTGGGCCATGATGGTGAGCAGCCCGGCCGTCTTCAGCGCCACCGTCTTGCCGCCGGTGTTCGGGCCGGTGACCAGGAGGATGTCGAAGTCGGCGCCGAGCTCGAAGCTCACCGGGACGACGGCCCCGGGCAGCAGCGGGTGGCGGGCGCTCACCAGGCGCAGGACGGGATCGCCGGCGCGGCGCGGCAGCCCGACGAGCTCGGGCGCGGTCGCCCGCTGGTCGTCGGCGAGCTGCGCTTTTGCCCCCGCGACGTCCAAGACCGCCAGCCCCTCTACGGTGCGGGTGAGCGGCTCGGCCTCCTCACCGACGGCGCGGCTCAGCGCCCGCAGGATGCGTTCGACCTCCCGCTCCTCCTCCAGCTGGAGCGTCCGCCAGCGGTTGCCCATCTCGACCACGGCGAGCGGCTCGACGAATAGGGTGGCGCCGCTGGCCGACTGGTCGTGCACGATAGCCGGCACCTGGCCGCGGGCTTCGGCCCGGATCGGGATGACGTAGCGGCCGGCGCGCTGGGTGACCACGGGGTCCTGCACCACGTCGCGGAAGGCGGCGGTGCTCATCAGATCGCGCAGCCGGGAGACGAGGCGGTCGTGGGCCCCGCGCAGCTCGCCGCGGATACGACCCAGCGCCGGGCTGGCGGAGTCCAGGATATCGCCGCCCTCGCCGATGGCCAGGCGGATGTCCTCGACGAGACCCGAGTGGTCGCTCAGGTAGGAGTCGGCCAGCTCCAGCAGGGTTGGCAGCTCGTCGCGGAGCGCGTGCAGGGCGCGGCGCCAGGCGCGGGCGCCCTGCACCGTCGACGCCACGTCCAGCAAGTCCTGGGGGGCCAGGATGCCGCCAACGCCGGCCCGCTCGGCGAACGGCCGCACGTCGTGGACGCCGCCCATGGTGAGCGCGGACCGGAGCGTAGCGAGGCGCTGCGCTTCGGCGGTCTCGGCCTGGCGCCGCTTGGCCTCGGCGAGGTCTGGCGTGGGCTCGAGCGCCAGGGCCAGCGCGCGGCCGGCCGAGAAGCTGGTATGCGCCGCGAGCCGCTCGCGGACAGCGGGGAACTCGATCGTCTCGGAGGCGAACGCCGCGGCCACGACTGGACGTTACACGCGCGGCGCGGCGAGCAACGACTTTTTCTATTTTTTCAGCTGGTGGGCTGTCATCGTTGGGCTTACGGGTGACGTCTGCCCGCCTGCCGAGGGCGCGGGGAGTGACCGAGGATTGCCAGATCCGCTCGTCCTTGGACAGGCTCACCATGAGCGCCGCTCACCCTGAGCTCATCCTGAGCCTGCCGAAGGACGAAGGGCAGGCTCACCATAAGCGGCCTGGAGCTGCCAAACTCCGGTCACTTCCCCCGATCGTTACTTCTTCGATTCCCAGAAGATGTTGGCGATCTCGTTGACCTGGTCCACCAGGTCCTGGGCTGCCTGGGCGTTGACCTCCTGCTTGCACTGCGATGCCTTCTTGCAGGTCAGCCACACCTTCGTGTGCAGGTCTGGCCAGCGCTCCAGGTGCGGCGGCTTGAAGTAGTCGGTCCACAGGATCAGCATCTCGCGCTTGACGATCTCGGCGTGCTGCTCCTTGGTGGTGATCATGCGCGTCGCCGTGTTCTCGTAGGTCTGGCGCGCGGCAAGGTCGCCACTGCTCGCCGGCGGCGTGAGCGCCTGCATCTTGGTGACCATCGCCTGCACGGTCTGGGAGGCGATCTGGGCGGCGTGGGGGTCGTAGATGCCGCACGGAACGTCGCAGTGGGCGCGCGCCACGCGCGGCGGCGCCAGACGGTCCAGCGCTTCGAAAACGTGATCAACAATGCGCATTGTCGTACCTTCTCCCTTGTCCCGGGCGCGTCCGGCCAGCCTGGCCAAACCGCGCTCCTGTCAGTTTACATCCGAGCCATGTGGCCACTCACCCGCTTCGTCGTGGCGGACCGGAGCATGAGCCCGACGCTCGAGCCTGGCGACCGTCTGCTCGTGCTGACGTGGCCGCGGCCGGCCGTGGGCGACGTGGTGGTGGCCCGGGACCCGGAGGCGCCGGGGCGCTACCTGGTGAAACGGGTCGCCGCCATCGCGGCCGGCCGGTACGTGCTCCGGGGCGACAACGCCGGGCTCAGCCGCGACAGCCGCTGGTTCGGGCCGGTGGCTCGGGAGCGACTGGTCGGCCGCGTCGCCTGGCGCTACCTGCCGGCGGAGCGCCGGGGACCTGTTTTACGACGGGGGGTCGGCTAGAAACTGGAGGATCAGGTCGGCCACCTGGCTCGGCTGGCTGGCGTGGACCGCGTGGGCAGCGCCGACGAGCTTGTGCAGCCGACTTCGCGCCAGCGACGCGGCGAACCGGCGCGCCGCGTCGTCCCCCAGGACACCGCCGCGCTCGGGGTCGGCCTGCACCACGAGGACCGGCTGGGTCAGCGACGCCGCCACCACCAGGCTGCCCGGGTGGCCGACCGGGGCGGCCAGCATGGCGTCGAACGCGGCATCTGACGCCTGGCGGAACTGCTCGGTCAGGGCGCGCGCCACCAGCGCGTTGCCACCCAGGCTCGTGGACGCGAGGTACTCCTCCAGGACGCCCGGCGCCTCGTGCTTGAGGCGACGCACGGTGGTGATGTCCTGGCCCCGGCGGTTTGGGTCGACGGGCGGGTCCAGCAGGACCGTGGCCGTGACCAGCTCAGGCCGAGCGGCGGCCAGCGCCAGGGCGACCAGCGCCCCCAGCGAGTGGCCGACCACCGGGACAGGCCCGTTCAGGACAACGGGCCACAGCCCGGTCAGGTCAGCCGCGTAGTCGGCCGGCTGGTAGCCAGCCGCCGGCTCATGGTGAGCTTGTGCGTCCCGCTCATGGTGAGCTTGCCGAACCACGCTGGCGCCATGGCCGCGAAGGTCCGGCGCGACCGCCGCGTAGCCGGGAGCCAGCCGGCGGGCGAACGACTGCCACACCGCTCCGGTGACGCCAAGGCCGTGCAGCAGCAGGATCGGCGGCGCCGGCGCCCCGACCAGCCGGCGCAGGTGGAGGTGGACGGCGCCCACGCGAACGTCGGACTCGTCCCAGCGCAGGACACTAGTCACGCCCAGCCGAGCAGACCCGCGACACCGGCCAGGTCGGCCACGACGACGTCCGGGCGGACCGTGGCGCTCCCGAGCTGCTGCTCGGTCGTGCCGCCGGTGAGCACGAGGATCGTCTTCAGGCCGACCTGACGCGCACCGATGATGTCGGTGTCCAGACGGTCGCCCACCATGGCGACGCTGTCCGGCGGAGGGCTGCCGAGTCGGTCCAGGCCGCGCTGGAAGAGACCGGGCGACGGCTTGCCGACGATGATGGGTTGCATCCCCGTGGCGGTCTCGATGGCCGCGATGATGCTGCCGGCACCAGGGTTGAGCAGGCCGCCTTCCGACGGCAGCAGCGGGTCGGCGTTGGTCGCCACGAAGCGGGCGCCGTTCTGGATCGCCCGCGTGATGGCCACGAGCTTGGCGTAGGTGAACTGGCGGTCGAGTCCGACGACCACCCAGTCGGCGTCGCCCTCCGCGACGACCTCGAGGTCCGTCCTGGCGACCGCCTCACGGAGGCCGGTCTCGCCGATGAGCAGCACGCGCGCGCCGTGGGGACTCTCGTTCACGACGTAGGCCACGGCGGCCTCGGCGCTGGTGACGATCTCACCGGCGTCGACCTGGATATCCATGCCGCGCAGGCGCTGGGCGACGGTCTCCGGGGTGGCGGTCGAGTTGTTCGTCACCAGGAAGAACGGCAGCCCGCGCCGGCGCGCCTCGTGCAGGAACCCGGCGGAGCCAGGGATGGCCTGCCTGCCCGTGTAGACGACGCCGTCGAGATCGATCAGGAGGCCGCGGAGCCCCGCGAGAGAGCCGGTATGCACCGCCAGAGCATACCCGGCACCGGCGCGGCTCTCCTTCTCTCCTTCGGCGGGCGCCGGTGGCACAAGCCTTGCCTCCGGCTCGGGCGTCGGCAAGGACGCCACAACCAGATCCAGGAAGGAATCCCACGTGGACGCCATAACCCTCTTGAAGCACGATCACGACGAAGCGAAGGCGCTGTTCAAGAAGCTCGAGCAGGCCGAGGGCCCACAAGCCGCGAAGCTGTTCGGCGAGCTGAAGGCGGCTCTGTCGCTCCACGAGGAGCTGGAAGAGACGCACATGTACCCGCAGCTCAAGGCGGACCCGAAAGCGCACGACCTGATCCTCGAGGCGTACCAGGAGCACCACGTGATGGACTTGCTGCTGGAGGAGATCAGCCGGCTGCGGCCGTCTGACGAGACGTGGGCGCCGAAGATCAAGGTGCTCCAGGAGAACACCGAGCACCACATCGAGGAGGAGGAGGGCGACCTGTTCCCGAAGGTGCAGAAGATCTGGGGCAAGGAGCGCCTGGAAGAGGTGGGCCAGAAGATGGCGCAGATGCAGAAGGCCAAGAAGGCCGCGAAGAGCGCCGCGTAGGGCGTGGGCCGAGGCGAGGCGTGCCACAATGGAGCGTGGCGCAGGCGTCGCACAGGGTCCGCGTCGGGACCTGCGGCTGGAGCTACCCCAAGGGTCACGGCACCTGGGACGGCGTCTTCTACCCGCTCGCGCTAGCCGACCGCGACAAGCTCGGCTTCTACGCCCAGTACTTCGACACGGTCGAGATCAACAGCTCCTTCTACCGGCCGCCCAGCGCCGAGGCCGCGCGCGGCTGGGCGGCCCGGGTGCCTGACGACTTCCGCTTCACCGCCAAGCTGTGGCAGAAGTTCACCCACCCGAAGATGTTCGAGGAGGCTACCGGCGCCCGCGCCGAGCTGCGCCAGGAGGACGTCGACCAGTTCATGGCCGGGCTGGCGCCGTTGGCCGACGCCGGCAAGCTCGGCGCCGTGCTGGCCCAGTTCCCCGTCTCCTTCAAGCCTGACGACGGCTCGCTCGAATATCTGGAGGACCTCGTCAAGCGCCTCACCGGGAGCGGCCTGCCGCTGGCGGTGGAGCTGCGCCACCGCGATTGGACCGCCTCCGACAGCGCCGGGCCAGCCCGCGAGCTGCTGGGCGAGTTCGACGTCGCCTGGGTGATGATCGACGAGCCGCACTTCAAGGGCTCGATTCGGCACATTCCGCTGACGAGCCGCCTGGGGTACTTCCGCTTCCACGGCCGGAACTACAAGGAGTGGTGGAGCCACAAGGAGGCGGAGGACCGCTACAACTACCTCTACCCAGCGAGCGAGCAGCAGGCGCTCGCGGCCGACGTCGCCGAGGTCAGCGCGCGGACGTCCGAGACGTACGCCTTCTACAACAACCACTACGGGGCCAAGGCCACTGTGAACGCGCTGCAGCTCGAGCTTGCGCTCGGTGGGCGACCGCCAGCGACCCCGCTGCCAGAGACGCTCGTGGCCACCTATCCCGACCTCGCCGCGGTCGGCGGCGGCGAGACGGCCAAGAAGGAGTGAGGGTTCGGCTCGATCGGCTGACGGCTGACGGCTGACGGCTAGTGACGCGCCGGGCCCGCGGTGGTCATCCCCAGAATGCTGTACCCGGCGTCCACCATCAGGATGTGGCCGGTCACATTGGCGGCTAGCCCGCTCGACAGGTAGAGGGCAGCGTTGCCGACGTCCTCGGCCGCGATGTTGCGCCGCAGCGGCGCGTTCCGCTCGGTGTGCTCCTCCATTACCGTGAAGCCGGTGATCGACCGCGCCGCCAGGGTGCGCACCGGTCCGGCCGAGATCGCGTTCACCCGGATGTTGCTCGGCCCGAGCTCCATGGCCAGGTAGCGGACCTCGGCCTCGAGGGCGGCCTTGGCCACTGCCATGACGTTGTAGTTCGGATAGGCGCGCTGGGAGGCGTTGAACGTGAGCGTCACGATGGAGCCGCCGCCGCGGCGCTCCATCAACGGCGCGGCGCGACCGGCCATCGCGATCAGCGAGTAGGCGCTGATGTCGAGCGCGGTCTGGAAGTCGGGCCGGGCCGTCGCCGCGAACGGCCGTTCGAACGTCTGCGGCGGGGCAAAGGCGACGCTGTGTACCAGCAGGTCCAGGCCGTCCCAGCGCTCGCCCACCGCGGCGAACACCGCGTCCAGGTCGGCGTCGCGGGTCACGTCGCAGGGCAGCACCAGCGAGCTCCCCAGCGAGGCAGCCAGGTCGCGCACGCCCCCCTCGACCCGCTCGCCCTGGAAGGTGAAGGCCAGCTCCGCCCCTTCGCGGGCCAGGGCCTGCGAGATGGCCCAGGCGATGCTGCGTTTGTTGGCGACCCCGAACACCAGGCCGCGTTTGCCCTCTAACAACATGTCAGCACGATACCTGATGCCGGGCTGTCCCTCATCCTCCGACGTTACACTGGCCCTATGCCGTCCCTGGTCTCGGTCAACACCAACGACGCCAAGGAGTTTGGCAAGCGGCCGCGGCAGACGGCCCGCCTGATCGCGGACTTCGGCCTGGAGGGGGACCGCCACGCCGGCCGGCCACTCCGCCAGGTCAGCCTGCTGCCCGTGGAGACGGTCCACGAGCTGGCCGAGCGCGGCATGCCGGTGGGCCCAGGGACGCTCGGTGAGAACCTCACCCTCGAAGGCGTGCCGGTCACTGACCTCGCCGATGGGGCGCGGCTCGCCATTGGCGACGATGCCGAGCTGGAGATCACTGGCGACCGCCCAGCGTGCCGTGAGCTGCTGCAGGTGCACCCCGACGCGCTGAAGGCGCTGGTCGGCCGCACCGGCAAGATGGCCCGCGTGGTGCGCGGCGGCACGGTGCACCCCGGCGACCGCGTGGAGCTCATCGCCAACACCTGACGGCTGATGACTGATGGCTGATGGCTGATAGCTGATGGCCCGTGCCCGATAGCTACCCCGCGCGCCGCGTCTACTCGGTCGTCGGCGTGCCGCCCGAGGTGCAGGCGTACGCCATGGCCAAGTACTCGCGCTCCGGCCAGGGCATGCTCGAAAGTATCCAGGAGCTGAGCCAGGAGAAGGCCGAGCAGTTCCTGAACACCTTCTACTTCCAGTACGGGCACCGCTCCATCGCCGACCTGGCGCACCTCGTCTTCGGGCTGGAGCAGATCTCCATCCTGGCCGCCATGGCGGTCGTCGACGAGCAGGTCTGGGATGGCCAGGAGCGCAGCACCCGCTACCAGCCGTTCCGCAAGACCGGCTGGTACGCGCCTGCCGAGCTCGCCGGCACTCCCGCGGAGTCGGTCTTTCGCCTCACGGCCGAGGGGCTGTTCGCCGCCTACGAGGGCCTCGCGGCCGGGCTGCTCGAACGACTCGTCGAGGCGGTGCCCCGCCCCGCCGCGATGCCGGAGGCCGCGTACCGCCGGACGCTGCGGGCGCGCGCCTTCGACGTCGCCCGGGCGCTGCTGCCGCTCGGCACCCACACGAGCGTCGGCCAGGTGGTCAGCGCCCGCGTGCTGGAGCGCCAGATCAGCCGACTCCTGGCGTCGCCGTACGACGAGCTCCAGGCGATCGGCGTGGAGATGCGGGCGGCCTGCCAGCTTCCCGCCCAGGCACCCCTGCTCGAACGGTTCATCGCCGAGGCGGACCCGGACCTGGTGGACATCCTGCGGCCGCGCGCTGCGCCGACCCTGGTGAAGTACGCCATGGCATCCGAGTACCGGCCGCTGGCCGCCGTCGAGCTGGAGCAAGCAGCCGCCACCTATCTCGGCCCCCTCGGCGAGCCGGACCACTCCCGCTCCGTCGAGCTGGCGGAGCCGGCGACCGACCCCCTCGACGAGATCGTGGCCACCCTGCTGTACCGGCACGACCACGCCGGCCACAGCTACCGGCAGACGTGCGCCGCCGTCGATGGCCTGAGCGCCGGACAGAAGGCCGAGATCCTGAGCCTCTCCGTCAAGCACCGCGGCAAGTACGACGAGCTGCTCCGCGAGCACCAGGCCGGCTACTCGCTCGTCTTCGACGTCCTGGTCGACCTCGGCTCCTTCCGCGATCTCCACCGCCACCGGCGCTGCGTCCAGGTCCAGCAGCCGTTGACCTGGAGCCATCAGGTCGCGCCAGTGGAGGACGTCTTCCGCGCCGGCCTTGGCGACGCGGCCGCCCTGGCGGCTCTGGAAGGGGGCCTGGGCGAGGTCTACCTGGATAGCCTGGCGCGGGCCGAACAGGCGGCGTCGTCGGTCCGGGCCGTCGCGCCACTGGCGAGCGACTACCTGTTGCCGCTGGCCTACCGCACGCGCTGCCTGTTCAAGTTGGACTGGGCGCAGGCGGCGTACCTGATCGAGCTGCGGACTGGGCCAGCCGGCCACTTCTCGTACCGCCGCGCCGCCTGGGGGATGTTCGAGGCGCTGCGGGAGCGCTTTCCGCCGCTGGCCGCGTCGATCCGCGCCACCGACCCGTACGGGCCGCTCGATCTGCTCAGCCGATGACGCCGCTGGCCGAGCTGTGCGTGCTCGACCTCAGCCGACTTCTGCCCGGCCCCTTCTGCACGCAGCTGCTCGGCGACCTCGGGGCAGACGTGGTGAAGATCGAGGACCCCGGGAGCGGCGACCCGGCCCGCCACATGGGGGACGGCGTCCTGTTCCTGCAGGTGAACCGCAACAAGCGGAGCCTGACGCTCGATCTCAAGACGTCGGCCGGCCGTGAGCTGTTCGTGAAGCTGGCGGAGCGAGCCGACGTCGTCGTGGAGAGCTTCAGGCCGGGCGTCATGGAGCGCCTCGGCCTGGGGTACCCGCTGCTGGCCGGCCGCAACCAGCGGCTCATCTACGCCACCCTCAGCGGGTACGGCCAGGACGGCCCGTACCGCGACCGCGCCGGCCACGACCTCGACTACGTGGCGCTCGCCGGCATCCTGGGCCTGAACGCGCGGGCCGGCGAGGCTCCGGTGCCACCGGCGGTGCCGATCGCCGACCTGAGCGGCGGGACGCTGGCCGCCGTCGCCATCCTGGCCGCCGTCATCGCACGCGACCGGACCGGGCGCGGCCAGCAGGTGGACGTCAGCCTGTTCGGGGCGGCTCTGTCGTGGCTGCCCACGCTGCTGGCGTCGTACGTCGGACCGGGCCGGGGGCCGCGCCCGGGCGAGCCGCCGCTGGTCGGTGGCCTGCCCCAGTACGACGTCTACCGGACGAGCGACGGGCGCTACGTGGCGCTCGGCGCCCTGGAGCCGAAGTTCCTGGCGACGTTCCTGCGCAGCGCCGGCCGCGACGAGCTCGCCCCGCTGGCGGCCGGGGACCTGAACGACCGGGACCGGCTGCGCCAGGAGCTGCGGGCGATTGTCGGCGCGCGGCCGTTGTCGTACTGGGCGCGGCTCTCGGCCGACGTGGACGCCTGCCTGGCGCCTGTCAACACGCTCGACGAAGCGCTGGGCGACCCGCAAGCGCTGTCGCTGGGTCTGGTGGGCCACGTCGATCACCCGACCCTCGGTCGCATCCCGCGCGTGGGCCTGCCGATCGCCCTCTCCGACTCCGAGACGCCCGCCAGCGTGCGCCGCGAGGCGCCGGCGCTGGGCGAGCACACGGCCGAGGTGTTGGCCGACCTGGGCGTCGACGTCGACCAGGTGCGTGAACTGCGGCGCCGGGGCGTCGTGTAGTGCGCCTGCGCTGGCCCTGGCGGCGGACACAGAACAGTGTCGTGGAGGACCCGTCGTCGTCGCCGCCGCTACCACCCCGGCCCAGCCCGCGGCCAGCGCGGCGCCTGTCCGAGGTCGACCTGCTGGCGCGGCTGGAGGGCGACGTCAGTATCCGGGGCGGGCTCGACCGGGCGTCGTGGGAGCCGACCGCGGGCTGGGTGCGCCCGGCCGTTCAGACCCTGGCCCGCACGGCCACGAGCGACGACGCCGCCGAGGCCGGGTACCAGGCCCTCCGGGACAGCGCCCTGCTGCTGGGCGACGTGCTGCTCGGCGGGACCGACGCCCCCGACTTCGCAGCCAGCCTCGAGGGCATCGAGGCGTACCTCACGCCGCACTTCCCGCGGGAGATGGAGAGCGCCTTCCCGGCGCTGCTGGAGGAAGCAGCGCGCCTGCATCGGCAGCACGCCTCCCGTGCCCTGGCCGCCGCCCGCCTGGGCGCCGTCCTCCGCCGGGCATTTGGTGGGTGAAGGAGCGCCATGCTGGGCGTGTTCAGCAGATCGGCCGCGTCGGTCGAGCTACCCGGGCGCAGTAACGCGGCCTGTCACCTGTCAGCGGTCCTTCTGCTTCCTGGGTGGAGTCAGCAGCGACACCAGCGTCGCCGCGAGGCTCGCCACCTCCGGTTTGCCGCCAGCGCCGATGGCCGCGAGTCGCTTCGCCGCGAGTCGGTAGCACTCGTCGTCGGCGCGGTTCGCCACGACCCACACCGTGGCGACCGCGTCATCCGGGGACATGACGAACAGGATGCGCCAGTCGCGATCGCCCAGGACGATCTTGCGCCAGCCCACCAGATCCCGGCCGAGAGGCACACCGGCGGCTTTGCCAACCTCCTCGAGGCGCACCAGCTTCCTGAGGAATACCTCGAAGTGGCCGCTCCTCCTGTAGCCGATGAGGTCGTCTCTGGCGTCGGCAGTCAGCTCGACCCGGATCGGCATCTACTCCAACTCCTACTCCTCGCGGTACTGGGGATCCTCGCGCAGCTGCTCCCTGGTGAAGCCAAAGTGTTCGAGGACGGCGTCCAGGGAGAAGCGCTCGCCGCCATCGGCCAGCATCCGAGCCGCCACCAGCGCCACGTCACGAACGTCGTCCTCGCGCTGCTCCAGCTCCGCCAGGCGCTCCATGCTGACGACCGCCGCGACCGGCTTGTTGTTGCGTAACAGAACCGGTTCGTTTCCGAGCTCGGCATCTCTGACCAGGCGCGAGATGCCGAGCTCGTTGGCTCGTGATATAGAGATCAATGACGCGGTGTCTACCCTGGGCACGCTGCACCCCCTAAATGCTGGTCAAAATTCAGCCTAGAATGCATACTAACAGAAACGCGTCGCCCGCCCGCCTCCGGCAATAATGTCTACCCCGGCTCGAAGGCCAGCGTCAGGTCGGTCCCCGGCAGGTCCGGGGGGCGGCACAGCCAGTCGGGGGCGCCGACGCAGTACTGGGCGAAGAACCTGGTCCCGCGCGCCTGCGCCGCCAGGTCCGGCGGCAGATCGCGGTTGCGCAGCACGGCCTTCACGTAGTCGGCCAGCAGCAGCCCAGCGGTCCGGCCGGCGCTGCCGTCGAAGTGCATCACGCCGCGTTGGAACCGCTGGTACACGAACGCGTTGTTGGCCGGGTCGCGCCGCGGCCGCGACACCGGTGCGCCCCAGACCTCCAGGTCGAACAGCGGATTGTCGCTGCCGGCCATCTGGGCCGTGATGAGCCCGAAGAACGTGCGCTCGAAGCCGACCGGCTGGTTCTCGTAGACGTCGGGCGCGTTGGCCCTGACGAAGTCCATGATGCTGGTGCCGTAGTCAGCGCTGGTCGGGACCGGGGTCTGCGCCTTCAAGGCCGGGTCGACGGCCGGCAGGGTGGAGCCGTTGACGTGGGTGTAGGGAAAGATGTCCGGGTCCAGCAGGTTCATCAGCCGCGCCGGCCCGCCATCGCACACCTGGGCGATCTGGCGCTGGAAGATCTGCGCCCGGCAGCCGAGCAGGGTCAGGCTGCGCGACACGGGGAAACCGAAGACGGCCACCCCACCGCGGGCGCCGAAGTAAGACCAGATGCTGTCGTCTTCGACGCGGAACCCGGTCTGCTCGAAGTACCTGGCGTCGTGCGGCACCCGGGGGTCCAGCTTCTTGGTGACCGGGAGCGTCGCCGGCGCCAGCGGCGGCGGTCCCGGCCCGTCCACCCACAGCAGCGTCACGTCCACCCAGTCGGCCTTCTTCAATGCCAGGTCGGCGTACACCCCGTCCGACAGGTCGATCATCGCCGGGAACGTCACGTACCGGCCGACCCCGTCGTGGCCGTCGTTGTAGCCCTGGGCCCAGGCCGCCCAGGCTTCTGGGACCCAGCGGGGCAGGTCGCCGAACTGCCCGCGGTCGCTGGGCTCCCACCACGCGTCGTTCCGATTCCAGGGGCCGATGTCCAGGACGGGCGCCTCGACGGTCCTCCCCTGGTAGGAGACACGCACCTGCTGGTTCAGGGCCTTGCGCGACGGCAGGGCCACGAAGTGGTCGTTCGGCCCAATGACGTGGCCCGAGGCGGTGGGGCGCCCGACGAGGCCCTCCCGTGTAGCCCAGAGGCGAACTGTCGCGGGGTTGGCGACCGGCGGTGCGCCCTCCGCCTGGACGGCCGACCATGGCAGGCAGAGGAGGGTCGCGACGAGCGCGACGAGTCCCAGACGGGGCAATGGCAGGACGATAGATGACGATGCCAGCCCGCGGCGGAGCACGCTGGTTACGGACGAGTTACGAGATAAGAGTCAGGAGGCCGCCCGCTCGGCCGCTGCCGACTATGCGGCCGGCGTCGGGGTGGAGAGCTGGCGCGCTGCCGAGACGATGCTGTCCGGGCTGCCCACGTTGCCCGGGAACACCACGTACGGCACGCCCGAGAAGCGGACGCTGCCTTCCAGGCGCCACACCGGGACGCCCGGCTGGAGCTGGCCGAGCGCGGTCGCCTGGCGGGCGCCCAGGCTGCGCCGCGCCACCTCGTGGCTGGTGATCCCGCCTTTGGCGATGACGAACCGCGGCCGCACGCGCACGTGCCCGAGCGCGTCCAGCAGGGCATCGGTGACGCGGCGCCCGATCGCCAGGCTCTCTTCGCCAGCTCGGGTGACCAGCTGCCGGCTCGTCCACAGCACCGGCAGCGCCCCGGCCGCGAGCGCCTCGTCGACATCGTTGCCGAGCCGCTCCACCGAGAGCGAGCCGTCGACGGCCGCGGCAACGTCCAGCTCCACTGAGCGGATCGGCAGATCCTCGGCGTGGAGCAGGGCTTCGAGCTGCGCCGTGCTCGCCGGGACGTACGACCCGACGACGACCAGGCCGTTGGCAGCCGTCGTCTCGCCCGTCCGGGCGCAGGCGGTGTACACCTCGGCGGCCGACAGCAGAGGCCGCGCCGCCAGGCCGGCGCGCAGGCGCACGAACGAGGCGGCCGTGCGGTACAGGAAGCGCTTGCCGCGCGCCTCCGCCTCCAACAGCCCGAGGACGACCTGGGCCAGGTCGCCGTAGCTGGTGGCATTCACGGCCACCGGCGCGCCGCCCTGGACCTCCAGCAGTCGGTCTCTGACTGCCGCCGGCCCGGCGCGGACCACGTCGAGAGGCACTGACCGCACGTCCGAGGCGCGCCAACGGCCGCCGCTCTTCTCCTCGACCCAGGCAGGCAGGTACGCCGTCGAGTAGCCGAAAGCGGCGTCGCGCGCGAAAGGGGTCGCGTCGGCCGGGATGACCTCGGCCGAGGTGGCGGTGGGCGTGGCGACCCAGTGCGTGTCGCCGATGGTGTAGCGGCCCCCCTCGAAGAACGCCGGCACGATGAGGTGGCCGTCGAACGGCTCGCCCAGGCCGGCCGCCAGCGCCTCGATCTCGATGGGGTAGTGGCCGCGCAGGGTGGAGTCGCTCCGGCTGACGACGGCGATGCGGCCGCCGGCGTGGGCCAAGTCGCGGCCGATGCGCTCGTTCAGCGCGCCGGCTTGCGCCCCCGGCATGCTGCGCGAGTTCGTCAGCAGGAAGAACAGGCGCTCGCCGGACGCGACCGCCCGCGACAGGTCCGCCGCGTCCCAGTCCAGCAGAACGGGGGTGTCGTAGACGGTCTGTGTGCCGGTCGGGTCGTCGTCGATGACGACTAACGGCCGGCGCCCGTCACGGACGGCGGCCTCGAGCCGCGGGAAGAGGTCGGCTTCGTCGGCGGCTGGTGGGAGTCCGGCCAGCAGCTGGGACAGCTGCCGCGGCTCCGCGGTCCCTGGAGCGGCGGACACGGCGCCCATTCTAGCGACCCGCCGAGAATAGGGGGCATGTGCTGGACGAAAGGAGCAGCGGACCCGGCGAGCGTGGTGACGTCTATACTGGACGCTCGATATGAACGACTGGGACGCGAGGCCGCGGCGGGTTGGCGTCGTCGGGGTTTCGGGCTACGGCGGCGGCGAGATTCTGCGCCTGCTGGCTCGCCACCCCGGCGTCGAGGTAGCGTACGCCGCCGGCGAGAGCAGCGCGGGTCGCCGCGTGGGCGAGTTCTACCCTGGGCTGAGCGGGCCGATCGCGAGCCAGACGATCCAGTCCTTCGGGACGTCGTCGCTGCCCGAGCTCGACCTGCTGTTCCTCTCCTTGCCGACGGGCCAATCGCGGACGGCCGCCGCCGAGCTGCCGCGCGAGCTGAAGGTCATCGACGTCGGCGGCGACCACCGCTTCGTGGACGGCTGGACGTACGGCCTGACCGAGGTCACTGGCGCCACCGCTATCGCCGTGTCCAGCCGCGTGGCGGACCCCGGCTGCTTCCCCTCGGCCGCCCTGCTGGCCCTGGCGCCGCTGGTGTGCGCCGGCCTCGTCGAGGCCACCGGGATCGTCGTGGATGCGAAGACAGGCATCAGCGGCGCGGGTCGTGGTGGCGGCTCGACGTTCGGCTTCGCGGAGGTCAACGAGGACGTGGCAGCCTACAGCCTGCTGAAGCACCCTCACCAGCCCGAGATGCGCCAGGCGCTGTCGCGCATGGCCGGCCAGCCCGCGTCCCTCGTGTTCACGCCGCACCTCGTCCCTATGACGCGCGGCCTTCTGGCCACCTGCTACGCCCGTGGCAGCATCGGGACGGAACAGGCCCTGAAGACCGCGCGCGACTTCTACGCTGAGGCGCCGTTCGTGCGCGTCACCGAGAAACCGCCGCACTCGCGCTGGCCGCAGGGCACCAACCTGGCCTTCGTCTCCTACGCCGCCGACTCGGACGCGGGAGTCGTGATAGCCCTCGGCGCGGTGGACAACCTGGGCAAGGGCGCGGCCGGCCAGGCCGTCCAGAATATGAACCTCCTGCTGGGGATGCCCGAGACGCTGGGCCTCGACCTCGTCCCGATGCAGCCATGACCGGGGCGTTCAGCCTGCTCACCGATGGCACGGTCACCAGCGCCCGCGGCTTCAAGGCGGGCGCCGTCGCCGCCGGCATCAAACCCTCTGGCAAGACTGACCTTGGCATGCTCGTCTCCGAGCAGGTGTGCGTGGCGGCGGCGACCTTCACCCAGAACTCCTTCCCGGCCGGACCGGTCCTGGTGAGCCGCGAGCGCGTCAAGGCCCGCGGCCGGGCGCAGGCGATCGTCTTCAACAGTGGCAATGCGAACGCCTGCAATGGCGAGCGGGGTCTGGCCGACGCCAGGGAGATGACGAGCATTGCCGGGGTGCTCCTGGGGCTGGAGCCCGAGCTGGTGCTGGTGGCCTCCACCGGCGTGATCGGGCAGACGCTGCCGATGGCGAAGATCCGCGACGGTCTGGCGCGGGTGACGGTGCGGGCTGACGGTGGCGCCGAAGCGGTCCAGGGGATCATGACGACCGATACGCGCCCCAAGACGAGCGGCGCCAGTCTGGAGGTCGACGGCCGTGAGGTGCGCATCGGCGCCATGACCAAGGGCGTCGGCATGATTCACCCGAACATGGCCACGATGCTGGCGTTCCTGGCGACCGACGCCGCGCTGGAACCGGCCTTCGCCGCGGCGGTGGTCAAGCGGGTGGTCGACCGCTCGTTCAACATGGTCACGGTGGACGGCGACACCAGCACCAACGACTCGTGCTTCCTGCTGGCCAACGGTATGGCGGGTGCGCCCGCCCTAGCTCAGGGCACGCCCGCGGCCGAGCGGTTCGAGGCCGCCCTCGAGGCGGTCTGCGTCGAGCTGGCGCGGGCCATGGCGAGCGACGGCGAAGGCGCCACGAAGCTCATCCAGGTTGACGTGACGGGCGCCCGAACCCTCGAGGATGCGCGCGCGGTGGCTCGGTCAGTCGTCCGCTCCAGCCTGGTGAAGGCCGCCGTCCACGGCGAGGATCCGAACTGGGGCCGCGTCTTCGCCGCCGCCGGCAACTCCGGCGCCGAGGTCGACTACCGCCGGGCCGCCCTGTGGCTGGGGTCGGTCCAGATCGCGCGCGATGGGGTGGGGCTGGGCGTGCCGCGGGAGGAGGGTCGGTTCCAGATGACAGGACCCGAAGTCCAGCTCCGCGTCGATCTCGGCCTGGGCTCGGCCGAGGCCCGCGCCTGGGGCTGCGACCTCACCGAGGCGTACGTCGTCGAAAATAGCGCCTACACGACGTGATGGGCCGCCGCTCACGCCCATGACCGCCCCGCCACTCAGCGTCGACCAGAAGACCCAGGCGATCCTGGAAGCCATGCCCTACATGTGCCAGTTCGTGGGCAAGACCGTCGTCGTCAAAGTCGGCGGCTCCGTGGGTGACGGTGGCACCGTGCTGGACGACATCATCTGGCTCAGGAAGCTGGGCATCAACCCCGTCATCGTCCACGGCGGCGGCCCCCAGATCTCCGAGATGCTCGGGCGGCTTGGCGTGGAGACGCACTTCGTGGAGGGCCGCCGCTACACGGACGAGGCCACGCTCGAGGTGGTGCACGCCGTGCTGATGCGGCTGAACGGCGAGTTCGTCTCGTACCTGGACGCCCGCGGCGTGCTGGCGTTCGGCGTCAACGGTCTGGACGGGCGCATGCTCCACGCGCGGCTGCGCGACGAGCGGCTGGGCCTGGTGGGCGAGGTCCAGGCGGTCGACCTGAGGCCGATCGTCTCGCTCGTCCAGCAGGGCTACGTGGTGGTGATCGCCCCGCTGGCGGCCGGGCCGGACTCCCAGCCGCTGAACGTCAACGCCGACACCGTCGCCGGCGAGGTGGCCCGGGCGCTGGCCGCCGAGAAGTTCGTCCTGTTCACCGACGTGCCGGGGGTGATGGACGGTAGTGGCCGCATCCTGTCGGAGATCCCCGTCGACCAGGTGCCGTCGCTGATCGAGTCGGGCATCATCAGCGGCGGCATGATCCCCAAGATCCAGGCCTGCCTGCGCGCGCTCGAGACGGTCGAGCGGGTGCACGTGGTCGATGGCCGGCAGCCACACGCGCTCATCCGCGAGCTGTTCACCGACGAGGGCAGCGGAACCATGCTGGTCGCCCCGCGGCGGCAGGACCAGACGCCAAGCGCTTCACGACCAGGAGGAGTGACCCAATCATGATGACCGCTGCTGCTACAGGCCAGGCGCGCTCGAGCGCTGACTGGATGGCGCTGGAGAAGTCCAGCTACTTCGCTGGCCGGCGCGCCCCCGTGGTGCTCGAGCGTGGCCAGGGGTGCCGCGTCTGGGACGTCGACGGCCGCGAGTACCTGGACCTCATCGCCGGCATCGCGGTCGACTCCCTGGGGCACGCCCATCCGGCCATCGTCAAGGCCCTCACCGAGCAGGGCGCCAAGCTGATCCAGGTGTCGAACCTGTTCTACAGCATCCCGCAGCTGGAGCTGGCCGAGGTGCTGCTGGCGCACTCGCCGTTCGACCGCGTCTTCTTCTCGAACAGCGGCGCGGAAGCCAACGAGGCGGCGCTCAAGCTGGCGCGCAAGTGGGGTAAGCGCCACCGCGACGGCGCCTACGGCGTGATCACGGCCGAGCACGGGTTCCACGGGCGCACGCTGGCGACGGTCACCGCCACCGGCAAGGAGGCGTACACGCGCCCGTTCACGCCGCTGCCCGAGGGCTTCAGCCAGGTGCCCTACAACGACATGGACGCGCTGGAGCGGGCTATCGACGCCACGACCGTGGCCGTGTTTCTGGAGCCGATCCAGGGCGAAGCCGGCGTGCACCTGGCGGACGCGGCGTACCTGCGCGACGTGCAGGACCTGTGCCGCGCCAAGAAGCTGCTGTTCATGGTGGACGAGGTACAGACGGGTGTCGGTCGGCTGGGAACGCTGTGGGGCTTCGAGCGCTGGGGCGTGGAGCCGGACGTGATGACCCTGGCCAAGGGCCTGGGCGGCGGCGTGCCGATCGGCGCGACGCTCGCCCGTGAGGAGGCGGCCGTCCTGGAGCCGGGCGAGCACGGCTCGACGTTCGGCGGCAACGCCCTGACGTGCGCGGTGGCCACCGCGGTGGTCCGTTTCATTCTCGACAACGACGTCCTCGGGAACGTGCGCCGTGTCGGCAGCCACCTGAAGAGCGGCCTGGAGCGACTGGGGCAGAATCGGCCGCTGGTGGCCGGGGTGCGCGGCGAGGGCCTGCTGCTGGCGATGGACCTGTCGGCCGACAAGGCGCCCAACGTGGTGCGGCTTGGCTTGGAGGACGGCCTGTTGCTGAACAACACGGGCCCGAGCACGCTGAGGCTGGCGCCGCCGCTCATCTTGACAGAGGCGGAAGCGGACGAAGCCCTGGCCAAGATCGGCCGGGCGCTGGATTGCGTCCAAACGTAGGGCGAGCTATCGCTTCGGAGACCCGACCTGAGCTGGCCGAACGATCACATGCCAGGGTACGGGTCTAATGTAGTCGGGCCGTTTGGTGACAGCAACAGACCACGTCGATAGACGTCCTCGACAAGGCAGGGTGCGGTGCGGTGTCCTTCCCAGTCCACCCGCCGAACCAGCCAGCAGCAAGCGCTCGTTCTCGCGCGCCGGTGAGACGCTGGGAAAGGGATGACCCACAAGGTGTTCGTGCGGGACATCAGCCGGATCGTGTTCGTCGAAGGACTCCGCGCCGGCGGGGCGCTCGGTGCCTGCGTGGTGGTGCTGGCCATTGTCGGTCTGACCCCATCCCTGTCGTGGCTCCCCGAGGTGCCGCTGGTTGGTGGAGCCATCGTGCTGCCTGTTGCCACGTACGGGCTGACCGGCTATCGGGCGGGCAAGCGCTCCGGCCGGGTGCTCGCTGGGACGATCGCGGCCAGCCTGGCAGGCGCCATCAGCGGCGCGGTTGGGGGCGTGGCGTACGTGCTCTTTGGCAAGCCGGCCCTCAATATCCTGGTCGGTGTCCTGCTGGGCGCTGTGGGGGGTACCATCGTTGGTACGGCGGGTGGCTGGCTGAGCCGGCGAACCTCAGCCGTGTCTCGTCAGGACTTGGCCTCGATCGGCCGAGCCACTGACTGATCGCTAGTAACCAGCGACGCTCCCACTCTCCTTGCTCGAGCCGGGCGAGCACGCGCAGCCCGTCGCTGCGCATCACCTCGATCTCGACGAGCATGCGGCCGAGCTTGTCCCGGACGAGCGGGTCGTCGAGGGCCACTCCGCCATTCCGCGGCAGCGTCTGGCAGACCTCGATCAGCCGCGTCAGGTTTGGCTCGGTAGCGCGTGGCCCGGGCGAGCACGTTGCCGCCGCGCTCGAAGCGAGCGTCGTCTGGGCGAGCGGCCACCGTCGGCTCCCCGCCGCGGCGTGGTGCGAGCTCATCACACAGCCCCTCTCAGCATAGTCAACCTGCCCACCCAGCGGATGCCATCCGTGACGTCGACACCGGCTTACCTACTGTCCTCACGGCCACCTTCACAGTACGTCTGTCATCTCGATGTCCGACGGACGTGATCGTTCGGCAGCTGGTCACACCTGTTCTCAGCCCACTATGGCTACCACGCGACGGAGGATCCAACAGTGGACAACGACCAACCATCCCCTGCGGTCCTGCGGCGCATGGTCATTGGCTACTGGGCTTCGCAGGCAATCTACGTCGTCGCGAAGCTGGGCATCGCCGATGCACTGGCGGCCGGGCCGAAGACCAGCCAAGAACTTGCGGATAGCGTACAGGCGCATGCCTCGACGCTGCATCGCGTCTTGCGCGCCCTGGCCGGCGTTGGCATTTCCGAGAGGATGGCGACGGTCGTTTCGGGCTAACCTCACTTGGAGCCTATTTGCGGACCAACGTGCCGGCTCGGTGCGGGCTCTGGTTACCCTGATGGGCGAGGCATGGTTCTGGCGTCCCTGGGGCGAGCTGCTGCGCGGCGTGCAGACCGGCACGCCTCCCTTCGACGAGCTTTATGGCGTGGACCTATTTCAGTATTGTGCGCAGCACGCTGACGGGGGCGCGCTCTACGACAGCGCCATGACGAATGCTACGGCCATGCGCGCCACCAGCGCTGTCGCCGCGTACGACTTCTCCAGCGCGCGCACGGTGGTCGACGTGGGCGGCGGGCAGGGTGGGCTGCTGGCAACCATTCTCGCCGCGCACCCGCGGGCGCGGGGCATTCTCTTCGATCAGCCCGTCGTCGTGGCTGGGGCAGCCGAGCACCTGCAAGCGGCCGGTGTCGCCAAACGCTGCCAGATGAGCGCGGGCGACTTCTTCGAGGCAGTGCCGGCTGGCGGCGATGTCTACACGCTGTCGCAGATAGTCCACGACTGGGACGATGAGCAGGCCGCTAGAATCTTGGCTGCCTGCTGGCGGGCGATGGCACCCGGAACCAGGCTCCTGCTCATCGAGCAGGTGATCCCAGCTGGAAACGACCCCCATGAGAGCAAGTTCCTGGATTTGCACATGTTCGTCATGCATGGCGGCCGTGAGCGCACCGCCGAGGAGTATCGCGCTCTGCTCGATACGGCGGGCTTCACATTGACAGCCATTGTCCCGACCGCCACACCCTGGAGTGTGATCGAGGCCGTGCGCTATTAGCAGCTCAGTTTCTCGCGGCACGCTCTCACTGCGAACGCCAAGATCAGCCGGCACGCACCAGAAGACCATCCCGGAGGAGGAACATGGTAACGCCCAGCATGGGCAGGATCCTTACCACTCACGTTGGAGCGCTGCAGCGCCCGGCGGAGTTGGTCGGGCTGCTGGTGCCGAAACCGGAGGATCCCACCGCCGCCAGCGAGCCGCTGCGGGCGGCCGTGGCCGATGTCGTCCGCAAGCACCTACGCGACCGAGCGGCTCACCGGCTTCGACCGGAGGCCCTTTGACGCCCCGCGCCGGGTGGGCAGGGATCGTGTCCAGTTCCAGGAGTTCTACCAGTACGCTGACCGCACCCCGGGCGTGCTGTTCTATGGCGAGGACGAAGCTTTCTGGGAGGCGCTCGCTACCCAGCCCGTCTGCACCGGGCCTATCACCTACCGGCCAGAGGCACTTCAACGTGACATTGCCAACCTGAAGGCAGCGCTGGACGGTGTCGACGCAGCAACTCCCCGAGGCTCGCATGCGCCTCCCCAACCAGCGCCATCCGTTCGCTCTCTTTCGCCCGCGTTGTGGCCGCCTGGGGCAAGAGTAGCACGACCGCCAGCCAGATTCAGCCGACGTTTCAGTCTCAGATTCAGCCACTCTCCCTGGCCTGGGCATGCCGCTGGACTCAGACTAGCGAGTGGGACGCCGCGCCCACTCCATCCGGACCGCACTGGTGACGCCCGCTTATGATCATCGTGGACCAGAGCGCCGCACCGTCCAAGGGGACCTGGGGTATGGGCAGAACGGTGTGTGCGTGACTGCTCCAGGGGCCACGTTAGGTATGTCCAACGGCCAAGTTCAGGGTTCGTCAGCGGTCGCCCTGGGTGCCGTTCTCTGCAGTGCTGCGTTCGTCGGCGCCACGAGCTGGTTTGGGCCAGTAGCCCTCCTGCCGTTCATGGCGGCGGGATTGGACAGCAGCGTCTCCCTGCTCGGCCAGATCTCGTCCGCAACCATCCTGCTGGCCGCGCTCATCACCCTCCTGATCGGGACGCTCGTGCGACGCTACGGCTACCGTCGGCTGTACGTCGCGGGCACGCTGGCCATGGCTCTCGGGTCCACGATCATGGCCGTCGCGCCGAACGTCGCCGTCGTCCTGGTCGCGGCCCTGCTGTTGTCCTTCGCCACTGCCACCGTACTGCCAGTTGCCCTGGCGATCGCCGCCACCGAGCTATCACCCACGGCCCGACGCCGCGTGATGAGCTATCAGATCGCCTGCATCTTCGCCGCCGTTGCCGTCGGCCTGCCGGCGTGCGTCTTCCTGGCGCAGGCGCTCAGCTGGCGCGGTACCTTCGCCGTGCTTGCCGCTGTCGCCGTGCTGCTGCTACCGGCCGTCTTCGGGCTGGTGCCCGTCGGTAGCCACGATCCGTCCGCTCGCTTTCATCTCCCGACCGCCGTCCAGAGCTACCGCGAGCTTCTGCGCGACCGGTCGCTGGCGTCGATGTTCGGCTTCCAGATCCTGTACGTGGTGGTGGTGTTTGGCACCGGCGCCTACCTGTCAGCGCTCATCATCGCCCGCGGGTTCGGTGCCGACGCGGTCGGAGCTGCTCTAGCAGTCGTCGGTGTGGCGTTCATCCTCAGCAGCGTCCTGTCGGCCGAGGTGCTCGGCAAGCTACGGGTCGATCTCCGATTGGTCGTCCTGGGAGCGGCACTGAGCTTCTGCGTGTCGCGGGCCGTGATCTACATCCTGCCCCTGCCGCTCCCGGTCCTGGTCGGCTTGCTCGCCGCTGGCTCGCTCGTTGACGGCGTGATGGCCGTGGCGTTTCGGACGCTGGTCGCCTCCTACGACGTGAAGGACCGTGCGCTGAGCATGGTCTTCTTCGCTGCCTGCGACAACGTGGGCCAGGCCGTCGGCGGCGTTGTTGCCGGAGCACTGCTGGCCGCGGGTGGCTACGCCGCGATCGGCCTGCTGGTTCTGGCGATCAGCCTGTTAGGCAGCTGGCTGCCATTGGCATCGCGGGCGCTCCGTCGCGCGGAGGTGGCCTCTGAGTAGCAAGGGCGCAGGAACCGATGCGCTGCCCACATTTGGCGGATCGACAACCGCTTCCAGCTCAACGCTACGGCTGCGAAGTCGTCCGCCATACACAGGCGCGGCGGGCCTGGCCGCCTGCGGCGGCCAGACTTACACCGTCGCCACGTGATGCCGGGGAGCTTCGCGAGGGTGACAAGAGAGAGTTAGGCTATGCCGACCGCCACCCTCACCCAGCCCTCGGCCGGCCTCTCGCGGAGGGAGAGGCGAGCATGCGGGCGCGGGCGAGCTGGGCGACGTGGGCGACGACGGCGTCGGGGGGGCGGCCGTCGGTCACCACCTCGACGGCGTCGGCGGCGCGGGCCATGGGGGCGATGGCGCGGCTGCCGTCCAGGCGGTCGCGCTCGACCATGCGAGCCTGGGTGGCGGCCACGTCGGCGCCGGTCTGCTCGGCCCGCCGGCGGGCGCGCTCCTCGGCGCTCGCCGCCAGCCAGATTTTGAGCGGCGCCTCCGGGGCGATCACCGTGCCGATGTCCCGGCCGGCCAGAACGGTGCCCGGCGGGCGCACCGCGGCGCGCTGAGCCTCGACCAGGGCGGCGCGGACCGGGGCGTGCGCGGCCACGCGCGAGACGGCGGCGTCGACCGCCGGCTGGCGCACGTCCCACGAGATGTCGCGTCCATCGGCCAGGACGTCGGCCTGGCGCCCGTCGTCATGCGTCGGCGGTCCCACGGCGAGATTGATCTCGGACCCAAGGCGGGCCAGCGCCTCGCCGTCGGTGACGTCCACCCCGCGGTCGAGCGCGGCCCAGGTGAGCGCGCGGTACAGCAGGCCGGTGTCCAGGTAGAAGAAGCCGAGCTCCCGGGCGACCCCCATACCAACGGTGCTCTTGCCGGACGCCGCCGGCCCGTCCAGGGCGATGACGAACGGGCGTCCCGGCGGGCATTCGGCAGGCGGGCTCAATGCCCCAGCCCCGCCGCGTCGCGCAGAGCGGCGATCTCGCGCGGCCGCAACAGCCGGTACCGGCCGGACGGCAGGTCGCCGAGCAGGAGGGGGCCGATACGCACGCGGCGCAGCTGGGTGACGGGACAGCCGAGAGCCGCCAGCATGCGCCGCACCTGACGGTTGCGCCCCTCCCGCAGCACGATGCTCAGCCAGGTGCCCTCGACCGCTTCGCGGAGCACGTCGGCGCGCACCGCGCGCGCCGGCCCGTCGTCGAGCTGGACGCCGCCGCGCAGCTGGCCGACGAGCTCCCGGCTCAAGCCGTGCCGCCGAACCAGCACGTAGTACTGCTTGTCCACGCCGAAGCGGGCGTGAGTGAGGCGGAAGGTCAGCTCGCCGTCGTCCGTCAGCAGCACCAGGCCCTCGGAGTCCACGTCCAGGCGCCCGACCGGGTAGAGGCGGAACGGCGCGCCGACGAGGTCCACCACCGTCGGTCGCCCGTCGGGGTCGCTGGCCGAGGAGACCACACCGAGCGGCTTGTTCAGCGCGACATAGTGGTAGGCCAGCAGCGTCCCGGCGACGAGCTCGCCGTCGACGTCGATGCGGTCCCGCACGGGATCGACCCGCGTGCCGAGCTCGGCAACCACCACGCCGTTCACGCGCACGCGGCCCTCCTGGATCAGACGCTCGGCGGAGCGCCGCGACGCCACCCCGGCGTGGGCCAGGACCTTCTGGAGCCGCTCCGGCTCGGCGCTCGATCTAGATCGAGATCGAGCTTCAGCTGGCGGCATCGCGGATGTGCTCCAGGCGATGCACGGCGCCATCGGGGGCCAGCTCGACGGCGACCACGTCGATGCGCCAGCCCTTGCCGGCGATGCCGCGCTCGGCGGAGAAGCAGGCCAGCACCCGCTCGAGGCGGTTCCGTTTGGTCCGGCCGACGGCTTCCTCGGGCAGGCCCACTGAGCCGGGGCGCCGGGTCTTCACCTCCACGGCGACCAGGTCGCCGTCGTGGTCGACGACCAGGTCGGCCTCGCCAAAGGGGCAGCGGTAGTTGCGCGCCAGCACCCGGGCGCCGAGGCGCGCCATGTGGCGCTCGGCCAGCGCTTCGCCCTGGCGACCGAGCGCCGCGCTCTCGGCCGTCACGACGCGGCGAGGGCGGGCCCGGCGACGCCGTCCGCCTCGCCTGCCGCGCCCATGCCGTCCCCGACCGGCGGCGCCAGGAGGTCCAGCGCGAGCTGGCTCTGGGGCTGGAGCAGGAGGCGCACCGAGCCGAAGCTGCGGCGATGGAGCGGTGTTACCCCGTGAACGCTCAGCCCTTCGCGATGGCGGCGTGTCGGGTAGCCGACGTTCTCGTCCCAGCCGTAGTACGGGTAGCGCCGCGCCAGCCGGACCATCAGGCGATCGCGCAGCACCTTGGCGACGATCGACGCGCAGGCGATGGCGTACGAGGTGGCGTCACCGTCGACGATGGCGGTGTGCGGGCCGAGATCGACGTCCCTGATCTCCCGGCCGTCGATCAGCGCGTGGTCGTAGGGCTGGACCCGCCGCAGCGCCCGTCGCATGGCCAGGTGCGAGGCGCGCAGGATGTTCAGCTGGTCGATCTCCGCGACAGTGGCGGCGCCGACGCCCACGGCCAGGGCCCGCGCCAGGATCCGCGAGAAGAGGCGCTCGCGCTGGGACAGGGACAGCGTCTTCGAGTCGCGGACGCCGGCGATCATGCGGCAGTTCGGCCGGAGGACGACGGCGCCCGCGACGACTGGCCCGGCCAGGCAGGCCATGCCGACCTCGTCGACGCCGGCCACCCGCCGCGCGCCCGCGCGCCACAAGCCGCGCTCGACGCGCAACGTTGGCTCAATCATGGAGCACCATGCCACTCTCCTGGATTGTACGGACGAGGGGTCACCAGAGCGTCACACGCGCGATCCCACTAGCCGCTCTTCTGCTCCACCAGCCGCGCCCGCTAGAGCTACGCCGGTGAGCGTGTCCAACCACGCGGGCCGGGCGACTACGCCTGCGCTTCGGTCGCCGGTCGACGGTGGAAAAAGTTCAGCGCCACCAGGCTCATGACCAGCTCGTCGTTCTGGTTGAACAGCTCGCCGCGGGTGCGCACCAGGCCGCGGTCGGGGCGGCTGCTGGACGGCCTCGTCTCCAACACGGTGATGCGGCCACGCAGCGTGTCGCCGGGATGCACCGGCCGCTGCCAGCGCAGCTCGTCTATGCCCGGCGAAGCGAGGCTGGCCGCGTCGTTCAGCAGCCCGTCGACCAGCATGCGCATGTAGACGCCGACCGTGTGCCAGCCGCTGGCTGCCAGGCCGCCGAAGATCGAGTCCCGCGCCCGCTCCGGATCCACGTGGTAGTACTGGGGGTCGAACTGCTGGGCGAACTGGATGATGCTCGCCTCATCCATGGTGTGCGAGCCCAGCTCCATGCTGTCGCCCGGGGAGAAGTCCTCGAAGTACTTCAAACCCTTTGCGTGCGCCGCTCCCGGATGCGAGCCGCCTTGCCGGTGAGCCCGCGGAGGTAGAACAGCTTGGCGCGGCGGACGGCGCCGCGGCGGGCGACCTCGACCTTCTCGACGCGCGGCGACTGGAACATGAAGGTGCGCTCGACGCCGATCCCGTGCGTGATGCGCCGCACGCGGAAGGAGCCGTCGTAGGCGTTCGGCTTCTTGACGTCCAGGACGACGCCCTCGAACATCTGCGGGCGCTCGCGGTTGCCCTCGACGACCCTGACGTGGACGCGGACGGTATCGCCGGGGCGGATGGCCGGGCGATCGTCGCGGCGGGGCAGTTGGAGCAGGTCGGCTAATTCAGGCATGGCTCATCTCTTCTCGGGGGTTTCACGCGAAGGGCCCGGCACCGCCAGGCATTGACACGGGCAGTGCACCGCGCGGCTCCAGGGACGACGGCGGGCGCAGAGCTCCCGCCCACGAACAGCTGCCCGAGTATAGCACGGCCGCTCGGCGGCCCTTCCCGTGGTTCATCGTCGCGGGTGTGCGGCAGAGTTTTGCGTAGACGTCGCTCCTCGTTCTCGCGAGCGGGCGGATCCACCTGGAGAAGCCAAGTCGCGCGCAAAAGTACGCCGCACACCCCATCGTCGCCAGACGCCTCACCGGCCGCCCGCTGGGCCGCGGCGGCGGCTGGAGCGGGGGCGGCGTGGGGGGCGGCTCTCCAGGTCGTCGGCGAGCCGCTCGGCCGCTTCGCGCAGCGCGGCCAGCCGCTCGCTCGGGAACAGCCCCTCCAACCGCTCCCTCAGGGTGACGGCGCCTTCGAGCTGGGCCAGCCTGTCGGGGCGCGCCCGCTCCAGGGCCGCCAGGCTGACGAACAGGAACTCCAGCACCTGCTCGTCGATCAGCGCGGCGTAGGCGCGCCGGCCGGCCATCAGGCGGAGCGCGGCGTCCACCCGTGGGAGCTGGCCGGCCGCCCTGAGCGCCTCGGCCACGTCGAGCGCGGCCGAGGCGGGGACCTCCGCCACGGTGGGGGCCAGCCGACGCCGCAGCAGCGCTGGATCGATGGCGTCCAGATCCTCCCGCGAACGGGTCTCGAGCAGCACCGTCGGCCGCAGCACCACGGCACCGAAGCGCTCGCCCCACGCGTCGAGGCCCGCCTGGATCTCGGCCGGCAGCGCCGCTTGCGTCAACCCTTCGAGCAGCTCGCGACACTCGGCCACCGAGCCGCCTGCGAGCAGGGTTGCGCTCACCTCGGCGCGCGTCAGGCGGTAGCGCGACACCGGGCCGCGCGACTCGAGCACGAGGTACCGTTCGGCCCGGAGCAGCAGCCCGAGGTCCGCCCGGGCCGGTGCCGCCAGATGCCCGTCTGGCTCCCAGGTGCACGGCTCCGCCTCCCGTGCGTGGGCTGGAGCTCGCTCCGGAGTCCCGCCGAGCAGCGCCACGCCGGTCCGGGTCAATGCCAGGCGCTCGCCGGCGCTGTCGCAGGCCACGGCGCCGAGCCAGTACAGCGGCCCGAGCAGCAGATACCGCAGGAGGACGGCTTCGACGTGCTGCCAGGAGTCTTCGCCCCAGAGCGGGCGGCCGGTCAGCGGGTCGACGAGCGGGGCGCTGCGGCTGTCAAGCTGCTCGCGCAGGAGCGTCGGCGCGGCCCGCTCGAACCACGCCAGCAGATCGGGAAGGGGGACCCAGCCGCCTTCGGTCAACTGCCGCAGGAGACTGAGGGCGGCGCCGCGCACCACTGTCGGGTCGACCTGCTCGGCCAGGGTTTCGCCGTGGGGCACGCCGGCGCGGACGAGCTCGTGCCAGCCGCGGTCATGCAGATAGGCGTGCCACAGCCGTTCGAGAGCCGCCTGGCGGTCGCTCAGCAGGCGGGCCAGCCGTGGGGAGACGACGTCGCCGGCGCCCTCGCTCCTCTCGAACAGCCGTGTGGCGAGGGCCAGATGGCGCAGGAAAGCCCAGCGCTCCTGCCAGGGCCAGGACCCGGGCTCCTGCGCCCACCCTGGCACCTCGCGCTCGAACCCGGCCGCTCGGACCCCCGGGTCGGCCTCGGCGTGCCGCTGCACGAAGCTCGCCAGCGCGAACAGCGAGAAAACAGGATCGCTGCCCCGTCGTTCGCCGCGGGCCGGCGGCTCGCCCGTTGGCGGGGGGCCGGCCGGCGCCGTCCCCTCGCCGTCGGCTGGCCGGAGCAGGTCGAGGATCTCGTCCGGGACCGCGAACACCTCGCCGCGGTGGGGTCCGAGGGGAGCGAAGGTGCGAAACAGGAAGCCCCTGTCCAGGAGCGGGCGCGCGGCGTCCGCGTCGTCGCGCCCGAGCAGGCGGTTCAGCAGAAAGCCGCGGATCTCGCCGCCGCCCGCGCGGGCGCCCTGGAGGCCGCGCTGCGCGCCTGGCCCGAGACGGGCCAGCTGGTCGGCGAGGTAGGCGGGGTCACCGAAGCGGGTGACCAGCTCGTCGACCAGCTCGGCGCGGGTGGTGCCGTCGTCGACGTTGAGCCCGTGGAGCGCGGCCATGCGCCGCAGGGCGCCGGTAGCGGCCTGGTCCAACGCGTCGCGGAGTCGCATGGGTGTGCCGCGGCTCCGCGACGCGCCTAAGCAGGTGGCTTTAAGACTAAGTCTTGCTTGTTTCCGATCATCTGAGCTCCACCTGCATAGGCGCCTCCCTTTGTTCGCGCTACGCGCTTAGCGATCGCTAGCGCCCGACGTACAGCGGCGCGAGGACGAGGGTGATCGTGCTCAGCAGCTTGATGAGGACGTGGAGCGACGGGCCGGCGGTGTCCTTGAACGGGTCGCCCACCGTGTCGCCGACGACGGAGGCGGCGTGCGCGTCCGAGCCCTTGCCGAGCATCTTGCCCTTGTCGTCCTTCAGCATGCCGAGCTCGATGAACTTCTTGGCGTTGTCCCAGGTACCGCCCGAGTTGTTCAGCACGGTCGCCATGAGAACGCCGCCCATGGTGCCCACCATGAGGAAGGCGGCGGCCGCCTCGGCCTTCAGGGCCAGGCCGACCACGACCGGGAAGACGACTGCCAGCAGACCTGGCGCCACCATCTCGCGTAGGCCAGCCTGGGTGGTGATGTCGACGGCGCGGCGGTAGTCTGGGCGAACGGTCCCGAGCATGATGCCCGGGTTCTCGCGGAACTGGCGCCGCACCTCCTCGATGATCGCCCCGGCCGCGCGGCCGACCGCGCGGATGGCCAGCGAGCTGAAGAAGAAGATCAGCATCAGCCCCAGGAAGCCGCCGATGAACACCTCAACCTTGGACAGGTCCACGGGAAACACGTTGGCCGCCGTCCGGCAGGCGTCGCCGGCCGCGCCGGCCGCGCACCCCCGCGCCCGCCCGAGCTTGACGTCGTCCAGGTAGGCCGAGAAGAGCAGGAAGGCCGCCAGGGCGGCCGACCCCACCGCGTAGCCCTTGGTGAGCGCCTTGGTGGTGTTGCCCACGCCGTCCAGCACGTCGGTGATCCGGCGCGTCTGCTCGGGCGCCTGCGCCATCTCCGCGATACCGCCGGCGTTGTCGGTGATCGGGCCAAAGGTGTCCATCGACAGCACGTAGGCCACCGTGGTCAGCATGCCCATGGTGGCGACGGCGGTGCCGAAGAGGCCGCTGTTGACGTTCTGGAGCGCCGGATCCAGTGACGCCGCCTGGCTGCCGAAGAAGTAGGAGAGCCCGAGCGCGATGGCGATGATGATCGCCGTCACGCCGGTGCTTTCGAGGCCGACGGCGAAACCGGAGATGATGTTCGTGGCCGGCCCCGTCTTGGAGGCCTGCGCCAGCTCCTTGACCGGCCGCCATGACCCCGCGGTGTAGAACTGCGTGATGTAGACGAAGGCCACGCTGGTCAGCAGGCCGACGAGTCCGGCGAAGACGAACCAGACGTTGTGCAGCATGACCATCGTCGTGACCGCGATGCCCAGGGCGGCGATGAGCGTCATGGCCCAGTAGCCCTGGTCCAGCTTGCGCTGCGGGTCGGTCACCTCGCCCACGCTGACGGCCAGGATGCCGACCATGGAGGCGAGGATGCCGACCGAGCGGACGACCAGCGGGAAGAAGACCCAGGCGGTGTTGCCGGTGGCCACGTAGAGGGCAACGCCGAGGATCATGGCGCCGATGTTCTCGGCAGCGGTGGACTCGAAGAGGTCGGCGCCGCGCCCGGCGCAGTCGCCGACGTTGTCGCCAACCAGGTCGGCGACAACCGCCGCGTTGCGCGGGTCGTCTTCGGGGATGCCGGCTTCGACCTTGCCCACCAGGTCCGCGCCGACGTCGGCCGCCTTGGTGTAGATGCCGCCGCCCAGCTGGGCGAACAGAGCCACGAAGCTGGCGCCGAAGCCGAAGCCGACGATCTGGAAGGGCACTTGCGACAGGCCGTTGGTGGCGCGATCGCCGCCGGTGTTGAAGCCGCCGAAGAGGGTGAAGATGCCCAGCACGCCGAGCAGGCTCAGCGCCACCACCAGGAAGCCGGAGACGGCCCCGCCCCGGAGCGACACGGTGATCGCCTCCTTCAGGCTGCGCTGGGCCGCCGCGGCGGTGCGAAGGTTGGCCTGCACGGCGATGTACATGCCGATGAAGCCAGCGAGCCCCGAGCAGAAGGCGCCCAGCAGGAACGCGACAGAGGTCTTGAACGCGAGGTCGCTGCTGCCCGACAGGATGCCCAGCAGGGCGCCGATCAGGATGGCGGCGACCACCGCCAGCGCGGCAATCGTTCGGTATTGCCGGTTGAGGAACGCCATGGCGCCCTCGAAAATCATCCCGGCAACCTGCTGCATGGCAGGAGTGCCGCGATCTTGCTTCAGGACATCCTGGGCGAGGTACGCCGCGAAGGCGATGGCGAGAATCCCGGCCAACAGGACGACCGGCCACAACTCCATAGGAATCCGTCCCTCCTACATACCGGAGAGCCCGCGCACCGTTGCGCGGCGCCGTGGTTGTCAGGGATGGCCGTCGCCGGGCGGAGCGGGGCTCTCAGGGAAGGACCACGCCGCGGCGGCGCTTCACACGCTGCGGCGGCATTGTACACAAGGCGGCAGGCCCGAGATAGTGAACGAAAGACGAAAGGCGGGCCTCGGGCAGGGGGCGAGAGGCCGGGGTCAGGGCGAGCTAGCATTACACAGGATACGGAATACGGAACACGGAGCGACACGCGGACCCCGGACCTGGATCGATGATCCTTGAGGAGTGACCAGCCCATGACGACGGAACCATCCAGCGAGCAGTACTCTCGCCAGGCGCGGGCGACGCTACAGGCGGCCGGCGGCCCGGTCTCCTACTTCCGTCTGGCGAGCCTGGGCCAGGAATTCGGTGACCTCGCCCGGCTCCCCGTCACCATCAAGGTGCTCCTCGAGGCCGTGCTCCGCAATGGCGACAATGGTGTTGTCCAGGCGAACGACGTCCAGGGTCTGGCCGGCTGGCAGGCTGACGGCTCGGTCCACGACGAGTTCCCCTTCTACCCCGCCCGCGTCCTGCTCCAGGACTTCACAGGCGTCCCGGCGGCCGTCGACCTGGCGGCGCTGCGGTCCGCCATCGCCCGCCTTGGCGGCGACCCGCGCCGCGTCAACCCGGCCGTCCCGGCCGACCTGGTGATCGACCACTCGGTCCAGGTGGACTACTACGGCAACGACCGCGCGTTCGGCCTGAACGTCGACCGCGAGTACGAGCGGAATGGGGAGCGCTACGCCCTGCTGCGCTGGGCCCAGCAGGCGTTCGAGAACTTCCGCGTCGTGCCGCCGGGCCGGGGCATCGTCCACCAGGTCAACTTGGAGTACCTGGCGTCGGTGGTCCACACGCGGCAGACCGCCGAGGGGCCGGTGGCGTACCCGGACTCGCTCGTCGGCACTGATTCGCACACCACCATGGTCAACGCCCTGGGCGTCCTTGGCTGGGGCGTCGGCGGCATCGAGGCCGAGGCGGTTCTGGCCGGGCAGCCGCTGTACCTGCTCTCGCCCGAGGTGGTCGGCTTCCGCTTCGTGGGCGAGCTGGAGGAAGGGGTCACGGCCACGGACCTCGTGCTCACTGTCACGCAGCTCCTGCGGAAGCGGGGCGTGGTGGGCCGCTTCGTCGAGTTCACCGGCGCCGGCCTGAGCCAGCTGACGCTGCCCGACCGGGCGACGATCGCCAACATGTGCCCCGAATACGGGGCGACGGCAGCGCTCTTCCCGGTGGACGACGAGACGCTGAGCTACCTGCGCCTGACCGGCCGCGACCCGGCCCTGGTGGACCTGGTCGAGCGCTACACGAAGGAGCAGGGGCTGTTCCGCACCGACGACGGCCCCGAGCCGCGGTTCAGCGACCTGCTGGAGCTGGACCTCGGCAGCGTCGAGCCGAGCCTGGCCGGGCCGCGGCGACCGCAGGACCGGGTTGCCCTGGCCGACGTTGGCAAGAGCATCCGCGCCGCCTACCCGAGCCAGTTCGCCGACGGCCACAGCGCCAACGGCGACGGCCAGAGCCAGGGCCAGGGGAGCGGCGGCCCGGTGCCGGCGATCACCATGGTGGACGCGACCAGGGGGACAACGACCTCCCTGCCCGTGGGCGCCGCCCAGGAGACGGCTGGCGCCGACCCGCGGGTCGACGTGGAGGTAGGCGGCAAGCTGGCCAAGCTCGGGCATGGGTCGGTGGCGATCGCGGCCATCACCAGCTGCACCAACACGTCGAACCCGGTGGTCATGCTGGGGGCGGGACTTCTGGCCAAGAAAGCCGTCGAGCGGGGTCTGACCGTCCCGGTGACTGTGAAGACGAGCCTGGCGCCGGGGTCGCGCGTCGTGACCGACTACCTCAAGCAGGCCGGTCTCATGCCGTACCTCGAGGCGCTCCAGTTCCACATGATCGGCTATGGCTGCACCACGTGCATCGGCAACAGCGGCCCGCTGCCGGAGTCGGTGGCCCAGGCCGTCCAGGACAACCAGCTCGTGGTCGCGGCGGTCCTGTCGGGCAACCGGAACTTCGAGGGCCGCATCCACCCGCAGGTCCGCGCCTCCTACCTCGCCTCGCCGCCGCTGGTCGTGGCGTTCGCGCTCGCGGGCACCGTGGACATCGACCTGGCGCACGACCCGATCGGCCAGGACCGCAATGGCGAGCCCGTCTACCTGCGGGACATCTGGCCGACCAGCCAGGAGATCCGCGACACCATGGCGACGGCCGTCTCGCCGGCCCAGTTCCACAAGGAGTACGCCGAGGTCTTCGAGGGGGACGAGCACTGGCAAGCGCTGCCGCTGCCGGCGCAGGGCGACTTGTTCGGCTGGGACCCGGCCTCGACCTACGTCCGCGAGCCGCCGTTCTTCGACGACCTGGCCCCCGAGCCGGCGCCATTGACCGACATCCTCGGGGCGCGCGTGCTGACGGTGCTGGGCGACTCGATCACCACCGACCACATCTCGCCGGCGGGGTCGATCCCGAAGGACAGCCCGGCGGGCCGCTGGCTGCTGGAGCAGGGGGTCGAGCTGCGCGACTTCAACAGCTACGGGGCGCGGCGCGGCAACCACGAGGTCATGATGCGGGGCACGTTTGGCAACGTCCGTTTGCGCAACGAGCTGGCGCCGGGTCGTGAAGGGGACTGGACGACGCATCTGCCCGACGGCGAGGAGATGCGCATCTACGACGCGGCCATGCGCTACAAGGCCGAGGGGGTGCCGCTGATAGTGATCGGCGGCAAGGAGTACGGCAGCGGCAGCTCGCGCGACTGGGCGGCCAAGGGCACGGTGCTCCTCGGCGCCCGGGCGGTGATCGTCGAGAGCTTCGAGCGCATCCACCGCAGCAACCTGGTCGGCATGGGCGTGCTGCCCCTCCAATTTAGACCAGGGGAGACCCGGGCGACGCTCGGCCTGACCGGGCGGGAGACGTACGAGGTCCGCGGCATCGCCGACGGTCTGCAGGTCGGCCAGACGCTCACCGTGCGCGCCACCCGCGAGGCTGGCGAAACGCTGTCCTTCGACGTCACCGCGCGCATCGACACCCCCATCGAAGTCGAGTACTACCGGCACGGCGGCATCCTGAACTACGTGCTGCGTCTCCTGCTGAGGCCCTAGAGCTGTGACGTCGACCACGGGCTACGCCCGCTTTCCAACCCTCCGCGGCGACCGCGTCGTCTTCGTCTGCGAGGACGACCTGTGGCAGGTGGACGCGGGCGGCGGCCGGGCCGCGCGGCTCACGGCGGGCGTCGGCGAGGCGAGCCGGCCGCGCTTGTCGCCAGACGGGGACACCATCGCCTTCGTCGGTCGGGAGGAGGGGCCGGCCGAGGTGTACGTCATGCCGGCGGCTGGCGGCCCGTCCCGCCGCCTGACCTTCCAGGGCGCGCCGTGCCTGGTCGCCGGCTGGTCACGCGCTGGCGACGCCATCGTCTACGCGACGACCGCCGGGCGGCCGTTCCGCCTGGAGTTCTGGCTCAACGCCGTCCAGCCGTCAGGCGGCCTGCCACGCGAGCTGCCTCTCGGCCCGGCCGCGTCCATCGCCTACGGGCCCGGGGGCGCCACCGTCCTCGGTCGCCAGCCGACGCGCGAAGCCGCTCTCTGGAAGCGCTACCGCGGCGGCACGGCCGGTACCCTCTGGATCGACCCGGACGGCAAGGGCCAGTTCCACCCGCTGCTGACGCTCGACGGCAACCTGTCAAGCCCCTGCTGGCTGGGCGACCGCGTCTACTTCCTGTCCGACCACGAAGGCGTCGGCAACGTGTACTCGACCACCCCCACCGGCGACGACCTCCGGCGCCACTCCGACCACGCCGAGCTGTACGCCCGCAACCTGTCGTCGGACGGCGCACGCCTGGTGTACCACGCCGGCGGCGACCTGTTCCTGATCGACCCGGCCGAGCACGATCCGCGGCCGATCGCCGTCGAGCTCGGCAGCTCGCGCACCCAACGGAACCGCCGCTTCGTGCCGGCGCAGAAGTACCTCCAGAGCGCCGTCCTGCACCCGGAGGGCACCGGTCTGGCGATCACCGCCCGCGGCAAAGCTTTCAGCTTCGCCAACTGGGAGGGCGGCGTCTCTCAACACGGCGAGGCCGACGGCGTCCGCTACCGCCAGCTCACCTGGCTGAGCGACAAGAAGCGGCTGATCACGGCCGCCAGCGACGACGCCGACCACGAGGTGATGACGCTGCTCACGGCCGACGGCTCGGCGGCGCCGGTCTCCCTGGCCGACCTGGACGTCGGGCGGGTGGTCGAGCTGGCCGTCGCCCCCGGGACGGACCTCGTCGCCCTGGCCACCCATCGCAACGAGCTCCAGCTGCTGGACCTCACCGGCGAGACGCCGTCGCTGCGAACGCTCGACACGTCCCCTTATGGTCGTCCCGAGGGGCTCGCCTGGTCGCCGGACGGGCGGTGGCTGGCCTACGGCTTCCCGGACACCGCCCAGACCTCGGCCATCAAGCTGTGCCGCGTCGAGTCTGGCGAGACCACTTTCGCCACGCTGCCCGTCCTGCGCGACACCATGCCGGCGTTCGACCCCGAGGGCCAGTACCTCTACTTCATCGGGCAGCGCGACTTCGACCCGGTGTACGACGCCGTGCAGTTCGACCTCGGCTTTCCCAGGGCCACCCGCCCGTTCGCCGTGGCGCTGCGCCGGGACGTGCCGAACCCATTCATGCCCCGGTCCAAGCCGCCCGAGAGCAAGGAGGCGGCGGCGCTGAAGAAGGCGGAGGCTGAGGAGGCCCCCCCTCCCAGGCCAACTGTGCAGATCGACCTGGACGGGATCGCCGACCGCGTCGTCGGCTTCCCCGTGCCCGAGGGCAAGTACGGCCGCGTCACGGGCATCAAGGGCAAGGTCCTGTTCTCGGCCTTCCCCGTGGAGGGCAGCCGCCGGCGCAACATCTTCGAGCCGACCAAGCCACCGACTGGCACGCTCGAGTGCTACGACCTGGAGGCGTACAAGCAGGAGCGGCTCGCCGAGAAGCTGAGCGACTTCTCGCTGAGCGCCGACCACAAGACGCTGCTGCTGCGCTCGGGCGAGCGTCTGCGCGTGTTCAAGGCGGGCGAGAAGCCGCCGGAGAGCCGCAACAACGGGGACAAGCCCGGGCGAGAGTCGGGCTGGATCGACCTGGACCGAGTGCGGGTGTCGGTGGTCCCAGCGGTGGAGTGGCGCCAGATGTTCCACGAGGCCTGGCGCCTACAACGGGAGCACTTCTGGACCAGCGACCTGTCGGGCATCGACTGGCAGGCCGTCTACGACAGGTACCTGCCGCTCGTGGACCGGGTCACCACCCGTTCGGAGTTCTCCGACCTGCTGTGGGAGGTGCAGGGCGAGCTCGGGACGTCCCACGCCTACGAGGTCGGTGGCGAGTATCGCCAGGGCCCCGACTACAAGCAGGGCTTTCTGGGCGTGGACTGGGAGTACGACGAGGGCGCCCAGGCGTACCGCGTGCGCAACGTTGTCCGCGGCGACCCGTGGGACCCACTGGCGTCGTCGCCACTGCTCAGCCCCGGGGTCAACGTCGGCCCGGGGGACCTCGTGCTGGCCATCAACGGCCAGCCGGTTGGCCCGGAAGCCACCCCGGGCGAGCGGCTGGTGAACCAGGCCGGCACCGAGGCCGTGCTCACCGTGCGCGGCCAGCACGACTCCACGCCGCGGACCGTCACCGTCAAGACGCTGCCCGAGGAGCGTCCGGCGCGCTACCGCGACTGGGTCGAGGCGAAGCGGCGCGCTGTCCACGAGGCGACCCACGGGCGGGTGGGCTACGTCCACATCCCCGACATGGGCCCCGAGGGGTACGCCGAGTTCCACCGCGGCTACCTGGTCGAGTTCGACCACGACGCGCTGATCGTCGACGTCCGGGCCAACGGCGGCGGCCACGTGTCCCAGCTGCTGCTCGAGAAGCTGCTGCGGCGCCGCGTGGGCTACGACTTCCCGCGCTGGGCGGCCCCGCAGCCCTACCCGGAGCACTCGCCGGCCGGGCCTCTCGTGGCCATCACCAACGAGCTGGCCGGCTCCGATGGCGACATCTTCAGCCACACCTTCAAGCTGTTCAAGCTGGGGCCGCTCATCGGCAAGCGCACCTGGGGCGGCGTCATCGGCATCTCGCCGCGCCACCGCCTGGCCGACGGCACGGTCACCACCCAGCCGGAGTACTCCTTCTTCTTCGACGACGTCGGCTGGGGGGTGGAGAACTACGGGACCGACCCGGACATCGACGTGGACAACGCGCCCCAGGACTACGCGCGGGGCGCCGACCCCCAGCTGGAGCGGGGCATCGCTGTCGCCCTGGAGCTGCTGGCGCAGCACCCGCCCCACCGGCCCCGGCCCACCGACCGGCCGCGGCTGGCGGCGCCGCGGCTGCCGCCGCGCGCCTGACCGGGTGAGAGGATGACAGGATGAGGGAGCCGACGACGTGACGCGCGATCCCTGGGTCAGGGCGCTGGCTGTCGTCGCCCTCGCGATCGCCAGCTTCTACCTGGCCGGGCTGCTCTGGCAGGTCGTTCAGCAATTCGCCGACATCTTTCTGCTCTTCTTCCTCGCCTGGCTGCTGGCGTTCGTGCTCGAGCCCGTCGTCGGCGTCGCCGAGCGCCGCGTGCCCCGGCTGGCGGCGATCGCCGCCACCTACGTCGTCCTGTTGGTCCTGCTGTCGCTGGCCGTCATCCTGTTCGTCCCGACTCTCACGGCCGAGGTCGTCGACATCGTCAGCAATCTTCCCCGCTACAGCGACCAGGTGACCGGCTGGGTCACGAGCCTCCAGGAGTCGGCCAACGCGTGGCTGCTCCAGCACGACAGCCCGGTCATGCTCGACATCCGCTCAGCGCTGAACCCGACCGAGCTGACGCGCCGCGCGGACACCGTCGGCCCGACCATCCTGAGCAACGTCCTCACCCTGGCCACCGGCGTCGCCACCCTGCTGTTCGGCCTGGTGCTGCTGCTGATCCTGTCGTTCTACTTCATGGTGGACGGCGCCCGGCTGGCCACCAGCTTCATCCGCACCCTGCCGCCGCGGGCCCAGGACGATAGCCGCTTCCTGGTCGCCAGCATCCACCGGGCGTTCGCCGGCTTCCTGCGCGGCCAGGTCATCATCGCCATCGTCGGCGGCCTGGGGACCGGCGTCATCATGTCGGCGCTGCACATCGACTACGCCTTGCTGTCCAGCCTGGTGGCGGCGCTCATGCTGCTGATCCCGTTCATCGGGCCCGTGATAGCGGTGTGGCTGCCGGTGACCATCGCGCTGTTCACCCACGGCGACAGCGTGTGGATCCTGTTCGTCGCGCTGCTGGCGCTCCAGCAGATGATCTTCCACGTGCTCAGCCCGAGGATCTTCAGCCACGAGGTGGGCGTGCACCCGCTGGTCATCTTCTTCGCGGTGCTCACCGGCTCACGGATCGCAGGGATCTGGGGCGCGGTGTTTGGCGTCCCGATCGTGGCGGTGCTGATCAGCATGGTGTCGTTCTACCGGGCGGACAAGGAGGAGCGCGTGGCCCGACTCCACGAGCGCCTGCCGGGCCAGGAGCTCGTCAGCGTCGGCGGGCTCGTTGGTGGGCCGCCCGACCGTGCCCGCTCCGACCCCCCGGAGCCGCTGCCCGTCGGCGGCAGCCGCGTGGCCAGATGACCGCGTAACACACGCCCGTGAAGCTGAGAAGCTGAAAGGACTACCGTGACCCAATCTTCCCGCCGGGTGCGCAAAGCCGTCATCCCGGCCGCGGGGCTCGGCACCCGCTTCTTGCCCGCCTCGAAGTCAGTCCCCAAAGAGATGCTGCCCGTCGTGGACAAGCCGGTGATCCAGTACATCGTCGAGGGCGCCGTCCAGTCGGGCATCGAAGAGGTCGTGATCGTGACGGCGGCCTCCAAGCGGGCCATCGAGGACCATTTCGACAGGTTCTGGGAGCTCGAGTACCGCCTGGAGACGGCCGGCAAGACGGACCTGGTGGCGCTGGCGCGGCACCCCGCGGAGCTGGCGAAGTTCGTCTTCGTGCGCCAGGGGGCGCCCTTGGGCAACGGCCACGCCGTCCTCATGGCGAAGGAGGTGGTCGGCGACGAGCCGTTCGTCATGCTGTGGGGCGACGACGTCGTCCTGGGCGACCCGCCGTTCGTGCGCCAGCTCATCGACGCGCACGAGCGGACTGGCGGGTCGGTCGTCGGCGTGATGGAGGTCCCGCCGGAGGAGGCGGCCAAGTACGGCGTGGTCGACGTGGCCGAGCGGCTCGACGAGCGGCTCACTCGCGCCTCCCGCATCGTCGAGAAGCCGAAGGACGAGCTGCCGCCGTCGAACCTGGCGGCGGTGGCCGGCTACCTGCTCACCCCGGACATCTTCGGGTACCTCGAGGAGACGCGCGCGGGCCAGGGCGGCGAGATCTGGCTGGCGGATGGCGTCCAGCGCATCGCCGACAAGGGGGAGTTCTACGCCCTCCAGTTCCAGGGCCGCCGCTACGACATGGGCAACAAGCTCGAATATCTGTACGCCACGGTGGACCTGGCGCTGGCCCGCTCGGACCTGGGCCCGGCGTTCCGCCAATACGTAGAGAGAGTCATGGCGGCGGCCGCGCGCTGATCCCGCCATGGGGGTGCTCGCGTCGCGCGTCGACCCGGCCAGCCAGGAGTACGCGGCCAACCGCGCGGCCAACCTGGCGCTGGTGGCCGACCTGCGCGACCGACTGGGTCGCGTCCAGCGGGGCGGCGGCGAGGAGGCGGTTCGCCGCCACCGGAGCCGCGGCAAGCTGCTCGCCCGCGAGCGCATCGAGCACCTCGTCGATCCGGGCAGCCCCTTCCTGGAGCTGTCGCCGCTGGCTGCCTGGGGGATGTACGACGACGAGGCGCCATCCGCCGGGATCGTCACCGGCATCGGCGCGGTCGGCGGCCGCGAGGTCGCCATCGTCGCCAACGACGCCACAGTCAAAGGCGGCACCTACTTCCCGCTGACCGTCAAGAAGCACCTGCGGCTACAGGAGGTGGCCGAGCAGAACGGGCTGCCGTGCGTCTACCTGGTGGACTCGGGCGGCGCCTTCCTCCCGCTCCAGGCCGACGTGTTCCCGGACCGCGACCATTTTGGCCGCATCTTCTTCAACCAGGCCAACCTGTCGGCCCGCGGGCTGGCCCAGGTGGCCGTGGTGATGGGCTCCTGCACGGCTGGCGGCGCCTACGTGCCGGCGCTGAGCGACGAGACGGTGATCGTGCGGGGCACGGGGACCATCTTCATCGGCGGCCCGCCGCTGGTCAAAGCCGCCACCGGCGAGGAGGTGACCCCGGAGGAGCTGGGCGGCGCCGAGGTCCACACCAGAATCTCCGGCGTGGCCGACCACTACGCGCTGGACGACCGGCACGCTCTCGCTCTCACCCGCCGCATCCTGGCCAACGTGCCCTCCTCCCGCAAGGCGGCGCCGTGGACAGTTCTGCCGCCGCGCGAGCCGCTGTTCGACCCGGCCGACCTCTACGGGATCGTGCCGGACGACCTGCGCCGGCAGTTCGACGTCCGCGAGGTGATCGCCCGCCTGGTGGACGGCAGCGAGCTCGACGAGTTCAAGGCCGCCTACGGCACCACCCTGGTGACCGGCTTTGCCCGCATCATGGGCTACCCAGTCGGCATCGTCGCCAACAACGGCATCCTGTTCAGTGAGAGCAGCCTCAAAGGGGCCCACTTCGTGGAGCTGTGCTGCCAGCGACGCATCCCGCTCGTGTTCCTCCAGAACATCACGGGTTTCATGGTGGGCAAGGAGTACGAGAACCGGGGGCTGGCCCGCGACGGCGCGAAGATGGTCATGGCCGTGGCCAACGCCGGCGTGCCCAAGTTCACCGTCGTCATCGGCAGCAGCTTCGGGGCCGGCAATTACGGGATGTGCGGCCGCGCCTTCGGGCCACGCCAGCTGTGGATGTGGCCGAACGCGCGCATCAGCGTCATGGGCGGCCAGCAGGCGGCCAGCGTGCTGCTCCAGGTGCGGCTCGACGGCCTGCAGCGCGACGGCCGCACGCTGACGCCACGGGAGCGCGAGGCTTTCACCGCCCCGGTCCTGGCGACCTACGAGGCCGAAGGCTCCCCGTACTACTCGACGGCCCGGCTGTGGGACGACGGCGTGATCGACCCGGTCGATACCCGGACGGTGCTGGCGCTCGGCATCTCGGCGGCGCTGAACGCGGAGATCCCGCCGACGCGGTTCGGGGTGTTCCGGATGTGATCGGGATCGGGATCGGGATCGGGATCGGGATCGGGATCGGAATAAACTCCGTCCTGGTCGCCAACCGGGGCGAGATCGCCGTGCGGATCATGCGCACCTGCCGGCGGCTCGGGCTGCGCTGCATAGCGGTCTACTCGGACGCCGACGCGGACGCGCTGCACGTCGCCATGGCGGACGAGGCGTACTGCATCGGCCCGCCGCCGCCGGGGGAAAGCTACCTGGACGGGCCGGCCATCGTGGCGGCGGCGCGGGCCAGCGGGGCGGCGGCGGTCCACCCCGGTTACGGCTTCCTGGCCGAGAACCCGGAGTTTGCCGAGCTGTGCCAGGCCGCCGGACTCGTCTGGGTCGGCCCGAGCCCAGCGGCCATGCGGGCGCTCGGCGACAAGGCGCGCGCCCGGTCGCTGGCGCGGCAGCTCGGCGTGCCGATCCTGCCGGGCTACGAGGGCGACCGGCAGGACGCGGCCTTCCTGCGCCGGCAGGCTGACGACGTCGGCTACCCGCTGCTGATCAAGGCGAGCGCCGGCGGTGGCGGGCGCGGCATGCGGCTCGTCGGCGGCCCGGCCGAGCTCGAGGGGGGGCTGGAAGCGGCGACCCGCGAGGCGCTGTCGAGCTTCGGCGACAGCCGCGTCGTCCTGGAGCGGTACCTGCCGCACGCGCGCCACGTCGAGGTGCAGATTCTCGGCGACAGCGAGGGCACGCTGCTGCACCTGGGCGAACGCGAGTGCAGCATCCAACGGCGCAACCAGAAGCTGCTGGAGGAGTCGCCGTCGCCGGCGGTGAATGGCGCCCTGCGGGAGCGCCTGGGCGCGGCCGCCGTCAGGCTGGGACGCGCGGTCGGCTACACCTCGGCCGGAACCGTGGAATTCCTCCTGGACCGCGCGGGAGAAATCTACTTCTTAGAGGTCAATGCCCGCCTCCAGGTGGAGCACCCGGTGACCGAGGCGGTCACGGGCATGGACCTGGTCGAGCTGCAGCTGCGCGTGGCCGATGGGGGCGCCGTCGGCGTTGAGCAGAACCAGGTGCTATCACGCGGCCATGCCATCGAGGCGCGGCTGATCGCCGAGGACCCGGGCGCGGGCTTCCTGCCCTCGGTGGGCCGGATCGACGTCTTCGAGCCGCCGCCCGAGGGCAGAAACGACGTGGGCGTCAGGGTGGGCTCGCAGGTGACGCCGTATTACGACTCGCTCCTGGGCAAGCTGATCGTCCACGCCGCCGACCGGTCGGCGGCGGTCATGGCGCTGGCCGACGGTCTGCGCCGCTACGCCGTCGGCGGCGTGCGGACGAACCTGGACCTGCTGCTCGCGGTGGCGGAGCACCCGGCGTTCGTCGCCGGCGACGTGGATACCGGCTTCCTAGCCGAGCGGCGCGTGGTGGAGAGCCTGGCCGACGTCCCGCCCGAGGTGGTGGCCGCGGCCGCGGCGCTCGACGTCCTGGCCCCGCCAGCTACGGATATGGACGCGGCCGTCGACCCGTGGCGCCGGCCCGCGCCGTGGCGCACCGGTCGCCAGCAGCAGCCGAGCGCCTGGCTCGCGGGCCCACAAGCCAGGCGCGTCGTCGTCTCGGAAGCCCTGGGGTCGCCGGCGGTGGTAGTTGATGTTGATGTGGATGTGGATGCGGCGAGCGACGGGACGACCTGGCGGGTCAGGTACCTCGGGCTTGGCGCGACCGGGCAGCGCTGTGTGCGGGTCGGCGACGACGTGGCCCGGATACTGGATCGGCCAGGCTCGCTTGGGGACGAGCGGGTGGTGCAGTGGCAGGGGCGCACCTGGCGACTGCGGCGCCAGGCGCTGCCCTCGGTCGAGGAGCTGGCGCGGATCGCGGGCGGGGCGCACGGGGCCTCTGCCAGCCGACTGACGGCGCCCATGCCGGGCCGGGTGCTCAAGCTGATGGCGGCCGTAGGGGACCAGGTGGCGAGCGGCCAGCCGCTGATACTGCTCGAAGCGATGAAGATGGAGCACGTGCTCCAGGCGCCGCGCGCCGGCGGGGTGGCCGCCGTCCACGTGCGCCGTGGCGACCAGGTCGCGAGCGGGGCGCCCCTGCTCGATCTCGGCGACGACGAGCAGGAGCAGGAGTAGAACAGAAGAGGAGGATAGCCAGCCATGCCAGAGGTCCCGTCCCGGGTCCGCATCGTCGAGGTCGGGCCGCGCGACGGCCTGCAGAACGAGCCGACCGACATCCCTACCGACGTCAAGGTGCGGTTCGTCGACCTGCTCACCGACGCCGGGCTCGGCACCGTGGAAGTTACGTCCTTCGTCCACCCGAAGCTGGTCCCGCGCATGGCGGACGCCGACGTTGTCTTTCCGGCCGTCCACAAAGCGCCTGGCGTGCGCTACGTGGCGCTGGTGCCCAACCCGCGCGGCCTGGAGCGGGCGCTCCGCGCCGGGGCCCGCGAGGTCGCCCTGTTCACGGCCGCCACCGAGAGCTTCGCCCGCGCCAACATCAACCGCTCCGTCGCCGAGTCGCTCGAGGACGCGCGCGCCGTGATCGCGGCCTGCAAGCCGCGCGGCGTGGCGGTGCGGGCGTACGTGTCGGTGGCGTTCGGCTGCCCGTTCGAGGGCGCGGTCTCGCCGGCGGCGGTGGCCGCGGTGAGCCAGCGCCTCCTGGCGCTGGGCGCCGACGAGATAGGCATCGGCGACACCATCGGCGTGGCCACCCCTGGCGACGTGCACCGACTGCTCGACGCCCTGCTCGCGGTCGCCCCCGCCGACGTCTGGGGCATGCACTTCCACGACACGCGCGGCACGGCGCTGGCCAACGTCCTGGCCAGCCTGGGACGCGGGGTCACGACGTTCGACGCGTCGGCCGGCGGTCTCGGCGGCTGCCCCTTCGCCGGCCCCGACGCCGCCGGCAACCTGGCGACCGAGGACCTGGTCTACATGCTCGACGGCATGGGTTTTAACCACGGGGTGGACCTCGACCGCGTCCTGGCCGCCTCGCGCCTCATCGCCGCGTCGGTCGACCACCCCTTGCGGAGTCGGGTGTACCAGGCTGGCGGGCGGCCGCGTCCCCGCGCCGCCGCTCCGGTACCCTAGGCGCATGCAAGTAGGGTTCATTGGCCTCGGCAAGATGGGGCAGCCGATGACGCAGCGGCTGCTGGCCGCCGGACACACGGCGCACGTGTTCAACCGGTCGCGCGGCGCTACCGACGCCCTCGTGGCCAAAGGCGCCACCGCCGCGGACTCGCCGGCCCAGGTCGCCGAGCGCGCCGACGTGATCATGACCGCCCTGCCCACCCCGGAGTCGGTCGACGCCGTGTACGCCGCCCTGGCCGGGGCCGCCCGTCCGGGCCAGATCTACGTCGACCACTCGACGGTCAGCCCGGGCCTGAACCGGAGCTGCGCGGAGCGCCTCACAGCGAAGGGCGCCGACTTCCTGGACGCCCCGGTCTCCGGCGGCCCGGCCGGCGCCACTGCCGGCACTTTGACAGTCATGGTCGGCGGCACCCAGGCTGTGTTCGACGGCGCCCTGCCCGTGCTGCAGGCCTTCGGCAAGAACATCCGCCTCTGTGGCCCCACCGGCGCGGGCCAGGTCGTCAAGCTCATCAACCAGCTGCTCGTGGGCGTGCACACCTCGGCGGTCGCCGAGGCCGCCGTCTTCGGCGCCAAGCTCGGCGCCGACCCCCAGGTTGTGCTCGACCTGATCGGGACGTCGTTCGGCGGCTCCACCATGATGACCCGCAACATCCCGCGGTTCATCTCCCGCGACTTCAGCGGCGCCACGCCGGTGGGCCTCATCCTGAAGGACCTCGGCCTGATCCACGACGAAGCCAAGGCGGCCAACGTGCCCCTGCTGCTCGGCGCTCTGGCGGAGCAGCGGTTCGTGGAGGCGCGGGCCCGCGGCATGAACGACGACGACATGGCCGCCCTGGTGCGCCTCTGGGAAGAGCCGTCGGGCGTCACCGTCGACAAGCCCGTGTCGGGCCAGTCGGACCAGTAACCATGCCGCGCTTCACCGCCAACCTCACCATGCTCTGGCCCGAGCTGGAGCAGTACGACCGCTTCCGCGCCGCCGCTGACGCCGGCTTCCGCCGGGTCGAGATCCTGTTCGTCCACGCGCTGGACCACGAGCGTGTCGCCCAACAGCTCGGCGAGCACGGCCTGAGCCTGGAGCTGTTCGACCCGGCCCCGGGCAATTGGGAGGCCGGCGAGCGCGGGCTGGTGTGCCTGCCCGGCCGTGAGGCGGAGTTTTTGCAATCGATCCGCGATGCCCTGGTGGCGGCCAAGCGGTTCGGGACGCCCCGGATCAACGCCCTGGTCGGCGTCCTGCCAGGGGGCGTGTCGCGCGAGCAGGGCGAGGCGACAGCGCTGGCCAACCTGCGCGCGGCCGCGCCGCTGGCGCGCGACGCCGGCGTGACCATTCTCGTCGAGCCGATCAACACTGTCGACATGCCGGGCTACTTTGCCGACACCGTCGACCGCGGGGCCGCGCTGGTGCAGGCGGTGGACCTGCCGGCGGTGCGGCTGCAGCTGGACCAGTACCACGTCGGGATGGCTGGCGGCGACGCGCGCGCGGCGCTCGAGCGCTACCTGCCCATCGTGGAGCACGTCCAGATCGCCGACGTGCCCGGCCGCCACCAACCAGGGACGGGGGGCCAGCCGATCGCGGAGTTCCTGGCCGACCTCGACCGCCTCGGCTACGCCAGCTCGGTGGGTCTGGAGTACCGACCGCTCGGCAGCACCGAGGAGAGCCTCCAGTGGCTGCCCCGCGACGCCCGCGCCTGAAGCCGACGCCGTGACCGAGGCGGCGCGCGGCCCACTGGTCGGGTATCGCGTCCTGGAGCTCACGACCATGATCGCCGCCCCGTTCGCCGGGGCGCTCCTCGGCGACTTCGGCGCGGAGGTCGTCAAGGTCGAGCTCCCCGGCGAGGGCGACCCGCTGCGCGCGGTCGAGCCAGCCTACCAGGGGCGCTCCCTCTACTGGTCAGTACTCGGCCGCAACAAGCGCTCGGTCACCCTCGACGTGCGCACCCCGGCCGGGCGTGACCTCCTGCTCGCGCTGGTGCGCCGCTCGGACGTGGTCCTCGAGAATTTTAGGCCCGGGACGCTCGAACGCTGGAACCTCGGCTACGACGTGCTGCGCCAGACCCACCCGGACGTGGTCCTGGTGCGCGTCTCGGGGTACGGGCAGGACGGGCCGTACCGCCAGAAGGCCGGGTTCGGGACGCCAGCCACCGCCATGGGCGGCCTGACCTACATCAGCGGCTACCCGGACCGGCCACCGATCAACGTGCCGATTGCCCTGGCCGACTACCTGGCGGGTATGTTCGCCGCCCTGTCGGCCACCATGGCCCTGCTCGAGCGGGAGCGCAACCATCAGGGTGGCCAGTGGGTGGACGTCTCCCTTTACGAGTCGGTCTTCCGTCTGCTCGAGGCGATGGTGCCCCGCTACGGCAAGCTCGGCCGGGTCCACGAGCGCGCCGGCAACCGCACCGGCCAGTCCATGCCCATCGGCACGTACGGCACGGCCGACGGCCGCTGGATGGTGCTCAGCGTGTCCACGGACCGCACCTGGCGCCGCATGTGCGAGGCGATGGGCCACCCGGAGTGGACCCTTGACTCGCGCTTCGAGACCAATGGGCTGCGCACGGAGCACGGCGATGCGCTCGACGCGCTGGTGGCCGGCTGGTTCGCCGAGCGGACGACCGCCGAAGCCCAGGCCGTCCTGGACGAAGCGGGCGTGCCGGTGTGCCCGATCTACTCGATGGCCGATATCTTCGCCGACCCCCAGTACGCCGCGCGCGGCGACATCGTCGCGCCGGTCGACCCGGACGTCGGCCCGGTGCCCATGCCGGGCGTGCTGCCGAAGTTCTCGCGCACCCCCGGCGCCGTCCGCTTTCCGGGCGCGCCCCTGGGCGAGCACAACCCGGAGATCTACGGCTCGCTGCTGGGCCTGTCCGAAGCCGAGCAGGCGCGCCTCCACGACGACGGCGTCATTTGAACAATAAACAACTGATCAAGCGATCAGCCGCGCACACCGGCGGCCACCAGGCCAACCGCTCCGCCGCCAAGGACGAGCCACGCCGAATTGACGCCGGTCCGGATCAGCAGCGCCGCGGCCACCAGCGCCAACGCCACGGTGAGCGGGTCGACGATGCTGCCCGTGCCGAGCTGCCAGACCACCGCCGCCATCAGCCCGACCGCCGCCGCGTTGGCTCCGTCGAGAAAAGCGCTCGTCCACGGCGATGCGCGTAGGCGCGGCACCAGCGGGTAGACCAGCGCGACGAGCACGAACGAGGGCAGAAACACGGCAGCGGTCGCCACGATCGCCCCGGGCCAGGAGCCGACCACGTAGCCGATGAACGTGGCAGTGGTGAACACCGGCCCCGGCGTCAGCTGGCCCACGGCGACGGCGTCCAGCAGCTGCCGGTCGCTGAGCCAGCCCAGGCGGCTGACGAAGTCGTCGTGCAAAAACGCCAGCAGCACGTAGCCGCTCCCGTACACAGTGACCCCGATCTTCAGAAACGTCAGGAACAGCACACCCAGGCTGAAGCCGGCCGCCACGGCCGGGGCAGGCTGGGCGAGCGGCACGAGCGACACAAGGGGCAGCAGCAGAGCGGCCCGGGACGGCCCCCCGGACGCGCCCAGGCGGGCCAGGCGGGCGCGGTTCGCGATCACGACGACCACGGCGGCCAGCCCGAACAGGAGCAGCACCGGGTTGACGCCGGCGAACGAGAGGGCAACGGCGAGGACGACAACCGCGCCGAGAACCGGACTCTTGATAGCTGTCCGCGCCAGGCCGTAGATCGCCTGGGCGACGACGGCCACGATGACCGGCTTGACCCCGTACAGCAGCGCACCGGCCTGTGGCGTCCCGCCGTACCGCACGTACGCCCAGGCGAAGGCCAGCACCAGGATCATCGCGGGCAGAATGAACAGCGAGCCCGCCAGCAGCAAACCTGGCGGTCCGGCGCGCGCGTACCCCAGGTAGATCGCCAGCTCGGTCGAGGTGGGGCCAGGGATGAGGTTGCTGGCCCCGAGCAGGTCGAGGAACTGCTGCTCGCTGAGCCACTTGCGCCGCTGGACCACCTCCCGGCGCATGAGCCCGATGTGCGCGGCCGGCCCGCCGAAGGCGATCAGCCCCAGCCTGAGGAACAGGGCGGCGACTTCGCCCAGGTCCGCTCGCTGGGCCACGGGCCGCGCCGCCATCCCCGCCAGGGTACCCGCCGCGTCCAATTCGGGCGGCGGGGGACGTCCATCAGCTCAAAAGGCGCCCCAAACGGTCGGCGATGACCGCCTCGTCGCCGTTTAGGACGGTGGTGGGGTTGATGTACAGCGCCCCCTCGTCGACCCCCACGGCGATGGCGGGCGAGCCCGCACGCAGCTCGCTCACGACGCTCTGTAGGTCTCGCCGCCCGGTCGCGCTGTCGATCCTGATCCTCAGCACGCGGGCTGCTGGGCCGTCGGCCCGCAGCAGCGTGGTCGTCACGCCCGGCGCCCCTGCTAGACGGTCGCTGATGGCCCGCAGACGTCGCTCGAGCTCAGCCAGCCGCGCGTCATGGTCCAGGGCCATCCACTCCTGGAGCGCCACCACCACCGCGATGATCTCCTGGCGATCGAGCTTGAACGGTCGCCCGAAGCTCTGCCGGTTCGCCACCGTTTCGAAGCCGATGAACCCCTGAGGCACCGCCGCGTCGACCAGCGCCTTTGTGCCGCACAGGATGCCGGAAGACTGCGGCGCCCCGAAGTACTTGGCGCCAAAGGCCACCAGATCGGCCCCGAGCTTGGTGTAGCTCTTGAACAGCGCCAGGGGGTACACCCGACCCGCCGCGTCGACCAGCACCGGGACACCGCGCCGATGCGCGAGCGCGATCACCTCCGCCAGCGGCAGCGTGCCCTCGGTGCCTTCCAGGTGCGCCGGGTACAGGACGGTCGCCACCTCGGGTGTCAGGGCCGCCTCGAGCTGCGCCGCTGTCGTGCCGGCCTCATCGCCCACGTCGATCAGCCTGGTGCCAACGATGGTCACCGCGCGCTGGTAGGCGTAGTGGTGGCGGCGCTGGAGCAGGACGCGGTTTTTCAGTCCGCTGGTGTCGGGCAGCTGGGCCATCTTGCCCAGGTCGGTCCCGGTGAGGCAGGCGGCTGTGCCGAGGGCGAGCGCCGCGGCCGCCCCGGAGGTGACGTAGGCAGCCTCGCACTCGAGCAGGTCGGCGATCATCTCGCCGGAGCGGCGCAGCAGCTCCTGCATGTCGACGTAGTAGCGCTCGGCGTCCTCCATCGCCTGCTTGACCCGGGGCGACGGTGTGGAGCCCCCCAGCACCGTGTTGTGCCCTCGGGCGTTGATGACCGGCTTGACGCCGAGCTCGTCGTAGATAGTGGCGAGGGTCGCCGTCTGCATGCGCCACGCTCCTTCTGGATGCCAGCTGGACCACCGCTAAGCAGGTGGTCTCAAGGCTTAAGTCTTGCTTGTTTCTGATGAACTGAGCTCCACCTGCTTAGGCTCTTGCCTTTGTTCGCGCTACGCGCTTAGGGTACCGCGGTCGACCGACCGGCGCACTGCCTGGCGAGGCATGGCCAGGGCGTGGGCGTGCCGTCGTAGTGGCGGCCAGCGCGGATCCCCGCGACCGGCCCAGGCGGGTGCCGCCGGTCTCTTCAACACCGACGCTGTCGCGGACGTGGAACTCGCCCTGGACCACGCGGAACAGGCTGACGTCCGCGGCAGCCCCTGGCGCCAGCGTGCCGAGCTCGCCGGTGCGACCGATGAGCGCCTGACGCGCTTCCTCGGCGGCGTCATAATCTCGGTAGCTCAGTTGACTTTTGGCCCGGTGCGTGGCTCGCCGACGGCTTCTAGTGGAGAGGTGGAACCGATGGACACGAAGGATCTGCTCGTTGAGGAGCTGCAGCATGTCCCTGAACCACTGTTGGCCGAGATCATGGACTTCGTCCGCTTTCTCAAGGCCAAGGCAGCGCAGGAGACCTTCGGGGGGGCGCTGTTGGCGGAATCCGCTCTCCGGAAAGACTGGCTGAGGCCGGAGGAGGAGGAAGCGTGGCGGGACTTGTGAAAGGGGACGTGGTAGTCGTCCCCTTTCCGTTCTCGGACCTCTCGCAGGCGAAGCGGCGACCGGCCCTGGTGGTGGCAGAACTGGACGGTGATGACCTCATCCTGTGCCAGATCACCAGCCGGGCAATCCGCGACCGCTACGCTATCGTTCTCGACGACGCCGACTTTCAGTCAGGCACACTGAAGCACGTCAGCAACGTCAGACCCAACCGCCTGTTCACTGCCGATCGGCACATCATCCTGTACCGCGTCGGTCACCTCGAGTCCAAGAAAACGGAGGCGGTGATAGCCAAGATCGTGGAGATCGTGCAGCAGTAACGGCAGCGCCTGCCGTGACCGTCCAGATCAGCCGAGGTGGATCAGCGCCAGCCAGTCTCACCTTCCTGCTCCCAGCGGTTCAGCAGCCGATGGAAGCTCATCGTCAGCAATGATCCGCTCCAGGACCGGGTGGGTGATGGCTACCTTCTGGTACGGCTGCTCCGGGTCGATTATGTCGTGGAACAGGTGCAGCCGGCGGGGGAACTGGTAGCGGCGCAGGTTCGTCGCTCCCGCTCGCTGCCAGCGCTCGGCCAGACGGCTGATCTGGCCATTGTTGACCGCCAGGTCGGCAGCGTTGGTGACGACCCAGACCGCGCTGGCAGCTGGTGGCGCGACGCGGGCGACCTCGTCCAGACGCAGGCCGAGACGCTGAATACGCGCCAGCGCGTGGCTGGGGAAGCGGGGGTAGGCGTAATCGGGACCGGGGAGATCCTCCTTCTTGCGCGGATCCCACCAGACGTAGCGGTTGCCCACACGCAGGGCTAGCGCGGCGAGAGGAGCGATGGTGAAGGAGGGGAGAAACGGCAGGCCGAAGGAAGGTGCGGTGATCACGACCCGAGCCACCGGACGGAACTGGGCGGCCCACGTGGCCAGCACGCCACCTAGCGAGATGCCGGTGACGATCACCTCGTGCCCCAGCCCGGCGGCGAGATCGACCACTTCGGCCGTGGCGTCCACCAGCTCCGCCTCGGTGAGCTTGGCGAGGACGGTGGTCATCCGGTCGGCGAAGCCGTGCCGTGGGATGCGCGGGATGACAACGGTTGCGTCGCCGCGGGCGAGCAGGCGCTTGGCCAGGGCGACATACTGCTGCGGGCTGTTGGTCAGGCCGTGGAGGCAGACGTAGACGCGCCCGGTGCGCTGTCCTCCACCTGGATCGAGCGCTCCCCCCGGCCCGAGCAGCCAGGTGCGGCCCCGCGGGTTCAGCTCTTTGGCCGCGTCTTGCCTCTGGAGCGTGCGTACCCGCTCGATGGCTTCCTGGTACGAGGCGGCGGGACGCGGGGGTCGCTCGAGTGTCTCCGCCGGCATCCTCACGCCCGTTTTCCCGGGCCAGTTTCCTGGAGATCTGCGGCCTGGCCGGTGATGAGCGGCACGATCGTCGGCAGCGTCTGATCGATCCGGGGCCGACCATCCGGTAAGGGCACGGGTCCAAAGTACCCGCTAGCCCCGTTGTGCGCCACGGGCCCCATCGCCAGACGCGTGATCCGGCCCTGACGCACGGCGCGGTAGCCGTAGGCCAGCAGGGCGTCGCGCACGTTCTCGGCCTGGCCCAGGTTGTAGAAGGGGCCGTAGCGGTGGTCGACCGAGACCGCTACCTGGAACAGGTTGCGCAGGTTGATCAAGGCATCATCGTCGGCGACCCTCTATCCTAGGCGTACTATGGACGCGGCTCGCGAGTCCTCCGTCTCCGACGACGAGCTCGTTGCTCGCGCCCGACGGGTCCGCGACAACGCGTACGCGCCCTACTCGCGCTTCGCCGTGGGCGCGGCGCTGCTGACGCGCGACGGCGCGGTGGTCACGGGCGCGAACGTGGAGAACGCCGCCTACGGCTCGACGATCTGCGCCGAACGCGCCGCCGTCTGCCGGGCGATCGCGGAAGGGCAGCGCGACTTCGTGGCCGTCGCCATCGTCGCCGACGCCGAGCCGTTCTGCCCGCCCTGCGGCGCCTGCCGCCAGGTCCTGGCGGAGTTCAACCCCCGGCTGCGGGTGCTCATGAGCAGCCTCAGCGGGCCGGTCACGGAGGTCGGCCTGGCCGAGCTCCTGCCCCACAGCTTCGGCCCGGACGCTCTCCCAGTCCCGTGACAGGCGAACGTGCCATCATGTCGCCGAGAGACCCCCCGGTCGTGTCCGTCGCCCTGCACCGCTTTACCATTGCCGACTATCACCGGCTCGCGCCTGTCCTGGCCGGCCGGCGCACCGAGCTCGTCGATGGTCTCCTGATCGACATGGCCGCGATCGGCAGCCGCCACCTGGCAGTCGTCACCCGCCTGCAGAGCCAGCTCGACCGCTTCAACCGGGAGGAGCGCCTGCTGATCCAGCAGCCGGTCCAGATCCCGGACTTCGACGAGCCCCAGCCCGACCTGGCGATCCTCGCGGCCCCTCTGGGACTGCGCCTCCCTCAGCCGGCCGACGTCCAGCTGCTCGTCGAGGTTGCCGACTCCAGCTACGGCCACGACCACGACACGAAGCTCCGCCGCTACCGGGCCGCTGGCATCGCCCGCGTGTGGATCGTCGACATCCGCGACGGGCGCCGGCCTCGGCTCGAAGCGTGGACGCCGAACGGGATGGAAGGCGCAGTGCATGGCGGACGGGTCGATGTCGGCGACGGCACGAGCGTCGACCTCGATCGCGTGTTCCTGGGACTGGAGCGCCTGGCCTCCGACCCCGAGCCGTGAGCTGACGAGCTGTCAGCAGACGAGCCATCAGCCATCAGCCATCAGCCGTCAGCACCCAGCAGAGCGTGTGGCCCGCTGCGCTGGGTGCGACACGGCCATACGCCTCTTTAGCTGATAGCTGATAGCTGATAGCTGATAGCTGATAGCTGACAGCTCGTAGGCTTCTTCCTGCAGCGCGGAAGGAAGCCCCTACAATGGCCCTGAGATGCGCCTCTCACAACGGGCCGATTACGCCGCCCACGCCATGGTCGAGATCGCCCGCTGGTACGGCGAGCGCCCCGTCCACGCCACCGAGATCGCCAGACACCAGGGCATCCCAGAGCCGTACCTGGAACAGCTCCTGCTGGCCCTCCGCCGCGCCGCCCTGGTGCGCAGCTACCGCGGGCCAGGCGGTGGCTACACGCTCACCCGTCCACCAGCCGCCATCAGTCTCGCTGACGTCGTGGCCGCGCTGGAGGGCCCCTTCGTCCCGCCCGAGGAGGGACTGCACGACGCCGAGAGCTCAGACGCCGACCCCTTGACCTGCCCCGTCCGCGACGCCTGGCATCTGGCGACCGCCACCATGCGGCGCATCCTCGATGGGATGACGCTCGAGGTGCTCGTCGAGCGCCAGCGCGAGATCGATCGCAAGCGCGGCACCGCCCGCAATGGGCCGGACAGCGCCGACCTCAACGTGGCCCACCCCGCCGCCGCTAGCAGCGCCTGAATGAGAACGAGGCGCGGCCCGCTCCGGCCAGGCCGCCACGCTCCAGAGCCCCCCGCTGGCGGTGGCTCTTCCACGAGAGTGAACGCGCACCCTCCATTTTTCGAGAGGCGATGCCCCCCACAATGTCACACACTGCTGAAGTCTCCCAGGTCGCGCCGCTCACTCCCACCGACGGCGCGCTGTCGGCCGCGCTGGCCTACGGCGATACGCGCGCGGCCCTCGCCACGCTCGCCTACAACCTGCGCTGGTCCTGGGACACGCCGACGGTCGGGCTATTCGCGTCGTTGGCCCCCAGCGCCTGGAACGCGACGCACAACCCGGTCGCCGTCGTTAAGGCTCTGGGGCAGGACGCCGCGCCTTTGGCCGCCTCCCGCGGGCGCATCCTCGAGCGGCAGCAGGACCTGGACGCCTACCTCGCCCGACGGCCACGCCTGCTCGGCGTCCCGCGGGTCGCGTACCTCTCGGCCGAGTTCGCCATCGCCGAGTGCCTGCCCATCTACGCGGGCGGCCTGGGCGTGCTGGCCGGCGACCACCTCAAGGCGGCGAGCGACCTCGGGCTGCCGCTGGTTGGCGTCGGCCTGCTGTACCGCTACGGCTACTTCCGCCAGACCCTCGATGGCGCCGGCTACCAGTGGGAGCAGTACGACCACCTCGACACGGACACCGTCCCGCTCACGCCGGCCCTCGGGCCGGACGGCGCCCACGTGACCGTCGGGGTCCCCTTTCCCGGGCGGACGGTGCTCGCCCGTGCCTGGCGCGCCCAGGTCGGCCGCGTGCCGCTCTACCTGCTGGACACGGAGCTGCCCGAGAACCGCGAGGACGACCGCTGGATCACCGGCCACCTCTACGGCGGTGACCAGGACACGCGCATCCGGCAGGAGATGGTCCTGGGCGTCGGCGGCGCTCGGCTGCTGCGGGCCGTGCTGCCAGCCGACCAGCAGCCCGAGGTCTTCCACATGAACGAGGGGCACTCGGCGTTCATCGCGCTCGAGCTGGCGCGGGAGCAGGTGGCCGCGGGCGTCGCCACCTCCTTCGAGGAGGGCCTGCGCCAGGGAGCCCCGTCGCTCGTCTTCACTACCCACACGCCAGTGGCCGCCGGCCACGACGCCTTCCCGTCGTCCCTCGTCGAGGCGTACTTCGCCGATTACCGGCGGGACCTGGGGCTGAGCCACGAACAGCTCATGCGCTTCGGCCGCCGCGACCCTGACGATGCTACCGAGAGGTTCAGCATGACAGTCCTGGCGCTCCACAGCGCCGATCGCCGCAACGGCGTCAGCCAGCTCCACGGCTCGGTCAGTCGCCAGATGTGGACTGGCGTTCGCCTGTCCCCGGGCGAGCTGCCGCCGGCCGACGAGATGGACGCCATCACCAACGCCGTCCACACAGCGACCTGGGCCGGCCCGGAGATGAGCGCCCTGTTCGATGCCCGTCTCGGGCCAGCCTGGCGCAGCGCGCCCGACGAGCCCGCCAGCTGGAGCGCGCTCTCGGACGGCGAGCCGGCCGCGCTCTGGTCGGCCAGGACGGCCCAACGGGCACGCCTGCTCGACCGCGTCGACGCCTCAATCGGGCTGGCGCAGGGCGTGTCAGCCGAAACGGCGCTGGTGATCGGCTTCGCCCGCCGCTTCGCCACCTACAAGCGCGCCGGGCTGCTGCTGGCCGATCCTGACCGTCTGGAGCGCCTGCTGCGCGGGCCCAGGCCAGTGGTCGTCGTCTTCTCCGGCAAGGCGCACCCGCGCGACGACCCGGGCAAGGCGCTGCTCCAGAGCATCGTCGCGGCCAGCCGCGACGAGCGGTTCCGCGGGCACATCGTCTTCCTCGAAGACTACGACGTCGAGCTCGCGCGTCTCCTGGTCCAGGGCAGCGACGTGTGGCTCAACACCCCGAGACGTCCCCTCGAGGCGAGCGGCACCAGCGGCATGAAGGCCGTCCTCAACGGCGCGCTCCACGTCAGCGAGCTGGACGGCTGGTGGGACGAGGCGTACCAGCCCGACCTTGGCTGGGCCCTCGGGGCCGGCATCCCCCGGGACGTGAGCGCCGAAGACCAGGACGCCGCCGAGGCGCACCAGCTGATGGCGCTCCTCGAAGGCGACGTGACGCCGCTGTTCTTCGACCGCGACGCGGCCGGCGTCCCGGTCGACTGGCTGCGCCGCGTGACCGACTCCATGCGCGTCCTGGCGCCCCGGTTCAGCGCCCAGCGCATGGTCAGCGAGTACGCCGAGCGGCTGTACATCCCCGCCGGCGACGCGGCTCACGGCTCGTCGACCAGCGCCCCCACCGGGAAGGTCTGACACACCTCGGCCAGCGGCAGACAGGGGCGGCCGCGCCGCGGCTGGCTCACGAGCAGCTCGCCCGTGAACAGGTTCCGGTACCGCTGGCCCGGTTCGCCGGCGACCATGAGCGCGGTGTCGCGCCAGAGCTCTTCGCCCAGCGGCAAGACGGAGACACCCTTCGTCAAGGTCGCCGTCAGCACCGGCGCGACGACGATGAGCTGCTGGCCGTCGGTCGCGCGGGCGAACGCGCACACGTGCGCCTTTAACCGCTTCGCGCCGACTGACCGCAGCGGCACGTACGAGCCGTGGGCGAACAGCTCCGGGTGCTGCTGGCGGAACGCCAGCAGCCGGTGCGTGACGTACAGCTTGATCCGGCCATCCTCGCGCTGTTCGAGCAGCTCCTGGACCAGCGCGCCGAGGTCGCCCCGGGCAATCGTGGACCGCAGCTCTGCCAGCAGGCAGCGCCGCGCGTCGTAGTCGACCGGCCGCCTGTTGTCGGGGTCGACCAGGCTGAGGTCCCACAGCTCGTTGCCCTGGTAGATGTCAGGGACGCCGGGGGCGGTCAGCTTCAGCAGCGTCTGAGCCAGGGCGTTCAGGATGCCGAAGTGGGCCACCCGCTCGCGCCAGGGGTGGAAGTCGTCGAGGAACGGGTTGGGCTGGTCGGCGTCCAGGATCGCCCGGACGAACTGCTCGACAGCGGTCTCGTAGGCGGTGTTGGCGTTGATCCAGCTGGTGTTGACCTTGGCCTCTTTGAGCGCCTTCAGCATGAAGGCGACCACGCGATCGGTCAGCTCCGGCCCGGGCAGCTCGCTGCCAAACGGCCAGACGCCCAGCAGCGTCTGGTACAGCAGGTACTCCTCGTTGCGGTCCGGAACGGCGCGCCCCTCGATCATCACCTTCTTGCGGCCGTTCAGCCGGCTCCAGCGCGTCAGCGCCGACCGCCAGCCCCCCGGCAGCTCCGACAGGACGTTGATCCGTGCCCGGACGTCCTCGCTGCGCTTCGTGTCGTGCGTCGACGTCGCCGACAGCGACGCCAGCCACTGCCGCCCGCGCTCCACGTTGAACCGGTGGAACGCCGTGAGCGACGTCCCGAAGCGGTCCGGCTGGCCGCCCACCTCGTTCAGCGAGACGAGCCGGTTGTAGATGTAGAAGGCCGTATCCTCGACCCCCTTCGCCATGACCGGCCCGCTCGTCTGCTGGAACCGGGCGATGAACTGGATCCGCCGCGCGCAGTCCTCGGGGCTGGGGTGCTCGTCGGCGTCGCGAAACAGCAAGGTCGCTCCCACGAAGTCGAAGATGGACGGGTCGGTCCGCGGGTTGCGCCGCTTCGCCTCCGCGACCGCTCGCCAGACGCGTGCGCGGTCGGCGTCGTCGGCGCGGCCCGTCGCCGGGTCGATGTACGTGCGGTACACGTCGAGCCCGGCGATGACCTCGCGGATGGCGAAGCTCAGGCTGTTGAGGGTGAAGTCGCGGTGGCGCCTGTCCGACCCGGCGATGCGCTTGAGCAGGTAGCCGAGCTCGTTGACCTCGCTGCCCAGCGAGATCAGCATGACCAGCTTGCGGGCCGAGTTCGACAGGTCGCGGAAGCGCGGGTTGGGGCTGGCGCCGCGCTGGAAGCGCTCGTAGATCGTGCCGAAGGAGCGCTCGTTGGCGCGGGCGACGAACAGGTCGTTGACCACGTTCAGGAAGTCGTAGCCGGTCGTGCCATGGACCGGCCAGTCGGCGGGCAGCTCCTCGCCCAGCGCCAGGATCTTCTCGACGACGACGTACATCCTCCGCGGGCATCTTCCGTCACCCTCCCCCTTCGCCTGGTGCTCCTGGTCGAACAGCTCGCCGAGCCGCGCGTCGAGGTCGCCGGGGGCGTCCAGGCCGGCGCGCTCGAGCTGGCCGCGGGCCAGCGCCACGAAGCAGCTGCGCTGGAGCTGCCACAGGTACCCGGCCGGGTCGCGCAGCCCATCAGGGTGGTCGATGCGCAGGCCGGCGATCCTGCCCTCGCGGACCAGCCGCAGCAGTAGCTGGTGCGTCTCCAGGAAGACGTCGTGGTCCTCCATGCGGACCGCCGCGAGCTCCGTGATGTCGAAGAAGCGGCGGTAGTTGATCTCCTCGGCCGCGACCCTCCAGAACGCCAGGCGGTACGACTGCTCCCCGATCAGCGCGTCCAGGGCATCGAAGCTGGCGCTGTCGCCAGCGCGGCCACCGATCGCCCGCAGCACCTCGTCCAGGGCGGCGCGAAACGCCTCGGACTCCTCGTGCAGCTGCCTGATCCGCCGTTTGCCGATCTCCTTCTCGCGGCTGCGCTCCTCCACCTGGTCTGGTGTGGCGCTGTCGCGCGGCGGCAGGTGGCGCAGCGCTGTCACGATGCTGGCAAGCTCCTGCGTGTGCTCGTGCTCGCGCCCGAGCTCTAGCTCCAGCCGCTCGAGGCAGGGCTGGAGAACCCGCCAGTACGAGTCGGGCGCGACCGGAAAGCCCTGGTCGTAGTAGCCGACCGCGAAGGCGCCGTCCGCGTAGCGCAGCCGCAGCTCGCCGTTCTCGAGCACCCGCCCGTACTGGTCGCCCAGGGTGGGCAGCACGAGGCGGTTCTGGTCCTGGATCTCGGCTTTGAGGGGGGTCCAGTTGATGTCGAAGAAGGGCGCGTAGCGGGAGCTCGGGCCATTTTCGAGCACGTCCCACCAGCGGAAGTTGCCCGGATCGCCGATGCCCATGTGGTTGGGCACCACGTCCACCAGCTGCCCCATGCCGCGCCTGGCCAGCTCGGTCGTCAGCCGCTCGTACTCGTCGAGCGACCCCAGCTCCGGGTTGAGCGCATTCGGGTCGGCCACGTCGTAGCCGTGGGTCGAGCCCGACCGCGCCCGCAGGTACGGCGAGGTGTAGGCGTGGCTGATGCCGAGGTCGTGGAGGTACGGCACGAGCCGGCGGGCGTCCTCGAAGCGGAACCCGGCGTGCAGCTGCCAGCGGTAGGTGGCCAGCGGGATGGATGGTGGTGGCAGACGGCCCACCAGGGCGCGCAGCTCCCCCGGATCGGGATCGGGCGTCAGCATGCGGCGTCGGCCGCCACGAGCAGCCCGGTGCGGGGCGGCACGGCGATCCGCCCAGCGGCGAGGCTGACGTCGCCAACGTCCCCGCCGAAGTCTGGCGCGCTCGTGTTCAGCAGCGGCCGCCAGGGACCGGGGCCAAAGCGGCCGAGAGCCACCTGGACCCGGTCGGCGCCGAAGTTGGCCAGCAGCAGCCGGTGCCGGTCGCCGCTCCAGCGGTGGACGACGAGCAGGTGCTCGCGGACCACCTCGGCCGCCATGGTCTCGCGGCTCTGCTGGCGCAGAACCGGGTCCGATTTCCGCAGGCGCAGCAGCTCGCGGTACAGGCGCGTCACTGGCGCGTCGGCGGCCGCCTCGTCGGGGCGCAGCTTCGAGCGCTGGAACGTCGCTTCTGTCTGCGGGTCGGGGATGGCCGCCTGTCGCGCGGGATCGGCGAACTGCGAGAAGCTGCCGAACTCTTTGCGTCGCCCCTCGGTGACCAGGCGCCCGAGCTCAGGAGTGTGGTCGGTGAAGTACAGGAACGGCGTGGAGGCGGCGAACTCCTGACCCATGAACAGGAGCGGGGTGTACGGCAGGAACAGGAGCAGCGCCGAGGCGAGCCGGTAGGAGCCCGGGTCGAGCGCGTGGTTCAGCCGATCGCCGAAAGCGCGATTGCCCACCTGGTCGTGGTTCTGGATGGCGATCTGGAACTGCCACGGCGGGCGGGCGCCGGCTGGCGTGCCGCGCGGGCGGCCGCCCCAGTGCTTCGACGGCTGGCCCTCGTACAGCCAGCCGCGCTCGACAACGCGGGCCAGCTCGTCAAGGGTGCCGGCGTAGTCCTGGTAGTAGCCTTCGTGGTCGCCGGCCAGGTAGCGCCGCAGCGCGTGGTGGAAATCGTCAGCCCAGACCGCGTCCATGCCGTAGCCGCCCTCCGCCACGGGCAGCAGGTAGCGCACGTCGTTCTCGCTGCTCTCGGCGATCAGGACCACCTGGCGGCCCGGGGGCAGGGACGACCGCACCGTCTCGCTCAGCTCCTGGAGCAGGTGCCGCTCCGAGCCGTCGTACAGCGCGTGCGTGGCGTCGAGGCGCAGCCCATCGGCGTGGTACTCGTGGATCCAGGACAGCGCGTTGTCCAGCACCAGCCGGCGGGTCCACGCCGACTCTGGCCCGTCGTAGTTGACCGCCTCGCCCCAGGGCGTCCGGTAGCGGTCGGTGAAGTACGTGGGCGAGTACTGGCGCAGGTAGTTGCCGTCCGGGCCAAGGTGGTTGTAGACGACGTCGACGATGACCCCCAGGCCGCGCTGGTGGGCCGCGTCCACGAAGCGCTTGAACCCCTCGGCGCCGCCGTAGTTGCGCGTGGGGGCGAACAGCAGCACGCCGTCGTAGCCCCAGCCGCGGCCGCCCGGGAACTCCGCCAGCGGCAGCGTCTGGATCGCGCCGACGCCCAGCTGCCCCAGCCGGTCCAGGTGGGGGATCAGGCTGGCGAAGGTGCCGTCGGCTGTGGCCGTGCCCACGTGGCACTGGTACACCACCAGCTCGCGGATGCCGACGCCGGGCCAGGCGGCGTCGTGCCAGACGAAAGCGCTCGGGTCGACCACCGCGGATGGGCCGTGGACGCCGTCCGGCTGGGCGCGCGAGTACGGGTCGGGGAAGCTGTCGCCGCCGTCCAGCCGAAACTTGTAGCGGCTGCCGGCACCGACGCCGGGCACGGTCGCCTCCCAGGTGCCGTCCGCCTGGCGCTCCATAGGCACGTCGCCGCCGACGAGGTCGACGGCGACGTGCCGCGCGCGCGGCGCCCACACGCGGAAGCGCACACTGTCGGGGCCGACCACGGCGCCCAGGTCGGGGCTCCAGGGCCTGGTCAGCTCGCGGGGGCGCATTCCGCGATACTCTAATGGAGAGCGAATAGTGGACGGCGACCCCGCGGCTGCATGAGCGTAAGCGACGGAGGCGGAGACGGAAACGGCGAGCGTGGGCTCGACCAGTTCTACGGGCCCAACGCGGGGTACGTGCTCGACCTGTTCGAGCGGTACCGCCAGGACCCGGCTGCCGTGGACGCGGCCAGCCGCGCCGCTTTCGCCGGCTGGACGCCGCCAGCCCCCGCCGCTGGGCCCCCGCGGGCCAGCGAGCCAGACGTCTCGGCTGCCGCGGCGACAGCGGCCCTGGCCCAGGGCATCCGTCTCTTCGGCCATCTGGGCGCTCAGCTGGACCCCCTCGGCGCGCCGCCGCCCGGGGACCCGCAGCTGGACCCCGCCACCCACGGCGTCTCCCAACAGGAGCTGGCACGGCTGCCGGCCAGCGTCGTGGGCGGCCCCACCGGGCGCAATCGGCACACCGCCCACGCCTCCGACGCCATCGCCCGCCTGCGGCAGCTCTACTGCGGCACCACGGGCTACGAGTTCGCCCACGTGGCCGACCCTGACGAGCGCGCCTGGCTCCTGGACGCGATCGAGACCGAGCGCTTCCGGCCGCCAGCCGATCCGATCGACGAGCATGGGCTGCTGGATCGCCTCACCGAGGTCTCGGCCTTCGAGCGGTTCCTGCATCGCGCCTACCCCGGCCAGACGCGCTTCTCGGTCGAGGGGCTCGGCATGCTCATCCCGATGTTGGACGAGCTGCTCGCCAGCGCGGCCGCCGACGGGACCCGAACCATCCTCCTGGGCATGGCCCATCGCGGCCGGCTGAACGTGCTCGCCCACGTCCTGGGCAAGCCCTACGCCCACATCCTGGCCGAGTTCGAGGGCCGCGTCCCCGGCCGCGGCGCCCCGTCGGAGAGCACCGACGAGGGCTGGACCGGCGACGTCAAGTACCACGCCGGCGGCCGCCGCGCCTACCACCCAGACGGGCGACCGGCCGGGACGGTCGCCGTCGTGATGGTGCCCAACCCGAGCCACCTGGAGTTCGTGGACCCGGTCGTCCAGGGGATGGCGCGCGCCGCCGACGAGGACCGCCATCGGCCCGGGCCGCCGGTGCAGGACGAGTTGGCGTCGCTGGGCGTGCTCATCCATGGCGACGCCTCCTTCCCCGGCCAGGGTATCGTGGCCGAGACGCTCAACCTGTCGCGCCTGGCCGGGTACCGCACCGGCGGCACCCTCCACATCATCGCCAACAACCAGCTCGGCTTCACCACCGAGCCGTCGGCCGCCCGCTCCACCCTCTACGCCAGCGACCTGGCCAAGGGCTTCGAGATGCCCATCGCGCACGTCAACGCGGACGACCCGGTGGCCTGCCTGGCCGCCATGCGCCTGGCAACCGCTTACCGTGGCCAGTTCCACAAGGACGCGCTCATCGACCTCATCGGCTACCGGCGCTGGGGCCACAACGAGGGCGACGAGCCATCGTTCACCCAGCCGCGCCTGTACGCGCGCATCGCGGAGCACCCCACCGTGCGGGAGCGGTTCGCCCAGGAGCTGGTGCGGCGGGGCACCGTCCGCGACAGCGAGCCGGAGGCGTTCCTGCGCGCCGGCCTCGACGAGTTCCAGCGCCTGCGCGAGTCCGTCCTGCGGGCCGATGCCCGCGACGGCGGTGACGGCGGTGACGGCGGCGACGGCGGCGGCGGCGGCGAAAACATGCCCACCAGCGTGCCCCTGAGCGAGGTGGAGGCTCGGCTGCACGCTCCGCTGCCGTCGGTCCCGCCGCCCCCCACGCCGCGCCTGAGTCGCGAGCGCCTGCGCGCTCTGAACGACGCGCTCCAGGCGTTCCCCGAGGGCTTCCAGGTCAACCCCAAGCTCGAGCGAGCGCTCGGGCGGCGTCGCGCCGCCTTCGCCCAGCCTGGCTCGCCCATCGATTGGGGCCACGCCGAGAGCCTCGCCTTTGCCAGCCTCCTGACGACCGATACCCCTGTCCGACTAACGGGCCAGGACAGCATCCGCGGCACCTTCAGCCAGCGGCACCTGGTCTTCTACGACGCCCGCACCGGCGAGCCGTTCACCCCGCTGCTGGCGCTGCCCGACGCGTCGGCCTCGTTCGACGTCCACAACAGCCCCCTGTCCGAGTCGGCAGCGCTCGGCTTCGAGTACGGCTACAGCGTCCAGGCGCCCGACACCCTGGTCGTCTGGGAGGCGCAGTACGGCGACTTCGTCAACGGCGCCCAGGTCATCGTCGACGAGTTCGTCGTCTCCGGCCAGGCGAAGTGGGGCCTGGTGTCCGGGCTCGTCATGCTGCTCCCGCACGCCTGGGAGGGCCAGGGCCCAGACCACTCCAGCGCCCGGCTCGAGCGGTTCCTCGGCGTCGCCGCCGAGGACAACATCCGCGTCGCCAACTGCACCACCGCCGCCCAGTACTTCCACCTGCTGCGGCGGCAAGCCGCGTCGCTGCGCGCCGGCCCTCGTCCGCTGATCGTCCTGACGCCGAAGAGCCTGCTGCGCCACCCGCTGGCCGCCTCGCCCGCCGCCGACCTCGCCCACGGCGGATTCCAGCCGGTGCTCGACGACGCGCTGGTCGGCCACGCCCCGGAGCGCGTGCGGCGGCTGGCGTTCGGCAGCGGAAAGATCTGGGCCGACGTGGCGAGCGACCGCCGCCGCGAGGGTGCGCTGGACCTGGCGGTGGTCCGCCTCGAGGAGCTGTACCCTTTCCCAGCCGAGGCCATCGCCGAGGTCCTGGCCCGATACCGCGGCGCGCGCGACGTCATCTGGCTCCAGGAGGAGCCGATGAACATGGGCGCCTGGTGGTTCGTGAAGCGGAACCTGGAGCCGCTGCTCAGAGCCGACCGGACCTTGCGCTACATCGGCCGACCGGAGCTGGCCAGCCCGGCCGAGGGGTGGGCGGCCGTCCACGCGGTCGAGCAGCGGCGCATCCTCGACGAGGTTCTCGTGGCCGCCGCGACGCCAGTCCCGGTGAAGCGAGCGGTCGCCAGCCGCGCCGCCGCGAGAGGTGAACAGCACCATGCCGGGTAGTTCGGTTCCAGTCCGGGTCCCGACCCTTGGCGAGTCAGTGGTCGAAGCGACAGTTGGCGCCTGGCTGAAGCAGGAGGGGCAGCCGGTCCAGGCCGGCGAGACGCTCGTCCAGTTGGAGACGGAGAAGGTCAACGTCGAGGTGGCGGCCGAGCGCTCCGGGGTCCTGGGCCGGATCGAGCGCCAGGAGGGGGCGACGGTCCAGCCCGGCGAGGTGCTGGCGACGCTGGAGGACGCGACGGTCGCGGCGGCGCCGGCCCAGGCTCAGACCCACCCTGACGCCGAGCCGCTGGCGGCGCCGAGCCCGAACGGCGGCCCAACCGCCGCCGTGGACGCTGCGCCGGCCACGGCTACAGCTGGGACCCCGGAGGGGGAGGGGGAGGGGGATGTCGACCGGCCCCACGCCTCGCCTGTGGCGCGCCGCATGGCCGAGGAGCACGGCCTGGACCTGGGCCAGGTGCCCGGGACCGGGACGGGCGGTCGCGTGACCCGCGAGGACGTCGAGCGCGCCATCGCCCAGGGCAGCGAGACACCAGCTCGGCCCGCGCCGCCGGCGCAGCCGCGCCTCCCCAGCGCGCCAGCCGCGTCGCCGCCGCCCGGTCTCGGCGGCGATGGCGGTGGCGACAGGAACAGGAACAGCGGGCGCGAGCAGCGGGTGCGCATGTCGCGGCGGCGGCAGACGATCGCCCAGCGCCTGCTCGATGCCCAGCGCACTGCCGCCATGCTGACCACCTTCAACGAGGTGGACATGACGCGCGTCATGGAGCTGCGGGCCCGCCGCCGCGACGCCTTCAAGGAGCGCCACGGCGTTGGCCTGGGGTTCATGTCCTTCTTCACCAAGGCGGTCATCGGGGCGCTCAAAGCCTTCCCCATGGTCAACGCGGAGATCAGCGGCGACGAGATCATCTTCAAGGCGTACTACGACGTCGGCATCGCCGTGGGCGCGGAGGGCGGCCTCGTCGTCCCGGTGGTGCGCGACGCCGACCGCAAGTCGTTCGCCGCCATCGAGAAGGAGATCGCCGAGCTTGCCGCCAGGGCGCAGGCGAACACGCTCACGCTCGACGATCTGCGGGGCGGCACCTTCACCATCACCAACGGCGGCATCTTCGGCTCGCTCCTGTCCACCCCCATTCTCAGCCCGCCCCAGGTCGGCATCCTGGGCATGCACCGCATCCAGCAGCGGCCGGTGGCCGTGGACGGCCAGGTGGTGATCCGCCCCATGATGTACCTGGCGCTGAGCTACGACCACCGGCTCGTGGACGGCCGCGAGGCGGTGCAGTTCCTGGTCCGGGTGAAGGAGCTGGTGGAAGACCCGGAGACGCTGCTGCTGGACGGCTGAGGGCTGGAGGCTGAGGGAGGAAACCTTTATTAGGCTCTCTTTGAGGCGGCATTAAGGAGCCTTTCACATTGGCGGGTCTGACGCGCAGGACAATGTGCGTGGCTCAAGGGAAACCTAAGAGCCGCGTCGACACCGAGGTGAATGCCTCCAACTCCCCTAAACTTCGGTGTCGATTTGGCTGAGGCTGGATCTGCGCCGTGCGGGGGTGCATTTCCAGCCTCTTCCTCGTTAAATGTTAAGTTCAGGCTGCCAGGCTCGTGAGCCCGCGGCGCTGGGCTCGCCCCATCCCGCTACCATGGCGGACCAGTCGCACCAGTACCAGGGGGTGAGGCGTGTATCTCCAGAACTACAACCCGCTCGGCAACGCGCTCCTGTCGACCCTCGCCGCGGCCGTCCCGATCGCCACCCTCCTCTACTTCATCGCCATCCATCCCCATCGTGACGCGCGCGGCGTGCGCCACCACGGCATCAGCGCCCCCCGCGCCGCCCTGTGCGGCGTGATCGCCGCCTTCCTGGTCGCGCTCGTCGTGATGCGCATGCCTGTCGCGGCCGCCATCTCCTCGTTCGTCCAGGGGGTCCTCGCCGGCGTCATCGGCATCATCTGGATCATCGTCGGCGCGATGCTCCTCTACACGATGACGCAGATCACTGGGAAGTTCGAGGTCGTCAAAGAGTCCATCACCCACATCTCCTTCGACCGCCGCCTCCAGGTTCTACTCATCGCCTTCTCCTTCGGGGCGATCATCGAAGGCACCAGCGGCTTCGGCACCCCGGTGGCCATCGCCGGCGCCATGATGGTCGGCCTTGGCTTCGCCCCTTTCCAGTCGGCCGTCTTGAACCTGCTGGCGAACACCGCCCCCGTCGCCTGGGGCGCCATCGGCAGCCCGATCGTCGGGCTGGCGCAGTCGTCCGGGTTGGACCAGGTCACGCTGTCGGCCATGGCGGGCCGCCAGCTGCCGTTCGCCTCCGTCTTGGTGCCGTTCTGGCTCGTGTCGGTCTTCGTCAGGATGGAGGGCGGCAGGTGGGGCGACGTGCTGGAGGTCTGGCCCGCCACGCTGTTGGCCGGGGCCGTGTTCGCGCTGGTCCAGTTCCTGGCCTCCAGCAGCCCCGCCTTCCACCTGCTGACCGACGTCATGGCTGGCCTGTCTTCAGTGCTGGCCGTCGTCCTGTTCCTGCGCGTCTGGCACCCGAAGACGCGCTTCCTGCTCAGGCACGAGCGGGCGGCGGCGGTGGCCGGGGGCGTCGGCCCGGGCGCCATGGCCGCCGCCGAGCCGTACCGCTACCCGTACACCCCCGGCGAGACCTTCCAGGCGTGGCTCCCCTGGGCCATCCTGATCGCCTGCGTCGCCGTCTGGGGCCTCAACGCCGGCCCGCTCAACAACCTGCTCCCCGCCAGGATCGACACGACCATCCTCGGCGTGCACGTCGGCGGCGTGGCCTCGCGCCCCGTCTTCGACATGCCGGGCGCGCACCAGCTCGTCCAGCGCACCCCGCCCGTCGCTCCGCCCAATGCGCCACCCGAGTCCGTCCAGTTCGCCTTCAACTGGCTCGGCGCGCCCGGCACCGGCGTCGTCATCGCCGCCATCCTCACCGGCCTGTACCTGCGCCTGCGTCGCGATCAGTGGGCCGAAGCGGTCCGGCGAACAGCTCGGCGCCTGGTGATCCCGGTGCTGGTCATCGGCCAGGTCCTGGGGCTGGCGGCCCTGACGCGCTACGCCGGCACCGACGCCATCCTCGGCCTCGCGTTCACGATCACCGGCGCGCTGTACCCGTTCTTCGCCGCCTACCTGGGCTGGCTGGGCGTCTTCCTCACCGGCTCGGACACGGCGGCCAACCTGCTGTTCGGCAGCCTGCAGCGCATCACCGCCGAGCAGCTGGGCCTCAACCCGGTGCTCGCGGTGGCTACGAACTCGACGGGCGGCGTCATGGGCAAGATGATCGACGCCCAGTCGATCACCGTGGCGACGGCGGCCTGCTACGAGGACCCGGTAGCCGGCTTGAACGCCCTGGGCCCGATCTTTCGGACGGTGTTCTGGCATTCGCTGGCCGGGGCCGGCTTCATCGGGCTGATCGCTCTCCTCCAGGCGTACGTCTTCCCAGGCATGATCCCGATCCCGCCCGCCCGCTGACCTGATCCCTGATCGTATCTTCGTATCGAGGGCTTGCGGCTTGCCGTGCCGGGCTGTACCGTGACGCTCACTGGAGGCACGGTTCCGCGCGCGCGGGAGGCGCGGGACGCTGCCTCAACCTTCTCCGAAGGAGGCCAGCACCATGGCCGCGATCTCCTCGACAGCCGGCTCGCCCCGTGGCAGCGCCGGGTTCGGCTACACCAGCCTGCCGCAGATCATCGGCGCCGCATCCATGGGCACCATGATCGAGTGGTACGACTTCTACATCTTCGGCAGCATGGCGTTCGTCATCAACCAGCTCTTCTACCCCAACGACAACAACCTCGCCTCGCTGCTGCTCACCCTGGCCACCTTCGCCACCGGCTTCGCGGTCCGCCCCTTCGGCGCGGTCATCTTCGGCCGGGTCGGCGACCTCGTCGGCCGCAAGTACGCCTTCATCGTCACGGTCAGCATGATGGGCGGCGCGACCTTCCTCATCGGGCTGCTGCCCACCTACGGCCAGGTCGGCATCCTGGCGCCAATCCTGCTGGTCCTGCTCCGGCTGCTGCAGGGCCTCGCGCTCGGCGGCGAGTACGGCGGCGCCGCCATCTACGTGGCCGAGCACGCCCCGGACAGCCGGCGCGGCTACTACACCAGCTTCATCCAGACCACGGCGACTATCGGCCTGTTCGTCTCGCTGCTCGTCGTCCTCGGCACTCGGCAGCTGGTCGGCGCCGACGACATGAAGACCTGGGGCTGGCGCATCCCGTTCCTCCTGTCGGCGTTCCTGGTCGCCATCGCCCTGTACATCCGCTGGCGCCTGCGCGAGACCCCGCTGTTCACCAAGCTGAAGGCCGAAGGCGGGGCGTCCACCGCTCCCCTCAAGGACAGCCTGGGCTCGGGCAAGGCCTGGAAGCTCATCCTGCTGGTGCTGTTCGGCGCCACCGCCGGCGAGGCCGTCGTCTGGTACTCGGGGCAGTTCTACGCGCTCACCGTGCTCCAGACCCAGCTGGGCGTTCCCCTGGTGGAATCGAACGTCATCGTCGCGCTGGCGCTGCTCCTCGGCACGCCGCTGTTCGTGTTCTTCGGCCACCTGTCCGACCGCGTCGGCCGCAAGCCGATCCTGATGACCGGCATGCTGCTGTCCGTCGTGTACTTCCCGCTCTACTACCTGATGCAGCAGTTCTCCAAGCCGGTGAACATTCCAGTCCTGACGTTCGCCGTTTTCCTCCAGGTCGTGCTCGTCACCATGGTGTACGGGCCGATCGCCGCGTTCCTGGTCGAAGTGTTCCCGGCGAAGGTGCGCTACACCTCGCTGTCGGTGCCGTACCACCTCGGGAATGGCTGGTTCGGCGGCCTCCTACCCCTCATCTGCGTGGCCATCTACGCGTCCACTGTCGACCCGACCACCAAGCAGGGCAACATCTACCTGCCCCTCGCGTACCCGGTTGGCGTGGCCCTGATCTCGTTCGTCGTCGGCATGCTGTTCCTGCCGGAGACCCACAAGACGCGGATCTGGGACGAAGTCGGCGGCCAGGCGGCGGCGATGGGCGGGCCGGCATCGGCCGCGCTCGGCACGGAGCGCGCCCCCGCGCTCTGACGCGCGCCAGCGCCCACCCCCGCCCGGCGAGGACGACGACCAACCATGCTGGCTCTTCCCCTTGGTCGCCTCCTGGTGGCGGTGCTGGCCTCGGCGCTCTGCCTGGCCACGGCGTGCGGTAGCCTCGGCCAGGCGGCGGGCACCAATGGTGGCAGCGAGCTGCGGGTGGCCATTGCCGGCCCCTTCTCTGGTGATGCCGCTCAGTATGGCCAGGACTTCCTGCGTGGGGCCGGCCTGGCCGCCGACAAGGTGAACGCGGCCGGCGGCGTCCAGGGCAAGCAGATCAAGCTGGTCCAGTTCGATGATCGCAACGACACCACCGAGGCGGCCAACGTCGCCCAGAAGATGGCCGCCGACGCGAGCATCGTCGCCAGCATGGGCCACTTCACCAGCAGCACCGTCTATGCGACTATGCCGATCTACAAGTCCAACGAGCTGCCGCTAGTGGTGATCTCTGCCTCCGACCCGAAAATTACCCAGCAGGGGAACGATTGGCTCTTCCGGGTGAGCCCCACCAACAACCTTGGCGCCGAGGCGATGGCCGACCTGATTGTCAAGCAGCGCGGACTCAAAAAGATCGCCACCTTCTTCCTGAACACCGACTTCGGCAAGAGCGAGCACAGCTACTTCGCCGACCGGGCCCAGAAGAATGGTGGCGAGCTCGTGCTCGAAGAGGGCTACCAGCCGGATGCCAAGGACTTCACCGCCTCGATCATCAAGCTCAAGAGCTCGGGCGCGCAAGCGGTCTACCTGAGCAGCTACTACAACGACGCCGCGCTGCTGATCAAGCAGGCCAAGGCCGCCGGGGTGGAGCAGCAGTGGTTCTCGTCGACCAGCGTCGTCTCGCCGTCGTTCGCTCAGGTGGGCGGGAGCGCCGTCGAAGGTGTGATCGCCGATCGGATCGCTCAGGGCAGCGCCTGGGACGAGGTCGCCGCCGCGTACAAGGAGAAATACGGCCAGGAGGCCAGCCCTTTCGTGATCTACGCCTACAGCGCCATGCAGGCCGTTGCCGAGGCGGCCAAGACCGGCGCCACCCGACAGGGCATCCGCGACGGCCTTGTCAGGCTCAAAGATCTATCCACCCCGGTCGGGCCGATCACCTTCGACGCCAACCGGCAAGTCGTGTACACGAGCTTCGACTACCTGATAGTCAAGGACGGCACGTTCCAATCGTGGCGGCCGTAAGGCGCGGTGCTGGTCGACCAGCTCGTTAGTGGCCTGGCGATCGGCGGCGTCTACGCCCTGGTTGCTCTCGGCTTCGCGCTCATCTTCGGGGTACTCCGCGTGGCGCAGTTCGCTCACGGCGAGCTGTACATGCTCAGCGCATTCCTCGTCCTGGCCGTGCTGCCGGCGCTGCCCTCAGCTGGCGCGCTGCAGTTCATCGTCGTGATCGGCCTGGGCCTCGCCATCGGCGCGGTGCTCGGGCTGTTGGTGGACCGCGGCATTTTCCAGCCTCTGGCCAACGCACCGCACATCGCCTCGATCATTAGCGCTGTCGGTCTGTCCATCGCTCTGCAGTACCTGGCGTCATTCATCTGGGGCTCCGAGCTGCACCCGTTCGTGCTCGCCTGGCAGCCAGGCAACCTCAATCTCGGTCCGGCCAGCGTGCCACTGCTCAAAGTCATCGTCATCCTGAGCGCGGTCATACTTCTGGTTCTGCTCCAGGCGCTTCTGCTCGGGTCGCGGCTCGGCCGCGCGATTCGCGCCACCGCCATCGACGCGGAGACGGCCCGCCTGATGGGCATCAACACCCGCTGGGCAATCGGGATCGCCTTTGCCATCGGCTCGGCGCTGGCCGGCGCGGCCGGCGTGCTGGTGGCCGCGCTGTACGGCGTGACGTACTCGACAATGGGCCAACCGGCGTTACTGAAGGGGTACACGGCAACGATCGTGGGCGGCGTGGGCAAATCTGCCAGGCGCGGTTCTGGGCGGCCTCCTGCTCGGCCTGTTCGAAGTGCTGCTTTCCAGCGTCATCTCGCCCACCTGGGTGGACGCCATCGTGTACGCGCTACTGTTCGCCGTGCTCGCCCTGCGCCCCCAGGGGCTACTGGGGCGCGCCGTCGCCGAGAAGCTTTGAGGCGGTGCCGTGCTCGGCTGGGTGGGGCTCCTTCTGGCGGTCGTCTTTCCCCTGGTGGTGCCGGATCCCTTCCTGCACCGCCTGGCCGCGGTGGCCGCGCTCCAGGCTATCCTCGCCGTAAGCCTGAACCTGGTTCTCGGCTACGGCGGGCTGATCTCGCTCGGGCATATGGGGTTCTACGCCATTGGCGCGTACGCGGCTGCGCTGCTGGCCCTGAACCTGGGGGTGCCATTGCTGGGAACGCTCGTGGTCGGCGGTGGCGCCGCCGCGCTGGTCGCCTGGCTGGTGGCTCGACCGATCCTGCGGCTGCGCGGGCACTACTTCGCCATGGCGATGGTCGCCTTCAGTGAAGTCGTCCGCCTCGTCGCCTACAACTGGGACAGCGTCACGCGCGGGGCCAGCGGGCTGCCTGGCGTGCCGCGCGCGAGTCTCCTTGGCTGGACCGCGGCGAGCAATCGCGACAACTACTATGTCGCGCTCGTGCTGCTCGTGCTGGCGGTGTTCGGCGTGCAACGGTTTGTCCGCTCGCCGCTGGGCGTGAGCCTCATCGCCGCCCGCGACGACGACCGCGCCGCGGCCAGTGTTGGCATCGGAGTGGCACAGGTGCGGACACGGGCGTTCGCCTTCGCGGCGTTCATGGCCGGCGCCGCGGGCGCCTTCTACGCGCACTACACGACCTTCGTCAGTGTCGAACCGTTCCTGTTCAACCACCAGATCGAAGTGCTGGCCATGGTAGCCATCGGCGGCATGGGTACCATGGCCGGCCCGATCGTTGGGGCGGTGCTGCTGACGCTGCTGCCCGAGGCACTGCGGGACCTGGCCGCTTTCCGCATGGTGCTGTACGGCATGTTGCTGATCCTGGTCATCGGTCTGCGGCCACAGGGCCTGGTCGGCAGCTGGCCGGCCTGGCTGGGCCGTGCGCTCGTGCCGCGACTGCTCGGGAAGGGAGCGCCTGCCAGTGCCGGAAGCGCTGCTGTCCGTCCGACACCTGAGTAAGGCGTTCGTCGGTGTCCGCGCCGTGCAGGACTTCTCACTGGAGGTGCAGCCAGGCGAGGTCGTCGGCCTGATCGGCCCGAACGGGGCCGGCAAGAGCACGATCATCAATCTCGTCTCCGGCTTCCACCAGCCCACGGGGGGCGAGGTACGGTTCCGCGGCCAGACTATCACCGGCGCCAATCCCGACGCTATCGCTCGCCTGGGGATGGTGCGGACATTCCAGCACATCCGCCTGTTCCCCAGCCTGACCGTGCGCCAGAACCTCGAGGCGGCCGCCCAGTCGCGCTCGGCCGTATCGTTGCTCGACGCTTTGCTGCGGACGCCCCGCTATCACGGGGCGATGGCTGGAATGGAGCGCAAGGCCGACGAGCTGCTGCGGCTGTTCGAAATCGCGGACGTCCACGACCGTCTAGCCGCCACCCTGCCGTATGGCCACCAGCGGCGGGTCGAGATCGTCCGCGCCCTGGCGGCGGAGCCCGTGCTTCTCCTGTTGGACGAGCCAGCGGCGGGCATGAACGACGTCGAGGCGGCGACCCTGGCGGATTTTCTGGGCGCCGTGGCGGCCGGACAGGGACTGGCCATCGTCCTGATCGAGCACCATCTGGACATGGTTATGCGCCTGTGCCAGCGGGTGGTCGTGCTCGACCACGGGGCAACGCTCGCGGCCGGAACGCCAGATGAGGTCACGCGGCACCCGGACGTCATCCGCGCCTATCTTGGAGAAGTCGTGTGATCCCGCCACAAGCGGGGGGCGCGTCCCCCGCGGCGCCACGACCTGAGGATGGGCGCCCGCCCGCCCTCAGCGTCGAGGATCTTGAAGTCGCCTACGGGCCGGTGCGCGCCGTGGCTGGGATCTCGTTCGACGTGCACGCCAGCGAGCTGGTCGCGCTGATCGGGCCGAACGGAGCAGGCAAGAGCAGCGCCTTGCGGGCGATCACCCGACTGGTGCCCATCGCGGGCGGCGACGTGCGGCTGTTCGGCTCGTCGATCCGCCGGGTCCCGGCCCACGCCTTGCCGCGGCAGGGGTTGGTGCTCGTGCCGGAGGGGCGCCACGTCTTTGGCGAGCTGTCGGTGCTCGACAACCTGCGTCTCGGCGCCCACTCGCGGAGCGGCCGCGACATGGCCGAGGGCCTGGAGCGCGCCTTCGGCCTGTTCCCGATCTTGCGCGAGCGCCGGCGGCAGGCCGCCGGGACACTCTCGGGCGGTGAGCAGCAGATGCTGGCGATTGCGCGCGCGATGATGAGCCAGCCGACGGTACTGCTCCTGGATGAGCCGAGCCTCGGGCTGGCGCCGGTGATCGTCAAGCAGGTCTTCGATCTGCTGCGGCGCCTGCACGCGAGCGGGGTCAGTATGCTGCTGGTCGAGCAGAACGCCCGCATGGCGCTGGCGGTAGCCGACCGCGCCTACGTCCTACAGGCCGGCCACATCGTCGCCAGCGGCCCAGCCGCCGTCCTGGCGGCCGACGACGCCATTCGCCGGCACTACCTGGACGTGGCGACAGCTCCGGCGGTCGCGGCGCGGTCGCAGTCGCAGCCAGTGTGAAGAAGAGGAGAGCGATGCTATGCAGTTCGGCCTGACGCTGCCCAATCGAGGTGTCCTGTTTGGCGTGACCACCCCTGAGGCGATGCTGCAGATGGCGGAGATCGCCGATCGGTCCGACGTGTTCCAGTCGGTCTGGGTGGGCGACAGCCTCCTCGGCAAGCCGCGCATGGAGTCGGTCACGCTGCTCTCCGGCGTCGCCGCCCGCACCAGGCGGGTGCGGCTCGGCCCGGCCTGCATGGCGAGCCTGCCGCTCCGCGACCCCGTGCTCCTGGCGTACCAGTGGGCGAGCCTGGATCTGCTGGCCCAGGGGCGGACGGTCCTCGTTGCCTGCACTGGCATCGTGCCCCAGGCCGGCGGACGGATCGAGGGACAGCTGTACGGACTGGAGAACAGAGACCGCGTCAAGCGCCTGGTCGAGTGGATCACGCTGATCAAGCGCCTGTGGACCGAAGACAACGTCACCTTCGCCGGCGAGCACTACCATTGCGAGGGCATCACCATTGAGCCCAAGCCAGCGGCCAAGCCGCGACCGCCCATCTGGATCGCCAGCAACTCACGCGCCGCCCGGGACGTCGTCGAGCGGACGCACCGCCGGGTCGTCCGTCACGCGGACGGCTGGGAAACCTCGATGTCTGAACCCGACGAGCTGCGCTGGCGGTTGGCGGATATTCGCCACAAGGCGCGCGAAGCAGGGCGCGACCCGGCCGAGCTGGCGACGCATCTGTACCACAACATCAACGTCAACGAGGATCGCACCGCCGCGCTGGAGGAGGCCAAACGTTTCCTGGACACCTACTACACGATGGACTACGACCCAGCCTTCGTAGAGAGCTGGACGGCAGCCGGCTCACCGGACGAGTGCGTGCGGCACCTGCGCGTCTACCAGGAGCTCGGCTTCGACGAGGTGACGCTCCGCGTTGCCGGTTGGGACCAGTTCGGCCAGCTCGAGCGCGTCATGGCGGAGGTTCTGCCGCGGGTCTGACCAGGCGCCGTCACGGCCGCGGGTTGCGGGTTGCGGGTTAAAGAGCGGCGCAAGGGTCAGCGGTGGCGACTCCCAGAATGGTGAGGGAGTTGCACACGGGCCCTCACGCCGCTGATCGCTGCTCTCGCCATTGGCGTATCGCCCCGGCGTGCTCCGGGTAGTGGTGGTACGTATCGAGCCGCAGGCGACGACGAAGGCGCGATTCTCGGATGAGCTGGTCCTCGGGAGCGCCGCGGATGAAGTCGATGAGGCGGCGGTGGGTTTGGTCCAGCTGCCTTCGTACCTCGGAGAGAGGCAGCCCGCGCTTCTGCTCCGTCATCAGGGCATTGAAGGCATCGGTACCACCGTAGGTGACGTACCGCGGCGGCCTGCCGCCCGCAATGATCACCGGCAGATACGTGAGCGCCTCCTGCTCCCACGTGGTCACGTGCGCCAGGACGTCTTTCACGGACCAGTTGCCGGTGACGCCAGGCTCTGTCAGCTGGGCGTCGGACAAGTCGGCGTACGCTTCCGTGAAGGCCGCCCAGGCCGCGTCGATTTGCCTCAGCAGCTTCTCGATCCGATGCTCATTTTGTGTCAGTGTCAGTGTCATCTAACCTCTAACCTCCTCGGGCGAGCGGGGAAGGAGCAAGCGCAAGATCCTTTCCCGCCCAGGTCTTCCAGGCGGCGTACTTGGCGGGCTGCCGCGGGGCGCCGATCAGGCGGCATCGTGGAAGACCAGGCCCAGGGTGTGGCGGATCCCCGAGCGGACCGTGCTGACCCCGTGCCGGACCGGGGCGGCGGACCAGCCGCGCTGGGACGCCACCGGACGGTCCCGGGTGGTGAAGACCAGGGCATGGCCCTGCTTCAGCAGCGTCGCGGTGCCGCGGGACTGAGCCCGGGGCCGCTGCTCAACCAGCAGGAACTCCCCGCCGGTGTGATCCTCGCCGGGCTCGTCGAGGCCGATCACCACCTGCAGCGGGAATACCAGGTCGCCGTACAGGTCCCGGTGCAGCGCATTCCAGTCGTTCTCCCGGTAGCGCAGCAGGATCGGCGTCGGCTTGGCCTGGCCAGCGGCGTGGCACAGGGCGAGCCACTCCTCCAGCGTGTTCGGCCACGGCGCAGGCCTGCCCAGCTTCGCGGCCCAGTCCCGAGCAATCGGCAGCAGCTGCTGATAGAACGCCTCGCGCAGCTGCGACACGAGGTCGGGCAGCGGGCTCTTGAAGTAGCGGTACTGACCGGACCCGAAGCGGTACCGCGCCATGTCGATCGTGGACCGGAAGTGCTCCTGCTCGTCATACAACCGCGAGATGCTCCGGCACTCGGCGGGGCCGAGTATCCGCGGAGTCAGGGCGCACCCGTAGCTGTTGACCTCCTCCACCACGCTGGCCCAGTCGACCTGGCCCACACGGGTGGCGGGGTCCGTCTTGGGGTAAAAGTTCACTGTGCCATTGCTCGTCATCACAGAATCATCTCCATGCCCCATCGCGCCCATCTCGGGCACCAGTTGGCACGTCGGTGTAGCCGTCGGTGTAGAAGCCGCTGCCTACGGCGTCCCGATACTCAAACTTGAAACTTAGGCCTCACTTCAGCAAACGCCCCGGGTCGCCCGAATGTGAGGTCTCACAAGAGCTGCCTCACATCCCCGAGAAACCCGCACCGACCGCTAGCCTGTCGTAACCTGCTCGCGCGCACGCAAAGAGAACATGCTCACAAAACGTTGCAGAGCCGCGGCGTCACCCTCGACCCCGACCCGTCCGCTGGCCAGAGCCCGGTGGGGCGACAGCTCGCCCTGGAGGAGCGCTCCCAGCGTGCCGACATCCAGCGTCATGACGACGTCAGGAGCGCCAGGCCGCCCTTCGCTGGTCGTGCAGTGGCCATCGGTGACCCGCACGTCGAACACCTGGGCCCCGACGCGGAGCTCGTAGCTGTAGGAAGCAGTGACCCCGGCCGCGGCGTCCGGCCGGAAGGCCGCGCGCATGGCTAGGAGGTAGGCGTTGGCCGACAGGAAGTCGTCCTGCCGCCGGGCGCCCAGAAAGCGGTAGCCCCAGCGGCCGAGCGCGGTTATGGCAGGTTCGAGCGCCTGTCCGACCTCTGTCAGGTCATAGACGGCGGAACCGGCGGGTGGCGGCAGCACACGGCGAGTGACGATGCCCTGCTCCTCCAGCTCCCGCAGCCGCGCCGCCAACAGATTGGTGCCAATCCCCGGCAACCCGGCGAGCAGGTCCTTGTAGCGCTTCGGCCCGGTCAGCAGGTCGCGGACGATGAGCAGCGTCCAGCGCTCGCCGACGATGTCGAGACCGCGAGCGACGGCGCAGTACTGGCGGTAGCGCCGCCCCGAGAGGCGCCCGCGTTCTTGGCTCATGCATGACTACTGTAGCACCGGCTTGACCGGGGTCTTGTCATCACTATATATTTCTCAAGTCAATGCTACAGGTTAGTCCCCATGGGAAGCATCAACCCGAAAGGAGCTCCGATTCGCCATGGACCTCGATGAGGGCACCCGTATCCAGGAGTGGTTCGCAGCGGTGGTCGACGCGTTCCGCGGCGAGCCGGACGTCGGCCTGCCCGGCGATGGCAAGGGGTTCGGCTCGTCCGGCCTGCGCGTGCGGGGCAAGATCTTCGCCATGCTGTCTTCCCATCAGCAGTTCGTCGTCAAACTTCCCGCGGAGCGCGTGAACGCGCTGGTGGCCTCGGGCGACGGCGAGCGCTACGACCCGGGCCACGGTCGGCTCATGAAGGAGTGGGTAGCCCTGAAGCCGAGCTCAAAGATCGCCTGGCTGCTGTTGGCGCGTGAGGCAGTGGCATGGGTCGGCGGCGCTCGTGGCAGCCCCAAGCAACCGGAGACACCACGGCAGTGACCATGCGGCAAGTGTTCGACCAGTACGCGGAGCATCATGCGCCGCTTATCAGCACACAGAGCAAAAGGTGAGGCAGTCAGCATGTCGGAAATCCAGATCAGCGGCCCGGGTTTCATCGCCATCACTGTCAGCGACGTGCCCCGATCAGCAACCTTCTACGAGCGGCATCTTGGAGCGGTGCGCGACACGTTCGACTTCGGCCCTACGGCGGTCGCCTTTGTCGGACCCCCGATTCCCTTCACCGTGAGCGCCCCTCGTCCCGGTCAGCCCGGTCCGGCTCCCGCTACCAGCAGCATCGCTCTCTGGTGGAAGGCAAGCGATGCGCAGGCCGTGTACGAGCGTGTCAAGGACGCTGGCGTTGCCATCGTGCGCGAACCTTTCGACGGCCCCTTCGGTCGCACCTTTGTGCTCGCCGACCCGGACGGCTACAGGATCACGGTCTACGAGAGTGACGTGCCCCTGTTCTGGCCGCCGAGGAGCTAACGACAGGAAGGCCATGGACCTGACCGACGTGATGCGAACCGCCGGTCCCACCCGGGCGCGACGCCTGTTGTGCCATCCTTGGGGATGGAGATGGGGATGCGCTACGAGGGGATCGCGGGACGAGTCGCTCTGGTCACCGGCGCCAACCACGGGATTGGGGCCGCGACGGCTCAGGCTCTTGCTGCTAACGGTGCCCACGTCTTTCTGAGCTACTGGCGCGTCGACGACCCGCCCGACGACGCTATCCCCGACGCGTACCGAGCACAGCGGGCGGGCGACGCGGCCCGGGTGGTCGACGGCATCAGACAAGCGGGTGGGCAGGCTGAGGCCATGGAGGCCGACCTGCGCGCCCCAACGACGCCCACCCTGCTGATCGACGCGGCCGAGGCGGCTTTCGGACCGGTCGCGATCCTGGTCAACAACGCCACCGGCTGGCGCCAGGACACGTTCCGACCCGAGCCGCTCGACCGGCTCGGCCGCGCGCTCGAGCCGCTCTCGGCGGCCAGCGCCACCCAGCTGCTGGAGGTCGACGCCCGGGGCTCGGCGCTGCTGATCGCCGAGTTCGCGCGGCGGCATGTCGCTCGCGGCGCTACCTGGGGGCGGATCATCGGCCTGACCTCGGGCGGGCCGCTCGGCTTTCCCGAGGAGGTCTCCTACGGCGCCGCCAAGGCGGCCCTGGTCAACTACGCCATGTCCGCGGCGCTGGAGCTGAGCGAGTACGGCATCACCTCGAACGTGGTCTACCCACCGGTCACCGACACCGGCTGGGTCACCGCCGCCGTGCGCGACTTTGTGGCGGCCAGCCGGGAGCACGTCCATGTCGCCCGTCCGGAGGAGGTGGCCGAGGTGATCGCGTTCCTGGCCTCGGACCAGGCACGGCTGATCACCGCCAATGTCGTCCAGCTCCGCTAGCGGGCCCGGTCCACGGGCGGCGCAGAGCGTGCGCACGACTGTTGTGGGGAGTTGGCCGCCCGAGGAGCGGTACCGCCCATTAGCTGGCCTGCTATCACCGCGGCGCGCTCAGCACGGCCGAGGCCGAGCCCCTGCTCCACGACCGCGCGCCGTCTCCCACGGACGGTGACCTCACCCCGCAACGCGTTGTGCGCCACGGCCCGCACCGCGGTCACCGAACGAATACCAGAGGTGGCCGCTGGCAGACACGTCAACGGCGGTCACTGAGGCACTGAGGAGCCGGCGGGAGGCCCTGATGTGGCCGACGTTGCGCCTCCCCAGTCAGGCAACCGGGGTGGGCGGGCCGGGTGGCTGCCAGTTGGCGAGCACCTCGTCGACGATCTCGGTCGCGCCGATGGTGCCCTCTGGCGGTGCCCGATGGGGGCCTGCCGCCACCGCGGCGAGCACGGCAGAGGCGACCCGGATCGGCGCTCCCTCATGGAGAGCCAGCGCCAGGGCGTCGCTCGGCCGCGCATCGATCTCTACCAGGCTGCCAGACCCAGCCACGACGGCTGTGGCGTAGAACGTCTCGTCGGCCAAGCGGTCGATGCGGACCTCACGGAGCTGCCCGCCGGCGGCGCGGAGCAGGCTGGCGGCGAAGCTGAACGTCAGCGGGCGGGTGAGAGGCACGCGCTCGCGCTCCAGGAGCAGGGCAATAGCCGCGCCCTCGAACGGCCCAACCCAGATCGGCAAGCGCCGCGTCCCGCCGTCTTCATCCAGGATGACCACGTGCCGGGCCGGCCTGTCGCCCTCCGCGGGGGCGCGCACCACGTCCGAGACGCGCATCGTCACCATGTCCACCGCCACATCGTCTGTCATATGCTGCTCCTTCCACGCTGCCCACAGCTGCCGCCGCAGGCTGGTCCGCGCCTTGTGCAGGCGGGTCTTGACCGTTCCCACCTCGATGCCGAGCGCCGCGGCCACCTCCACCTGGCTGAGCCCGGCGAGGTAGAACAGCACGACGGCCCGCTGCTGCCCGCTCGGCAGGTCGGCCACCGCCCGGTGCACCCCGTCGGCGAGCTGCCTGGTCTCGGCCATCTGCTCGGGGCCGGGGCGTTCATCGGCTGGCTCCGTGATCTGGCGGCCGCCGAGCAGAGCTTCCCAGGACCACGGGTCGTGCGCGCGCTGGCGCAGCCACCCCTGGCAGACGTGGAGGCCGATGCCGATCAGCCACGAGCCGAACCGCTCCGGTCGGCGCAGGCGCTCCAGTCCCAGCAGCGCCTGGAGCGCGGCTTCCTGGGCGGCATCCTCCGCCAGCCCCGCGTCGGCCAGCAGTCGTCGACACACCGCGAGCAGGCTGGGCCGATGCCGCAGGAGCAGCGTGGTGAAGGCTCCCCTATCGCCGGCGCGCGCGGCCAGGACCAGCCCGGCGTCCGTGCTGCCGAGGCCAGAGACTTCGTCCGTAGGGGCCACCACCATTCTGCTCCATCTAGTAGTCGCACGGAGCGCCTGGCGGGTTACCCGATCAGCCGTGCCGAGCCCAGCAGACGACAACACCCCAACGGCGATGGAGCATCCCTGCTTCCCCCTTCCCACCGCGGCTGGTGAGACTGCGCCGACCGGCTGCAAAAGCGCGTGAAAGCTCCGAGGCGGCCGCTACTCGTGGCGCTGCGTGCGCTTCCACGTCTCTAGAGCCTGGCGGCAGTTGTCGTACGCAAACGTGTCCGGCAGCTCGTCGGGGCCAAACCAGCGGAGCTCGCCCAGGTCGTCCCCTGCACGCTCCTGTCCGCCAATCACCTCGGCCAGGTAATAGATGGCGAGCACGTAGTGGCGGCCCCGGTACGTGTCAATGATGAGGTCCAGGACCCCCTTCAGTGCGACGGTGAGGCCAGTCTCCTCGCCGACCTCGCGCACCGCTCCAGCCGCTGGATGTTCCCACGGATCGAGGAAGCCACCCGGGATATCCCAGTGGCCGCGTGCCGGCTCGTGGGCGCGGCGGCCGAGGAGCACCTTGCCATCCCGGACGATGACGGCCCCGGCGCTCGGCTTGGCGTTGCGGAAGTGCACCGCCCCACAGCCTGCGCAGTGCTGTGCGACGACCCGCTCGGGTGGGTCGTCGCGGTGCGGAAGCGGCTCGCCGCAGTCCGGGCAGAAGCGGAAGATGTAACTCATCTGGTCGGGCGCTCCCGCAGCGGGCGAGAGCCACGATAGGGCTCACCGTACAGTGTTGGAACTCGATTCCGTAGACTACGCCGCGCTGAATGAAGTGCTAAGCTCGCCGACATCGCCGGGCGCACCGCCACGTTCGCGATCGCCATCGGCGAGAAGGAGTGCTGGGGTAAAGGTTACGGAGCTGAGGCGACCCGACTCGTCCTGGACTACGGGTTCAACGCACTCGGCTTGCACAACATCTCGCTGACCGTCCATAGCTACAACGAGCGGGGCCTCCGCGCGTATCGGCGGGCCGGGTTCCGCGAGATCGGCCGGCGGCGGGGTACACTCGGGCTAGCTGCCCGGGCAGCAACCAGAGAGTGAGGGCGGTTTAGGTGATCCACCAACGTGCGCTCCGTTCCATCACGGGAGCGTTCCCGAAGGGAGTGACTGTCGTCACCACCGTGGACGCTGCCGGCGCTCCGAGAGGGCTGACCTCGAATGACGTGGTCAGCGTCTCGTCCGAGCCGCCGATGCTGCTGGTGTGCCTCAACAAGACATCGACCACTCTGGCTGCCCTGCGCCACAGCCGCAAGTGGGCAGTCAACTATCTTCTTGCCGGTACCAGCGAGGTGAGCAATCGGTTCGCGACGAAGCTACCCGACAAGTTCGTGGGCGTGGAGTGGCGACCTGGCGAGCTCGGCGTACCAGTACTGCATACGGCCATGGCGTACGCGGAGTGCACCACGCACCAGGAGATCGACGCCGGCGACCACGTGATCCTTATCGGCACAGTCGCATCTGGCCAACCGCCGGCACCTGGCACGCTGCCTCTCCTGTATTTCCGTCGCACCTACGCTACGTGGTCAGAGGATCAGGTCGAGGGAAGCTACGTACCCCAGACTGCCTGATGCCCTCGGAGGCCGCCCGCCGACGTAAGGAAGAAATCCTCGTATGGCTCTGGCGGACGGAGCCGCACGGCGACTGGACCGCTATCGGCTCGATCGGCGCTGCTTGGCTACAGGACGCGCCGTGGGTCGGGTTGGATCGGACGCGTCGAGTTGGCCGACGGCTGGGCCCGAGATCGCCCGCACCGACGCTCGACGAGGTGGAAGCGTTTGCCGTCTTTGCGTGCACGCAGCGGCGCGATGCCGCTCGCGACAGCATTCCTAAGGCGAAACAGGTCCCGGGTGTCGATCACGAGACCGCCTCCCTCAGCGAACGTGGCTACCTCTTGTGGATGCCCGCGAGCGGTTTCGGCCGCGTGTCTGGATCTGTAGTAAGGAACTGATTGACGACGTACCAGACGGCGGCCGGGCGACGGTGCTCGTCTGCTAGGAACAAGCCGACGAATCGCTCAATCCGGAGTAGATCGTTCAAGCTGGCGCCACCCTTATAGCCACGGACCGCGGCCAAGGCTTCCCATCCGTCCCCCGCTTGGTAGACACGCAGGTCCTCGCGCTTGGCTGTATTCGCCGCGAGTTCATCGTCTACGATCTGCACTCCGAAGCCCAGATCCCGAAGTGTGGTAGCTACAGCGTCAACGAGGGTGTCCCCCTGCCGAGTGAGGGGTCGACGCCCGCCCGCATCCACGTCGTTGTGGACTTGGGTGGCGGCAGCCTCCAGTTCTGCTGCTCTATCAGCGTGCTGCCGCAGCATATCGTCCAGCTGGTGTGCGTGGTTCCGCATTGCCGCCATCGCCGCTTGCTCATCAGGTGTCGTCCATTCGGTGCGGTCAAGCCAGCGTGCCCGCACTGGGAACCTCTCCGGCGCGAGTTGGTGCCATTGTTCGATGGCCACCTCAACCCAGGCCGAGACTGCCACACCCGCGGGAAGGCACCAAGAGTCCGCCTTGTCACCCCACCCCGAAAAGCTCCGGCGACTACGTACCCATCCTCGCAAGTGTCACCGACCCGGACGGGCGAACCGTCGTCCGCGATCGAGTGGGGCGGAGGCACATCCTCGATGAGCATCGCGAGATGGCAGGGCACCGCGAGGCAATCATAGCCACTGTCGCTCAGCCACATGGACGCCATCCAGACCCCCGGCCAGGGCGGGAGACTTGGGCCTATGACGTCTCGGCGCTGGTCGGCGTCGCTCTCGCGCTCCTCTAACCCCTCGCCTCCAGCGTGTGGGACCCGCGGAGCCAGCAGGGCGACGTGGTGTGCGCGGCGTCTGGCACGCGAGCGTCCAGGCTGCTCAGAAAGTCGTGCGGAACCGTGGGCGCAGCCGCTGTCGCTGTGCCTGGTCGCCGACCCATGCTCGCCAGTCGGCAGTGACGCCAGAGCCAGCGAGGACGTTTACCGTAGGGGAAGACAGCATGGCCCACTTCGCGACCGAGCGCCGCTTCGTGGCAGAGCAGTACAGCGATGCCGACAAGCTCCGCATCCGCATCCAGACCCATGAGCGCTTCAGCGAGGGCACCGAGACCTTCGTCGGCGATGTGCTCGACGCGCTGGGGCTCGCCTCCGGGCAATCCCTCCTGGATGTGGGCTGCGGCGATGGCAGCTGGCACCCCCCCATGGTGGCGCACGGGGTCAGCATCGTCGGCGTCGACCTCATGGCCGGCATGCTGCGGGAGGCATCCGCCAGTGGCGCACAGCTGCTACCCCGCCCCGCTCTGGCGCAGGCGGACGCCCAGGCCCTGCCCTTCGCCGGCCACCTCTTCGACCGCGTGCTCTGCTGCGGCGTGCTGTACCACGTGCCGGACCGCGCGCAAGCCTTGGCCGAGATGCGTCGGGTCCTACGCCCCGGTGGGCGGGCGGTCATCTCGACCAACGGCGCCCACGCCATGCGCCGCATCAACGAGCTCCACGGCAACGCGGCCCGCCAGTTGGGCTACGAGCCTCTGCCCATCGTGGCCGGCCACTTCACCATGGACGACCTGCCGCTGGTGCGGTCGGTCTTTCCCGCGGCCGAGCGCCACGTACTCGAGGGCGCCCTGGCTTTTCCGGCTGCTGAGCCGGCGCTCCGCTTCTACGCCACCAGTCGGATCGATGCCATCCGGGACCGTCCCGCGGACGGCAGCCACCGAACGCGCCTGCTCCCGCTGGTCCGCGACCGGATCGAGGCGATCATCGCCGCGGAAGGCGTGTTCCGCGTCCCCAAGAGCGTGGGCTGGTTTGTCGCGGACGTCTCTGTCTGACGTCTGGTAGCGTTGCGGGCCAGTGCAGCGCGGGCGTAGACGGCGTCCGCATCATTCACAGCCGTTGAGCGTAGGCCCGCGTGCCGCGCCCGTCAACGCAGGAACGGCACTCATCGCACGTATCTCGCGTTCGCCAGGGCGACGGAAGGGACCGTTGACGAGGCCCACGGAGGGTCGTCAGGAAGGGTATGACCCGCAGCTGCAATGGCAGTGCTCGCGCTGCTGTGTGGCAGCAGTTGCCTAGAGAAGTGGGCGGCCGGACCGCATCACTCGGCAAGGCCAGGCTAAGGCGCACGTCGGGAGCGGTTGGCAGTCCGAGGCCCTCGGCAATGCCACCTCCTCGGCTCGGCTTTATCGCGAGATGGCGAGGTTGGTGGACATGATGGCCTCGGCCGTGTCCCAGAGGCGGGGTAGGAACCGGATGACCGCCTCACCACGGGCGAGCAGATCGTCGCTGGACCGGACGCCGAGGTCGGCCAGGATCGCCTCGAAGGCCGGTGCGTGCGCACGCTGCAGCTCCGGGGCATCGACCGTCAGAATCGTGTGCGCGCGGGCAAAGGTTGCGACGATCCAGAAGACCGCTTCGCGGTGGTTGCCGGCCCGGATCAGGTCGCGACTGCCGTCGATCGCAATCGGTCGTGCCGCGGCGCTGATGTCGGAGCGGAAGCGGTACGGCGTCCTGGCCACGGCGTCCGCGGCGTCGAAGGTCCTGGCCAGCTCATCGACGTGCTGGTCAACCCGCGCCGGCGTCATGTCGATGCAGCCGAGCAGCGTCAACAGCTCGTCGTACAAGGCGGTGTGGCAGTATGCGGTGAGAACCTCACGCGCGGCGAGGTAGCGCAGCCGCACGGTCGGGTTGCGCAGCGCCGCCACCAGCGGGACAAACGTGGTGACACCGGTGCCGAACAGCCAGGCTGACACCTGTTCATGCCAGGGTGCGGTCGTGTCGATCGAGCGGAGGAAGCCCTCGACTGCCTGGCGAGCGTGCTGGCACCGGCGGCGGACCCACACGTGCTCGGCAAAGTGGCGCGACACCTGTTTGTGCAGGGTTCGCAGCTGCCCGGTCGGGTCGGTGATGATCGTATCGGTGCGGAAGCTCCCTACCAGGTGGACCGACGCCAACACTTCGTCGGCCGAGTCGAGCTGGTGGCTGGACAGGTAGGTGACCTCGAGCAGCGCGTCGCGGTAGAGGAACTTGCCCCGCTTCAGCGGCGGCTCGGCGGCGGCGGTGACGAGCATGACGTCGACATCGGATGCCCGTGGCAGCTCGGCGTCGCCAGGCATCCCGATGGTCGAGCCGCTGAAGTACGCACCCTGAAACCCGGGCTCGTGTCTGGCATACCGCCTGACCCAGTCCGCCGCGGCAGCCCGCGCCGCTCCGACTCTCATACGTCACCCATCTCTGGGAGGCCTTCATGATACACGCCAGTGCCTAGCGCCAACCGAACCACCAACCTCGCTCAGCGCTGCTCACCGCCGCCAGCTAGACGTACGCCTGGTGCACCCCGTCGATGGACCAGATTCGCGCCCGATCCCCGCGCCAGAAGCGCACGAGCCGCCCAAAGTGCTGCCAGCGGCAGGTCGAAGCCGTCCACCGCCCGTGGGCAGGCATTCCGCAGCCGCGCTAGCTCGGCTGGACGCAGGGTGCTGCTCGTGCGGTCGTCGTGGTGCAGCTTGCCGATCAGGCACACCACCGCGTTCGGGTAGCGCTTCAGGAACGCGCGCAGGATCAGCTCCCAGGAGCTGGCCGACGGATACAGCCAGCGCTCGCCACTGCCTGCCGGCAGTACCGCCAGCCGCGGTTGGCCATCGGCCAGGCGGCTGCGAGCATGGCGGTGCTGCTCGGCGGGAAGCTCCAGCTGCAACCGCTGATGTGGCGCGTAGGGCAGGGTGCGGAAGGAGTGGCGTGCATAACGTCTCCTGTCGGCGTCACTGGGGGTCGCCGTCGCGGCAGCTCCGGCCCGTCGTTCAGCACCTGCACCACACGGCGCCTCGCCTCGCCCACGTCGAGCCCGGCAAGCTCGCGCAGCACGACCGCGGCCGTGCCCTCGCCTTCCAGCAGCAAGCCGACCAGCAAATGTTCCGTGCCCACGTACGGGTGCCGCAGGCGCGAGGCCTTGTCCACACTCAACGTGATGGCCTGCTTCGTCCGGGTCGTCGAGCCGCGGGCGGGACGGTTGCTGCGCGGCGCGGCGCTGAGCCGCCGACCGACCGAGCTCGGCCAGTCCGCGCGTGCCACGTTGTCCTCCCTAGTACGTCCTGCGATGCATCGTACCACGTCACTCGCCGCGAGGTACCCATGCTGGGTCCGCCCCTCGGGAAAGGCGGCTGCCCTTGCGCTCAGGGAGAGCGCGGGTCATGCTCCTGGGCATGGCTCGTTCGGACCGTGAACGGCTACGTGCGACCTTCGATGAGGCCGCTGAGCTGTACGACCGCGCTCGACCGGGGTACCCACCCGAGCTCTTCGAGGATCTGGCCGCCTTGGCAGCCCTCGGGCCGGAAGCGCGCGTGCTCGAGATCGGCTGCGGGACGGGACAGGCAACGGTGCCGTTGGCCGAGCGCGGCCTGGCCATCGTTGCCGTCGAGCTCGGACCGCGCCTGGCGGCGGTCGCTCGCCGCAATCTCGCCCGCTTTCCCTCGGTCGCGGTCGTCGTCGCGGCATTCGAGGACTGGCCGCTGCCCACCCGACCCTTCGACCTGGTGCTCTCAGCCACGGCGTTCCACTGGCTGGATCCGGCCATTCGCGTCACGAAGGCGGCCGACGCGCTCCGTCCCGGCGGCGCCCTCGCCACCATCGCAACCCACCACGTCGCCGGCGGCACGGAGAGCTTCTTCGTTGAGGTGCAGCGCTGCTACGAGCGCTGGGATCCGACCACCCCTCCTGGCCTGCGCCTGCCGAGCGCAGACGACGTCCCCACGGAGAGCGACCAGCTCGACCACTCAGCGAGGTTCAGCCCAGCCACCTTCCGCCGGTACCAGTGGGAGCAGACGTATGCGACCGCCGCCTACCGGGAGGTGCTGCTCACCTACTCCAGCCACCGGGCCCTCCCGCCCGCGACCCGAGCGAAGCTGCTGGACTGCATCGCGCACCTGATCGATACACGGTATGGCGGCTCTATCAGCAAGCGCTACCTGACCGAGCTGCGGGTGGCCGTCGCCGTCCGGTCTTAGGACTAGGATAGGGACGTGCCGTACCGCAACGTCCCAGACGAGCATCGCGGCACTGCGCTCATCACGCCCGGTCAGTTCCTGGAGCACCTCCGCACCCACGGGCGCCCTTACCGCACACTCGACCTGGACGAGTACGCAGACGCAATGGCCGACGGTACGTTGTCCCTAGAAGACGCCGTCGATGGCCTACGGCGCTGGCAGCGGTTCTTGGATCGCCATCTTCATGGGACACAGCGTAAGGAGTTCGTCCGAGAAGCCACCCATCCGAACGCGGTCGTCCCTGTTGGAGCGCATCACCGACCATGTCGGCTCCGTGCTGCGTCGCGGTACGCTGTTGCTGAGCGAACCGTGCGCACGGGTGAGGAGGATGAATGCAGTATCGGCGTCTGGGGAAGACGGGCTGGAATGTCTCGGCGATCGGGCTTGGGTGCTGGGCGCTGGGGGGTCAGTGGGGTCCCGTCGAAGCGGACGATGCCACGCGTGCCGTCCATGCGGCCATCGACGCGGGGGTCAACCTTCTTGACACCGCGGACGCCTACGGGCTGGGGCTCAGCGAGGAGCGGGTCGGCCAGGCAGTCCGGGGCCGGCGGAGCGACGTCTACATCGCCACCAAGGTCGGCAACTTCGCCCGTCGCGTCGGACACCCGCTGTCCTACGCGACGCCGGAGCACGTCTACCTGTGCTGCGACGCCAGCCTGGGCCGCATGAAGCTCGACACGATCGACCTGTACCAGTGCCACATCGGCGACCTGGTCGACCCGGACGTGTTCCTGGAAGCCTTCGCGCGCTTGCAGGAGCGTGGCAAGATTCGCGCGTACGGGATCTCGACGAACGTGCTCCCCGTCCTGGAGCGGTTCAACCGCGATGAGGGGTGCGCGGCAGCCCAGATCAATTACAGCCTGCTGAACCAGGCCGCCGCCCGCGACATTCTGCCGTACTGTGCCGACCATGACATCGGCACCCTGATCCGTGGGCCCATCGCCCAGGGCGTGCTGGCTGGCAAGTTCACCCCCCAGACACGGTTCGACGACTCGGTCCGCGCGGGGTGGAACGACGGCGCCGGCCGCGAGCGCTTCCTGCAGAACCTCGGGCGCGCCGAGCAGCTCCGCTTCCTGGCCGATGGCGGGCGCACGCCGGCGCAGGCGGCGCTCCAGTTCGTGCTGGCGCACCCAGCGGTCACGTGCGCGATCCCGGGCGCCAAGAACGCCGAACAGGCCCGCGCCAACGCGGCGGCGGCGGACGGGACGCTCAGCGCGGCCGACCTGGCACAGGTGCATGCCATCTCGGCAGTCTGGTAACCGCGGCTACTGAACCAGACCCTTAATCCTTGATCTTCTCCCCGGGGACGGGGCAAGGGCGCGCCGCGGCTGCCCTGGCGGCTTCGACCGTACGCCGGGCTGGTGGCGCTTCGAAACCGCCCGTGGCGTAATGCCCCTTTCTGGGCCGGCTGCAACCCGGCCCGAAATGTGTCGAGCGCTCGGCGCTGTTGTAGATAGTGTTCTCCCTCGACGGCGATGTCACTGATTGCCCCTGCTGCGCCCACAAGACCGGCGTCCCCTGAGCGGCGTTTCAGCCGGCCACTCGTGCTGATCCTGTTCACGGTGTTCCTGGACGTGGTGGGGCTGGGGGTGATCATCCCGGTGGCCCCGTTCTACGCCACGTCCTTCGGCGCCACGGCACTCGACGTGGGTCTGCTGTTCACCGCCTTCGCCGCCGCCCAGTTCCTGGCGACGCCCGTGCTCGGCGCGCTGTCCGACCGTTTCGGCCGGCGACCGGTGCTGCTGGTGAGCATCCTGGGCGAAGCGATCGGCTACCTGATGCTCGGGCTGGCGCCGTCGTTGCCTTTCCTGTACCTGGCACGGGTTGTCTCGGGCGCCACCGCTGGCAATATCGGCGCCGCCCAGGCCTACGTTGCCGACATCTCCAGCCCGGCCGACCGCACGCGCACCTTCGGCCTGCTCGGCGCCGCGTTCGGGGTGGGCTTCCTGTTCGGCCCGGCGATGGGCGGTGCGCTCAGCCAGTGGTTCGACCTGCGTACGCCCGCCCTGGCCTCGGCAGTGCTGGTCACCCTCAACCTGATCTTCGTCTGGCTGTGGCTGCCGGAGTCGCTGCCACCGGAGCGGCGCACGCGAGACCCGATCCGCTCCCGGGCCAACCCGTTCGGCGTGCTGGCCGCACTGCTGGCCCGCCCGGTGCTGCGGGCGCCGATGCTGGCCACCTTCCTGGTCAACCTTGGTTTCTCGGGCATGCAGACGAACCTGGCGGTGTACCTCAGCGACCGCTTCGGTTTTGGTCCGGGCAACGTGGCTCAACTGTTCGTCGCCCTGTCGCTGGTGAGTATCGCCACGCAGGTGTTCGTCGTCGGTCGCCTGTCGCGCCGATTTTCGGACACCACCATCCTGGTGCTCGGCCTGGCCGCCACCGCCCTGGCCTACCTGGGCATTGCGTGGGCGCCCTCGCCGGCGGCGCTGTGGCCGGTGGTCGCGTTGCAGGCGCTCGGCAGCGCCCTGTGGCGGCCGGCGCTGTCCGGCCTGGTGTCCAAACTGGTCTCGCCGCGTGAGCAGGGTGTGGTGAACGGCGGCAGCCAGGGTGTGACCTCGCTGGCCTCGGTGCTCGGGCCGATCCTGGCCGGGGTGGCCTACAGCTCCGTCAGCATGGCCGGACCGTACGTCCTCGGGGCATTGGCTACCGGCGTGGCGGCGGTAGCGATGATGGCCACCGTTGGCGCGCGGCCGGGTGCCACGCCGCAGGCCGCCGCGGGCTAGGGGAACTCGCTGATGGCGCCCCGCGGGGTGATCCGTCCGATCCGACTGACGAACGCTTCGGTGAACCAGAGGTTGCCGTCGGTGTGCCCGGCCCAGAAGGTGGAAGGCGATGCTCCCGGCTCCAACAATGGCAACACGCATCAAGCTTTCTTGCGTCCCTCTCGCGCACTGATTGTGCGGCTGGTTAGAGCTTGACGACGACCGACTTGGTCTGCGTGTAGAGATCGAGGACTTCGTGGCCTCGCTCGCGGCCCCAGCCACTCTGCTTGTAGCCGCCGAATGGGACGCCAGGGTCGCCACCGCCGTACGTGTTGACCCACACGGTACCCGCCTTCAACTTGCCGGCGAGAATGTGCGCCTTGGAGATATCGCGCGTCCACACACCGGCGGCCAATCCGTACGGTGTGTTGTTGGCGCGGTCGGCGAGCTCGTCCAGATCCTTGAACGGAATGGCGGTGACGACCGGACCGAAGATCTCTTCCTGGACAATGCGCATGTCGTCTCGCACGTCGGTAAAGATGGTCGGCTCGACGAAGTAGCCAACGTCGCCGATGCGACTGCCGCCAACTGCGGCACGCGCGCCGCCGCGGACGCCCTCGTCCATGTAGCCGGTCACGCGCTCGAGCTGCTCGACCGACACCAGCGGACCATTTGCGTGTCGGACGCCAGGCCAGGTCCGACTTTGATCTTCGAGGCGTTGTCGGCCACACCGGCCAGGACGTTGTCGTACACGCTCGACTGAATGAACAGCCGCGAGCCAGCGACACACACCTGCCCGGCGTTGCTGAAGATGGCGCTTGCCGCACCGGGGATGGCTGCCTCCATGTCGGCGTCGGCGAGGACAACGTTGGGTGACTTGCCGCCGAGCTCGAGGGAGACCTTCTTCAGGTTGCCCGTCGCGGCATGGACGATGAGCTTGCCGACGTCTGTCGAGCCGGTGAAGGCCACCTTGTCGATGTCCGGATGGCCGGCGATGGCCGCGCCGGCTGTTTCGCCAAAGCCGGTGACGATATTGACGACGCCATCCGGGAAGCCGGCCTCGGCGATGAGCTCGCCCAGGCGCAGCGCCGTCAACGGCGTTTGTTCGGCCGGCTTGAGGATGCACGTGCACCCCACCGCGAGCGCCGGCGCCAGCTTCCACGAGGCCATGCTCAGCGGGAAGTTCCAGGGGATGATCTGTCCGACGACCCCCACGGGCTCGCGCCGCGTATAGGTGTGAAAGGTGTGCGGGGCGCCCATCGGCAGCGTGGTGCCTTCCAGCTTTGTCGCCCAGCCCGCCATATAGCGGAACATCTCGGCCGACCCTGGCACGTCGGAGGCGCGCGCCACGCGTAGCGGCTTGCCATTGTCGAGCGTCTCGAGCTGGGCGAGCTCCTCGGCATGCGCGTCGATCAGATCGGCCAGGCGCCACAACAGCTTGCCGCGTTCGGATGGCGTGCAGCGACTCCACGGCCCGCGCTCGAACGCTTGGCGCGCGGCCCTGGCTGCCCGATCGACGTCCTCTTTGTCGCCCGCGGCGATGTGCGCGAGCACCGAACTATCAGCCGGGTTGTGGGTCGGGAACGTCTCACCCGAGGCGGCTGGGACCCAGCGGCCACCACTGAAGAGCGTGGGCGCCCGCTGGAGGAAGGTAGGCACGGCGGGCAATAGATCGGCAAGTGCGGAATGCGGAGCGAGCGTGGTCGTCATACGGCACCTCTGGAACTGCCTAGTAGTCTCTAGTGAGAATACCAGATCATGCCTGCCTGTCGCCCGTGATGCCCGACCCGGCTGGGCACAGGTGTCGGCATGCTGGGCCAGCCCCAAGCCCAACGGAGGCAGTGCGGTCCGTACCGAACGCGCCTGCCCCCTGAGCCGGCCCATGCCGATGTAGAGCTGCCGCGTGATGTCCGTCGCGCGGCTCGGGGCTGTGCGGAACGCCCCATCGGCAGGGTCGTCTCCCGCGCCGCGGCGCGACGCTGGCGTCCAGACTAGCCCAGCTACGCGCCGTGGAACACCCCCGTCGCGTTCAACATGTCGTCTATCTCTGCATCCGACACGTTGTAGTGATAAAAGTCGGCCAGTAGGTGCTTCGTCTCCTTGTGCAGGTCCAGATCCTGGAACTTACCCGGATAGAGTGTCTTCGCTAGCCACTGCACCTCCAGGAAGGCCTCTGGAACCTGCGATGTAAATCCATAAATACCCGTCGGATTGATATTGATATAGAGACGATTGTTCTTCGACGCACTGAGCTCACGGCAGCGCAAGCCTGAAGGACGGGGTTGTCACGCGTGCCCTGAGTCATCAGGCTCGGCGGTGCCGAAGACCAGACCCAGTAAGCGCTCGGAGACGCGCCGCGTCAGCTGGGCCTCGCACCCGAAGCAGCGCCAGACGTCGCTCGGATCGCCGCGGACGAAGCGCGTCACGCGCGCGCGGCACTCGGCGCACGTGAACGACACCGTCAGCAAGGCCGCCGAGCCAGTGGTGAGCCGAGCCATCGACTTATCCATCACCGCGCCGGACCGAGTGTACGGCGCCTCGCGTTGCATCCTGGTGGGCCATAGCAGTAGTCTACACCGAGAATTCTCTCCAGAGAATTCGACATGTGAGCTCAAGCTCAAGGGAGGCGCGGACCATGGTGGTCATCGAAGCCCTGCCCGGTCAAGCACAGGCCGAGCACTTTCTCAGCCAGTCGCACCGCCTGCTCATCGGCGGCCGCTGGGTCGAGTCCGCCTCGGGTGAGTCGTTCGCCACGCTCAATCCCGCGACCGAGACCGAGCTGACCCGCGTCCCGCGTGGCAACGCCGAGGACATCGACCGCGCGGTGCGCGCCGCTCGCCGTGCCTTCGACGACGGCTCCCCGTGGCGACGCCTGAGCCCGTCCGAGCGCGGGCGGATCATCCACCGGATCGGCGACCTCATCCTCGAGCACGCCGACGAGCTGGCGCTGCTTGAATCGCTCGACAACGGCAAGCCGGTCGCCGTGGCGCGCGCGGCCGACGTCGTCCTGGCTGCCGACCTCTTCCACTACATGGCCGGCTGGGCGACCAAGATCGAGGGCAACACCATCGACATCTCGGCGCTGCCGGCGCCCGGCGAGTACCTGGCGTTCACGCTGCGCGAACCGGTCGGGGTCGTCGGCCAGATCATCCCCTGGAACTTCCCGCTGCTGATGGCAGCCTGGAAGCTCGGTCCAGCACTGGCCTCCGGCTGCACGGTCGTGCTCAAGCCGGCCGAGCAGACGCCGCTGACGGCGCTCCGCCTGGGCGAGCTGCTGCTGGACGCCGGCCTGCCAGACGGCGTCGTCAATATCGTCACCGGCTACGGCGAGGACACCGGCGCCCCGCTGGCCGCTCATCCAGGCGTGGACAAGGTGGCCTTCACCGGCTAGACCGAGGTCGGCAAGCTGATCGTCAAGGCGGCCGCTGGCAACTTGAAGAAGGTCTCGCTCGAGCTGGGCGGCAAGTCGCCCAACGTGGTGTACGCCGACGCCGACATGGAGCTGGCCATTCCGGGCGCCGCGAACGGCATCTTCTTCAACCACGGCCAGTGCTGCAACGCGGGCTCACGCCTGTACGTCGAGCGGCCAGTGTACGACCGCGTCGTCGAGGGCGTCTCCGAGATCGCCAGCCGCATCAAGCTCGGCGTCGGGACAGAGCCGGGCTCGGAGATGGGACCCCTGATCTCCGACGAGCAGTTCGCCAAGGTCCTCGGCTATCTGGATGCCGGTCGCTCGGATGGTGCCAAGGCGACTGTCGGCGGCACGCGGTCCGGCGACTGCGGCTACTTCGTCCAACCCACTGTGCTCACCAACACCTCGGCGTCGATGTCGGTCGAGCGGGAAGAGATCTTCGGCCCGGTGGTCTGCGCCATTCCTTTCGACGATCCAGGTCAGATCCTGCCGGCAGCCAACGACACCAACTTCGGGCTCGCGGCCGGCGTCTTCACCCGCGACATCTCCAAGGCGTACCGCACGGCCAAGCGTCTGAAGGCGGGCACGGTGTGGGTCAACACCTATCACGTGTTCGACGCGGCGCTACCGTTCGGCGGCTACAAGCAGTCGGGCTGGGGTCGCGAGATGGGCCACCAGGTGCTGGAGAACTACCTGGAGACGAAGGCGGTCGTCACGCACCTGGCCTGAGCGCGTAGCGCGAACAAAAATATTAGCCTGAGCAGGTGGAGCTCAGATGATCAGAATGGAGCAAGACTTCAGCCCACCTGCTTAGGGTTAGGGTCGCCGGGCGGCGTGCTGTCGGCGGCGCGCGTCGGCTACCGTGGAGGCGGTGGCCGACGCGACGCAGCCTGCCCACCTGACGCTGGGCGAATGGGCCGTCCTGGGCTTGCTCAGTGGCGGGTCGCTGCATGCCTTCGCCCTGGTCAAAGCCACGGCGCCGGACGGCGAGCTGGGGCGGGTCTGGTCGGTCCCGACGCCCGTCGTTTACCGCGCGGTCGACAGCCTGCGTCGCAAGAGCCTGATCGAGCCACGCGGCGACGAACGCAGCGACGCTGGCCCGCCGCGCCGCCTGCTCGGCATCACTCCGCAGGGCCAGTCCGTGCTGCACGCCTGGCTCGCGACACCGGTCGAGCACATGCGCGACGTGCGCAGCCACCTGTTGCTCAAGCTGGCCCTGGCCACGCGCCTGCAGCAGGATTGTCAGCCGCTGGTGCGGGCGCAGATCGCCGTGTTCGCGCCGCTGCTCGATGCACTGGAACACCGGGCCGCGGCTGCCCCTGTCGGCTTCGACCGCACGCTGGCCCACTGGCGCCTCGAATCCGCCCGTGGCGTGATGCGCTTCCTGGACGGCCTGGCCCAGCAGTCGCCTGCGTGAGGGCCCCGCGCCTGCGGCTGCCACTGGCGCCCCGCCCGGCGATCGCCTGTCGATCCCCACACGCGTGGCGCACGAGGGCCGAGTAGCCCGCCCGACCTGGACGTGTCAGTGCCGCAATGTACTATGGACATTATGACGCCTCCACGGTTAGACGCGCGGCTCCCGGCGGGCGACGGACGCCTCTCTCGTCGGCGCCTGGCGGGCCGCCTCCTGGCCTGGCTCGTCGTCGCGGCCTGCCTGGCTGCGTGTGCCAGCCCGCTCGCGGCACCCGCGGCGCCGGCGACCGGCCAACCTGCGGCCAGGACGGTCACCGACATGATGGGCACGACCGTGACCCTGCCCGCCACCATCGACCGTGTCGCCGACGGCTGGCCGGCCCACAACAGCCTGCTGCTGATGCTCGGCGCTGGCGACAAGCTCGTCGCCACCATCGCCAGCGTCCAGCAGATCCCCTGGTTCCAGCGGGTCTACCCCCGCATCGGCACGCTACCGGCGCCGTTCGCCGAGAACGTCAACACCGAGGAGCTCTTGCGGGCGCATCCCGACGTCGTCTTCTTGTCCCAGACAGACGCGGGCACGCTCCAGCGCATCCGCGCCCTCGGGCTCCCGGTCATTCAGCTGTACTTCACCGATTTCGACCAGCTGAAGCAGAGCTTTGTGCTCACCGGCTCGGTCCTCGGGGGAGACCACGAGGTCCGCGCCCAGCGCTACGCAAGCTACCTGGACGAGCATCTGGCTACCATCACGGCGCGCACAGCCACTATTTCGGCCGACCACCGACCGTCAGTCGTGCATCTGGCCAGCGTGGAACCGCTGAAGGTCGACGGTCGCAACTCGATCATCGACCAGTGGATCACCACGGCCGGCGGCAAGAACGCGGCCCACGACGACATCGACGGCAACCTACAGGGCACGAGCCTGGAGCAGCTGTTGACCTGGAACCCCGACGTGCTCATCGTCGGTGGCACCGTCGGGCAGGTCGAGCAGATCAAGGCAGACCCGCGCTGGCAGCGCCTCAAGGCGGTCCAGGCTGGCAGGGTGTACCTCAATCCGAAAGGCGTGTTCCCGTGGGACCGCTACGGGCCCGAGGAGGCACTGCAAATCCAGTGGGCCGCCCAGACGCTGCATCCGAGCCTGTTCCAGGATCTGGATGTGGTGCAGGCAACCCGAGCGTTCTATCGGGAGTTCTTCTCCTACGAGCTCACCGACGGCGACGTTGCCGACATCATGGCGCCCCGGTCGTGACGGCGCGCGCAGGGGGTAGCAGCATGGTTCAAGGCATCGGCGGCGCTATGTCGCGTCGGCTGAAGAGTCCGCGGCAGTAAGCCATGCGGCTCACCAGACGCGGTCTTCTGCTGCTCCTGACGCCCCTGGTCCTCTTCTACGTGTCGCTCTTCTGGGGCCGCTACCCCATCGAGCCGCTGACCGTGCTGCAGGTGTTGGCCTCGCGGGTGGCTCCCATTCCAGCCACGTGGCCGCCCACTGTCGGGACCGTCATTATGGACGTCCGCCTGCCGCGGACGCTGCTGGCCATGCTCGTCGGCGCCGGCCTGTCCATCACCGGCGCTGCCTTCCAGGGGATGTTCCGCAATCCGCTGGTCAGTCCCGACATCCTGGGCGTCTCGGCCGCGGCCGGCTTCGGGGCCTCAGTGGCCATCCTGCTGTCCGCCAACGCGCTGATTATCCAGCTGGCGGCCTTTGGCGTCGGTCTCCTCGGCGTGGCGCTGACCTACGGCATCAGCCGCGTGTACAAAACGACGCCGGCCATCATGCTGGTGCTGTCTGGCGTGGTGGTCGCCGCCTTCTTCGGCGCCCTGGTCTCGGGCACCAAGTACGTGGCCGATCCGGAGCAGAAACTACCAGCCATCACCTTCTGGCTGCTCGGCAGCCTGGCCAGCGCGTCGTGGGCCAGCGTCGTGACCGTGCTGCCGCTCATGGCCATCGGCACGGGGGCTCTGCTGTTGGTCCGCTGGCGCATCAACGTGCTGTCGATGGGCGACGAGGAGGCGCGCGCCCTCGGCGTCCGGACCGAGGTGCTGAAGGGCATCATCATCGTCGCCGCGACAGTGGTCACGGCCGTGGCGGTCTCGGTCAGCGGCATCATCGGCTGGGTCGGGCTCATCATCCCGCACCTGGCGCGCATGCTGGTCGGGCCGGATCACCGGGCGCTGCTGCCGGCGTCGCTGGCCCTCGGCGCTGTCTACCTGCTGCTGATCGACGACATCGCGCGCCTGGCGACCGCCGCCGAGATCCCGCTCGGCATTCTGACCGCCGTGGTCGGCGCACCGGTGTTCGCCTATCTCCTGCGTCGGACCAAGGGGGCGTGGAGCTGATTCGGTGGGCGCCACGCTGAGCCTGCGCGATGGCACCTTCCGCTACGGCAAGCGGGACATCTTCAGCCAGCTGAACCTGGATCTCGCGGCCGGCGAGCTGCTGTGCATCCTGGGGCCGAACGGGTGTGGCAAGACAACCCTGCTCCGCTGCTTGAACGGGGCGCTGCCGCTGAGCGGCGGCCGGGTGTGCCTGGACGATCGCGACGTCGCCGCCATGCCCGTGGACGAGCGGGCCAGGCGGATGGGCTTCGTCTTCCAGGAGCACGCCGCCCCGTTCCCGTTCCCGGTGCTGGAGGTGGTGCGCATGGGCCGAACGCCCCACCTGGGGTTTCTGGCCGCGCCGTCGCGCAAGGACACCGAGCTGGCCGAGGAGGCGCTCGCGGTGGTCGGGCTGCTGCGTCTGCGCGACCAGCCGTACACCCAGATCAGTGGCGGCGAGCGCCAGCTGGTGCTCATCGCCCGGACCCTGGCCCAGCGGCCGGCGGTCATCCTGCTGGACGAGCCGACCTCGCACCTCGATTTCAGAAACCAGGCGCTCGTGCTACGAACCATCCGAACGCTGGCCGAGCAGGGTCTGGCGGTCGCAATGACGTCCCACCTGCCCGACCACGCGCTGCTGTACGCGACGACCGTGGCCATGATGAGCGAGGGGCACTTTCTGGCCGTGGGCCCGCCTGACGAGGTCATGACCGAAGAGCGGCTGCGGTACACCTACGGCATGGACGTCCGCCTGTTGACCGTGGACGACCCGGCCAGTGGCAAGACGCGGCGGTTCTGTGTTCCAGCCTGATCTTAATCTCACCTATCGGCGCCGCGAGCTCCTGCGCTGGCTTGCTGTCGGGGGCGCTGCGTCGGCGGGTGGCGTCGCGCTGGCTTGTTCCGCCGCGGCGCCGCCGCCCGTGCCGTCGTCGGTCAGTGCTGCCCCACCCCGAAGTCTCACTGACATGGCGGGGCGCACACTCACCGCGCCCGCGCGGGTGGCACGGGTCGTCACGCTTGGGCCTGTGCCGGTGATCAACAGTTTCCTGTTCGCGGTCGGTGCAGGCGGCACCATCATCAACGGTCTGCCGCAGTTTGTGCGGAGTGGCCGCTGGAAGTACCAGGCGGTGTTTGCGCCGAATATCGCCGCTGAGCCAATGCTGCAGCTCGCTGACAATGCGCCCAACGTCGAGGAGCTGCTGAAGGCCCGGCCTGATGTCGTGGTCACGATGGATCGGCCCAGCGTGGACGTCCTGGAGCGCAACGGCCTGACCACTGTGTACCTGTCCTGGCGAGAGCCCGAGGACGTCAAGCAGGTGATGCGCATCGTCGGCGCTCTCTTCGACCAGCAGGCGCGAGCCGACGCGTACCGCCAGTACTTCGACGCGACTCTGGCTCGCGTGGCGGCGATGGTCGCCACCATCCTTGCCGAGCGCCGTCAGAAGGTGCTGTACCTGGATCCCGCGACGCTGACCCAGCCACACCTGATCGCCGAGTGGTGGATCACCCAGGCCGGTGGACGGAGCGTCACGAACGACGGCCGGACGGTGGAGAGCGCCACCTTCTCGATAGAGCAAGTGCTGGCCTGGAATCCGGACGTGATCTTCGTGACCGAGCCGAAGGGACTGGACGCGCTGGCCCGGGATCAGCGCTTCGCTGGCATCAAGGCTGTGCAGCAGGCCCGCGTCTACCCGCTGCCTATCGGCGCGCACGTCTGGGGCAATCGAACCATTGAGCAGCCCCTTACGGTGCTGTGGGCGGCCAAACACCTGTACCCGGAGGAGTTCAAGGACCTGAACCTGGAGCAGGAGGTGATGAGCTTCTACGCGACGATCTTCGGCTACCCGTTGTCCCTGGAGCAGGTCCACGAGATTTTGGGCGGCACGCTGTGAGCGGCCTGCGGTTCGGCCTGTCGGGCTGCGGCGGCGGCCTCGAGTCGGCGCCACCCGAGCAGCTGGTCGAGCTGGCTCAGCTCGCGCAGCAGCTCGGGTTCGAGGCGCTATGGCTCAACGAGGAGCATTTTCAGAGCCCACGGGCGGGGCACGGCCGACTGTGCCTGTCGCCAGTGGTGCTGGCGGCGACGCTTGCCGCCCACACCAGCCGACTGCGCCTCGGGTTCTCTGTCCTCATCTTGCCACTCTATCAGCCGCTGCGCCTCGCCGAGGAGATCGCCACCTGGATGTTCTATCGGGCGGGCGCGTCGACTTCGGCATCTCGCGCGGCGGAGCCGGCAGTCACTACTTCGGCGCGCTCGGCGTCGATCCGAGCGTACGCACGGACACGTTCAACGATGCCCTGAGCTTCATCCTGAGCTGCTGGACCGAGCCGTCGGTTCAGGTGGGCCAGAGCGTCGTGTCGGTCGAGCCCAAGCCGGTCCAGCGTCCACATCCGCCGGTGTACATCGGCGGCTACAGCGAGGACACCGTCCGCTGGACGGCGGCCCGCGGGTATCACCTGATTCAGCACGGCATCCAGTCGCGAGCGTCGGTGATGCGCAGTCTGCGGATCTTCGGCGAGCTGGGTGGCGACGTTCACGCGGTGCCGGTCGGGCGCTTCGTCTACGTCGGCGAGTCCGACGACGCTGCGCGACGGGAGATCTGGCCGACGGTGCTGAGCTTGACCGCGCGCCTGCGCCAGGTCGGCATCCACAAGAGCACGGGCATCATCTCAGAGGAAGAGCTCGAGTCCGACCGGTTTGTCCGGGATGTTGCGATCGTCGGTGGGCCGGCGACGTGCGCTGACAAGATCGCCGCGCTCCAATGTGAAGTTGGCCTCGACTACCTCAATGCCCTGTCCGCCTTCTTCGGGTACCTGCCGCCCGAGCAGCTGCGACGATCCCTGAGCCTGCTGGCTCGCGAGGTGATGCCGCGCGTTGGCGGCTAACACTCCGCCCCAGACGGAGACAGAACGCCGTCATGTGAGGTAGGCGTCCGGCCAGCCCCGTTCAGGCGTGGCAACACCTCGCTCGCCAGCAGCTCAAGGGACGAGCGCATATGCTCCTCAGGCAGCAGCGACCAGAAGGCCGTCTGGCAGTTGACGTAGCCAATGCCGATCGTATCCCGCAGCTCGGCGATCTTCCGGGCGCAGGTCTCGGGGCTGCCGATGATCGCCATCTCGTCGAACCAGCGATCAGGCTCGAGCTGCTCGCTCGTGGCGAGATTGCGGGCCAGCTGAAAGCCGCCGCGGCGGAAGTGAGCCGTCAGCTGGAGCAGGGCCGGCCACACCTCACGGCGCGCGGAGGCGTCGGTCTCACTCGCATAGATGATGCGCCCGACCGGTGCCGTAGCCACGTCGCCGCCGGCGTCGGCGAAGGCGCGCAGGCACCGTCCCAGACTGTCCGGCGACTGGATGCCGCCCTGCATCAGGCGGTAGCCGGCGCTGCCGACCCAGGCCGCCGTCTCTTCGCCGTAGGCCGCCACGTACACCGGTGGATGTGGCCGCTGAACTGGCTTGGGCTCAACGGACTCCTGGACGCCGGCCACGTCGATGGTCGGCTCTGTCCAGCAGCGCAGCACCATGTCCAGCGTCTCGCGGAAGCTGGTGGTCCGGTCAGCGTGGTCGAGGCCCCAGGCCTCGAAGTAGCGGCCGGTGCTACCCCGCGAGATGCCGAAGTCGACGCGACCCCCGGACAGGAGATCCAGCGTCGCGTTCTCTTCGGCCAGGCGGATCGGCTGATACAGAGGGAGAACGAGCACCGAGAACCCGATGCGGATGGTGCGCGTGCGCGTCGCCATGGCGGTCGCCAGCAGGAGGGCGCCATGCACAGCCGCCCCGTCGGGCTGAGGAAATGCTCCTCGTTGATCCAGAGCCCGTCATAGCCCAGCGATTCGACCCAGGGCGCCAGCTCCAGCATGCGTGCGGGCGGCGCCGACTCGAGGCCCGCCCCACAGCCGGACAGCCCGAAGCGCACAGCAGGTCTGCGCTGATCCACCGCGGATTCCGTCATCGACCACCTCCTCGCGTGTCACGTCCTGGAGCGTCCGCCGCGTCACCTTCATCCATCTGCCGCGCACGCGCCCGATGTACTGATAACCTCAGTATCTCAGTGCATGATCGCCCAGAGGAGACCTGGCTTGGTCCTCCATACCCGGCCCTTGCTCGCAGCGCTCGGCGTCGTGCTGGCCACCGCCTGTACCGCCACTCCGGCACCCAGCGCACCGGCGACGCCGGCGCCCGCGACCGCTGCCACATTGGCCGCGCACACTCCAGCACCAGCAGCTGTTGCATCGCCAACGGCTCCTCCAACGGCTGGCCCGACAGCGGCTCAGCCACCGAAGCGGGGCGGCACCCTCGTGGTGGCGATCGACGGCGACCCCGGCCAGTTCAACCCCGGCATCACGACGGCCGGCCTGACCCGGACAGTAGCCGGCAACATCTTCAACGGTCTGGTCTTCCTCGACGACCAGTTCAACCCCCAGCCCGATCTCGCCGAGAGCTGGACCGTCTCACCAGACGCTAAGACGTACACCTTCACGCTCGCGAACGGGGTGACCTGGCACGACGGCCAGCCTTTCACCTCGGCCGACGTGAAGTTCTCCTTCGAGCAGATCCTGCTCAAGTACCACCCCGGCACGAAGGTCGGTCTCCAGAACCTGCTCGACGGCATCGACGCACCGGACCCCTCGACCGTGGTGATGCGGCTGAAGCAGCCGTACGCGCCCCTGCTCCAGCGCCTGGGCTTCACCGACGCGCCGATTCTGCCGCAGCACGTCTACGAGGGCACCGACGTTCAGACCACCCCCGCCAACCAGCGGCCCATCGGCACGGGACCGTTCAAGCTCGCCGAGTACCACAAGGGTGACTCGGTGCGCCTGGTGCGCAACGAACGCTACTTCAAGGCCGGCCTGCCGTACCTCGACGAGCTCGACTTCAAGATCGTTCCACAGGCGCAAACGGCGACCATTGCGCTCGAACGAGGCGAGGTGGACTACCTGACGTCCGTGGCGGAGCCGGACGTGGCGCACCTCAGGGCCCTGCCCGGCGTGTCGGTAGCCACCACGTCCGCTATCGCATCGGGCGCCGTCAACTGCCAGTGGCTGCTGCTGCTCAACGTGACTAGGTCGCCGCTCGACAAGCCCGAGGCGCGCCAGGCGCTCGCCGACGCGATCGATCGTCAACAGATTCTGGACGAGGTGCTCTTTGGCCAGGGCAAAGTCGCCACCAGCCCGATCTCCAGCGCCCTGGCCTGGGCGCACGATCCGAACGTCGCACAGTATCCGCACGACCTGGCGCGGGCCAACGAGCTGGACCAGGCTGGCTTGCCCCGCGGCGCGGACGGGGTGCGCTTCACCCTGGACTTCCCACACGGACCGGGGCCACGGTTCGCCGACGTCATCGCCCAGGACCTGAGCCCTGTTGGGATCCGGATCAACGCCCAGACGCTCGACGGCAACGCGGCCAACGAGGCCATCTTCGTGAAGCATGAAGCCGACCTCGGCCTCTGGGGCTCGTGCAATGGCGCCGACCCGGACATCGGCGTGCCCCGGCCGTACGTCAGCACGAACGTCATGCCGATCGTCGGCGCCAACATCGGGTATGCCAACCCACGGGTTGACGAGCTGTTCACGCAGGCCGCGGCGACGAGTGACCGCGACCAGCGCGCCAGTCTGTACCGCGAGGTGCAAGACATCCTCGTCAAGGACCTGCCGGTGCTCTGGCTGGCCGAGATGCAGCCAGTCCGCGCCTACCGGAGCGACTACCACGACCTGGCGATCTGGAGCGGCAACCTGGCGGAGCGCGCCTGGACGGAGAAGGGCCAGTGACCATTCAGCCAAACCACGTGATCTCGCGTCGCACATTCCTGCGCTCCGGGCTGACGATCGTGGGCGCGATAACCATGGTGGGCTGCACGGCCGCGCCGCCGGCCGCCATTCAGACCCCAACGCCGGGCGCCGCCGTGACGGCGCCGGCGGCCGCCGGCCAGGCCCAGCGCGGCGGCAGCCTCGTGGTCGCCACCGACCGTGACCCGGGCCAGTTCAACCCCGGCGTGACGGTGCTGACCGGAACTCACCTGGTCACGGGCAGCCTCTACAACGGGCTGGTCCAGCTCGACCGTCAGTCGAATCCGCAGCCCGACCTGGCCGAGAGCTGGACGACGAGCCCCGACGGGAAGACCTATACGTTCAAGCTGGCCAGCGGAGTCGTCTGGCACGATGGGCAGCCCTTCTCGTCGGCCGACGTCAAGATCAGCTTCGAGCAAGTGCTCTTGCGCTACCACCCACGCTCGCGGGCCGGCCTGCAGCCGCTGCTGGATGGGATCGATACTCCCGACGCCTCGACGGTCGTCCTCCGACTCAAGCATCCTTATGCGCCGCTCATGCAGCGCCTGGACGTCGTGGAAGCGCCTATCCTGCCCGGCCACCTCTACGATGGCACCGACGTTCAAACCAATCCAGCCAACGTCCAGCCCGTGGGGACGGGGCCTTTCAAGCTGGCCGAGTATCGCAAGGGCGACGCGGTCCACCTGGTCCGCAATGACCACTACTTCAAGCCGAACCTGCCGTACCTGGACGATCTGACGTTCAAGGTCATCCCCGAAGCGAACACCGCGACGCTCGCGTTCGAGCGGGGCGAAGTGGATTACCTGTATTCCGTAGCGGCGCCGGACGTCGCTCGCCTGACTGCCATGCCAGGCGTGGTGGTGGACTCGGCCTCAGTAGCGCCGACCAACGCGAACGGCCTCACCATGCTGACCTTCAATCTGGCGAAACCGCCATTCGACAGGGTGGAGGTCCGCCAGGCGTTCGCTTACGCCATCGATCGCCAGCAGATCCTCGACCAGGCCAGATTCGGCCGCGGCAAGGTCGCCACCGGACCCATCGCGAGCGGCCTGGCGTGGGCGTACGACGCCAACGTCCCGCACTACCCGCACGACGTCGCTAAAGCGAACCAGGTGCTCGACGGGGCTGGGCTGTCGCGTGGCCAGGACGGTACCCGTTTGAAAGTCGACTTCCCGAACGCCACCGCCTTCGCCCGGGAGGGCGAGATCATCAGGCAAAATCTGGCGGACGTCGGCATCAACGCGGACCTGAAGCAGCTCGAGTTCAACGCCGCGACCGAGCTCGTCTTCGTCAAGCACGCCTTCGACATCGGGGTCTGGGGTTTCAGCAATGGCTCCGATCCGGACATCGGCGTGCCGCAGGCATACCTCAGCAGCAACATCAAGCCGGTCCCCTTCTCGAACGTGGGCTACGCCAATCCCCACGTCGACGACCTGTTCGCCCAGGCCGCCGCGGCCAGCAGCCGGGACGAGCGCCTCCGCCTCTACACGGACATCCAGGAGACCCTGGTCCGTGAGGTACCGTACGTCTGGCTGTACGAGAACGAGGGGCTGCGCGCGTACAAGGGGAGCCTTCACGACATCGGTCCGTGGAGCGGGAACCCGGCCGAACGCGCCTGGCGCGACAGGGCCGGCTGAGGTGGGCCGCTACGTTGTCGGGCGGCTGGTTCAGGCGGTTCCGCTGCTCGTCGCCGTCCTGGTTCTGAACTTCGTCCTGGTGCACCTGGCGCCGGGCGATCCCATCTATCTGCTGGCGGGGCAATCGGGCGACGCGGCCTACTACGCGGAGATGCGGGCCAGGTTAGGCCTCGACCAGCCGCTGCCCGAGCAGCTCGCCCGCTACCTTCTGGCGGCCGCGCAGGGCAACTTCGGCTACTCCTTCGCCTATGCCCAGCCCGTTCTTCCCGTCATCCTGGCGCGCGTCCCGGCCACGCTCCTGTTGATGGGCTCCGGCCTGGGGATCGCGACTGTCACCGGGCTGTGGCTCGGCGTGGCAGCGGCACGGCGCTCGGCGACACGCCTGGACGGGCTCGTCTCGGTGGGCACCCTGCTCGGCTCCTCTATGCCGTCGTTCTGGCTCGGCCAGCTGCTCTTGATCGTGTTCGCGGCCGGCCTAGGCATCTTTCCCGTCCAGGGCATGACCACCGCCCGGGGCGGCCTCCATGGCCCGGCCGCCGTCCTCGGCATCCTGTGGCACCTGGTGCTGCCGGCCGTGACGCTCGGGCTGCTCCAGCTGGCCCTGATGATGCGCCTGACACGCACCGCGCTCCGTGAAGCGCTGACCGAGGACTACGTCCGCACGGCCGAGTCGAAAGGGCTGGCGCCGCGGGATGTGCTGTACCGCCACGCGCTGCGCAACGCGCTGCTGCCGGTCGTCACGGTTGTCGGCGGGCACGTCGGCACGCTGCTGGCCGGAGCCGTCCTGGTCGAGACCATCTTCGCCTGGCCGGGCGTCGGGCGCTTGCTGTACGACGCGACGCTGGCGCGCGATTACCCGCTGCTGCTGGCGATCTTCCTGGTCGTCTCTGCCAGCGTGGTGCTGGTGAACCTGCTCACCGACCTGGCGTACGCGGTCCTCGACCCGCGGGTCCGCCTCGGCTGACGTGTCCGCTGCCAGCGTCGCGCCCCGTTCGGCAGCGGTTTCCGGTCGGCCGGTGCCTGACGCGACGCTGGCGCGCCCGGGTGCCCGACAGTCGGCCTGGGGCCGCTATCGCGCCCAATCCCTGTCCGTCGTCGCGTTGATCGTGCTCGCCGCTGTCGGCGCCATGGCGCTGGGTGCCGGCGTCATCGCCCCTGGCGACCCGCTGCGCGCGGCTGGCTCGCCGCTGCGCCCGCCGACGTCAGACCACTGGTTCGGCACCGACGATCTGGGGCGCGACGTCTTCGCGGGCGTCGTCTACGGCAGTCGCCCGACGCTGCTGGTAGGGACTGTTGCCGCATTGGCCTCGGGCCTGGTCGGGACGCTGATCGGGGGCATTGCCGGCTATTTCGGTGGCCAGGCGGATCATCTCCTCATGCGGCTGACCGAGCTCGTGCAGGTCGTGCCGCGCTTCTTCCTGGTGCTGATCGTGGCCGCGCTGTTCGGTCCCAGCATTGGCACCGTCACGCTCCTGCTGGGGTTGACTTTCTGGCCGTCCACCGCCCGGCTGGTGCGCGCAGAGGTGCTCACTGTGCGCGAGAGACCGTTCGTCCTGGCCGCTCGCGGACTGGGCGCCTCGGAGGGGCGCCTGCTGTTCGGACACGTCCTGCCGCATGCGCTGCCGGTGGCGCTCGTGACGACCCGGCCACGGGGCCTCAGACGCCTGCCGCCATGCTCGACCGCGGCGTCGCGGAGCTGCGCAAGACCCTGTCCGAGGTACAGCCGGACGTGCTCCTCGTCGTCGGCGGAGCTGGTGGTCAGGATCGCAACGCGGCTCACCCCGCCCTGCTGATCCACTGGGGCGATACCGTCGCCACATCCGGCGGACCTTCGGGGGCGCACGGCACGGGCACGGGCACCACGTATTCGGTCTCGGCGCCGCTGGCGCGCCACCTCATCGAGCAATTGACGGACATGGGCTTCGACGTCGCCGAAACCCGCTGCCTCTCCGAGCGCGATGCCGGGTCGAAGGCGGTCGGCCTGGTCGGGCGCACGCTGCTTGATGGCCGCAGCCAGACACTTGTGCCGATCGTGCTGAACACGCTGTGCCCGCCCAACCAATCAACGGCGAAGCGCTGCTACGAGCTTGGGCGTGCGATCCGAGCCGCCGTCGAGGCGTGCGATTGCGGCACACGGATCGGCATCGCCGGGGTTGGTGCCTTCAGTCCGTACGCCGTCGACGAGGACCTGACGCAGCAGACGCTGCTGAAGGCGCTCCAGGCGCGAGACGCGGCGACGTTGTGCGCGCTGCCGCGGGAGCAGATCAACGGCGGGATGGCGGAGATGCGGAGCTGGCTGACCGTCGCGGGTGCCGCCGAGCAGCTCGACCCGGAGCTGGTCGAGTACCGGCCCTGGTACGACGCAGCCGCGACGGGGCGGTCGCTCGGCTTCGTTCAGTGGGCGGAGCCGAAGTAGGAGACGCTGGCACCGTTACGCCTCGCCGGAGAGCCTCACGTCCACGGCGTCGAGGGATCGGACACGCGGAATGACCGCGGTCGCGAACAGCTCCATGCTGCGGGTGACGACATCCGGCGCCAGGCCTCCAAAGGCGAAGATGCCGCCCAGGTGCGTGACTGCCAGCCGCTGGTTCAGCACCTGAATCGCCGCGACACAGTCGTCGGGGCTGCCCACGATCAGGTGAGCTCCGGCGGACAGCTCCTCCAGGCTCAGACCCGGAAAGTCGTCGCGCGCGTAGGCGCGCCGATCGGGCACGGCTGGCCGCCCGAACGGGTCGCCGCTCGCGTCCCGCGCCCGCTGTAGTCCAAGGTAGCGGTAGTGGGCGGTCTCCGCCTGCTCGTATGCCCGGGCCGTCGTCTCGGCCACGTGGACGCGGATGATGGCAAAGATCTCCTGGTGCGTCGCGTTGTGGCCGCCCCTGTCGAAAGCGGCCTGGTACATCGCAACGTGCCGACGGAGGAGCGCGTGGTCCTTCTGAAAAGGCGGGACCATCAGGCGGTAGCCGCGCTGACCAGCCCAGACGAACGTCTCCGCGCGTGTGGCCGCCGCCACCCAAATACGGGGGCACGGCTGCTGGGCCGGCCGCGGTAGCACGGCCACACCGTCGTAACGGAAGTGGTCGCCATGGAAGGTCACCGTGTCCTGGCTCCAGGCTGCCAGAACGACGTCGAGCGCCTCTTTCAGCCGGGCGGCGCTCGCCGCCAGATCGAACCCGAACACGTGGTAGTCCCAGCGACTGAAGCCGCGACCGATGCCGAACTCGAGCCGCCCGCCTGATAGTGCGTCGAGGGTCGCAAACTCTTCGGCGGTCCGCACCGGATCCCGAAGCGGTAGCAGGGCGACAGCGACCCCGAGGCGAACGACCTGGGTGCGCTGCGAGGCGGCGGCCAGAAAGACCGCCGGCGCCGACATCAACCCGCCGTAAGCCTGGAAGTGGTGCTCGGTCGCCCAGACGACATCGAACCCAAGCCGTTCGGCCCGCACTGCATCGTCAAGGAGGGTGGCGAGAGCCGCCGCCGACGAGCCATCCAGGTCGGGCACGTAGGTCGGCTGGAAGACGACGCCGAACTTCATCCGCGCTGTACTCTGGCAAAGACCATAGTGCAAATGTACATAGTACATTCAGTCGATAGAGGTTGGATGGTGGCATGCTTGTCTACCCGCGTCTCCTTTGGGCACTGACGCTCGTCCTGGTCCTGGCGTGCTCCGCGCCGCCTCCGCCAGGGCCATCGCCAACCGTGACAACAGGCAATCGGCTGGGTCCAGGCGCCACCCCGACCATCGCACCCGTGGCCACGGTCGGGGCCACTCCCCTGCCGGCTGCGCCAACGCCACTCGTGGTCGCCGATCAGCAGCCAAGACGGGGTGGGACGCTCGTCGTCGCCACGGGGCTTGACCCAGGGCAGCTCAATCCCGGCATCACGACGGCCGGCGGCACGCATTTCGTCGCCGGCAATATTTTCAACGGCCTGCTGCAGCTCGACGAGCAGTTCAATCCCGAGCCCGATTTCGCGGAGAGCTGGACCGTCTCGCCCGACGGCAGGGCGTACACGTTCAAGCTCCGGACTGGCGTCACCTGGCACGATGGCCAGCCGTTCTCGTCGGCGGACGTCAAGTTCACCTTTGACGAGGTGCTGCTCAAGTACCACGCTCGCACGAAGGCTGGCCTGGAGGGCGTGCTCGACGGCATCGACACCCCGGACGCCTCCACCGTGGTCATGCGTTTCAAGCAGCCGTACGGGCCGCTGCTGCAACGGCTGGACGCAAGTGAGGCGCCGATCCTCCCCAGGCACATCTACGCGGGCAGCGACGTTCAGAACAACCCTGCCAACCTGCGACCCGTTGGAACCGGGCCGTTCAAATTCGCCGAGTACCAGAAAGGCGAGTCAGTCCGGCTGGTCCGGAACGAGCATTACTTCAAGCCGGGCTTGCCCTACTTGGACGAGCTCATCTTCAAGGTCATCCCCCAGGCGAGCACGGCCACGCTTGCTCTCGAGCACGGGGAAGTCGACTACCTGCTAGCGCCCGCCGAAGCCGACGTTGCCCACCTGCGGCAGAATGCTGGCATCGTGGTCGCCACCAGCGCGGGCTCCGCCGGCGGCTCGAACTGCCAGGACACGCTGATCTTCAACCTGCGCAGGCCGCTCTTCGACAAGATCGAGGTGCGCCAGGCGTTCGCCTATGCCATCGACCGCCAGCAGATCCTCGACCAGGTGAAGTTCGGGCTCGGCAAAGTGGCCGCGAGCCCCATCTCGAGCGCCCTGGCCTGGGCCCACAATGCCGGCGTTCCTCAGTACCCGCAGGACCTGGCTCGCGCCAACCAGCTGCTCGACCAGGCCGGCTACGCGCGTGGTCCTGGTGGCACGCGACTGAAGGTGTCGTTTCCCCACGCCAGCATGTACGCGAAGATTGGCGACGTGGTTCGCCAGGACCTGGCCGAGGTAGGGGTAGACGTTGACGCCCAGCCGCTCGAGTTCAATACAGCCAACGAGACAGTTTTCATCAAGCAGGACTTCGATCTCGGCATGGGCGGGTACTGCAATGGCCCGGACCCCGAGATTGGCGTGACCCGCGCCTACGTGAGCAGCAACATCAAGCCGATCCCTTTCGGGAACGGCGCTGCCTACAGCAATCCGCGGGTCGACGAGCTGTTTGCCCAGGCGGCGGCGACGGTCGATCGTCAGGAGCGCGCGACGCTGTACGGGGAGATCCAGGACATCCTGGTGCGCGAGGTTCCGTACTGGTGGCTGGTGGAGGACGTCCAGATCCGCGCCTACAAGCAGGGATTGCGCGACCCGACGATCTGGCGTGGCGACCTGGCCGAGCGAGCCTGGTGGGAGAAAGCCTTGTGACTCGTCATCGGTGCGCCGTTCCCCCCGTAAGGCCCGAAACGACTCATCGATCGGCCTGGCGCTAGGGCGCCGGTCGATCGATTCTTTGCCGATCTAAGCTCTAATCGTTGCCGAAGAACGGGAAAGGGAACTGGTCCCCCCTGTCGAGAGCGCTCTCGAACGAGATTCTGCTGACGTTGCTGACGTAGCGGCCGCCCTTGAGGTCGCCCGGCACCACCAGGCGGGCCATGCCGTCGGTGGCGAGCAGCTTGCCGGCATCCTCGTAGGCGAGCAACACCTGCTTACCCTCGAAGCCCGGGTCGAATTCACCCCAGGAGACGATCGCCTGGTAGTTGTCGGTCGCGGTCACATGGGCGTACCAGCGCAGCTGGTCGTTCTTCTGGTCGGCATCGAACCGGGGGCCAGCAGCGGTGGCGATGTCGTACAGGAGCGCGCCGCGGTACTGGTGGGTCTGCGCGCCGCCCGGCCCCTGGAACGTCACGGTGACGTCGTGAGCCGGGAGAGCCTGGAGATCGGCCAGGGTGTAGGTCTTCGGATGCAGAATCCGGCCGCCGACACGGAATGAGGGGCTGAAGCCGGTCGATTGCGCCACAGTGGTCGCGGCGGCGACGGAGGCGAGGAGCAGCGCGACCGCGATGAGCAGTGGCACAAACACCCGTGCGCGGGGAAACGACGATCTGAACGTAGACACTCGCACGTGATCACTCCCGGCGGAGCACGTCGTGCTCCGCTCCTTTGTTGACGGCCGACTACCGACGGCCGCCGGCGTCGAATGTACCATAGTCCTCGTGACATGTGTACCCTCGCACCGCGCGTGTCGGCCAGGGTCTCAGGCGCCAGGACCGGGAGCCGCGCCTGCCCGGCGAGTAGCATCTCCCGATCGGCCATGAACCGGCATGACGTGAGTCCCCCGCCCATCGTGCGCCGCACGGCCGCCGGCGACCGCTGGCGGGAGATGGTTCTGGCGCACGCGGCGCAGAGTCGGCTCGTGCGCGACTCCGCCTGGCAGTCAGCTCCCGACTTCGCCCCGCCGGCGGTGGACAGCTTCCGGGCTGGGTGCTTGCGGTCCGACGATGCCGCCATCGTCGACGCGCTGTTGACCGACCTTGTCAACAGCGACACGGTCGTCGACGTCGGCGCCGGCGCCGGCCGCTTCGCCCTCCCCCTGGCACCGCACGTGCGTGAGGTTGTCGCCGTCGAGCCCAGCGCGGCCATGCGGTCTGTCCTGATCGGCGACGCCGGGAGGGCGGGGCTCACCAATCTCCGGGTGGTTGCGTTGCGCTGGGAAGACGTGACCGACATCACCGCCGACGTGGTGTTCGCCGCCCACGTCGTCTACCCGCTCGAGGAGATCGAGCCTTTCCTGCGGCGCATGGACGCCGCGGCGCGGCGCTGGGCGGCCGTCCTGGTGTTCCAGGAGCCGCCCCTGTCCTGGCTGTTTCCGTTCTGGCCGCGCGTGCACGGGCAGGAGCGGCTGCCGGCGCCCCACCTCCCGCAGCTCCTCGATGTGCTGAGCGACCTCAGTCTCGGACCGGTCGAGCTGACACTGCTGGACGTCGCGCCCTTTCCCCTGGGCCCAGCCGACGTTGCCCGGATGAAGCTACGACGTCGGTTGTATGTCGCGCCAGGGACCGAGGCCGACCACCGCCTCGAGACAGCAATGGGGGGGCTTCTGGCGGACCGTGACGGCGTCCTCGTGCCGCGTGTGGAGAACCCGATCCGCGTCGGTCTTGCCCGCTGGCATCCCCACGGTTAGGGTGTCTGGGAAAGCACCCTCTCGACCATCGTCACACTAAGGGATAAGGGACATCCACCATGGAGCTCAGCGCCCGCAACCAGTTCAAAGGTACCGTCAAGAGCGTCATCACGGGCGGCGTCATGGCCGAGGTTGTCCTCGACATCGGCAACGGCCAGGAGATCGTCTCGGTCATCACGAAGGCCTCGGCCGAGCGCCTCGGCCTGGCGCAGGGCGTCGAGGCGACCGCCCTGATCAAGAGCTCGGAGGTGCTGCTCGCTCGCTGACCACGTGCGGCGGCACAGCATGACGCCACAACGGTGGAGCAGCGGTCTCAAGACCCCGTGGGGCCGTGGAAGCGCTCGTCGGCGCGCGTGGCTTGGACGTCACGGGCCTTCGCGTACCAGCCGATGCGCTCGCCTGGCCGCTGGTCGAACCGCGGCACGTAGGGCTTCACGTCCAGCAGCGGCGTCCCATCGAGCATGTCGACGTCCTCGATGTGCAGGGTCCGACCGTCCACGCGCACCAGCCTGACAACTGACAGGCCAATCGGGTTCGGCCGCTTTGGCGAGCGCGTGGCGAAGATGCCGTGCTGGGCGGTATCGAGGTACGGCTGGACTTCCAGCGCAAAGCCGACGATGCGGTGCAGGTGGTACAGCAGGATGAGGTGCGAGAAGCCCTCGATGTCCCGGAGACCGGCTGCGTACTCGGGGTCGACGTCGATGGCGCCGGCAACCCCCTCGGCGGCCACCGCCTGCAAAGGCATGCCCGCGATCTCCGTCCAGGGGGTCCGGATGATCCCGATCGGGGCGTAGCTCACCTGCTGCACGGGCGTCCTCCTCGGATAGACTGCGACGACGACCGACGTATCGTTGTATACGATACGTTGCCACACTCTGTCGTGCCCGAAGGAATCCGAGATGAATCTTCGAGAATCGGTGCGTCTTCTGCTCGCGGCCGTGGCCACGCTGCTGGTCACAGCCTGCGCGCCTGGCCAGGCGCCCACGCCCACGTCCGCAGCACCGCCCCCAGCGACGGCGGCAGCGAGCGCCCAGCCGACTGCCGGGCTCCCAGCTGCTAGCCCGGCCGCGGCGTCCGCGGCCTCGCCTAGCCCCGTCGCCAAGCCGGCGGCCAGCCCAGCGGCCAGCCCGTCGGCGAGTCCCGCCGCGGCGCCTATCGCCAGCCCGCTCCCGTCGCCAGTGGCCAGTGGGTCCGGCCAGAGCGCCACCGGCGAGATCACCGTCTTCGCCGCCTCGT